>Ga0065165_1000048_pt1 | contig 196539 bp, 196 predicted proteins | sample AraplaMF_Cvi_mMF_FD_63813 | JGI IMG/M metagenome (GOLD analysis project Ga0065165, IMG submission 63813) | Arabidopsis root microbial communities from the University of North Carolina, USA - plate scrape MF_Cvi_mMF (version 2) (version 3) | ecosystem: Host-associated > Plants > Roots >...
GGGTGAGGGACCGCCGCTGGTTGTCTGATCGCAACGGCGCCGCTGCGGCCTCCATCGGCAAGGGCAGGCCCTCATCCGGCTCCGCGCCACCTTCTCCCATCCGGGAGAAGGAAGACGTCGCGGTTCCGCCGCCTCACTCCCCCATCGCGATCAGGCTGGCATTGCCGCCGGCCGCCGCGGTGTTGATCGTCACCGTCTGCTCGGTGGCGAAGCGCGGCAGATAGTTCGGGCCGCCGGCCTTGGGGCCGGTGCCTGACAGCCCGTGGCCGCCGAAGGGCTGCACGCCGACGACCGCGCCGATCATGTTGCGGTTGACATAGATGTTGCCGGTCGAGAGCCGGTCGACGACCAGCTCGACGGTGGCCTCGATGCGCGAATGCAGGCCGAAGGTCAGGCCGTAGCCGGTCGCCTCGATCTCGGCGAGCACCTTGTCGAGCTGGCCCGCCTTCCAGCGCACGACGTGCAAGACCGGGCCGAAATGCTCGGCGGCGAGGTCGGCGACCTTGTCGAGCCTGATGATGTGCGGGGCGACGAAGGTGCCGGGCAAAGCCGGCGTCTTGCCGGCATAGGTCACGCGGCCGGCGGAGCGCATCGCGGCGATATGGGCGTCGAGCCGCTCCTTGGCGGCCTGGTCGATCACCGGGCCGACATGGGTTTCGATGGCGCGGGGGTCGCCCAAGGTGAGCTCGCTGGCGGCGCCCTCGATCATCTCGACCATCTTGTCGGCGACGTCCTCCTGCACGACGAGCAGGCGCAGCGCCGAGCAGCGCTGGCCGGCCGAGCGGAAGGCGGAGAGCACGACATCGTCGGCGACCTGCTCGGCCAGCGCGGTGGCGTCGACGATCATGGCGTTGAGGCCGCCGGTTTCGGCGATCAGCGGGACGATCGGGCCGTCCTTGTTGGCGAGCGCGCGGTTGATGGCACGGGCGGTCGCGGTCGAGCCGGTGAAGGCGACGCCGGCGACGTCCTTGTGCGCGACGAGGGCCGCTCCGAGCTTGCCGTCGCCGGGGGCGAAGTGCAGCGCGGTCTTCGGAATGCCAGCCTCGTGCAGCAGGCGGACGGCGAGCGCGGCGATCAGCGGGGTCTGCGGCGCCGGCTTGGCGACGACGCTGTTGCCGGCGACCAGCGCGGCAGCGACCTGACCCACGAAGATCGCGAGCGGGAAGTTCCAGGGCGCGATGCAGACGAAGGGGCCGCGGCCGCGCAGGATCAGGCGGTTGTCCTCGCCGGTCGGGCCGGGAAGCGCGGTCGGCACGGCGAATTTCGCCTCGGCTTCGGCGGCGTAATAGCGCAGGAAATCGACGGCTTCGCGAAGTTCGGCGATGGCGTCGTCCAGCGTCTTGCCGGCCTCGGACTGGAGCAGCGCCAGGATCGGGCCGCGGCGCGCTTCCATCAGATCCGCGGCCTGGCGCAGCGATGCGGCGCGGTTGCGGGCGAGCGTCGCGTTCCAGGCGTGGAAGCCGGCCCTGGCGGCGGCCATCGCCTTCTCGGCGCTGGCGGCATCGCCCTCGGTGACGCGGCCGACCGGCTTGCCGTCGATCGGCGAGAGCACGTCGCGTGCCGTGCCGGTGCCGGGCTTGCCGTCGATCAGGGGCACGGCTTCGGGCACGGGCTTGGCCGCGGCGGCGTGGACCTCGGCGAGAAGGGTTTCCAGGCTCTGCGCATCGCCGAGCTCGACGCCGGCGGAGTTGCGGCGGCTCGGGCCGAAGAGCTCGGCCGGCAGCGGGATGCGGCGATGGCGGGCTGCGCTCGGCGTTCCGATCAGGTCGGCCGGCGGCACCAGAAGCGTCGCGACCGGAACGTCGGGATCGCCGGAGACCGAGACGAAGGAGGAGTTGGCGCCGTTCTCGAGCAGGCGGCGCACGAGATAGGCGAGCAGGTCCTGATGGCCGCCGACCGGCGCATAGGTGCGGCAGGCGAAACCGGAATCCGATTGCAGCAGGCGCTCATAGAGCGCTTCGCCCATGCCGTGCAGGCGCTGGAACTCGAAGTTCTCGGCGTCGCCGGCGAGCTCGGCGACGGTGGCGACGGTCAGCGCATTGTGGGTTGCGAACTGGGGGATGATGCGCGGGCGCAGCGCCAGCAGCTGCTTCGCGCAGGCTTCGTAGTTCAGGTCGGTCATCGCCTTGCGGGTGAAGACCGGATAGTCGGGCAGGCCGCGCTCCTGGGCGCGCTTCAGCTCGGTGTCCCAATAGGCGCCCTTGACCAGGCGAACCATCAGCTTGCGGTCATAAGTCTCGGCGAGGGCGGCGATATGGTCGATCACCGCCGCGGCGCGCTTCTGATAGGCCTGGATGGCGAGGCCGAAACCGTCCCAGCCGGCGAGCGAGGGATCGGCCATGATCGCGGCGATGACGTCGAGCGAGAGCTCGAGCCGGTCGGCCTCCTCGGCGTCGACGGTGAAGTTGAGGTCGTATGTCTTGGCCTGGCGGGCGAGCTCGATCACCTTGGGGGTCAGCTCGGCGAGCACGCGCTCGCGATTGGTCGCCTCGTAGCGCGGATGCAGCGCCGAGAGCTTGACCGAGATGCCCGGGCGGTTCGGCAGCTTGTCGTTGCCGGCAGAGCGGCCGATGGCGTCGATCGCATCGGCATAGGAGGCGTAATAGCGGTCGGCGTCGGCTTGGGTGCGGGCGCCTTCGCCGAGCATGTCGAAGGAGTAGCGATAGAGTTTGCCGGAGCCGGAGCGGGCGCGCTTCAGCGCCTCCTCGATGGTCTGGCCGAGGACGAAATGATTGCCCATGACACGCATCGCCTGGCGCGTCGCGGTGCGCACCGCGGGCAGGCCGAGGCGCTTGGAGAGGTTGCCGATGATGCTGGTCGGGGTCTCGCCCGGCTGGATGATGCGGGCGGTGATGCCGAGCGCCCAGGACGAGGCCGAGATCAGGAAGGCGTCGGACTTGGATTCGTGATGGGCGAAATCGCCCTGGCCGAGCTTGTCCTCGATCAGTCGGTCGGCGGTGGCGGCGTCCGGCACGCGCAGCAGCGCCTCGGCCAGCACCATCAGCGCAAGGCCCTCCTTGGTCGAGAGCGAGTACTCGCGCAGCAATTCCTCGATGCCGCCGAGGCCGACCTTGCGGGTGCGGATCGCGTCGACCAGCGAGGTGGCGCGGGCGTCGATCCTGGCCTTGGCGACGGGATCGCGGCGGCCGCCGGAGAGCAGGCGACCGGCGATCGCGGCATCGTCCTCGGCATAGGGAGCATGGAAGGCGGGCGCGGCGGTATCGGCAGGTCGCGGGGCGGGGGCGGCCATAGGGGGGCTCCAGAACTCGGCGGCGGGATGATCTGCAGGATCATCGCAAGTGGGCTGGATATCAATGGAGATTTCGGCAAAGATGCAGTAATTAATCCTGCAGGAAATTAAAATGGCAGAGAATTCTACGGTTCTAGATCGAACTGACCGCCGCCTGCTCGCACTGCTCCAGAATGACGGCCGCGCGGCCGGCGTCGAGCTGGCCGAGAAGGTCGGCCTGTCGCCGACCGCGACCGGCGAGCGGCTGAAGCGGCTGGCGCGCGAGGGCTACATCACCGGCTATCGCGCCACGCTCGATCCGGTGAAGCTCGGCCTGCATCTGCTGGTCTTCGTCGAGGTCTATCTCGACAAGACGACGCCGGACGCGTTCGAGCGCTTCGCTGCCGCCGTAAAGCGCGCGCCGGAGGTGCTGGAATGCCATATGGTCGCCGGCGGCTTCGATTACCTGGTCAAGACCCGCGTCGCCGATATGGGTGCTTATCGCCGCTTCCTCGGCGAGGTCCTGCTGGCGCTGCCGGCGGTGCGCGAGACGCGGACCTATGCGGTGATGGAGGAGGTCAAGACGGACGGGGCGCTGCCGCTGTGACCGAAGCGGCACTGCCGCAGAAAGACGTAACCATTTCCGCGATTTCGCCGCGATCTTGCCCTGTTGACGCTTGACCTGCCGGCTAGGGAGGTCTTGGTTGCATTGCGTCTCCGGTATGGTGGTCTGCGAACCCCGTCGGAGAGGCGCTTGCGTCCGTATCGGCTGTGGTCGCTCCGGAGTTTGCCATGTCCGTTGCCATGCCCCTGCCTGGCGCGCCGATCTCCCGGCGCGGGTTCGGGCGTTTCCTCATCGGAACCGGTCTTGCCGCGTGGGCTGGACTGCACACAGCGCCTGTCGCCGCCGCTACGATCCCGCTGCGCTTCACGCTCGACTGGCGTTTCGAGGGGCCGGCGGCGCTGTTCCTCACCGCGCTGGACAAGGGCTATTTCCGCGAGGAGGGCCTCGACGTCACCATCGAAGCGGGAACGGGCTCGCGCGAGGCCGTTCCGCGGGTCGCGACCGGCGGATACGACGCGGGCTTCGGCGATGTGAACACGCTGATCCGCTTCCGTGACGAGCATCCCACGGTCGATCTCAAGGCGGTGATGATGGTCTATGACCGGCCGCCCTTCGCGATCGTCGGGCGCAAGAGCCGCGGCATCAGCAATGATCCGAGGAGTCTCGAAGGCAAGAAGCTCGGCGCGCCCGCCGCCGACGGCGCCTTTGCGCAATGGCCGGTGTTCAAGAAGGTCAACGGCATCGACGACGCCAAGATCAAGCTGGAGAATATCGGTTTCACGGTTCGCGAGCCGATGCTGGCTTCCGGTGAGCTCGACGCGATCTTCGGCTTCGCCCACACCTCGGTCGTCAACATGAAGGCGCGGGGCGTACCGGCCGAGGACATCGTCACGCTGCTGATGGCCGACCACGGTGTCGAATTATACGGCAACGCCGTCATCGTCTCGCCGAAGCTGCTGGCCGAGAAGCCGCAGGCCGTGCGCGGCCTGCTGCGGGCGATCACCCGCAGCGTCCGTGACGTCGTCGCCGAGCCGGAAAAAGCGATCGCCGGCGTGCTCCAGCGCAATGAAGGCGCCCGTCCCGAGATCGAACTGGAGCGCCTGAAGATGGCGCTCGATCACTATGTGATGACGCCGACCGTCAAGGCGAACGGCTTCGGCGGCATCGACCAGGCGCGCTGGCAGAAGGCGCTCGACCAGATCGCGTTGAGCGCGCCCCTCAAGGACAAGGCGAAGGCGGGGAACGCTTTTGCCGAGGGCTTCCTGCCGGCGGAGGCCGAGCGGGCGTTCTGACGGGAGCCCGCTTACTTTAGGCCATGGTGACAGCGGCTTTCGGCATCGCCTATCGTGCGCCGCTTTTCGCCAGAGACCTGCTGTATGCTTCCTGACATCCGCGACTATGAGCGCCTGCGCGCTGCGTTCCGCTGGCAGATTCCGCAGCGCTACAATATCGGCGTCGATTGCTGCGATCGCTGGGCGGCGATTGATTCCAGCAAGGTCGCGATCCTCGAAGTCCAGCCCGACTGGTCGATCGTGCCGGTCAGCTATGGCGAATTACGGGCGCAGTCGAACCGCCTGGCCAATGCGCTGCGCAAGCGCGGGGTCGGCGAGGGCGACAGGGTCGCGATCCTGCTGCCGCAGGGACGGCTGGTGCCGATCGCGCATATGGCGGCCTACAAGCTCGGCGCCATCGCGGTGCCGCTGGCGGCGCTGTTCGGCGCCGACGCGCTGTCCTACCGCCTGCGCGATTGCGGGGCGAAGGCGCTGATCACTAATGCCGCGGGACTGACCAAGCTCAGCCAGATCGAAGAGACGCTGCCCGATCTCGAGCTGGTGGTTTCGGCCGACGGGCCGGATGGAAAGGCCGTCGGGCTCGCGCGCCTGCTCGAAGCCCAGAGTGACGACTTCACGCCGATCGACAGCGGGCCAGACGATCCGGCGCTGATGATTTACACCTCGGGCACGACCGGCAATGCCAAGGGCGCGCTGCATGGCCACCGGGTGATGCTCGGCCATCTGCCGGGCGTGGAGATGCCGCATGAATTCCTGCCGCAACCGGGCGATCTGCTCTGGACGCCGGCGGACTGGGCCTGGGCTGGCGGCCTGCTCAACAACCTGCTGCCGGCGTTGCATCACGGCGTTCCGATCGTGGCGCGGCCGACGGCGAAGTTCGATCCCGACGAGGCGCTCCGGCTGATGGCCGACCTCGGCGTGCGCAACTGCTTCATCCCGCCGACGGCTTTGCGCATGCTGCGAGCGGTGGAGAACCCGCGTGGGCGCTACGATCTGAAGCTACGCACGGTCGCCTCGGGCGGCGAGGCGCTCGGGGCCGAGACGCTGGCCTGGGGGCGCGAGGCGCTCGGCCTCACCATCAACGAGTTCTACGGCCAGACCGAGTGCAATCTCGTGCTCGCTTCCTGCGCCGCGATCGGCGTGGTCAAGCCGGGCTTCATCGGCAAGGCCGTGCCGGGCCATGAGGTCGCGGTGATCCGGCCGGACGGCAGCATTTGCGAGCCGGAGGAGGAGGGGCAGATCGCGGTCAGGCGCCCCGACTCCGTGATGTTCCTGCACTACTGGCGGAAACCCGAGGCGACGGAGGCCAAGTTCATCGGCGACTGGATGACGACTGGCGATCAGGGCCTGCAGGACGCCGAGGGCTATATCCGCTTCGTCGGCCGCGACGACGACGTCATCACCTCCTCGGGCTACCGGATCGGGCCGAGCGAGATCGAGGACTGCCTGCTGCGCCATCCGGCCGTGGCGCTGGCGGCGGTGGTCGGCAAGCCCGATGCGCTCAGGACCGAGATCGTCAAGGCCTTCATCGTGCCGAAGGCCGGCTATGCACCTTCGCCGGAGCTCATCGCGCAAATCCAGGGCTTCGTGCGCGAGCGGCTGGCGGCGCATGAATATCCGCGCGAGATCGAATTCCGCGAGGAATTGCCGATGACCACCACCGGCAAGATCATCAGGCGGCTGTTGCGCGACGCCGGATGACCAGCGGCGCACGGCGGGCGGCAGCGGCCGTGACCGAAAGGCGGATATTGCCGCGCCGGGGCGAGACGGCGACCGCATGCGGGCCGGGAACCTCGCCGAGGATTTCGCGCTGGCGGCTGCGCCGGCCGAGCCAGGAGACCAGTTGCGCCAGCGGCGCGAAGCTGGCGAAGCGGTCGTCCCCGACGCCGGAATAGAGCCAGAGGCGCGGGCCCTTGCCGAGCAGGATCGCGCCGGCGACCGGCTTGTCGTCGAGGCTGAGCAGGCCGACCCGGCAGCGCTGGCTGCGCGCGAGATTGCGCGTCATGGCGCGCAGGAAGGCGCTCTCGCGGATGTCCTGCAACGTCGCCACGCCGGCGCGCGCCAGCGAGCCGGACGCTTCCAGCGCCAGATGAAGCTCGACCATGTCGCGCAGCTCTTGGCGCGAGCCGGACTCGGTGAAAGCGAGCTTGCCGTGCCGCGACAGGCCATAGCGCAAGGCAGCGAGATCGGGCGCCCCCGTCTCTGCCGGGCGCTCCGGCAGTGCCTGGAGTGAAGCCGCATGGCCGGTCTGCCCGGCGAGCTGCAGCAGGGCGTGCAAGATCGGCCCATCGAGATCGAGGCCGTGCAGCTGCAGGTTCTGCGTGTTGGCGAGGCCCCAGCGGCCGGGTGCATGAAGCAGCGCGGCGATGACCCGCTCGGCCTGCTCCGCGTCGATCAGCGGCGTCGCGATGCCGAGGCGCGGATTGCTCCAGCCGACCAGTTCGTCATGGCCGAGCAGGCGGCGCTGCAAACGGGCCGGCACGAAGCCGACGAGCTGCCGTGATGCCGCCACGCCGCTCCAGATCAGCAGGACGGGCGCATCGCGGAAGTCGACGAGATGCTGCGCGGCGGGGAGGGCGAAATCGGGCTCGAAGAATAGGTTCGGTTCGAGCGCGCGGCTGGCAAGGTCGCGCCATTCGGCCTCGATCGCGGCGCAGGCGGCGAGCGGGCGGCGTTCGATCGAGAGTCCGGCCGGGATGGCGGCGATGCGGCGCTGAGGCAGTGCCGCCTCGCTCGGCGCGAGCTGGGACGCGAGGTTCGGCATGGCGCAGCCTTTCGCGGCTCGCCCCGCTTCGGCGCGCTTTCGTGCCGGATCGGCACGTGGGCGCAAGGCGGGGCAGGGGTCTGCGCGTGACGAACCAAGAAGCGGGCCGGCGGAACCTGCTCAAGCGTGGTGGTGATGCGCCTGTGCCTGAGCGGGGGAAGGGCGGCCGAGGAAGGCCGACCAGAGCCGGGCGACCGTCTCCTCCTCCAGATCCTTGACGATCAGGACGAGGCGGGAACGCCGGTCGGCATCGGGCCAGGCCGGCAGCAGCACCGGCGGATGCAGGATCTGCTGGACGGCGTGGACGAGCAGCGGGCCTTCGGGGTGTTCGGCGAGCGCGACCAGCCCCTTCAGCCGCAGCAGCTTCGCACCATGGGTCGAGCGCAGCAGGGTCCAGAACAGGTCGAAGGTCGCTTCGCGGATCGGCGTCTCGGCGGTCAGCGTGAAGGCGCGGATGCTGGCGTCGTGGCGATTGACGTCGTGGTGATGATGGCCGTGGCCGCCGTGATTGTGGTGGCCGTGGGCCTCGTCGTGATCATGGTGGTGGCCGTGGTCATGGTGGTGATCATCCAGCGCTTCGGCCGCGAGCCAGCGGCGCAATTCGTCCGGGCGCGCGGCGAGATCGTAGAGGCCGGCGCCGACGATCGCCTCGGCCGGGGCGTCGGGCGAGAGGATCGAGATACCGGGATTGAGCTCGCCGAGGCGCTTGCAAAGCGCGGCGACAGCATTTGCATCGGTCGCGATATCGATCTTGGTCAGCACGAGCCGGTCGGCGGCGACCACCTGCCGGAGTGCCTCGGGGTGGGCGTCGAGCGTCGCCATGCCGTTGACCGCGTCGACCAGGGTGACGACGCCGTCGAGCTTGAAGCGCATGGCGAGATAAGGGTGGTTGATCAACACGTTCAGGACCGGCGCCGGGTCGGCGAGGCCGGTGGTCTCGATCACCAGGCGCCTGAACGGCGCGACGCGGCCATTGTCGAGGCGGCGCAGCAGGTCCTCCAGCGTGACGATCAGATCGTCGCGGATGGTGCAGCATAGGCAGCCGGAGGCGAGCAGGATCATGCCGTCCTCGATGCCCTCGACGAAGAGATGGTCGAGGCCGATCTCGCCGAACTCGTTGACCAGCACCACCGTATCGGCGAGCGCCGGATCTTTGAGCAGGCGATTGAGCAGCGTGGTCTTGCCGGCGCCGAGGAAGCCGGTCAGCAGCGTCAGCGGGATCGGCTCGGGACGGGCGGGCTGCTCGGACATCGACGGTGGTCTTCCCTATGCGGCCACCGCCGGCAATCGGCGGGCTCGCTTTTGTTCCAATATTACATTGGCGATGATCGCGGCGACGACAAGGGCGCCGCCGGCATATTGCAGCGAGCCGACACGCTCGCCGAGGAAGACGGCTGCGATCGCCACGGCGAAGACCGGTTCGCCGCAGAAGGCGAGCGCGGCCGGGCCGGGCGCGACGCGGGCGAGCGCCAGCACCTGGAGCAGGAAGCCGATCAGGTAGCCGCCGATCGTCACCGCGACCGCGACCGGCGCGAGCATCAGCGCCGAAGGCGGCTGGAACAGGCCGGTGAGGGCGAGGATCGCCAGCGTCACCGGCAGGATGACGAGATGCGACCAGAACAGCTTGGGAATGGTGCCGGTGTCGCCGCAGCGCGCCGCCGAAAAGAACTGCACCGCGGCCAGCACGCTCGCGGCCAAGGCGAGCGCTAGGCCGCGCGGATCGAGCCCGTGCCAGTCCGGCCCGACCACCATGGCGACGCCGAGAAAGGCGACGAGCGCGATCACGACGCGGTCAAGACTGAAGCGGGCGGAGGTGAAGAACGGCTCGGCGAGCACGATCAGGATGGGAAAGGTGTAGAAGACCACGGCTGCGACCGTGATCGGCAGGAAGGACACCGAGGAGAGATAGGCGCAGGCGGTGAGCGCGGTGCTGAAGCCGAACAAGGCGAGCGCCGACCAGCGATGGCGCGGCACGACCAGGCTGGCGCGCCAGATCAAGGCTGCGCCGACGACGAGCGCCAGCATCAGGAAGACGCGGTAGAAGACGATCAGCGGGCCGCTCAGCCCGGCATGGCCGGCGAGCTGGGCGCTGACGATATTGGTGCCGAAAGCGGCGGCCGAGACGAGCGCCAGCGCGAGGCCGCTCTGGGCCGAGGAGGCGCTGCGTTCGTGCATGTCGGCCGTTGGATCAGGCGTCGGGCTTGCTGGTGTCGGGCTTGGCGGCGGGCTTCGCTCCCGGTCTCGCCGGAGGCTTCGCCAGCGGCTTGGCTTGCGCCTGGCTCGGCTTGGCCTTGGCCGGCTCCGCTTTCTCCTGCTTCGGCTTGGTCAGTAGCGGCTTGGCGGCCGGCTTGTTCGCGGCCTTGATGCCGGCGGCCGCGCCGGGGCGCAGGCTCGCGGGCGTCGCGGCGCCGGGCTGGATCGCGCCCTGCAGGCGCATGGGGCCGGAACCGAGGGCCGCGGCCGCGGGCGTCTCCTCCTGCGTCGGCGCGACCGGCGCGAAGGCGGAGGAGGTGGGCGGGATCGCGCCGTTGCGCGAGAAGGTGCGGTTGCCGCCGGTGAGGCTGGCCGCGACCGGGGCGCCGGGCTGGATCGTCTCCCGTGCGATCTGGGTATCGGGCCTGGCCACGACATTGGCCGCGAGCGGCGCCGAGGCCGAGCCCGGCGAGCGGCCGAAGGAGACCTGGATCGGCTCGAACTTGGCGCGCGGGCCGAGCGTGATGCGGCCGGAGGGCGAGCGCGTCAGCACCGAGCCGGAGGAGCCGCCCTGGGGCACGGCGACGGCGAAGCGGTCGGAGGTGCCTTCGGCATTGCCGCCGACGCCGAAGCTGCCGCCGGTATAGCTGATCGGCCCGGAGGTCTCGGTATCGTCGCCGAGCGCATGGCCGCCGCGGCGCAAGGCGTCGCAGATGCTGTAGGCGCGCCCGCCATTGCCGGCGGGCATGCTGGCGACATTGCCGCCGAATCCACCCCATTTGCCGAAGCCGTCATCGAGCAGCTGTGCCGCCTTGACGGTACGCTCGGCGCCCGAGGTTGCGCCCATGACGACTGCGATCAGGGTGCGGCCATTGCGCGAGGCGGTCGTGACGACATTGAAGCCGGAGGCGCAGACGAAACCGGTCTTCATGCCGCTGATGCCGTAATAGCGGCCGACGAGCCCGTTTGTGTTGTTGAGGACCTGCTTGCCGAGCTGGACCGCGCCAGTGTTCCAGTAGTCGGAGTAGCGGCCGAACTCGCTCATCAGCGCCATGGCGAGCACGGCGAGGTCGCGGGCGCTGCTCTGCTGGTCGGGATGGTGCCAGCCATTAGGGTTGACGAAATGGGTGTCGGCCATGCCGAGGCGCTGGGCTTCGGCGTTCATCATCGAGACGAAATTCTCGACATTGCCGCCGACGCCTTCGGCGATGACATAGGCGATGTCGTTGGCCGACTTCACCATCATGATACGGATGGCGTTGTCGAGCGTGATCTCCTGGCCGGCTCTGATATAGACCTTCACCCGCGGCTGGCTGGCGGCGAGCTTCGAGGCGGGGATGGCGGTCTCCAGACCGATCCGGCCCTCGCGCACGGCCTTGAGCGCGAGATAGAGCGTCATCATCTTGGTGGTGGAGGCCGGATGCCAGGCTTGCGTCGGGTTCTCGCTCGACAGGACGGCGCCGCTCGACGCGTCGACGACAATGCTCGTGCCGGCCTCAGCCGGGACGGCGGCAGCGAGGAGCGTGGCGAGCGTGGCGCCGGCGGCGAGGCGGAACGAGATCATCAGCTGAGGTCTGAACCTGTCTTGGCGGGGGTCGAGGGCTTCAACGCGACGCTTGAGGCATTTTCGAGACGGCGGACGACAATCCTGCCTCGCTCATGACGCATACCTACCCCTCATCGGGCGATTTGCCTAGCGGGCCATGCCGGTCCAAAGCATCCCGATGCGTTTTCTTCGGGATTTCGGCGCGTGAGCTTCAGCCTTCTGTGGATACCGGTGACGCTTGCCGCCTCGCTGCTGCAGACCGCGCGCAATCTGACCCAGCGCTCGCTGACCGAGGTGATCGGCGTCGTCGGCGCGACGCAGGTGCGCTTCCTGTTCGGCTTGCCCTTTGCGCTGCTCTTCCTCGTCCTGGTCTGCCTCGCCAGCGGCAGCCTGCCGCCGGCGCCTGACCTGCGTTCCTTCGGCTTTGCCGTGTTCGGGGCGCTGACCCAGATCCTCGCCACAGCGCTGATGCTGGCGGCGATGCGCGAACGCTCCTTTGCGGTGACGACGGCCTATACCAAGACCGAGCCGGTGCAGGTCGCGCTGTTCGGCGCGGCGCTGCTCGGCGACGCGCTGGGCTGGGCGAAATTTTCGGCGATCGTCGTCGCCACCGCCGGCGTGGTGCTGATGTCGTGGAAGCCGGGTGACAAGCTCAGCGCCGCGGGCCTGCGCCCGGCGGCGCTCGGCATCGGCGCCGGCGCTGCCTTCGCCCTCTCGGCGATCGGCTTTCGTGGCGCGATCCAAGCGTTGCCGGAAGGCCATTTCCTGATGCGGGCGACGACGATCCTGGCCCTCGGTCTCGTGCTGCAGACCCTGATCCTGACGCTCTACATGCTGATCGCCAACCGCAAGGCGCTGATGCTCAGCCTGCGCAACTGGCGCCGCTCGCTCACCGCCGGCTTCCTCGGCGCGGCGGCCTCGCAGTGCTGGTTTCTCGGCTTCTCGCTGACGACGGCGGCCAATGTCCGCACGCTGGCGCTCGTCGAGGTGCCGCTGGCGCAGATCGCCTCGCGCCGGATCTTTTCGGAAGGCACGAGCTGGCGCGAGCTCCTGGGCATGGCGATGATCGTCGCCGGTGTCGGCGCTCTACTTCTGCTGGCGATTTAAAAACCGAGACACGGATTTGTCGCAGTCGCTCCCTACGCCCGAAGCGACGGGCTTATGGAGATGAATGATGGCGGCGAACTATCATTATGTCGGAACCTACGACGAACGCATCTTCGAGCAGGAATTCAGGGATCGTTTCGGCAAGAAGCCGCGCTACAACGCCAATGCCGTTCCCGACCTTCTGGTGCTGCTGCGCCTGATCAACCGGGATACCAACATCACCGATGTGCGCTGGGCCGCCTATATGCTGGCGACCGTCGCCTGGGAGACGACGAGCCCGGTCACGCAATTCGTCCAGGCCAAGAACAAGAAGGGCAAGCCACTGGTCGACAAGGCCGGCAAGGCAGTGATGCTGAAGCGCCGCGCCTGGCTGATGACGATGGCGCCGGTCGACGAGGTCGGCCATGGCAAGGGCCGCAAATATCACGAGCCGGTCAAGGTCGCGAAGCTCGCCGATGGCAGCGTCCGCGTCACCGAGCAGGACGGCGACCAGTTCAAGATCACCACGGGCGGCGTGATCTCGAAGCTGACCAAGGGTGCCAAGATGGGCACGGTCGACGGCGGCGCGGCGGTCAAGGCCTATAATGATGACAGCGGTACCGAGCTCGCCTATTTCGGACGCGGCTATGTCCAGCTGACCTGGTGGTCGAACTATGCGACCACCGGCGTCGCCATCGGGCAGGGGCTCGACCTGCTGCTCGACCCGGAACTGGTGAAGACGCCGGCCGTCGCCTACGCGGTGATGTCGCATGGCATGCTCACCGGCGACGGCTTCGCCAACGGCAAGAAGTTCTCGACCTATTTCAGCGGCAAGGCGCGTAACTATGTCGGCGCGCGCGCCATGGTGAACGGCTCCGACCACGCCAAGGACATCGCCGCGATCGCCGAGGTGTTCGAGGCGGTGCTGCTCGCCGCCGGGCCGCAGCGTCCGCTGACCTTCGCGCCGCCGATCGATTCCAGCCTCGCCGGCATGCCACTGCCGGGCGCCCGCTTCACCAGCCAGTCGAGGTTCTTCCAATGATCGCTCGATCGTTCGCCGTGGCGGCGGTTGCCCTCATCCTCGCCGCCGCTACTGCCTCTGCGCAGCAGCCGGGCAGCGAGCAGCGCTGCGGCTGGCTCGACAATCCGACCCCGGGCAATGCTTCGCTCTACGACAAGGACGGCGAATGGACGATCGCCGTGCAGGGCGGACATCAGGCGAAAGGCGACTGGCCGCCGCCCTACAAGGCGGGCGAATGGCGCAAGAGTGGGAACGGCAGCTACGGCTATGGCTGTGCCTGCATGACGGTGAAGGTCGATGCCGAGGAGAAGAACGTCCTCGAGATCGTCTCCGCCAAGGCGAGGCCGCTCTCGGCCTGCCGGACGGACAAGGCATTGTCGGCGGTCGAGAAGCAGTTGCGCTGAGGGGCCAGCCTCGTCTGCTGTTCTGAGCAGCATGGGCTCTCGCGCGTTCGCCATGCCCTGATCGCAGACCTAGCCTCCGTTCGCTCGCGGAAGGCCGGGTTCGGCTTGACTTCGCCCGGTTTCGTTGGCCTTTCCTCGCACAGGAGGAATGCGCGCTTGCCGGCTTGTGGCCGTGCCGGCGCGCAGGCAGATATAGTGTATCTGCACATCAACCAGGAGATGGCCATGAGCGCTGCAATCGTCGGCTGGGCGCATACCCCCTTCGGCAAGCAGGATACCGAGACGGTCGAGAGCCTGATCGTGCGCGTCGCGACCGATGCGCTGGTCGATGCCGGCATCACTGCCGACCAGGTCGACGAGATCGTGCTCGGCCATTTCAACGCCGGCTTCTCGGCCCAGGACTTCACCGCCTCGCTCGTGCTGCAGGCCGATCCGGCGCTGCGCTTCAAGCCGGCGACCCGCGTCGAGAACGCTTGCGCCACCGGCTCGGCTGCGGTGCATCAGGGCGTGCGCGCGATCAAGGCCGGCGCCGCCAAGGTCGTGCTGGTCGTCGGCGTCGAGCAGATGACCACGACGCCCGGCCCTGAGATCGGCAAGAACCTGCTGAAGGCCTCCTATCTCGCGCAGGAGAGCGACGTTCAGGGCGGTTTCGCCGGCGTCTTCGGCAAGATCGCCTCGTCCTATTTCCAGCGCCATGGCGACCAGTCGGACGCGCTCGCCATGATCGCGGCCAAGAACCACAAGAACGGTGTCGAAAACCCCTACGCCCAGATGCGCAAGGACCTCGGCTACGCTTTCTGCCGCGAGGAGAGCGAGAAGAATCCTTACGTCGCCGGCCCCCTGAAGCGGACCGACTGCTCGCTGGTCTCGGACGGCGCCGCCGCGCTCGTGCTCGCCGACGAAGAGACCGCCAAGTCGATGCGCCGCGCCGTCGGCTTCCGCGGCATGGCCCATGTCCAGGACTTCCTGCCGCTGTCGCGCCGCGACATCCTGAAGTTCGAGGGCGGCGCGCATGCCTGGCAGCAGGCGCTGGCACAGGCCGGCGTCGCGCTCGACGATCTCTCCTTCGTCGAGACGCATGACTGCTTCACCATCGCCGAACTGATCGAATACGAGGCGATGGGCCTGACCAAGGAAGGCGACGGCGCCCGCGCCATCAAGGAAGGCTGGGTCCAGAAGGACGGCAAGCTGCCGGTCAACGTCTCCGGCGGCCTCAAGGCCAAGGGCCATCCGATCGGCGCGACCGGCGTCTCCATGCATGTGCTCAGCGCCATGCAGCTTGTCGGCGAGGCGCCGGAGGGCATGCAGGTGAAGGATGCCCGCCTCGGCGGCATCTTCAACATGGGCGGTGCTGCGGTGGCGAACTACGTCTCGGTGCTCGAGCGGGTGAAGTGAAGCAAAAGGCTGCCGTCGAAGCTCTGTCGGCCGCCATTTTCGAACTGGCCGGAGGGGCGGCGTGATCATCTTCTTCGCGCTGCTGCCGGCCTATGTGCTGTCGATCTTCTACCGCTCCTTCCTGAGCGTAATCGCCGCGCCGGTGATGGGCGACCTCGCCATCGGGCCGGCCGAGTTCGGCCTGCTCGGGGCGGCCTGGTTCATCGCCTTTGCGCTGGCGCAGTTTCCGGTCGGCTGGGCGCTCGACCGGATCGGCCCGCGCCGGACGGTTGCGGTGACCATGGCGATCGGCTCGGTCGGCGCTTTCCTGTTCGCGCAGGCCGGCAATGCCGATGTCGCCACGGCGGCGATGGCGCTGGTCGGCATCGGCTGCTCGCCGATCTTCATGTCGTCGCTCTATCTGTTCGCGCGGACGCAGGCGCCGGCACGTTTCGGCTTGCTCACCTCGATCTTCATCGGCCTCGGCTCGCTCGGCAATCTCGTCGGCGCCGCGCCTCTGGCGCTGGCGGCGCAAGCCTATGGCTGGCGCCCGACCATGTTCGCCTTCGCCGTGGCGTTCCTGCTCGCGACCATCCTTGCTGCCGTGCTGGTACGCGATCCGCCTGAAGTCACCGACGCCTCCGGCAAGCATGAGGGGCTGCTGCAGGGCCTCAAGAGCATCGTCGCGATCGGGCCGCTCTGGCTGCTCGCGCCGATCACCCTCGTCGGCTACGCCATCATCGCGACGGCGCGGGGGCTCTGGATCGCGCCCTATATGACACAGGTCCATGGCCTAGACGGCATCGCCGCCGGCCACGCGACGCTCGGCATGGCGTCGACCATGATCATCGGCGCTTTCGTCTATGGCGGGCTGCAGAAGCGGGCAGGCCGCAGCAAGGCGCTGGTCGTCTGGGGGACGATTGCGACCGGTCTCGGCTTTTGCCTGCTCGCCCTGTTCGGCGAGCGCTCCATGCTCGGCGCGGTCGGCCTGTTCGCGCTCGTTGGGGCGACGGGCTTCACCTATGCGATCCTGATGGCGCATGCGCGCACCTTCTTCCCCGAGCACCTGGTCGGGCGCGGCATGACCTTCATCAATTTCCTGTTCATCGCCGGCGCCGGGCTGATCCAGTGGGGCTCCGGCTGGTTCGTCGCGGCGCAGCGGGCCGCGGGGCGCGATGCGGCGCTTGCTTTCGCCAACATGCATTGGGGCTTTGCGGCGCTGCTGCTGGTCTCGACCGCGATCTATCTGGCGACGCCGGAGCGGAAGGTGGCCTGAGGCTCAGGCCTCGCCCGGCGCGCGCGCGGCAATGGCGAGTGCATGCACGCCGCCTGCGAGTTCCTCCGATAATGCAGCATTGACCAGGCGATGACGCTCGAGCCGGCTCTTGCCGGCGAAGGCAGGCGAGACGATCTCGACGCGGAAATGCGTCTCGCCCCCCTCGCGCCAGCCGGCATGACCGTGATGCTGGTGCGATTCATCGATCACCTTGAGCTGCTCGGGCGCGAGTTGCGCGGTGAGCTTGCCGGCGATCCGGTCGGCCATGGTCGGCATGCGGGTTTCTCTCGGTTTGCTTGCTCGGGTTCCGGGGCAGTCTCATAGTCCCTGAGAGGCGAGGCGGGAACGCATCTTTCTGTCGGAGGCGATGGTGATGACAATCTGGTGCATGCTCGCTTTGGCGCTTTGCCTCTCCGCGGGTCCCACCCTGGCGCAGGATGAAGGGCGCGTCGCCGACTACAAGCAGAGCGAGGCGGTGCTGGCGCGCTACAAGCCGGTGCCGATCCCGCTCGCGACACCGGCCTTGACGCGCGGCACGCCCGGCCTGACGACGCAGGCGGAGCTGGAGGCCTTCCTCGCCGATCTCGCCGCCAAGGCTCCCGGCCGCGTCGTGCTCGGCTCGCTCGGCAAGTCGCAGCAGGGGCGCGACCTGCCCTATCTGATCTTCTCGAAGGAGGGCCTGAACGACCCCGCCGCGCTGAAAGCGCTGGGACGCCCGGTCGTCTGGTTCGTCGGCCAGCAGCACGGCAACGAGCCGGCCGGGGCCGAGGCGATGCTGGCGCTGGCGCATGATCTGGCGCTGGGCGATCTCGGTTCGGTCCTCGACAAGCTCGTGGTGGTGATCGTGCCGCGCAGCAATCCCGACGGTGCGGCGGCCGACAAGCGGCCGGGCGCCAGCGGCTTCGATCTCAATCGCGACCATCTGCTGCTGACCCTGCCGGAGACCAGGGCGCTACACGCCAAGCTCGCCGAACTGCCGGCCGACGTGATCGTCGATGTGCACGAATTCTCGGTGGCCAATCGCTGGCTGGAGAAATTCGGCGGGCTCAACGCCGCCGACGCGATGATCCTCTACGCCACCAACCCGGCGGTGCCGGCCCCGACGACGCTGATCGCCGCCGAGATGATCAAGCCCGCCATGGACAAGGCAATGGCGGAGAAGGGGCTGACCTCGTTCTGGTACTTCACCACCAGCTACCGCAAGGACGACAGACTGGTCTCGATGGGCGGCAATGCGCCGGGCATCGCGCGCAACCTGTTCGGGCTGTCTGGCGCGGTCTCCTTCCTGATCGAGACGCGCGGCGTCGGCCTCCAGCTGGAGAACCTGGAGCGCCGCATCGCCACCCATTACGTGATCTCGCGTGCGGTGCTCGACACGGTCGCGGCCAATGACAAGGCCGTGCTGGAGGCGGTGAAGGCGGCGCGGGCCGAGCTCACGCGCAATCAGGGCGAGTTGATCGTCGCCCACCGCATTGCCACCGAGACCGTTGCGATCCCCCTGGTCGATCCGGCGAGTGGGGCGGACATGCCGACCCCGGTCGAGTTCCGCGACTCGCGCAAGGTCACGGTGACGAGCCGCCGGGCGCGGCCGGAGGGCTATCTCGTCCTGCCGGCAGGGCAGGCGGCGCTCGATGCGCTCAAGCTCAAGGGCATCGCCAGCTGCAAGCTCGGCGGGCCGGCGACGCTGGAGGTCGAGGCCTTCATGGTCGAGCAGAAGGGGCCGGTGAAGAAGATCGACCGCGAGAACATCAATCCGGACCAGGCGGTGAAGGTCGAGCTCCGGCCGCGCCGGATCGAGGTTCCGGCCAATGCCGTCTTCGTGCCGATGACACAGGCGGGGGCGAATGTGATCGCCGCCTCATTGGAGCCGGATTCTCCGGGCTCTCATGTCGGCGTCGGGGTGGTGGAGACTGCGCCGGCCTCCGGCGAGGCACCGATCTATCGCGTGCCTCGCGGGGCGAAGCTTGCGCTCGCGGCCGGAGGCGAAGCGGCCTGCGGCCGTTGAGTTCGGGTTGCCGGATCACTACATACCGAGGTTGCCGGCCGTTCCGGGTGGGCCGGGTTCCTTAAGCAATCGAGGCCATGCTGAGGCCAGACGATTCGCTTGCCGCGGACGCGAGAGCGATCCGCGCGGCGGCCGGCTTGTCGACGCAGCTTTCCGCCCGCATAACCATGAGACGATGAACTTCAGCTCGCGCCTTTTCGACCGGATCAGGATCGGCCCTTCCGAGGCGGAAGAGGTGGTCGAGGCCGATGCGCGCCATTGCGACCATCCTGGCTGTGCCAAGGCCGGCGAGTTCCGCGCGCCGATGGGCCGCGGCAAGGAAGGCAAGTTCTTCCAGTTCTGCCTCGAGCATGTGAAGGCCTACAACGCGACCTACAACTACTTCGCCGGCATGAACGACGAGGCGCTCGCGGCCTATGCCAAGCAGGAGGAGATCGGCCACCGGCCGACCTGGAAGCTCGGCGTCAACGCGAGCGCGGCCCGGATGGCGCAGCGTGGGCGCGTGACCGGAGGGCAGGACAGCGCCGAGGTCGAGGACGCCTTCGGCCTATTCCGTGGCCGGGTCCGCCGTGAGCAGGAGAGGCCTGAGTCGCGCGTCGGCGCCGTCGCGCGCAAGGCGCTGGAGACGCTCGACCTCGAGGAGACCGCCGACCGCGCCGCGATCAAGGCGCGCTACAAGGAACTGGTGAAGCGCTTCCACCCCGACGCCAATGGCGGCGACCGCTCGCGCGAGGGCCGACTGCAGGAAATCCTCAAGGCCTACCAGACGCTGAAGAGCAGCGGGCTGGCCTGACGCTTCACAGTCTGGACCGAGCTCGTCAGTCCCGATAGGGAATCCGCGGACAGTTACGTCGGCGGAGCAAGTCATGACCATGGATACGCAGGTGATCGCCCCCGCCGATGCGGAGGAACGTCGGCGCAAGCCACCGGTCGTGGTCTACCCCAATGGCAGCCTGCCCGGCGCCGACATGGCGATGCTGGCGAAGGCTCGCCAGACGCTGACCAAGCGCGACGAGATCATCGTGCCGCCGCGCGAGGCCGGCAGCTTCCGCGTGCCGAAGGGGCATTTTGTCCGGATCGTCAGCATCGAGGGACCGCAGGTCGGCGACCTCAATTTGTGGAATGCTGAGGATCTCGACGAGCGCTTCTTCAGTGGCAAGACGCGCGCCCTGAACGCGACCCATGTCGGTTTGGGCGATCGGCTCTGGAGCAATCTGCCGCATCTGCGCCCGATGGCGACGATCACCCATGACACGCTCGGCTGGTATGGCTTCGACCAGGACGGCGCTGGCGTGCACGACGTGATCGGCACGCGCTGCGACCCCTATACCCACCGGCTGCTCGGCGATGGTGGCGATTACCACCATTGCTGCCATTCGAACCTCGCCCGCGCGCTCGGCAAGGCAAAGGGGCTCTCGGCGCGCGAGGTCGAGCATCACGTCCACGACGTGCTCAACGTCTTCATGTGCACGGGCTTCACCCGCGACACGCAGCAGTATTTCATGAAGGCGAGCCCCGTCCGGCCGGGCGACTTCCTCGAGCTCTTCGCCGAGATCGACCTGCTCGGGGCGATCTCGGCCTGTCCGGGCGGCGATTGCGGCCAGACCCATTCGAGCGACGTTGCCGTCTGCTACCCGCTCAAGGTCGAGATCTACGAGGCCGATCCCGCCACGCTCGCAGGCTGGCGCTCGCCGCAGCGCAACCCTTACGGGCGCAGTCACGGCGAGGCTGGCAGCTGAGTCGCCGGCGAGCTCAGTTCTTCAGCAGCGAGTTCATCCCGTCGGTGTCGAGATTGTCGGAACCGCGTACGCTGCTGCGCTCGGTCGAGCTCGGCTGGTCGTCCTGCCCGCCGCCGGAGGCGACCGAACCGTCGTCCGAGGCGGCCGGGGCCTGCCCGCCGGCGCCGGCCATCTTGCGCAGCAGCGGGCTGGCCTGGAGCAGCGCCGTCATGCTGGTCGCGGTGTTGTAGCTGTTGGGATCGTTGGGGGCGAGGCCGCCCTGCTTATGCAGGGCGATGCCGGCATTGCCGGCGTTGTAGAGCAGCGAGCCGGACGAGCCGCCGAGCGTGTCGCAGCGATGGCGCATCTCGGCCGCGTCGCCCTGCTGGCGCGTCGCCATGCAGCGAAAGCGGCTCATCACCTTCGGCCGTCCGGCCGGGTGGTGGATCACCATCAGCGAAGGGGCGCCGCCGGTCGGCGTCGCGGCGAGTTTGACCGAGCCATAGGTCGCGGTCGGATTGCCCTTCGCCTTGGCGATGGCGTAGTCGAGATTGGCGTTGAACTCGACCGGCTTGGGATCGAGCTCGAAGACCTTGGCGCCCTTGCCGTCCTGGGTCAGGAAATCCATGACGATGATGGCGCGCACCGGCGTCATCTCGCCGCTCTGCGGCAGGCAGTGATGATTGGTCAGCACGTAGTCGCCCGGCAGCAATTCGCCGGTGCAATGCGCGCCCGACTGCTTGCCGGTCTTGTTGTCCTTCAGGAGGATGTCGATACGCCCGACGGGCTTGGCCATCCTGGCGAGCGGATCACGCTGATCGAGCTCCGCGATCGGCTCGAAGGCGCCCTTGTTGTTCTCGATTTGGGTCGCGGCGTCGCCGGTGCTCTGCCGGCGCGGCATGCTGATCTTGCCGAAATCGCTGGGATCGAAGCCCATCGTCTGGGCTGCGGCGGGGCCGGCCAGGGCGAGGCCGAGGGCGCCGATGCAAGCAGCGCGAATCCTGGCGCCGGTCAAATTGGTCTGCAGCCATGCGGGCATGCGCTTCTTCCTCTCCTCAGCGAATCCCTTGCGGCCCTGGCGGCTGCCGCCTGTCACCACGACCGCTGCCAGCACTGTGGCGGCAATCGAGCGGTTTCGGGACGATAGTCATCCGCACGCGCTTGGGGAAGCCTGGGCCGTTTTCGCGCGGGCGGAGAGCTGGGGAAGGCGGTCTTCAATTCCCTCGTAAAAATGCCCCGAGCCCTCATCCTGAGGAGCAGCCAAAGGCTGCGTCTCGAAGGATGTTTCAGGAGGCTCCGGATCCATCTGGATCATCCTTCGAGACGGCCCTGCGGGTCTCCTCAGGATGAGGGCTGGTCGGCTCTTAGCCCTTCTTCGCCGCCAGTCCGGCGACGTCGCCGATGATGCCGTCGAGGGCGAAGTCCTTGGGCGTGTAGACCCGGGCGACACCCATGTTGCGCAGCGCGTTCTCGTCGTCGGGCGGGATGATGCCGCCGACCACGACGGGCACGTCCATGCCGGCGACGCGCAGGCGGGCGGTGACGTCGCGCACCAGCGGCAGATGCGAGCCGGAGAGGATGGAGAGACCGATGATGTCGGCCTCCGTCTCCCTGGCCTGCGTCACGATCTCCTCGGGCGTCTGGCGGATGCCGCCATAGGAGACCTGCATGCCGGCGTCGCGGGCGCGCACGGCGATCTGCTCAGCGCCGTTCGAGTGGCCGTCGAGGCCCGGCTTGCCGACGAGGAAGCGCGGCGGGCGGCCCAAGCGCTCGGTCGCCTTGGCGACGGCGGCCTTGACGGTGGCGAGGCCGGCATCGTCGCCGAGCTTGGTAGTGTCGACGCCGGTCGGGGCGCGGTACTCGCCGAAGATCTCCCGCAGGGTCTGGGCCCATTCGCCGGTGGTGACGCCGGCCTTGGCGCAGGCGATCGAGGCCGGCATGACGTTGCGGTCTTCTTTCGCAGCGCTGGCGAGCTCGGCGAGCGCGGCCTCGACCGCCTTGCCGTCGCGCGCGGCGCGCCAGGCTTTCAGCCGGCCGACCGCCTCGATCTCGACCGAATCCGGCACGGTCACGACGGCGCCGTCGCCGGCGGAGAGCGGCGAGGGCTCGCTGGTGGTGAACTTGTTGACGCCGACCACGACCTGCTCGCCGCGCTCGATCGCCTCGATGCGGCGCGCGCCGTTCTCGACCAGCGCCTTCTTCATGTAGCCGCTCTCGACGGCGGCGAGCGCGCCGCCCATGGCGTCGATCTTCGCCAGTTCCTCCAGTGCGGCCGCCTTCAGCGCCTCGACCTTGGCGTCGACCTCCTTCGAGCCGTCGAAGATGTCGCCGAATTCGAGCAGGTCGGTCTCATAGGCCAGCACCTGCTGCATGCGCAGCGACCATTGCTGGTCGAAGGGGCGGGGCAGGCCGAGCGCCTCGTTCCAGGCCGGGAGCTGCACGGCGCGGGCGCGTGCCTTCTTCGAGAGGGTCACCGCCAGCATCTCGATCAGGATGCGGTATACATTGTTCTCGGCCTGCGGCTCGGTCAGCCCGAGCGAATTGACCTGGACGCCATAGCGGAAGCGGCGGTGCTGCTCCTCGAGCACGCTGAAGCGCTTCAGCGTGATCTCGTCCCAGAGATCGACGAAAGCCCGCATCTTGCAGAGCTCGGTGACGAAGCGCATGCCGGCATTGACGAAGAAGGAGATGCGGCCGACGACGCCGCCGAACTCCTCGGGCGCCACTTCCGGCCGGGCCCTGATCGATTCCAGCAGGGCGATCGCGGTCGCCAAGGCGAAGGAGAGCTCCTGCACCGGTGAGGCGCCGGCCTCCTGCAGATGATAGGAACAGACGTTCGTCGGGTTCCATTTCGGCAATTCGCGCGCCGTGAACACGACGATGTCGGTGGTCAATCGCATCGAGGGGCGCGGCGGGAAGACATAGGTTCCGCGCGACAGGTATTCCTTGACGAGGTCGTTCTGGGTCGTGCCCTGCAAGGCGGCGCGGTCGGCGCCCTGCTCGTCGGCGGTGGCGATGTAGAGCGAGAGCAGCCAGGCCGCCGTCGCATTGATCGTCATCGAGGTGTTCATCTGCGCCAGCGGGATCTCGGCGAACAGGGCCCGCATGTCGCCGAGATGGGTGATGGGCACGCCGACCTTGCCGACTTCGCCGCGCGAGAGCACGTGGTCGGGGTCGTAGCCGGTCTGGGTCGGCAGGTCGAAGGCGACGGACAGGCCGGTCTGGCCCTTGGCGAGATTGGTCCGGTAGAGCTTGTTCGATTCGGACGCGTCGGAATGGCCGGCATAGGTCCGGAAGATCCAGGGCTTGTCGCGCTGGACCTGGTTCCCGAGCGGATCGATCGCGTTCATGGTCGCTCCCTGCCGTGCCGTCTTGATGTGCTCGTGCAATCTCGATTGTTGCACTGCAGCGAAGATAACGCCAGAGCTTCGCGGAAGTCGCGTGCGACCTTCGGATGAGCTGCTTCAGGCCCGATCTGTGGGAAGATCGGCTCCGCGCGGCCTGATCTTCCGGCCTTGTGCCGGACCGGGGACATTCAGCAACCGGTTCGAGCTCTGTGTCTCCAGGATGACCATGGTCGAGGTCTCGGCGACGCAGGGGATCGCCTGCAAGGCTTCCCGGATGAAGCTGCGCAGCGCCTCGATGTCCTTGACCCAGACGCGCAGGAGATAGTCGACATTGCCCGTCACGAGCAGGCATTCGGTGATTTCGGGCTGGTTGCGGATGGCGGTCATGAACTGCTCCGCAGCGTCAGGGCTCTGCTTGGCGAGCTTGACGCTGACCATCACGCAGATGCTGAAGCCGAGTGCCGCCGGGCTGACCCGCGCCGCATAGCCCTCGATGACGCCGGCCTCCTCCAGCCGCTTGATGCGGCGGGCGCAGGGGGTCGGCGAAAGGCCGACCGCCTCGGCGAGGTCGAGGTTGGAGATGCGGCCATTCTGCTGCAGTGCGGCCAGGATCTTCCGGTCGATGCGGTCCAGTTCGATCATGAGCGAGTTTCACTCCAGAAATTTTGTCTGAAGGTGATAAATCGCGCTGATCCTGTAAAGTGGCCGATCATTGCACGGATATCTCGCATCTCACATGCTACATATTCGCGCGAGGGCGATGGTTCCGCTCGAAGGGATAATGGTGCAGGCGTGATGACGACATCGAATGCGCGGCGGCCGGGAGAGCGGCCGGCTCTGGCCAGCTGGTTCTCGACCAGCAACAGCATCACCCAGCAGTTCATGGCGATCGGCGGGCGGCCCGATGTCGTCAGTCTCGCCGGTGGCCTGCCGGCTTCCGAGATCTATCCGGTCGAGGCGATCGCGGCGGCGCAGGAGCGGGCGCTGACGCGCTGGGGCACGCAGATCCTCGAATACGGGGCGATCGAAGGCCTGCCGGCTTTGCGAGCTGCGATCGCCGAGCGCTTCAGCGCAACGACTGGTCGCCGCTTCGGGCCGGAGAACGTGCTGCTGACGACGGGCGCGATGCAGGGGCTCGACCTCGTCGGCAAGGCGCTGGTCGATCCCGGTGAGTTGATCCTGTCGCAGTTCCCGACCTATCTCGGCGCGCTCGACGCCTGGCGCCCGCGCATGCCGCGCTATGAGAAGCTCGACTGGAGCCTGCAGGCGCCCGGCCACGATGCGGCGCTGCGGCAGGCCAAGTTCGTCTACGCCGTGCCGAACTATTCCAACCCGACTGGCGTGCTGGTCTCGCAGGATGAGCGTGCGGCCCTGCTCGACAAGGTCGAGGCGGCCGGGACCTGGCTGCTGGAGGACGATCCCTATCTGCCGCTGCAGTTCGACGGGCCGGCCGGGCCGAGTCTTCTCGCCCACCATGCGCAGCGTCATCCGAACGGCGCCTATGCCGGGCCGGTGATCTATCTCGGCACGCTGTCGAAGAGCCTAGCGCCGGGCCTGCGCGTCGGCTGGGTCGTGGCCGAGGCATCGCTGGTTGCGACGCTGGCGCTGGCCAAGCAGTCGACCGATATCGCCTCCAGCCTGCTGACGCAGGCGATCGCGCTGGAGATGATCGAGAGCGATTTCGAGGCGCAGCACATCCCGAAGATCGTCGCGACCTATCGCGAGCGGCGCGATGCGCTGTGCGCTGCAGCGGCGACACATCTCTCCGACTGGTTCGAGTGGGAGGTGCCGCCGGGCGGCATGTTTGTCTGGATGCGGGCCAAGGACGATACGATCGACACCGATGCGCTCTATGCCCATGCGCTGGTGGAGAACGTCGCCTTCGTACCGTCGAGCGTGTTCGACCCTTCGGGCGCCTTGAAGAGCGCGATGCGAGTCAATTTCACCCGCTCGCCGCCGGAGGTGCTGGTCGAGGGCGTGCGCCGGCTGGAGCGGGCGGTGCGCCGCCTCCTCGCCAAGCGGCCTGGCCGGGCTGCATGAGCTAAAACAAGCCATAAGAACCGAGGAAACGCCGATGCCGACCCGTCTCGCCATGCCCGCCCATCCGCGCCTGCCGCAAGCCCTGATCGAGGCCTGGCAGGCGGTGCCGAGCTCGGTGATCGCCGACCAGCTCGGCGGTACCGGCCATGCCGATCCGGCGATCCGGCCGACCCGCCCCTTCGCGCCGGGCAAGCGCCTGATCGGCCAGGCGATCACCGCTTGGTGCGAGCCGGCGGATTACGGGCCGGTGCATCATGCGATCAGCGTGGCCGAGCGCGGCGATGTCGTCGTGGTCGCGGCCGGCGGGCGCAAGGATGCGGCGATGATCGGCGACCTGCTCGGCGGGGCCGCCCGGCGCAAGGGCATTGCCGGCGTCGTCGTCGATGGCGCGGTGCGCGATGTCGGGCCGGTCTCGCAATGGCCGGACTTCGTCTTCTTCTCGCGCTGGATCATGCCGCGCGGCCCGTCCTCGATGGAGCGCGGCATCGTCAATGGACCGATCGTCTTCGGCGGCGTCGCCGTCCAGCCGCATGATCTCGTCGTTGGCGACGATGACGGGCTCGTCTTCGTGCCGCATGCGCTGGTCGAGGCCAAGCTCGCGCCCTGCCTGGCGCGGGTGAAGGCGGAGGCCGAATGGGAGGTGCTGCTCGCCGGCGGCGCCTCGACGGTCGAGACCTTCAAGGTGCCGCCGATGGAGAAGGCCTGAGCGGCCTTCAGAAGCTCTCGATCCAGGGCCTGAGCTCGACCTCGAGCGACCAGGCGCTGCGCGGCTGCCGGAGCACGTCGAGATAGCTCTGGGCGATGGCGTCGGGATCGAGCGTGTTGTCGTTCGCATCGGGGTGGCGGGTGCTGCGCACGGCGCCGTCGATGACGAAATGCGCGACATGGATGCCCTTCGGCCCGAGCTCGCGCGCGGCGCTCTGGGCGAGGCCGCGCAGGGCGAACTTGCCCATGGCGAAGGGCGCCGACAGCGCGAAGCCCTTGATGCCGGCGGTGGCGCCCGTCAGCAGGATGGCGCCACGGCCATGCGGCAGCATCCGCTTGGCCGCCTGCTGCGTCACCAGGAAGGCGCCATAGGCGGTGACAGCGAGCGCCTGGGCTACCGCCGCGGGATCGAGCTCGGCGATCGGCCCACGCAGCCGGCCGCTGGCATTGTAGATGACGACGTCGGGCTCGCCGATCCGGGCCTCCGCCGCTTCGAACAGGCCGGCGATGGCGGCCGGATCGGAGGCATCGACCTGGAAGGTCGCCGCCCCTGTCTCGGCCGCGAGTGCGGCGAGCTTCTCGGTATTGCGGGCGGCGAGGCCGACTTTGACGCCTTGTGCCGCCAGGGCACGCGCAACCGAGGCGCTGATGCCGGAGCCGGCGCCGACGATCAGGGCGCTGCGATAGGGAAGGGAAGTCATCGCGAGGTCTCCGTTCAGGCGGTAGCGGGGATGGGCTTGGCCTCGCCGCCACGCATCATGATGCAGAAGCCGGCGGCGAAGAGGCAGAGCGCTCCGGCGATGAAGAAGGCCGGCAGGTAGCTGTCATAGACGGTGCGGCTGAACCCGGCGCCATAGGCGGCGAAGGCGGCGCCGAGCTGATGGCCGGTGAAGATCCAGCCGAAGACGAGGGTTGCCTTGTCGCCGAAGCGATCGGCGGCGAGCTTGATCGTCGGCGGCACGGTCGCGACCCAGTCGAGCCCGTAGAAGATCGCGAAGATCGAGAGGCCGTAGAAGGAGAAGTCGGTGAAGGGCAGGAACAGCAGCGAGAGCCCGCGCAGGCCGTAATACCAGAACAGCAGCCAACGGCTGTCATAGCGGTCGGAGAGCCAGCCCGAGCCGACCGTGCCGAGGAAGTCGAAGATGCCGATCACCGCGAGCACGCTCGCCGCGGTCACCGCCGCCATGCCGTAATCGCCGCAGAGCGAGACGAAATGGGTCTGGACCAGCCCGTTGGTGCTGGCGCCGCAGACGAAGAAGGTGCCGAACAGAATCCAGAAGGTGCTGGTCTTCGCCGCGTCGCGCAACGCGACGATCGGGGAAGCGAGCATGGCTCCGAGGCTGGCGGCTTGAGCCGGGGCGGGCACGATCTGCGTTGTGCCATAGGGGGCAAGGCCGACATCGACCGGCCGGTCGCGCATCAGAGCGAGGATGCCGAGCGCCGCGAGCGCGATCATGCCGAGCACGAAGGTCATGGCGGCGCGCCAGCCGACCTGCTCGGTCAGAGCTGCGAGCAAGGGCAGGAAGACGAGCTGGCCGGTCGCGGTGCTGGCCGTGAGCAGGCCGACGACGAGGCCGCGACGCTGCACGAACCAACGGGTCGCGACGGTGGCGCCGAGCACCATGGCGGTCAGGCCCGTGCCGAAGCCGAGCACGAAGCCCCAGAGCAGCACCAGCTGCCAGAGCTCCGTCATGAAGAAGGAGCCGATGATGCTCGCCGCGATCAGGCTGAGCGCGACCAGCGCGACGGGCCGGACGCCGAAGCGGTTCATGAAGGCGGCGGCGAAGGGCGCCATCAGCCCGAACAGCAGCAGCCGGACCGCCAGGGCCGAGGAGATCTCGGAGGTCGCCCAGCCGAATTCCTTCTGCAGCGGCAGGAGCAGCACGCCCGGCGCGCCGACGGCGCCGGCAGTGACCAGCATGGTCAGGAAGGTCACCGCCGCCACGGCCCAGCCATAGTGGATGCCACGGCGGGCGAAGGCGGCGGCGAGGCCGATGGGCTGTGGTTGGTCTGCGAGATCGGTCGGCATGAATGACCCCTTCTTTGCGGGTATATACCCGTATCAGTTTCAGAAAATCACAGTGAATCGAGCGCGGTGTGCAGTTGCCGCATGAATTCGACGCCGAGGCGGTCGTCGAGCGACTTTTGGGCGCCATCCCAGAGGGGGGCGCCATCTTCCAGAACCTTGTGGCCGGCCTCGGTCAGCGTCACCGTGGCCTCGCGCTGATCCTCGCCGCGGCCGAGTTCGACGAGACCCATCTTCTCGAGCACGCGGACATTGCGGCCGACGGTCGAGCGGTCGAGCTCGACGCGGCGGCCGAGCGCGGTCAGCGTCACCGGCTCGACCCGGGCGATCGAGCGCATCAGGCTGAACTGCGCGATGTTGACCCCGACCGGAGCGATCGTTTCGTCATAAAAGGCGATCATCCGGCGCGAGGCCGAGCGCAGGGTCGTGCAGATGCAGGGAACCGACATGGGTTGCGGGTATATGCCCGTGATGAGGGGAATGCAAGCGTTGAATGCTTCAATTTGAGCGCGGGATCCCCTCTCCCGGATAGGAGAGGGGTAGGGGTGAGGGACTGCCGTTGCAATAGAAGGCGAGGCGGCGCCGCTGCGACCTCAATAGGATAGGGCAGGCCCTCATCCCTGCCCTTCTCCCACACGGGAGAAGGGTTCCCCGCGCCTTTGCTTCAGCGCGGATGAGCAGTCAGTTCCGCCCTTCCGGCAGGCGCGGCAGCGGCAGGAACTCGACGCCTTCCTCGTGCAGCATCTGGGCGTCTTCGGCGCTGGCCTCGCCATAGATGGCGCGGTTCTCTGTCTCGCCATGGTGGATCTTCAGGGCTTCCTCGGCGAAGCGCTTGCCGACCGGCTCGGCATTGGCGGCGACATGCTCGTGCAGCGCCGTCAGCATGGCCCTAAACGCCATCTCCTTCTCTCCCATCAACGCAGCCGGCTGGGGAGCGGGGGCAGGAGAGGGAACGGGGGCGGGCGATGGTGCCAAGGCCTCAGGCGCAGGCTCGGTCGGCCGCGGGCCGCGATCCGTCCGCGCCACGGCGGGCGCCATCACGGCGCGCTCGACCTTGGCGCTGTCGCAGACCGGGCAGGTGACGAAGCCGCGTTTCGCCTGCTCGTCGAAGCTGCTGGAACTCGCGAACCAGCTCTCGAACTCGTGGGCGTTGTCGCAGATCAGGGTGTAACGGATCATTTCAACTCAAAGCCGGCGGTAACGGCTGCAGATAGGGGCGCAGCCGTTCCGCGACAAGTTTCACGCTCACTCCGCTGCGTCGAGCCGTGGCGCTTCGCCCTTGCGGGTCTCGACCGCAAAGGCGCGGGTGTGGCGCAAGGTCGGGATGCGCTGGCGAGCGTCCGCGACCAAGGCAAGGTCGATCTCGGCCATGATCAGCCCCGGCTCGTTGCCGGCCTCGGCGAGCACCCGGCCCCAGGGATCGACGATGATCGAATGGCCATAGCTCTCGCGGCCGTCCTCATGCAGGCCGCCCTGCGCTGCCGACATCATGAAGGCGCCGTTCTCGATAGCGCGGGCGCGCTGCAGCACCTGCCAATGCGCCTCGCCGGTCTGGCGGGTGAAACAGGCCGGCGCGGTCAGCATGAAGGCGCCGGCCTCGGCCTCGGCGCGGTAGAGATAGGGGAAGCGGACATCGTAGCAGATCGACATACCAACCAGCCCCCAGGGCGTTTCCGCCAGCGTCGCCCGGTCGCCGCCGGAGAAGGTGTTGGATTCGCGCCAGGTCTCGCCATTGGGCAGATCGACGTCGAAGAGATGGATCTTGTCGTAGCGCGCGACGATCTCGCCCTGGGGATCGATCATATAAGCGCGATTGGCGATCTTCTCGCCGGCCCTGACCGAGAGCGAGCCGATCTGCAGCCAGATTTTCGCCTCGCGCGCCGCCTGCCGCAGCCCGGCCAGCACCTCGTGCTCACTCTCGCTCTGGCTGATCTCGCGCAGGCGCTTCGTGTCGCGCTCGCAGAGATTGGTGACCTCGGGCGTCTGGACCAAGTTCGCGCCGGCGGCCGCCGCCTCGCGGATCAGGCGGACCGCGTCGTCGCGATTGCGCAGGGGATCGCGCGTCGAACGCATCTGAACGCAGGCGGCGGTGAAGCGTGGCGTGGTCATCGAGGCGTTTCCTCAGGCGGCCTTCAGCAGCGGATCGAGCTCGCCGCGGGCATCGAGCGCATGCAGGTCGTCGGAGCCGCCGACATGGCGCCCGCCGATGAAGATCTGCGGCACGGAGGTCCGCCCGCCGGCCTTAGCCGTCATCTGCTGGCGCAGCTCCGGCTTGCCATCGACGCCGATCTCCTCGAAGGCGACCCCCTTCTTGGTCAGCAGCGCCTTGGCGGCATGGCAATAGGGGCACCAGCCCGTGGTGTAGATCGTGACCTGCGGCATCTGCCTATCCCGAAAGACTGTTTCGCTTCGCAATATAGGGAGCTGTCACGCTTCCGTCACGACCCGGGCGAAGGTCAGCACGTCGACCGCACTCGCCCCGCCGCGCAGCAAGGCGCGCGAGGCGGCGTTGACGGTCGAGCCGGTGGTCAGCACGTCGTCGACGAGCAGTATCCGCCTTCCCTCGACCAGCGGACGCATGGCGGGCAGGACCTTGAACGCGCCCTGCAGATTGTCGGCGCGCTGGGCCTTGGTCAGCCCGACCTGCTGCTTCGTCCGCTTGACGCGGGTGAGCGCCTGCGGCGCGAAAGGGCGACCGGATTGGCGGGAGATCGCCACGCCCAGTGCCGCCGCCTGGTTGAAGCGCCGCGTCCACAAGCGGAAGCGATGCAAGGGCACCGGCACGATCAGATCGGCGTCTGCGACCAGTTCGCGGCCGGCCCGCGCCATCATCCGTCCGAGCATCAGGGCGAGCTCGGTGCGGTCGCCGTATTTCAGCCGGTGCACCAGCTCGCGCGCCGTGCCGTCGAAGCGGCAGGCAGCGCGGGCCCTTGCAAAGACCGGCGGATCGGCGATCGCCGCCGGCGAGATCAGCCCGGGACCGAGATCGACTTCGAAGGGCGTGCCGAGCCGTTCGCAATAGGGCCGCTCGATCAGGCCGAGCCCGGACCAGCACTGGGCGCACAGGCCCTGCGCCTCGCTCGTGGCAGCCCGGCAGCCGACGCATGAAGGCGGGTAGACCAGGCCGACGGCGCCGGTCATGCCAGACCGCAGCCATCCGCCTCCGCGCTTCAGCCAGTGTGCGGAGAGGGTTTTTCCTGTCTCCTCGGGATTCTCGGAAAGGCTCATGCGCGCCGAAGGCCGCAAAGAGAGCATCTTCGCTTTCTCGTGAGCGGGGCAGGGCAGCCTCTGCCATTCCCGGCCATCCGGCCTATCTTCCCTGCGACGGTTCCGGAGCGCCTGACGGCGGCCGGCGCCAAGGATGCCTCCCTCGGCCCTTCGGCCGTTTCGCGACAAGGATCGCCACGATGAGTCATGCCTCTCCCGCCAAGCTGTTCACGCCGTTCCGCCTCGGCGATCTCGAATTGAAGAACCGCGTCGTCATGGCGCCTTTGACCCGCAACCGCGCCAACAAGCATGATGATGCGCCGAACGCGCTCAATGTCGAGTACTACCGCCAGCGCGCCGGCGCCGGGCTGATCATCACCGAGGCGACGCAGATCTCGCAACAGGGCCAGGGCTATATCTGGACGCCCGGCATCTATCGCGACGCGCAGGTCGCCGGCTGGAAGACGGTGACCGACGGCGTGCACGAGGCGGGCGGGCTGATCTTCGCCCAGCTCTGGCATGTCGGCCGCGTCAGCCATGTCTCGCTGCAGCCTGGGAACCAGGCGCCGGTCGCGCCTTCGGCCGTGCTGGCGAAGACCAAGACCTATATCGAGAGCGGCTTCGCCGAGGTCTCCGAGCCGCGCGCGCTCGGGCTCGACGAGATCCCCGGCATCGTCGCCGATTTCGTCAGGGCGGCGGAGAACGCCAAGGCGGCGGGCTTCGACGGCATCGAACTCCACGGCGCCCATGGCTACCTGCTCGACCAGTTCCTGCGCGACGGCTCGAACCAGCGCCAGGACGCTTATGGCGGCTCGATCGAGAACCGCGTCCGCCTGACGTTGGAAGTGGTCGACGCGGTGAGCAAGGTGTTCCCGAAGGAGCGTGTCGGCATCCGCATCTCGCCGGTGAGCCCGGCCAATGACGCCCGCGATTCCGATCCGCAGGCACTGTTCGGCCATCTCGTCGGCGAACTCGACAAGCGCGGCATCGCCTTCATCCACGTCGTCGAAGGGGCTACGCGCGATGCGCGCGACTATCTGCCTTTCGACTACCAGGCTCTGCGCCGTGCGTTCAGCGGCGCCTACATCGCCAATAACGGCTTCACGCGCGAGCTCGCGATCGAGACGGTGGAGAAGGACGAAGCCGACCTCATCGCCTTCGGCCGGCTCTTCATCGCCAATCCCGACCTGCCGGAGCGGCTGAAGCTGGATGCCCCGCTCAACACGCCGGATGTCGCGACCTTCTATGGCGGCGACGCCAAGGGCTACACCGACTATCCGACGCTGGCTCCGGCGGAGCGCTCGCACGCGGCCGGCTGAGCCGAGGCGAAAGAGGCACTGCGGATGGGTATTCGTCCCGTCCGCAGGTTTTTCTTCGTCGACTGCACGGAAGGGGTTGCGGCGCATGCCAGTGCCGACTATACGGACGGCCTTGCCGCGCTGCTCCCTTCGTCTAGCGGTCTAGGACGTCGCCCTCTCACGGCGAAAACAGGGGTTCGAGTCCCCTAGGGAGCGCCAATAAAATCAACGGCTTCACTTGAGAGCTGTTTGGCGCGTCAATCATCCGTAAAGTATCATCAGGTGTCTCTGCAGGCGGTGTTCGATTGTCACCCCGTCCTGCGATAGGTTCTACCTACGGGACGGCTGCCGAGTACTGCCGCCCGGGCTGGCGCATCTGACGAACTGCGGGTGCGGTATTGCGAACTTCGGACGCGGCATCCCCTGGAGGATACGTCATGTTTGTCGAAGCTCAGCGGGCGCGGCGACAGAATCGTCACACCTAAGCGGCGTTCGCCTCGCGCATTCCGATCGGCAGAGCCTCCCACGCCCGGATGAGCTCGCCGATTGAGGAGACTTCCATCTTCCGCATCAGGTTGCTCCTGTGCAGCTTGACGGTCACTTCGCTGATGCCGAGGTCGAAGGCGATCTGCTTGTTGAGGCGCCCGCGCGTCACCTCATGCATGATTTCGCGCTCCCGGGGCGTCAGCGTCTGCAGCCGCTCGACATGGCTCTTGATCTTGGCGGCTTCTGCTCGTCGCGCCGCATCCAGTCCGATCGCCGCATTGACGGCGTCCAGAAGCGTCTGGTCGCGGACCGGTTTCGTCAGAAAGTCCACCGCGCCGGCCTTCATGGCCTGGACGGTCATGGGGATGTCGCCATGACCAGTCAGGAAGATGATCGGCTTGGGGTTGCCGCTCGTCGTCAGGTGCCGCTGAAGGTCGAGCCCGCTGGAACCGGGCATGCGCACGTCGAGGATCAGACATCCTGGCTCGTCGAGTGCGCTGGTCGCGAGCAGTGCCTGTGTCGAACTGAACGAAACCGCCTCGAAGCCGGCCGACATCATCAGCTCGGACAGGGCTTCCCGAACCGAGGCATCGTCATCGACGATGATGATGAGAGGTTGTTTCGCCTCGGGCTGGCGCAGTGCCGCGAGCGCCGTCGACTTGCGCGGGAGTGAGCGATCAACGATCATGTTCACCTTCCACATTTCCTAGTGATGCAAGGCTCTTGCGATCGCCGCGAGCAGGGCCTGGCCGTCGAAGGGCTTGCAGAAGAAGCTCTCCACGGCGCGCGCCCTGACCTGGTCGGCGAGCTCATGGCGGCCGGTGATGAGAAAGACCGGCAGATCCGGGCGTTCCCTGTTCACGCGGTCGCGCAGCTCGAAGCCGTCCAACCCCGGCATGCCGATATCCGTGATGAGGAGATCCAGCCCGGACAGGCCGGTCCGGGTCAATGCCGTCGCCGAAGGGAAACTGCGAACCGCATAGCCGGCCGATTCGAGCAGATCCTCGAGCGATTCGAGCAATCTGGGATCGTCATCGACGACGGCCACGACGTATCTATGATTGCTCACACCGAGGCTCCTCCCATCCGGCGCGAATGCTGGATCGGAATTTCCAACCGCTCTGCAATTCGCACCAGGTCGGCTAGCGATGACGCCGCCATTTTTTGCATGACGCTTCTTCGATGGATCTGGAGAGTGACTTCGCTGATACCAAGCTCGGCCGCGGCCTGCTTGTTGAGCAGCCCGCTCACCACGAGGGGAAGGACTTCACGCTCGCGCGGAGACAGCTCCTGATAGCGCTGCCGCAACAGCGCGAACTCGGCACGCTTCGCCCTGGTTTCCCGATCCTGCGAGATCGCTGAGCGGATCGCCCCGAGAAGCTCCGTATCGCTGAACGGCTTGGTCAGGAAATCGACCGCGCCGTGCTTGATGGCCCGTACCGAGGAAGGAATGTCGCCATGCCCGGTGATGAAGACGATCGGCGGATGGTCTCCCTCTGCGATCTGCCGTTGCAGTTCGAGGCCATTGATATCCGGAAGCTCGACATCGAGAATGAGGCAGGCGGGAAGATCGGGCTTGTCCGAATTCATATAGTCGCCGGCCGACTCGAATAGAGCGCACCGGACGCCGTTTGCCTCGAGCAGCTCGCTGAGTGCCTCCCGCAGGGCGTCGTCGTCGTCGACGACGAACACGATGATGTCGTCAGCGCTCATGATCCGCTTTCGCCTCGACAGGCAGGGTGAAGACGAAGGTTGCCCCACCGTCCTGATTGTTCTCGGCCCATAGGCGCCCGCCATGGGATTCGATGATGGTGCGCGATATCGCCAGGCCCATGCCCATCCCGTCGGATTTGGTCGAGAAAAATGGCTCGAAGACCTTTTCCGGGGCGCCGATACCCTCGCCCGTATCGCGGACTTCGGTCCGGACGAGATCGCCCGTGCGCATGGAGCGGACACGAAGCGCCCCGGGCTGTGCCGTCTCCATCGCCTCCATGCCGTTGCGGATCAGATTGACGAGCACCTGCTGGATCTGGATTCGGTCCAGCGCCAGCGGCGGAAGTCCTTCCTCGACATCGATCTCGACACGGACGCGGCGCCGGGTCGCTTCTTCCAGCATCAAGTCACGGGCCTCGTGAAGAATGGTGTCGAGCTGGCTCGAGCTTCGCGCTTCGACGGTCTGCCTGAACAAGGCACGGACCCTGCCGACCACGTCAGCCGCGGAATTCGCGTCGCGGATGATGCGCTCGACCGTCTTCTGCGCCCGCTCCAGATTGGGTGGATCCGAGGTGAGCCAGCGTTGGCAGGCATGCGAGTTGGCCACCACGGCGGCGAGCGGTTGGTTGACCTCGTGGGCGATGGAGGCGGAGAGCTCTGCCAGGCCCGCGGCCTGTGCCGCTCGTGCGAGACGCTCCTGTGTCAATGTCAGCGCTTCCTGCGCGCGGACCTGATCTTCGATCTCGAAGCAGATGCCGTTCCACTGAACGATCTCTCCCTCGGCATTTCGCATGGCCGCCGCCCGCGTCTCGACCCAGCGGAACGCGCCATCCGCCCGTCGCAGGCGGTGCTTCATTGCATAAGGAAGCCCCGTGGCCAGTGAGCGCCCGTACTTCTCTTCGACGTCGGGGAGATCGTCGGGATGGATGACCGCTTCGAGGGTGCCGGTCAGACGTGTCTTGCCATCCTCATCCTTGTCTGCGAGCCCGAATCCGAGGAACTCCCGCAGCTTCTCGCTGCGATAGATTGGCTCCCCATTCGGCGCGGAGCAGTAGATGAGGGCGGGCAGCGTCTCGACCAATTGACGCAACGAACGCTCGCTCTCCCTGAGAGCCTCTTCCACCCGCAGTTGGTCGTCGATGTCGTGAGACAGGCCATGCCACTGGATGATGCTGCCGTCCTCATCCAGGAGTGGCTCCGCGCGCCCGTCCATCCAGCGATAGACGCCGTCATGGCGGCGCAAGCGATAGCGCATCGCGAAAGGCCGGCCGCTGCTCAGACAGTCCTTGAGTCCGGCCCACACGCGATTGGCGTCGTCCGGATGGACCGCAGCCTTAAGGGCCGCCGCATATTGCTCCGTCCGGGGCTGTTCAAGGCTGCCTTCGTCAAGGCCCAGGAAATCGATGAAGCGGCGATTGAAGAAATTTGGCGTCCCGGCTGGGGTCAACCGCCAAAGGAAGCTCGGCACCAGATCGACGAGCCGGGTCAATTCCTGCTTGCGGAGATGGAGCTCCGTCTGCGTGGTGATCAGATCGTGGATATCGACGGATACGCCGTACCAGCGAACGATCTGGCCCGCTTCGTCCCGCAAGGCCTCTGCGCGTGTCTCGGTCCAGCGATAGGTGCCGTCGGCTCGACGCTGAAGGTATTTGATGCTGTACGGCGTTCCCGTCCTGACCGATTTGGCGAATGTCTGCTCCGCCAGATCCAGAAAATCGGGATGGATCATCTTCTTCAACGAAAGTGATCCATCCGGTGCCATGACGGTCTCGATCGTGGCGCCCGTCACCTCCATCATCCGCTTGTTGAGATAGGCGGGGTGGCCTTCCGCCGTCATGCTCCAGATCATGGCCGGGACCGTGTCGATCAACTGCTCGAGATGCTGCTCCCTTGCCCGCAGGGCGGCCTCGGTTCTCTTGTAGACGTCGATGTCGATCGAGGTGCCGAACCAGCCCGTGATGCGCCCCTCGCCATCGCGCGTCGGCCGCGCCGAGATGCGGTGCCAGACATATTGGCCCGTCGCGCGCAGCATCCGGTATTCGATGTTCCACGGCTCGCCCGTCTTCAGGCAATGACGCAGGGTCGATGCGGCTCCGTCGACATCGTCGGGATGGACGCCGCGCATCCAGCCCGCTTCGCCGCCGTCGATGAATTCGCGATCGCCGAGGCGGCGATTGAGATCCTCCAAGACCATGTCGATCGCGACCTGCGCGGCCGGCGTGACATAGGTGAACTTCCCCATCGCGTCGAAAGCCCAGGCCTTGCCGTGCAGGCTTTCGATCACCTTGGCCGCCTTGACGGCTTCCACGGTCGCCCCGAGGGACTCCGCGACGCTCCAGCGGTCGTCTGGCCTCGACACCATCGCGTCGACATCGACGCTGACGCCATAGCCTGGCTCGGCGCGCAATTCGGTCCAGCGATAGCTGCCGTCCGGCTGGCGCAGCCGATAGCTCGTCACCTGCGGCACGCCCGTCCAGAACGCGTAAGCCGCAGCCTGTGCGATCGCAGGCCGGTCATCAGGGTGGACGGCGCCCTGGAGCGCGTCGTCAGGGGTGGCTCCGAGCTCGTCCGACAGTTTGGGCGCTCGCCGACCCATTGCTGCAAGCCGGCTGCTTTGACGAGACGGATCGGGCACGAGAAGCAGGCCGATGCAGGCGGCGAGCGCGACGAGAGCCGCGAGCGAAAGCGCTACTTCCCTTGTGGCGCCCGGATTCAGCGTAGCAGCGACGACCGCCCCGGCGAAGGCGATCAGCAACCCGATCCAGAGCGAAAGCAGCCAGTACCCCCGAGCGTAGACGAACAGAGCGCAGATCGGTGCCAGGAGGCCGAAAGGCGTGCCGGCCAACCAGCATGCCGCCAAGCCGACACCGAGCGCGACCAGCATCATGGCCGGAGGTGTTCGATGAAGCGCTGCCATCATGATCGCCTGCTCCTTGCGGAGACGGAACGCCTGGAAACCGTCACAGATACATCTAGCACCAGCGCTCGAAGCCCCGACTGGCGAACTCACCTGAGACTAGCGCCGGGACGCTGCAGCCGCACTTATGGAAATCCATGACTTGCAGGGAGATCCGCCGGCGGCAGGTCGCCGAGCCAGGATGCCGAAGCGAAGCTAGGCGCGCACGGCCAGGGCGAGACCGTTTGCTGCGCAGCGGTCATGGATCAGGTCGATGATCTCATTCTTGGCGGAAATGCCCGTGGCGAGGCTCGCGACGCGGAACTGCAGCTCCACCTCGATGGCCGTCGCGTCGATGGCGGTCAGGGCAACGGCCGGTGGCGGGTCCTTGACGATCCGGGCGCTGGCCTCGAGCACCGCCCGCATGGCGTCTTCGACGCTGCGCGGCCTTTGCCCGGCAGCAAAGCGCAAGCCCAATGTGATCAGATACGACTCGTCGGGGCGGCTCAAACTGGTCAGGCTCTGCTTCGCCAGCAGACTGTTCGGCAGTACGACGATATTGTTCAATCCGGTCAGCAGGTTGGTGGAACGCCAGTTGATTTCGGTGACGCGCCCCGCGGTGCCGTCGCTCAATTGTACCCAGTCGCCGAGGGTATAGGCCTTGCCGAGTGTCAGCGCGATGCCGGAAAAGACGTCGCCCAGCGTGTTTTGCAGCGCCAGGCCCAGAATGAGGGCGACGACGCCGGAGGTCGTCACCAGGGTGGCGATCGGCAGGTCGAAGACGAACCCCATGACCGACAGCGCCACGCCGAGATAGATGGCGGCGACGGCCATATCCAGGATCAGGTGTGCTTCCCGCGGCTTGCGGTTGAGCCTGACATAAATGTGGAGAAAGCCGATGATCGTCCAGGCGAGATGCGTCCACCAGAGGACCCTGGCGGATTTGGAGAGCAGTACGGTCAGGCCTTCGGCATAGGCGTCATCGGGCCGATGTGGAGCGATGCCGCCGATGTAAAGCACGAGGCTCATGCCGGCGAAGAACAGAATCTGAACGATCAGGCGGCCTGTCGGGCGGTTGCAGCCCTGAATGTGCCAGATGACGATACCGGCAATTCCAAGGACGTTGATCAGCGCAAACGGTAGGATGTGGCCGTCGCCGGGCATTGGGCAGGTTCCGATAACGCTTGCTCATGCTGAAGAAGGGTGACGCCGGATCGAAACCCGGCGTGCTCGTCTACTTCCTGTCCCTGAGTGGGAACGTCAGTTCCGTCTGGGCGGTATCGACGACGAAGACGGCGAGCAGCTTTGCCGGCTGTGTCCTGCTGGCGTTCTCGCTGACGCCGTGGTGGTCGCCGGGCAGCTCCGAGAAGCTTTCGCCGGCCTTGTAGACCGTGGCGGGATCGTCATTGACCTGCCTGCGGATCGCCCCTTCGAGCACGGTCGCGTAGATGAAGGCCGATGTCGGATGCGTATGACCCTCCGAGAAGCCGTCCGGGGCATATTCGACGAGAACGCCCCTCATGCTCTTGCCCGGCACATTCGGCAGCGCGTGGTCATAGACCAGCGTGACCTTCGCGCCTTCGCCGCCACCGGGCGTGTCGTGCGCAAGGGCGGGAGCTGACAGGAGTGCCGTCAATGCAAGGGCACACGCTGCTGATTTGGCCATGTCTATCGTCCTTTCATGAAGGCAGCAGGGTGAGCCGGTTCGAAGCCGGTTCATCTGCAGGCCGTTACTTCCGGGGAGCCGTCGCGAACCAGCGATCGAAATCGATGCGGCCGATACGGGGATTGTTGTCGGAGACGAGCGAGCCGGCCTCCAGCCTGGTCCCGAAATATCGGGCCTCCGGATCGGCGATCACGGTGCGAGAATCTCCGATCGCCTTGAGATAGCGCGCGATGAAATCGCAAAGGCGCGCACGTTCCGGGCCGGAGATTTCGATGATGCCATCGGCCGGTGCGGCCAGGGCGGCTTCCGCCACGAAATCGGCGACGTCGTCGGAGGCGATCGGCTGCAGATTGCCCGTCGAGAGATGGGCGGTGTCGCCGACCGTGCCTGCCTGGGCGATGCCGCCGAGGAATTCCATGAACTGCGTCGACCGCACGATCGTATAGGGAATGCCGGCTTCGCGGATGATCGTTTCCTGCGCCACCTTGGCGCGAAGATAGCCGCTGTCCGGCAGTCGATCGGTGCCGACGATGGAGAGCGCGACGTGATGCTTCACGCCGGCCTTCTTCTCCGCCGCCGTCAGGTTCCGGCCCGATGTCCGGAAGAATTCGAGCACGGCCTTGTCCTCGAAGGAAGGCGAGTTCGCGAGGTCGATCACCACCTCGGCATTCTCGAGCGCGCCCGCCAGCCCTTCTCCGGTGATCGTGTTGACTCCGGTGTTCGGGGCGGCGGCGATGACCTCATGTCCCTTTCGGCGCAGGCGCTCCGCAGTCTTGGAACCGATCAGGCCGGTTCCGCCGATAATCACGATTTTCATCTGATGTCTCCGTTCGCGGCCAATCACGCGGTGCGCCGCTCGCCAGGTCTGTGGGCGAACGGCGCCAGCGGGGCCGGCCTTGGGCCGAACCGGACATGCCCTGGAGGCGTCCCGGGTTCGGCTCGATCAAAAAGGGCTCAGTAGTCCCAGAAGGCAGGGACCCAGCGGAAGGCGTTGCCGTCGACGGCCACCCGACCCACGGACGGGAACGGCAGGTGGGTCGCCACCAGCTGTTCGCCGGTCGCCGCGAGCTCCGTCAAAAGACGCATACGAACGCGGGCCGCTTCCTCGGGATCGTGCTCGAAGCCGTTGTGCCAGTCGGGATGGTCGAAACCGACCGAGAAGACCGCGTCGCCAGCGAAGGTCAGCCGGTCACCGCCGGATGCCAGGCGGACCACGCTATGGCCGGGGGTGTGGCCGCCGGTGCGGTGGACGATCACGCCCGGCGCGACCTCATGCTCGTCCTCGAACAGCCGCAGATGGCTGCGATATTCCTGGGCGAAGCGTTTTGCAGCGGCCCGAAGCGCATCCGGGAAACCCTCGGGCATGTTGACCTGGCTGAAATCGGGCGCTTCCCAGAACTTGACCTCGGCCGCCGCGACATGGATCCGCAGATCCGGACGCAGCTGGTCTTTCACCCCCTCGACGAGCAGCCCGCCGACATGGTCCATGTGCATATGCGTCAGCACGACATCGGTGACGGCGCCCAGATCGATGCCGGCGGCGGTGAGCCGCTTGATCAGTTGGCCTGCGCGCGGCAGGTTCAGATTGGGGTCCAGCCCCAGTCCGGCATCGACTAGGATGGTCTGATCGCCGCTGCGCACCACGACCACGTTGAGCGACCAGTCGAAAGCGTCCTGCGGCAGGAACATCTCGTTCAGCCAGCTGGCCCGCTCGGTCGCATCGACGTTGTGACCCAGCATCTTGGTCGGAAGCGGGAGCACGCCATCGCTGATGATCAGCACGTCGATCTCGCCGACCTTCACCGCATAGCGCGAGGGAACGAGCTCTTCCGGCCCCGTCCTGGCGGGGCGTGAGGCGATGTCCAGGCTCATGATTGTCTCCTCTTGACCGCCGCTCTGCACGGCACCGAAGACGCTATTGAGGGGCGTCCGACCGGTCGATTGGGTCAAGGAATAGGGTGAGCCATACCATGTTATAGGTTCGAGCCGTCAGGCTGCGAGGGAACCGAAAGCTGGGTGAATGCCGGCCACGACCTCGACGGTGACGATTGTGAATGGCTATCCTGGAAGTATCCGCAGGTCGCCACATTCCGAACGCCGAAGGCCGTCGCTGGGCTTCAGCTCGTTGCCTTGCTGCCACCAACCGGTCGGTTGGTGGCGTAACCCGCAGAGCTGCGGAGGCGATCTACTCGGCCTTGAGATTCTCCGCCGACGACTTGCCTGACCGCTTGTCCGCGACGACGTCGTAGGAAATCTTCTGACCGTCGTGCAGCTCTCGTAGGCCGGCGCGCTGCACCGCGCTGATATGGACGAACACGTCCTGCCCACCGCCATCCGGCTGAATGAAGCCGAAGCCTTTCGTGGTGTTGAACCATTTTACTGTGCCGGTCGCCATTCCTGCCTCCTTGTCGGAATGGCGAGGATGGCCGCAATCGCCTCGGAGGGCAACGTGTGGGGATCGCCCATTGTGCTGCTCGAGACTGTCGCGCTCTATCGCGCCTAGGAAGAGAAGGTCGTCGCCCGGTTCCGGGCCGCGTATTCCTCCCGGAATTTGGGTTCTCGGCTTCGTCTTGATGCTGATGAGCATCTTTTCCGAGATGACCTACGCACCGCTGCCGGTCTAGTCGCCGAGCTGGCTGCTGGAGCGTTCGTAGACCGAGGCCCCGGTCTGCGCATCGATCCCCTGCAGGCTGACCTCGTAGCCCCAGAGCCGCTGGATATGGCGTAGCGTCGCATCGCAGCTGCCGCCATCCAGCACGATGCCGTCGCGGACCTTGTGCTGCAGGCGCAAATGCCGCTGGCCGAGCAGGTCGACATCCACGACCTGGATGTCCGAATGGCTCGCGCCGATGTCGTATCTCTGGGCCAAAGCGGCACGGATCTGTGCATAGCCGCGCTCGTTGTGGATCGAGGCGACGCTGTAGAAGGTCTCGTTCGCCACGTCGGAGAGTGTGAACAGCCGCCATTTCCGGATCAGGGCCGGGCTGAGGAACTGGCGGATGAAGGATTCGTCGCGGTGATTGGCCCAGGCATCGAGCAGGATCGTCCGCCAGTCGCCTGTGCCCGCGATCTCCGGAAACCAGTCGCGGTCCTCCGCGGTCGGTTCGGTCGCGATGCGCTGGATGTCCTGCATCATGTCGAGGCCGAGCGCGTAGGGGTTGATGCCGGAGAAGCGGGGATCGTCGAAGCCCGGCTGGAAGACGACATTCGAGTGGCTGCGCAGGATCTCCAGCATGGCGCCTTCGCTGATCCGGCCACGGTCGAACAGCGCGTTCATCACCGTGTAGTGCACGAAGGTGGCGCAGCCCTCATTCATCACTTGCGTCTGTCGCTGGGGGTAGAAATACTGGGCGATCACCCGGACGATCCTGAGGATCTCGCGCTGCCAGGGCTCGAGGATCAGGCTGTTCTTCTCGAGGAAATAGAGCAGGTTCTCCTCGGGCAGGTTGAGCGCCTTCTTCCACTCGGCGATCGCCTCCACCGCCACCTTGCCGCCATCCGCCGGGCGCGGGACCGTGCGCCAGAGATCGTTGTAGGAGCGCTCTTCGTATTCCAGCCGCTCGCGTAGGCCTTCGCGCTGCTTGGCGGAAGAGAGCCTGGGTGGGCGGCGATAGCGGAACACGCCCTGGTCCATCAGGGCGTGCGCGGCGTCGAGAATCGCCTCCACCGCGGAAACGCCGTGCCTTTCCTCGCAGCGGGTGATGAAGCCCTTGGCGAAATCCAGATAGCCCAGGATCGCGTCGGCATCGGTCCATTGCCGGAACAGGTAGTTGTTCTTGAAGAAATGGTTGTGCCCGAGGGCCGCATGCGCCGTCACCAGGGCCTGTAGGGCCATGGTGTTCTCTTCCATCAGATAGACGATGCACGGATCGGAATTGATGACGATCTCATAGGCGAGGCCGCGGCCGCCCTTGCGATAGAGCAGCTCGTGATGGAGGAAGTGCTTGCCGAACGACCAGTGACGATACATCAGCGGCATGCCGATCGACGAATAGGCGTCGAGCATCTGCTCGGAGGAGATGATCTCCATCTGCACCGGATAGATGTCGAGCCCGAGCTCTTCCTTCGCTACCGCCTCGATGACGTCGTAGGCATGCGACAAGGTCCCGAAGTTCCAGTCCGAGCCGGAGAACAGCAGATTGGATCGGGACGCGTGCTTGTGCATCGGCGTTCCCTTCAATTGCGCGGCCGCGCCGGCTGCCGGGTGAAGAGCTGGCGGAAGACCGGGTAGATGTCGGAGGCCCTGGCGATGCGGCTCATGTCGAAATTGGGCCAGCGCTCCTTGACCGTGAGATAGGCGCGCCAGAGCGAGGTGCCGTTGTCGGTGGAGCCGAAGATCTCGCTCTCTCGCTCGTCGATGATCTCGACATAGGCGAAGTACTGGCACAGGCGCATGATCTCATCGTCGAGCATGCCCAGGCAGCGCTCGGAATCCGTGGCGAGATTGTCGCCATCCGAGGCCTGGGCTGCGTAGATGTTCCACTCGCGGCTGGGATAGCGCTGCGCGATGATGGTCTGCATCTCCTCCAGCGCGGTCGAGACGACGGTGCCACCGCTCTGCGTGCTGTAGAAGAAGGTGTCCTCGTCGACCTCCTGCGCCGTGTGGGTGTGGCGGATGAAGACGATGTCGGTGCGGTCGTAGCGCCGCTTCAGGAACAGATGCAGCAGCACGAAGAAGCGCTTGGCCAGGTCCTTCTCGCGCTCGCCCATCGAGCCGGAGACGTCCATCAGGCAGAACATCACCGCTTTTGCGTTCGGCAGGGGCTGCGCCTCGAAGCGGTTGAAGCGAATGTCGACGGGATCGACGAAGGCGATCACCCGGCGCCGGCGCTCCAGCCGGTCGAGCTCGGCGCGCAGGGCTGCGATGTCGGCGCGGGCGGCGCCCGGCTCCTCGGCTTCGATCCTGGCCAGTTCGGCGAGGATGGCCTCGACCTCCTCGCGCTTGGGACGCTGCAGCGCGATGCGGCGGCCATGGCTGTTGCGCATGGTGCGGGCGATGTTGATGTTGGTCGGCGACCCGCCCGTCGAGAACCCGGCCCGCCGCGGCTTGAAGGCGAGGATCTCCTTGAGGTTGAGCTTGACCATGTCGGGCAGCTCGAGGTCCTCGAAGAACAGGTCGAGCACCTCCTCGCGCGAGAGCACGAAGCGGAAATCATCCTCGGAAGGCTGCGAGCCGGGGGACGATCCGACACCCCCGCCCTGGCTCGGCTTCGGCATCTTGTCCCCCGGTGAGAACTGCTTGTTCCCGGGCAGGACATGCTGGCGCCGGCCGCTGTCGCCGGCGGGGCGAAAGCTCGGCTCGCCGGTGCCCTTCGCCGGCAGCGAGACGGAATGCTGCCCGTCCGCCTCGGCGATCTTGCCCGAACGAATCTGCTCCTGGACGCTGCGCTTCAGCTCCGCGCGCACGCGGTGCAGGAAGCGCTGGCGGTTGCCCAGGCTCTTGTCCTTCGGGTTCAGGCGGCGGTCGATGAAGATCGGCATGGCACGCTCCGGCCGCGCTTTTGATTTTGCATCGGCTTTGTCCGGAAAGCCGCACCCAGCGTTTCGGGCCGATGCTCTAGCCCGCCTTGTTGACGCGCATATACCAATCCACCAGGCGCCGGACCTGGCGCTCGGTATAGCCACGCTCGACCATGCGCTGCACGAAGCCGTGATGGCGCTTCTCGGTCACGCTGTCCTGCTTGGAGCCGAAGCTGATCACCGGCAGCAGGTCCTCGACCTGGCCGAACATGCGCTTCTCGATCACCTCGCGCAACTTTTCATAGCTGGTCCAGGACGGGTTGCGACCGTTGTTCCTGGCTCTCGCACGCAAGGTGAACTTCACCACCTCGTTGCGGAAGTCCTTGGGATTGGCGATGCCGGCCGGCTTCTCGATCTGCGACAATTCGTTGTCGAGGACCTGCCGGTTCAGGATCTGGCCGGTGTCGGCGTCCTTGTAGTCCTGATCCTCGACCCAGGCGTCGGCATAGGCGATATAGCGGTCGAACAGGTTCTGGCCGTATTCGCCATAGGATTCCAGATAGGCCTTCTGGATCTCGTGGCCGATGAACTCGGCATAGCGCGTCGCCAGCTCCGATTTGATGAAGTCGAGATAGGCCGCTTCGGTCTCCTTCGGGAATTGCTCGCGCTTGATCGCTCCTTCCAGGATGTACATCAGGTGGACCGGGTCGGCGGCGAGCTCCTCGGTGTCGTAGTTGAAGGTCTGCGACAGGATCTTGAAGGCGAAGCGCGTGCTGACGCCGGTCATGCCCTCGTCGACGCCGGCGGCGTCGCGGTACTCCTGGATCGCCTTGGCCTTGGGCTCCAGCTCCTTGAGGTTCTCGCCGTCATAGACACGCATCTTGGTGTAGAGCGGCGAGTTCTCGAATTCGGCCAGCCGGGTCGAGACCGAGAAGCGGCTGAGCAGGTCGAGCACCTCCGGCGCGCAGGGGCTGCCGGCGAGCTCGCTCTCGCGCAGCAGCTTCTCGTAGATCTGCCGCTCCTCGGTGATGCGCAGGCAATAGGGGACCTTGATCACAAGGATGCGATCGAGAAAGGCCTCGTTGTTCCTGTTGTTCTTGAACTGGAGCCATTCGGACTCGTTGGAGTGGGCCAGGACGATGCCCTGATAGGGGAAAGCGCCGAAGTTCTCGGTGCCGTTGTAGCTGCCCTCCTGCGTCGCCGTCAGCAGCGGGTGCAGCACCTTGATCGGCGCCTTGAACATCTCGACGAATTCGAGCAGGCCCTGCGTCGTCCGGTTGAGGCCGCCGCTATAGGAGTAGGCGTCCGGATCCGACTGGCTGAAGTTCTCGAGCTGGCGGATATCGACCTTGCCGACCAGCGTCGAGACGTCCTGGTTGTTCTCGTCGCCCGGCTCGGTCTTGGCGATGCCGATCTGGCGCAAGCGGGAAGGGGTCAGCTTGACGACGCTGAACTTGGAGATGTCGCCGGAGAGCTCGTCGAGCCGCTTCGACGCCCAGGGCGAGATCAGGCCGGTCAGGCGCCGCCGCGCGATGCCGTATTTGTCCTCGAAGAGATCGCCCATGCGATCCGGGCGGAACAGGCCGAGTGGGGATTCGAAGATCGGGCTGATCCGGTCACCAATCTTGAGCGTGTAGAACGGGCGCTCCTCCATCAGCTTCTTGAGTCGCTCGGCGAGGGAGGATTTGCCACCGCCGACGGGGCCGAGCAGGTAGAGGATCTGCTTGCGCTCCTCCAGGCCCTGCGAGGCGTAGCGGAAATAGCCGGCGATCCGCTCGATCGTGTCCTCCATGCCGAAGAAATCGGCGAAGGAGGGGTAAATCTTGATTGTCCGGTTGGAAAAGATTCGCCCGAGGCGCTCGTCCTGGCTCGTGTCGAACAGCTTCGGCTTACCGATCGCGTCGAGCATGCGCTCGGCGGCCGAGGCATACATCGACTTGTCTTCGCGGCAAGCCAGCAGGTACTCCTGCAGGCTCATCTCCTCCTGCGAATAACTACGGTAATCCTCGGAGAACAGGCGGAATATCTCGCTGGCTTTCTCGATCATGGTAGCCATCCCGCAGCAGTCGGCGCTGTCTGCGACAGCCCCGAACGATCAACCGACAACGACCTCGCAAGTTCCTGTGCAATGCCACTTTCACAGCCCCTGATCAGCTTGGGGCGCAACTAGAATTCGACCAGGGTGACCCAAACTTTCACCGACTGCCTCGCCCATTGAAGCGACGCGTCTACCGAGTTCGAAATCCGGCGCTACTGGCGCCTACAGGGCTTCAAAAAACCGTGGGCGGATGAATCTCCGCACTTAAGAGCGAGAACGAGAGTCTGCTTTGGCGCATCTCAGCCGGCTGGGTGGTCGGGATGCGCCACCATCAGAATCACGCGGAACTTTGCTTCGCCCTACCTCATATGTTGGTAGGCCTCTGCCGCATTGGCAAGCGGCGCGGTCTCGATTTCTGTGTGATATCTGTGAGTACGCCAAAACCCGGCGACCGCTCGTTCTTGCAGGCGGTGCGGGTGATCGCTCTCTCGATGCCCGGTTCCGCGATCAGGAGGCTGGCCGGGACGACCTGGAGGCCGTTCCGGGTTTCCGGGGAGCAGGGCGCCCATCCGATCAGCCAGCCTGAACCGCCGTCCGCCGGCCGAGACCCAGCGCGATCACGGCAAGCAGCAGCGGCGCGAAGGACAGCCAGAGGACCGCGTTCCAGCCGAAGCTCGACAGCAGCCCTCCGGACAGGAACGAGCCCACGGCCATCGTGCCGAACACGGCGAAGTCGTTGAAGGACTGGACGCGGGCCTTCTCTTCCGGCCGGTGGCATTCCAGGACCATGGCCGAGGCGCCGACGAAGCCGAAATTCCAGCCGAGGCCGAGGAGGACCAGAGTCGCCCAGAAATGCGCGACATCGATGCCGAGCAGGCCGACCGCGGAGGAGGCGCCGGTCAGGAAAAGGCCGGCGGCGACGACCTTGGCCGCGCCGAAGCGGGTGATCAGGCCCCCCGTCCAGAAGCTCGGCCCGTACATGGCGATGACGTGCCATTGCAGGCCGAGATTGGCCGATTCCTGGGACAGCCCGCAGAATTTCATCGCCAGCGGCGCGGCCGTCATCAGGAAGTTCATCAGCAGATAGGAGACCACGCCGCAGATCACGGCGAGGACGAAGCGCGGCTGGCGCGCGATCACGCTCAGCGGCCTGCCGCCGGCCCGTTCGGCCGCGCTCGGCATGGGCAGCTTCACGCCGAGGAGGATGAAGGCCGACAGCGCCGCGACGGCCGCTTGCCCGATATAGGTCGCAGCGAAGAGATGGGGCGCCCACAGGTTCATCGTATGGGTGACGAGCTGCGGGCCGATCACGCCGGCGAAGACGCCGCCGGCCATCACCGCCGACAGCGCACGCGGCCGCCGCGCCGGGGCGGCGCAATCGGCTGCGGCGAAGCGGAAGGACAGCACCACGGCGGCATAGACGCCGCCCAAGAAGGTCGCCGCACAGAACAGCCAGAAGGCAGCATGATAGACCGCCAGCGCCGCCAGCAGGCCGGCGAGCACGCCGCAGCCGGTGCCCAGCATGAAGGCGGTCCGGCGGCCGTGGCGCTGCGCGATCGCCCCGGCGGGCAGCGTGCAGAGCGCCATCCCGACGACGTAGATCGAGATCGGCATCGTCGCCAGCGCCTTGCTCGGCGCCAGCACGTCGCCGACGACGGCGCCGGTCGCGAAGATGACGGTCGAGTTGGCGCCGGCCAAGGCCTGGCAGATCGCCAGCCTGAGGATGTTGCTACGCTCCCGGCGCTGAGCGTCCGCCTGCGCCGGCTCGGTGGAGGTGGTCATCGTGGTCATGCTGCGATCCGGCTCTTCCAAAGGGTGTCGCGCGGCGAGGGGCGGCGGTGCAGGCGCTCGTCGAGCAGGGTTCGGGCCTTCACGGCCTCGCCGCTGCGCATCAGCGCCACGAGCAGGGTATCTTCGATGATCTCGCGCTGGGCGCCGCTGCCGCCGATCCTGGCGACATCGCTCATCACCGGCTCGAGAATGCGCACGCAGCCGGCGTAGTCTTCCTCCGCAAAGGCGAGGGCTGCCTGGCAGATGGCCGGCACGACCGGGCCGGCCGCCATGGCGCCGTCCTCGACGAGCCTGGTCAGCGTGCCGATCCGCTCTGCCGCCGCGGCCTTGTCGCCAATCGCTGCCGCGAGCAGGCCGAGATGGGCGTCGGCGAAGGCGAGGCCCGGTGCGGGGAACTTGCTCGCGGCATAGGTCTTCGCCGTCTCCCACAGCCCCTTGGGAACCTCGTGTCCATAGGCCTGCAGGCGCCAGAGCAGCGAGACCGTGTCGGTCATGATGTTGATCGGCATGCCCTGCGATACGGACGGCTGGATATACTCCTCATAGATCGCCAGCGCCCGTGCCGGGTCACCGCGTTCGAGCGCCGAGAGTGCCTCGTGCCAGGCGATATGTCCGTGCAGCACGCCGGAGCGGTCGTAGCTGGGCAGCCAGCGGCCGATCAGCCGTTCCGCCTCGGTACCGGCGCCACCCTCGAACATCGCATGCGAAAGAGCGTGTGCGCCGTTGGCGTTCTCCGGCCGGATATCGAAGCCGCGCTGCGCCAGATCCCGGCCGAGCCTGACGGCGCCGTTCTCGGCATGCGACCATCCGCGATAGGTCAGGAACCACCAGTCATCCGCCGCGAAATGGTGGGCATGGCGCTCGCAGAGGTCGACGCGGGCCTGATCGTGGTCGGCCATCCCCGAGAATGCGAACAGGCCGAAGGCCCCGAGCGGCAATGACAGGATGAGGACGTCGCGCGGCCAGCTCTCGATATGAGCGAGTGCTGCCGGCAGCGCCTTGGCGCTCTGCCCGGTAACGGCGAACTCGAGGGTCGCGATGTGGCTGCGCTCACGTGCCGTGCCGTTGCGGGCGGCGAGTGCGGATGCGCTGGCGATAGCGGCCTTGGCGTCGGACGGGCGGGCGCGGATGGCGTAGGCCCGCGCGAGCGCGGCGTGGGCGAGGGCGAAGTCGGGATCGGCCGCGGCCGCCTCCAGCAGCGTCTCGACCGCGCCGGGCCAAGCGGACATCAGCAGGTCGACGCCCGCGCGATAGAGGCGCGCGGCTTCGGCGGAGGTCGTCGAAATGGCAAGGCCGCGGCTGTCGGCGTGCGCCATGGCAGAGTCCTGTCCCGGTTCGAACGGACTCCGTCGCGAGCCCTGCCATGGCTTTAGCAGAGCGCATCTTGGCGGACTTTCGACGTTTTGCCATCTTATGTCGAGTATCGGACATAAATGAGCAGGCCATGAGCTGGTCGACCATCGCCACCCCGCCGGACGCTCCGCCACCGCGTCCATTGACGATCCGGGCGCAGTCGATCCCACCCCGGCATCACTTCGCCGACCATGCCCATGACTGGCACCAGCTCGTCTACGCCATCGATGGCGTGCTGACGATCTCGACCGCCGGCCGGACCTTCATCACCTCGCCCGAGCAGGCCGCCTGGCTGCCGACCGGGACCGTGCATCGGGTCGGCTCACTGCTGGGCGCGGAGTTCCGCAGCCTGTGGATCGCGGACAAAGCCGGCAGCGGATTGCCGAGCGAGCCGACGGTGCTCTCGGTGACGCCCTTGTTGAAGGCGCTGATCGTCGAAGCTGCCGAAATCAACGGACAGCCGGACAGCGATGGTTATGGTGGCCGCGTCGTGACGCTCATTCTCGACCAGCTGCGCCGCGCGCCGATGCGACCTGCCATCCTGCCATGGCCTCGTAGCGCAGCTTTCACGCGCCTCTGCGAGGCCCTGTTTCTCGATCCGGCCGACGCGCGCAGCGCCGACGACTGGTCGCGCGAGCTGGGCATGTCGAGCCGGACCCTGACCCGGCGCTTCGAGGCCGAAGTCGGCATCCCCCTGCGCTCCTGGCGGCGGCGGCTGCGCCTGTTCCGCGCGATCGAACTGCTCAGCAGCGGCATGCCGGTAACGATCGTCGCCCTGGAACTGGGCTATGCTTCGGCCTCGGCCTTCATCTTCGCCTTCCGCGCGGAGGTGGGAGCGAGCCCGCACGCGTTCCTGCGCCGGACTGCAGGACAGGCGTCGAAGCGAGCGTCCGGCTCATGACCATCCGCTATTTCATGGTCATGGCGTGATTCATCGGAACCGAGAGGGTTCCCCAGCGAGGCCAGCCCGACCGCAGCGGGAGGCCACCTCTTCGGCTTCCACGGCCCAGGGACGCGCCTACCGCGTCGGCGGCATCCGCCCTGTCCGCAAGGCGTGAGCCCAGTCGGCCCGGCCATTGGCATCGGCACGGCGGGCAGCATGCTCCCAGTCATAGGCGACGGCGTGGTGCTCGACCGCGACCATGTCCGCCACTGTCACCACAGCGAGGCGGGCATGCGGCGCACCGCTTTCCGAGACGTGGGTGCAGGGATCATCGGCATGATAGGCGGGATTGCCGACGCTGCCGGGGTTGGTCACGACAGTCCCGTCGTCGAGCCGCAACAGGCGCGGCTGATGGCTGTGCCCGCACAGGACCACGGCGGGACCGCCAGGGCCAAGCAAGGCCTCGACCGATTCCGGACGGGCTGCGACCAGGCGCCCACCTTCGATCGCGTCGAGGAGATAGGTGTCGTCGTCCTTCGGGCTGGCATGAACGCAGCGCGCCCCGCCGACCGTGAGCTCGAAGGGCAGGCCGGCCAGCCAATTGCGGGCATCGGCATCGAGATTGTGCCAGGCGAAACTGTCGGAGCTGCCAAGTCCGTCCGGTGAGGCTGCGCCGAGCGCCCGGTCGTGGTTGCCGCGGACATGGCTCATCGGGGTGGCACGCAGGAGCCGCACCGTCTCCGCCGGCCAGAGCGGGCCCGAGGCGCAGTCGCCGAGATTGATCAGCGCATCGACGGAAAGCCCGGTGAGGCTGGCGAGCACGGCTTCGAGAGCCGGCAGGTTGCCGTGTACGTCGGCGATGACGCCTAGCCGCATGTCGCAGATCCCGAATCCGGAGCCGGTTCAGGACCGGCCAATCCTGTGATGACGCGTCCCGGGCCTTGCGCCAAGGCCCGGGATGGCCTGCTCTTCGTGCCGGCGCCGATCAGCGGATCAGCGCCCGGACGCGGGATGAGACCAGATCGGCCACCAGCACCATCGCCAGGATCACGAGGATGCAGGTCGCGGTGTCCTGGTACTTGAACAGCTTCATCGAGGAGACGAGCTCGAAGCCGATGCCGCCGGCTCCGACCATGCCGAGCACGGTCGACTGGCGCACATTGGTCTCCAGCCGGTAAAAGATCGTTCCGAGCCAGGCCGGCAGGACCTGCGGCAGCACACCGAAGAAGAAGGTCTTGAACGGGCCGACGCCGGCCGAGCGGAAAGCCTCCAGCGGCCCCTCGTCGATATCCTCCATCGCCTCGGCGAAGAATTTTCCGAGCATGCCGGCGCCATGGATGGCGAGCGCCAGCACGCCGGCGAAGGGGCCGAGCCCGATGGCGGCGACGAAGATCAGCGCCAGGATGATCTCGTTGATGCCGCGCATGCAGTTGAGCAATTGCCGGGTGGCATGGAAGACGACCGGGCTCGGGCTCAGATTGCGCGCTGCGAAGAAGCAGACCGGCAGAGCGATGACGACGCCGAGCAGCGTGCCCCAGACCGCGACCTGCAGGCTCTCCAGCGCCGGCCGCCACAGCCGTTCGAGGAACTCCGGATTGGGCGGCACCATCCGGACGAGGAAGTCCCACATATAGGGGATGCCGTTCCAGAGGTTGTTGGCGTTGATCTGGGAGCCGACAGCGGCCCACCACAGGAAGACCAAAGCGGCGAGGGTGACGAAGCCGACGCCCCACCAGCCGAAGCGGCCCTGCGGCGGGCGGATGACGAGTTGCAGCGTTCCGAACGACATGGCTCAGCTCCCCGTCAAGCGGTTGCGGTGGCGATCATCGGCGCCAGCACGGGCTGATTCGCCGGGCGGGGCTTCAGCACGCGGCTGATGCCGGGGTCCTCCAGGCCGGGATAGATCTGGTGGACGACCTCGGAGGTGAGCTGGTCGGGCGTATCGTCGAAGATGACCCGGCCGCCGCTCAGGCCGACGATGCGCTCGCCGAACTCGACGGCGTAGTCGACCTGGTGGAGGTTGCAGATCACCGCGATCCCCTCCTCCTTGCAGATCGCCTTGAGGTAGCCGAGCACGATGCGCGAGGTCTTGGGGTCGAGGCTCGCCACCGGCTCGTCGCAGAGGATCACCGCCGGCTGCTGCGCCAGCGCCCGGGCGATGCCGACGCGCTGCTGCTCGCCGCCGGAGAGCTGGTCGCCGCGCGAATTCGCTTTCTGGGCGAGCTCGACCCGGGCGAGGCAGTCCATCGCGATGGCGACATCCTGTTTCGGAAAGAGCTGCAGCATCGAGAGGAAGGACGACAAGCCCGCCATCCGGCCGACCAGCACGTTCTTCAGTACTGACAGGCGCTTCACCAGATTGTGGTGCTGGAAGATCATCGCCACCGGCCGCTTACCGGCCGCGCCGCGCCTGAGGTCGAGCACCTTGCCGTCGATGACGGTCCGGCCGGCATCGGGCTGAGCCAATCCGTTGATGCAGCGCAGCAGCGTCGACTTGCCGGCGCCGCTCGGGCCGAGCACGACGAGGAACTCGCCGGCTCTGACGCTGAGGTCGATGCCCTGCAGGACCGGGCGGCCCGCATAGGACTTCTTCAGCCCTTCGATCTTGATCATGCCGCTTCCTCCGCCGGTCGCGTTTGCGCGACTACTTCATCTTGGTGAGATCGAGCTTCAGCACCTTCGCGGTCTCGCGAATGATGTCGTAGGCTTGGTCATTGGTCTCGACGAAGCGGTTGAGCTTGCCCTGGTCGGCCCAGGTGATGTCGCGGATGTTCAGGAAGGCCGACTTGATGTTCGCCTTCAGCTCCTCCGACAGGTTCTTGCGCCAGCAGGTCGGCGATTCCGGGATCGGGTCAGACTCCCAGACGACGTGGAGGTCGGCACGATCGACCAGCTTCTTCTGCACGGCCGCATCCAAAATGCGGTCGGCGATCGTCGCGGCATCGACGCGCTTGTTGGCGACGGCGAGCGCATTGGCGTCGTGCGAGCCGGTGAAGAGGACGCGCCCGAAATCCTTCTCGGGATCGAAGCCGAGCTTCATCAGGCCGGCCTTCGGAAAGAGATGACCCGAGGTCGAGGACGGATCGACGAAGGCGAAGGTGCGGCCTTTCAGGCCCTTCCAGTCACTGATGCCGCTATCCTTCCGCGCAATGATCTGGCTGCGGTAGAAGCTGCGGCTCGACTTGGCCGTCTCGGCGGTGGCGAAGGCCTCGATCGCCGCGACCGTGGTGCCGAGCACATAGGAGAACGGGCCGAGATAGGCGACGTCGACATGGTTCGAGCGCATCGCCTCGATCACGCCGTTATAGTCGGAGGCGACAAAGCCCTGGACGGGGATGCCGAGGTTCTTCTGGAGCGCGGCGAGGAGCTGCGCGCTCGATTCCAGCATTGCCCGCGAATCCTCGGACGGGATCAGTCCGACGCGGACCAGCTTGGTCTGGGCTCCGACCAGGGCCGGCGCGGCGAGCAGCGTTCCGACGGCCAGCGAGCCCTTCAATATCGTGCGACGCGTTGTGGTCATGTCATCCTCCCAAGATGATCCGGCGATCTTTTGATCGTCCGGTGAACCGTTGCGGGCGTCGTTGCCCGATGCGTGCTTTCAGGCGGCCATGGCCGCCTGCCTTCCGATGAAATTGCGGCCACGTTCGCCTTCGAGGGCCTTGCCGACGAGGCGGTTCCATTCGCCGGCCGAGACGCCATAGGCGGCAGGGTCGGTCGCGACGCCGAGATCCCGGAGGAAAGCGCCGAGCCGCTCGGCTCCCGCCTCGAGATCGGGGCCGAAGACACGGCGCAGCGCCGCGTCGCATTGCGGTTGCGCGCCCATCGCCCAGCGCATCACCATTGGCAGGGAGAAGGAGCAGGCGATGCCGTGGATCGTGCCGCTCTTCAGGGTGATGTCGTAGGAGATGTTGTGGGCGAGCGCCGTCCGGGTGTTGGAGAAGGCGAGGCCCGCCAGCAGGCTGGCGCGCATCTGCCGGGCCCGGAGCTCGACATCCTCCGGGCGTTCCAGCAGGCGCGGCAGCGTCTCGATGATCTCTCTGGAAGCCTCGACCGCGTAGTTCGCCGAGACCGGATTGCCGTTGACGTTCCAGATGCTCTCCAGCGCATGGGAGAGGGCATCGAGCCCGGTCGCCAAGGTAAGGCCGCGCGGCGCCCCGACCGTCAGAGCGGGGTCGAGTACCGCCGTCTCAGGATAGAGCCGGGGATGGGCGAGCGAATACTTGCTGCCATTGGCCGCGTCCCAGACGGTCGCCCAGGAGGTGACTTCGGAGCCGGTGCCGGCCGTGGTCGGCACGGCGATGATCGGGACGATCGCGGCCCCGTCGAGCGGCGTCTTCTCGGTCAGGTGCCGGCGCACCGTTTCGAATTCGCCTCCGCTCGCCGCCAGCACCTTGGCGGCGTCGATCATCGAGCCGCCGCCGAGCGCAACGATGACCTCGGCCGGCTCGGCTGCGCCGAATTGCCGGCAGGACTCGGCGAGATCGGCGCAGTCCGGATTTGTCTCGATATTGGTGATCGACACGACCGGTGCGCCGGCGATCCCCGTCAGCCGGGCGGAGAACTCGCGGAAGAGCGGTTGGTCATAGGTGACGAGGGCCCAGCGCCGCCCACCGATCAGCCCGGCGACCTCGTCGAGGAGGCCGCTGCCGAACCGGATCTTCACAGGGTTCCAATACGCCCAGTTCATGCGGTCCATCCTCGCAAATGCGCCTTGCCGGCTTCGTTGCGAGGATGGTCACCGAGCTCCGATCCGATCACAAATTGATTTTTTGAGGAGAATGGATAGCCATTTTCTATGTATCTTGCGTGGGCTGGAAAAAGCCGGCGCTGGCTCGAAGCGCCGGCCGTTCCAAGCCGCGGAGATGTCTCAGGCCGGCGCCAGCTGCTGCGTCTGCCGTTCGGGGAAGGGCCTGAACGACCACAGGATCAGCATCGCCGCCAGGCCGAGGATCGAGGAACCGACATACATCGGCGCATAGGTGCCGAAGCGGTCATAGATCAGGCCGCCGAGCAGGGGGCCTGTCGACATGCCCAGGCTTCCGGCCATCGCCGTACCGCCGATGATCGTGCCCATCATCTTCAGCGGAAAATTCTCGCGGATGATCACGGCATAGAGCGGCATCGTGCCGGCGTAGATAAAGCCGACGATCACCGCGACTGCATAGAAGCCGGCGAGCTCACCGACGAAGGCATAGGCGAGCACGCCGAAGGCTTGCGCCAGCAATCCGAGGACGAGGACGCGCTGGGCACCGTACCGGTCTCCGGCGACGCCGAAGCCGAGGCGGCCGAACATGCCGGCCAGACCCTCGACGCTGTAGATCGATACCGCCGCGAGCATCGGAATGCCGCAGGTCACGGCATAGCTCACCGTATGGAAGATCGGGCCGGAATGCGTGGCGCAGCAGAAGAAGTTCGCCAGCATCAGCGTGATGAATTGCGGCGAGCGCACGGCCTGGCCGACGCTCATCTCGCCCTGGAGGTCGTCCGCCATCGTGGCCTGTGCGCCGGTTTCCAGCGCCGGCGGCCGGCGCACGAGGAGCGCAGCGGGGATCATCAGCGCAGCGGCGAGGGCGGCGATGATCTGCATGGAGGTGCGCCAGTCATGGATGGTGATGAGCCAGGCGGCGAGGGGCGCCATCGTCATCGGCGCCATGCCCATGCCGGCCGAGACGAGCGAGACGGCGAGGCCGCGCTGCGTGTCGAACCAGCCGGTGACGCAGGCCATCATCGGCGCGAAGACGGCGGCGGTCGCCGCGCCGACGAGAAGGCCGAAGACGAACTGGAATTCGATCAGGGAATCCGCCCGGCTGGCGAGGGCCAGGCTGGCGGCGAGGACAATCGAGCCGGTGAGCACGACCGGACGCGGCCCGTAGCGATCGGAGAGATTGCCCCAGGCCATGCTGGCGCCGGCCATGGCGAGGAAACCGATCGTCATCGCCATCGAGATGCCGGTGACGGACCAGCCGGTGTCCTGCGACATCGGCCGCAGGAAGACCGGCAGGGAGAACATGGCGCCGATCGCGACGCAGCCCAGCAGGCCGCCGGCTGCGACGATCACCCAGCGATAGGATTGATTCATGGGAAGCTCCGGGACGTTTTGCGTGCCGCCGGAAATGCCAGGCGGCCTCACGCGCGCTCGATGCCCCTAGGACGCAGCGGCCTTGGCGATGCCGACAGGCCGCTGCGAATTTTTTCGCGACTGCGTCGCGTGGTCAGCCCTGCGGCGGCTTCCAGTCACCCGACGGGATGGTGTTGACCATCCACGGAATGCCGAACTTGTCGACCAGAGAGCCGAAGCCGGGCGACCAGAAGGTTTCGCTGAACGGCATCACCGCCCTGCCGCCCTCGGCGAGCTGCTCGAACCAGCGTTGGGCCTGAGCCTTGTCGTTCGTATGCAGCGTGACGTCGAAGCCGTTCTTGGGCTTGTCGATATTGGAAGCCCAGGCCTTGTCCATGTCGGCGCCCATCAGTGCCTGATCGCCGACCTCGAGCCAGCAATGCATCAGCCAGCTCTTGTACTTCTCGTCGGTGATCGGCATGCCCGGAGGGGCATCGCCATAGGGCATCGCCGCCGTGATCTTGCCGCCGAGGACCTTGGCGTAGAACTCGAACGCCTCGCGACATTGGCCCTGGAAGCTCAAGCTGGTCACGATCTTCATGGTCGTCTCCTTTCTGGTTGGGTTTCAATAAAAGTCAGGCGAGGTTGAGCTGCCAGGACACGCCGAAGCGGTCGGCAAGCCAGCCGAAGCGCTTGCTGAAGCCGTAGTCACCGAGTGGCATCAGCACGCCGCCACCCTCCGACAACGCGGCGAAGAGGCGTTCCTGTTCCTCGCCGGACGCGCAATCGACGAAGAAGGACCAGGACGGCGTGAAATCGAAGGCATGCTTGACCGGGCTGTCGCTGGCCAGGACGCTCTGTCCGGCAGCTTTGAAGCGGGCGAGCTTGATGCTGCCTTCGGTGCCGGGCTCGCCCTTCTGCCAGCGCGTGACCTCGAGCACCTCGCCATCGGTGAACAGCGAGATATAGAGCTCGATCGCCTTCTCGGCATGGCCGCCCTGAAACATCAGGAATGGCTGCATGGCGGACATGGCGGTTCTCCTCCATCCGGCTGGGCCATCGGTCGCTGCCGCGATCGACGCTTCGCGAGGTAAGTTGATATCAACGTTTGTGACCTCTTAATGTCAACGTTGCGTCGGCCGGCTCGGGCCGGCCCCGCGATCGATATCTACCCTTGTGCTGACAGCCGCTGGCAGCAACCTGAACTGGGCAGTCGGTGCGCTCGCCCGCAGCGGGCTTCGTCTGCCGGAACGGCGTGGCGCGTGGCCTGCAAAGATTGAACGGACCTGCAAAATTTGGAGCGGGATTTGCCGATCGCGGGCGCCGCCCAGTGAGGCGGTGACGATCGATGACAGCGCAAAGCGTGCTTGGGACGCGAGGAAAGTGGCCTATCGTCCGCGATCGCCGCGAGATCGATCCGGCTGCGCGGTCTGGAACGCTTCCTGCTAGGGGCGCGCCGTCCCTCCACGAGATCATCATCATGGCTGCTGCTTGTTCCGCCGGGCTCGATACCGGGTTCGCCTTGCTCGATTTCGGGCAGATCATCGTGCTCGGGCTGGTCCAGGGCGTCACCGAATTGCTGCCGATCTCGTCGACGGGGCATATGCGGGTGGTGCCGGCGCTGCTCGGCTGGCCCGATCCCGGCTCGGCGTTCTCGGCACTGATGCAACTTGCCGCATTGGCGGCGGTGATCAGCTATTTCCGTCGCGATGTCGGCGACATGGCCGGTGGGGCGCTCGATGCGATCAGGATCCGGCAGTTCAGGACCGAGCCCGGCCGAATGGCGCTCGGCGTCGTGCTCGCCACCATCCCGATCGTCGTGGCCGGCGTCGCGCTGGCGCCGATGCTCAATCGCTGCGGCTCTCCACTGCGCTCGCTCGGCGTGATCGGCGCGGCCTCGCTGGTGATGGCGCTGCTGCTCGCGGTGACGGAATTGCTGGCCAGCCATCGCCGGACCGCCGAGCAGGCGGGCTTGCGGGATTATCTGCTGATCGGCCTTGCCCAGGTCGGCGCCCTGATTCCGGGCGTATCGCGTTCCGGCTCGACCCTGACTGCTGCGATGGGGCTCGGCTTCAAGCGTGCCGAGGCGGCGCGGCTGTCATTCCTGCTCGGCCTGCCTGCGATCGCCCTGGCCGGGCTCAAGGAAGCCTGGGAGATCGCCCGGGCCGGGATCGACGCCCATGCCATGGCGCTGCTGGCGGTCGGCCTGCTCGCCGGCTCGCTCGCCTCCTTCGCCGCGATCTGGGGACTGATGCGCTATCTGGAGCGCATGTCGAGCTGGGTCTTCGTGATCTATCGGGCCGGGATGGGTGTCTTCCTGCTCTGGGCCGTCGCGACCGGCTGGCTCGGCTGAACCAGTGCGATGGGGCGATTCAGGACTTGGCCTAGGCGCGATCGTGCTCGCGGCCATGCTGCTGTCGGCGCGAACGGCCTCGGCGAGCGACTGGCGCTATTGCTATGCCGGCTCGATGCAGGACCACCGCTTCTACGTCTCGCCTCCGTTCCCGGCGGCGAGCGCCATTGACCGGATCGAGGAGCAATGGCTCGCCTGGCTCGGCCGGCAGGCGCTCCGCTACGAGACGACGGCTTGTCCGCGCGGAGATGATCGTTCGGCAGTCGAGGATGCCGTCAATGCGGCCATCCGCTACAATGCCGGCTAGGGCCGCAACGCGGTCAGGCTCGACTGGAAGCCGGCTCCGTGAGCGGGGACGATGTGGGGCTGGGCCGGGGCGCGGAACCCCGGTCGGCTCGCTAGAGCAGCTCGCGAATAGTTTCGTTTCGCTTGTCGAGATGCCGCAGCAGCGGATCGAGATGCGGGACGCGGTCGCCGGCCGCGGCGAAGGGGACGGCCTCGCGCACCCAAGCGAAGAGCTTGCCGGTGGCCGCGCCAAGCGGCGTCGCCTTGCGGCTCTGGGTGGCCTGCGCCGCGACCATCAGCTCGACCGCGGCGATCGGCTTGCACAGCTCCGCGATCTCCAGCGTCCGGCGCGCCGCATAGGTCGCCATGCCCGCCCGGTCGAGATTGCCGTTGGAATGGCTGGAGCTGGCGAGCTCCTGAACCACAGGAGCCGTCGCCAGCCGCGCCTCCGAGGTGATCGCCTTGTGGAACTGGGCGAGGCCGTTGAAGCCGGGCAGCCCGACGCCGTCCTCCTCGATCAGCCCGACGGTCAGGCCCGACCAGAAGGAATCGACCTGCTTGGCGACGCGCTCGGCCGAAGCCGTTACCACCGGCGCGAAGGCAAGACGGGCGATGTCGAGCGCCATCGAGAGCGAGACCGTGTCGAAATTGGCGACCGAGACCAGCGAGCGCTCCTCCAGAGAGACGATCGGGTTGTTCTGGCTCGAGCGGAACTCGGTCTCGATCTGGCGCCAGGCGAAATCCAGGCTGTCGGCTGCCGTGCCGTGGAGCAAGGGCAGCGAGCGGAAGCTTAAGGGGTCCTGCAGATGGCGCGGCCCGCCCTTGGCCAGGAGGTAGCTGCCGTCGAGATAACCGCGGATTCGCCGGCCGTGCCGCTCCAGCCCGGCGAAGGGACGCGAACGTAACGCGGCTTCGGAGACGATCGAGGGGTTGGCGGCAAAGCCCTCCATGCTGAGCGCGGCGATCAGGCTCCAGAGGTCGAGGCTGCGCTGCAAATCGGCCATGGCCAGCGCCGAAATGCCGAGGGCGAGGGCGCTCGAATTCAGCATCGCTAGCGCTTCGCCGGCCTGCAGCTCGAGATCGCCATAAAGCGCGAGCGCGAGGTCAGTGATCGGCGCCATGTCGCTCTGGCCCATCGAGCCCCAGACATGCACGTCGATCCGTCTGTCGCTGTTGATGGCGTCGGTCAGCCGCTCGGCCAATAGCGGCCGCACGCCGAGGCGCCCGCTCGCCATCGCGTTGAGCAGCACGAGCGTCATCGCTCGGACGGCCTCGGGCGAGGCGAGGGGGCCATGCGCGACGTTGTGGGTCAGCAGCAGGCGGCGGTTGAACTCGCCGATGCGCTCGGGCGCGAGCGGGACGCCGGTCTTGGCGCCGACGCTGGTGGTGACGCCATAGACCTTCTCGCCGCGCACCACGGCCTCGTCGACAATGGCGCGGGCAGCCTTCATTCGCTCGACCGCTTCCGGCGTGACGGCGACGGGGGTCTTCTGCCTGGCGACGCGGACGATCTCGTCGATCGTCAGATCGAAGCCGGTGATGTCGACATGGCTCATGATCGCTCGTCCTGTCCTCGGGCGGATGTCTCGCTGATCCCGTCCATAAAGCGAAGCCGCCAGGCGGGGAGGGGCGCAGCCTCGATTTCACCTCGCGAAACGCTGCATGGGCGCCCAGCCGGCTTCTGTCATTCGACTAGTTTCAGGCCGTCGAACGGACGGGGCGCATGGCAATCACCTACGAGCTGGTCAAGGAGGTCACCGCCAATCTCTATGATTGGTCGCTGCGCCGCATCCCCGAATCCTCCAAGGCCGAGTTCCGCAAGGCGCTGGCGACGGAAACCGAGCCGCAGGCGCGCCAGACGCTCGCCTTCATGCTGGACAGCGCCGAGCGCGCCGAGACCACCGGCAAATTCCTCTGCTCGGACGCCGGCGTGCCGAGCTACTCGATCAAGATCGGCTCCGGAGCGCGCATGGAAGGCGATATCCGCCAGGCGATCGTCGACGGCTTCGCCGAGCTTACCCGGACGATCCAGCCGCCGTTGCTGCGCTTCGTCACCAACCCTTTGACCAATGAGCGCAGCTTCCATGGCAAGGACATGCCGCTGGTCTCCTGGGACCTCGTCGGCGAGGGTGACTATCTCGACATCACCTGCGCGCCCAAGGCGCTCGGCGGCGGGCGCTGGGCCGCGGTCGAGATACTGGTCAGCCCGAGCCTCGACGAGATCGAGCGCTGCATCCTGGAGATCGTGCTCAGGGCCGGCGGCCAGCATTGCCCGCCGGTGGTGATCGGCGTCGGCATCGGCGGCACCTTCGATCATGCGGCCAAGCTCTCCAAGAACGCGACCTTGCGCCCCTTCGGCGAGCGCAATCCGGAGCCGATGGTCGCCGAGATGGAGGAGCGCCTGACCCGCGCGGTCAACCAGATGGGCTTCGGCCCGATGGGCGTCGGCGGTTCGACCACGACCTTCGGCGTCCATGTCGAATACGCCTCCGGCCACGGCTTCACCCCGGTGGCGGTCTCGTTCAATTGCTGGATCAACCGGCGCACACGGGCGCGGATTTACAATTCCGGCGCGGTGGAGCGGATCGAATGACCGGCCTGTCTCCCATCCGCCTGACCCTGCCAATGACGCCTGACGCGGCGCGCGCGCTCAAGGTCGGCGACGTCGTGCTGCTCGATGGCGACGCCGTCGCGACCGTTGGCATGCCCACGCAGAAGCGCATGGTCGCGGAGGTCGAGGCCGGCCGCGAGTTGCCGCTCTCGCTGCGCGACGGCACCTTCTTCCATATGGGCGTCAGCTATGAAGATGACGGCGGGCGGCCCGGCGCGGTCCACTACGTCAACCCGACGACCTCCAGCCGTTTCAACCATCTGATGCCGACGCTGATCCGGGGCCTGCGCCTGACCGCGGCCGGCGGCAAGGGCGGGCTCTCGCAGGACAGCGTCGACGCGATGCGCGAGGTCGGCTGCGTCTATTTCTCCTTCGTCGGCGGCGCCTCCGCCCTGCTGAGCGAAGGCGTCGAGGCGGTGACCGATTGTGCCTGGCGCGACCTGATCATGCAGTTCCGCCTGAATCGGCTGCGGCTGAACGGCTTTGGGCCGGTGATCGTCGCGATCGATGCCCACGGCAACTCGATCTACGAGCGCCTGATGTCCTCGGCCCGTGAACGAATGCCCGAGATCATCCGCTCGCTCCGCCCTTCACAGAACAACGAGACCGACTGATGCAAGCGATCGAGATCACCAGACCGGGCGGCCCCGAAGTCCTCGCTTTCTGCGACCGCCCCGTGCCGGTACTCGGTGCCGGCGACGTGCTGATCCGCGTGCGTGCGGCCGGCGTCAACCGGCCCGACATCCAGCAGCGCCGCGGCCTCTATCCGCCGCCGCCCGGCGCCACCGACTTGCCCGGCCTCGATGTCTCCGGCGTGGTCGAGGCCGTCGGTGCCGAGGTGAGCTGGCCGAAGGTCGGCGATGCCGTCTGCGCGCTCGCCAATGGCGGCGGCTATGCCGAGCTCTGCGCGGTGCCGGCGCTACAATGCATGAAGCTGCCGAAGGGCTTTTCTTTCGCGCAGGCGGCGGCGCTGCCGGAGGTGTTCTTCACTGCCTGGAACAATGTCGTCTGGCTCGGCCGGCTGGCCGACGGCGAGACCCTGCTGGTCCAGGGCGGCACCAGCGGCGTCGGCATGGCCGCGATCCAGATCGCCAAGCAGCTCCGCGGCGCTCGCGTGATCGCGACCGCCGGCACCGCCGAGAAGCGCGCGGTCTGCCTGGAGATCGGCGCCGATCTCGCCGTCGACTACCGCGCCGACTGGGTGGCGGAGATCGAGGCGGCGATCGGCAAGGAGAAGGTCGACGTCGTGCTCGACGCGCAGGCCGGTCCCTATACCGAAAAGCAGCTGCAATTGCTGGCGCCCGATGGCCGCGTCGTGCTGATCGCCAGCCATCTCGGCCAGATGGCCGAGGTCAATGTCCGCAATATCGTGCGCCGGCGGCTGACCCTGACCGGCTCGACGCTCCGCCCGCGCGACGCCGCCTACAAAGGGCGGATCGCCGCCAAGCTGGTGGCGCAGATCTGGCCGCTCTTGGAGAGCGGGGCGATCCGCAGCCATGTCTGCGCCAGCTTCGACTGGCGCGATGTCCGGGATGCGCATGCGCTGATGGATGCGGGCGACCAGGTCGGCAAGGTCGTCCTGACCATGCCGGAATAGGGCTCGCGAAAAGCTATCCAGCTCGACGAGTTCTCATCTAGAACAGCGGTTCGTGCTCGCTTAGCCGGATCCGCCGCGTGTTCTCCTTCGCGCCCGTCCAGTCCGTTCTCAAGGCGCTGCGGCTGCTGACCGAGGTCAACCGCTGCAGCGTCGCGACCGTTGGCGAGCTGCACCGCCGCACCGGCATGCCGAAGCCGACGATCGTGCGTTTGCTCGAGACGCTGATCGAGGCCGGCTATGTCGTGCGCGACGAGCGCATGCGCGGCTATCTCGTGACCTCGCAGGTGGCGCATCTGAGCTCGGGCTTCCATGGCGCGCCGCTGGTGATCGAGGCGGCGCGGCCCTGGGCGACCGCTCTGACGCGCCAGATCAAATGGCCCTGCGCCGTCTGCCTGCTAGACTACGACGCCGTGGTCGTGCGCTTCTCGACGATCCCCGACAGTCCGATCTCGCCCTTCCATGCGACGCTGGGCTACCGGCTGAACCTGGGTGGCCGAGCGCTCGGCCGCGCCTATCTCGCCTTCTGCCCCGACGAGGAGCGCGAGGTGCTGCGCGCCGCGATGCGCGCCTCGGCCGAGCCGGAGAACAACAGCCTCTCCGACGAGGATGTCGCGCGCATGATCGAGCAGGCGCGCTGGCGTGGCTATACCGAGCGCGATCCCGCCGCCGAACCGACGAATTCCGCGACGATCGCGGTGCCGATCAAGCTCGGCGAGCGCGTGCTCGCGACCTTCGGCGTCACCTTCTTCCGGGCCGCGGTGCCCAACCCTGAGGATAAGGCCAGGATCATCCACCCGCTGAAGAAGGCGGCGGCGAATATCGAGGCGCAATTGGAGGCGCTGTCGCAATCCATGGGCGTGGCGTTTCAAGGCGAGAAATAGCGCCGCTTTCCCAGGGGGAGGCGAGCGGCCCGTGCCTAGTGTCCGGACAACGCTTCAAGGCGATCTTGTCCGGAGGAAACCTCAATGATGCGCCCGATCTCACGTCGTGGCTTCATGGCGTCCATGGCAGGCGCCGGCGCGCTCGCCGCCCAGGGTCGGGCCTTTGCCGAGACCTGGCCGAGCCGCCCCGTCACCATCGTCGTGCCGTTCCCGGCGGGGGCCTCGACCGACGTCGTCGCCCGCCTGCTGGCGGAGAAGCTGCGCAGCGAGCTCGGCCAGGGCTTCGTCGTCGAGAACAAGACCGGCGCCGGCGGGAACATCGCGGCGACCGGCGTCGTCCGGGCGGCTGCGGACGGCTATACACTGCTGTTCTCGTCCTCGGGGCCGCTCGCCACCAACAAGCTGCTCTACAAGAAGCTGGCCTTCGATCCGCTGGCCGATTTCGCGCCGGTCGCGCTGCTCGGCGATGTCCAGGGCATCGTCGCGGTGCACCCGTCGCTGCCGGTCAAATCCTTCGCCGAGCTCGTCGCCTACGGCAAGGCCAATCCCGGCAAGCTGACTTTCGGCAGCCCCGGCTTTGGGCTGATGGGCCATGTCACCGGCGAGCTGATCCAGCACAAGGCCGGCTTCCAGATGACGCATGTGCCCTATCGCGGCTCGGCTCCGCTCTCGACCGATCTGTTGGCTGGTACGGTCAATGTCGCGATCGACTTCATCCCGGCCTATATCCCGCATGTCAAAAGCGGCGCGATCCGTGCGCTGGCTGTGACGAGTGACCAGCGCGCGCCGCAATTGCCGGAGGTGCCGACCCTGGCCGAAGCCGGGCTGCCGAATGTCAACGCGACCGGCTGGTTCGCGATGGTGGGGCCGAAGGGGCTGCCGGAGCCGATCGTGACGCGCATCGCCGCGATCACGCGGGCCTATGTCGAGAGCGCGGAAGGGCGTGAGAAGCTCGCGACGATCGGCGTGCGCTCGCTGAGCGGCGATGCGACGGCGGTGAAGGCGGCGCAGGTGCAGGAAGTGGCGAAATGGGCGGATGTCGTGAAGGCTGCGGCGATCTCGCTGGATTGATCCGAAAGTCACGAAACAGAGCCTGGCCCGAGGTTCGCCTCGGCCAAGCTCAGGTTTTCCATTCGGCTATGGCTGATCGAGTCGCCTGAGGTGACGAATGTCGCGATTGGGCCAGCAGCCGACGTTCGACCACTGCCGGAAAGCAGACATAACCAGGCGACCGTTGCTGACTAACCGCGATCGGCCCTCAGCCGGCATCCGCAAGATTCGCGGCTCACCAGGCGAGCCGCGGGCCAGTCATTGCACTCCGATGTCCTCGCCCGGGCCAATTTACCGCCTCAAGCCTGCCATGCCCTAACTCGCCATTAACCTCGATCGTTCATTTCCTCTGACGAGTAGTGGCTTCGCGCGGGCTGTAGCTGCTGCGGTGCGAGGGTGACACACCATGCGGCTGATCGTCGGCGCAATCATTGTCTTCGTCTGCGTCTTCGGCAGTTACGCGGCCATGGGCGGCCATCTCGAGGTCCTCTGGCAGCCCTTCGAGTTCGTCATCATCCTCGGCGCAGCGATCGGCGCCTTCGTCATCGGCAACCCCCCGCCGGTGCTCAAGGCCGTGCCGTCCATGCTCGGCACGATCTTCAAGGGATCCAAGTACAGTCAGGAATGCTATGTCGAACTGCTGGGGATGCAGTATTCGCTGTACAAGCTCGTGAAGCAGAAGGGCATGCTCGCGGTCGAGCAGCACATTGAAAATCCGGGCGAGTCGACGCTGTTCAATGCCTTCCCGACATTCGCCGGGAACCATCATGCGGTCGAGTTCGTCTGCGACTACATGCGCATGTTGACGCTGGGCGCCAACAACGTCCACGAAATCGACGCTCTGATGGACGAGGAACTGGAGACGCACCACCAGGAGCAGGAGCGTCTCGTTTCGGCCATGCAGTCGATCGCCGACGGAACACCGGCGCTCGGCATCGTCGCCGCCGTGCTCGGCGTGATCAAGACGATGGGGGCGATCAAGGAGCCGCCGGAGGTGCTGGGCCACCTGATCGGCGGCGCGCTCGTCGGCACCTTCTTCGGCGTCTTCGTCGCCTACGGCTTCTTCGCGCCCATGGCGGCGTCGCTCAAGAGCACCTTCGAGGCGGAGGCCAAATACTTTCTGTCACTCAAGGCGGGGCTCCTCGCCCATATCAGCGGCCAGCCGCCGGTGATGGCGGTCGAGTTTGCCCGCAAGGCTTTGATGAGCGACGTCCGCCCGACCTTCAGCGAAGTGGAAGCGGCAACCGCCAAACTGGCCGCCTGATCCGGCCCAATCTCCAGCAGGGACCCGATGAGCAAGCCCGCCCAGCAGATTATCGTCAAGAAGGTCAAGAAGGCCGCTCATGCGCACCATGGCGGCGCCTGGAAGATCGCCTATGCGGACTTCGTGACCGCCATGATGGCGTTCTTTCTGCTGATGTGGCTGATCAGTATGACGACGCAGGAGCAGAAGGAAGGTCTGGCGGAGTATTTCGCGCCGGGGTCCTTGAGCCCCAGCACCAGCGGCGCTGGCGGAATGCTGTGGGGTACCGCCCTCGACAAGTCAGGCAGCAAGCCGTCGCCGCCACGCGAGGCGGCGACGGGGACCTCCAGGCCGGAGGACAAAGCGCGCCGGACCAGCTCCGGCGGCACCGGCGACCGCGAGGCCAACCGCTCGGCTGCCGGCCAGCAGGCCAGCCACAGCGCGATAGCCAGCCTCCGGCAGACACTCCAGAGCATGCCCGAAATCGCCGACCTGTCGCGCAACATCGTGATCGAGCCGACCAAGGAGGGGTTGGATGTCGCCCTCATGGACGAGTCCGGCCGCTCCATGTTCCCCGAAGGCTCGGTCCAGCCCTATCCGAGCACCCGCCGCGTGCTGGAGACGCTCGCGCCGACGCTGCGCCGCCTGCCCAACCGCCTGGCGATCACGGGCCACACCTCCGCCGCGCGCCCGGGCTCGGCGGCGGGCGCCGAGCCCTGGAGCCTGACCACCGGGCGCGCGCTCGCCGTGCGCGAGATCCTGTCGGGCGCGGGGTTCCCCAATGACCGCTTCGCGTCCGTGGTGGGGCGCGCCGACACCGAGCCGGTCTTCCCCGACAATCCCTACATCGCGCCGAACCGACGGGTGAGGATCACGCTGCTCACTGAAGAGCCGCCATTGCCCCCGAACCACTTTCGCTGACCCCATCGCCTCGGCCGCCTCACGGCCCGTTTGAGATTGAGCTCAAGGCCGACAAAACGTGAGGCTGATCAGCGAAACGCGGAGCATGTGCGTGCCGGCATCAGCGCCGGTCGATCGCGAAGCGCCATCCATGACGTCAGGCTGTTAGCCAGCCAGGCTCCTGAACCTTGACACTGCAAATGCCCGCAATTGGGGCGCGAGCGGACTGTCCCGTCGGTCTCTGGCTCCTTTTATCGGGCGGCCGCCTCCAACCCCAGCAACTCCGCCGCATGCCCGCCGGTCAGCCGCTTGATCTCGGCTTCGGTGAACTGCAGGTCGAGCAGGTGGCCGACAATCTCGCGGTAGCCGTCGATCGGACGCGGCGAGCCCACCAGCCCGAGATCCGAGCAGAGCACGGTGTTCTCGACGCCGGCGACCTCGATCACCCGGCGCAGCTCCGGCGGCTCGAACTTCTTCGATTTGCCCTCGACGAACATGCAGATCGAGTGCTCCATCACCGCGCCGAGCGAGACGAGGTCGCGGATTTCCGCATCGCTGCAATTGTTGACCATGTAGGTCGGGTGGTTGACCAGCAGCTTCCTGACGCCGCGCGCTTTCGCCTCCTCGAACACCGCGAAGAGCTCGGGCGTCGAGAGATGCCCGCCGGCGAGGATGATGTCGCCGGCCGCGATCAGGTCGAGGATCAGCTTGACGTCGTCGGTGAGCTTGCCGTCGGCCCCGAACGGCGTCAGCGGGATCGGCTCCAGCATCTTCTGCGCCGTCTTGGGGAAGGTCTTCACCGCGCCGGAGGCGAGCACGTCGATATGGTTCTTGGCCGAGAGCGTCGGCATCCAGACGATTTTGCCGCCGAGCTTGATGGCGTGATCGACCGCGTGCGGGTTGAAGCCGCCCGAGGCGTTGTTGAGCGCGATGCCGGAGAACAGCCTGACGCCGGTATCGGGCACCAGCTTCTCGAGCAGGATCGAATGGGCGGTGCCGAGATAGAAATGGTCCTTGTAGACGACGGCGCGGAACTTCGCCGCGGCGGCGTCCAGCATCGCCTCGTGATGGTCGAGGATGCGCGGCATCGCGGCCGGGCCGCTATGGCAGTGCAGGTCGACGGCGCCGACCAGGAGGTCGGCGATCTGGCGGCTGCGCGCATCGGTGGTCTGGGTCATGGCGGTCATGTCGGGAGCCCTCAAGCGGTTTCGCCGGGCATCGGATAATCCGCGGCGTTGATGACCCAGCCGGGCTTCTGCGAGAAGTCGAGGCGAGGCGGCGAGAAGATGTCGATCATCTGGTTCAGCCCGGGCAGGACCGAGCGCGAGGTGTGGATCGAGGGCGGCGGGATCACGGTCAGCGAGGGCGCCGCCATCAATTCGTGCTCGTCCTCGCGCCAGATCCGCATGTCGGGCGTCCACGGCCAGCGGATGTCGTGGATGTAGCCGCCGTCGATCACGAGGGAGCCCTGCTCGAAATCGTCATGGTGATGCGGCGAGAGCGCGGTGACGTCGCGCAAACCCATACGCGGATCGAGCATGTTCACCATCAGCGTGGTGCAGCGGAAGATGCGCCCGAACCGGCCCTCGCCGCCGCCGGCACCGAGGCTGTAGGAGCGGATTTTGAAGCCGCCACGTGGTTCCGGCCAGGGCTCGAGCAGCGCGACATTGGCATGCGGCTGCGCATAGGAGGCGGTATTCGAGCACGCCGTCGCCAGGTCGGCCGCGACGCTGGAGAAGATGCGGATGACGCGCCCGGCGCCCTTGAGCGTGATGCGCGATGCGCCTGGGGGCACGAAGACGATCGAGCCGCCCGCGACTTCGACGGTCTCGGTCCCAGCCGTGACCGTCGCGCCGAGCTCCTTCTCCGGCAGGATCAGGCAGTATTCGTCCGGCTGGTCCGCGCGTGCCAGGGCGGCGCCAGGCTTCACATCCGAATAGGCGACGATGAAGTTCTGGCCGCGCGCCAGCCAGGTGCGCTCGCTCTCATTCGCCTGCTGCGGCTCTTCGGCATAGAAGCGGGCATAGTCGGCGCCGGCATAGGCCTTGACCGGGGCGGCCTTCGCCGCGGCCGGAGCGGCAAGCTTCGAGCGCGGATCGCTGGAGGGATAGCTCACGGGTCCTGGTCTCCTATCGCGCGCCGGGGTTCTCGACCCGGCTCCTGGCTGCCTGCATCTGCCCCAGCGCCTCGCTCGCAGCTTTGCGCAGGAAGCCCTGATCGGAGGAGAGGATGAAGGCGCTGGCGCCGCGCTCGGCGAACCCAGCGGATTCCTCGCCATTATCGGTCATCACGCAGACCGGCTTGCCGGCCCTCTTGGCGGCCCGCAGGATCGTATCGACCGCATTGCGGACCTCAGGCGCATCGCGGGTCGGAGAGCCGAAGGTGACGGTGAGGTCACCGCGGCCGATGAAGACCGCATCGAGCCCCTCGACGGCGAGGATGGCGTCGATCTCACTCAGCGCGGACGGGTCCTCGATCATCGCGATCGTCGCCACCGCCGCGTCGGCGGCGTCGACGAGGTCCCACATCTTGCTGCCGCCATAGCGGCCGGCACGGGTGACGCCGGAGAAGCCGCGCTTGCCGCCGCGATAGCGGCAGGCGGCGACGAGGGCCTCGGCATCCGCGACGCTCGCGACATGCGGGGCGAGGATGCCCACGGCGCCGCAATCGAGCGAGGCCTGGATCGCGTCGCTCGTCAGCGTCGGGACGCGCACGACCCCGGCGACGCCGGCCGCCCGCGCCGCCAGCAGCACGAGATCGGTGGTGACGCGGTCGAAGGGCGCGTGCTCCTGGTCGACGACGATGAAGTCGAAGCCGCTATTGCCGAGGATCTCGGTCGCATGCGGGCTCGGCGTCTTGACGAAGCTCCCCGCCAGGAAGGCGCCGCTGACGAGGCGCTGACGGAAGCTGGACTGGGCGGATGTCTGCATGGTCTGCCGTACCGATGTCGATGACCGGATGATGGCACTCCCGTTCCCGGATATGGCCGGAAGTCCCGGCGTTTCACATCTCGAAATCAGCTAAGGCGCGCGCCTCATGCGTCAGAAAGCCGTCAGGATTGCCTTGGGATCTGACGGGGAAACGTCGGATACGACACTCGGGGGGAAGGGCATCCAAATGAAGACACGCTTGTTGCTGATCGCCGGCCTGATGACCGCCTGCGCCATGCCGGCCGCCGCCGGCACGCTCGAGACCGCAAGGGGCCGCGGCGAGATGATCTGCGGTGTCAGCCCGGGCGTCGCCGGCTTCTCGGTGCCGGACGAGGCCGGGCGCTGGGGCGGCTTCGATGTCGACATCTGCCGGGCCGTGGCCGCCGCCGTCTTTGGCGATGCCGGCAAGGTCCGCTACACCCCGCTCAGCCCGAAGGACCGCTTCGTCAGCCTGCAGAGCGGCGAGATCGACGTTCTCTCGCGCCAGGCGACCTGGACCCTGTCGCGCGATACCCAGATGGGCCTGCGCTATGTCGGCGTCGGCTACTATGACGGCCAGGGCTTCATGGTCCGCAAGTCGCTGAACATCAAAACGGCGAAGGAGCTGAACGGCGCCTCGGTCTGCGTGCCGACCGGCACCACCACCGAGCTCAATATCGCCGACTATTTCCGCGCCAACGGCATGAAGTACGAGGGCGTCGCCTTCGAGGCCGGCGACCAGGTCGCGAAAGCCTTCGAATCCGGCCGCTGCGACGTCTTCAGCAATGACGTCTCGGCGCTCTCGGCCTATCGGCTGAAGCTGGTCAATCCGACGGAATACGTGATCCTGCCGGAGCTGATCTCGAAGGAGCCGCTCGGTCCCGTCGTGCGCCAGGGCGACGAGACCTGGACCAGCATCGTGCGCTGGTCGCTCTATGCCATGCTCGTCGCCGAGGAGCTCGGCGTCACCTCGGCCAATGCCGAGGAGCAGAAGCGGACCGGCTCGCCCGAGGTGCAGCGCCTGCTCGGCGTCTCCGCCAATCTCGGCGAGTCGATGGGGCTGAAGCCGGATTGGGCGCTGCAGATCGTCAAGCAGGTCGGCAATTACGGCGAGGTCTATGAGCGCAATGTCGGCGCGGGATCGAAGCTCGGCATCGAGCGCGGCCTGAACAAGCTCTGGACGCAGGGCGGCCTGCAATACGCCCCGCCGGTGCGCTGATGCCGATGTCGGGCCGCTATCCGGCGGAGGCGCTGAGCCGCTTCGCTGCCGCCCTGCTGGAGGCGGTCGGGACGCCGCCCGACAATGCCGCTCTGGTGGCTGAGGCCCTCGTCGATGCCGATATCGAGGGCCTAGCCTCCCATGGCCTGCTCCAGTTGCCGATGTATCTGGAGCGGATCGAGCGGAGATCGGTCGATCCGGCGGCCAGGGGCGAGATCGTCGTCGATGCCGGCGCGCGCCTGACGCTCGATGCCGGAAACGGGCTCGGCCATGTCACGGCCGAGCGCGCCTGCGAGATCGCGATCGCGCGTGCCGCCGAGCATGGCGTTGCCATCGTTGCCGTCCGCAACGCCTTCCATTTCGGCGCGGCCGGGCGCTTTGCCCGCAGGATCGCACTCACCGGCAAGATCGGCATCGTCATGGCCAATACGCGCCCGATGCTGCCGGCGCCGGGCGGGGCCGAGGCTGTCGTCGGCAACAATCCGCTCGCGATCGCGGTGCCGACCGGCGGCGAGCCGATCGTGCTCGACCTCGCCATGAGCGCTGGCGCGATGGGCAAGGTCCGGCTGGCGGCAAGCAAGGGCGAGCCCATTCCCGAAGGCTGGGCCCAGACCGCAGAGGGGCTGCCGACGCGCGATGCGGCCGAGGCGATCAAGGGCGTGCTCCTGCCGGCGGCGGGGGCAAAGGGTTTTGGCCTCGCCGTCATGATCGATCTGCTTGCAGGCGGTCTGTCGGCTGGCGGCATTGGCGCCGAGGTGCAGCCGCTCTATGGCGATCTCTCGCGGCCCTATGGCAGTGCGAATCTGTTCATGGCGATCGATATCGAGGGCATGCGCCCGCTCGCCGATTTCGAGACGGCCTCGATGGCGTTCGCGGACCAGGTCCGGCACTCGAGGCCGATTGCCGGTGCAGCGCCCATCCGCCTGCCCGGCGACCGGGCCGCGCAGGCGCGCAGCCGCTTCGACGGCTTCTGCCTCGTGGCGCCCCCGACGATGGACACGCTCCGGAGCTGGGCTGTCCGCCTCGGCGTCGCCGTCCCGGTGGCCGCGGAGGAAGGCGGGCGCGGAGCCTGATTCAGTCGCCTTCGGCTCCCGTCTGATCCCGTCGTCAGCGAGCGGGAACCGGCTCGCTGCAAAGCGCGGGGCCCTGCGTCACCGGGGCGGTCTGCCACGCTGAAGGACACGTCGATCGCGACGTGCAAACGGTCGATGGATGTTTAACATCGGACCGTCGAAGCGAGGCACGGCCATGACCACTGAGACCGCATTCACCGGCATCCATGCGATCCTCTATGCGCTGTTCGATGCGCAGGAGCGGCTCGACCGGCAGGCGATGCGGCGGCAGGTCGAGCTCTGCCTGGCGCACGGCGCCCATGGCGTCGCCGCGCTCGGCCTCGCGACCGAGGTCTCCAAGCTGACCGTGCCGGAGCGACGGACAGTGATGGAATGGGCATCGGAGGATGTCGGAGGCGTGAAGCCGCTCGGCTTCACCATCTACGGCACCTCGGTCGGCGAGCAGGTCGAGCTGGTCAGGGCGGCGGAGGCGGCGAAGGCCGACTGGGTCATCCTGCAGCCGCCGATGGTCGGCAGCTTTGCTGCAGCTGAGTACATCCGCTTCTTCGGCCGCGTCGCGGATGCGACGAGCTTGCCGGTCGCGATCCAGAACGCGCCGGCCTATATGGGCCGCGGCCTGTCGGCGGAGGATATTCGCAGCCTCGTCGCGCAGCATCCCAATATCAGGCTGGTCAAGGGCGAGGGGCCGGCGACCGAGATCCGGCAACTGATCGAGACCACCGAGGGGCGGTTGCCGGTGATGAACGGGCGCGGCGGGCTCGAGCTGATCGAGAACCTGCGCGCCGGTTGCGTCGGCATGATCCTGGCGCCGGAGATCATCGACTTCACGACGCGGGCCTATGACAGCTTCATCGCCGGCGAAGAAGCCGAGGCGGAGCGCATCTATCGCGACATCCTGCCGGTCATCGTGTTCATGATGCAGTCGCTGGAGAGCCTGATCTGCTACGGCAAGCGCATCCTCGGGGCGCGAGCCGGCATCGCGATCCATGACCGCGCACCGGCCATGCGGCCGACGAGCTTCGGCGAGGAGCTGGTTCGCCAGCATGTCGCGAAGCTCGGGGTATTTCCCGGAGTGCCTGCCGCCGGCCGCGGCTGAGATTTATCGGCCGGGTGCTCAATCGGCCGCCGCGTCCGGCGCGTCGCCGCCGATGCCGGCCATAGCGTCCTCGAGTTCGGCGAGCAGGCTCTGCAGCTGGCCGAGCTTGTCCTCGCCGAAGCGCTGGCTGATCTCGCGATAGATCGCTTCGGAGACCGGCGTGACGTTGTCGATCAGGCTGGCGCCGGAGGAGCTGAGCGAGATCATCCAGCGGCGCAGATCGGCAGGGTCGGGCTCGCGCAGGATCAGGCCGCGCTCGGCAAGGTCGACGAGGATCCGCGACAGGCTGGGCCCGAGCAGGAAGGTCGACCGCGCCAGCTCCGCCACCTCCATCTGCGGCATAGTGCTGAGCGCGCGCAGGACGCGCCATTGCTGCTCGGTGACGCCGAATTCGCGCAGCGACTTGCGGAAATGCCGCATCACCGACTCACGCGCCCGCAGCAGCGACATCGGTAGCGATTTGGAGAAATGGCGCAGCCGCAGCCGGGTCGCGGCCGGATTGGTGGCACCTGTGGTCTTCGGATCGTCAGTCAAACTTGAAATCCAGCTGGAATCGCGGGCACCCTAACGTGCCCGGGCGTCAGCGCCAAACGCGGCCAAGTGCGCTTGCGAATAGAAATTTAACATGTTATCTAATTCGGGCATTGGGAGGTGCGCTTGCCCCATATCGTCATCGAATATTCCGCCAATCTCGAGAGCGAGCTCGCTCCGATGGGGCTGGTGGAGGCGCTGCACGCCGCCGCGCTGGAGACAGGCGTCTTCCCGCTGGCCGGCCTCAGAACCCGCGCCGAGCGGCGCGAGCTCTACCTGATCGCCGATGGCGACCCCGACCACATCTTCATCGCCGTGACCGTGCGGATCGGGCAGGGGCGCGATGCCGCGACCCGCCTGCGCGTCGCCGAGGCGCTGATGGCGGTGCTCGAACGCGAGACCACCGAGATCTTCCAGCGCCGAGGCCTGGCGCTCAGTCTCGACCTCTCCGAGATCGACGGAACCGCGTCGCTGAAGACAAACAACCTGCACGAGCGCCTGAAAGCGAGGGCGAAGCCATGACCGCGACCGATACCAAGCTGACGGCCAATCTCGCCAAGGCGCGCCAGGCGATGGCGCGCTTCACGAACAGCACCGTGCCACATCTGATCGCGGGCGAGGCCGCCCTCTCGGCCTCGGGCGCGACCTTCGAGACGCTCGACCCGACCACGAACGAGCGCCAGGCCGTCGTCGCCGCCGGTGACAAGGCCGAGATCGACCGTGCAGCTGCGGCGGCGCGCAAGGCGTTCCCGGCCTGGAAGAATGCTTCCGGCGCCAAGCGCCGGGCCGTGCTGCACGCGATCGCCGATGCGATCGAGGCGCGGGCCGAGGAGATCGCCCTGGTCGAGAGCAGCGACAGCGGCCAGGCGATCCGCTTCATGTCCAAGGCGGCGCTGCGCGGCGCCGAGAACTTCCGCTTCTATGCTGACCGGGCGCCGGATGCTGGCAATGGCCTGTCGCTGCCGGACGAAGGTCATATCAACTACACGCTGCGCCAGCCGATCGGACCGGTCGGGGTGATCACGCCCTGGAACACGCCGTTCATGCTGTCGACCTGGAAGATCGCGCCGGCGCTCGCCGCCGGCTGCACGGTCGTCCACAAGCCGGCCGAATGGTCGCCGCTCTCGGCCGTGCTGCTGGGCGAGATCATGGACGAGACCATCCGCACGCACGGCTTCCCGGCTGGCGTGGTCAATGTCGTGCACGGCCTCGGCGAGAGCGCCGGCAAGGCGCTGACCGAGCATCCGGCGATCAAGGCCGTCGCCTTCGTCGGCGAGACCACGACCGGCCAGCACATCATGCGCCAGGGGGCGGAGACGCTGAAGCGGGTTCATTTCGAGCTCGGCGGCAAGAACCCGGTGATCGTGTTCGAGGATGCCGATCTCGACCGCGCCCTCGATGCCGTGCTGTTCATGATCTACTCGCTCAATGGCGAGCGCTGCACCTCGTCCTCGCGGGCCCTCGTGCAGCGCTCGATCTACGATGCCTTCTCGGCCAAGGTCGTCGAGCGGGTGAAGCGCCTGCGCGTCGGCCATCCGCTCGATCCGGCGACCGAGATCGGGCCGCTGATCCATCCGCGCCATGCGCAGAAGGTGCTGTCCTATCCCGCTCTGGCGCGGGGCGAGGGCGCCCGTATCGCCTGCGGCGGCGGGCGGGCTCTGGACGGCGCCGGCAACTATGTCGAGCCGACGCTCTATCTTGACGCCGGCAACGGCATGCGCATCGCCCAGGAGGAAATCTTCGGGCCGGTGCTGACCATGATCCCGTTCGAGGACGAGGCCGAGGCGATCGCGATCGCCAACGATGTCCAGTACGGGCTGGCCGGCTATATCTGGACCCGCGATGTCGGCCGCGCCCACCGCGTCGCGCGCGATCTCGAAGCCGGGATGATCTGGGTCAATTCGGAGAATGTCCGCCATCTGCCGACGCCGTTCGGCGGGGTGAAATCATCGGGCATCGGGCGCGACGGCGGCGACTATTCTTTCGACTTCTACATGGAGACGAAGAACGTCGCGGTGGCCTTCGACACACACCAGGTGCCGCGGCTCGGGGTCTGACGCCGCGGCCGAGAGAGACAAGAAGAACGATATCGAGGAGGAACCATGCCCGTCCCGTCCAGCGTCCTCAATCCGCCCTTCCATGTCGTGCGGCTGAACCATGTCGTGCTGACGGTCCGTGACCTCGCCGCTGCCAAGGCGTTCTGGGGCGACACGCTCGGCCTGCAGCTGACGCAGGAGACGCCGGAACGGCTCTACTTCCGGGCCATGGAAGAGCGCGGCCATCACTGCATCGTGCTGGAGAAGGGGGCCGAGCCCAGCGCCCGCCATCTCGGCTTCAAGGTCTTCTCGGAGGAAGACCTCGACAAGGCCCAGCATTTCTTCCGCGCCAAGGGCTTGAAGGCCGAGTTCGTCGAGGAGCCCTATCAGGGGCGGACCCTGCGCACGGTCGATCCGCTCGGCGTGCCGCTGGAGTTCTACTTCCGCATGGACAAGCTGCCGTCGGTCCATCAGAAATACGCGCTCTACAAGGGCGTGAAGCCCCTGCGTATCGACCATTTCAACTGCTTCTCCGATGATGTCGACGCGTCCGTGGCGTTCTACAACGAGATCGGTTTCCGGGTCACCGAATACACCGAGAACGAGGACCGCAGCCGGCTCTGGGCCGCCTGGATGCATCGCAAGGGTGGCGTCCACGACATGGCCTTCACCCATGGCGTCGGGCCGCGCCTGCACCATGTCGCCTTTTGGGTGCCGACGCCGCTCAACATCATCGACCTGCTCGATCTGATGGCGACCACCGGCTATGTCGGCAATATCGAGCGCGGCCCGGGGCGCCACGGCATCTCCAACGCCTTCTTCCTCTATATCCGCGACCCCGACGGCCATCGCATCGAGATCTACTGCTCGGATTATCAGACGATCGATCCCGATCACGAGCCCATCCGCTGGGACCTGCGCGATCCGCAGCGCCAGACACTGTGGGGCGCTCCCGCACCGAAGAGCTGGTTCGAGGAGGGGACCGTCTTCGAGGGCACGCCGCTGCGCCAGCCCGCCTATGCCGCCTCTCCAATCATCGCCGCGTGAGGGGCGCCATGGACACCCAGACGATCGACCGGCTCGCCGGCGAACTCGATGCCGCCGAGTGCAGCCGCCAGCAGATCAGGGCCATCTCCGTCCGGCATCCGGAGGCGACGATCGCCGACGCCTATCGTGTCCAGGCCGCCTGGATCGAGCGCAAGGTCGCGGCGGGGCGCGTCATCCTCGGCCACAAGATCGGGCTGACCTCCAAGGCGATGCAGGCCGCGGTCGGCATCGCCGAGCCGGATTCCGGCATCCTCTTCGACGACATGTTCTTCGCCGATGGCGGCATCGTGCCGACCGAGCGTTTCATCGGCCTGCGCGTCGAGGCCGAGCTCGCCTTCCGCCTCGGCAAGCCGCTGGCGAAGCCGAACTGCTCAGTGTTCGACGTGCTCGACGCGACCGACTACATCTCGCCGGCGCTCGAAATCCTCGACACGCGCATCTTCCGCGTCGATCCGGAGACACGGGCGACCCGGACCGTGGTCGACACCATCGCGGACAATGCGGCCAATGCCGGCATCGTCGTCGGCGGCCGTCCGTTCCGTCCGGGCGAGCACGATTTGCGCTGGATCGGCGCGATCTGCAGCAAGAACGGCGCGGTCGAGGAGACCGGGCTTGCCGCCGGCGTGCTCAACAACCCGGCCATGGGGGTCGCCTGGCTCGCCAGCCGCATGGCGAGCCAGGGGCGGGCGCTGGAGGCCGGCCAGATCGTGCTCGCCGGCTCGTTCATCCGGCCGATCGAGGTCGGCAAGGGTGACACGATCGTCGCCGATTACGGCGCCTTCGGCTCGGTTTCCGTCCATTTCGCCTGAGGACTGCAAAGGCCCATGAAACTCGTCAGCTATGAAACCGGCGGGGAGCAATCCTTCGGCATCGCCCGGGAAGACGGCATCGTCGATCTCGGCAAGCGGCTCGGTGGGCGCTTCGCCTCGCTGGCGGCGCTGATCGCGGCGGAAGCGGTCGACGCTGCCCGCGCGCATGCCGAGGCGGCGCCCGATCTAGCATTGTCGCAGGCACGCCTGCTCAAGCCGCTCGACGCCTTCGGCAAATGTTTTTGTGTCGGCGTGAACTATCCGGCGCGCAACGACGAATACAAGGACAACTCCGACCAGCCGAAATATCCGAGCCTGTTCGTCCGCTATCCCGAGAGCTTCACCGGTCCGGAGATGCCGCTGATCCGGCCGCGCGAGAGCGAGCAGCTGGATTATGAGGGCGAACTCGTCCTGGTGATCGGGCGCAGCGGCCGGCGCATCGCGCCAGAGCGCTGGCGCGAGCATGTCATGGGCTACACCATCGCCAATGAAGGCTCGGTGCGCGACTGGATCCGCCACGGCAAGTTCAACGTGACGCCCGGCAAGAACTGGCCGGCTTCCGGCTCGCTCGGCCCCTGGATCGTCACGGCGGATGCGTTCGACCCGCAGCAGGCCCAACTGACGACGCGGGTCAATGGCGAGTTACGGCAGGATGACACGATCGACCGGATGATCTTCCCGCTCGGACAGATCCTCGCCTACATCTCGACCTTCTGCACGCTGGAGCCCGGCGACATCGTGCTGACGGGCACGCCGGTCGGCTCCGGCGCGCGTTTCGATCCGCCGCGCTATCTGCGGCCGGGCGATGTCGTCGAGGTCGAGATCGAAGGGCTGGGGACGCTGCGCAATTCGGTCGCCGACGAGCCGGCCGATAGCTGATCAATAATCGGCCTGGGTGGCGCCGCACGCATTCCCTTCCCCCCCGCTTGCGGTGGGGAAGGGTTAGGGATGGGGGCGGAAAGCAGAGCTCGGGTCTTCTTCCAGTTCTCACCAAGCGGCACTGCCCCCCACCCAACCCTTCCCACCGCAAGCGGGGGGAGGGCCTGAGCCCTCGGGCAGCGGACAGGGAGATCTTCAAGCGATTGTCTCAGGGCGCTGCCGGCAACGGCAATTCCGTCGTCGTCTTGATCGATTTCAGCACGACGCCGGTCCGCAGGGAGGCGAGGCCGCCGGTGACGGCGATCAGGCGGTCGATGAAATCGCTGAGATGGGGCAGGTCGCGCGCCACGATCTTCAGGATCATGTCGGCGTCGCCGGTCTGTGCATGGCATTCCAGCACCTCCGGCGAGTCCAGCAGGAACTGCTGCAGCGCGGCGTTCTGCGAGGCGTCATGCGCCCGCAGGCTGAGCAGCGAATGGGCCATGACCTGCAGGCCGAGCGCCGCCGGGCTGAGCAGGCAGACCACCTTCTCGACATAGCCCTGCTTGCGCAGCCGCTCGATGCGCCGCGCGCACTGGCTCGGCGAGAGATGGACGCTCTCGGAAAGCTCGACATGGGCGGCGTCGCCCTTGCGCTGCAGCGCCGAGAGGAGCTTCACGTCGAAAACGTCGAGCATGGGCGGCAATCTCCGCGATCCCCGGGGCATTGCGCTATTCTCACGCGCAAGATGCTTCGATCATGCTGGAAACTAGCATCGACGCCTGAAATGGTCATCATGAAAGCGCGGACATTGCATCGCCGCCGCGCTAGGATTGCGCAAATTGGGAGCGAAACATGTTCGAGAGCCTGAAGCCGAAGCCGGCGGACGCCATCCTTGCCCTGATCTCGGCCTTCAGGGCTGATGAGCGAACCGGCAAGATCGACCTCGGCGTCGGCGTCTATCGCGACGAGCAGGGCCGCACGCCGGTGTTCGCGGCGGTGAAGCAGGCCGAGCGCATCCTGCTCGAAGAGCAGCCGAGCAAGTCCTATCTCGGCATCGAAGGCGACCCGGTCTTCGTCGACCTGTTGAGGCCGATCATCTTCGGTCAGCGCATTCCGCAGGACGACATCGTCGGCTTCCAGACGCCCGGCGGCAGCGGCGCGTTGCGGCTTGGCGCCGACCTGATCGCCGCGGCGCGGCCGCAGGCGCAGATCTGGCTGGGACTGCCGAGCTGGCCCAACCACGCCCCGATCTTCCAGGCCGCGGGCCTGACGGTGCGCGACTACGCCTTCGCCGACCTGGCGACGCAGACCCTTTCCTTCGACGCGATGATGGCGGCTTTGTCTTCGGCGCAGGCGGGCGACGTCGTGCTGCTGCATGGCTGCTGCCACAACCCGACCGGGCTCGACTTCGATGAGGCGCAATGGGAGGCGGTGACGGCGCTCTGCCTGGAGCGCGGCCTCGTCCCCTTAGTCGACCTCGCCTATCAGGGCCTGGGCGAGACGCTCGAGCTCGACGCCGCCGGGGCGCGGCGCATCGTCGAGGCCTGCCCCGAGGTGCTGGTCTCCTATTCCTGCGACAAGAATTTCGGGCTCTATCGCGAGCGGACCGGGGCGCTCTACGTCAAGTCGCTGATGCCGGCGGCGGTCGCCAGCAACATGGCGGCGGCGGCGCGGGTGAGCTGGTCGATGCCGCCCGATCACGGCGCCGCCGTGGTGCGCGCGATCCTCGAAAGCGAGGCGCTGACAGCGAGCTGGCGCCAGGAACTCACCGGCATGGCCGAGCGCATCCATTCGGTTCGCTCGGCGCTCGCCGCGCTGCATCCGGCGCTCGCCGGCATCGCCCGGCAGCGCGGGCTGTTCTCGACGCTCAAGCTGACGCGCGAGCAAGCCGAAGCGTTGCGCTCCGAGCACGCCGTCTATCTCGTGCCGAGCGGCCGCATCAATCTTGCCGGCCTGCGCAGCGAGGATGCGCCGCGCTTCGTCGAGGCGCTGGTCGCCGCGGGCGTGCTCGCCCGCCTCTGATCGCCACAGCCAGTCAGGGACACCGGGTACCATGCTGAAATCCGTTCTTCCGCAGCAGATGACGGGCGGCGCCGCGATCGTCGAGGCGCTGATCGCCAACGGGGTCGATACCGTCTTCGGCCTGCCCGGCGCGCAGATGTACGCCTTCTTCGACGCGCTGAAGCAGCGCTCAGATGCGATCAGGACCTTTGGCGCGCGGCATGAGCAGGCCTGCGGCTACATGGCCTTCGGCTATGCCCGCTCGACCGGGCGGCCTGGCGTCTATTCGGTGGTGCCGGGGCCGGGCATGCTCAACACCACCGCGGCGCTCTCGACCGCGCTCGGCTGCAATGCGCCGGTGCTCTGCATCACCGGCCAGGTGCCATCGGCCTTCATCGGTCGCGGCCGCGGCCATCTCCATGAATTGCCGGACCAGCTGGCGACCCTGCGCACCGTGACCAAATGGGCTGAGCGGATCGAGCGGGTCGAGGATACCGGCGAGATCCTGGCCGAGGCGTTCCGGCAGATGCTGAGCGGCCGGCCCGGACCGGTCGCGGTCGAGATGGCCTGGGACGTGATGGCCGGAGCGGGGAAGGCGCCCGAGCATTTCCCTCAGGCGGAGCCCGATGTGGCTCCGGTCGCGGATCAGGCGGCGATCGAGGCTGCCGCGCGGGCGCTGCTTTCGGCCCGCTCGCCGCTGATCATGCTGGGCACCGGCGCGCAGGACGCCGGCAACGAGATCGCCGCGCTGGCCGAGGCGCTCGGCGCTCCGGTCGCTGCCTTCCGCGGCGGGCGCGGGGCGGTGCCGGAGGACCATCCCTTCAGTATCTCGTCCTATGCCGCGGCAAAGCGCTGGGCGAAGACGGATCTGTTGCTCGGCATCGGCTCGCGGCTGGAAGCGCCCTATATGCGCTGGGCCAATCCGATGAGCTATGTGCAGGCGCCGGGCGAGGCCCGCCAGCTCATCCGCATCGACATCGACCCCGCTGAGATGGAGCGGCTGGTACCGACGATCGGCATCGTCGCCGACGCGAGGCCGGCGGTCTCGGCGTTGCTCGATGCGGTGCGTCGTCTCAATGGCAATGTCGCGGTGGCTGAGCGGAAGGCCGAGCTGCAGCAGCTACGCGTCTCGGCCCGGGCCGAGACCGAGCAGGTCCAGCCGCAGCTCTCCTATCTCGATGCGATCCGCGAGGTGCTGCCGCGCGACGGCTTCTTCGTCGGCGAGCTCTGCCAGGTCGGTTTCACCTCCTATTTCGGCTTCCCGGTCTATGAGCCGCGCACCTATGTCAGCGAGGGCTATCAGGGCACGCTCGGCTTCGGCTTCCCGACGGCGCTCGGCGTCAAGGTCGCCCATCCCGAGCGTGCGGTGGTCTCGGTCACCGGCGATGGCGGCTTCATGTTCGCGGTGCAGGAACTGGCGACGGCGGTGCAGGAGCGGATCGGGCTCATGACGATCCTGTTCAACAACAACGCCTACGGCAACGTGCTGCGCGACCAGACCAACAGCTTCGGCGGCCGCGAGATCGGCTCGGCGCTGGTCAATCCCGACTTCGTCCGGCTGGCCGAGAGCTTCGGCGTCAAGGCGCACAAGGTCACCTCGCCGGCGGCGCTGCGCCCGGCTTTGTCAGAGGCGATCGCCTCGAACGCACCGACGCTGATCCTGGTCGAGGTCGAACGCGGCTCGGAAGCTTCGCCCTGGCCGTTCATCCACCCGAAATTCGACTGAACGGCGGCTAGTCCCCTTTTCCATCGGTGAGCCCGGATGCCGTCGCCCGCGCGACGGCAATCGCGGAGGCGCGCCGCAACAACTGCCTGACATGGGAGAGACGCGATGAATGCTGCAATTGATGCCGCGACGATCGGCAAGGCGATCGAGACCGATCTTTTCATCGACGGAACCTTCCGGCCAGCGGCGGGTGACGAGCGCTTCGACGTCGTCAACCCGACGACGGGCAAGCTCATCGCCAGGGTGGCGGCTGCGGGCGAGGCGGATGTCGCCGCCGCGGTCGAGGCTGCCCATCGCCAGTTCGACGGCGGGCCGTGGTCGCGGTTGAGCGGTGCGGAACGTGGGCGGCTCCTCCATCGGCTGGCCGACCTGATCGAGCGGGATGCCGCGCTGATCGCCGCGATGGAATCGCTCGACAATGGCAAGCCCTTCGGCATGGCGCTCCATGCCGACCTGCCGAACCTGATCGACACCTTCCGCTACTTCGCCGGCTGGGCCGACAAGCTCGAGGGCCGTACCATTCCGACGGCGGGCGCGTTCGGCCGGCCGACCTTCTCCTATACGATCCGCGAGCCGCTCGGCGTGATCGGTGCGATCGCCGCCTACAACGCCCCGAGCATGTATGTCGGCTGGAAGGCAGCGGCGGCCCTGGCGGCGGGCAACACCGTCGTGCTCAAGCCGGGCGACGAGGCGCCGCTGACCTCGCTCTATATCGCCAGGCTGGTGCAGGAGGCCGGCTTTCCTGCCGGCGTCTTCAACATCGTCACCGGTCTCGGCCCCGTCGCCGGCACTGCGCTGGTGCGCCATCCGTTGGTGGCGAAGCTGAGCTATACCGGCAGCGGCAGCGTCGGGCGCATTCTCGCCCGGGAGGCGGCGGAATTGCTGAAGCCGATCACCCTGGAGCTCGGCGGCAAGGCGCCGATGATCGTACTGGCCGATGCCGATCCGGCCCAGACCCTGCCGGTGCTGGCGATGGGGCTGCTCGCCAATCAGGGCCAGATCTGTGCCGCGGGCACGCGCATCCTCGTCCATCGCTCGCGGCTCGGCGAGATCGCCGATGGCCTCAAGACTGTCATGCAGTCGCAGGTCCTGGGCGATCCGCTCGATCCGGCGACGACGATGGGGCCGCTGACCACGGCGCGCTCGGTCGAGCGTGTCATGCGCTATGTCGAGGCCGGCAAGAGCGATGGGGCGGACCTGCTCAGCGGCGGGCGTCGCCTCGACCGGGAGGGCTTCTTCGTCGAGCCGACGCTGTTCCTCGGCAGCAACCAGCAGAGCATCGCCCGCGAGGAGATATTCGGGCCGGTCGGCACGCTGATCCCGTTCGACAACGAGGACGAGGCGGTCGCGCTCGCCAACGACAACCGCTACGGGCTGAACGCCGGCATCTTCACGCGCGACCTTGCCGCGACGCATCTGCTGGCGCGGCGGTTGCGCACCGGCGCGGTCTGGGTCAACGGCTTCGGCCTGATCGATGCGCGCCTGCCCTGGGGCGGCGTCAAGGAATCAGGCTATGGCCGCGAGAACGGCCGCAACGGGCTCGACGACGTGACCCATGAGAAGGTGGTCACAGCGCTGCTGTGAGGGGGGCCGCGCTGCCCCCCGGCTCAATCGAGCGGCGGCGGCAGCACCTTGCCGGGGTTCATGATGTTGTCGGGGTCGAGGCTCGCCTTCAGCGTGCGCATCACCTCGACGGCAGCGTCGCCATGCTCCTTGCGCAGGAACTTCGCCTTGCCGTAGCCGACGCCGTGCTCGCCGGTGCAGGTGCCGCCGAGCTCGATGGCGCGGTTGACCAGGAGGCCGTTCAGCCGCTCGGCCTCGCGGATCTCCTCGGGCGAATCCATCCTGATCAGGAAGCCCATGTGGAAATTGCCGTCGCCGACATGGCCGAGCGCAGTCACCGGGAAGGGCGCATCCTTGGCCTGCTCCTTGATCTCGGTGATGCAGGTGGCGAGCTGCGAGATCGGCACGCAGGTGTCGGTGCCCCAGCTGCTGGCGCCGGGGCGCAAGGCGAGCAGCGCGTAATGCATGTTGTGCCGGGCCTGCCAGAGCTTGTTTCGCTCCTCGGCGCTGGTCGCGAAGCGCCAGCCCTCACCGCCATGGCCTTCGGCGAGCATCTGCACGGTCTCGGCCTGCGAGACCACCGCCGCTTCCGTGCCATGGAATTCGAGAAAGAGCGCGACCGTCTCGGGATAGCTCAGATTATTGTGGCGGTTGATGGCGCGCATGCAGGTCTCGTCGAGCAGCTCGACGCGGGCGACCTGGATGCCGCACTGGATCGTCTCGATCGCGCAATTGACGGCGCTGGCGATGTCCGGGAAGGAGCAGACCGCGACCGAGCTCGCCTCGGGGATGCCATAGAGGCGCAAGGTGACCTCGGTGATGACCCCGAGCGTGCCTTCCGAGCCGACGAAGAGGCGGGTGAGATCGTAGCCGGCCGAGGATTTGCGGGCGCGGCCGCCGGTCTTCAGGATCGTGCCGTCGGCGAGCACGACAGTCAGTGCCAGGACATTGTCCTTCATCGTGCCGTAGCGGACCGCATTGGTGCCCGAGGCGCGCGTCGCGGTCATGCCGCCGAGCGTGGCGTCGGCGCCGGGGTCGACCGGGAAGAACAGGCCGGTATCGCGTAGATGCTCGTTGAGCTGCTTGCGGGTGACGCCGGCTTCAACGGTGCAGTCGAGATCCTCGGCATTGACCGCGGTGATCGCGTTCATGCGCGAGAGGTCGATGCAGACGCCGCCATGCAACGCGACGACATGGCCTTCGAGCGAGGTCCCGGCGCCGAAGGGAATGACCGGCACCTTCGCCTGATGGCAGAGCTTGACGATCTGGCTGACCTCCTCGGTGGTCTGGGGGTAGCAGACCACGTCCGGCGCCTTGGTCGGATGATAGGATTCGCCGTGGCCGTGATGCTCGCGCTCGCTGTCCGAGGTCGAGCAGCGCGGGCCGAGCAGTTCACGCAAGGAAGCGGTGAGGCCTTCGAGGGCGGGGTGCCGGGAGGTGCCGGGCGTGGTGGCGGGGGCGTTCATGCGGTCTTCGATCCTCGTGCACGTCTTCGGCGCGGCTGCGATGCAATCTCGGCCAGCCCATCGTTTTCGGCCACCGCCGATGCAGCATGAGCGCTCTGCATCGTCAGGGGAAGTGCGGTGTCAGGCCGAGTGGTCGCGATCGGCGACGCCGAGCAGATATTGGCCATAGCCGCTCTTCGACAGGGCCTGCCCGAGCGCGCGCAGTTGCTCGCGGTCGATCCAGTCGTTCTCGAAGGCGATCTCCTCCGGGCAGGCGATGCGGAAGCCCTGGCGGCGTTCCAGCGTGCGCACGAATTCCGAGGCTTCGACCAGGGAATCCGGCGTGCCGGTGTCGAGCCAGGCATAGCCGCGCCCGAGCCGCTCGACGCTGAGCGCGCCGCGTTCGAGATAGGCGAGGTTGACGTCGGTGATCTCGAGCTCGCCGCGAGCCGATGGCTTCAGCTGGCGGGCGATCTCGACGACCTGCTCGTCATAGAAATAGAGGCCGGTCACCGCCCAGTGCGAGCGCGGGACCTTGGGCTTCTCCTCGATCGAGAGCGCCTTGCCGGCGGCATCGAAGGAGACGACGCCATAGCGCTCAGGATCGCTGACGCGATAGGCGAAGACGGTGGCGCCGCTGCTGCGCGCGGCGGCGCGGTGCAGCACGTCGGTGAGGCCGTCGCCATAGTAGAGATTGTCGCCGAGGATCAGGGCGGAGGGGCCGCCGGCGACGAAATCGGCGCCGATCTGATAGGCCTGAGCCAGGCCTTCCGGCTTCGGCTGGACCGCATAGGAGAGCTTCAGGCCCCAGCGCTCGCCGCTGCCGAACAGCGCCTCGAAGCGGGGTGCATCCTCCGGCGTCGAGATAATCAGGATCTCGCGGATGCCGGCGAGCATCAGCGTCGACAGCGGGTAGTAGATCATCGGCTTGTCGTAGACGGGCAGCAGCTGCTTCGACGTCACCATCGTCATCGGGTGAAGCCGCGTGCCGCTGCCGCCGGCGAGGATGATCCCCTTCATGATGGCTCCTTCAGCTCTTTGGCTGCGCCAGCAGCGTGGCGACGCAGCTTCGCACGGATTCCTGCCAGGGCGGCAGGCGCAAGCCGTGGCGCGCGGCGAGCAGGCTGCAGTCGAGCCTGGAATTGGCCGGTCGGCGGGCGGGGGTGGGGTAGTCCGATGTGGCGATGCGCCTGACGGTTGCACTCGGACCACCAAGCGCTGCCGAGGCGGCGAAGACGGTCTCCGCCAGATCGGCCCAGCTCGCTTCGCCGGTGCCGGCGGCGTGGAAGACGCCACGTAGCGAAGCATCGCCAGGGCGGGCGGCCAGCGCCTTCGCCATCGCGATGATCGCCGCGGCGAGATCGGGCGCGCTCGTCGGCGAGCCCAATTGGTCGGCGACGACGCCGAGCTCGTCCCGGCTTTCGGCAAGGCGCAGCATCGTCTTCACGAAGTTGGCGCCATAGGGGCTGTAGACCCAGGCGGTGCGCAGGATCGTCCAGTCGGCACCGGACGCCGCGACCACTTCCTCGCCGGCGAGCTTCGAGCGGCCATAGGCCGAGAGCGGGCCGGTCGGGTCGGTTTCCAGCCAGGGACGCGGCGCCATGCCGTCGAAGACATAGTCGGTTGAGAGCTGGACCAGCGGCACGCCGATGGCGGCAGCCGCGGCAGCGACCGCTCTAGCGCCCTCGCCATTGATGCGCATGGCGAGCTCGGGCTCGGTCTCGGCCTTGTCGACGGCGGTGTAGGCGGCGGCGTTGACGATGCAGTCGGGCTGCGTGTTGGCGAGCGCCTGCCGAACACCGTCCGGCTGCGCCAGGTCGAGCTCGGGCCGGCCGACCGGGATCACGATCACGCCGGCCGCCTCGGCATGGGCGAGGAAGGATTGGACGACCTGCCCGGTCCGTCCGGTCACGGCTATGCGCATCGGGCCTTCGCCATCGGAAGCATGGCGGTCGGTCTAGAGCATGCCGGGGAGGGGCTCAACCCGCCGCGTCGAACCGGCGCCCCTCCTCGCAGAGCCAGGCGACCAAAGCGTCGAGGGCCGGGCTGCGTTCGCTTTGCGGGTTGACGGTCAGCCAGCAGCCGGTGGCGCTGTCGAAACTGAGACCGAGCGGATTGACCAATGCGCCGGAAGCCAGTTCCTCGGCGACATAGCAGCGCGGGGCGAGCGCGACGCCGAGCCCGGCGACGGCGGCGCGGATGATCACGGAGTAATAGCCGTAGCGCACGGTGTGGGCCGGCACCGCGCCACGCAGGCCGTGCGCCTCGGTGAACTCGGCCCAGAAGGCCGGCATCTGGAAATGCTGCAGCAGCGTCATCTTCTGGATGTCGGCGGCGCGATTGAAGCCGCCCAGGCGCTCCAGAGCCGAAGGCGCGGCAACCAGCGCGACCTGTCGCCCGAACAGGTAATGCGACTCGCGGTCCGGCAAGGGGCCGAAGCCGTGGACGATCTCGAGGTCCGCTTCCTCAATCTCGTTCTCGCTGACGAAATTGGTGAACTGGACATCGATCCCGGGATGAGCCTGCGCGAATTCCGGGAAGCGTTCCATCAGCCAGCGCTCGCCGGCGATGGCGATCATGTGCAGGCGGATGGGCCGGCCGATCGCGGCGCGCTCGGCGAGGCGGCGGGCGCCACGCTCCATCTGCTCGATCGCGGCCTCGGCATAGGGGCGATAGATCGTGCCGGCCTCGGTCGGTTTCAGCCCGGCCGGGTTGCGCTCGAACAACTCGGTGCCGAGATGCTCCTCCAGTGCCTGGATCTGCTTGGAGACGGCGCTCTGCGTCAGATGCACCTCGCCGGCCGCCTTTGCCGTCGAGCCCAGGCGGGTGACGGCGAGGAAAACCCGGAGCGCCGTGGTCGACGGCGGGAGATTGCGGCCGGCCAAATAGATATTCCTTCAGCGACTATCCTTGAGGAGATCGTTTCGTTTGCCGGTTGCGCGGTCAAGAGGGCAGGGTTCTTGGCAAGGGGAGAAGATCATGAACCACAATACGCGTCTCTGGGGCGGCCGTTTCCGCAAGTCGCCGGACCCGCGCATGATGAAGCTGTCGAGCGCGGCCGGTGCCCATGCCCGCCTCGCGCCGCAGGACATCGCCGGCGGCAAGGCGCATGCGGCCGAGCTCGAACGCGCCGGATTGCTCAGCCAGGACGAGTTCAGGACCATTGTCGCGGCGCTCGACGGCATCGCCCGCGATCTCGCCGCCGGGACGCTCGCGCCCGACGAGAGCGACGAAGACGTCCACACCTTCATCGAGCGCGTGCTGATCGCCCGCATCGGCGCGACCGGCGCCAAGCTCAGGGCAGGACGCTCGCGCAACGACCAGGCCGCCAACAACCTCAAGCTCTATCTGCGCGCCGAGGCGCGGACGATCGGCGCGATGCTCGCCGAACTGCTCGATGCGATCGCTGGCCAGGCCGAGCGGCATGCGGCCTCGGTCTGCCCGGGCTTCACCCATCTGCAGAGCGCCCAGCCCGTCACCTTCGGCCATTGGCTGATGGCGCATGGCCAGGCGCTGTCGCGCGACGCCTCCCGCCTGCAGGACTGGGAGAAGCGCTCCTCGCTCTCGCCGCTGGGCGCGGCGGCGCTGGCCGGCTCGGCGATCGCGCTGACGCCGGAGCTCAGCGCCAGGGCGCTTGGCTATGACGGTCCCTGCGAGAACTCGGTCGACGCCGTCGGCGCGCGCGACCATGTCGCGGAATTCCTGTTCGTTGCGGCGATGCTGGCGACGAACCTGTCGCGGCTGGCGGAGGAGGTGACGCTCTGGACCTCGCGCCAGTTCGGCTGGGTCGTGCTCGACGACGCCTTCGCGACGGGGTCCTCGATCATGCCGCAGAAGAAGAACCCGGATATCGCCGAGATCTCGCGCGGCCGGGCGGCGCGCCTGACCGGCGATCTCGTCGCCATGCTCGGCGCGCTGAAGGGTTTACCGCTGGCCTATAACCGCGATCTCGCCGAGGACAAGCGCGCCGCCTTCGATGCGGTCGACGTGCTCGGCGAAGTGCTGCCCGCCTTCGCCGGGCTGGTCGCGACGATGGAGGCCAGGCCCGAGGTGATGCGGGCGCAGGCAGGCACGGGCTTTGCGCTCGCGACCGAAGTCGCGGATCATCTCGCCCGCAAGGGCGTGCCCTTCGCCGAAGCTCATGAGATCAGCGGCGCGCTGGTGCGCTATTGTGAGGAGATGGGCCGCGAGCTCGAAGGGCTGGAGCCGGTGGAACTGCGCGCGATCGATCCGCGTCTCGACGAGAGCGTGCTGGCCGTGCTGACGCTCGATGCGGCGGTCGCCGCCCGCAGCGGCCATGGCGGCACGGCCCCGGTCAGGGTCGCCGAACAGATCGGCCGCTTCCGCGGCTGGCTCGCCGGCTTCGCCCAATGGACCAGGGAGCGCGGGGCATGAGCAGTGCAACCCAGACCATGCCGGATCGCGGCCTTGCCGAGCTCGCCGGTCTGACCATCGTTCCCAAGCGCTTCTATGGGCGTTGGGTCGCCGCGGCGGCGATCCTGTTCGTGCTGGCCTGGATCGTGAAGGCCTTCGCCCAGGGGCAGATCGCCTGGCCGGTGGTGGCGCAGTTCTTCACCGCGCCGGCCATTCTCGGCGGTCTCGTCAACACGCTGATCATGACCGTCTGCGCCATGGGGCTCGGCATCGTGCTCGGCGTCGTCTTCGCGATCATGTACATGTCGCCGAACCCGGTGCTGCGCGGCGTCGCGCTGTTCTACATCTGGTTCTTCCGCGGCACGCCGCTGCTGCTGCAGCTCCTGCTCTGGTTCAACCTTGCGCTGGTCTTCCCGACGATCGGCATCCCCGGGGTGATCGAGTGGCGCACCATCGACATCATCGGCCCGTTCATGGCGACGCTGCTCGGCCTCGGCATGAACCAGGGCGCCTATACCGCCGAGGTTGTCCGTTCCGGCATCCTCTCGGTCGATCTCGGCCAGACCGAGGCTGCCAAGGCGATCGGCATGACCAGGCTGACGACGCTGCGCCGGATCGTGCTGCCGCAGGCGATGCGGGTGATCATCCCGCCGGTCGGCAACGAGGTGATCAGCATGGTCAAGCTGACCTCGGTCGCCAGCGTGATCCAGTTTTCCGAGATCCTGCGCAATGCGCAGACGGTCTACTACGCCAATGCCCGCGTCATCGAACTCCTGATCGTCGCGGCGGGCTGGTACCTGCTCGTCGTCACTCTCCTGCAGATCGGCCAGTTCTTCCTCGAACGCGCCTTCTCGAAGGGCAGGGGCGAGCGCCGTGCCAAGCCTCAAATCGCTGAGGAGGCCGCTGCGTGAGCGCCTTGTCCCCGATCGTCGTCGCCGCCAGCGTCACCAAGCAGTTCGGCCCCCTGAAGGCGCTGAACAATGTCTCGCTCTCGGTCGTGCCGGGCGCGGTGCAATGCATCATCGGCCCGTCCGGCTCGGGCAAGTCGACGCTGCTGCGTTGCATCAACCAGCTCGAGAAGATCGACGCCGGCGCGATCACCGTGGCCGGCGAACTGATCGGCTATCGCCGCGTCGGCAATGAATTGCACGAACTCAGCGACGCCGAGATCGCGCGCCAGCGCCTCAAGACCGGCATGGTCTTCCAGCGCTTCAATCTGTTCAACCACATGACGGTGCTGCAGAACATCATCGAGGGCCCGCTCACGGTGCTGAAGCGGCCGCGGCGCGAGATCATTGCGGATGCGATGGCGCTGCTGGAGCGCGTCGGCCTGGCCGATAAGCGCGATTCCTACCCGATCGAGCTTTCCGGCGGTCAGCAGCAGCGCATCGCCATCGCCCGCGCGCTGGCGATGAAGCCTGAGGTCATGCTGTTCGATGAGCCGACCTCGGCGCTCGACCCCGAGCTCGTCGGCGAGGTGCTGAACGTGATGCGCGACCTCGCCGCCACCGGCATGACCATGATCGTCGTCACCCATGAGCTCGGCTTCGCCCGCGAGGTCGCGAGCGACGTCGTCTTCATGGACAAGGGCGAGATCGTCGAGCAGGGCCCGCCGCAGCAGGTGCTGGTCGCGCCGCAGCAGCCCCGCACCCGCGACTTCATCGCCGCCGTTCTCAAGTGAATCCAGGCAAAGACAACAGGGAGATCACCATGCTTCGCCTTTCGCTCGCCGCCGCGTTGCTCGCCGGCACCGCGCTCGCCGCCCAGGCCCAGGCCCTGCCGGACCGGATCAAGACCGCCGGCAAGATCGTCATCGCGACCCAGCCGAACTACGCGCCGATCGTCTACAAGGACCCGGCGACCAACCAGATGGCCGGTTTCGACTACGAGCTCGGCGAGGCGATCGCCAAGGAGCTCGGCGTCAAGGCCGAGTGGCAGGACACCGCCTTCGCGCAGATGCTGCCCTCGCTGACGACTGGCCGCGTCGACATGGTGATGGCCGGGATGAGCGACCTGCCGGCGCGGCGCGAGACAGTCGATTTTGTCGACTACATGGTCTCGGGTGCGCAGTTCTACACGGTCACCGCCTTCGCCTCGACGATCAAGTCGGTCGAGGATCTCTGCGGCAAGAGCGTCGGCGCCAGCCGCTCGACGAATTGGCCGAAGCAGATCGGCGAATGGAGCGACGCCAACTGCGTTGCCAAGGGCAAGCCGGCGATCACCGTGGTCGGCACGGAAGGCTCGGTCGACGCCCGCACCCAGCTCAAGACGCAGCGCCTGCAGGGCGGCGTCCAGGGCAGCGAGACGATGACGCATTTCCAGAAGCTCGAGCCGAACACCTATATCCCACTCGGCGAGCCCTTCACCCGTTCGCTCACCGGCATCCCGTTCCCGAAGACGGCCGAGGGCGGCCAATTGCGCGATGCGGTCAAGGGTGCGCTGGAGCGGCTGCAGGCGAACGGCACCTATGACGCGCTGATCGCGAAGTATGTGCAGCCGAGCAACGTGCTGAAGCCGATCTCGGTCAACAAGGGCGAGTGAGCGCTTGACCCTGCCGGCCTCGGCGGCTTCGCTGCCGTCGATGCCGGCGATATCCTCGCCGGAATGTTCCGCGAGGATAGCGTGCTGACCTTCCGCCAGATCGAGGTGTTCAAGGCGGTGATGGCGGCGGGCAGCCTCGCCGGCGCCGCGCGCGAATTGCGCATCGCGCAGCCGACGGTGACGCGGATGGTCCTGCGCATGGAGGATCAGCTCGGCGCGAATCTGTTCAACCGGGTCCGCGGCCGGCTGACGCCGACCCAGGAAGCGGCGCGCTTCCTCGCCGAGATCGACCGCGCCTTCGAGCAGATGCGCTCGGCCGTGGAGCGGGCGGCGCAGGCGGCGCTGCCGGAGCACTCCGTCTTTCGCTGCGGCGCCTCGCCCAGCATCGGCCGCGGACTGATCCCCTCAGCGTTGGCGCGGCTGGTCGAGCGCATGCCGACGGTGTCGCTGCAGCTCGACATCCTGACCGTCAGCCAGGTGCTGCCCTATCTGCTCGACGGTTCGGCAGATGCGGCGGTGACGCTGTTTCCGGTGTTGCACCACGAAGTGGTCAGCACCCCGGTCGGCAGCGGCAGACCGGTGCTGCTTGTTCCAGCCAGCATGGAGCGACCATCGGGCGAGCCGAACCTCGCCAGCCTAACCGACCAGGCCTGGATCGTCTTCCAGCCGCGCTCGGTCCATGGCGACATGGCAGCCGGCATCCTGTCCGATCACGGCTTGCGCCCCGCCCGGACGCATCTGGTGCGCTTCGCCGAGACGGCGGTCGCTTTGGTCGAGGCCGGTGTCGGCGTCTGCATCGTCGACGAGTTCTCGGCGCGCGCCGCCGACATGTCGCGCCTGCGCTGCCTGCCGGTGCCGACGACCCGGCGCTACGAGGCTTATCTGCACCGCCCGCTTGCCGCGCCGCGCGAACTGACGGATCCGTTCGAGCAGTGCCTGAAGGATGAGCTACGGGTCGGTGCTATGCCTTAAGGCTATAGCTGTCGCATGCAACGTCGCTTGAATCGGCGAGCCGGCTCCGTTTGAGTGCGCGCGGAAAAATCCAGGGAGGATTGCAGCATGCAGAAGCGTCAATCGGCCGTGAGCCGGCGGTTCGTCCTGTCCGGCATGGCGGCCACGCTGGCCTGCCCGGCGCTGGCGCAATCCTATCCGGGCAAGCCCGTCACCCTGATCGTCACCTTCGCGGCGGGCGGCGGCGTCGACGTCACCGCGCGGCTGATCGCTGAATCGCTCAGCAACATCCTCGGCCAGCGCGTCATCATCGACAATCGCGGCGGCGGCGCGACGATGACCGGCACGCAAGCCGTGACCAAGGCCGATCCCGACGGCTACATGCTGCTGGCGGCGCCGACAACGATGGTGATCAACCCGGCGCTGCGGGCGAGCATGCCGTTCGACTGGCGCAGTGACCTCGTCCCGGTCGGGCTGATGGCCAAGCTGCCCTTCGTGGTGGTGACCCGGCCGAACTCGCCTGTGAACACGATGAAGGATCTGGAGGCGCTGGCGAAGAAGCGGCCCGAGCCCGTGCTGTTCGCCTCGGGCGGCACCGGCACCGTCGCCCATCTCGCCGGTGAACTCTTCGCCATGCGCACCGGCAGCAAGATGCAGCACGTTCCCTATCGCGGCGAGGGGCCATCGCTCGCCGATGTCGCGGGCGGGTCGCTCGACGTCACCTTCGCGACACTGGCGGCCGTCGCGGGCCAGGTCGAGGGCGGCTCGCTCAAGGCGCTCGGCGTCACCACCAGCGAGCGCGCCGGTTTGTTGCCGAAGGTGCCGACCGTCGCCGAGCAGGGCTATGCCGATTTCGACGTCTCCGCCTGGGTCGGCCTGATGGCGCCGAAGGGCACGCCGCCGTCGGTGACCGAAAAGCTGCGCGCTGCGCTGGCGACGGCGCTGGGCGATGCCGAACTCAGGCGCAAGCTCGAGGCCAGCGGCTCGATCCCGGCGGCGGTAGGCTTCGATTTCGACGGCTTCCTCAAGCGCGAGAGCGAGATCTGGAGCAAGGTCGTGAAGGACGCCGGGGTCAAGGTCGACTAGTCGGGTCGTGACAATGCTCGCCATCTGCAAGGCCGTGCCCGAACCGGGGCTCGTCTGTCATGAGGTCGAGGCCCCCAGCATCGGCCGCGACGACGAGGTCCTGATCCGGGTCGAGGCGGCCGGCATCTGCGGCACCGATCTGCACATCGCCGACTGGACGGCAGGCTATGAGGCGATGGCGAGCGCCATGCCGGTCACGCTCGGCCATGAATTTGCCGGCAGGGTCGAGCGCGGCCCATCCGACTGGCTCGGGCGGCGGGTGGTCGTCAGGCCCTCGGTGACTTGCGGGCGTTGTGAAGGCTGCCGGCAGCGCGGCGAAGATGGCTGCACGGCGCGCACCGGCATCGGCATCCGCCGCGATGGCGGCTTCGCCAGCCTGGCGAGCGTGCCGGCGCGCAATTGCGTAGCCGTGCCCGATGGGCTCGATCCGGAACTCGCCGCGCTGACCGAGCCGATGACCGTCGCGGCGCAGGCCGTTGCGCGCGCCGGCATGGTCGAGGGCAGGCGCGTGCTCGTGCTCGGCCCCGGACCGATCGGGCTCGGCGTCGCGCTCTTCGCCGAGCGGGCCGGGGCGGCCAGGCTGACGATCGCCGGGCGCGACGATGCGGCGAGGCTAGCCTGCGCCCGTGCGCTCGGCTTCGCCGATACCAGGGATGCGCTCGCCGGCGACGCACCGCTGGCGCCGGCCGGCTACGACGTGATCTTCGAGGCGACTGGCGTGCCGGAGGTCGCGAGCGCGGCGCAGCTTCTGCTCGCTCCCGGCGGCGTCCTCGTGATCTGCGGCATCCATGCCCGGCCGGCGGCGTTCGACCTGACCGCGATGGTGCGGCTGGAACAGAGCGTCGTCGGTTCCTATCGCGCACCGGTGGCGCGCTGGCGCGAGGTGGTCGCGGCAATCGCGGCTGCGCCGGAGCGCTTTCGCAAGCTGATCAGCCACCGCCTGCCGCTGGGCGAGGCGCTGGACGGCTTCGCATTGATGCGCAGCCGCGCCGCGATCAAGGTGATGCTGCAGCCATGAAAAGCAGCGCCTTCCTCGTCTTCGCCAATGATGTCGATCCGGCCCAGCGCCAAGCCTATGAACACTGGCATGGCGGCCACCATGTCCCGCAGCGCTTTACGGTCCCGGGCATCCTGCGCGCCACGCGCTATCAGGCTGTTGGCGGCGGATCGCCCGACTATCTCACGGTCTATGACCTCGCCGACATCGCAGTGCTGAATTCGCCGGAGTATCGCCGGCTCGCAGAGCAGCCCGACGCAGTCACGCTGGCGATGCGCCCTTTCTTGCGCAATCCGGTGCGGCTCGCCTGCCATGCTCTGGTCGGCGCAGACTGCCCGCATGGTGGCTGTCTTGTCATGCTCCGGATGCCCGATACGAGCGTCACGCGCGCAGCCGAATGGCTGGCGGCGGAAACGCCCGCGACGATCAGGTTCGGCAGGACCGCACCCGATGCCGGCGGGCATCCGATCATGGGGCAGGCCGCGACGTCGGAGGAGGCTGTCGCGCTCATCTTCGCCGACGCTCCCGATGCTGCTCGGGCGACGGCCGAGGTCTTGCGGGATGCGGCGCAGGCTGAGCCCCTGTCGGCTCCTGGTACCGGCCTGATCTATGAGCGGATCGAGAGCTTTCCCTAATTCGGCCGATTAGCTCCGGCTGCATGCCGGGCTGCGCGCCGGCCGGGCTTGTGTTATACGGTTTGTATAACACCATCGGGAGAGCGCGCTGTGAACAAGCCCGAAAAGCCGGCCGGCGAGCAGGCCATGGTCCTGCAGGTTCGCAAGATCGGCAACTCGGTCGGCATCATCCTGCCGAAGGAATTGCTGGCGCGATTGAAGCTGGCGGAAGGCGACAAGCTGACCGTGGTCGAGCAGCCGGAAGGCGCCTTCAAGCTGACGCCTCATGACGATCTGCACGAGCGTACCCTGGCGATCGCGCGCAAGGCCATGAAGCAATATGCCAATGCGCTGCGCGAGTTGGCGAAGTGACCGAGCCGTTCTGGCTCACACCGGACGTCGTCGCCGATATCCATTCGGAGCAGCTGGCGCTCTTCGGCGGCCCCGACGGTATCCGTGATCGGGGCCTGCTGGAATCTGCCCTGGCACGGCCGATCAACCGCTTCGCCTATGGCGAGACCGACATGGCGGCGCTGGCGGCGGCCTATGCGTTCGGCATCGCCAAGAACCATCCGTTCATCGATGGCAACAAGCGTGTCTCGCTGCTGGCGCTTATCATCTTCCTCCGGCTGAACGGGATCGAGTTCGCGCCGAGCGAAGCCGACGCCGCCGCGATCATCCTCGCGCTCGCCGCCGGCGAGGTCGAGGAGGAAGGGCTGACGCGCTGGATCCGCGACAATTGGCCGAAGGATGCTCCGGCATGAAGACTCCGATCTGGATCGAGGCTGCGATCAATGGCCCCTGGGGCAGGGAGCGCCAGCCCGGCATCCCGATCGCGATACCCGACATCGTCGCCGACGGGATCGCGGCGGTCGAGGCCGGAGCGGCGATCGTCCATCTGCACGTCTATGATGTCGCGACCGGCCGCCAGCGCGATGACTGGGAGCTCTATGCGCAGGCGATGGAGGGCATCAGGGCCAAGGTCGACGCGGTCGTCTATCCGACGATCCCGATCCTCGGCTCCGGTTATGCCGGCGACATGATCGGCTCCGGCCGCTACACGCATCTGGAGGAATTGGCGAAGCGCGGCCTGGTCGAATGGGGCGTGCTCGATCCCGGCTCGTGCAACTGGACGACCTTCGCCGGAATCCCCGAGGGCGAGGCCGGCTTCATCTACCAGAACCCCGGCGAGCATATCCGCGAGGGGATGGCGGTGGCGCAGGCGCACAGGATCCATCCGAGCTATGCGATCTACGAGCCCGGCTTCACCCGGCTCGGAGCAGCACTGGCCAAGGCCTATCCCGGCATGCCCAGCCCGATCTACCGGCTGATGTTTTCCGACGCCTTCGCCTGGGGCTTTCCGCCGAAACCCTATGCGCTGGAAGCCCATCTTGCCCTGCTGGCAGAGTGTGCGCCGCAGGCCCCGGTGATGATCGCCGGGCTCGGCGTCGATCTCGGTGAGATCGTCGCGCCGGCGGTGGCTCGCGGCGTCCATGTCCGGGCCGGGCTGGAGGATGCGCCCTTCGGCGAGAGCCGCAGCAATACGCAGCTGATCGCCGACATGGTCCGCAAGGTCGAGGCGGCCGGTGGACGTCCTGCGAGCGTGGCCGAGGTCAGGGCAGGGTTCTCAGAGATCGAGCGGGCAAGAGGCTGAAGACCGATCGCCGCATTGGCGTTCGTCCGGGCAAGGCCTACATCGGGGACACCTGCCGCTTGAATGCGAGCCCCGATGTCCGAACGCGATAGCGAAGCCAATCGATTCTCCGCCCGCGCGGCGCGCTATGCCCGCGTCGGGGCCAATGTCGGCGGGGTGGCGGCGCGGATCGCCGGCACCAAGCTGTTTGGGCTGGAGGGTCGCAACGCCACCAATGCCGAGGCGCTGGCCAAGGCGCTCGGCGGCTTGAAGGGCCCGCTGATGAAGGTGGCGCAGCTCGTCGCCACCATTCCCGACGTGGTGCCGCCGGAATACGCTGCCGAACTGCAGAAGCTGCAATCGGAGGCGCCGCCGATGGGCGCGGCCTTCGTGAAGCGTCGCATGCAGGCCGAACTCGGCGCGAGCTGGCGCGAGCGCTTCGGCGAGTTCGACCTGAAGCCGGCGGCGGCGGCCTCGCTCGGCCAGGTGCACCGTGCAACCTCGCTGGACGGCGCTCCGCTCGCCTGCAAGCTGCAATATCCGGACATGGAATCGGCCGTCGAAGCCGACATCTCGCAGCTCGAAATCCTGTTCGGCTTGCACCGGCGCATGGGCGCCGTGATCGACACCAGCGAGATCGCCAAGGAGATCAGCGCCCGCGTCCGCGAGGAACTCGACTACCGCCGCGAGGCCAAGCATGTCGCGCTCTACCGGCAGATGCTCGCGGCGACGCCGGAGGTGCGCGTACCGGATGTCGTGCCGGAGCTCTCGACGCGGCGGCTGCTGACCATGGGCTGGCTCGACGGCGACAAGATCCTCAACCACAAGCAGGCGCGCCAGGAGGTCCGCGACCGGATCTCGACCGCGATGTTCCGGGCCTGGTGGCGCCCGTTCAGCCATCATGGCGTCATCCATGGCGATCCGCATCTCGGGAACTACACGGTCTTCCAGGAGGGCGGCGAGCCGGGGGGCATCAACCTGCTCGACTATGGCTGCATCCGCATCTTCCCGCCGAGTTTCGTCGGCGGCGTGGTCGATCTCTATCGCGGCCTGCTCACTGGGGAGGAAGCCCGCGTCGTCCATGCCTATGAGGTCTGGGGCTTCAAAGGGCTCAACAAGGAACTGATCGACACGCTCAACATCTGGGCGCGGTTCATCTACGGGCCGCTGCTGGAGGACCGCACGCGCCGCATCGCCGAGGACGTCAAACCGTCGGAATACGGCCGCAAGCAGGCCTTCCAGGTGCATTCGGCGCTGAAGGCGCGCGGGCCGGTGACGGTGCCGCGCGAATTCGTCTTCATGGACCGCGCTGCGATCGGCCTGGGCGGCGTCTTCCTGCATCTCGATGCCGAGCTGAATTTCCACCGCCTGTTCGAGCAGGAGATCGAGGATTTCGGTGTTGCGCGGGTGGCGAACGCACAAGGCGCGGCGTTGAAAACCGCCGGCCTTGCCGGCGCCTGACGTTCAGAATCGTCAATACTGTTGTGACGCGGCACATGCTCCACCGGAGCTGCTGCCATAAACCGCGCTCACTGCATGGCGATTTAAATCGATTTAATTGACAAGGAGCCCGGTTTTTCCTTAGCGTCATGCTGCGGTTGCCCAGAAAATGGGCGTCGCCGCCCCGGCGCTCCGTTGCCGACCCTTGGCAGGTGCGGTACAGGGCGTCAGGATAGGGTTGAACTCGGGACTTTTTTCATGGCCGACCACGGACACGCCGCCGACATTCCGCAGATGGACTATCCGGAGCATGAGCGCACCTATGTGGGCTTCGTGCACTTCGCCGAGGTCGGCACGCTGGCTTGCCTCGCGATCGTCGCTGCGCTCGCCGTCGGCGGCACCAAGCATGCTTGGGGCACCGCCATCATCGGCACGCTGCTGACCCTGGTGGGCACCGGCGTCGGCATCGCCGCCCCGTCGATCGGCTGGCGCGCCACGCTCGTTCCCTTCGTCCTGATGCTGCTCGCGCTCCTCCTCTACTAAGCCCGAAAGGCCTGGCCTCCATGCGCATCGCTGTCCCAGCCGAAACGCAAGGGGCGGAGACCCGCGTCGCCGCGACGCCGGAAACCGTCCGCAAGTTCATTGGCCTCGGCGCCGATGTCGCAGTGGAGAAGGGGGCGGGCCTCGCCTCCGGAATTACGGACAGCGAGTACGAGGCAGCCGGCGCCAAGCTTTCGGCGACCGCTGCCGAGGCGCTGGCCGGTGCGGACATCGTGCTGAAGGTGCGCCGTCCGGCCGAAAGCGAGATCGCTGGTCTGCCCGCCGGCGCGCTCGTTGTGGGCATCATGGACCCCTATGGCAGCGAGGCGCAGGTCGAGGCGCTGGCGAAAGCCAATGTCTCTGCCTTCGCCATGGAGTTCATGCCGCGCATCACTCGCGCGCAGGTGATGGACGTGCTGTCCTCGCAGGCCAACCTCGCCGGCTATCGAGCGGTCGTCGACGGCGCTGCCGAATACGGCCGGGCTCTGCCGATGATGATGACCGCGGCCGGCACCGTGCCGGCGGCGAAGATCTTCATCATGGGCGTCGGCGTCGCCGGCCTGCAGGCGATCGCGACGGCGCGGCGCATGGGCGCCATCGTCACGGCGACGGACGTGCGGCCGGCCACCAAGGAGCAGGTCGAATCGCTCGGCGCCAAGTTCCTCGCGGTCGAGGACGAGGAGTTCAAGCAGGCGCAGACTGCCGGCGGCTACGCCAAGGAAATGTCCAAGGAGTACCAGGCCAAGCAGGCGGAGCTGACGGCGAGCCATATCGCCAAGCAGGACATCGTCATCACCACCGCGCTGATCCCGGGCCGCCCGGCGCCGAAGCTGATCTCGGCGGCGATGGTCGAGAGCATGAAGCCCGGCTCGGTGATCGTCGACCTCGCGGTCGAGCGTGGCGGCAATTGCGAGCTCGCCAAGCCGGGCGAGGTCGTGATCACGGCCAACGGCGTCAAGATCGTCGGCCATCTCAACGTGCCGGGCCGGCTGCCGGCGACCTCGTCCAGCCTCTACGCCAAGAACCTCTTCGCCTTCGTCGAGACGCTGATCGACAAGGCCGAGAAGAAGCTCGCGGTGAACTGGGAGGACGAGCTGGTCAAGGCGACCTGCCTGACCAAAGACGGCGCCGTCATCCATCCGAATTTCGTCGCGAAGGCCTAGCGGCAGCGCACAGGGGAGTGTCACGTCATGGCTAATCCGGCACCCGAACAGGCGCTCGAACAGGCCCGCTCCGCCGCGGCATTGGCGAAACAGGCGGCCGAGCTCGCGGAGAAATACGCTGAGCAGGCGGCGGCTGCCGCCGGCGCCGCGACCGGCGTCGATCCGACGGTCTACCGCCTCGCCATCTTCGTGCTCGCCGTCTTCGTCGGCTACTACGTCGTCTGGTCGGTGACGCCGGCGCTGCATACGCCGCTGATGTCGGTCACCAACGCGATCTCCTCGGTCATCGTCGTCGGTGCGCTGCTGGCGGTCGGTGTCCAGGCCGCGCCGGCCCTTGGCGACGGGCCGCTCTGGGCCAAGGTCTTCGGCTTCATCGCGCTGATCCTGGCCTCGGTGAACATCTTCGGTGGCTTCCTGGTCACCGAGCGGATGCTCGCCATGTACAAGAAGAAGGGCTGACGCGCATGGCCGCCAATCTCGCCGCCCTTCTCTACGTCGTCTCCGGCGTCCTCTTCATCATGGCGCTCCGGGGCTTGTCGCATCCGACGAGCTCGCGCCAGGGCAATCGCTACGGCATGATCGGCATGACGATCGCCGTGCTGACCACGGTGATCTTCTATCCGCCGGCCGGTTTCTCCGGCTGGCTGCTCGTCATCCTCGGCATCGCGATCGGCGGCGGCTTCGGCGCCTATATGGCCAAGCGCGTGCAGATGACGCAGATGCCGCAGCTCGTCGCCTTCTTCCACTCGCTGGTCGGCCTCGCCGCCGTGCTGGTGGCGGCGGCCGCGCTCTATGCGCCCGAGGCCTTCGGCATCGGCCAGGTCGGCAAGATCAAGGGCGCCAGCCTGTTCGAGATGGGGCTGGGCGTCGCCATCGGCGCGATCACCTTCACCGGCTCGATCATCGCCTTCCTCAAGCTCGACGGGCGGATGAGCGGCAAGCCGATCATGCTGCCGCAACGCCACGCCATCAATATCGGCCTCGGCGTCGCGCTGCTGGTGATGCTGCTGATCTTCCTGAAGACGGAGAGTCATGTCCTCTTCTGGCTGATCGTGCTCGTCTCCTTCGCGCTCGGCGTGCTGCTGATCATCCCGATCGGTGGCGCGGACATGCCGGTCGTCGTCTCGATGCTGAACTCCTATTCGGGCTGGGCGGCAGCGGGTATCGGCTTCACGCTCGGCAACATGGCGCTGATCATCACCGGCGCGCTGGTGGGCTCCTCCGGCGCGATCCTGTCCTACATCATGTGCAAGGCGATGAACCGGAGCTTCATCTCCGTCATCCTCGGTGGCTTCGGTGGCGATGACGCTGCCGCCGGCGCCGGCGGTGCGGTCGAGGCGCGTCCGGTCAAGCAGGGCTCGCCCGACGATGCCGCCTACATCATGAAGAATGCGGGCAAGGTCCTGATCGTGCCGGGCTACGGCATGGCGGTCGCGCAGGCCCAGCATGCGCTGCGCGAGATGGCGGACCTGCTCAAGAAGGAGGGCGTCGAGGTCAAATACGCCATCCACCCGGTGGCGGGCCGCATGCCCGGCCATATGAACGTGCTGCTGGCCGAGGCCAACGTGCCCTATGACGAGGTCTTCGAGCTCGAGGACATCAACTCGGAATTCGGCCAGGCCGACGTCGCCTTCGTCATCGGCGCCAACGACGTGACCAATCCGGCGGCAAAGACCGACAAGTCTTCGCCGATCTACGGCATGCCGATCCTCGATGTCGAGAAGGCCAAGACCGTGCTGTTCATCAAGCGCGGCATGGCCGCCGGCTATGCCGGCGTCGAGAACGAGCTGTTCTTCCGGCCCAACACGATGATGCTGTTCGGCGACGCCAAGAAGGTCACTGACGAGATCGTCAAGGCGATGGCCCACTGAGCCGGGCATCCGTCATCGGAACGTCGCAAAGGGCCGGCTCGATGCCGGCCCTTTCGTTTCCGGCGAGGCCTGAAGGTAGCCATTGATGCGCAGGATCCTGAAGCTTCTCGCCATTGGCGCGCTCTGCGCCTATGCCGCGGTGCTGGCGCTGCTCTATGTCAAGCAGCGCGAGATGCTCTATCCGCGCAACCCGGCCCGTGCCGAGATCGCCAGCGCCAACCTGCCGGGCGTCGAGGAGATGGTGCTGACTGCCGCCGATGGCGAGAAATTGGTCGCCTGGGTGGTGCCGCCACGCGAAGGCAAGCCGGTGCTGCTGTTCTTCCACGGCAATGCCGGCAATTTCGGACGTCCGATCCGGCAGACGCGCTTCCGCGCCCTGACCGAGGACGGGACAGGTCTGTTCGCCGTCAACTATCGCGGCTATGGCGGCTCGACCGGCTCACCGACCGAGGATGGGCTGGCGCAGGATGCCCGCGCCGCCTATGCGGCGGCCGTGGCGCGCTTCGGTGCAGATCGCCTGGTCGGCTATGGCGAGTCGCTCGGGACGGGCGTGGCGGTGAAGCTGGCGGCAGAGGTGCCGCTCAAGGCGGTGATCCTGGAAGCGCCCTATCTCTCGACCGCCGCGGTGGCGCAGCAGCTCTACCCTTTTGTCCCGGTCGGGCTGTTCATGCACGACCAGTTCCACTCCGACCGGGTCATCGGCAAGGTCAAGGCGCCGCTGCTGATCCTGCACGGAGCGCGCGACGGCGTCATTCCGTTCAGCCAGGGAGAGGCGCTGTTCGCGCTCGCCAATCCGCCGAAACGCTTCATCCGCTTCCCGGAGGGGAATCACGAGAACCTGCCGGCACATGGCTCGGTGCCGGAGATCAGGCGTTTTCTCGCCGATCTGGACAGCAGCCGCCTTGCCGGTAGCGAGATAGTGACGGCCGCGGCGCGGCCGTAGGTGAGGGGCTTTTCAGACCCAGTTCTTAGAACCGGAACATCCCGCCGCCGCCACCGAGGCGGGCCGAGCCGGCACGGGCGATCTGGTTGTTGCCGTCGAGGCCGAGGGCGCGCTGATAGGCTTCGCTCGCCTCGGTCTTCTTGCCCTGCTTCTCGAAGGCGAAGCCGCGGCCAGCCCAGGCGGCGGCATTGCGGTTGTCGACATTGAGCGCGGCGGTGAAGTCCTCGAGCGCCGAATCGTATTTGCCGAGCGCGTTCAGGCTCTCGCCGCGGGCGATATAGGGCGGTGCGGTATAGGGATTGCGGTCGATCACCGAGTCGAAGTCGGTGACGGCGTGCTGGTGCTGGCCTTCCTTCTGGTAGACCAGCCCGCGGGCGTGGAAGGCCTCGGCCGATTCCGGATTGAGGCGGATCGCGGTGTTGAGGTCGGCCAGTGCCTGCTGGCTGTTGCCCTGCAGGCGCAGCAGGTTGGCGCGGGCGACGAAGGCCGGGGCGTAGTTCGGATTGGCGGTGGTGGCGCGATTGAAGTCCTGCAGCGCCGCGTCGTTGCGTCCGCTCTGGCGCAGCGCCAGGCCGCGATTGGTGTAGGCCGGGGCGAAATTGGCGTCGATCTGCACCGCCTTGGTGAAATCGGAGATCGCGTCGGAATAGCGGCCGACGCGAGCATAGGCGGCGCCGCGGGTGTTGTAGGCCTGCGGATCGTTGGGGTTGCGGCTGACGACCTCGCTGAGCGAGCCGATGTTGACGCTCGCAGCCTCGGTGTTCTCGGTCTGGAGTTCGGCGACACCGGCGCCGGAGCTCATGCTCACCGTGTCGCAGCCTGCGAGCGCGAGCGCCAGGCCCGCCGCGATCAGCCAGTTCCTGCCCGTGAACATGCTCTTATCCATTGCCTTGAAACTCTCGCCTGCCATGCGGCGCGACCGCCCCGGTGCGCCGCCATCCTCCAAAACGCCCAAGCCCTGACAAAGTTTGGTTAACGAGGCTAGCAAAAACAACAGCGCCTGGAGAACCTCCAGGCGCGCACAGATATCAGAACGGTAGCGGGCGGCGGCTGCCGAACCTTTGCCGGTCAGACTGCCGGCCGAGCGGGCCGCTCGGGGCGCTTCGGCTTGACCGGCGCCGGCAGAAGGCCTTCGCGCTGCAGCTTCTTGCGGATCAGCTTGCGGGCGCGGCGGACGGCCTCGGCCTTCTCGCGTGCCTTCTTCTCGGACGGCTTCTCGTAATGGCCGCGAAGCTTCATCTCACGGAAGATGCCCTCACGCTGCATCTTCTTCTTCAGCGCCCGCAGCGCCTGGTCGACATTGTTGTCGCGAACGAGAACCTGCACGTCTCTTAGTCCGTCGTTGTCGGTGGTCCGGAATCGGGGCGGCGACCTCCCGTCCGGAAGATCGCCGCGAAGGTCGTGCGGATATCAGAATTCGCGGGGCCTGTCCACGCTGCGGCGCGGCAAAACACGCGATAATGCGCGGGTTTCCGCTGGATTAGCCTGATGCCGGTCAGCCGTCCTCGGGCAGGACACGGGTGACATGGCCCATCTTGCGGCCGGGGCGCGCTTCGCGCTTGCCGTAGAGGTGCAGATGCGTGCCCGGCTCGGCCAGGATGGCCCGCCAGTCATTCGCCTGGTCGCCGATCAGGTTCTGCATGGTGACGCGGCCGCGCCGCGTCGTGGCGCCGAGCGGGAAGCCGCAGACGGCGCGGACATGCTGGTGGAACTGCGAGGTCTGCGCACCCTCGCTGGTCCAATGGCCGGAATTGTGCACGCGCGGGGCGATCTCGTTGACGACGACCTGCTCGCCGCCCTTGCCCTCGACGAGGAAGAACTCGACCGCGAAGACGCCGACATAGCCGAGCGCCTCGCCGATGCGCCGGGCCGCCTCGATGGCGGCGTCCGCTGCAGCCGGGTTGATCCGGGCCGGGATCTGCGTCAGCGCCAGGATGTGGTCGCGATGCTCGTTCTCGCAGACGTCGAAGGCGGCGAAGGAGCCGTCGGCGGCGCGGGCGGCAACGACCGAGACCTCACGCGCGAAGGTGACGAAGCCTTCGAGGATCGCCGGGAAATGGCCGATCTCCTCCCAGGCCTCAGCCAGATCGGTGCCGCCGGCGATCTTGACCTGGCCCTTGCCGTCATAGCCGAAGCGCCGCGTCTTCAGCACGGCGGGGCGGCCGAGCGTGGCGACGGCCCTTTCCAGATCGGCAAGTGAGTCGACTGGCTCGAATGGCGCGACGGCAAGCCCGAGATCGGCGACGAAGCGCTTCTCGGTGAGGCGGTCCTGCGTCACCGCGAGCGCCTTGGCGCCGGGATGCAGCGGTGTGCGGGCGGCGAGGAAGGCGGCGGTCGCGGCCGGGACGTTCTCGAATTCATAGGTCACGACATCGACAGCGTCGGCGAAGCTGGCGAGCGCCGCCTCGTCCTCATAGGCGCCGATGGTGTGGCGGGCGGCGACCTCATAGGCCGGGCTGTCGGGCTCCGGCGCAAAGATATGGACGCGCACGCCGAGATCGGCTGCGGCCAGCGCCAGCATGCGGGCGAGCTGACCGCCGCCGAGAATGCCGAGGACGGCGCCGGGGCCGAGCCCGCGCGGATCGGGCCGGCTCATGCCTCATCCTTCGGGCGTTCGGCCACGGCGTTGCTCAGCCTGGCGCGCCAGGCGTCGAGACGTTCGGCCAGGGCTTCATCGGAGAGTGCAAGCACGGCGGCAGCGAGCAGGGCTGCGTTGATCGCGCCGGCCTTGCCGATGGCGAGCGTGCCGACAGGAATTCCGCCTGGCATCTGCACGATCGAGAGCAGGCTGTCCTGGCCGGAGAGCGCCTTGGACTCGACCGGCACCCCGAAGACGGGGAGGGGGGTGAGCGAAGCGGTCATGCCCGGCAGATGCGCCGCGCCGCCGGCGCCGGCGATGATGACCTTGAAGCCATCTGCCTTCGCGCCCTTGGCAAAGGCGACCATGCGGTCGGGCGTGCGATGGGCCGAGACGATGCGCGCGTCGAAGGCGATGCCGAGCTCGCGAAGCGTCTCGGCGGCATGGCGCATCGTCGCCCAGTCGGACTGACTGCCCATGATGATGGCGACGGGTAGGGTCGGCTCGGCCATGAAATCAGCGCTTCCCGGCAGGAGGGAGGAAGCGCGCGATCTAGACCGGCCGCAGCGTCACAGGCAAGCGCCGAATCGGGATTCGCTCGAAATTCCGGTGCTCTAGGCGATGATGTCCGGCGTCAGTTGATCTTCGAGATGGGAGATGCGGTCGCGCAGGTAGAGCTTGCGCTTCTTCAGGCGCTGAATCTGGATCTGATTGACCGGGCCGAGCCGTTCGAGCGCGTCGATGGCGCTGTCGAGATCGCGATGCTCCTCGCGCAGGCGGGCAAGCTCCGCCTCCAGAACCTCGATTTCCTCCGGGCTCAGTTCGAATCCCATGAAGCCGTCTCATCATCGCCGCGATCGCGGCCGACTATGCGCAGGCGCGGGCGGCGCGGCAAGGGTGTCGCCGGCGTGATGCGGGCCGGCTCGCTTGCATTCATGTGCCTCGGGAAAGGTCCCGGAAGGGATCACAGAAACTCATGGTGCGGTGCACGTCTGCCCCGCAGACGCGAAGCCGGCTCTGTGTCAGACTTATCTTGCTAGAACGCTCATCAGGAGGATCCAGATGTCGCTGCAGACACATCTCGCCGAGCTCGAACGCAAGCATCGCCAGCTCGAGGAAGCCATCGCCCAGGCGATCGCCAGTCCCTCGTCGAACGATCTTGGCGTGGCCGAGCTCAAGCGGAAGAAGCTGCTGCTGAAGGATGAGATCGAGCGCGTGCGGCTGACCATGCCGGCACCGACACTACACTGAGATGACAAAGCGGGCCGCGGCGGCCCGCGACGAATTCGCGCAAGGCGCGTCACCGGCCCCGAATGGGGCCGGTTTTTTTTAGGTCGAGCACCGGGCCGGCCTCCAGCGCTCCGTTCGTCAGCGCGCCCGGGCTTGGAAGCGCCGCGTTGATCGTGCAAGAATCGCCCGATCGTGGGGGATGCGCCGTTGGCCCGGGTCGATACACGCAACACCACCCGCTACTGGAATGCGACCGGCGTCGACGGGCTCAGCTGCCTGCATGCCGACTTCACGACGCATGACTACGCGCCGCATCAGCATGACGCATTCGTCGTCGCGGTGACGGAAAGCGGCGGTGCCGAATTCAAGAGCCGTGGACGCAGCGACGAGGCCCGCGAGAGCGTCCTTCTGGTCTTCAACCCCGCCGAGCCCCATTCCGGCCGCATGGGCTGGAGCAGGAACTGGCGCTACCGCTCGCTCTACCTGACGCAGCCTGCCATCGAGGCGGTGACGGCCGATCTCGGAATCGCCCGGCCGGCCTATTTCATGCGCAATGTCCTTGGCGATCCCGACCTGATCGCGGCGTTCGTCCGGCTGCATCGCAGCCTGGACGATGGCCACGATCCGCTAGAGGAGCGCGAACTCCTCGTCGCCAGCTTCGGTGAACTCTTCCAGCGTCATGGCGATGGCGCCCGCGCGATTCCGACTGCGCCACGTGACGAGGCCGCGCTTTCACGCGTGGCGAAGCGGATGGCCTCGCAGCATGCGCAGAGCGGGCTGACCCTCGACGAGATGGGGCTCTGGGTCGACATGACCCCGTTCCAGCTCATCCACTTGTTCAAGCGCACGGTCGGTCTGACGCCCCACGCCTATCTGACCCAGCTCCGGTTGAAGGCGGCGCTCCGGCAGCTGAAGGCCGACGCGCCTATCGCGGAAGCCGCCCTGGCCAGCGGCTTCTATGACCAGAGCGCGCTGACCAGGCACTTCAAGCGCTCTTTCGGGATCACGCCCCTGCAATACCAGAGAGCGGGTGCCTTCGGCACAGGCCGCTGACCTTTTCAATTTCCGCCAATACCGCGCTGAAGCAGCTCGCCAGACTCCTCTGAAAAGGAGTCTTCGTGTGACGCGCTATTTCTGCCTGGACGAACCGGAGGTGTTCGACCTCGAAACCGTGGTCGCGGCGGCCGAACCGGGGCGCGTCCGGCTCGATCGCTCGCCGTTCTACCCCGGCGGCGGCGGCCAGCTCGCCGACAGGGGCAGATTGCACTGGTCCGGTGGTGAGATCGCTATCACTGGATTCGAGACTGACGAGAGTGGAATCTGGCATCTGCTCGGCGAGCCGATCTCGCTCGCGGGCGCTGTGACTGCGCAGGTCGACCGGCCGTTCCGCCAGCTCATGCGCGAGCTCCATACCGATCTGCACATCGTCAATGCGCTGGTCTACCAGGGCTTCGACGGCGCCCTCGTCACCGGCGTGCAGATGAACGAGGACGGCACGGCGCGGATCGACTTCGACTTGGCCGACGCTGACAACGAGCGGCTGAAGAGCCTCGAAGGCGCCATCAACGATGTGATCAGGCAGGACCTGCCGGTCCGCGAAACCCATGTCGGCGAAGACGAGGCCTTCGACGAACCCGGCCTGATCCGCTCGCGCTCGGTCATGCCGCCGCCGACGGCCGATGGCCGGATCCGGGTGGTCGAGATCGCCGGGCTCGATCGCCAAGCCTGCGGCGGCACGCATCTGGCGTCGACCGGAGCGTCACGCCCGCTGCGCATCCTGAAGATCGACAACAAGGGCCGCCATAACCGGCGCCTGCGCATCGGCCTCGACGGCGTGTGAGGCCGGCCATGTCCGCGTTGCTGAAAGGGCTCTGGGCGCGTCCGCTCCTGCTGCTGTGGCTGCCGCCCCTGTTCTGGGCGGGCAACCTCGTCCTTGGCCGCGCGCTCGGGCCGAGCTTTCCGCCGGTCTCGCTCGCGGTCGGGCGCTGGCTCGTGGCGCTGGCCTGCCTTGCTCCCTTCGTCGGCCGGCAGGCCTGGCGGGAGCGTGCGCTGCTGCGGCAGCACATTGCCCTGATTATCGCCTGCGGCGCCTTCGGCGTGGCCGGCTACAACGCGCTCGGATATCTCGCTTTGCGGACGACGCCTGCCGCTAGCGTCGCCTTCTTGAACTCAACGCTGCCGCTGATGGTGCCGCTCGCGGCCTTCGCGCTCGGGGTCGAGCGTGTTTCCGGCCGGACGCTCGCCGGCATCGCGCTGTCCTTCGCCGGTGTGGTCTGGATCGTCGCGCGCGGCGACCTGCACCAGCTTGGTGGCCTGCGGACCGATGGCGGCGAACTCCTCGTGCTGATCGCCGTCGCGAACTACGCGGTCTATTCCGTCCTGCTGCGGCGCAAGCCGGCAGCCTTGAGCCCGCTCGTCTTCCTCGCCGCGACCATGGCGGCCGGCCTTCTCGTGCTCACGCCGTTCTGGGCCTTCGAGCTGGCGCAGGGTGCGCGCATTCCGACCGATGCCGGCTCGATTGCAGCCGTTCTCTATATCGGCGTGTTCGCTTCGCTGATCGCCTTCATCCTCTGGGGACATTGCGTTGCGACGCTCGGGCCGAGCGTCACCGGGGTGTCGTTCCATCTGGTGGCGCTGTTCACGGCGCTGCTCGCGGTCGCGGTGCTCGGCGAGCCGGTCCGCGGCTTCCACCTTGTCGGCATGGCGCTGATTCTCGCCGGCTTCTTCCTTGCGACCGGGAACTGGACTGGAGACCGGTTCCGACCCGCGCGGCAACCCGGCACGTCCCGGCTCTGAGGGGCGTCATGGATACGATCGAGATCCTGCGCAGGCTCGTCGCTTTCGACACGACCTCGCGACGCTCCAATCTCGATCTGGTCAACTGGACTGCCGACTATCTCGACCGCGCGGGCGCGCGGGTCCGCCTGACCAGCGACGCCTCAGGCGAAAAAGCCAATATCCTGGCGACGATCGGGCCGGAGGAGCCAGGCGGCATCGTCCTCTCCGGGCACACCGATGTCGTCCCGGTCGACGACCAGGAGTGGACGAACGATCCGTTCGTGCTGGCGAACCGGGATCGGCGACTGCATGGCCGCGGTGCCGTCGACATGAAGGGCTTCGTCGCGGCCTGCCTGGCGGCTTTTCCGGGCTGGCGAGCCAGCGAGCTGCGGCGGCCGGTCCATCTCGCTCTGTCCTATGACGAGGAGGTCGGCTGCCTCGGTGTTCCCTTGCTGATCGCCGACATGCTGGCGCATTGCCCGCGTCCGGCACTCGCCATCATCGGCGAGCCGACGCAGATGCGCATCGGGCTGAGCCATCGCGGCTTCTACGGCTATCGCAGCGTCTTCCAGGGACGCGCCGCGCATTCGAGCGATCCGCGCCTCGGCGCCAGCGCGATCGAGCCGGCGGCCGCGCTGGTCGCAGCGCTTGCGAGCCTCGGAGAGCGCGGTGAGCGAAGCGGAACTACCGTCAATATCGGCAGGATCGCGGGGGGCAGCGCCATCAACATCGTACCCGAGCGCTGCGAGGTGGTCTGGGAGTTTCGTCCCCCGGACGAGGCTGCTGCTGGTGCCGTGCTCGCTGAAGTCGATGGTGTCGTGGCGGGATTGCCGTCGGGTGTGAGTATCGAGACGACGCCACTGGCACGCGTGTTGCCGCTCGATTGCGCAGTGGACAGCCCAGCCGTCGCGGCTGGGCGCGCGTTTGGCGGGCTGTGGCCGCCGCTCGCGATGCCGTTCGGGACCGAGGCCGGCTTCTTCCAGCAGGCGGGCATTCCGGCCCTGGTCTGCGGCCCCGGTTCGATCGCGCAGGCGCATCAGCCGGACGAATGGATCGCGGTTGCAGAGCTGGATGCCGCGGATCGATTCCTCGCGCGCATCGGGGACTGGGCGGCCAGCGAGTCTTGAGATGAACGCTCCCTGGTGGACGGCATCACGCCGTTTTCGAGCGCCCGATTTTACCCGCCGCTAAAGACTCCCGCGTAGCCTTCCGCCTGGAACGCGATGCGCATGGCTGAGTTCGACGACATCATCGAGAGTCTCTTCGAGACCAGTGGCACGCTCGTGGCGCTGTTCGATCCGCAGGACATCCTGCGGCGATCGAATGCGGCCTTTCGCGAGGCCTACGGCCTGGCCGAGGACGAGAGACTCAGCTGGACGCAGATCGTGCGGCGCAATTTCGAGCAGCGCCGCGGCGTCGCCTTCACGACCGATGATTTCGAGCACTGGCTGACCTCGGCCCGCTCACGCCGCGGGAAAATCCCGTACCGCGCCTTCGAGACCGATATCACCGATGGCCGCTGGCTCTGGATGACCGAGACGGTGTCGCCGGCCGGCTGGATGCTCTGCATCGCTTCGGACATCACCGAGCTGCGGACCGGCGAGCGCAGCCTGCGGCAGGATCGCGACAGCGCGCGCAAGGCCTCGCAGACCGACGAGCTGACCGGCATCTCGAACCGGCGCCACTGCATGAGCGCCCTGCAGGAGACGATCGCGAAGGCGACCGAGGGCGAGGGCGGCGAGGCTTGCGTGGTGCTGCTCGACATCGACCGCTTCAAGCAGATCAACGACCGTTTCGGACACCAGTTCGGCGACGCGGTCTTGATCGATTTCGGCACGAGCGTGCAGAGGAACCTGCGACCTGCCGACAGCTTCGGACGGGTCGGCGGGGAAGAGTTCCTGCTGATCCTGCCGCAGCTCGGGCCGGCGGCGGCCGAACTGCTGATCGAGCGCCTGTTCAAGCAGGTCGGACGGCCCGGCTGCCTGCCGTCGCAGCCCAATTTCCACTATTCGTTCTCGGCGGGCCTGACGCAGATCCGGCGCGGCGATACGCTGGCGGAGGTCTATCATCGCGCTGACGCCGCCCTTTACGAGGCCAAGATGGGCGGGCGCGGCCGGCAGATGTCGGCTTGATCGAAGCCGGTCAGGATGTGGCGAGCTTCTGCTGCGCAGCCTGGACCAGCGCCTCCAGCGCCGGGCGCGTCGGGGCGAAGAAGGTCGTGCCGGTGTGCGGCGTCGAGAAATCCAGCAGCCGATCATAGGCGCCCGGTGGATCGCCGACATACATGCGCTGCAGCATCCTCTCGATCACCCAGAGATAGCGCGAATAGCCGATGAAATAGGTGCCGAACTCGCGCTGGCCGGGGCGGCCGAACGGCATGTTGTCGCGCAGGATGTCGTGCTCGTTGCCGTCGGCATCGACGATCGTGGCCAGCGATTTGTGCGATTTGCGCGGCGCGGCGTCATCGTCGATCTCGATATTGTCGATCTTGGTGCGCCCGATGATCGCTTCCTGAAGCGGCGTCGGAACCTCCGCCCAGGCCTTGAGATCGTGCAGGTATTTCTGGATGACGACATAGCTGCCGCCGGCGAAATCGGCATCCTCGCCGCCGACCAGCGCCGAGGCCGGCAGATCGAGGCCGGTCGGATTGGCGGTGCCGTCGACGAAGCCGAGGAGGTCGCGGGCATCGAAATAGCGAAAGCCCGAGACCTCGTCGACGACGGTCACTGCATCGCCGAGGCTGTCGAGCAGCAGGCGCTCGAACTCGAAGCAGAGGTCGGGACGTTCCGAGCGGATATGGAAGAGCAGGTCGCCCGGCGTCGACGGGGCGTCGTGGACCGCTCCTTTGATCGGCGCGAACGGCTTCAATTCCTGCGGCTGCTTGCCGGGGCCGAGACGCTCCCACAGGCTGTGGCCGATGCCGACGATACAGGACAGGCGAGCAGCAAGGTCGCGAAACCCGACGGTCTTGACGAGATCATCGAGCCCGTCGAGCGCTGCGCAGGCTTTGGCCAGAGCCGCCTGCTCGCTTCCGACGGTGACAACGAGAAAGATCGCGGCGCGCGACAGGGGCGCATCGATGCTCTGCGCCTCGATAGGCACCCTGTCCCAGTTCTTGCCCGTCATCTGCGGCGCTCCAGTCTGTTGCAGAAGGAGTTATGGGCGTCGTCGCGACTATGGTGCCGCCCGCTCACAATGCCCGCGCCATCTCGCGCAGCTTGAATTTCTGGATTTTCCCCGTCGAGGTCTTCGGCACTTCGACGAAGACCACGGTCCGCGGGCATTTGAACGAGGCGAGCAGCGTCTTGCACCAGGCGATGATCTCGTCCTGCGTGGCCGTCTGCCCCGGCTTCAGTTCGACGAAGGCGCAGGGCGTCTCGCCCCATTTCTCGTCGGGACGGGCGACGACGGCGGCGGCCTGCACCGCCGGGTGCTTGTAGAGTGCGTCCTCGACCTCGATCGAGGAGATGTTCTCGCCGCCGGAGATGATGATGTCCTTGGAGCGATCCTTGAGCTGGATGTAGCCGTCGGGATGCATCACGCCGAGATCGCCGGAATGGAACCAGCCGCCGGCGAAGGCGGTCGCCGTCGATTTCGGATTCTTGAGATAGCCCTTCATCACGACATTGCCGCGGAACATCACCTCGCCGAGGGTTTGCCCGTCATACGGAACACGCTCCATCGTCTCGGGATCGAGCACGTCGAGCCCTTCCAGCGCCGGATAGCGCACGCCCTGGCGGGCCTTGAGCGCCGCCTGCTCGCCGCCGGGCAGGGCGTCCCAGGCGCCGTTCCACTCGTTGACCACGGCGGGGCCATAGACCTCGGTCAAACCGTAGAGATGGACGACGTTGAAGCCGGCCTGCGCCATGCCGGCGAGCACGGCCTCCGGCGGCGGGGCGGCGGCGGTGAAGAAATTCACCTTTTGGGGAAAGCTGCGGCGCTCGGCCTCGGGTGCGTTGAGCAGCGTCGACATCACGATCGGCGCGCCGCACATATGGGTGACGCCATGGTCGGCCAGCGCATCGTACATCGCCTTGGCCCGGACCTGACGCAGGCAGACATGGGTGCCTGCGAGCAACGAGATCGTCCAGGGGAAGCACCAGCCATTGCAGTGGAACATCGGCAGCGTCCAGAGGTAGACCGGATGCCGGCCCATGCCGCCGGTGAGCACGTTCGAGGTCGCCAGGAGATTGGCGCCGCGATGGTGGTAGACTACGCCCTTGGGATCGCCCGTCGTGCCGGAGGTGTAGTTCAGCGCGATCGCGTCCCATTCGTCGGATGGCATCAGCCAGTCGAATTCGGGATCGCCCTGCTTGAGGAAGTCCTCGTATTCGACGCTGCCGAGGCGCTCGCCCGGCCCGTCATAGACCGGGTCGTCATAGTCGATCACCAGCGGCTTCACCTTGCAGAGCGCCAACGCCTCCTTGACCGTCCTGGAGAACTCGCGATCGGCGATCAGCACCTTGGCCTCGCCATGGTCGAGCGAGAAGGCGATGATCGCGGCGTCGAGGCGGGTGTTGAGGGTGTTGAGCACCGCGCCGCACATCGGCACGCCGTAATGGCATTCGAGCATGGCCGGGGTGTTCGCCAGCATCGCCGCGACCGTGTCGTTCTTGCCGATGCCGTGCTGCTTCAAGGCCGAGGCGAGGCGGCGAGTGCGGGCATAGAGCTCGGCATAAGGCCGCCGCAGCGGGCCGTGGATGACGGCGACATGGCTCGGGAAGACGCTTGCCGCGCGCTCAAGAAAGGGCAGCGGCGAGAGCGGCTGGAAGTTTGCCGGGTTGCGATCGAGATTAGTGTCGTAGGGGGAGATCGGCATGGCTCTGGGCGTTCCCGGCGGTTATTGCCGGACAGCCTAGAAGCGAGCTTTGCCTGCCGCAATCAGCCGATGAGCGGACGCAGGCCGTCGAAGACCAGTTTCAGGCCGACCGCGATCAGCAGCCAGTAGATGATGGTGTAGAAGCGCTCGGCCGGGACGCGACGGACCAGCCAGACACCGGCGATGGTCGAGAGGATCGCCACGGGCGCGAGCGCGGCCGAGGCCAGCAGGTTCTGGTGGCTGAACTGGCCGAGGATGAAGTAGGGCAGCACCTTGATCCAGTTCATCAGCGCGAAGAACAGCGCGCCGGTGCCGACGAAGACGGCTGGCGGCAGGCGCTGCGGCATGGTGTAGATCTGGAAGGGCGGGCCGCCGGCATGGGCGATCATGCTGGTGAAGCCGCAGATCGCGCCCCAGAGCGTGCCAGCCGCATAGGTCGCCGTGGTCTTCGGCTGGGCCGTCGCCTTGCCGGCGAGGAGGCGGCGCAGGGCAAAGCCGATCGAGATCACCCCGACGGCGAGGCCGACCATGGCGTCCGAGACCTTCGCCGCCAGGAGATAGCCGGCGAGCACGCCGAGCAGCATGCCCGGGATGAGGGTCGCGAGGTTCCGGCGGTCGAATTCATGGCGATAGGACCAGACCGAGACGACGTCCTGGATGATCAGGATCGGCAGCATGATCGCCGCCGCCTGCACCGGCGAGACGATCAGCGCCATCAGCGGCAGCGAGAGCAGGCTGAGGCCCGCAAAGCCGCCCTTGGACAGCCCCATCAGGACGACCGCGGGAACCATGACGGCGAAGAAGGTGAGGTCGAAGGTCATGGCCCCGGCAAAGGCGAGATGTGCAGCGCAGCCCATCCGGTTGCGCTGAAAGTCTGACAGACGAACGCTTGCACGCAAGCGGCGGACATGGGCACGATCCCGCGCCAAATCCGGCCCGCAGACGGCCAGCCCGGAGTTCAGCTCTAGGCTCAATATTCGGCGAAGAGGAACGCTTTTCATGACTGCCAGCCATGCAAGCCGCTATGCTGAGACCTATGCCGCCTGGCAGCGGGACCCTGAGGGCTATTGGGCGCAGATCGCCAAGGGGATCGAGTGGATCAAGCCGCCGCAGCAGATCTTCGATGCGAAGGCCGGCATCTATGGCCGCTGGTTCCCGGATGCGAGCTGCAACACCTGCTTCAACGCGCTGGATAGGCATGTCCGCGATGGACGCGCCGAGCAGACGGCGCTGATCTACGACAGCCCGGTCACCGGCACCAAGGCGAGCTACACCTACGCGCAGATGCTCGACGAGGTTTCGACGCTGGCGGCCGTTTTGCAGGACCAGGGCGTCGGCAAGGGCGACCGCGTCATCCTCTATATGCCGATGATCCCCGAGGCGGCTTTCGCCATGCTGGCCTGCGCCCGGATCGGCGCGGTGCATTCGGTGGTGTTCGGTGGCTTCGCGGCGAAGGAGTTGGCGACTCGCATCGACGATGCCACGCCCAAGCTGATCATGACCGCGACCTGCGGCATCGAGCCGACGCGCGTGGTCGAGTACAAGCCGCTGCTCGACGCGGCGATCGATCTCGCCAGCCACAAGCCCGATGCCTGCATCGTGCTGCAGCGGCCGCAGGTCGACGCCTCCATGCATGTCAGCCGCGACAAGAACTGGCGCACGCTCGTCGCCGCCGCGCGCGCAAACGGGCGCAAGGCGGGTTGCGTCGAGGTCGCCGCGACCGACCCGCTCTATGTGCTCTACACCTCCGGCACCACCGGCAGGCCCAAGGGCGTGGTGCGTGACAATGGCGGGCACATGGTCATGCTGGTCGCGACCATGACGCAGCTCTACGACGTCAGGCCCGGCGAGGTGATGTTCACCGCCTCGGATGTCGGCTGGGTCGTCGGCCACAGCTACATCGTCTACGGGCCGCTGATCCAGGGCGCGACCTCGATCCTGTATGAAGGCAAGCCGGTCGGCACGCCCGATCCCGGCGCCTACTGGCGAGTGATTGCCGAGCACAAGGCGGTGGCGATGTTCACCGCGCCGACCGCCTTCCGGGCGATCCGCAAGGAGGACCCGCAGGCGACCTGTCTCAAGGACTACGATCTCTCGCAGTTCCGCACGCTCTTCCTTGCGGGCGAACGGGCCGATCCCGATACGCTGAAATGGGCCGAGGACGTCTTGAAGGTGCCGGTGGTCGACCATTGGTGGCAGACCGAGACCGGCGCCTGCATGGTCGGCAACCCTGTTGGCCTCGGCCTTCTGCCGGTGAAGCACGGCTCGCCGAGCGTGCCGCTGCCCGGCTACGACATCCAGTGCCTAGACGAGGGTGGCAGGCCGGTGCCGGCTGGGACGATGGGGGCGATCGTCGCCAAGCTGCCGTTGCCGCCCGGCGCGCTGCCGACGCTATGGCAGGACGATGAGCGCTTCCGCAGCGCCTATCTCGAGACCTATCCCGGCTTCTACAACACCTCGGATGCCGGTTTCATCGATGCGGACGGCTATGTCTTCATCATGGGCCGCACCGATGACATCATCAATGTCGCCGGCCACCGGCTCTCGACCGGCGGCATGGAGGAGGTGCTGGCCTCGCATCCGGCCGTGGCGGAATGCGCCGTGGTCGGCATCAGGGATGCGCTCAAGGGCGAGCAGCCCTGCGGCTTCGTCGTGATGAAGGCCGGGGTGACGCAGTCGCCGGCAGAGGTCGAGAAGGAGTTGGTCGGCCTGGTGCGTGACAAGATCGGCCCCGTCGCCGCCTTCAAGCTGGCGATCACCGTGGCGCGGCTGCCGAAGACGCGCTCCGGCAAGATCCTGCGCGCGACGATGAAGAAGATCGCCGATGGCGAGGAGTACGCCATGCCGGCGACGATCGAGGATCCGGCCGTGCTGGCTGAGATCGGGACGGCGCTGAAGGGCAGGGGGCTGGGCTGAAAGGCCCGTCGTGCAGTTCGACGAAAGTACAACTTTACGTTGCTTTAAACAGAATCGTTCAGGATCGCAGGCGCTTATCCCGCCGGATTTAAACGATGGCGCCTCGCTCCCGCGTCGGATTGCTGGTCTTGGCGACCGGCGCGTTGCTCGCGCCGGTCGGCGTCGTCCTCGCTCCGCGCGACGGAGCTGTCGTCGTTGTCTTCGCCAGCAGTTCCGCTCAGGCGGCCGACGCGGTGAGCCGGGCGGACGGCGTCATCCTGGCCCCGATCGGCCGCTTCGGACTGCTGGCCCGTTCCGACGTTCCCGGTTTCTCGACGCGCCTTTATGGCTCCGGCGCCGCGCTCGTCCTGGCAGGGCTGGGTGGCGGCTGTTCCGGCCAGGCGCGCGATCCTCTTACTTCAGCGAGACGGTCCCCATGAGCCAGAGCCTCGAGACGTTCCGCTGCGCCTTCGCCAAGCCGCTGATGACGGGGCAATGGCTGCTGGTGCCGGTGACCTGCGCCGTCGGCTGGTTCACCGGCCATCCGGCGCTCGTCGCAATCGGGCTGGTCTCGACCCTGCTCGTCGCGGCGACAACCCTGGCCTGGCGCTCGGACGGGATCGGCCTCGCGACCCGCGTGATCTCGACCATCGCGATCAACGGGCAGGTGGCGCTGCTGGTCTTCGCCGCCGAGGGCACGCGCTACCAAATCGACATGCATATGGCCTTCTTCGCCGCGCTGGCGGTGATGACGGCCTGGTGCTGCTGGCGCTCGATCCTGGCGGCGACGGCGGTCGTCGCTGTGCATCACCTTGTGCTCAACTTCGCCTATCCGGCGGCGGTTTTCCCCGATGGCGGCGAGTTCGCCCGCGTCGTCGTCCATGCCGTCATCCTGCTCGCGGAGGCGGGGGCGTTGATCTGGATCGCGCAGCGGCTGGCGGCCGCCCTCAGCCAGGCCGACGAGGCGGCCTCGACCGCGCTCGCCAATCAGGAGCGCGCCGAAGTGCTGCGGCATGACAGCGAAGCGAGCGAAACCGAGCGCGCCGCGGTCGAAGCGCATCTGCTCGAAGCCGTCGCCGGCGTGGTCGATGCGGCCAAGCGCGGCGATTTCTCGGCCCGGACCGTTCGCACCGATGATCTCGGCCGGTTCAGCGCACTGGTGAGCGGCATCGATGAGCTGACGCAGGTCTGCGAATCCTTCCTCGACGAGGCCGACCGCGCATTGTCGGCGCTAGCGGATGGCGACCTCAGCACGCGGATGTCGACCCGTTTCGAGGGGCGGCTCGCTGCCGTCGCCGGCAATTTCAACCGCTCGGCCGGGGCGCTCGCCGGAGCACTGGCGGCGGTGGCTGATAACGCCGCCCAGACGCGCAGCGCCGCCGAGGACATCCTCTCGGCGACGCTGGATCTGTCGCAGCGTGGGCAGAGCCAGGCCAATGCGATCCAGGACACCTCCAGCGTGATCGAGGAGATCGCGGCGACCGTCCGTCAGACCTCGGACATCGTCCAGAGCGCGGCGCGCAAGGCGCGCTCGACCGCCGACGATGCCGGCGCCGGCGTTGCTGTGGCGGGCCGCGCGGTCGAGGCGATCGACAGGATCGACCAGCAGGCGCGCCGGATCGTCGACATCGTCGAGGTCATGGACGGGCTCGCCTTCCAGACCAACCTCTTAGCGCTCAACGCCTCGGTCGAGGCGGCACGGGCCGGCGAGGGCGGGCGGGGCTTTGCCGTGGTCGCGACCGAGGTCCGGAGGCTCGCGCAGCAATCGGCCGATGCGGCGCGCGACGTCCGGGTGCTGATCAGCGAGACCAAGGTGCATGTCGACGAGGGCGTGAAGCTGGTGCGCGAAGCCGGAGCCAGCCTCAATACCATCTCCAGTGAGGTCGAGGAGGTGGCGCAGGCCTTCGGTGAGATCAGCCACGCGACGGCCGAGCAATCGCAGGGCGTCGGTGCGATCGAACGGGCGCTGGTGGAGATCGACGCGGCGACGCAGGACAACGCCCAGGCGGCGGAGCGCACCGCAGCCGCCGGGCGCGGCATGGCCGAGGCAGCCGAAGCGGTCGCGAGATTGGCCAGTGGCTTCCGGCTCGATGGCGCGCAAGAGCGGGCGGGATTGCGCTGGGCGGCCTGAGCCTGGGTCAGAAGCCGAGGGCGGCGCCATTCCAGCGCAATAGCCGCGCCGGCAGCTCCAGCCGCATCAGGTCCTCGCCGACGATCAACGGGCCGGCATAGCCATCGGCCCGGACCTCGGCGAAGAGCGCGGCCGTGTCGGCTCCCGGCGGGACGAGATGGGTCAGCGCCAGCGTTTTGACACCGGCGCGCCTGGCGAGGCCAGCCACGACTGCTGGCGTCATGTGATAGCTTTGGACCGACGCGACGGTCTCGGCCGAGCGCACGCCGGCGGTGACCGGCATCTGGCTGTCGATGAAGACCTCGCAGACCAGGAGGTCGCAGCCCTCAGCGGCCTGTTCGAGCGAGGGCGTCAGGCGCGTGTCGCCGGAGAAAACGATACGGCTGCCATTGGCCGACACTGACAATCCGAAGGCTGGCTCGACCGGCTTGTGATCGACGAGGAAGGCTTCGATCGCGAGGCCCTCCAGCCCCGGCACAGGGCCCGCACGCAGCTCCTCGAAGACGATGTCGAGACCGGTCGCGTCCGGGCGCTTCTCGAAGGCGATGCGCAAGGCGCGCTCGCGGGCGAAGGCCTCGTATTGTCCGCGCATATTGGCGAGCGCCGGCGCAGGCGCGATGACCCGCCAGGGCCGGTTGCGGCCTTGATGCCAGGACGAGACGATGAGCTGGTAGAAATCGACCAGATGGTCGGAATGCTCATGGGTGACGATGAGCGCGTCGATCTGCGCCCCGGCGTGGCCCGCGGCGACGAGGCGCTGGCTGACGCCGGAACCGCAATCGATCAGAACCTTGAAGCCACCCGCCTCGACGAGATGGGCCGGGCCGGCGCGGCGCAGGCTGACGGGCGGCGCGCCGCTGCCGAGGAAGGTGAAGGCGAGGTCGGTCGTTGTCACTGTCGCTCGCCTCCCACCCTGTTGTGCTTAGGCTCAATAGCCGCCGTCGTCGTCCTCGTCGGCCGGGCGCTTGAGCTGCTTGAGCTTGGCGAAGACCGATTCGACGTCGATCTTCTCTTCTTCCTCGCGCTTCGGCCGGCTCATGTCGGCGAAAGGCTGCGAGGACGGCGCCGGCTCGGGCGCGGTGGTCTCCTCGGCCGGGAGCAGGGTCGAGCCGGTGTTCTGCAGGACCATGGCCGGGCGCTCCTTGGCGGCACGGGCCACCTCGAAGTCGAGATCGATCTGCGAGGTCAGGCCGAGGCTGACCGGGTCGATCGGCTGCAGCTGCTGGGTGTTCCAGTGCGTGCGGTCGCGGATCTGGGCGATCGTCGTCTTGGTCGTGCCGATCAGGCGGATGATCTGCGCGTCCTTGAGCTCGGGATGGTTGCGCAGCAGCCAGAGGATCGCGTTCGGGCGGTCCTGGCGCTTCGAGACCGGGGTGTAGCGCGGGCCCTTGGTGCGCTTGATCTCCGGCACCTTGACCTTGCGCTCCGCCAGCTTGAGCTGGTGCGCCGGGTTCTTGGCGGCGCGCTCCAGCTCCTCGCGGGTGAGCTGGCCGGAGGTGATCGGGTCGAGGCCCTTGATGCCGGCCGCGACTTCGCCGTCGGCGATACCGCGCACTTCGAGCGGATGGAGTTTGCAGAACTCGGCGATCTGCTCGAAGGTCAGCGAGGTGTTCTCGACCAGCCAGACCGCAGTGGCTTTCGGCATCAGCGGCGTTTGTGACACGGGCCGTCTCCTGGAATGTCGCGGGCAATAGCTCTCATGCGCCGACCGGCCGCCCCGGCCGGTCATCCAAATCATCGACGATGAGGAGGATGGGCCGCCTTATAGGCAAAGCCGGGGTCGCTGTCCATGGAAAGCGGAGATCGCCTCAGATCGTCAGCACGATCTTGCCGATATGGGCGTTGCTCTCCATCAGCGCATGCGCCTCAGCCGCCTGCGCCAGCGGGAAGCGGGCATGGATCACCGGCCTGCAGCGCCCCTCCGTCAGCAGTGGCCAGACCTTCTCCTCGAGCTCGCGTGCGATCGCGGCTTTCTCGGGAATCGTGCGCGGGCGCAGCGTCGAGCCGGTATGGGTCAGGCGCTTCATCATCAGGCGGCGGAAGTCGACCTCGGCCTTGGGACCGTTGAGGAAGGCGATCTGGACGATGCGACCGCTCTCGGCGGCGGCGTCGTAGTTGCGGTTGATGTAGTCGCCGCCGACCATGTCGAGGATGAGATTGACGCCGCGCCCACCGGTCGCGGCCTTCGCCGCGGCGACGAAGTCCTCGGTGCGGTAGTTGATGGCGTGGTCGGCGCCGAGATCGCGGCAGGCGGCGCATTTGTCGTCCGAGCCGGCGGTCGCCAGCACGGTCGCGCCAAAGGCCTTGGCGAGCTGGATCGCGGTGGTGCCGATGCCGGATGTGCCGCCGTGCACCATGAAACTCTCGCCCTTCTTCAGCCCGCCGCGCTGGAAGACGTTGGTCCAGACGGTGAAATAGGTCTCGGGGATCGCGCCGGCTTCCTCCAGCGACAGCCCGGCCGGAATCGGCAGGGCGTTGTCCTCATGCACGACGGCATATTCGGCATAACCGCCGCCGGCGACGAGCGCGCAGACCTGGTCGCCGAGCTCATAGCGCGAGACGCCCTCGCCGAGGGCGACGATCCGGCCGGCGATCTCGAGGCCGGGAATGTCGGAGGCGCCGGGCGGCGGGGCATAGCCGCCCATGCGCTGCAGCACGTCGGGCCGGTTGACGCCTGCGACAGCGACATGGACCAGGAGCTGGCCAGGGCCGGGCTGCGGCACCGGGCGCTGCTGAGGCTTCAGGACATCTGGGCCGCCGGGGGCGTCGAAGCCGATGGCCGTCATCATTGCGGGCAGGGCAGTCATGTGCGGTCTCCTCGCCTGTGGTCTCGGCGTTGTGCTGCGATTAAGCTCTCGCGCTCCGAGGATGCAAGGCGAGGCTATGATGGCTGGATTTCTCGACGACGACCGCCCGGCGCCGAAGCGGGCTCACGAGATCGGACAGGACCTGTCGCAGCTCTCCGTCGCCGAGCTCGGCGAACGCATCGCGCTGCTGGAGGCAGAGGTCGAGCGGCTGAAGGAGGCGCGGGAAGCCAAATCGGCCTCGCGCTCCGCTGCGGACGCTTTCTTCAAGAAGGCCTGAGGCGAAACGGCGGCGGTCAAGACCCGCGGCGGGGCGGGCCGATATTTCGAAGACGGTTGAGTCCTTCCTGCCACGCGACAAGATGCGCCAGCGGATGAACGGATATTCATCTTCGCATCGCGGGGCGAAGCGCCTATCCTTCAGGACGTGGACAGAAGGCGGCGAGATGCCGCCCGCCCGCGCCGACGCAAGGTCGCGGCCGGGCCACGTCAGTAACAACAGCAGGCAGGAACAAGGCCGGGAGACAGCGGAAGCTGTCCGCGACGGTGCGCCTGCCTTTCGACAGGAGACGAGACGATGCGCTCCATCGCGCTCGCCATGGCCTTGCTCGCCGCCACGCCGGCCGCGGCCCTGGAAGACATCGCCAATCTGGGACTGCGCGAGGATGGCGGAAGGCCGCTCGCCACCCTGCAATTGCGCTTGCCGCAGACCGTTGTGATCATGCAGGCGCCGGTCACGGTGCTCGGCGGCCACAGCATCGAGATCAAGCGCGAGATCGCGCCCAGCGTCAGTCTGGGCGGCACCTATCGCTACTCGCTCGGCGAGCGCTTCCTCAGCGAGCGTTTCGGCCTGAAACTGACGGTGACGCGCTGAGGATTCCGGCTGGGTCGGAATCGTTCGAATTTGTCGCATTTTCGGGCGGCGTTAACGGCCCCTTAACGATTCCGAATTATGAATCGCATCATCCAGTTTGTCTGGATGTCGAGTGGCTCCTGCCCACTCTGTTTGACGCCTCCCTGTTGACCTTCGAGCCGCCTTCGGGGCGGCTCTTTTTTCGTCTGCAGCCCGGATTCCGGGGCTGCTGGGGACGTCGACGGGTCGGACCATGGCACCGTTAACCTTAACGACACGTTACCACGGCGCCGACAGGATGATGGCGTTATCCTTGCGATGTCCCGGCCGGAGTCGGCGTCGCATCCTTCGATCGCGCGCCGCTGTGCCGATTGGAGACAAAGGATGACCGATTTGACCATGCTCAGGCCCGAGGTCGAGGACGGCGCGATCTCGTTCGCGCGCGGCTTCGTCAAGTCGGACGCGTTCATGCTGCTGTTCCGCGAGGGGATGGGGCTGGTCGAGGCCACCGCTTCCTATCTCGACGGGGAGGGGCGCGGGGAGTCGGCGGCGCTGCCGCGCGAGGTCTCGCTGACCTATGCGACCGAGAGCATGCGCCTGACGACGCGGCTGATGCAGATCGCCTCCTGGCTCCTGGTGCAGCGCGCCGTCGCCGAGGGCGAGATGAGCGCCGAGCAGGCCCGCACCGAGCACAACAAGGTGCGCATCGCCGAGCCGATGCTGCAGCCGACCAGCGCCGAGGCGGAGCGCCTGCCGCAGCGCCTGCGAGACCTCATCGGCCATTCGATCCGCCTGCAGGACCGTATCCGCAATCTCGACGAGCAGATGTCGGGTGCCGTTCGCCGGGCCGCGGCGAATCCGGTGCGCGGCCAGCTCGAAAGCCTGCAGGCACGGCTCGGCCTGCTGGGCTGAGCGCCGCCCCAGGCGGCATCTCCATGCCGCGCGAGCCAGGATATCCACTGCTCAGGTTGCCCTACGGCGCTTCGGGGAGGCAGAAGCGCTTTCCACGCTGATATTTGTTAAACTAGGCTCCCGAATCGGATGAGCCGGCTTCGGCCGGCCAGCAGAGGAAGAAGCGTGGCGTCTCCAGGACTGGATCACGCCCTGTCGCGCCTCGAAGGCGCGCTCGGCCAGCTCGAAGCAGCCGCCCGCAGGCGGCTCGAGGTCGAGCGTGGCCGCGCCAATCTCGAAACCGAACTCACCCTGATGCAGGACGACCGGGCTCGCCTTGCGGTCGAGCTCGACGGCGCCATGGCCCGGATCGGCCAGGTCGAGGGCGTGGCGCAGGAGGTCGACCGCAAGCTCGACCGCGCCATGACGGCGCTGGCCGAGGTGATCGCACGCGTCGAAGCCCAACCCGACGAAGAAGCCGAGCAGGACGCCTGATGCCCCAGGTCAACGTCACCATTGCCGGCAAGGCCTACCGGATGGCATGCGGGGAGGGCGAGGAGCCGCATCTGGAGGCGCTCGCCCAGCTTTATGACGGCAAGATCGAGGAGATGCGCCAGGCCTTCGGCGAGATCGGCGACATGCGCCTGCACGTCATGGCGGCGCTGATGGTGGCCGACGAGGCCACCGAGCTGAGGAAGAAGGTCGAGGCGCTCGAAGGCCGCCTGCAGTCGCTGCAAGGCGATGCCGGCTTCGCCGACCAGCGCGCCGGCGAGGTCGAGGAGAAGGCGGCGGCCGCCCTGGTCGCTGCAGCCGAGCGTATCGAGAGCGTGGCGAAGAGCCTGCTGCCGACGCCGGCAGGCTGAGGCTGGTGTCGGTCGCGACACTCCCCGGGATCGGCAAGGTTCGCCATTCCTGCACCCTCACCTATACCGAGGCGATGGTGCGGGATGCCGTGCGGACCTATGTCTGGCGCCGGATCGTCCGGGAGCAGAAGGGGCTCTGGCTGGCGACGCTCTTCCTGATGGTCCTGACGGGCTGGAGTCTTTCGGCCGGCGATCGCAGTTGGGTCGTCGGCTTCATAGGCGCCTTCTTGCTGGCTCCCCCGCTCTTGCTGTTGGCCGCCTGGCGCGCGCACTACGTCAATACGGTCGGCACGTTCCGCCGTATGGTGACGCCGACAGCGCAGTTGACGCTCGGCGACAACGGCTTTGCCGTCACATCCGATCTCGGCAGCGGCGACTGTCCTTGGTCGCAGGTGACCGAGATCTGGGAACGCCCCGGCTATTGGATGGTCTTCACCGCCAGGAACCAGTTCAACACCTGGCCCGTCGCGGAGCTGCCCTTGGATGTCCGCGATTGGCTAGGCAACCGGATCGCTGGAAAGCAATCGACAAGCCGCGATTCCGGCATCGATGCGTGATCCTGGCCCGGTTGGCCGGGCGATTGTTCTGTGATCAGCCCGCCGCCTTTGCAATTCCTCAATCATGCCCGACTGACCCTTCTCGACAGCAACGAATCGATGAAGGCACGGCGATGAGCGACAGGGTTCGGGTGGCGATTCTCCTCGGGGGCAGGTCTTCCGAGCACGAGGTCTCGCTGATGTCCGCCACCAATGTGGTCAAGGCGATCGACAAGGCGAAATACGATGTCGTGCCGATCCTGATCACCAAGGCTGGCGAGTGGCGCGAGCTCGAACTGCAGAACGGCGTCCTGCCCGACCCGATTCCGCAGGATGGCGCCGAGCTCTGCCTGCTGCCCGGCGGAAACGGGCGTCTCTTGCGCCTGCAGCATGACGCTGCGCCTCAGACACTACAGAAGATCGATGTGCTTTTCCCGGTCCTGCACGGGCTCGACGGCGAGGACGGCTCGGTCCAGGGGCTGGCTCAGGTCGCGGGCATCCCGCTCGCCGGCTGCGGCATCGTCGGCTCGGCCAATGCGCTCGACAAGGACATCGCCAAGCGGCTGCTGCGCGAGGCCGGCCTCGGCGTCGCCCGCTCGCTCACCGTGCGACGGGGCGAGACGCTACGGTTCGAAGAGGCCAGCGCCGCGCTCGGCCTGCCGCTCTTCGTCAAGCCGGCCCGGCAGGGTTCCTCGGTCGGCGTCAGCAAGGCGACTGATGCAGAGAGCTTTGCTGCGGCCCTCGCCGAGGCCTTCCGGCACGACCGCGTCGTGCTGGTCGAGGAGTTCATCGCCGGCCGCGAGATCGAGCTCAGCGTGCTGGAGCAGGCCGATGGCGAGACCATCGTCTCGCTGCCGGGCGAGATCGTCGCCGCCGCCAGCCACGGCTTCTACACCTACGAGGCCAAATATCTCGACGAGGACGGGGCACGGGTCGATGTTCCGGCTCATCTGCCGGAGGATGTGATCGCCAATCTGCAGGTGTTGGCGAAGCGCGCCTTCTATGCGCTCGGCTGCGACGGCATGGCCCGCGTCGATTTCTTCCTGCGGCCTGACGGCAGCGCGCTGGTCAACGAGATCAACACCATCCCCGGTTTCACCGACATCAGCATGTTCCCGAAGGCGCTCGCTGCCAGCGGCATCGCCTATCCCGACCTGATCGACCGGGTGATCCGCCACGGGATGGCGCGGGGAGCGTGAGCCAAACACGCCTCAGCTTGTGCCTTCCCCTATCGACATCCCTGGTCATCCCGGACGGAGCGCAGCGGAGATCCGGGATCCATTCCTGAGCATTCCCGAAAGAGGTTCCGGCATGGGTCCCGGGTCTCCCTCTGGTCGCCCGGGACGACCTTGAGGGGATTGTCAGGTGGAGCTCCATACGAAATTCCTCACGCACCTCTGGCGCTTTGCCGGCATGCGTCCTACCTTGTCGCGGCGGGGCTGCCTGGTGCGTGCGAGTCATGTATTCCCGGGCCCATACGACTCCCTAGGGAGCTGTCCCTGACCAGGTCCCTTGGACCCGGACACACGGCGCCCACCTACTTTGTAGGTGTCCCGGGATCGAAATCTCCACGGCCGAGGTGGCTCCGCACCCCATGACCGACAGCGTTTCCTTCGTTCCTTCTCCCCGCAAGGCCGCGCTGCGGGCGCAGGCGCTGGCCCGGCGCGACGCGCTCGAGCTGGATGATCGCCTGCTCTGGGACGAGGCCATCGTCGCGCGCGTGCTGGCGTTGCCGGTGTTCGGACAGGGCGCGGTCTCCGCCTATTGGCCGATGCGCTCGGAGGCCGATCCGCGCCCGATCCTCGAAGCGCTGCATGAGCGCGGTCTGCGGCTCTGCCTGCCGGCGATCGTCGAAAAGCGCATGCACTTCCGGCGCTGGGCGCCGTGGGAGCCGATCGTTCCCGGCGGTTTCGGCACGCTGGTGCCGGCGGCCGAGCAGCCCGAGGTCAAGCCTGCAATCCTGATCGTTCCGCTCGCCGCCTTCGACCGGCGCGGCTACCGCATCGGCTACGGCAAGGGCTATTACGACCGCGCCATCGCCGAGCTCGAACCGGCAGCGACCGTCGGTATCGCCTATGCGGCGCAGGAGATCGTCGAAGTTCCGGCCGAGGCGCATGATCGCCGCCTCGACTGGGTGATCACGCAGGACGAGGCGATCCGCTGCGGTTGATTTCGCTGCGGCGATCACGTCATTAGCAGGCGCGCCTTTCGTTCAAGACGCAGTCGTCCCGCCGTGTTTTCTCACAACCGCAAAGTCGAACCGCGCGGCCTGGGAGCGCCGGGCCGATCGGCTTGCGTGAAAGCGCGACAGCACGGGCCGTGATGGGACGGCCCAACCGTTGGATAGTGACATGCGTCTTCTCTTTCTCGGCGACATCGTCGGACGCGCCGGCCGCCTCGTCGTCCAGGATCGTCTCCCCGGCCTGCGCGAGCGCTGGAAGCTCGACTGCGTCGTGATCAATGGCGAGAACGCCGCCGGTGGCTTCGGCATCACCGAGGCGATCTGCGACGAGACGCTCGCCGCCGGCGCCGATGTGATCACGCTCGGCAACCATTCCTGGGACCAGCGCGAGGCGATGGTCTTCATCGAGCGCCAGCCACGCCTGATCCGTCCGGCGAATTATCCGCCCGGCACGCCGGGCCGCGGCGCGACCGTGATCGAGGCGCGCAACGGCGCCCGCGTCCTCGTCGTCAACGTCATGGGCCGCCTGTTCATGGACGCGCTCGACGACCCCTTCGCCGCGCTCGAGCGCGAGCTCGCCGCCTGCCCATTGCGCGACGCAGCCGACGCCGTGATCGTCGACGTCCATGCCGAGGCGACCAGCGAGAAGCTCGCCATGGCCTATTATCTCGACGGCCGGGCCAGCCTCGTCGTCGGCACCCACACCCATGTGCCGACCTCGGATACGCGCGTGCTGCCGGCCGGCACCGCCTACCAGACCGATGCGGGCATGTGCGGCGACTATGAGTCGGTGCTCGGCATGCAGAAGGAGGAAGCGATCCGCCGCTTCCTGCAGAAGACGCCGGGCTCGCGGCTGGAGCCGGCGCTCGGCGAGGGCACGCTCTCGGGCATTGCGGTCGAGACCGACGACCGCACGGGGCTCGCCAAGGGGGCCTGGCCGGTGCGCCTCGGCGCGACGCTCGCCGAAACCTGGCCGACCGCTTGGGAGGACCAGGCCGGCTGATGTCGCAGCTTTTCTCTGCCTTCGTCGCCGTCTTCGTCGGTTACGCGGCCTCGGTCGCGGTGATCCTCGCCGCCGCGCAGGCGCTCGGCGCGACGCCGGGGCAGACGGTCTCCTGGCTGGCCGGGCTCGCCATCGCCAAGGGGCTCGCCAGCCTGATCCTGTCCTGGCGGTATCGCATGCCGATCATCTGCGCCTGGTCGACGCCGGGCGCGGCGCTGATCGCGGCTGCGAGCGGCGTCGAGATGGCCTCCGCTGTCGGCGCCTTCCTTGCCGCCGCCGTGCTGATGATGGCGACAGCCGCGTTCCGTCCGCTCGGGGCGCTGGTCGAGCGCATTCCGATGAGTCTCGCCGCGGCCATGCTCGCCGGCGTGATCTTCCGTTTCGTCGTCGCAGTCTTCGACGAGATGCGCCTGCAGCCGGCCTTGGTGCTGACGCTGCTCGTCGTCTTCCTGCTGGCGCGGCTGTGGAACCCCTTCCTCGGCGTCATCGCCGCTCTCGGCGCAGGGCTCGCACTCGCTTTTGCGACGGGTACCGCGACGCTGCCCGCCGGGCCGGTGGCGCTGACGCATGTCGAGCTGGTCATGCCGCAACTCGATCTCACCGCGATCGTCGGCATCGGCATCCCGCTCTATCTCGTCACCATGGCGGCGCAGAACCTGCCGGGCTTCGCCGTGCTGCGCGCCTCGGGCTACCAGCCGCCGACGGCGGCGTGCCTGTTCGTCACCGGGCTGATGTCCTTCCTGACAGCCCCGACCGGCGCGCATATGGTCAACATGGCCGCCATCAGCGCCTCGATCTGCACCGGTGCCGATACCCATCCCGATCCGAAGCAGCGCTGGAAGGCCGGCATCTGGTACGCTCTGCTCTGGCTCGTCGTTGCCGCCACGGCCGGCCTGCTGCTGGCGCTGATCCTCGCCATGCCGAAGGCGTTGATCGTCGCGGTCGCTGGCCTCGGCCTCGTCGGCTCGCTGACGGGCGCGCTCGGGCAGGCGATGGGCAGCGACAGGGATCGTTTCGCCGCGGCCGTCACCTTCGCCGTCGCGGCCTCCAGCCTGTCGCTGTTCGGCGTCGGCTCCGCCTTCTGGAGCCTGATCGCCGGGCTCATGGTCTTGACATTGGACCGCGCCGCAGGCCGTTTGCGCGCCAGATCATGACAACGACCCCGCCCCGCACCCGCCTGATGCTCGTCACGCCGCTGGTCTCCGACCCCGGCGCGCTCTCCTTTCGCCTGATGCAGGCCTTCGCCGGCGGCGACGTCGCCGCCGTGCTGCTGCGGCTTGCGCCCGGTGACGAGCGCAGCCTGACCGAACGGGTCAAGGCGCTGGCACCGCCGGTGCAGGCGCAGAACGTCGCCCTGGTGGTCGAGGCCTCGGCCCAGGTCGCCAGCCGCGGCGGCGCCGACGGCGTCCATCTGACCGCCGGAGCCGAGGCTGTCGCCGAAGCGCGTTCAAGCCTGAAGCAGGAGCGCATCATCGGGGCAGGGGGCCTGCGCTCGCGCCATGACGCCATGGATATGGGTGAGGCTGGCGTCGACTACGTCATGTTCGGCGAGCCACGGCCGGACGGCTCGCTGCCGCCGCTGCCTGCGGTGATCGAGCGCGCCTCCTGGTGGGCCGAGATTTTCGAGACGCCCTGCATCGCCTATTGTCCGGATGCGGACTCTGTTCCGGCCCTGATCGAGACCGGTGCCGAGTTCGTCGCGCTCGGCGAATGGATATTCGCCGAAGGCGTCGACATCCGTGCCGTGGTCGCCGCCGCCGATGCCGCGATCGCCGAGCAGCACGCCCGCAGGACGGCGCGATGAGGCTTGCGCTCGCCGCGCTCGCCCTGACGCTCGCCTTACCGGCCGCCGCAGCGGAACCGGAGCCGGACCTCGCTTACGGCGCCTATCAGGCCGGGCATTACCGGCGCGCCCAGGCGGAGGCGCTGAAGCGGCTCGAGGCCGACTCGAACGACGCCGCGGCGATGACTCTGCTCGGCGAGATCTATCGGCAAGGGCTCGGCATCCGCGAGGACGCCAAGGCGGCCGCCGACTGGTATCGGTTCGCTGCCGACAAGGGCGACATCAACGCGACCTTCGCATTGGCCATGGCTATGCTGGAAGGCCGCGGCCTGCCGCGCGACCCGAAGAAGGCCGGGGCCCTCCTGGAAAAGGCGGCCGCTGCCGGCCACCCCGCCGCCAATTACAACCTCGCCCTCGCCTTGCTCGCGACCGGGCGGCCGCAGGACGACCAGCGGGCGATCGGCTGCCTCAGGGTCGCGGCTGCCGCCGATCTCGCAGACGCCCAGCACGCGCTCGCCGTGCTCTACAAGATGGGGCGCGGCCTGCCACAGGACGACGCAATGGCGGCCGAATGGATGGGCAAGGCCGCAGCGAACGGGCTGATCGCCGGCGAGGTCGAATACGCGATCATGTTGTTCAACGGCGACGGCGTCACCAAGGACGAGCGGGCTGCCGCCAAGCTCTTCATCCGTGCCGCCAACAAGGGCAACGCCATCGCCCAGAACCGGCTGGCCAAGCTCTATCAGTTCGGCCGCGCCGTTCAGCCCGATCTCTCGGAGGCGGCCGCCTGGCATCTCGCCGCCCGCACGCAAGGGCTCGCCGATGCCACGCTCGACCAGGTGCTTGAGCGGCTTTCGCCGGAGCAGCGGACCCGCGCCGCCCGCCTCGCCGCCGACCGGATCGAGGCCACGGCCTTGACGACGCCGAGCCAACCGAGCAAGTGACGGCCTGAATCCGCGCCGCGCTGCACCTGCAACCCGGCCACCACCGCTCTTTGATAGCCCGTTCCGTTCTGTCGCGCGCTGCGCGCCCCGAGGTTTGACCCATGATCCGCTCCCCCCTGATGACCGTGATGACCGATGCCGTGATGAAGGCGTCGCGTTCGCTGAAGCGCGATTTCGGCGAGGTCGAGAACCTGCAGGTCCTGGCCAAGGGCCCCGGCGATTTCGTCTCGAAGGCCGACCACAAGGCCGAGGAGATCCTGCGCGCGGCGCTGGAGAAGGCGCGGCCGGGCTACGGCTTCGTCATGGAGGAGAGCGGCGTCGTCCAGGGCACGGACGAGAGCAATCGCTGGCATATCGACCCGCTCGACGGCACCCACAACTTCCTGCGAGGGATCCCGCACTGGAACATTTCGGTGGCGCTCGAGCGCGATAACCAGTTCATCGCCGGCGTGATCTACGACGCGGCCAAGGACGAGCTCTTCATCGCCGAGAAGGGCAAGGGCGCCTATGTCAACAATCGCCGCCTGCGCGTCTCCGGCCGGCGCGAATCGGCGGAGATGCTGATTGGCATGGGCGTGCCCCATATCGGCAAAGGCGGCCACCCGCTCTTCCTCAAGGAGCTGGGCGCGGTGATGAGCCGCTTCGCCAATGTCCGCCGCATGGGCTCGGCCGCGCTCGACATCGCCTATGTCGCCGCCGGGCGCATGGACGCCTATTGGGAACGCGGCCTCAATACCTGGGATTTCGGCGCCGGCGCGGTGATGGTGCGCGAGGCGGGCGGCACTTTCGGCACGCTCGACGGCAAGCAGCCGACCTCGGCCAAGGACGTGATCTGCGGCAACGAGGCGGGCGAGCCGGCGTTGCGCGCAGTCCTCAAGACCGTGGTTTGATCGGGAGAGCGCCGTTTCCTGCTTGATCCCGGCGTGGCGGGAGGCGACAGTCGCCGCCGCGACGAAACCGGATCGGATGAGCAGGCATGGCCAATGACGAGGCGGCCCCTGAGGTCCCGCCGCTGGAGCCCCCAGCGCCGGCACCCAATCGGCCGCAGACGTTCCGCTTCTCCCGCCCGCTGCGCTATTTCCTCCGCGCGCTGGTCTTCCTCGCGCTGATCGGCTTCCTGATCTTCATCCTGCAGGCGGGCCTGATCACCGCCTTCATGACCAATCCGGGCCTCAACGGGCTGATCGGCGGTGCGCTCGCGGTCGGCGTGCTGCTGGCGTTGCGCGAGCTCTGGCGCGTCGACAGCGAGGCGCGCGCCGCTACCCGCCTCTCCGCCGATCCGGCCGGCGCGACGCTGCGGCGGAACCAGGTGATCAGCCCGCTCGCGGCGGTGCTGCCGGCGCTGGAGCGGCGCGAGCTTGCTCCCAGCCAAGCGACGAGCCTGCTCGAGTCGGTCGCGGTCAGGCTCGACGATGGGCGCGAGGTTTTGCGCTATCTCGCCGGTCTGCTCGTCTTCCTCGGCCTGCTCGGCACCTTCTGGGGTCTGCTGGAGACCGTGTCGTCGGTCGGCAACGTCATCAAGAGCCTGCGCACCGGGGCGGAAGCCGGCGTGCTCTTCGATGAGCTCAAGGCGGGGCTCGCAGCGCCGCTCGCCGGCATGGGCCTCTCCTTCTCGTCCTCGCTGTTCGGCATCGCCGGCTCGCTGATCCTCGGCTTCCTCGATCTGCAGGTGGCGCAGAGCCAACGCCGCTTCCGCAACGAGGTTGAGGGCTATTTGGGCACTGCGACGGCTCACTCCGCGACGATCCCGCTGGCGCTGCCGGTCGCCAGCCCGGCGGTGGCCGGCGATGTCGTGGTCGAGCGCCTCGACAAGCTCCAGGCGGCGATGCAGGACGGCGCCAACAGCCGTGCGGCGACGCAGGCCCTGGCCAATCTCGCCGAAGGCATCCAGGGGCTCGTCCAGCACATGCGCTCCGAGCAGCAGCTGATCCGCGACTGGGTCGAGGCGCAGGCGGCGCGCGAGAAGGATCTGAAGCGCCTGATCGAGCGCCTTGCTGCCGAACGCGTGGGTGAATGATGAGGCTGTCATGGTGCTGCGGCATCGTGGGGAAGGCTGAGAGGGAAGGCTGAGCATGGCCCTGTCGCGCTCGCATCGCCGGGAAGAGGTCAATTTCTGGCCGGGCTTCGTCGATGCGCTCTCGACGATGCTGATCGGCATCGTCTTCCTGCTCACGGTCTTCGTCCTCGGCCAGTTCTTCCTGTCGCAGGAGATCTCCGGCCGGGACACGGTGCTCGACCGTCTGAATCGCCAGATCTCCGAGCTCAGCGATATGCTCGCGCTGGAGCGGGCGACCGGCAAGGAGGCGAAGGATTCGCTTGCCTTGCTGCAGTCCTCGCTTGCCAGCGAGCAGGCCGAGCGCGCCCGCGTCCAGGGCCTGCTCGACGGCGCCGCCAGCAGCAATGCCCAAGGCCGGCTGGCCGATACGCAGAAGGCGCTCGACGCTGAGAAGCAGCTCTCCGCCAAGGCGCAGGCGACGGTCGAGCTGGTCAACCAGCAGATCGTCGCCATGCGCCGCCAGCTTGCCGCTCTCGAGGAGGCGATCGCCGCCTCCGAGGCCAAGGACAAGGAATCGCAGGCGCGCATCTCCGAACTCGGCTCGCGCCTCAACGTCGCGCTGGCCCAGCGCGTGCAGGAGCTGGCGCGCTACCGTTCCGACTTCTTCGGCCGCCTGCGCCAGGTGCTCGGCACAAGGCCGGACATCCGCGTCGTCGGCGACCGCTTCGTCTTCCAGTCGGAAGTCTTCTTCGACGCCGGCCAAGCCGTGCTGAAGCCGGAAGGACGCGGCGAGCTCGACAAGCTCGGCGGCATCATCGCCGATCTCGGCCGCGAGATGCCGCCGGACCTGCCCTGGATTCTGCGCGTCGACGGCCACACCGACAACCGGCCGATCCGCTCGCCGCAATTCCCGTCGAACTGGAGCCTGTCGACGGCGCGCGCCGTCGCCGTGGTCGAATACCTCGTCAGCAAGGGCATCCCGGCCGATCGCATCGCCGCGACTGGCTTCGGCGAGTTCCAGCCGCTCGACGTCGCCAACAACGACGACGCCTGGCGCCGCAACCGCAGGATCGAGTTCAAGATCACCGAGCGGTGACGAGGAGACAGCAGGCGTTTGGCCGTTAGGGAACTCCAGCCCTCATCCTGAGGAGCGATCGCGAGATCGCGTCTCGAAGGATGTTCCAGCTGATTTCTGAGCCTGCTGAAGCATCCTTCGAGATGCCGCTACGCGGCTCCTCAGGATGAGGGCAGAGGTGCTTTCGAGCAACTCCTCTCTCGGGCCTCGGCCGCACGCCTTCAGATGAGCCTGCTCACCATGCAAACCTATGCGCGCAGATCGCGCGAAAAGCTGCGGCGAGCCATGCTTATGCGACAGGTGTGCCGCCGCGCGCTCATGCTATCGTGCATTCTGGTATGGTAGTATCCCAGATGCCGGTCGCAGCCGAGCCCGGCAGGAGCAGCATGATCGATATCCGCATCACCCAGGACAAGAACGAACTCGGCCGGCAGGCCGCGGCGCTGGGCGCCGAGGCGATCCGAGCCGCGATTGCCCGGCATGGCGAGGCGACGATCATCGTCGCCACCGGTGCGAGCCAGTTCGAGATGCTGCAGAACCTCGTCGTGGCTAAAGGTATCGACTGGTCGAAGGTCACCGCCTTCCATCTCGACGAATATGTCGGCCTGCCCGAGAGCCATCCGGCGAGCTTCCGCGGCTACCTCAAGGAGCGCTTCCTCGCGCCGCTGGCTACCAAGCCGGCCTTCATCCCCGTCAACGGCGAGGGTGATCCCGCCGCCGAGACCAAGCGCCTCAACAGCCTGATCGCCGGGCGCCGCGTCGATCTCTGCTTCGCCGGCTTCGGAGAGAACTGCCACCTCGCCTTCAACGATCCGCCGGCCGATTTCGAAACCGACGAGCCCTATATCGTCGTCACGCTCGACGAGGCCTGCCGCAATCAGCAATTCGGCGAAGGCTGGTTCGCGAGCTTTGCCGCGGTGCCGGAGCAGGCAATCTCGATGAGCATCCGCCAGATCCTGAAGAGCGAACTGATCGTCCTCTCGGTGCCGGACGCCCGCAAGGCGCAGGCCGTCAAGGATGCGCTCGAAGGCGAGGTGACGCCGCTGCATCCGGCCTCGATCCTGCAGCGCCATCCCAACACGGTGCTGTTCCTTGATCCGCCGGCCGCCTCGCTGCTGAAGAAGGGCTGAGCGGCAATGCCCATCTCGCCCGGCCTGATCGATCTCCAGGTCAACGGCTTCGCCGGCGTCGACTTCAACGACCCGGCGATCACGGCGGCCGATCTCGACCGGGCGCTGGAGGCGATGCTCGCGACCGGCGTGACGCATTGCCTGCCGACGATCATCACCGCCCATCCGCACGAGCTGGTCGAGCGCTTCCGCGCCCTCGACGATGCCGTCGCCGGCAGCAGGCTCGGGCCGCTGATGTGCCCGGGCTACCATCTCGAAGGACCGTTCCTGAACCCGTCGCCGGGTTATCATGGCTGCCACCCGCCGCAGGCGATGACCGCAGCCAGGTCCGAGCTGATCGCCGAGATCGAGCGCGGCCTGTCGCGACCGATCCTGATGGTGACGCTTGCCGCCGAGCGTGAAGGTGCGCTCGCTCTGACCAAGGCCTTGGCCGATGCCGGCAAGATCGTCGCCATCGGCCACTCCGCCGCTGATTTCGATCAGGTCTCGGCCGCGGCTGATGCCGGCCTCTCGCTCTCGACCCATCTCGGCAACGGCTTGCCGCAGGTCATGCCGAAGCTGGCCAACGCACTCTTCGCCCAATTGTCCGAGGATCGGCTGATGGCCGGCTTCATCGCCGACGGCATCCATATCCATCCCAAGGTGCTGGCCAGCCTGATCCGCGCCAAGGCGTTCGAGCGCTCGATCCTGGTGACCGACGCGGTGGTCGCCGCAGCCGCGCCCGTAGGTCGCTACCATTTCGCCGGCATGGCGGTCGAGCGCATGGCGGACGGCTCTGTGCGGGAGGAAACGGGTGGCCTCGCCGGCTCGGCGCTCCTGCTCGACCAGGCGGTGCGCAATGTCGTCGCCTGGGGCATCGCGACGTCCGCCCAAGCCTTCGCCATGGCCTCCGACCACGCGCTCGCCGCGATCCGGCCGGCGCTCAAGGCGTATGGTATCGCGCTCGCCGAGGGCGAGGTCGAATGGTCGGATGAGCTTTTCGTCCGAAGGGTCCGCATCGCCGATCAGGAACGCCGCTACGACGCATGAGCGCCCCCAGACGGCGCGACAACAAGAGGGGAAGGCAATGACCAGGAAGCTTCAGGGTATCGACCGCCGCACCGTGCTCGGCGGTCTTGGCGCACTCGCCGCCGGCGGACCGGCGCTCGCGGCCTCGCCGCCATTGCCGACCAGCCCGGTCGTGATCAGCGTCATGGATGTCGGCGGCGCGCTCGCGCTGATGCAGAAAGCGTTCGAGGACTACCGCACGGCCAATCCCAAGCTGGTCTCGCGCATCGCCTTCGTGAAGGCGCCGGCGCCGGAGCTCGCCAGCAAGCTCAAGGCGCAGCAGGATGCCGGCAAGATCGACCTCGACCTGATCCTGACCGGCAGCGACGGCCTTGCCGCCGGGCTCGAGCAGAAGCTCTGGCAGAAGATCCTGCCCGATTTTTCCGACAAGTTCCCGAGCATCGAGGCCAATTACGAGCCGGCGGCGCTCAACCTGCACAAGGCGCAGGGCGACGGCTTCGGCGTCGTCGTCAACTACTACCCATCCGGCCCGCTGCTCGAATACATGCCCGACCGGGTCAAGAACGTCCCGACCACGGCTGAGGAACTGCTCGCCTGGGCCAAGGCCAATCCCAACAAGTTCATGTATGCCCGCCCGACCAATTCCGGCCCGGGCCGCACCTTCATGATGGGCCTGCCCTATCTCCTCGGCGACAAGGACCCGCAGGATCCGGTCGGCGGCTGGGACAAGACCTGGGCCTATCTGCAGGAACTCGGCCAGCACATCGAGTACTACCCGGCCGGCACGGGCGCGACGATGAAGGAATTCGGCGACGGCTCGCGCGACATCATCATCTCGACCACCGGCTGGGACATCAATCCGCGCGCGCTGGGCATCGTGCCGAAGGAAGCCAAGATCCAGACGCTGAAGGGCTTCCACTGGGTCTCCGACGCCTTCTTCATGTGCGTGCCCAAGGGCCTGCCCAATGACCGCCTCGCCGTCGTCCTCGATATCATGGCGCATGTGCTGACGCCGAAGATGCAGGCCTATTCCTATGACGAGGGCTATCTCTATCCGGGCCCGGCGGTGAAGAACGTGCCGCTCTCGCTGGCGCCGGAAGCGAGCCAGAAGGTCATCGCCGAGTTCGGCCGGCCCGAATATGCCGACCTGATCGCCAACAACCCGATCGAACTGCCGCTGAAGCCCGACAAGATGGTCGTCGCCTTCCGGAAGTGGGACGAGCTCGTGGGAGCGAAACGGGCGAAGTGAGACGCTGTCGAGCGCGGAGAACCCCTCTCCCGGATGGGAGAGGGGCAGGGGTGAGGGACCGCCGCTGATCGCCTAAACGATACGGAGCCGTTGCGCCTTCCGCGGAAACGGCAGGCCCTCATCCGGCGCTCCGCGCCACCTTCTCCCATCCGGGAGAAGGAAGAGGCGTCGCGGCCGGCATCAACGCCGATTGACTTCCCGCTCCCCATGCGCTTTTCATCGCCGCAGAGCGCATGGGGCGCCACCAGTCCGCGGCAAGGGAGCCTGCTCCCACCCATAATCTGAAGCGAAGACATCGCATCATCGCTTTCTTCCGGCCTGTCGAGCGGACATCAGGCTTCTTTCGGAAGGAAGACGCATGTCTGATCCCACCCGCGAACTCACACCCCGTTCCAACCTCGAAACCATCCGCCGCCAGGCCAAGCGCTGGCTCAGGGAGATCGAGGCCGACGACGTCGAAGCCCTTGCCCGCTTCCGCAAGCTGATCCCGAACCATGCCGGCAAGCCGAAGCTGCGCGAGGTCCAGCATGCGCTCGCCCGCGATTACGGGCTCACGAACTGGGCTGCGCTGAAGCAGGAACTCGCTGCGCGCGAGGCGGCGGCGCAAGGCCATGCCGCACTCGTCGCGCTATTCCTGGAGAAGTCGGCGCTGCGCTACGGCGTCAGGCCGGGCACGCAGAGCTGGGGCGAGTACGAGGCCGACCGGCCGGCGCGCGGCGCGCTGGCGCAGCGCCTGCTCGAACGCCATCCGGAGATCATCAGCGACAGCGTCCACACCGCCGTCGCCGCGCATGATCTCGATGCTGTCAGCGCCTTCCTGGCGAAGGATGCCAAGCTCGCGGACAGGCCGAGCGGGTTCGACGGCTGGACGCCCCTCGTCCGGCTCGCCTTCACCCGCCTGCCGAACGAGGCTCTGTCCCGCAACGCCGTCGCCATCGCGCAGCTTCTGCTCGACCATGGCGCCGATCCGAACGCGCTGTTCAGCGACGGCACCAACCATTTCACCCCGTTGACCGGCGTCATCGGAGGCGGCGAGAGCAACCAGCCGCCGCATCCGCAGGCCGAAGCGCTGGCCCGCCTCCTGATCGCCCGCGGCGCTGATCCTGTGAATGGTCAGGCGCTGTACAACTCCTCGCTCGGCGCCGATGACGTCGCCTGGCTCGATCTGCTCTGGAGCGAGACGGAGAAGCGCGGCGAGAGCGCTCGTTGGCGCGAGCCGGTGCGGGAATTGCCGGCGCCGCCGCTCGACTATCTGCTCAGCAATGCTGTGCCGCGCCAGCCAAAGCGCACCGCCTGGCTCCTCGCCCATGGTGCCAGCGCGCAGGCGCTCAACGCCTATTCGAAGCAGAGCCTGGTCAAGCAGGCGATGCTCGACGGCCGCAGCGATATCGTCAGCCTGCTCGTGGACAATGGCGCCAGTCCGGTCGAGCTCGACGGGCAGGAGGCTTTCACTGCCGCGGTCGCGCGTGGCGACGAGGGCGAGGCGCGTCGCCTGCTCGCGGGCAATCCGGAATTCCTGCGCGATCCGGCGCCGTTCTTCGTCGCGATAAGGCAAGGCAAGCCGGAGATTGCGGCGCTGGCCCTGCGCCTTGGCGTCTTGCCGAATGCCGAGACCCGCGATGGCGTCCGCGCCCTGCATGAGGGGGCTGGCAGCGATGCAATCGAGATCGTCGCTCTGCTGGTCGAAGCTGGCGCTGAGATCGATCCGATCGAGCGCCGCTATGGCTCGACCCCGCTCGGCTGGGCGCAACATCTGGGCGCCAGCGCCGTGCAGATCTATCTGGCCTCGCGCAGCCGCGACATTCAGGCCCTGTGCGAGGCTGCGGAGATCGAGCGGCTGGAGGCTCTGTTCGCCGACGATCCGGCGCTAGCCAACGCACCGGCGCGTTCGGGCGAGCCGCCGCTATTCTGCCTGCCGGATGACGACACCAGCGCCTGCGATCTCGTCGAGTTCCTGCTGGCGGCGGGAGCTGATCCGACGATGCGGAACGCTGAAGGGCTGACGCCCGCGCAAATCGCGCGCAAGCGGGGGTTGCTGGATACGGCGGCGCTGATCGAGACTTCCCTTCTCCCCTCGGGGGAGAAGGTGGCAGCGCGAAGCGCTGACGGATGAGGGAAGGACGGGCCGCAGCCTGTCCCTGTCTCACCCAGTCGACCCGCCCTCATCCCCCTGCCGGGACCTTCTCCCCCGAGGGGAGAAGGAAGCTCCAAGGGGAGAAGGATTCTACGCAGCCTCCAGCCCGAACTGGAGCGCCGCGAGGCGCGCATAGAGCCCGCCCTTGGCGACGAGGGCGGTGTGCGTGCCTTCCTCGACCACCCTTCCGTCCTCCATCACCAGGATGCGGTCGGCGGAGAGGATCGTGGCGAGGCGGTGGGCGACGACCAGCGTCGTCCGCCCCTGCATCAATCGGTCGAGCGCGTCCTGCACGGCGCGCTCGCTTTCCGAATCGAGCGCCGAGGTCGCTTCGTCGAGCAGCAGAATCGGAGCGTCCTTCAGCACGGCACGGGCGATGGCGAGGCGCTGGCGCTGGCCGCCCGAAAGCGTGACGCCGCGCTCGCCGATAATGGTGTCGTAGCCATCGGGCAGGGCGCGGATGAAGCCGTCGGCGGCGGCGAGCTGCGCGGCCTCCTCGATCTCGGCCCGGCTCGCGCCTGGGCGGCCATAGGCGATGTTGTCGGCCACGGAGACGCCGAACACGGTCGGCTCCTGCGGCACCAGCGCGAAGCGGCTGCGCCAGTCGGTCGGGTCGGCTTCCGGCCCGGCGACGCCATCGACGACGACGCGGCCGGCGAAGGGATCGTAGAAGCGCAGCGCCAATTGCAGCACCGTGCTCTTGCCGGCGCCGGACGGGCCGACCAGTGCGACCCGCTCGCCGGGCTTGATCGCCAGGTCGAGATCGGCGAGCGCGAGATTGCTGCGGCCGGGATAGCGGAAGGAGACGTCCTCGAAGGCGAGCGCGCCGACCGGTGGGGTCGGCAGTGCCTTCGGATGGGGCGGAGCGGTGATCGCCGGCTTCGTCGCCAGAATCTCGCCGAGCCGCCCGGCGGCGCCGGCCGCGGCCGAGATGTCGCCATAGACCTCGGAGAGCTGGCCGAGCGAGCTCGCCGCCAGTACGGCATAGAGCACGAATTGCGACAGGCGCCCGCCGCTCATCCGCCCGGCGAAGACCTCGGTCGCGCCGACCCAGAGCACGAGGACGACGCTGGCCGAGACCAGGAAGATCGCAATGCCCGAGAGCCAGGCGCGCGAGCGCGTCGCGTCGCGGGAGGCGGCATAGGCGCCGTCCGAGGCGCCCTGGAAGCGCGCCGTGGTGTCGCGCTCGGCACCGAAGGACTGCATGGTTCGGATCGCGCCGATCGCCTCCGAGGCGAAGGCCGAGGCATCGGCGAGTCGGTCCTGCGCGGCGCGGGCACGCTTGCGGACGCTGCGGCCGGAGAAGACCAGCGGCAGCACGATCAGCGGAATCGCGCCGATCACGATCGCCGAGAGGCGCGGGCTGGTGAAGATCATCATCGCCAGCGCGCCGAGGAACATGATGCCGTTGCGCAGGGCGATCGAGGCGGTCGAGGCGAAGGTCGACTTGATCTGGGTGGTGTCGGCGGTCAGCCGCGAGACCAGGTCGCCGGCACGGCTGGCATCGAAGAAGGCCGGCTCGAGCCGAGTCAGGTGGCGGAAGACATCGGCGCGCAGCTCGGAGACGACGCGCTCGCCGACCGTCATCACCAGATAGAAGCGGAACGAGCTCGCCAGCGCCAGCACGGCGACGACGCCGATCAGGATGGCGAAATAGGAGTTGGCGAGCTGCTGCTCGCCGCCGGAGAAGCCGACATCGATGACGCGCCTGACCGCCATGGGCAGCGCCAGCGTCGCGACCGAGGCGACGATCAATGCAACGAGCGCGAAGGCGATCCGCCGCTTCTGTGCCACGGCATAGGGCCAGAACGAGCGGAGCGCCTTGAAATCCGGTCGTGCTTTTTTGTCTTCGTTGTTCTCGTTCGCCACGCTCATTTGTCCTGAAAAGCTTGCACCGCCGCCACGGCTGCGCTATGGGCAGCCGACTTCACGACAGGCTCATACGAATTGTTCGAAGAGCCGGCGATGTGCGCCGAGTTCCGGCCACCCGCTTTTCGAATTGAGGATTTCGCCATGAAGACCGGCATTCATCCCGACTACCACACCATCAAGGTCGTCATGACCGATGGCACCGAATACTTCACGCGTTCGACGCTGGGCAAGGAGGGTGACACCCTCAACCTCGACATCGACCCGAAGACCCACCCGGCCTGGACCGGCGGCACCCAGCACATGCTGGACCGTGGTGGCCGCGTCTCGCGCTTCAACTCGCGTTTCGGCGCGCTGGGCGCCCTCGGCAAGAAGTAATTCCAAGCTTTTGTGGGCCCGAGCGGCTCGCGACGGCAGACGGGAAGCCCGGCCTCACGGCCGGGCTTTTTCGTTTTGGCGGCGACGATAGGCCGCGGCCGGTTCTGCGCCGTCGCAGTATGCGAGGCGGCGCTTTGCGGCCCGTCATCGGGGATATGTCACGCATCGGCCTGCGAGCAGCGCCTGATGAATTGACTCCGCTTGAGCCGGCGGCCTATCGAACGCGCGACCTTTTCTTGAATTCGCTGTTCGCCGCCGGCCGGCTCCGGCGCGAGCCCTGTTCCCGCCTCGCCGGAGAAATTTCATGACGACGCCTGCGATCGACCGCGCCCAGCACGAGCGGCTCGCCAACGCCATCCGCTCCCTCGCCATGGACGGCGTCGAGCAGGCGAAGTCCGGCCATCCCGGCCTGCCGATGGGCGCCGCCGACGTCGCGACGGTGCTGTTCACCCGCATCCTGAAATACGATGCGGCCGAGCCGCGCTGGCCCGATCGCGACCGCTTCGTGCTCTCGGCCGGCCACGGCTCGATGCTGATCTACGCGCTGCTCTACCTCACCGGCACGCCGGGCATGGAGCTCGACGACCTCAAGAAGTTCCGCCAGCTCGAATCGAAGACCCCGGGCCATCCGGAGAACTTCATGACAGCCGGCGTCGAGACCACCACCGGCCCGCTCGGCCAGGGGCTCGCCACCGCGGTTGGCATGGCGATGGCCGAGCGCATGCTCGCCGCCGAGTTCGGCAAGAAGCTGGTCGACCACAAGACCTATGTGCTGGCCTCCGACGGCGACCTGATGGAGGGCATCAGCCAGGAGGCGATCGCGCTCGCCGGCCATCAGAAGCTGAACAAGCTGATCGTGCTCTGGGACGACAACGGCATCTCGATCGACGGGCCGCTCTCGATCTCCGACTCGGTCGACCAGCTCGCCCGCTTCAAGGCCTGCGGCTGGAAGGCCGAGCGCGTCGACGGGCATGATCCCGATGCGATCGAGGCAGCGATCCGCCGCGCCCAGAAGTCGAACAAGCCGACGCTGATCGCCTGCAAGACCGTGATCGGCTTCGGCGCGCCGAAGAAGGCCGGCACTTCCAAGGCGCATGGCGAGCCGCTCGGCGCCGAGGAGCTTGCCGCCGCCAAGAAGGCGCTCGGCATCACCGGCGGGCCGTTCGAAGTCGCGGCCGATGTGCTCAAGGCCTGGCGCGGCTTCGGCGCCACCGGCTTCGCCGAGCGCAAGGAATGGAATACGCGCCTGGCGGCGCTCTCCGAGCGCAAGCGCGGCGAGTTCGAGCGCCGCTTGAACCATACCGTGCCGGCGAAGCTCGCCAAGACGCTGGTTGCCCACAAGAAGGCGCTGGCTGCGAGCCCGGTCACGGTCGCGACCCGCAAGGCCTCCGAACTGGCGTTGGACGTGATCGTGCCGGTGATGCCGGAGCTGGTCTCGGGCTCGGCCGACCTGACGCCGTCCAACAACACCCGTGCCAAGGGCTTCGAGGACTTCACGCCGAAGACCCCGAAGGGCCGCTATGTCCGCTACGGCATCCGCGAGCACGGCATGGCGGCGGCGATGAACGGCATCACCCTGCATGGCGGCTTCCGCACCGCGGGCGGCACCTTCCTGGTCTTCGCCGACTATGCCCGTCCGTCGATGCGGCTCGCCGCGCTGATGGGGCTGCCGGTCGTCTACGTCATGACCCATGATTCGATCGGCCTCGGCGAGGACGGTCCGACCCACCAGCCGGTCGAGCAGATCGCCAGCTTGCGCGCCATGCCGAACATGCGCGTGCTGCGTCCCGCCGATGCGATCGAGACGGCCGAAGCCTGGCAGATCGCGCTGGAGCGTACCGACGGCCCGACCGTGCTCGCTCTGTCGCGCCAGAACCTCGCCCCGGTCCGCACCGATGCCTCGGCGACGAACCGCTCGGCCAAGGGCGCCTATGAATTGCTGGCGGCCGAGGGCGGCAAGGCTCAGGTCTCGCTCTTCGCCTCGGGCTCCGAGGTCGAGATCGCGGTCGCTGCCCGCAAGCTCCTGGCTGACAAGGGCATTCGCGCCCGTGTCGTCTCGGTGCCCTCGCTCGAGGCGCTGCTGGAGCAGGACGAGGCGACCAGGGCTGCGATCATCGGCGATGCCCCGATCAAGATCGCGGTCGAGGCCGCCGTGCGCTTCGGCTGGGATGGCGTGATCGGCGCAGATGGCGGCTTCGTCGGCATGTCCTCCTTCGGGGCGAGCGGCCCCTACAAGGAGGTCTACAAGCATTTCGGCATCACGCCGGAAGCGGTGGCCGAGGCTGCGATCAAGCGTCACAACGGCTGAGCGCTCATATTTTTAAGGCCTGCCCTTGCGTTCCGCCATGGTTTGGCCGATTTGCCCGCGTGAATGACGCCGGTCCTACCGGCGAACGGCGAAGGAGAGGATTGAGATGACGGTCAAGGTGGCGATCAACGGCTTCGGCCGTATCGGGCGCAACGTGCTGCGCGCGATCATCGAGTCGAAGCGCAAGGACATCGAGGTCGTGGCGATCAACGATCTCGGCCCGGTCGAGACCAACGCCCATCTCTTTCGCTTCGACTCCGTGCACGGCCGCTTCCCCGGCACGGTGACCGTCTCCGGCGACACGATCGATGTCGGCCGCGGCCCGATCAAGGTGACCGCGATCCGCGACCCCAAGGACCTGCCGCACAAGGCGCTCGGCGTCGACATCGCGCTGGAATGCACCGGCATCTTCACCACCCGCGACAAGGCTGCGGCCCATCTCGCCGCCGGCGCCAAGCGCGTGCTGGTCTCGGCCCCCTGCGACGGCGCCGACCTGACGGTGGTCTACGGCGTCAACAACGAGGCCCTGACCAAGGACCACATCGTCGTCTCGAACGCTTCCTGCACGACCAACTGCCTCGCGCCGGTGGTCAAGGTGCTGCATGACGCCGTCGGCATCGACAAGGGCTTCATGACCACGATCCATGCCTATACCGGCGACCAGCCGACGCTGGATACGATGCACAAGGATCTCTATCGCGGCCGCGCTGCCGCGATGTCGATGATCCCGACCTCGACCGGCGCCGCCAAGGCGATCGGCCTCGTCATCCCCGAGCTCAAGGGCCGGCTCGACGGCACCTCGATCCGTGTGCCGACGCCGAACGTCTCGGTCGTCGACTTCAAGTTCATCTCGAAGCGCAAGACCACGGTCGAGAAGATCAACGACGCCATCATCAAGGCGAGCAAGCGCGGCGCGCTGAAGGGCATCCTCGCCGTCACCGACCAGCCGAACGTCTCGATCGACTTCAACCACGATCCGGCCTCGTCGACCTTCGCGCTCGACCAGACCAAGGTCATGGACGAGAAGTTCGTCCGCATCCTCACCTGGTACGACAATGAGTGGGGCTTCTCGAACCGCATGAGCGACACCGCCGTCGCCATGGCGAAGCTCATCTGACCCACGCTCCTGCTGCGGCCGCGCCCCCTCGGTGCGGCCGCGTCCACACCGCCAAGGAATGGACTGCGCTATGAACAAGATCGAGCCGACCGTTGCCAATCCGGCTACGCCCGTAGAGGGCGTCATCGTGCCGCCGGCCCCGAGCATGGCCGAGATCGCCGCGGCGCGGGCTACTGAGGCGAAGCCGGTTGAGCCGCTCGCCCCGAGCGACCCGCGCAAGCTCGACCAGCTGTCGCGGATCGAGGACAAGACGGCGCGGATCGAAGAGAAGTTCGCGCGTTACGAGGCGGTGCTGACCCGCGCCGAAGCCTCGTTGGAGCGCAGTGCCCAGAAGGTCGACCTCGCCGCCGGGACGATGGATTTCGCCGGCCTGCGCGAGGAGCTCTCGGCCCTGCGCCAGCGCGTCAACGCCACCCCGCGCTTCGGCGCCTTGCTGCTCACCGGCATCGTCACCGCGGTGCTGACCGTCATCCTGACGGTGCTCGTGCTGAAGAGCGGCGTTCCCGGCGTGCTGCCGCCGATCCTGCCGCGATGAGCTTCCGCCCGCCCGCCGATCTTGCGGACGGGCGTAGCGTCCGCTGGCGGGCGCTGGAAGGCGACGGGCTCGAGCATCTGACATTGCGCGCGGAGGCGAGCGGCCTTCGCGCCGATGCCGCACTGGTCGGCGAGCGTGATGGCAGCCGCTTCGGTGCGCGCTATCGCATCGATTGCGACGCCGATTTCACGGCGCGTTCCTTCGAGATCGCGACGACCGACGGCCGCCGGCTCGCCATGACCCGGCGCGACGGCGCCTGGCATGACAGCCAGCGCGGCCATCTGGCGGCTTTCGACGCCTGCATCGATATCGACCTTTCCGCCACCCCCTTCACCAACACGCTGCCGATCCGCCGCTGCGCCTGGCAGCTCGGCCAGCAGCGGCGCATCGCCATGCTGTTCGTGCCGTTCGACAGCTTCGAGCCGTTCGTCACCGAGCAGCTCTACACCTGCGTGACCCCGAGCCTCTTCCGGTTCGAGACGGCCGATGGCAGTTTCACCGCCGAGCTTCCGGTCGACGAGGACGGCCTCGTCATGGATTATCCCTGTCTGTTTCAACGCCTGTAAGAGAGCCCTCCATGCCCGCTTTCCGCACCCTCGACGACGCCGATCTCGCCGGCAAGCGCGTCCTCGTCCGTGTCGATCTCAACGTGCCGATGGAGGAGGGCAGGGTCACCGACACCACCCGTATCGACCGCATCCTGCCGACGATCCGCGAGATCGCGCAGAAGGGCGGCAAGGTCGTCCTGCTCGCGCATTTCGGCCGGCCCAAGGGCCGTGACGAGAAGAACAGTCTCAGGCAGGTGGTGCCGGCGCTGGCGCATGCGCTCGGCCAGCCGGTGATCTTCGTCGGCGACTGCATCGGCACGGAAGCGCCGAAGGCGATCGCCGCCGCCAAGAACGGCGAGATCCTGCTGCTGGAGAACACTCGCTTCCACGCCGGCGACGAGAAGAACGATCCTGAATTCGTCAAGGCGCTCGCCGCCAATGGCGATCTCTACGTTAACGACGCCTTCTCGGCCGCGCACCGCGCCCATGCCTCGACCGAAGGGCTGGCGCATCTGCTGCCGGCCTATGCCGGCCGGACCATGCAGGCCGAGCTCGAGGCGCTCTCGGCCGGCCTCGACAACCCGGCCCGGCCGGTGATGGCGATCGTCGGCGGCGCCAAGGTCTCGACCAAGCTCGAACTGCTGGGGAATCTCGTGCAGAAGGTCGACGTGCTCGCCATCGGCGGCGGCATGGCCAACACCTTCCTCGCCGCCCGCGGCGTCAATGTCGGCAAATCGCTGTGCGAGCACGACCTCGCCGAGACCGCCCGCGAGATCGAGGCCAAGGCCAAGGCGGCTGGCTGCGAGATCATTCTGCCGGTCGATGCGCTGGTCGCGCGTGAGTTCAAGGCGCATCCCGGCCATCGCGTCGTCTCGATCGGCGAAGTCGGGCCGGACGAGATGATCCTCGATGCCGGCCCGCTCAGCGTCGCCGAGGTCGTGCTCAAGCTCAACAGCGTCAAGACGGTGGTCTGGAACGGGCCGTTCGGCGCCTTCGAGCTGCCGCCCTTCGACACGGCGACTGTCGCCGTGGCCAAGGCCGTGGCGGAGCGCGTGCGCGAGGGCAAGCTCGTCGCGGTGGCCGGTGGCGGCGACACGGTCGCGGCGATGAACCATGCCGAGGTCGCCGAGGACCTCACTTACGTCTCGACCGCGGGCGGCGCCTTCCTCGAATGGATGGAAGGCAAGGCGCTGCCGGGCGTCGAGGCGCTGCGGAAGGGCTGAACGGCGGCGCAGCCTGCGGTTGCGCAACGCGATGTTTATGCTATGTTCTCGTGCATGAGCGAGAACGTGCAGACAGCGATGTTCGAGATCCTGAAGAAGATTCAGGCGCAGCTCTCCGAGCACGACAAGCGCTTCGACGCGGTCGACAAGCGCTTCGACGAGCTCGGCGATCTCGTTCGCAAACAGCGCAGGGATACGGCCGGCCTGCTCGTCATGGCCAAGGCCGTGACGGGCGACTTTGCCGAGCAGGTCGCCGCGATCGAGGAGCGGGTCAAGGTCCTGGAAGCCCGCGGGCGCTGATCGCGTTCACGTTTTCCGGCGCTTTCGCTTTGCGTCCGCCACAGTTCGATTCTAAACCCTCCGGATAAAGCAGAGCCCAACCGGAGGATCATCGTGGCCCGCATCACGCTTCGCCAATTGCTCGACCATGCTGCCGAGAACGACTACGGCGTTCCGGCCTTCAACATCAACAACATGGAGCAGGCGCTCGCGATCATGGCCGCGGCGGACGCGACGGACGCGCCGGTGATCATCCAGGCCTCGCGCGGGGCGCGCTCCTATGCCAACGACATCATGCTCAAGCACATGATGGACGCGGTCACCGAGATCTATCCGCACATCCCGGTCTGCGTGCATCTCGACCACGGCAACGAGCCGGCGACCTGTATGACCGCGATTCAGGCCGGCTTCACCTCGGTGATGATGGACGGCTCGCTCAAGGCCGACGGCAAGACCCCGGGCGACTGGGACTACAATGTCGGGGTGACCAAGACCGTCACCGAGATGTCTCATCTCGGCGGCATCTCGGTCGAGGGCGAGCTCGGCGTGCTCGGCTCGCTGGAGAGCGGCGAGGGCGAGAAAGAGGACGGCCACGGATTCGAGGGCAAGCTCAGCCACGACCAGCTCCTGACCAACCCGGACGAGGCGGTGAAGTTCGTCGCCGAGACCAAGGTCGATGCGCTCGCCATCGCCATGGGCACGTCGCATGGCGCCTACAAGTTCACCCGCAAGCCCGACGGCGCGATCCTGGCGATGCATGTCATCGAGGAGATCCACAAGAAGCTGCCGAACATGCACCTCGTCATGCACGGCTCCTCCTCGGTGCCGCAGGACCTGCAGGACGTGATCAACCAGTATGGCGGCAAGATGCCCCAGACCTGGGGCGTGCCGGTCGAGGAGATTCAGCGCGGCATCAAGCACGGCGTGCGCAAGATCAACATCGACACCGACAACCGGATGGCGATGACCGGCCAGATCCGCAAGATCCTGTCCGAGCACCCCGGCGAGTTCGATCCGCGCAAGTACCTGAAGCCGGCGATGGAGGCGATGACCGCGCTCTGCAAGAAGCGGCTGGAGGAGTTCAACACCGCCGGCCAGGCCTCGAAGATCAAGCGCGTGATCACGCTGGCGGATATGGCCAAGCGCTACGCCAAGGGCGAGCTCGACCCGACCTTCGGCGCCAAGAAGGCGGCCTGATCAGAGAATGCCGTCCCGGTCCTGTCTCAACCTGAACCGGGACGGCATTCGACCATGAAAAAAGTGCTGTTCGTCTGCAGCCAGAACCGCCTGCGCAGCCCGACCGCCGAACAGATATTCTCGACGCGGGCCGATCTCGAAGTCACATCGGCAGGCACCAACAAGGACGCTGAAACGCCGCTCACTGCCGAGCTTGTCGCGTGGGCCGACATTATCTTCGTCATGGAGAAAGAGCACCGGAACAAGCTGCAGCGCCGCTTCAAAAAGGAACTTAGAGCGCGGCTGATCTGCCTCGATATACTGGATGACTACGAATTCATGGATCCGGTATTGGTCAGCTTGCTTGAAAACAAGGTCGGTCGACTTCTGCCCTAGCTGCAAGGGGAGCTAGGCGCGGCTCCAGAGCAAGAATTCCGAGCGCCGCTGAGGCCCGATCGTTCCTGCTCTGGTTGAGCGGCGGTAGCTGCCTGCTCAGGCAGCGCGGTTCTGCTTCGTCAGGTTTTCGAAGGCCTCGGTCAGGGTCTCGGCCTGGCGGGTCAGCGCCTGGGCGAGGCCCAACATCTCACCGACGCCTGTCCCTGCAGCCTGGGCGGATTCATTGACGCTGGCGATGGCTTGCGCGACGTCCTGCGTCCCCTGCGAGGCGAAGCTGATGCTGCGGGCGATCTCCTGGGTCGCCGCCCGCTGTTCGTCGACCGAACTCGCGATCGTCAGAGTCGTCTGGTCCATCTCGCCGACGAAGCCGACGATGCTTTCGATCGCTTCGACTGCTTCCTGCGTCGCAGCCTGCATGGTCGGAACCTGGGCCGCGATCTCGTCGGTCGCCTTGGCCGTGCGCGCGGAGAGCTGCTTCACCTCCTGGGCGACGACGGCGAAGCCGCGTCCGGCTTCGCCGGCCCGGGCCGCTTCGATGGTTGCATTGAGCGCCAGCAGATTGGTCTGTTCGGCGATGTCCCGGATCAGGTCGACGACCGAGCCGATCGTCCGGGCCGATAGCGCGAGGCTCTTGACGATCGATTCCGTCCGCAGCGCCGCGTTGCTGGCATCGTGAGCCTTGGTCGTGGCGCGGGCGACTTCCTCGGAAATCTGGCTGAGCGAGATCGAGAGCTCCTCGGTCGCGCTGGCGACGCTGCCGACATTGTCGGAGGCTTCGTCGGATGCCCTGGCGGCGGCGATGGCCTGTACGCCGGTCTCCTTCACGACGCCGTTCATCGTATGCGCCATACCCTCGACGACACGGGCGCTGCCGGTCACCGTGTTCACGACATCGCGGACCGTGACCTCGAAGGCCGAGATCTCGTGCTGGACGCGCGCACGGCTCTGCTGCTGGACATGCGTATAGGTCTCGAGCAGGAGTTCCAGGTCGAGTTGCACCGCCTTGTTCAGGGCGGCGCGCAACGCGATGCGTCGATTGTATTCCTTGGCCTGCCAGAAATGGCTGAGCCTGGCGAGGCCGTCGCGCAGCAGACCGAGCTCCGCGCCGATCGCGTTGCCGACGATGGCGTGGCAGATCGCGACCGCATGGGCGGGAACGCCGTTGTCGTTGAAGGCACTGGCGAGCGCATGCGCCGATTCCAGATAGCCGCCGTCGAGATCGCCGGAGATCAGCCTGATCCAGTGCGCGAGCCGCAGCTCGTGCACTTCGGGTCGCTGCATCGCGCTCAGGATCTCGGGCCAAGCCTCGAAACGCTCGTGCAGCTCGGGCAGTAGCACAGGCAGGCGCCCGCGCGCGAATTCAGCCTGCTGCTGCAGCAGGCCAATATCGATGGCGTCGATCCGGAAGGCCCGCAGGCGCGCCGCGTGCTCGGCGATGGCATTGGTCATGCGGGCTGTGTTCGGTTCCGCTGGTGGGCCTGTCTGCGACTGTGCGGGCAGTTCGCGAAGAAACGCTTAAGCATGGAGCCGAGGGCGCGTAGACTGGAAACGCTGCCGCCGCGCTTGCCTCGCCACGAGCCGGCTGAGTATAAGCCGGCCGGCGCATAGACAGCGGAGATCAGGGCGTATGGCCGGCCATTCACAGTTCAAGAACATCATGCACCGCAAGGGCAAGCAGGATGCGGTGCGCTCCAAGCTGTTCTCGAAGCTGGCCCGTGAAATCACCGTCGCTGCCAAGATGGGCATGCCCGACCCGAACATGAATCCGCGCCTGCGCATGGCCGTGCTGGCGGCGCGGGCCGAGAACATGCCCAAGGACAATATCGAACGCGCGATCAAGAAGGCGCTCGGCGGCGAGGGCGAGAACTATGACGAGGTCCGCTACGAGGGCTATGGCCCAGGTGGTACCGCCGTGATCGTCGAGGCGCTGACCGACAACCGCAACCGCACCGCCTCCGCCGTCCGCTCCTATTTCACCAAGTCCGGTGGAGCGATGGGGGAGAGCAACTCGGTGTCGTTCATGTTCAACCGCGTCGGCGAGATCAGCTATGCGCCGGAGGCGGGCGATGCCGACAAGGTGATGGAAGCGGCGATCGAGGCCGGCGCCGACGATGTGATCTCGGACGAGAACGGCCACACCATCCTGTGTGCCTTCGACGCCCTGAACGAAGTCTCCAAGGCGCTGGAAGCTTCGCTCGGTGCCCCGGCTTCGGCCAAGCCGGTCTGGCGGCCGACCACCACGGCACCGCTCGACGAGGAGAAGGCGGCTTCGATGATGAAGCTGATGGAAGCGCTCGACAATGACGACGACGTCCAGAACGTCTTCGCCAATTTCGAGATCGCCGACGACATCATGGCCAAGCTCGGCTGAGCGGGACGATCCTCGTCACCGCCCGATCAGCGCATCCCAGAGCGGCAGGCTGACGAGCGCGCTGAGGAAGATCGTCAGATAGGCGATGCGGCGGAAGGTCTGTTCCGAGGCCAGGCCGAAGGCGTGTGTGCCGATCCAGAGCCCGGCGCCGTAGAAGGCAAAGAGCGGCAGCGCCATCAGCGCCGAGGTGAGGGTGATGATGCCCTTCAACGCGAGGATCACGCCACTGACGACGGTGCTGAGCCCGAAATAGGTCTGCAGGTTGGCGCGGGTCTTGTGCCGGTCGTTGCGCTGGGCGCCGAGCCAGAACACCGCGAGCGGCATGCCGCCGATGCTTGCGAGCCCGTTGCACAGGCCCGATGCTGCGCCGACGCCGAGCGAGAGCGGAATGCCGGGCTTGCCATGATAGCGCCAGCCGGAGGCCATCAGCACGACGGCGGCGAGCACGAGCAGCGCCAGCAGCCAGCGCATCGTCTCGCGATCGAGCCAGGTGAGGAGGGCGATGCCGAGCGGCAGCGTCAGCGTCGCGGCGATCAGGAGTGGGATGACCTCGCTCCATTCCGCACGCTTGGCCGAGCGTGCCGCCAACGGCAGGGCGAAGGGCAGGTCGATGACCCAGATCAGTCCGAGCGCGGCGACCGGCCCGAGCACGATCGAAGCCAGCGGCATGAACACCATGGCGAAGCCGAAGCCGGTAAAGCCGCGCACCAGCCCGCCGAGCAGGGTTGCGCCGAGAAGGACGGCGATGCCCTGTGAGGTGATACCGGGGAAGAGCAGGGGGAGGAGGTCGGTCATCTTGCGATCGGAAAAGGATTTTCCTTCCTTCACGCAAGGCGTGCCACGATCAACCCCCGTTGCAGTGATGGCAGGGATGAGTGTTGCTCATCGGTGGCGTTGCGCCGCTGGCCCGCCTCCTGCCCGGCGGCCTGCGAGGGGCGGTTTCGCGTAGCCCGGACTGTCGGCAAGGCGCGGCTCTCATACCTTACGAAACTTTAATCAGGCGCGTCATCTCGCGTTCATCTCGGCGATCCTAGCGTCATTTGGCCGCGAGACCTCTCGGATGTTTCGCCTGGTCGACGCTGCAGCAACTCGACCCCATAGGGGGATGACGATCATGACACGCACCAGATTTGCGCTCGCCGCCGGCCTCCTCGCGCTCAGCGGAGGCTTCATGTTGCAGACTTCATCGCCCGCGCTTGCGCTGACGATGAAGGAGTGCAGCACCAAGTATAATGCCGCCAAGACCAGCAATACGCTCGGGGGGCAGTCCTGGAACGATTTCCGCAAGGCGCAATGCGGAGATGCTGCCGCGCCCGCCGCGGCGACCCCTGCTGCTGCGGCGACGCCGGCTGCGACGGCTCCGGCGAAGCCGGCCGCCAGCACGTCCGCCGCTCCGGCCAAGCCCGTCGCGGCCGGCAATGTCGTGTTCCCGAGCAAGGTCGATCCGAAATACTCGACCCTCTCGGCCGGCAAGCAGCGCTTCAAGACCTGCAACGACCAGTACGACGCCAACAAGGCCAATGGCGGCAATGGCGAGCTGAAATGGATTCAGAAGGGCGGCGGCTACTACAGCCAGTGCAATGCCCGGCTGAAGGGCGCCTGAGCGCCTCTTTCCATCCATTATCGCTGAAAGAGGGCCGAGCTTCCGCTCGGCCCTGCATCAATCGGCTGGATGCACCCGAGCGCGATCGGGCATAGCGTTCGCGCATGTCCGATCCGATTCGCATTCTCGGTCTCGATCCCGGTCTCAGGAAGACCGGGTGGGGCATCGTCGTCAGCGAGGGCACCAAGCTCTCCTTCATCGCTTGCGGCGTGGTCGAAAGCGACGAGAAGCAGCCGCTCGCCGATCGCCTGAGGCAATTGCACGAGGGCATCGCCGAGGTGATCGGGCGGCACCGGCCGCAGGAGGTCGCGGTCGAGGAGACCTTCGTCAATCGCGATCCACAATCGGCGCTGAAACTCGGTCAGGCGCGCGGCATCGCCCTCGTCGTGCCGGCGCTGGCCGGGCTCGACGTTGCCGAATACGCCGCCAATCTGGTGAAGAAGACGGTGGTCGGCGTGGGCCATGCCGACAAGAAGCAGGTGCAGGCGATGATCCGCGTGCTGCTGCCCAAGGCCGAAACGCGCAGCGCCGACGCGGCGGACGCGCTCGCCGTCGCGATCTGCCATGCCCAGCATCGCGGCGCGCGCGCGCTGCTGGCGCAGTATCAATTGCGAAAGGCGTAGAGCTCGGCATCCGGATCGCCCTTGCCGAGAAGGCCGGCGCGCACGATCTCGGCGCCGATGCGGCTATAGGTGATGCCGTTGCCGCCAAAGCCCATCACGGCCCAGCAATTCCGGAGGTCGGGCATCGGCCCCAGCGTCGGCAGGCCGGTCTCGGAGCCGCCGAAGGTGCCGGTCCAGGCATAGTCGATATCGGTCGAAAGCTGCGGCAGGAGCTGGCCGAGCTTGCGCTGAATGCTCTCCGTCTTTTGCTCGAGCAAGGTGTCGCGCTTGTCCTCGTCGACGAAATCCTCGTCTTCGCCGCCACAGATGACGCGGCCGTCGCGCGTGCTGCGCAGATAGAGGTAAGGGTCCGAAGCCTCCCAGATGAAGCAGCAATCGGGCCAGAGCCGGCGCTTCTGCGGGATCGTGGCGACCGCCCAGGTCGAGAGCACCCGGTGGCCTTTCGGCAGCTTCCCGAAAGGCAGCTCGTAGCCGGTCGCGAAGACGAGGTGCCGGCAGCGGATGCGGTGGCCTTGACGCGTGCGCAGGCCGATCGAGCGTGGCCTGGCGTCGAGGTCGACGATCTCGACCGGCCAGGCGAGGCGGGCGCCGCGGGCGAGCGCGGCCCGGAGGAAGCCGGAAGCGAGCATGACCGGATCGGCTTCGAGGTTATCGTAGCCGAGTAGTGCGGCCGGACGCTCGATGCCGAAGCGTTCCTTCAGCGCGGTGGCATCGAGGTAGGCGGTCTCCAGCCCGGCCCGGCAGCGGGCCTCATGTTCGCGGGCGAGGGCATCGGCATCGAGCACATTGCCAGCGAGGTAGAGCGAGTCGCGGCGAGTGACGGGAGCGATCGAGAGTTCCCGAGTTCGCGCGGCCAGCCCGTCCACGGCAAGGCGCGAGCGCCGCCAGGCGCGGATCGCGGCCTCCTCGCCGATCTGCCGCGTCAGCTTCGTCAGGGGCTGGTCGATCTCGTATTGCAGCAATGCGGTGCTCGCCGGCGTCGAGCCACGGACTGGGCCGCGCCGGTCGACCACCAGCACGTCGAAACCGGCAGCGCTCAGCGCATCGGCCTGCATCGCGCCGGAGATGCCGGCGCCGATGACGACGACGTCGCTTTGCGTGTCCGAGAGGATGCCATGCTTCGGAAAGCGCGGTGGGCGCTTGCCCTGCCAGACCGAGCAGCCGGTCCGCAGATCCCTCGTTTTCGTCAGCACATGCAGCTCCCCTATATCGCCGGTGGAGAACGCATGATCGCCGCGAATGATCCGGTCTGGCGGCGGGCTGCCGCCATGCTAACAGGAGGCATGATCGGAAAGCTCAAGGGCCTCATCGATTCGTATGGCGAGGACCACGTCATCGTCGACGTGCAGGGCGTCGGCTATGTCGTGCAGTGCTCCTCGCGCACGCTGCAGCGCCTGCCCAAGATCGGCGAGGCGGCGGCGCTCTCGATCGAGACCCATGTCCGCGAGGACGCGATCCGTCTTTATGGCTTCATGTCGGATACCGAGCGCGACTGGTTCCGGCTGATGCAGATGGTGCAGGGCGTCGGCGCCAAGGTCGCGCTCGCCATCCTTTCGACGTTCGAGCCCGGCGCGCTCGCGACCGCGATCGCCAGCAACGACAAGGCTGCGGTGGCCCGTGCGCCCGGCGTCGGCCCCAAGCTCGCCCAACGCATCTGCGCCGAGCTCAAGGACAAGGCGCCGGCCTTCGGCCATGTCGACCCGGCGCTGGCGCAGCTCTCTGGTGCGCTTGAAGACAAGCGGCTGCCGCAGCCGGTGGCGGACGCCGTCTCGGCGCTGACCAATCTCGGCTACCCGCAGGCGCAGGCCGTGGCGGCGGTCGCAGCCGCTTCGCGCGAAGCGGGGGAAGGGGCCGGCACGGCGCAATTGATCCGGCTCGGGCTGAAGGAACTGGCAAAATGAGGAAGGGACCGGCGGTGATCTTCCGCGAGATCGCCGACAAGTCGGCATTCCTCGCCTTGATGATGCGGCATTGGGGTTCGCATCGCATGATGATCGGCTCGAAGCTCTACGATTGCGCCGAACTGCCCCTGATCGGCATGTTCGCGGCCGAAGGCGAGTTGCTGGCGGTGGCGAGCTGGGCGCGTGACGGCGAGATCGCGGTGCTCTGCGCGCTGCACTCCCTCAAGGAAGGGGAGGGGGCGGCCTCGCGCATGCTGGAGGCGGTCAAGGCTGCAGCCAAGGCTGCCGGCGCCCGCAAGCTCAGGGCGATGCTGACCAATGACAACATGCCGGCCCTGGTTTTCTACCAGAAGCACGGCTTCCGCTTCTCGGGACTCTATATCGAGGCGATCGACGCCTATCGGGCGATGGTTCCGACGATCATCAAGACCGGCTACCAGGACATTCCGGTGCATGACGCGCTGGAGCTGGAGATCGAGTTGTGAGTGAGCCGAAGCGTCCGGGCCTGATGACGGCGGACAAGCGCGACGACGACAGCGAGGCCTCGCTGCGGCCGCTCTCGCTCGCCGACTTCACCGGACAGGCAGCGGCGCGGGCAAATCTCCAGGTCTTCATCAACGCCGCCCGCACGCGCGGCGATGCGCTCGACCATGTTCTGTTCGTCGGCCCGCCGGGGCTCGGCAAGACGACTTTGGCGCAGATCGTGGCGCGCGAGCTCGGCGTCAGCTTCCGCTCGACCTCGGGGCCGGTGATCGCCAAGGCGGGCGACCTCGCGGCGCAGCTGACCAATCTCGAAGAGCGCGACGTGCTCTTCATCGACGAGATCCACCGCCTCAACCCTGCGGTGGAGGAGATCCTCTATCCGGCGATGGAGGACTACCAACTCGACCTGATCATCGGCGAGGGGCCGGCGGCGCGCTCGGTCAAGATCGACCTGCCGAAGTTCACTTTGGTCGGCGCCACCACCCGCGCCGGTCTGCTGACGACGCCGTTGCGCGACCGCTTCGGCATCCCGATCCGCCTGCAGTTCTACACGGTCGAGGAACTGCAGGGCATCGTCGCGCGCGGCGCCCGTGTGCTCGGTGTGCCGATGTCGGATGACGGCGCCAACGAGATCGCCAAGCGCTCGCGCGGGACGCCGCGCATCGCCGGGCGCCTGCTCCGGCGCGTGCGCGACTTCGCCATCGTCGATGGTGACGCGATCGTCACCCGCAAGGTCGCCGACAAGGCGCTCGGCCTGCTCGATGTCGATGCCATCGGCCTCGACCAGATGGACCGGCGCTATCTGACGACGGTCGCGATCAATTTCGGCGGCGGCCCGGTCGGGATCGAGACCATCGCCGCTTCGCTCTCCGAGCCGCGCGACGCGATCGAGGAGATCATCGAGCCGTTCCTGCTGCAGCAGGGCTTCATCCAGCGCACGCCCCGCGGGCGTTTGCTGACGCCGCATGCCTTCCGGCACCTCGGCATGCCTGAGCCGAGCCGCGAGGGCGCGCAGTTCGGCCTGTTCGGGGATGAGGGGGAGGAGGCGTGATGCGCAAGATTCTTGCTCCGGTGCTTGGGATCATCGGGCTCGTCGCTGCATCGGCCATGCCGGTCAGGGCCGACGACAGCGTGCCGCGCGGCCCGGTCGCCGATGCCTATGCGATCACGATCAAGACGCTCGCCGGGAAAGGCCAGCCGGCCTGGCGTCCGCCGCATCGTGACAAGCTGATGAGCCGGGAACTGGCCGCGCTCTTCGCCCGCGACGACCTCTTCCAGAAGGAGAGCGGCGATATGGGGCCGATCGGCGCCGATCCCTTCCTCAACGGTCAGGACGGCGAGATCAAGAAGCTGACCCTGGATACGATCCCCGTTGCGGCGGGCATTGCGACGGTCGTCGCCAGTTTCCGCAGCTTCGGCAAGCCGGTCACGGTCCAATTCAAGATGATCCGGGAAAACGGCGGCTGGCGCATCGACGACATCGTCGACCAGTTCGAGGGCAAGGATTATTCGATCCGCGCCGCGCTGTCGCAACCCTATGACTGCGGCTCGTTCATGGGCAAACCCTGCAAGCGCTGAGCGCCATCAGTGGAGGGTGATCTTCCGGCTGCGCCTGGGGATCGCCAGCTTTGCCGGCGTCACATGACCGGTGCGAGAACTCGAAGCCGCCAGTCCGGGTGTCGATCTATCGGATTGTCTGGCCTCGTCCCGCTCCTTCCTTTCCTTCAGTTCCCGGCGCGCCTTTTCACGCTGGGTGGCTTGCTTCAGCTTGCGCATCGCCGTCTCCGTCTCGTTCCTAGGCTGGAACGAGACGGAGCGTGTGTGGTTCCCGCCGGGACAGGACGGCTGTTCCAGCAAGGCAGGCCGGTCTAAAGATCGCGCGCCATTCTGCAGAAGGACCGTCATGGCTGCTGCTCACGCGATCTCAGTCCGCGTCTATTACGAGGACACCGACTTTTCCGGCGTCGTCTACCACGCCTCCTATCTGCGCTTCATGGAGCGTGGCCGGACCGAATTGATCCGCGATCTCGGCATCGAGCAGCGCGAGCTCTTCGACGGCGAGGCGGCGCTCGGCTTTGCCGTCCGGCGCATGCTGATCGATTTCATCAAGCCGGCAGTGATGGACGATCTCCTGACCGTGGAGACCAGGCCGACCTTCGCAAGGGGCGCCACCATGGAGCTGGACCAGCGCATCCTGCGTGGTGAAGAGCTCCTGGCCACGGCGCAGGTCAAGGTCGCCTGCGTCGGCGGCGGCAAGGCCCGGCGCATCCCCGACGTGCTGCGGCATCGCCTGGGCCTCGAAATCATCTGATCGCTCATGACGCCCGCTGGCATCGACGCTGGCGGATCGCCATGTTAGGGCCCGTAACATGAGCTGGAAACGCAACGAGCCCGAGCAGCCGCGGGGCTATCACCACGGCAATCTCAAGGAGGCGCTGGTGCGCGCCGCCCTCGGCCTGATCGGCGAGAAGGGGCCGAACGGCTTCACCTTCGCCGAGGCCGCGCGCATGGCAGGGGTGAGTCCGGCGGCGCCCTATCGGCATTATCGCGATCGTGATGAGCTGCTCGCCGATGTCGCGGTCCATGGCTTTGCCGCTTTCGAAGCCGCCCTCGCCAAGGCCTGGGACGATGGCAAGCCCGATCCGGAGACCGCGTTCCATCGCCTTGGTCGCGCCTATCTCGCTTTCGCCCACGATCAGCCGGCCTTCTATTCGGCGATGTTCGAGGCGGGCGTCCCGCTCGATGCCAGCCCCGAATTGCGGGCCGCCGCCGACCGCTCCTTCCAGCAATTGCGCCAGGCGGCGGAGACGCTGATCGCGGCGCTGCCACAGGGCAAGCGGCCGCCGGCCCTGATGATGGCGCTGCATATCTGGGCGATGTCGCACGGCGTCGCCGCCCTGTTCGGCCGCGCCGATGCCGGCCGGCGGCCGTTGCCGATGTCGGCTTCCGACCTGCTCGAAGCGGGAATGCTGATCTATCTCAAGGGCCTGGGCCTGCCGCCTGAGCAGGCGGGCTGACTTCTTTCTCAAAATTTTGATCCGGCTGTCTTGAAAGCCTTGGCAACCGCGTCCAGATATGTGAATGTGATTTACATTCACACGGTCGGCGAGAGCCGATCGGGAGGTTGGCCGGGAGCGGCATCCGCCGCTGCCATTTGAGGTTCGAGAGGGATCGATGCCGATCGTCGCGAAGCTTGATGAATACGGAAAAGGGGCCTGGATCGCCTTTGCGGTGCTCGGCTTCATCATCTTCTGGCCGCTGGGTCTGGCGACCCTGGTCTTTCTTTTCTGGAGTGGACGCATGGGACATGGTTGCGGACCGGCTCGCTACGAGCACCGGATGAATCGCCTGCAGGACAAGATGGAGCGCCTGCGCGAACGCATGGGCGGTGCCCAGCATTGGGGTGGCCGCGGCGGCTTCGGCGGCGGCTGGGGACGTGGACCCTCGTCGAGCGGCAACCGCGCCTTCGACGAATATCGTGACGAGACGCTGCGTCGTCTCGAGGACGAGCAGCGCGAGTTCCACGATTTCCTCGGCCGGCTGCGCATGGCCAAGGACAAGGCCGAGTTCGACGAGTTCATGAACGAACGCCGCCGTAACGGTGGCAGCGGTACTGTCGAAAGCGCCTGATCGCCCCTTTTCAGAGCTATCGATCGTCGGCGGCCCGCCTCCTCACGGAAGCGGGCCGTTGCTTTTTTCCGCCGGTGTTGCGGCAGGCGTCTCCGGCTTCTTTCGGTTGGTGGTGGCGAAGAAGATCACGATGGTGAGGGCCGTGGTCAGAGAGGCGAGGACGGCGGTAATCTGGGCCTTCAGGCTTTCGATCTTGGCGATACGTCCGGTGATGATGTTGTGACGCAGCTGGAGCGTCGTCAGTCGCTCGCCGGCCTCGATCACCATCGCGTTTTCCATGGCCTGCATGGTCTGGACGGTCTTGGCGTCGCTGTAGTCCTGGTCGACGAGGGCGTCATAAGGCGCCATCCGGCTCTGCCAGTCCTGCGGGTGGACGATCGCCGCCATGCGGCGCACCGCCTGCTTGGCGTTCAGCCGGAACAGCCGGTCGAGCAGGTATTTGTACTGCATCTCGGCCTGCGAGCCGTTCAGCACCAGCAGCAGGGCGCCGCGGCCGAGCTGCAAGGTCTCGAAGCTCTTCACCTGGCCGTCGAGCGCGCCGAGGTCGCGGGTGATCGCATCGCGCTCTTCGGTGAAGCGGGCGCTGCGCCGGTCGAGCGAGTTCGACATGGCGAAGGTCGCGATCGAGGACAGGATCGCCGGCGAGACGATCAGGATCGCGCTCAGCGTCGTCCGGTTCCAGACATAGTTCCGGGCATGGCCCGTCAGCCGTTCGCCAAATCGCATCGCCCCTGGCCCCCGATCGCCGCCTCAGCCGCTCGCTCGTGCCGGCCGCATAGTCGTCATAACGCGATATTAACCATGCAGGCCCTTAACCTTGACGCCGACTTAACGGGACACAAGGCCCTTTGGCGCACGGGACCACCGCCGTTTGGCCCATCTTTCGCCGAATTCAGCGGCAATTGGTGTCAATGGCATATCCCCGGAGCGCAGAAACGGGCGGCGGCGCGAGTCTCGCGGCGCGAAAGACAGGCTGCGCGGGGCCGAGCTCGGTTTCGCGCCCGCCAGATGGAAGGATGACAGGATGAACCCCGCCGTGGAGATCGCGCAGGCCGCGCCGCAGGTCGACATGTCGTTCTGGACGCTGTTCTGGCACGCCCATATCGTCGTCAAGCTGGTGATGATGGGTTTGCTGGCCGCGTCGATCTGGTGCTGGTCGATCATCATCGACAAGACCTTGCTCTACCGCCGCACGCGCCAGGACATGGATGCGTTCGAGGAGGTGTTCTGGTCGGGCCGCTCGCTCGAGGAGCTCTATCGTGACCTCGCCAACCGGCCGGTCAACGACATGGCCGCCGTCTTCGTCGCGGCGATGCGCGAGTGGAAGCGCTCCTTCGAGAACGGCGGGCGCTCGGTCGCCAGCCTGTCGGCGCGCATCGACAAGGTGCTCGACGTCACCATCCAGCGCGAGGCGGAGCGGCTCGAATCGAAGCTGCTGGTGCTGTCGACCATCGCCTCGTCCGCTCCCTTCATCGGCCTGTTCGGCACGGTCTGGGGCATCATGACCTCGTTCACCGCGATCGCGGTCTCGAAGAACTCCTCGCTCGCCGTCGTCGCCCCCGGCATCGCCGAAGCGCTCTTCGCCACCGCAATCGGCCTGTTCGCCGCGATTCCCGCGCTGATGGCCTACAACAAGCTGCAGGCGGAGGTCGCCAAGGCGCAGAACCGGCTTGAGGCCTTCGCCGACGAATTCTCCGCGATCCTGTCGCGGCAGATCGACGAACGTCTGGCGGCGTGAGGGCCTGAAGCATGGGCATGTCAGCTGCAGCCGGCGGCAAGGCCGGGGGACGCCGCGGGCGCCGGCCACGCCGCCACGGAGCCATCGCCGAGATCAACATGACGCCGTTCATCGACGTCATGCTGGTGCTGCTGATCATCTTCATGGTCGCCGCGCCGCTGATCGCGACAGGCGTGCCGATCGACCTGCCGCAGACCGGCGCCAAGCCGATCAATGTCGATCAGAAGCCGATCACCATCGCCATCGACGAGAAGGGCCAGATCTACCTGCAGGACCAGCCGACGCTGGAGCCCGATCTGGTGCAGAAGCTGCAAGGCATCGCCAAGCAGGGCACGGACGAGCGCATCTATGTGCGCGGTCACAAGCAGGTCGATTACGGCCGCGTCGCCTCGGTGATGGCGACCATCACCAGCGCTGGCTTCAAGCGCGTGGCGCTGGTCACCGAGCCGAATTCGCATTGAACGAGAAGGTGCCGTCGCGTTGATGGTTTCGCGTTCCGAACCGGGCTTGGCGGTTTCCGCCCTGGGCCACGCGACCGTTCTGGTCGCGGGGTTGCTGGCCTTTGCCGGCACGGCGCCCTTGCCCGAGCACCAGGAGGCGATCGCCGTCGAGGTGATCGATCCCTCGGCGCTGAACCAGGTCACCCGCGGCGAGCGCAAGGCGGAGAAGGTGCAGGAGCAGCCGCAGCAGCGGGCCGAGCGCCAGTCCGAGATCGTCGAGCGCAAGGAAGAGGGTGAGGCCAAGCAGGACACGCCGGCGCCGCCCTCGCGCCCGGCCGAGCTCAAGGTCGCCGAGGACAACGCCGCGGCGCCGCTGCCGCCGGCCCGGCCCAATCTGCAAAAGCCCACGCCGCCGGCCGAGCCGGTGAAGCAGCCGCAGAAATCCGAGCAGGCCGCCGCCCGCGAGGAGCAGCAGCGCCGCGAGGAACAGGCCAAGATCGCCGAAGAGGCCGAGCTCGAGCGCAAGGCCAAGCAGGCCGAGCAGGAGACAAAGGCAGCCGCCAAGGCGAAGGCGGAAGCCGAAGCACAAGCCCGCGCCGAGGCAGCCAAGGCCGCCAAGCAGAAGGCGGAAGCGGAAGCCAAGGCGAAGGCCGAGGCCGAGCAGAAGGCCAAGATCGCCGCCGAGGCCAAGGCGAAACGCGAGGCGGAGGCCAAGGCCAAGCGCGAGGCCGAGATCGCCAAGAACTTCAACCCGAACGACATCGCCAAGCTGCTGCAGTCGAAGGAGCAGTCGCAGTCCACGGGATCGAGCGCGCCGCAGATCAACCGGACCGCCTCGCTCGGCACCCAGACCGGTTCCTCGCAGAAGCTTTCGCCCTCGCTTCGGGCGCAGCTGATGGGCATCATCCAGGACCAGCTGCAGAAGTGCTGGAACGTGCCGATCGCGCTGCAGAGCGCCGCGAAGCCGGTGGTGCCGCAGGTGCGCATGAAGCTCAACACCGACGGCTCGCTGATCGGCCAGGCGAGCGTGACCAATTCCTCGCCCGATCCGCTCTTCCGGGTCGCGGCGGATTCGGCGCTGACGGCGACGCGCCGCTGCTCGCCGCTGCGCATTCCCGCGCAGTTTGCCGCTTATTACGACGATTGGCGCGACGTCATCGTGAATTTCGACGCCAGGGACGTGTTGTGACCGCCATGGACCGCATTGATCATTCCATTTCTCCTCCCGCGGGCGCCACGTCCGGGTTGACCCGCCGCGGCGCACTCGCACTGGCCGGCTCCGGTCTCATCCTGCCACAGCTGGTCGGACCGGCCCGAGCCGAGCTGGTGATCGACCTGCGCAAGGGCACCTTCCAGCCGATGCCGATCGCGGTCGCCGATTTCGCCGGCGAGGGCGGGGGGCTGGTCTCCGGCATCATCGCCAACAACCTGAAGCGCTGCGGCTACTTCGTGCCGATCGAGAAGGCGCGCCATCCCGAGAAGAACCCGCCCTTCGACGCGGCGCCGCAGTTCGAGGCCTGGAAGGCTGCCGGCGTGCAGGCGCTGGTGATCGGCCGTGTCTCGCGCGATGGCGGCCGGCTGCGGGCCGAGTTCCGGCTCTGGGACGTGGTCGCCGGCCAGCAGATCGACGGCCAGCAGTACTTCACCGACCCGAACAATTCGCGCCGGGTCGGCCACATCATCTCCGATGCGATCTTCACCAAGATCACCGGCGTCGGTGGCTTCTTCGACACCCGCGTCGTCTTCGTCGACGAATCCGGCTCGAAGGAGGCCAGGCGCAAGCGCCTCGCCATCATGGACCAGGACGGCGCCAATGTGCGCTACCTGACCGGCGGCGAGACCTCGGTGGTGACGCCGCGCTATTCGCCGGTGGCGCAGGAGGTGACCTATATGGCGCAGCGCAGCGGCGAGCAGCCGCGCGTGCATGTGCTCAACATCGAGACCGGCCAGCGCCAGGTCGTCGGCAACTTCCCCGACATGACCACGAGCCCGCGCTTCTCGCCGAACGGCGCGCGCATCGCGCTCAGCCTGCAGCAGGGCGGCAACGCCAATCTCTACGCGATCGATATCGGCTCGCGCACGACGCAGCGCCTGACCTCGACCTCGGCGATCGACACCTCGCCCTCCTATTCGCCCGATGGCGCGCAGATCGTCTTCGAGAGTGATCGCGGCGGCTCGCAGCAGCTCTATGTGATGGGCGCCGGCGGCGGCGAGGGCAAGCGCATCTCCTTCGGCCAGGGCTCCTATTCGCAGCCGTCCTGGTCGCCGCGCGGCGACCTCATCGCCTTCACCCGCCAGGGCGGCGGCACCTTCGCGATCGGCGTGATGAAGCCGGACGGCTCGGGCGAGCGCATCCTGACCGAGAGCTTCCACAACGAGGCGCCGAACTGGGCCCCGAACGGCCAGTACATCATGTTCTTCCGCGATCCGGGCGGACAATCCGGCGGCAAACTCTACATGGTCGACATCACCGGCCGGGTCGAGGTGCCGGTGCCGACGCCGTCCTTCGCCTCCGATCCGACCTGGTCGCCGCTGCTCACCGCGGCGCGCTGAACTGTGCGGGCTCCGCCGGATCGTCGGTCGAGCTGATGCAGGAATGTAACATCGCCGAACGGCCGGGCTCCCGGCCATATTTGGTTAACCATACGCCGCAATGCCGCCACTTCGCCTTGATTTGGCAAGGTCTCGTTTAGGTTGACACTTCATTGATGGTGGACCGCGTGACGCCGCCCGGCGCGCTCCGCGTCCGAAATTCGGAGAGAATTGACATGCTCGCCTCCTTTGCCGCCAGCGCCCGTACGGTGCGCCTCGCCGCTGCCCTGATGGGCGCGCTCGCCCTCGGCGCTTGCGCCAAGGACCAGAATGCCGACGGCTTCGGTGCCGGCGGCGCCGCCACTCCCGGCAGCGCCCAGGACTTCGTCGTGAACGTCGGCGACCGCGTCTTCTTCGAGACCGACTCGACCGACCTGACCCCGACCGCGGTCGCTACCCTCGACAAGCAGTCGCAGTGGCTGCAGCGCTATCCGCGCTACACCTTCACCATTGAGGGCCATGCCGACGAGCGCGGTACCCGCGAATACAACTATTCGCTCGGCGCCCGCCGCGCCCAGACGGTCCGCGATTATCTCGCCACGCGCGGCATCCCCGGCAACCGCATCCGCACCATCTCCTATGGCAAGGAGCGGCCGGTCGCGGTCTGCAACGACATCTCCTGCTGGTCGCAGAACCGCCGCGCCGTGACGGTGCTCGACGGTGCCGGCGGCGTCTGATCCAGACGCTCGATAAAAGCTTGACGCAGCCGGCGCTTACCGCAAGGAAAGCGCCGGCTTTTCCATATTTTGGCCGCGGTATTCGCGTGTGATAAAACTGGTCCCTGGGGCGATGTGGTTTGCCTGACATGAGCTTTGCGACGATTTCGATTTCTAGCCTGAAGCGGCTCTCGCTGCGGCGTGCCCTGCTTGCCGGTTTTTCGCTGCTGGCGATCGGGTTGATCCAGCCCGCCGCGGCGCAGGATGCGGCCGACCTCGTGGTACGTACGGGCCGGCTCGAGAACCAGCTGCGCCAGCTCTCCGGCCAGATCGAGCAATTGCAGTTCGAGAACCGGCGCCTGACCGAGCAGCTGCGCAAGATGCAGGAAGACGTCGACTTCCGCCTTTCGGAACGCGGCGGCCAGCGTGGAGGCGCCGCTCCGGCGCCGCAGGCGACCCGTCCGACCGCTCCTCCGGCTGCTCCTGCGACGCCTGGCCGCGAGCGCCGTGGCGACGCCTTCGATCCGGCCGCCCAACCCGGCTCGGCCGGTGCGCCGCGCCAGCTCGGCCAGGTGATCGAGGAAGAATTCGCGGGCGATCAGGGGCAGGGGCCGATGGATCTCTCCCGCGTCGGCCGGCCCGTGCCGGAGGGCGCGCTGCCGCAGGCCGCGCCGCGCGGCCAGAGCGTCGCTGCGACCGGGCAGGCGGGCAGCCCGCGCGAACTCTACGACGTCGCCTACGCCCATGTGCTGCGCAAGGAATACGAGCGCGCCGAGATGAGCTTCCGCGAGTTCCTGCAGAGCTATCCGCGCGATCGTCTCGCCGCCGACGCGACCTTCTGGCTCGGCGAGAGCTACTTCCAGCGCCAGCGCTATCGCGAGGCGGCCGAGCAGTTCCTGAAGATCTCGCGCGACTATCCCAAGGCCGGCAAGGGCCCGGACAGCCTGCTCAAGCTCGGCATGTCCCTGAATGGGCTCGGCGCGCGCGACCAGGCCTGCGCCACCTTCGCCAAGGTCGGCGTCGACTATCCCGCCGCGTCCAATGCGGTGCGCCAGGGTGTCGAGCGCGAGCAGCGCCGCGCCCGCTGCGCTTGACCACCGGTCCTGCAGAGGCTGCCGAACCCGAACCCCTGACGGCGGCGCAGGCCGCTGCCCTCTTCGGCCTGCTGGCGGGCGAGGAGGCGCTGGTCGTCGCCGTCTCCGGCGGGCCGGATTCCGTCGCGCTTCTCGCGCTTCTGGCCGAATGGGCCGGCCCCGGCCGCCCCCGGCTGCTGGCGGTCACCGTCGACCACGGCCTGCGGCCCGAGGCGGCGCAGGAGGCGCTGATGGTCGGCGCGCTTTGTGCCCGGCTCGGCGTCGAGCATCGCATCAGGCGCTGGTCGGGCGACAAACCGCAGACCGGGGTGCAGGAGAAGGCCCGCACGGCGCGCTACGCCCTGCTGGCGGAGGAGGCGAGGGCGTTCGGCGCCACGGCGATCGTCACCGCCCATACCCTCGACGACCAGGCCGAGACCTTGCTGATGCGGATGGCGGCCGGCTCCGGGCTCGCCGGGCTCGCCGGGATGGCGCCGCGCAGCACCGTGAACGGGATCGTGCTGGCCAGGCCGCTGCTCGGAGTCGAGAAATCGAGGCTGGTCGCGACCTGCGGGGCACGCGAGCTCTCCTTCGTGCGCGACCCCTCCAATGACGACCTGCGCTATACCCGCATCCGCTGGCGCGGCCTGCTGCCCGAATTGGCTGAGGCCGGATTGAGCGCCGGTCGTCTGGGGGGGCTCGCAGGCCGGCTGGCCCGAGCCGACGAGGCCCTGGACCGGCTCGCGGTTCGCGCGCTCGCGACCTTGCCGGCGGGCGACGAGGCGGGGCGGCGCTGGCTCGATTTCGCCCGGCTCTGCCTGGAGCCCGAGGAGATCATCCTCCGCGGCCTGGCGATCGTACTGACCGCGGCGCAGGATGGCGACGAGGAGGCCGACGTCCCGCTGCGCCTGGCGCGGCTGGAGGACTGCGCGCAGGCCCTGATCGCAGCGGCGCGCGAGGGCAGGGCGCTGCGCCGGACGCTCGGCGGCTTCCAGCTGTCGCTCGGCGAGGACGGCCTGCTGACGCTGATGCGCGAAGGCAGGAGGAGCCGGGGTGTTCACCCTGCGACGGTATAACCCGAAGAACGGCCACGCTTCCCTTGGCAAGGGGGCATGGCGGCCCTAGATTAGGCAGCGAAAACCACAGGCTCGCGCGGCAATTCCGCCGGCGAGCGGATCGGAACCATAATGAATCCGAACTTCCGCAATTTCGCCCTCTGGGTGGTGATCTTCCTGCTGGTTCTGGCGCTGGTCACCTTGTTCCAGAGCCCGAGCCAGCGTGCCAGCACCAACGAAATTCCGTTCAGCCAGCTGATCAACGAGTCCGAAGCCGGCCGCGTCGCCAATGTGGTGGTCGCGGGGCCGGAGATCTCCGGCACGTTCTCGGACGGCCGCAGCTTCGTCTCCTACGCGCCATACAACGATCCGCAGCTCGTCAGGACGCTTGCCCAGAAGGGCGTGCAGGTCTCCGCCCGCGCCCCGTCCGAAGGCACGCCCTGGTTCATGGCGCTGCTCGTCAACTCGCTGCCCTTCGTGATCTTCATCGGCCTGTGGATCTTCATGTCCCGCCAGATGCAGAACGGCGCCGGCCGGGCGATGGGCTTCGGCAAGTCGAAGGCCAAGCTCCTCACCGAGGCGCATGGCCGCGTCACTTTCGAGGACGTCGCCGGCATCGACGAGGCCAAGGAAGACCTGCAGGAGATCGTCGAGTTCCTGCGCGATCCGCAGAAGTTCCAGCGCCTCGGCGGCCGGATTCCGCGCGGTGTGCTGCTGGTCGGCCCGCCCGGCACCGGCAAGACCTTGACCGCGCGCGCCGTCGCCGGCGAGGCGAACGTGCCGTTCTTCACCATCTCCGGCTCTGACTTCGTCGAGATGTTCGTCGGCGTCGGCGCCAGCCGCGTGCGCGACATGTTCGAGCAGGCCAAGAAGAACGCGCCCTGCATCATCTTCATCGACGAGATCGACGCGGTCGGCCGCCATCGCGGCGCCGGCCTCGGCGGCGGCAATGACGAGCGCGAGCAGACGCTGAACCAGCTGCTGGTCGAGATGGACGGCTTCGAGCCGAACGAGGGCGTGATCATCATCGCCGCGACCAACCGGCCGGACGTGCTCGACCCGGCGCTGCTGCGCCCCGGCCGCTTCGACCGCCAGATCGTCGTGCCGAACCCGGACGTCGCCGGCCGCGAGAAGATCCTGCGCGTGCATGTGCGCAAGGTTCCGCTCGCTCCCGATGTCGACCTCAAGGTGCTCGCCCGCGGCACGCCCGGCTTCTCCGGCGCCGACCTGATGAACCTCGTCAACGAGGCCGCCCTGCTCGCCGCCCGCCGTGGCAAGCGCATGGTGACCCACCTCGAATTCGAGGATGCCAAGGACAAGGTCATGATGGGCGCCGAGCGCAAGTCGATGGCGATGTCCGAGGAGGAGAAGAAGCTGACCGCCTATCACGAGGCTGGTCATGCCATCGTCGGCCTTTATGTCCCGGCGGGCATCCCCGTCCACAAGGCGACGATCATCCCGCGCGGCCGCGCGCTCGGCATGGTCAAGTTCCTGCCCGAGGGCGACCGCTACTCGATGAAGTTCAAGGAGTTCACCTCGCAGCTCGCGGTCGCCATGGGCGGGCGCGTCGCGGAGGAGATCACCTTCGGCAAGGAGAACATCACCTCCGGCGCCACCGGCGACATCCAGCAGGCGACCAAGATGGCCCGCGCCATGGTCACCCAGATGGGCTATTCGGACGAGCTCGGCCTGGTCGCCTATGGCGACAACCAGGAAGAGGTCTTCCTGGGCATGTCGATGGGCCGTCAGCAGAACCTCTCCGAGGCGACCGCCCAGAAGATCGACAGCGAGGTCCGCCGGCTGGTCCATCAGGGCTATGTCGACGCCAAGGAGATCCTCAGCAAGCACCATGACGAGTTCGTCGCGGTGGCCGAGGCGCTGCTCGAATACGAGACGCTGACCGGTGACGAGATCCGCGACCTGATCGCCGGCAAGCGCCCTGCGCGTGACGATGCCGACACGCCGCATGCCCCGCGCGGCTCCGCTGTGCCGAGCGCCGGCAAGGGCCGCAAGCGCGGCGAGCCGGATGCCGGCCTCGAGCCGCAGCCGCAGGCCTGAACACCGCTCGACAGCCGCGTCGAATGATCCAGGGCGGCCCTCGGGCCGCCCTTTCTCGTGTCCTGTCCCCGTAATTCACGCCGGAGCGCGCTACCGGTGCTTGACGGATACGGTCCGACACAATTTGTGAGAAGCTGAGCGGGCGAAGAGCCTGTATGAGCTGACAAAACAATGGATCGGACCAGGTTCCGAGGACACTCCAGATGACACGGAAATACTTCGGTACCGACGGCATTCGCGGGCGCGCCAATGGTGTGATCACGCCCGATCTCGCGCTGCGGGTCGGGCAGGCGACCGGCATCGCCTTCCGCCGCGGCGACCACCGCCATCGCGTGGTGATCGGCAAGGACACCAGGCTCTCGGGCTACATGATCGAGACCGCGCTGATCGCCGGCTTCACCTCGGTCGGGATGGACGTGCTGCAGCTCGGCCCGATGCCGACGCCGGCGGTGGCGATGCTGACCCGCTCGATGCGGGCCGATCTCGGCGTGATGATCTCGGCTTCGCACAACGCCTATGAGGACAACGGCATCAAGCTGTTCGGGCCTGACGGCTACAAGCTCAACGACGAGGTCGAGGCGGAGATCACCCGGCTGATCGATTCCGATCTCGGCAAGCAGCTGTCCTCCTCGGCCATGCTCGGCCGGGCCAAGCGCATCGACAGCGCCCATGCCCGCTATATCGAGTTCGCCAAGCGCACCCTGCCGCGCAATCTCGGCCTGGACGGCCTGCGCATCGTGCTCGATTGCGCCAATGGCGCCGGCTACAAGGTCGCGCCCGAGGCGCTCTGGGAGCTCGGTGCCGAGGTCATCACCATCGGCGACGAGCCGGACGGCTTCAACATCAACAGGGACGTGGGCTCGACCAAGCCGGAGGCGCTGTCGAACAAGGTGCGCGAATTGCGCGCCGATCTCGGCATCGCGCTCGACGGCGACGCCGACCGCGTCCTGATCGTCGACGAGCATGGCCAGATCGTCGATGGCGACCAGCTGATGGGCGTCATCGCCCGCAGCTGGCAGGAGGATGGGCGGCTTTCCGCGCCGGGCATCGTCGCCACCGTGATGTCGAATCTCGGCCTCGAGCGCTATCTGGCGGGCCTCGGCCTGTCGCTGGCGCGCACCGCGGTCGGCGACCGCTATGTGCTGGAGCACATGCGCGCCAACGGCTTCAATCTCGGCGGCGAGCAGTCCGGCCACATCATCCTCTCCGACTATGGCACCACCGGCGACGGTCTCGTCGCGGCGCTGCAATTGCTCGCCGTGGTCAAGCGGCAGGAGAGGCCGGTCTCCGAGGTCTGCCACTGCTTCGAGCCGCTGCCGCAGATCCTCAAGAACGTCCGCTACAAGCAGGGCCGCCCGCTGGAGGAGAAGCCGGTGGTCAGCGCGATCAAGGCGGCCGAGCAGCTGCTCGGCGAGAGCGGGCGCCTGGTGATCCGCCCCTCCGGCACCGAGCCGGTGATCCGCGTCATGGCCGAGGGTGACGACCGCGACCTCGTCATGCGCGCCGTCGACGAGGTGGTCGAGGCGGTGGCGAAGGCGGCCGCCTGAACTCCGATGGCCGCCTTGCGCCTGAGGGACGGGCGGCCATTGCCGAATGGGCGGTGGCCGGTACTCCGAGAAAGTCTTCACCGAGCCGAATTGCTTGAACGAATGCAGCTATTTACAGATCGCTAGGGTTAGTTTTTAGGGTTAAGTCTCGTTTAAGAAATCCGTGGCAAGGTTTCCCCATCGGTAACTCGCGCGCGCTTTGAGTTCGGGTGCGCGCAAACTCGAAGGGACCTGCCATGGGCAGCCTGAAAACCCTCGCGCTCGCCGGCGCCATGGCCGTGAGCGCGTCCGCCATCGCCCAGGCAGCAGATTTTCCGATGGCCCAGCCTGCACCGCCGCCACCGCCGGAACTGCGCGGCACGATCTCGTCGGGCGTCTATCTGCGCGGCGACATCGGCGTCGGCGTCACCAATTACGGCGACTACAGCCAGGCGGAAGTGGGCCAGTTCGGCGGAACCTTCATCACCAAGGAAGACCGGTCGAACTCTTACTTCGCCGGCGCTGGTATCGGCTATCGCTTCAACAACTGGTTCCGCGTTGACGGTACGCTGGAGTACCGCGGTGGTGCGACGATCGGCGCCACCGACGTGGTGTTCAATCCCTTCATCGGTGGCAACCAGACCAACACCTACAAGGGCAACCTGTCCTCCATGGTCGCCCTGTTCAACGCCTATGTCGATCTCGGCACCTGGAACTGCCTGACGCCCTATATCGGCGCGGGTATCGGCTATGCGACCAACCGCATCAACGGCCTGACCGACCAGGGCCTGCAGTTCACCGGCGCCGGCACGCTGGGCACGGCGAGCAATGGCGACAGGTCGGGAGTGGCCTGGGCGCTGATGGCCGGCGTCGGCTACGAGGTGAACAAGAACCTCACGCTCGAAGTCGGCTATCGCTACCTCAATCTCGGCGACGCCCAGTCGGGCCGCATCCGCAACGCCTTCCTGAACGAGACCTACTCGCCGCTGAAGGTCAAGGATATCGACAGCCACGATTTCCGCATCGGCATGCGCTGGAACTTCGGCGATCCGGATTGCTGCGGCCCGGTCGAGCGCCCGGTCACCTACGCGCCGGCTCCGGTCGTCCGCAAATACTGACGATCTTGCCGCATCGGCACGGATTTCGACGGCGCGGTCTTTGGACCGCGCCGTTCGCTTTTGGCGGAAAGCACCCCGCGCGGCGAGCGCGCGCCATTTTGCAGAACGCCGCAATTGGGGCGGTCTGGATTACCTAAGGTTAAGTCTGGCGAAAAGATCAGCCCGCCCGAGCCGGATCTTTAATGGGCATTTAAATCACGTCCTGCTTGGCTGGTCGCTGCAAGGGGGATTTCCGGATGATGTTCAGCCGCCTGGCCCGGTGGACCTGCGTGCTTGCCGCTTTGGCGCCGAGCTGGAGCGCGCCTGCCTCGGCCACCGAGCCCGAGCAACGATCCGGGGCGACATCGGTCTGCGACGGTTTCGACGATGCGCCGACCGACGCTTTCGGCTTCACCGACAGCTCGGGCATCGCCGATCTCGGCGGCGGCAGCCTCGGCTTGACGATGGGTGGCAATGCCGGCGTTCGCCAGGGGCGCTCGCTCAGCCGTGGCGCCACTTTGCTCGGCTCCTACGGCATCCTGCCTTGCCTCGAGATCGGCGCCTCGCTGTTCGGCGGCACGACGCGCTCGGTCATCGCCCGTGATCGGCTCAAGGACAGGAGCCATGGTGCGGGCCTCGAAATGCGCTATCGCCTGCTCAATCACCGCGACCATGGCTTCGGTCTGACGCTCGGCATGGATGTCGGCGCCGAGCGCAATGACGATCGGCAGACGGGTCGGTTCGACAGCTACAATACCGGCTTGCGGGCCCTGGCCGACCGCGTTCTGATTCCCGAGACGCTTTATGCCGCCTTCAATCTCTCGCACAACATGGTCTGGAACGGGACCGAGCCGTTCTCGCGCTCCTCGACCTTCGGGGTCGGGGCGGCCCTGGCCTGGCAGTTCACCGAGGGCGTCTTCCTGAGCGGCGAGGTTCGGCATCTGCGCCAGCAGAACTCGCTCGGCTTCGGCAACCATGCCGGCCACGCCACCTTCGTCGGGCCGGGCCTCTATTGGCAGGCGACGGAGCGGCTGGCCCTGTCGATCGCCTACAACGTGCAGGTCACCGGCCATGAACGCGGCCATCCAGGTCCGCTCGACCTGACCAATTTCAGCCGCCACCTCGTCCAGGTCGATATCGGCTGGACCTTCTAGGCGCCTCCGGCAGAGCGCGTTGACATCGGCCTCCGCGGTGCCATAAATCTGGGAAAATAATACTCCACCCCAGTATCAAGCGATGCCGCATACTCCCGAAGAGAAGAAGCGCGCGGTCACGCGGCTGCGCCGTATTCGCGGGCAGGCCGATGCCCTGATCCTCGCCGTCGAGCGCGGCGAGGATTGCGGCGCGCTGCTGCAGCAGCTCTCGGCCCTGCGCGGTGCCGCGACCGGGCTGATGGCGGAGGTGCTGGAAAGCCATCTGCGCGAGACGATGCTGGCGGGCTCGCCAGCTGGCGCACAGCAACCGGATGAGGCGGACGAGATCGCGCGGACCATGCGCGTCGTCCGCACCTATCTCAAATGATCCCCGCGACATCAGCAGAAGGAAACGCCCGATGAAGACACGTGCCGCCGTGGCCTGGGAGGCCGGCAAGCCGCTGACGATCGAGACCATCGAGATCGGCGGGCCGAAGGCCGGCGAGGTGCTGGTCGAGGTGATGGCGACCGGCATCTGCCATACCGACGCCTATACGCTGTCGGGCCTGGATTCCGAGGGCAAGTTCCCGGCGATCCTCGGCCATGAGGGCGCTGGCATCGTGCGCGAGGTCGGCGCCGGCGTGACGACGCTTAAAGCCGGCGACCATGTCATCCCGCTCTACACGCCGGAATGCCGCAGCTGTAAGTCCTGCCTGTCGCGCCGGACCAATCTGTGCACCTCGATCCGCGCGACGCAGGGGCAGGGGCTGATGCCGGACGGCACCTCGCGCTTCTCCTGCGATGGCGGCGAGGTCTTCCATTATATGGGCTGCTCGACCTTCGCGAACTTCACGGTTCTGCCGGAGATCGCGCTGGCCAAGGTCCGCGAGGACGCGCCCTTCGACAAGATCTGCTATATCGGCTGCGGCGTGACGACCGGCATCGGCGCGGTGATCTACACCGCCAAGGTCTGGCCCGGCGCGAACGTTGTCGTCTTCGGCCTCGGCGGCATCGGCCTCAACGTCATCCAGGGCGCCCGCATGGTCGGCGCCGACAAGATCATCGGCGTCGACATCAACCCCGCCAAGCGCGCCATGGCCGAGAAGTTCGGCATGACCGACTTCATCAACCCGGCCGAGATCGGCAACGACAAGGTGGTGCAGGCGATCGTCGACCTGACCGGCGGCGGCGCCGATTTCTCCTTCGACGCCACCGGCAACACCAATGTGATGCGCCAAGCGCTGGAGTGCTGCCATCGCGGCTGGGGCGAGTCGATCATCATCGGCGTCGCCGAAGCCGGCAAGGAGATCGCCACCCGGCCGTTCCAGCTCGTCACCGGCCGCGTCTGGAAGGGTACGGCCTTCGGCGGCGCGCGCGGGCGCACCGACGTGCCGAAGATCGTCGACTGGTACATGGAGGGGAAGATCAACATCGACGACCTGATCACCCACAAGCTCTCGCTCGACGAGATCAATCACGGCTTCGACCTGATGCATGAGGGCAAGTCGATCCGCTCCGTGGTCGTCTACTGACGACAAACCGTTGTCCTCGCGGAACGCCTGCACGCGATCTGTGTTGATCGGTGCAGGTGTTCCAGCGGGGACAGGTCATGGCAGCGAAAGTCGCAGCGCTCGGAAATCGCTCTTTCTTCACCCGCCTGTCGCAAGCGACCGCGCATTGGGCCGGCAAGCCGCAGACCTTCTTCGTCGCGCTCGCCATCATCGTCGTGTGGGCGGCGTCCGGCCCGTTCTTCGGCTTCAACGACACCTGGCAGCTGGTGATCAACACCTCGACGACGATCGTCACCTTCCTGATGGTGTTCATCATCCAGAACAGCCAGAACCGCGATACGGCGGCGATGCAGATCAAGCTCGACGAGCTGATCAACAAGCTCGAAGGCGCGCGCGAGGAGTTGCTCGATCTCGAGGAGCTCGACGAGGACAAGCTCGAGGAGATGCGGCTGGAGTTCGAGGAGATGGCGCGCAAGGCGCGGGAACTGCGCGAGAAGCGCACTTCGGCTTGAGATTTTTTCAGCGAGCCTGTCGAAATCACGGCGCGCCGCGCGTCGAGGCGGCGGAAGAGGGAAATCGGTCCTTCCTCCCGCAGCGGCCGCGGGCCGTGAGGAGCCATGCCATGCAGTACATGCTGATCTTCCGTGAGCCGTCTGAAGGCGAGCATCCGCGCAACGATCCCGAGAAGGCGCAGGCCTATTATGGCGCGTGGAAAGCCTATATCGGCGCGCTCAACCAGGCGGGCATCATCGTCGGCGGCCGCGGGCTGCAGTCGCCGCAGACCGCGACGACGGTGCGCGTCCGCGACGGCCAGCGGCAGGTCCAGGACGGGCCCTATCCCGACACCAAGGAACAGCTCGGCGGCTACTATGTGCTGGAGGTCGACGATCTCGACGTCGCGCTCGACTGGGCGGCACGCAGCCCGGCGGCGAGCCAGGGCTCGGTCGAGATCAGGCCGATCCTGATCGTGCCGGAGACGGCCGAGTTTGCCTGAGCGGCGCCCGGACGACGCGTGGGCGGCGGCCGAACACGCCGCCCGCAGCTCCTATGGACGATTGGTCGCCACGCTCGCCCGGCAATGGCGCGATCTTGCTGCTGTCGAGGATGCGCTCGCCGACGCGTTCCGATCCGCTTTGGAGCATTGGCCGGTCTCGGGCGTGCCGGCCCGGCCGGAAGCCTGGCTGCTCGCCAGCGCCCGCAATGCCCTGATCGACGGCGTCCGCCGCGGGCGAGTACGCTTCGACGCGGCGCCGACGCTCGCACTTCTGGCCGAGGCTGATGAGGCTGAGCACGCGGGCCTCTTCCCGGATGAGCGCCTGAAGCTGCTCTTCGTCTGCGCCCATCCGCAGATCGATGCCGCGGTGCGCCCGGCGCTGATGCTGCAGGCCGTGCTCGGTCTCGATGCGTCACGCATCGCCGCCGCCTTTCTGACCTCGCCGACCGCACTCGGTCAGCGGCTCGTCCGTGCCAAGGCCAGGATCCGCGATGCCGGGCTCGCCTTCATCGTGCCTGAGCAGGCGGAGCTGCCGGAGCGGCTGCACTGCGTGCTGCAGGCGATCTATGCCGCCTATGGCAGCGGCTGGGAGGATGTCGCCGGCGCCGATCGCAAGCGCCAGGGCCTGACCGGGGAGGCGATCCTCCTGGCGCGGCTGGTCGCAAGCCTGCTTCCGAACGAGCCGGAAGCACGGGGCCTGCTCGCGCTCATCCTGCATTGCGAGGCCCGCCACGCAGCGAGGCGCGATGCCGCGGGCGCCTTCGTCGCGCTGTCCGATCAGGACACCAGCCTGTGGTCGGGTGAGATGATCGCTGAGGCCGAGCACGAATTGGCTGCCGCCTCGCATCTGGGCCGGCTCGGGCCGTTCCAGCTGGAGGCGGCGATCCAGTCGGTTCATGCCGGCCGCGCCCGCACCGGCCTGACCGATTGGCCCGTGCTGGCACAGCTCTATGAAGGGCTGGTGCAGCTTGCGCCGACGCTCGGGGCGCTCGCCGGCCGCGCCGCTGCCTTCGCCGAGGCGTTCGGGCCGGAACGCGGCCTCGCGCTGCTGGCGGAACTGCCGGAAGTGCAGGTCGCCGGCTACCAGCCCTATTGGGCGCTGAAGGCGCATCTGCTGGTTCGGGCGGGCGAGGCTGCCGCGGCGCGGGAGGCCTATAGTCGAGCCATCGGCCTTGCGGAGGACCCGGCCGTGCGCAGCTTTCTGCAGAAGGCACAGGGGCGCGCGAGCGGCTAGTCGCTGGACGCCGGCAAGAGCGACGCTATCCTTCCCTTGCGCAAGGTGGCGCGAATCTGCCGGAGACGGACGCCATGCGGGGGGCTGGTCGGCACAGGCTTGGTTTGGCCATGCTGGCCTGCGTCGCTGTGAGAATGCCTGCCGGCGCGGCTGAGCCGCTTCTCGATGTCCAGGATGTCGCCGCGCTGCGTCGCCTCGAAGCGACGGGCTATGCGCTGTCTGACGTCCTTGGCAGCGGGCGAGCCGGAAGCACGGCCGATCTCGCCCGCGACAATCCTGCCTTCCGCACCATCGCGGGCCAGGTCGGCGAGGACGTCACCGCCTTGCGCGCCGAGATGCTGGCCAATGGCCGCCGGCTCTATGAGGTCACCGACGGCAATGTCGGCCGGGTCATCGATCTGCGCTGGCTGCGCTCGCCGATCGCGCGCTTCCAGCTGACGGCGGTGGTGAACAGGCTCGACCGGCAGGACTTCGCTGCACTGCTGGGCGAAACCGGCTGCGGCGAGGTTCGCCTGATCTACCGGCTCGCCTATGCCTTCGACGATGCGAAGCTGAAGCGCCGGCTGGCCTCGCGTCTGCCGTTCACGCTCAATGCGGTCTTCAGCGTCAAGGCGGGTGAGGGCGGCTCCTGCCGCGAGGCCGCGCAGGCCTGGTCGATCGCGCCTGGCGGCGATCCAGCCGCCTTGGCGCGGCAGCTCGCCGGCGGGCCATTGGCGAAGGAGCGGATCAGCCTCAAGCAAATCGAGCTCAACGCCCAGATCGTACGCTTCCCCTCCGGGATGGAGACCGAGTTCGGCGGGCAGGCGGCCTATCTCCAGCGCATCTTCGCGGCGTCGAAAGGTGAGGGTGGCGTCACGCTCAAGCCCAAGCCGCTGGAAAACACGCCCGATGTGGCGAAGCTGAAAAGCGATGCAGCGCTGCGGCAAGAGTTGATCGACTATGTCAGGACCAATCTCCCGGCGATCGACCGGGGCGTCTATCAGCTGCCTGAACGCTTCCTGGCGACGAAGGCGATCTCCTATTCGACCTTCGGCAGCGCCCGGCTGGCCAACCACCCCTTCACCGAGGCCTTGCCTGCAGCTGCGCTGACCGGGCTCGATTTTCGTGCCACCCGGCTGGTGCGCAACGAGAAGGCGCTGCTGGAGCGGCTCGACAACGGTTCCTGCATGGGCTGCCATCAGGCCGGCGCCACCGCCGGCTTCCATATGTTCGGGCTCGATGACGGCTCGACCTCGGCGCTGAACCGGATCAAGACCGGCGTCTCCCCGCACTTCTACGCGGAAGGTTTTCGCCGCGCGGCCTATGTCGCGGCGGTCGCTGATGGCGCGGAGCCGGAGCGTTACCGCCCGCCATCCTTCGCGCCGCCGGCGAACTGGCAAAAGGAGCGAAGCTTCGCCTATCGGGTGGCGGCGCTGACCATGCCCTGCCTGACGGGCGAGAGCGCGAAAGCCTTCGGCGAAGGCTGGGGTTGCGCAGGAGGCTCGACCTGCAAGCCTTTGGTCGAGAGCAAGGCTGTCGGGATCGAGTTTGGCCAGTGCGTCAGGCTGGAGGAGGCCCGCAACTTCTCCGGCCAGCCCTGCCTCACCGGTGCGATCACCACCGCCGTCGGCAAGCCCTATCTCGATCGCTATCGCAAGACCGGACAGTTCGGCGCCTTCGCCACCGGCTTCTCGCAGACCGCCTTCAACTGCCGGCCGGCCAAGATCGGCGTGCCCGCCGGCATGGCCTATCGCCAGTGCACGCCGGCCGACCGGACCTTCGCCGGCTTCGCCAATGGCAAGGTGCCGGACGAGATCTGCGGGCTCGCCGGCGGCAAGGCCTTCGACGATTGCGTCGCGACCAACCGCTTCGATGACTGCCTGTCGAAGGCGGTGACGCGCGGCAATCGCGGCACTTGCAGCGCCACCAGCTTCTGCCGCGAGGACTATATGTGTCAGGCGATCCCGGACGACGTGCCGGGCGCGACCACGACCGTGAAGGATTACGGCTTCTGCTCGCCGACCTATTTCCTGTTCCAGATGCGGATCGACGGCCATCCCGACCCGCAGGCGCGGCTGTAGGTTTTTGTTTTATCGCATTTTCTTCACGCGAACCGGTGTCCACTTCGCTCGAAAATGCTCTGGCGCTCAGCCTGCCAGCACGAAGTCGAAGCGGCCGAGCTGGCCGCCTTCGGCCGGGCGGAGAGTCATCAGCAGCTTCTGATCGAACAGGCCATCGCGGCGATTGCCGGGTTCGTCCGGGAAATAGAGCTGGGTGGTGAGCACCGGGCTCTGCGCGCCCGATCGCACCTTCACATGGAGATGGCGGGTGCGGCCGGTGTAGAGCCCGGGCGTGCGGGTGACGAGCTGGTAGCGCCCCTGCTGGTCGGCGAAGAGATGACCGCGGAAACGGAAGCCGCGATTGTCGTATTGCCCGGACGTGTTGGCGTGCCAGAAATCGAGCAGGGCGCCGGGGAGCGGCCGGCATTGCCGGGTCAGGACGAAGCCACTCAGTACCAGCAGCGTGCCGTCGCCATCGTCCCGCAGGTCGGCCCGCTGCGGCGAGGAGGGGGTGAAATAGGGGCCTTCGGTCTGGCGTGGCGTCGCGTTGGCGTGTCCTTCGCAGGCCGGCGTCGCCGGCAACTCCATTCCTTGCGCGAATGCCTCGGCCGGGAGTGCGAGGCTCGCGAAGCCCGCTGCCGAGAGGCGCGCGAGCAGGTCTCGGCGACTTGGACCATCCGTCATGGCTTCTCCTCACGCCTTGCGGCACCGCCCTTATCTCCATGCGGCTGATGTCCGATTTCGGGCAGAGGTGATGCCTCGCCGAACTGTGATGGTGAGCAAGGCAGCCCCAGCGAATGTCTCCTGTGGGCACATTGCATCCATGTGCCCGCGCGCTGGCGATTGCAGGCGCTTTTTGGCAATAGTCCGCGCTGCGAGGAATGGGCCGGCACAGGCATTCCATCCGACGAGACGACGAGGGACGGAATGTCGACCGATATCGAGATCGCCCGCGCGGCGAAACTGAAGGCCATCGGCGCGGTCGCCGAAGAAGCCGGCATTCCCGATGCAGCGCTGCACCCCTATGGCAAGTACATCGCCAAGGTCGATACGAGCGCGATTCCCGATTTCGCCGAGAAGCCGGATGGCAAGCTCATCCTGGTCACCGCGATCAGCCCGACGCCGGCCGGCGAGGGCAAGACCACGACGACGGTCGGCCTCGGCGACGGGCTGAAGCGCCTCGGCAAGCGCACGATGATCGCGCTGCGCGAGCCTTCGCTCGGCCCCTGCTTCGGCCAGAAGGGCGGGGCGGCCGGCGGCGGCCATGCCCAGGTCGTGCCGATGGAGCAGATCAACCTGCACTTCACCGGCGATTTCCATGCCATCACCAGCGCCCACAATTTGCTGGCGGCGATGCTCGACAACCATGTCTACTGGGGCAACGGGCTCGACCTCGACGAGCGTCACATCGCCTGGCGCCGCGTCGTCGACATGAACGACCGGGCGCTGCGCTCGATCGTCTCCTCGCTCGGCGGCGCGACCAACGGCTTCCCGCGCGAGGATGGCTTCGACATCACCGTCGCCTCCGAGGTGATGGCGATCTTCTGCCTCGCCAGGGACCTCACCGACCTGGAGGAGCGGCTCGGCCGCATCGTCATCGGCCGCACCCGCAGCAAGCGCCCGGTCACGGCCGCCGAGCTCAACGCCCAGGGCGCGATGACCGTGCTGCTGCGCGATGCGCTGATGCCGAACCTGGTGCAGACGCTGGAGGGCACGCCTGCCTTCGTCCATGGCGGCCCCTTCGCCAACATCGCCCATGGCTGCAATTCGGTGATCGCGACGCGCGCCGCGCTGAAGCTCGCCGACTATGTCGTGACCGAGGCCGGCTTCGGCGCTGATCTCGGGGCCGAGAAATTCTTCGACATCAAGTGCCGCAAGGCCGGGCTGAAGCCCGATGTCGCGGTGGTGGTCGCGACAGTGCGGGCACTGAAGATGCATGGCGGCGTCGCCCGCGACATGCTCGGAGCTGAGAACCTCAAGGCGCTAGAGGCGGGGCTTTCAAACCTCGCCCGCCATGTCGAGAACATCAGAAAGTTCGGCGTGCCGGCGATCGTCGCGATCAACCATTTCACCAGCGACACGGCCGCAGAACACGCGCTGATCCAGCACTATTGCCGCAACCATCTCGGCGTCGAGGCGGTGATCTGTCGGCATTGGGCTGAGGGCGGGGCAGGCACCGCTGAGCTTGCGACCAAGGTCGCGGCGCTGACCGATGGTGGCGAAGCGGATTTTGCGCCGCTCTATCCCGACGCGATGCCGCTGCGCCAGAAGCTCGAGAGGATCGCCCACGAAATCTATGGTGCCTCCGGCATCTCGATGGATGCCAAGGTGACGGCCCGCTTCGCCGAGCTCGAGGCGGCCGGCTACGGCAACCTGCCGGTCTGCGTGGCGAAGACGCAGTATTCCTTCTCGGCCGATCCGACCCTGCGCGGCGCGCCCTCAGGCCACACAGTGCCGGTGCGCGAGCTCCGGCTCTCGGCCGGCGCCGGCTTCGTGGTCGCGATCTGCGGGGACATCATGACCATGCCCGGCCTGCCGCGTCAGCCGGCGGCGGAGCGCATCTATATCGACGCGCACGGCCAGATCGAGGGGCTGTTCTAGACGCCCCTCCGACGGGGAGCCGGGCGTCATATTCGTCAACGAAGTGTAAACCATATCGCGACCACCATGGCTCGTGCGCTTCCGAACGTGTCGGACAGCGCGGGAGATGCCGACGAGATGGGTTTGCTGACCGCCTGGACCAGTTCGGGCCTGAAGGCGCGCGTGCTCGTGCTCGTCCTGGCGACGCTGGTCGCGATCGCCGTGCCGGCTTCCGGCATCTTCCTCTGGATGGTCAACGGCACGGTGGTGAAGCTCGGCACGCTCTTCGCCGAGAAGCAGATCCTGTTCGATCGCTATCGCGGGCTGGAAGCGCTGATGCGCGAGGTCTCGCTGGCCGAGACGGTGGCGCGCGCGCCGGTGATCGTCGAATGGGCGCAGGACGAGACCGATCCGGAGAAGGCCAAACGCGGTCTCGCCGAACTCGAGCATTATCGGCTCTCCTTCACCGACCGCAGCTATTTCGCCGTGGTCGACAAGAGCGGCCACTACTATTTCAACGACAAGGACAACGCTTACGAGCACAACCGGCTGCGCTACACGGTTTCGCCGGATGCTCCCCAGGACGTCTGGTATTTCAAGACGCGCGCGCTCGGCAAAGGCTGCCATCTCAACGTCAATCGCGACGAGGTGCTTTCGGTCACCAAGGTCTGGATCAACTGCATCATCCAGAAGGACGGCAAGGTGCTCGGCCTGATCGGCACCGGCGTCGACCTGACCCAGTTCATCAGGGAAGTTGTCGAATTCCCGCAGACCGGCGTGCAGAGCATGTTCGTCGACCTGCAGGGCGCGGTGCAGGCACATCGCGACCCGCGCGTGGTCGACTTCCACAGCCTGACCAAGGACGCCACGGCGAAGAAGACGATCTTCCGTCTGCTCGACGAGGAGGGCGACCGCAAGGCGCTCGCCAGCATGATGCAGCGGGTCGCCAAGGGTGAGGCGCTGGTGCTCTCGCGCTTCATGCAGATGGACGGGCACGAGGTGCTGGTCGGCGTCGGCTTCCTCGATCGGCTCGGCTGGTTCAATGTCACGGTGATGGATGTCGACGCCATCATCGACCGCAAGCTGTTCGCGCCGATCGCCGGTTTGATGATAGCGATCCTGATCGCTGTGGCCGGGCTGCTGACCTTCCTGTTCAAGCGCAAGGTGCTCGACCGGCTGGCGCGGGTCGAGCAGGGCGTCACCAGGGTCCGGGCCGGTGACTTTACTGCCGTCGCGAAGGAGTACGGCAATGACGAGATCGCGCGGCTGTCGCGTGCCTTCAACGAGATGGCCCAGGCCGTCGGCGACAATACCGAGCGGCTCGAGGCGATGGTTCGCGAGCGCACGCAGAAGCTCGAAGAGCTGGCACTGCACGACCCGCTGACCTCGGTGCTGAATCGGCGTGGCTTCGAGGAGGCCTTCACGCGCGAGCAGAACCGGGCGCAGCGCGATGGCAAGGCCTGCGGCCTGATCATCGTCGATCTCGATCGCTTCAAGCTGGTCAATGACGATTATGGCCACCGCGCTGGCGACGAGGTGCTGGTCGCCTGCGTGCGCCGGATGCTTCCCGCCTTGCGCAACTACGATGCCTGTGCCCGCTGGGGTGGTGACGAGTTCATCCTGCTGATCAGCGACTGCACGGCGGAGTCGCTCGCGACGATCGCGAACAAGATCGCGGCGCTGCTGCGCGAGGCGCCGGTCGTGCTCAGCGACGGACAGGCGGTGCCGATGACGGCGAGCCTCGGCGCGGCCATGGCGCTGCCGGATGACAGCCTGACCGACGCCGCGGCCCGTGCCGATGCGGGGCTGTACCGGGTCAAGCACAGCGGCCGCGACGGCGTCGCGATCGATGAGCTGCAGTCCGGCGCGGCGTTGCGGCGGGTGATCTGAGACCTCAGAAGGTCAGCTGCACCTTCATCGCCTTCGACTTGTCGGCGGCGAGGTCGAAGGCCTCGACGGCGCGCTCGATCGGGATCGAGGCGGTCAGCAGCGGCGAGAGGTCGATACGGCCCGACGCGATCAGCTCGACCGCCCAGTCGAACTCCTCATGGAAGCGGAAGGAGCCGCGCAGGTCGAATTCCTTGGCGACGACGACGTTCATCGGGATGGTGAAATTGCCGCCGACGCCGATCTGGACGATCACAGCGCCGGGGCGCAGCGCGTCAAAGGCGCCGGTCAGGGCATGCTGGTTGCCCGAGCATTCGAACATCACGTCGAAGGCGCCCTTTTCCGCCCCGTAATCGGCCTTCAGCCGCTCTGGCTGTGCCATCACGTTGATCGCGGTGGTCGCGCCCATCTTGATGGCGGTCGGCAGCGGGCCGTCGACCACGTCGGTGACGACGATCTCGCTGGCGCCGGCAGCGCGGGCCGCGACCACGGTCAGCACGCCGATCGGGCCGGAGCCGGTGACGAGGACGCGCTTGCCGAGCAGCGCGCCGGCGCGCTTCACCGCATGCAGGCAGACCGCGAGCGGCTCGGCGAAAGCGGCCTGCGCCGCGCCGACATGAGCCGGCAGCTTCACCGCCTGGCGCTCCTCGATCACCAGGATCTCGCGAAAACCGCCCTGGACATGGGGGAAGCGCATGGCGCTGCCATAGAACAGCATGTCCAGGCAGTGCTGCTGCTGGCCGGACTGGCAATAGCGGCAGCGGCCGCAGGACCGGCTCGGATTGACCGCGACGAGATCGCCCGGCTTGACCCGGCTGACCTCGCCGCCAACAGCTTCGACGATGCCGGCGATCTCATGGCCGAGGACCATCGGCTCGCGCACGCGGATCGTGCCGAAGCCGCCATGCAGGTAATAGTGCAGGTCGGAGCCGCAGATGCCGCCGGCCTTGATCGCGACCTTGACGTCGAGCGGGCCGATCTCCGGAACCACTGAATCTTCGACCCGCAGGTCCTTCTCGGCATGGATCACGACGGCGCGCATGGCTGAACTCCTGAGAGGGCGGCAGCCATGCGGCTGCAGCAGGCTCGGCTGGTTGTCTAATCGTTTTAAAGCGCTTACCGAAGCCTGAACGCACTCACAAGCCGCAAGATCAAGCTACGGACCGGGAGGATAGGATGTCGCTCAATCTGTTCAAGCTCGACGGGCGCATCGCGCTGGTCACCGGCTCCGGCCAGGGCATCGGCCTCGCCATCGCCGAGGGCCTCGCCGCCGCCGGCGCGCATGTCGTGCTGAACGGGCGCGATGCGGCCAAGCTCGAGAAGGCGCGCAGCGCCATCGCGGCCGCCGGCCACAAGGCCTCGGTCGCCGCCTTCGATGTCACCGACCAGAAGGCGGTCGAGGCCGGCGTGGCCAAGGTCGAAGCCGAGATCGGGCCGATCGACATCCTGATCAACAATGCCGGCACGCAGAAGCGCGGCGCCTTCGTCGATTTCCCGGCCGAGGACTGGCACTTCCTGATGGCGACGAACCTGCATTCGGTGTTCTACGTCACCCAGGCGGTGGCCAAGCGCATGGCCCCGCGCGGTCGTGGCAAGATCGTCAATATCGGCTCGGTGATGAGCAAGCTCGGCCGGCCGACGATCGTGCCCTACACCGCCTCGAAGGGCGCGGTGACACTGATGACGCAAGGCCTCGCCGCCGAGCTCGGCAAGCACAACATCCAGGTCAACGCGATCGGCCCGGGCTACATCATCACCGAATTGAACCAGGCGCTGATCGCCGACGAGACCTTCTCGAACTGGGTCAAGAGCCGCACCCCGGTCGGGCGCTGGGCCGAGACCAAGGAGCTGGCGGGCGCGGCGATCTTCCTGTCCTCGGAAGCCTCCGACTATGTCAGCGGCCATCTCTTGATGGTCGATGGTGGCCTGACCGCGGTGGTTTGATGTCTGGCCCACGCAGCTTGCTGGATTGCGCCCGTCCTCACCGGCTGGCATCAACATAAGGCACGAGCTCGGTCAGCGTCGAGATCGTCAGGTCGGCTCCTGCCCCGAGCTGTTCCTCCTGCATGCGCAGCGCCTTGAACAGGCTCTTCGGCCCGATCACCGCTGCGCCCGAGAGTTCGTCGCGCAGGGCCTGCGGGGTTACACGCTCGATGCGGGCCACCGTCATGCCGTAGGCCTTGGCCCCGGCGATGTCGAAGCCGTTGGAGGATACGAACAGGATCTCGTCCTTCGTCAGCCCAAGCCGGTCCTCGACCAGGCGATAGCCGCGCGGATCGGGCTTGTAGGTCCTGATCTCGTCGACGCTGATCACGGTCTCCAGCAGCCCGTCGATGCCGGCCTGCCTGGTGAGGTTCCCCAGCATGGCCGGGCTGCCATTGGAGAAGATGGCGAGGCGCGTCGGGGCAAGGCCCAGCAGTGCCGCCAGGGCTTCCGGATAGAGCGCGAGCGCATCATAGGCGGCGGCGATGCGGGCAAGGAGGTCTGGCTTGGCTTCAAGGCCAAGCGTCTTCAGCGTGAAGTCGAGCGAGGCCTGCGTCACGCTCCAGAAGTCCTCGTAGCGGCCCATCAGGGCGCGCAGCCAGGTGTATTCGAGCTGCTTCAGGCGCCAGACCTGGGTGATGGTCTCGCCATGGCCGGGGAAGGCGGTATCGGTGACGCCGGCGACCGACTGGACATCGAACAGTGTTCCATAGGCATCGAAGACGACGGCCTTGATCGGCATAGTGTTTCCTTCCGTCACCACCATGTCATCCCGGGCGGAGCGCAGCGGAGACCCGGGATCCATGCCGGAGCCGTTCCGGAATGGATCCCGGCTCTGCGCCGCTTCGCGGCTTGGCCGGGATGACTCGTGTTGGGATGATAGCGCTCGCCTTGGCCGCGCCGAGCATGATATCCGCACAAGCAGTTTTTCGCAGATGCACAGGATAAGCGAATGTCCAGCCGCCCCGTCATGCTGATGATCCTCGATGGCTGGGGCTGGCGCGACGACAAGGATAACAACGCGGTCCTGCTGGCAAAGACGCCGAATTTCGACCGCTTCTGGGCCTCATCCCCGCACGCTTTCCTGCGGACCTCCGGCCTCGATGTCGGCCTGCCCGAGGGCCAGATGGGCAATTCCGAGGTCGGCCATCTCAATCTCGGCGCGGGCCGTGTCGTTATGCAGGACCTGCCGCGGATCAACCAGGCGATCGCCGACGGTACGCTGAAGCAGGCGCTCGACGAGAGCGGGCTGATCGGCCGGCTGAAGGCCAGCGGCGGCACCTGCCACATCCTCGGCCTGGTCTCGCCGGGCGGCGTCCATGCCCATCAGGACCATGCGGTGGCGCTGGCCAGGCTCGTCGTCGCCGCGGGCGTTCCGGCGGTGATCCATGTCTTCACCGATGGCCGCGATACGCCGCCGCGTTCTGCCGCCGAGTATGTCGCGGCGCTCGAAGCTGCGTTGCCGCGTGAGGTCAAGGTCGCGACGGTCTGCGGCCGCTACTATGCGATGGATCGCGACAATCGCTGGGAGCGCGTCGAGCTTGCCTGGAAGGCGCTGGCGCTCGGCGAAGGCGAGCGTATGCCGACCGCTGCTTCCGCGATCGAGGCGGCCTATGCCGCCAATGTCAGCGACGAATTCATCAAGCCGGCAGTGATCGGCGGCTATAGCGGCATGGCTGATGGCGACGGGCTGCTGAGCTTCAATTTCCGCGCCGACCGCATCCGCGAGATCCTGGCACCGCTGCTGTTTGCTGCGTTCAGCGGTTTTTCTCGCCCGCGCATGCCAAAACTCGTCGGTGCGGTCGGGATGACCTCCTACAGCTCCGAGCTCGATCCGATCATGCCGGCGCTGTTCGCGCCGCAGAGCCTCACCAACGGCCTCGGCGAGACCGTGTCGAAGGCGGGCTTGAAGCAGATCCGCTTCGCCGAGACCGAGAAATATCCGCACGTCACCTATTTCTTCAATGGCGGGCGCGAAGAGCCGTTCGAGGGCGAGGAGCGCAGCATGACGCCCTCGCCGAAGGTCGCGACCTATGACCTGCAGCCGGAGATGTCGGCGCCGGAATTGACCGGCAAGGTCGTCGCCGCGATCGAGAGCGGTCAGTACGATCTCTTCGTGCTGAACTTCGCCAATCCCGACATGGTCGGCCATACCGGTGTGCTCTCGGCGGCGATCAAGGCGGTCGAGACGATCGATACGAGTCTCGGCCAGATCGCAGACGCGATCCTCGCCAAGGGCGGGGCGCTGCTGGTCACGGCCGATCACGGCAATGCCGAACTGATGGTCGATCCGGTCACCGGCAACCCGCACACCGCGCACACGACGTTTCCGGTGCCGGTGATGCTGATCGGCTCGCAGGCTAAGGGGCTGGCCGAGGGGCGTCTCGCCGACGTCTCGCCGACCTTGCTTGCGTTGCTCGGGCTGGAACAGCCGGCCGAGATGACCGGCCAATCGCTGCTGCGCTGAGCGGGAAGATCAGGTCGGCGCGATGCCGGGGAGCGTGGCGATCTCCGCTGCCAGGAAATCGATCAGCAGGCGGACGCGCGCGACGGTGGCCCGTTCCGGTAGGATCAGCATGCTGAGCTGCCCGCTCGGCAAGGTATAGCCGGTCAGGATCGGCTCCAGCCGGCCTGAGGCGAGCAGGTCGTCGACGAGCCAGCGATGCGTCGGGGCGATGCCGCGGCCAGCGAGGAGCGCTTCGCGCACGGCCAGGCCATTATCGAGCCGCAATCGCCCGTCGAAGGGGATGTTGTAGGTCTCGCCCGCGCTGCCTTCAAAGGCGAGCATGGTGCTGCCGGCCACGTTGGTCATGCGGATGCCCTGATGCCGGGCGAGGTCATCGGGTGAGACCGGTGTTCCATGCCGCGCTAGATAATGCGGCGCGGCGACGAACAGGCGGTGCGATCGTCCGAGAGGACGCAGCTTCAGCGTGCTGTCGGCGAGCGGGCCGAGGCGGATGGCGATGTCGATGCCCTCGCGGACGAGGTCGATCCGCTCGTCGCTGAGGCTGAGGTCGATGTCGATGCCGGGATGGCGGTCCTGGAAGGCGAAGATCAATCGCGTGACATGCAGAACGCCGAAGGAGGCGGTGCAGGAGAGGCGCACCGTGCCGGCAGTGGCGTCGCTGGCGCTGCGGGCCTCATCGCTCGCCTTCTCGACGAGGCGCAGGATGGCGAGGCAGTTCTGATAATAGCGGCTGCCTTCTTCGGTCAGCGTCACCCGGCGGGTGGTGCGGCTGAGCAGGGCGATGCCAAGCGCCTCTTCCAGCTCGTTGAGATGCCGCGTCACAGTGGATTGGCCTAGGCCGAGCTCGCGCGCTACTGCCGACAAGTTGCCGCGCTCGGCGACGCGGACGAAGCTGCGCATGCGCTCCAGGGTGATGTCAGATTTATCCATGAAACGGCATAATCATATCCATTGCGCCGTTATAGTGCAGAGCCAGCGCAGCGCCTAGCTGGAAAGCCTCATCCTCTCGGAAAGGCTCCGCCATGAAGGTCCTGCTCGTTTTTGCCCATCCCGAACGCCATTCGCTCAATGGCGCGCTGCGCGATGTCGCCGTCGCCGAACTCGAGGCCCTGGGCCATGAGGTCCGCGTCAGCGACCTCTATGCCGAAGGCTGGAAGTCAGAGGTCGATCGCGCCGATTTCCCGAGCTGGCCGGAAGGCGAGCGCTTCGCTGCCGGCGCCGCCTCGAAGCAGGCCTTCACCGAGAGCACGCTGACCGCCGACGTCAAGGCCGAGATCGAGAAGCTGCTCTGGGCCGACACGCTGATCCTGCAGTTCCCGCTGTGGTGGTACACGATGCCGGCGATCCTCAAGGGCTGGGTCGACCGGGTCTTCGCCTACGGTTTCGCCTACGGGGTCGGCGAGCACAGCGACAAGCGCTGGGGCAACCGCTTCGGCGAAGGCACGCTCGCGGGCAAGCGCGCCATGCTGCTCGTCACCGCCGGCGGCTGGGAGGAGCACTACTCCCCGCGCGGCATCAACGGCCCGATCGAGGACCTGCTGTTCCCGATCAATCACGGCATTCTCTACTACCCTGGCTACGAGGTGTTGCCGCCCCACGTCGTCTACCGGGTCGACCGGTTCAAGGATGAGGATTTCGAGCGGGCCGCCGAGCAACTGCGCGAGCGGATGCGGACCTTGGAGACGACGGTTCCGATCCGCTATCGCCGCCAGAATTTCGGCGACTACCTGATCCCGGCGATGACGCTGCGGCCCGAGCTCGGCGAACCCGAGGCCCGCGGCTTTGCCCTGCATGTCGATGCTGCGATGGCAGATTAGCCGCTTGCGGTGGAACTCATCAGACATGGGGCGGTTGTCCGCAATGAAAGGACCGCCCCATGTCGACCAAACACAGCCGCCGCCCGACCGATACGCCCGCCGCCTTCGTGACCGCGCCACGCCCCGGCCAGTCCGGCGCGCCTGAGCAGCGGCGGGCGGGGCCCAATCCGCGCTCGCCCCATCCGACCGGGCCGCATGCGCCCTATGAGCCCGACGATCCCGAGGGCCTGGCCGCCGGCAAGCACGAGCCGACAAAGACATCAGGCAAGTGCTGATACAGTGAGACGTCGTCAATATCTGATCAATGAATCACCACGCTGCTTCGTGCAATAAGCTCGTCATGCGCAGGTACATCTGCTCCCGGTGACGAGGGCGGGCCGACTTCATCAGGTCTGAGGTAGGCCGGACGCGCTCGAATCAAGTCGAATCAAACTATCGTTTGGTTTAATATTCGTGCGATGACTATGGAATTTCAGGTTGAACGGCAAGGTTGTCGCCTTGATCCCTCGCGCAAGGGAAAGTAGTGACGGCAATCATGCGCTTCCGGATGGGCGCATGGTCGATTCGGAGGGGGCGGGTCGTCGCGGATGCCGGGGACGGGCGGATCCAGGATGAGAGCGCGTAATGGGAGAAGGCCGGCGGTGGCCGGTGCGTTGGAGTCTGTAAAGCAAAGGACGATGCGGGACGAGATCCTCGACGCGGCGGCGGAGATCATCGTGCGCGAGGGCTATGACGCCTGTACGATGCGGGCCGTGGCGGCGCTGGTCGATATGAAGGCCGGTAGTCTCTACTACCACTTCAAGTCGAAGGACGAGATTGTCGAGGAGATCCTCAACCAGGGGATCGAGACGCTCTACGCCCGCGTCTCCGGGACGATCCGCGGATTGCCGAAGGAGGCTCCGTTCGCGCAGAGACTTTCGGCGGCCGTCGAGGTGCATATCACCAGCCTGATCGGCAAAGATCAGAGATATATGCACGTCTACGAGCATCTGCCGCTGGTGATCAGGCGGCGCAGCCGCAAGATGCGTGAGAAATATGCCCAGCTCTGGCACGACCTGTTCGCCGATGGGGTCGCCAGCGGCGAAGCCGACGCCGCACATGATCTGCGGTTGTTGGTGCCGTACTTCCTCGGTGGGCTGAACCGGGTGCCGGAATGGAGCCGCACCAGCGGCGCCAGCAGCGAGCAGATCGCCGGGCTCGCCGTCGCGACCCTGCTCGACGGAATCGGCGCCAGGCGGTAGCAGATGGGTGTGGGGCCGCGCCGGTGCGGCCGCCCGATGCCAGCGCCTCGCGGAGCCATGTCCGAGATATTCGCCATCAGCCTCAACGGCACCACCGACCTGCCATCCGGCAAGATCGCCGCGATCGTGACCTCGCTCGAGATGCTGTCAGCACCGGAGCGACGGGCCGACCCGCCGGGTGTCGAGGGCTTCTCGCTGGAGGAGATCGGGCGCGAGGATGTCTCGCGCTATCTCGCCGTCTATCGCCTGCTCGGCGAGCGCTGGATGTGGTTCAGCCGGCTGGTCAAGCCGGTCGCGGAATTGCAGGCGATCCTGGCCGATCCGGCGGTCGAGTTCTTCGCTGTTCGTTTCGCCGGTCGCGACGTTGGCCTGCTCGAACTCGATTTCCGCGAGGCGGGGGAGGGCGAGCTCGCCTTCTTCGGCCTGGACGAGAGCGTGGTCGGCAAGGGGGCGGGGCGCTGGTTGATGAACCGGGCGCTGGAGCGCGCCTGGGCACGGCCGATTTCCCGGTTCTGGGTGCATACCTGCACACTCGACCACCAGGGTGCGGTCGAGTTCTACCAGCGTTCGGGCTTTTCGGCGTTCAGGCGCGGCGTCGAAGTGGTCGACGATCCGCGCCTTGGCGGGGCGATGCCGCGCAGCGCCGTCCCGCATTGTCCGGTGATCGAATAGAGGGCTGGCTCTCAGGCGCGTGAGCGCAGCCCGATCGAGTCCATCATCGCCTGGTCGCGGGCGGCTTCGGCGGCGCGTTCGGTGGCGCGCTCGCGGTCGTCGAGAATCTCGACCTTCTTCATGTCCTCGAAGGCTTCCTGCAATTCGGCCTTGGCCTCGTCGAGCTGGCCCTGCAGGTTGTCGGCGGACTGGCGCAGATTGTCGCGACGGCCGAGCGCCGCCTTGGCATAGGTCGGATAGGCGAAATGGCCCGGGTCGGAAATGCCGGCGCGAGTCTCTTCGTTCTGGATCTCGCGGTCGAGATCTCCAGCCATCCGGTTGAATTCCGCGATCATCATCTCAATCTGGCTCACCCGGCGACGCTTCTCGTCCACCTGGAAGCGTTTGAGACGCAAAAGGGTCTCTCGCGACTTCATCTCGTGCCGAACTCCTGATTACGCATGGCGATGAACCGACCCCTCGGTCCGCCGCCGCAACACCCGCGAGACGAAAAGCACAATGGGGCAAGGAGGTTGATCGTTCCTTACCAAGATCGTTCGCTTTCGATGCATGCAACGGGTGCGTTCCGGCCTCTGCCGGGGAAGAATGGCTCGCGCTAGTCTGGGGCGAATCAAAAAAGGGGCGCGCGTGCCGGTGCGCCGGACACCTCCTTGCCCGCCTCCCGCCGCCTCCCCGAATATAGCCTGCTCCTGGCCGGACTCGCCCTGACGCGGATCATCGGCTGGGGCTCGATCTATTATTCGCCATCGGTCCTGGCAGGCTATCTCCAGCGCGAAATCGGCCTTGGTCCGATCGTCATCTTCAGCGGGATCACGATCCTGCTGGTGATCGGAGCTCTGATCTCGCCCATGCTCGGGCGCCATCTCGACCGGCGCGGCACGCGGCAGGCGATGGCGCTGGGGGCGGTGATCTCGGCGCTGGGGCTGGCGCTTTTGTCTCTGGCGCAGGGGCCGGTCAGCTATCTTTCGACCTGGTTCGTCATCGGCGTGGGCCACGCGATGCAGCTCGCCAACACCGGCAATGTCACGGTGGCGCAATTGATGGGCGAGCGCACCCGCCGGGTAATCGGGCTGATGATGCTGGTGACCGGGCTCGCTTCCAGCGTGTTCTGGCCGCTGACCGCCTGGCTCAGCGCCGATTATGGCTGGCGTACCTGTCTTCTCGTGTTCGCGGCGATCCAGCTCGTGATCGTGCTGCCGATCCATCTGGCGATCCCGGCCTATCGCGCCAAGCCCCTAGCCGATCCCGGGCCGTCGGCGACAGCCACCGAGGGGGAGGGCAGGGTGCCGCCTGAGGAGCGGCGGGCGATGTTCTGGCTGCTGGCGCTGAGCTTCTCGGCGAGCGGGCTCGTCTCCTGGGGCTTGCCGCTGCATATCATCGGGCTGATGCAGGGCGCCGGCATCGCCGGTGCCAGCGCGGTCGCGATCGCTTCGCTCAGCGGCCCTGCGACGATGGTGGCGCGGGCCGTCGATGCGGTGGCGGGCGAGCGCCTTCCGGTCGAGAAGGTCGCGCTGGCGGGACTAGTGTTCGGGCCGGTAGCCTGCCTGCTGCTGGCGCTGGCGCCGGGGTCGAGCACGGTGGCGATCATCTTCGTCATGCTCTTCAACGCCGCGATGGGCGTGATCGCCGTCGCGCGGGCGACCTTGCCGCTGGCGCTGTTCGGCCGCAAAGGCTTCGGCGCGATGCTCGGCCGCCTGACCGTGCCTCAGAACCTCACTTTCGCCGCGGCGCCGCTGCTGTTCGCCGTCATGGCCGAGCGGCTGGGAGCGTCCGGCACACTCATAGTGTCGGCAGCGACCCAGAGCCTTGCCTTGCTCGCCATGATCGCGCTGGTGCGACGGCTCAAGAGCTAGCATGGTCTCGGAAACGACAAGGTCGGATGCACCACTGACGCGATCGTGCTTGGGCTCACCGAGCGCGCCGGCTTAGTCACGCCGCTTCCCGACGAGATCGAGCCCCAGGACCTGATGCCGTCCGCTTCATTGACCCGCCGCCTCGCCTTGCAGGCTTCGCTTGGATTGCTCGCGGGACCTGGGCTTGCCGAGGCGCGGCTGCCGCAGTTCCGGACGGCGCGCTACCAGTTCATCGAGCTCGATCCGGTCGAGCCGATGGCGCCGCTGTCTCTGCAGGGGCTCGACGGCAGACCCGCCATCGCCAGGCCGGTGCCGGGCAAGGTCAACCTGATCTATCTCTGGGCGACCTGGTGCCCGGTCTGCCGAATCACCCTGCCGCGCTTCGAACGGCAGCTCGACGACTTGCGGGCGCAGGGCATCGAGATCGTGTCGATCAGCACCGACGAGCGCGAGCCCGCGCAGGTCCGGGACTATCTCAGGCGCCTCGGCATCAAGCGCCTGCCGGTCTTCCATGATCGTGCTGGCAAGGCCATCGCGGCATCCGGCGCGGGCCAGCCGCTGTCAGCCACGCAGGGATTGCCGGTGATCTATGTCACCGACAGGCAGGGCGGTGTGCGCGGCTACATGCTCGGCGAGGCGGACTGGGGCTCGCCGGCAGCGCTGGCGCTGCTCGAGCATGTTGGCCGGCTCTGATGCTGCTCACATCCCCATGATCCGGGCGAGCCTAGCATAGCCGTCGCCC
>Ga0065165_1000054_pt1 | contig 187351 bp, 160 predicted proteins | sample AraplaMF_Cvi_mMF_FD_63813 | JGI IMG/M metagenome (GOLD analysis project Ga0065165, IMG submission 63813) | Arabidopsis root microbial communities from the University of North Carolina, USA - plate scrape MF_Cvi_mMF (version 2) (version 3) | ecosystem: Host-associated > Plants > Roots >...
GTTTCCTTGCAGCGGCGAGCGTGATGCCGCGGGAGTTTGACCAAGCGTGAAAGTTCTGATCCTCGGCAGCGGTGTCATCGGTGTCACCTCTGCCTACTACCTCGCACGCGCCGGCCACGACGTGACGGTCGTCGACCGCCAGCCCGAACCGGCGCTGGAGACCTCCTTTGCCAATGCCGGCGAGGTGTCGCCGGGCTATTCCTCGCCTTGGGCCGGCCCCGGCGTGCCGGTGAAGGCGGTCAAGTGGCTGCTGATGAAGCACGGCCCGCTGGTGATCCGGCCGAAGCTCGATCCGGTGATGTGGCTCTGGCTCGCCAAGATGCTGCGCAACTGCACCAGCGCGCGCTACGCGGTCAACAAGAGCCGGATGATCCCGATCGCGGAATACAGCCGCGATTGCCTGCGTGATCTGCGTCGCGACATCGGTATCCAATATGACGAGCGCTCGCAGGGCACGCTCCAGCTTTTCCGCTACCAGGCCCAACTCGACGGCACGGCCGAGGACATCGCCGTGCTCAAGCAATACGGCGTGCCTTTCGAGGCGCTGAGCCGCGAGGGCTGCATCGCGGTCGAACCGGCGCTATCAGGCGTGAAGGAAAAGTTCGTCGGCGGACTTCGCCTGCCGCAGGACGAGACCGGCGACTGCCACATGTTCACGCAGGCGCTGGCCAAGCATGCCGAGGCGCTTGGCGTCCGCTTCATGTTCAACACCGGCATCGACCGCATTGTCACCGACGGCGCGCGCGTCAGCGGTGTCGCGACCAGCGCCGGGATGTTGCAGGCGGATTCTTACGTGCTTGCGCTCGGAAGCTATTCGTCACGAATGGCTGCGCCGCTCGGTATCTCGCTGCCGGTCTATCCGGTGAAAGGCTATTCGATCACGGTGCCGATCACGGACGCAACAGGCGCGCCGGAATCGACCGTGATGGACGAGAGCTACAAGGTGGCGATCACCCGCCTGGGGAATCGCATCCGCGTCGGCGGCACCGCCGAAATCTCGGGCTTCTCCACCAGGCTTTACGATGCGCGCCGCGCCACGCTCGATCATTCGCTGACCGACCTGTTCCCGCGCGGCGGCGATCTCTCCAAGGCGACGTTCTGGAGCGGCCTGCGCCCGATGACGCCTGATGGTCCGCCGGTGATCGGCCCGACGCCATACGCCAACCTCCATCTCAACACCGGCCACGGCACGCTCGGCTGGACCATGTCCTGCGGCTCGGGGCGGGTGCTCGCGGACATGCTGTCGGGCAAGAAGCCGGAGATCGATGTGAGTGCGCTGACGGTGGACCGGTATAATCACCGGTTCGGGTGAGTCTCTATCCCCTCGTCATTGCGAGGAGCGCAGCGACGAAGCAATCCAGCGTGCCTCCGCGGCGGCAGTCTGGATTGCTTGGCTGCGCTCGCAATGACGGTGTGCAGACAGCGTGCGCTCACTCCATCACCGTCACCCTGAGGCGGCCGCGAAGCGGCCCTCGATGGGCGACGGGACTGAGATCGTGCGCGCGGAACGACGAGAGAGCTACCCCGCCCCCGTCACGCAATTCACCCACAGCACCACGGCCTTCGCATCATTTGCCGGATTTGAAAACCGGTGCGGCCTTCGGCTCGCAAACCGAAAACTGTCGCCGGTCTTCAGCGACCATGTCTCGCTGTCCACCGTCAGCATCATCTCGCCGTCGAGCACGAGGCCGGCCTCTTCGCCGTCATGGGTGTAGAGCTCATCGCCGGTGGAGCCGCCGGGCTCCAGATGCACCAGGAACAGGTTCAGCTTGTTGTCGGCGCTGGCCGGACTGAGCAACTGCTTCGACACCCCGGTGCGCCAGAGTTTCAGCTCGGGCCGCTGGAGTCCGCGCGTCACCACCTGGTCGGAGGCGCCGTCGGCGCTCGGGCTTGCGCCGAACAATGCGGCGATGCCGACGCCGAGCACGTCGGCCAGTGTGGCCAGCACGCGCAGCGAGGGCGACGACAGGCCGCGTTCGATCTGGCTGAGGAAGCCGATCGACAGCGCGGTGCGCGCCGCGACCGTTTCGAGCGAGAATTGCCTGATCCGCCGGAGATCCCGGATGCGGCGACCGACCGCGACGTCCATCGCGGGCTCGGCCGGTTTGGTGATCGCCTTGGCGGCGGCCCGGGTCTTCACCTTCTTCGCCGGCTTTGCGGCGGCCGGTTTGCGCATTCTTTTGCCACCGCTCACGTCAAACCGCTTCCTTCATGTGCATGAAAATTGCTTGCATCGTCCACGAAAGTGTGACCACATTTTCATATTGGTGAAAATAGGCCGAAACGGCTTGGCCCGCAACGTCTGCGATCAAGACATCTGCGAGCGCCGACATCGGCCGGGCCCAAAGGGGGATGCGATGGCGTTGAAGCGTTTTGTCCAGGCCGCGGTCGCGGCGCTCGCGATTTCGGCCGTGGCGCCGGCTTCGGCGCAGCAAGTGCTCAAGGTCGGCTCGACGCCGACGGGCATTCCCTTCACCTTCCTCGACACCAAGACCAACACCATCCAGGGCATCATGGTCGATCTGATCACAGAGATCGGCAAGGACGCCGGCCTCAGCGTGCAGATCGAGCCGATGGCGTTCTCTGCGCTGATCCCGTCACTGACCTCGAGCAAGATCGACATTATCGCCGCTGCAATGTTCATCACGGCGCCGCGCAAGGAGGTCGTCGACTTCTCCGACCCGATCTACTCCTATGGCGAGGGCCTCGTGGTGCCGAAGACCGACACCAAGGCCTACGCCACCCAGGACGATCTGAAGGGCGAGACGGTCGGCGCCCAGGTCGGCACCGCCTTCGTCGACGCGCTCAAGAAGACGGGCCTGTTCGCCGACGTGAAAGCCTATGACACCATTCCCGACATCCTGCGCGACGTGAACACCGGCCGCCTCAAGGCCGGTTACGCCGACTATCCGATCCTCGCCTACAATCTGAAGCAGGGCGGTTTCCCCGAGGTTCGTCTCGTCGACGGCTACAAGCCGGTGACCATCGGCTCGGTCGGCATCGGCGTGCGCAAGGGCGAGGCCGCGCTGCTCGGCAAGATCAACGCCTCGCTGGCGAAGCTCAAGGCCAATGGCACCATCGACAAGATCCTCGATAAATGGGGCCTGAAGGCGCAAGGCTGATCAAGAGGTGCTGATCGATAGGGTTCGATCGATGAAGGCTTTTAGATGAAGGCTTGCCGATGAAGGGCTTCTGGCACGACGCCGCCGAGTTCTTCCCGATCCTGATGAGCGGCGTCGCGCTGACGATCATCGTCACCATCGGTTCGCTGCTGCTCTCGACGGTGCTCGGCCTCGTCTGGGCGATGATGCGGGTCTCCGGCATCAAGGCGCTGTCGATGCTCAGCGCCAGCCTGATCAACGTGATCCGCGGCATCCCGATCATCGTGCTGCTGTTCTACCTCTATTTCGTGATGCCGGACCTCGGCGTCACGCTGTCGGCCTTGCAGGCCGCGATCCTCGGGCTCGGCATCGCCTATTCCGCCTACCAGGCCGAAAACTTCCGCGCCGGCATCGAGGCGATCGACAAGGGCCAGATCGAGGCGGCGCAGTCGATCGGCATGGGCTGGTGGCTGACCATGCGCCGCGTGGTGCTGCCGCAGGCCGTGCGCATCGTGCTGCCGCCCTACGGCAACGTCATGATCATGATGCTGAAGGATTCGTCGCAGGCCTCGACCATCACGGTTGCCGAGCTTGCGCTGCAAGGCAAGCTGATCGCGTCCTCGACCTTCAAGAACACCAATGTGTTCACCATGGTCGCGTTGATGTATCTCACCATGAGCATCCCGCTGATCCTGCTGGTCCGTCACTTCGAGAAGCGGGCCGGCAAGAAATGATCGAGCTCAAGGACGTCCACAAGAGCTTTGGCCAGAACGAGGTGCTCAAGGGCATCACGGCCTCCGTGCAGAAGGGCGAGGTGGTCTGCGTCATTGGCCCATCAGGCTCCGGCAAGTCCACGATCCTGCGCTGTATCAACGGGCTCGAAAGCTACGATCGCGGCGAGATCAGCGTCGAGGGCCTAAAGGTCGATCGTGACGCGCCGTCGATCGTGAAGGTCCGCACCCAGGTCTCGATGGTGTTCCAGCGCTTCAACCTGTTCCCGCATCGGACCGTGCTGGAGAATGTGGTCGAAGGCCCGCTGTTCGTGAAGAAGGAGCCGCGTGCGCAGGTGCTCGAACGGGGCCGCGCGCTGCTCGCCCAGGTCGGGCTAGCGGAAAAGGCCGACGCGCATCCGCCGCAGCTCTCCGGCGGCCAGCAGCAGCGCGTCGCGATTGCGCGGGCGCTGGCGATGCAGCCCAAGGCGATCCTGTTCGACGAGCCGACCTCGGCGCTCGATCCCGAGCTCGTCGGCGATGTCCTCGGCGTGATGCGCAAGCTCGCCGATGACGGCATGACCATGGTCGTCGTCACCCACGAGATGGGCTTTGCCCGCGACGTCGCCGATCGCGTGCTGTTCATCGACGGCGGAATCATCGTCGAGCAGGGGCCGGCCAAGGCGCTGCTCAACCAACCCCAGCATCCGCGCACGCAGGATTTCTTGCGCCGCGTGCTGCATCCGCTCTGACCGGGTCTCACCATGTCGCGCCTGCCTTTGCCGCCCTCGCTCTATGCCGACACCGCCGTCGCGCCGGTGGCGACGCCACCGCTCGATACGGACAGGAATGTCTCCGTGGCCATCATCGGCGGCGGTTACACCGGCCTGTCCACGGCGCTGCATCTGGCCGAGCAGGGTGTCGAGGCCCTGGTGCTGGAGGCGCAGGAGCCCGGCTGGGGCGCGTCGGGTAACAATGGCGGCCACACCAATCCCGGCCTGAAGCACGACCCCGACAAGATTGAGGCCGATTTCGGCGCCGAGCTCGGCCGCCGCATGATCGACTTCGCCTACGGCACCACGAATTTCACGCACGATCTGATTCGCCGCTACCAGATCCCGTGCGAGGCGCGGCAGAACGGTACGTTGCGCGCGGCCTATAACGAGGCCAGCGCCGCCGCAATCAAGACAACGGCGGACCAATGCATCCGCCGCGGTATGCCGGTGACTTATCTCGATCGTGAGCAACTCCGCGAGATGACCGGCTCCGACCGTTACATCGGCGCCATGCTGGACACCCGCGGCGGCGATCTGCATCCGCTCAGCTACGCCCGCGGCCTCGCGCGGGCCGCGATCTCGGCGGGTGCGAAGGTGCATGGCGAGACGCCGGCGCTATCGCTGCGCCGCGACGGCAACCGCTGGCGCATCGAAACGCCGCGCGCGATCGTGCGTGCCGACAAGGTCCTGCTCGCGACCAACGGCTTTACCGACGATCTCTGGCCGGCGCTCCGCCGCACCATCGTGCCGGTATTCTCCTCGATCGCCGCCACGGCGCCGCTCTCCGACGACGTCGCACGCTCGATCATGCCGACGCGGCCGGTGCTGTACGAGAGTGGCCACATCACCGTGTATTATCGCATCGACCAGCAGAACCGCCTGCTGATGGGCGGCCGCGGCCCGATGCGCTGGATCAGCTCGCCCAACGACGTCGCATATCTCATGCGCTACGCCGAACGGCTTTGGCCGCAGCTCAAAGGCGTCGCCTGGACCCATGGCTGGAACAGCCGCCTCGCCATCACCGGGGATCATTATCCGCACGTCCACGAGCCCGCGGAAAATATCCTGATCTCGCTCGGCTGTAACGGCCGCGGCGTCGCGCTCTCGACCGCGATGGGCGCGCAGCTCGCCCGCCGCCTGATCGGTGGCGCCAGGGCCGAGATCGACATGTCCATCACGGGCATCAAGCCGATCCCGATGCACGCGTTCTGGCCGGTGGGCGTGACGAGTGCGGTGATCGCGGGCCGGGTGCGGGACCGGCTGGGGATCTGAGGCGCATCAGGATTTGACTGCGGCTACGAAGCAGGTGCGCCCCCTCACCCGCCGCGCTGCGCATATCGACCTCTCCCGCAAGCGGGAGAGGTGAGAGCGGTGCTCGCGGCTCGATCGAGTTTCCTCAGCCCACCGCGACCGCATCGCCCCAAGGCTGGAAGATCTCCACCGCGCCCGAATTGACGCCGCCCTCCCGCATCACCACGCTCGGGCAGGCGAACTTCATCGGCAGGGTTTGCACCGGCGCTTCCTTGTAGTCGAAGCGTGCGGCGAGCGCTTTGCGCACATCCGCGGGCAGCCGGATATCGCCGAGCACGATCGCGCCCTCGCTGCAATCGATGCGGGGCTGATGGATGGCGGCATCGAGGTCCATGTCGAAATCCATCGCAAAGGACAAGAGCTGCATCACCGACGGCAGGATGCGGCGGCCGCCGGAAGCGCCGACCGCGAGGCGCCTGCCGTCCTTCGTTTCGGCGATGACCGGCGTGTAATTGGTGAGGCAGCGCTTGCCCGGGGCGAGCGAGTTGGTGGCGCCGGGCGTCGGGTCGAACCACATGATGCCGTTGTTCATGGCGATGCCGGTGTGCGGCGCCACGTATTTCGAGCCGAACGAGGAGAGCAGCGTCTGCGTCACCGCCGCGATGTTGCCGTGGCGGTCGACGACGGAGAAATGCGTGGTGCAGGCCGGCGCGAGATATTCGGCGCCGAGCGAGCGCTTGCCGTCGGCATCGCCCATGTCCTTGAGCCGCTCGCGATAGGCCGCTTGCAGCGCGAGCGCATATTCGGCATAGGCGGCCGCATCCGGTGCGCCTGCCGGTTTCAGATTTTCCTGCAACAGCCGCAGCGCATGCGCCATGGTCGGCCCGGCCGTGAGCTCCGGCGTCGCGAACACCTTGCCGCCGCGATAGGGGATCGCCAGCGGCTCGCGCACATGGCTGCGGAACGCGGCGAGATCCTCCACCGACAGCGAGCCGCCGTCGGCCCTGACGTCGGACGCAATGCTCCTGGCGAGATCGCCCTGGTAGAAATCGCGCGGCCCGGCCTCGGCGAGGTGCGTTAGCGTCGCCTTCAGCGTGTCCTGCGGCAGCCGGGTCTCGGCCTCGATGCTCCAGGGCGCGCTCGGCGGCAGGCCGTCCTTCAGAAACGCGGTCGCGCTCGCCGGATAGCGCCGAAGATCTGTCGCCGCGCTCGCGATCGTCACCGTGGTCCACCAGTCGACCAGCAGGCCTTCGCCGGCGAGCGCCGCGGCCGGGGCAACCAGGTCTTTCCACGGCATGGTGGCGTAGCGGCGGTGCGCCTCCTCCATGCCGGCGACGACGCCGGGCACCGCGATCGACGCGGGTCCGTGAACGTTGCGGTCGTCCTTCACCCGCGGCCACGGAAACAGGTCGGACGCCGTGCGCTCTCCGGTGATGGGATAATCGGCGGCACGCAGGCTCTGCGGCGCGCACATGCCGTAGTCGATCACCTCGGTGCGATTTTCCTTGGCGCGGTAGAGCACCATGGCACCGCCGCCACCGATGCCGCTGTTCCAGGGCTCCAGCACGTTCAGCGCCATGGTGGTCGCCACGACCGCATCCACGCAGTCGCCGCCCGCGGCCAGCACCTCCGCGCCCACTTCGGCCGCCCGCCGCGATTGCGCGGCGACAATGCCGCCCTTGGTCTTCACGGCGGGTTTGCGGACGGTTTGGGCGAGGCTGAACTGATGAGGCATGATGTCGTCTTCTGTCTTATTCTGTCTTGGCTTCGTTGCGCTGACCTGGAAGCACCGCATTTGGCGAAGCTCGCGGACAATGGCACATTGCGTCCAACGAAAACATCCAAAGGGAGACGCGACATGGCAGGTGTGAAACAGGCGCGGGATGGCGCGGTCGGAATCCTGACGCTCGACGAGCCGGCCAGCCTGAACGCGATGACGCCGGACCTGCTGGGCGCGCTCGCTGCCGCCGTCGGCGAGATGACGCAGGATGAGGCTGTGCGCGCGCTGATCCTCACCGGCGCCGGGCGCGGTTTTTGCTCGGGGCAGAATTTGAAGGCATCGGAAGCGCTCGGTGAGGATATCGCCGCCGGCGTGATGCGCTTCTACTGGCCGGCCTTCAAGGCGCTGCGCGAATGCCGTGTGCCCGTGGTCGTCGCCGTCAATGGCGTGGCGGCCGGCGGCGGCTTCAGTCTCGCCATGGCCGGCGACATGATCGTTGCGGCGCGGTCGGCGAGCTTCATCCAGGTGTTCAGCCGCATTGCGCTGGTGCCGGATCTCGGCTCGACCTGGCTATTGCCGCGGCTGGTCGGCCGGCAGCGCGCGCTCGAGCTGATGCTGCTCAACGAGCCCTTGACGGCCGAACGCGCGCAGGAAATCGGCCTGGTTCGGCAGGTCGTCGATGACGCCAAGCTGATGGACGAGGCGTTGGTCCTGGCGCGCCGCCTCGCCGACGGCCCGACGCGCGCTCTGGTCGCAACCCGTGCGCTGGTCGAGGAGAGCGAGCACGCGACCTACGAGGCGCAATTCCGCCGCGAGATCGAGCTCCAGGCCACGATCCGCAAGAGCGCCGACGCCGTCGAAGGCCGCAATGCCTTCGTCGAGAAGCGCAAGGCGAAGTTTACCGGGCGCTGAAGGACGGGGCCGTCCCCCAAACGCATCATGGCCGGGATAAGCCCGGCCATGATGCGGAAAAGACAGGGGTCAGCAGGAAAGGGTAACGCTCAAAGCCTGCGGTCGAGCCGGCTCGCTTGATACTTGGCGTGCCATTTCGGGCCAGGCCCGCGCATGTAGTGGAGCTCGGGGCGATAGGGGCTCCCCGCGATCCGCACCAGTTTCTGCCATTTGGCGGCGACGAAGGAGAGGGGCTGGCGGAGCAGGGTCAGCGAAGCGAGCAGCATGACATCACCTCAATGCGGCTTGCCGAGCATGGCCGTGAAGGGGAGGTCGAAAATCTCCTCGCCATCGTCGTCGGCGACATGGATCACCCAGTCGCGCCAGTCCTCGGCGCCGGGCGTCTGGATCATCGAGTTCATGATCTGGGCGGCGCGGTCGCGTGCCTCGGTCAGATTGGCGACGGCGGCGCCGTAGCGGTCGATCAGCGTGCCCTCGGTATTGGAGCAGTGAAAATAGACCTGGACCATATGCGTCTCCTATCGGGAGCGATTGGGATGGCAAAGCGATACCACCCGAGGCCTTCGCGAAACATTCGGGACGAGCCCGGTAAGGGAATTTACGGAGATTGGTCGGCAGCAAGGTCGTTACAGGTTTAATCACAGGCGGGTGATGGCTGGACGGTGTTCAGGCGGCATGGAACAAGCTTCCCGGAAAGTCCGGGAGGCCACCGTGAATCAGTTCACATTCGCCAGCGTCCGCCGAAATCTGCGGGTGTTTGCAGCGGTTTTGGCCGTGGCGCTGATCGGTGTCGCCCCGGCTTCGTCCGATCCGGTGAGGAAGAGCGGCTATGCCATCGGCACGGACAGCTGCGGCAGCGGCGATCTTGCCTTTCCCAGGATCCAGCTCGACATGAAGGCGGGATTTTGCGCCGGGCTCGTCGCGAGCGAAGAGGATCACCTCAAATTTCCGCGTTCGATCGTCCAGGTGCCCGGCCGCGACCTGTTCGTGGTGGCCGACATGGGCGGCTGGGGCCACACCGACGGACGGCTGCTGCTGCTCGATCCGCACGCTTCCCAGGGGCAGCGGTTCAAGGAGCTGCTGACCGGCGTCGAGTATCCATTCGGCCTCGTGATCGGTCCGGACAAGAAGCTCTATGCCTCGACATCAGAGACGATCTTCCGGTTCGATCCGCTCGCGGACAATCCGCGCGGCACGGTCGAGACCATCGTCCGTCACATGCCGGGCCGACGCATCACGCTGCCCGACGGCACCGGGCTCGACGAAAGCGCGCATCCGCTCAAGCAATTCGTGTTCGACAGGAACGGCCGGCTGTTCGTCAATATCGGCTCGCACAGCGATGACTGTATCACGCCGGCGCCGATCACAAAGCCCTGCGCGGCCGCCAAAGGCGCTTCCGCAATGGCCTCGATCTGGATGTTCACGCCGCCCGCGGGCGGCACCTTCCCGGCGTTGACGCCAAAGGATCCAGATCCGCCGCACGTCGTCTATGCGCGCGGCCTGCGCAATTCGATGGCGCTGGCGCTGCATCCGAATTTTCCGGATGCCGGCTACGCCTTCCTGCAAGGCGAGAACGGCCGCGACCTGCCCGACATCTTCAAGCCGAACGAGGAGATCAACGCGATCGAGCAGGGCAGGCATTACGGCTGGCCCTATTGCTATGATTTGTCGACGCCGAGCCCCGAATTCAGGAGTGTGCTGCAATCCGGCGTCTACAAATCGCTCTGCACCGCCAACGCGCTCTACAAGGCGCCGTTCTCGCTGCTGCCGCCGCACGGCGCGCCGCTCGCGATGCTCTATTATCACGGCACGAAATTCCCGGAGCTGGAGGGCAAGCTGCTGGTCGGCCTGCACGGCTATCGCCCGACCGGAAGCCGCGTCATCGTCTACGACGTCGACGACCACGGCTTTCCCAAGCCCGTTCCTCCGCCGGTGCACTACCACGTCAGCTGCGCGGCCGATCCGACGCACAGCTTTCAAACGGAGGCCGGCGACGTCGCCGCGGCGCCGTTCGAGGAGCTGATCGGCGGCTGGCACCGCGTCAACGGCGCGCGGCCGCAGGGCGCGCCGGTCGGCATGACCGTCGCCGAGGACGGCGCGATCTGGCTGGTCGAGGACAAGAACCAGACGGTGATCCGCATCGATCGCGCCGCGGGCGATACGCTTCAGCCGTTGCCCTGCGATACGCGCAGCCAGGCGATGATCGACCAGCTCGCAGCGTTCGTTGCGAGGGATGCGCAGAACAGCGTCCGGCTCGCCACGCTGCGCAAGGGCCTCGTCGAGAAGCATTGTGTCGGCTGCCATTCGGATTTCGGCCTGAAGGCGGGACAGTCGGACGCGCAGAAGGATTCGACCGTGCTGCGCTTCATGCTGTCGCAGGACGGCTGGATCTATCCCGGCGACCCCGATGCCGGCAGGCTGCGCACGCGCCTGCGCGGTCTCGGCGCCGAGAAGCTGATGCCTCCCGGCGGCGAGAGCCTGCCGAAGACCGAGCCCGGCTATGCGCGCCTGCTCGACACCGCGGACCTGCTGGTTGCGAAGATGGTCCCCGGCACGCGGATGCGGATCAAGCCCGGCCCGCCGCAACGCAAGTTTTTCAGCAAGACCAACAAGGAATGCGGCGAAATACCGGCCGGAAAGGTCGTTGTCGTGACACAAAGGAGCGCTGTAGACAGACCCGGCTTCAGCCGATTCTTCCGGCCGGCCGACCCCTATCTGAATGGCGAGTGCAGCGACGACGATGGCTATTACATCCGGCAGGAATTTCTGGTGCCTGTGCAGTAGCATCTTGCTCATCGCGACGCCGCCGGCCGCTGCCGAGACCAAGCTGTTCGACAGCGTGCAGGTGACGCCGGCCAGCGAATACACGTTCGGCATCGAAGGGCCCGCCGCCGATCTCGACGGCAATCTGTTCGTCGTCAATCTCGGCAAGCCCGGCACTATCGGCAGACTGCCTGCGGGCGGTGCGGCGTCGGAGCTGTTTACCGCGCTTCCCGAAGGCAGCGTCGGCAACGCGATTCGTTTCGATCGCAGCGGCACGATGTTCATCGCCGACTACAAGAAGCACAACATCTTCACTATTGCGAAGGGCGCGAGCGAGCCCGCGATCTGGTTTCACGCCGACGAGATGAACCAGCCCAACGACATCACCATTGCGCGCGACGGCACGATCTATGCGAGCGATCCGAACTGGAAGGGCCGCGAGGGCCACATCTGGCGCATCGCGAAAGCTGCCGATGGTGTCGTGCAGGGACAGGTGATGTCGGCGCCGCGGGCGATGGGCACCACCAACGGCATCGATCTCAGCTCCGACGGCAAGACGCTTTATGTGGGGGAATCCAGCAGCGGCCAGATCTGGTCTTATGCGATCAGCGGCAACGAGCTCGCGAGCGCAAAGCTCGTCAAGGCGTTTCAGCCCGACACGATCGACGGCCTGCGCACCGACGTGGCGGGCCGTCTCTACGTCGCGCGCATCCTCAAGGGCACGATCGCGCTGTTGAAGCCGAACGGCGCGGTCGAGCGCGAGATCGTCCTGAAGGGCAAGGAGCCGACCAACCTCGCCTTCGGCGGCAGCGATGGCAAGACCGTCTTCGTCACCCAGCGCCAGGGCGGCTTCATCGAGTCCTTCCGCACCGACCAAGAGGGCCGCGAGCACTGCCTCCAGCGCGGACGCTGCTGAGCATCAGGAGCGGTCTGCTCTCGGCGCAGAGCGGTGCGTCAGGAGCGGCACTCTTCTTGCTTGCATCTGGCCGCCGTGGGGATCAAGACATCTGTGGCATCTGCAAAGCGACCACGGAGTGTTTGAGTGAAAGCCGTCCATACCGAACTGCACCGCAGCCACGATCCGCAATTCTTCCTGGTCCGCGGTGTCGTCCAGCGCACCACCGAGCAGCCCGAGCGCGCCGACCGCCTGCTCAAGGGCCTGAAGGATGGCAAGCATCAGCTGGTCGCGCCGACGACATTCGGACAGGGACCGCGTGCGCGCATCCACAGCCCGGAATATCTGTCGTTCCTCAGCGAAGCCTGGGACGCCTGGAAAGCGCTCGGTGATTCCGGCCCGGAGATGATCGGCAACATCCATCCGGTGCGCCATGCGGCGACCTATCCGACCCATATCGTCGGCAAGCTCGGCTGGCACACCGCGGACACCGCAGCACCGATCGGCCCCGGCACCTGGGCCGCGGCCTGCGCTGCGACCGACGTTGCGGTCACTGCGGCGCAGATGGTGATGGACGGCGAGGATGCTGTCTACGCGCTCTGCCGTCCGCCCGGCCATCACGCCTATCGCGACATGGCCGGCGGCTTCTGCTTCCTCAACAACAGCGCGATCGCGGCGGCGCATCTGCGAACCAAGCACGAGCGCGTCGTGATCCTCGACGTCGACGTCCATCACGGCAACGGCACCCAAGGCATTTTCTACGCGCGGCCGGATGTCTACACGATCTCGATTCACGCCGATCCGACCGCATATTATCCGTTCGTGTGGGGCTATGCGCACGAGCGCGGCGAGGGGCCGGGCCTCGGTACCAATCTCAACATTCCGCTCGCCATCGGCACCGGCGATGACGGCTACATGCAGGCGATGGGCGTTGCGCGCAAGGCGATCGAATCCTTTGCACCGGGCGCGCTCGTCATCGCGCTCGGTCTCGATGCCTCGGAGCACGATCCGCTGAAGGGATTGGCCGTCACCACGCCCGGCTTCCGCCGCATCGGCCAGGCCATCGCGCAGATGGGCCTGCCGACCGTGTTCGTGCAGGAAGGCGGCTATCTCTCGGATATCCTTGGCGCGAACCTGACCTCGGTGCTGGCAGGATTCGAAGAGGCGAGGTGATGTTCGCTGGATAGGCCTCATTCTCCGTCATTGCGAGCGAAGCGAAGCAATCCAGAATCTATCTCTTGCGATCAGCCTGGATTGCTTCGTCGCAAGGGCTCTCGCAATGACGACGGGATGCAGTGGGATCGATCGTCAAAACACCCCGCTCGCCGCCAGCGCCTTGCGGACGTGCTGCATCTCATGCTCGTCCGCGACCATGTCGAGCATGATCGTGGTCAGGCCGTTCGCCGCAAACGCCTTCAGCTTCGCGCCGATCTCCTCGTAGCTGCCGACGAGGTAGGGGCAGTCGGCCTGAAAGGTCAGGAATGGCAGCAGCCAGTAGCCGTTGTCGTGGAGCTCGCCGCTCTGTCCCTCATACAGCCGCCGCTTCCACACGGAGTCGCTGTTCTCCACGGTGAGCGCGAGCAGCTCGCGGTCATCGACATTGTCGCGAAAACGCGCTCGTGCCGCCTGCCGCGCTTCCTCCCGTCCCTCACGGGCGAAGATGCCGAAGTTCATTCCCGATACATCGCGACCGGGATCGAGATCGGGCGGCAGCATCTGCATCTTGATGCAGCCGGTTTCCTTCGCCACGCGCTGCGCCGCTTCCGATTGGCCGGCGACCAGAAATTCCGGCATCAGCTCCGCCGGCAGGCGTGGGCGAAGTTGCAGATGGCTTGCGCGGTAGAACCGCCCGTCGGCATTCACCGGCCGCGGACTCGCGAGCAACTGGCGCATCAGCGCCACGAACTCGCCGAGCCTGACATAGCGGTCGCCATGCGACTGCTCGTCGCCGAGACCCTGCAAGTCGCTGACCGCGGTCCCCGTGATCATGTTGAGGTAGACCTTGCGGCCGTGCAGCTGCGCAAGGGACGAGACGAATTTCGCCGCGGTGAACGGATGCATGTAGACCGGATTGACCGCGATCAGCGGCGAGGATCGCGTCGTCGCGGCCATGATGTGCTGGGCCATCGCCCAGGGTTCGACGAACACGTCATTGCCTTCGAACAGCAAAATGCCTTCGAAGCCATTGTTGTCGGCGAACTCGGCCACCCGCATCAGCTCGCCGACATATTTCTGGGGATCGCGGTTGCGCGAAATCGCGGGAAAGACGCGCAGCCGCGGCGTCGTCATTCAGCCGCTTCCTGGAACGGCCAGGCATTGCGGCTGATGGGAAGGCCGCCGGTCGCGCGGGAGCCGTCGGCGATCGCGAGACGATGCGAGGGGGAGGGCGAGCACAGCGAGAAGCGCCAGCCGTCGGGGTCGTCGGCGATATCGGGCTTGAAGCTGATCTCGATGGCCTCGCGCGACACCTGCATCGCGAAGGCGTCGAGCGGCAGATTGAGCCCGAAGCCCCTGGCCTTCAGATAGGCCTCCTTGAGCGTCCAATAGTCGAAGAAGCGCTCGATCGCCGCCGGCTCCGGCAGCTTGCGCAGCGTCTCGACCTCTTCCGGTGCAAAGAAGCGAAGGGCGGTGGAGAGCGGCGCGACACGCCGCGATACGGTCTCGACGTCGACGCCGACGGCCTCGTGTCCGGACACCACGCAGGCAACGCAGCCGTCGGCATGCGACAGGCTGAAATGCAGCGCGGTCGAGGTGTTTGGCGCTGCGACAAACGGACGTCCATAGCGGCCGGCCGCAAAGGACCAGTCGGTGGGCGCGACGTTGGGCACGACCTGGGACAGCGCCAGCCGCAGCATGGCGTGCGCGAAGATATATTGCCGCCGGTGCCGCTCGAACATGAAGCGGTCGGCGCGGACCCGTTCCTCGGCCGAGAGCAAGCGCCGGCACGCGTCGGCTGCGCCGGGCGCGTCAATGGTCTCGATCAGTCCGACAAACAGTTCAATTCTGTCGTCTGCCATCAATCAGGCCTTTGGCGTCGGGCAGAGGCCTAATCCCCGGCCCTGACGGAAGAATCAACTGAGCAAGAATCAACTGAGCGGACCGCTTCTAACGGTCCACCCGGGCGGATTCTTGTCGATTGCTAGACGGTTTACGGACACAAGCTTGTGCGAGCCCCCCAGCTCGGCAGGCGTGTGGCCGATTGTCCGAAGATTTGTGCGGCGTCTCCGCCGACAAGTCTTACTTTTTCTTCTTGGCCTTCTTCGAGCCGCCCAGCACCGAAAGGCTGGCGTCGACTTCCTTTAGCGCCGATTGAAGCTTCTTCTTCTCGTCGGTCAGCAGCTTTTGCAGGGCCTTGCGGTCCTTGTCGCTCAACGAGGTACCCTTGGTAAATTTGATGAAACCCATAACACTTTCCCCGGTTGAAAATAATCGTCCAAATCAAAACACGACAACAATCTTGCGCGACGGCGCCAAATAATCAAGATGCAACTTGATCATTCACAGCTTTGACGAGTGAACCTGTATTCCCCCGTCCTGTACGGCCGGTCATGCCGCCCTGCGCGCGAGCAATCTGCCGAGCGGCGTGTTGGGCCGGGCGGCCGCCGCCTCCAGCAGCGCGACGAGATCCGCCATCCAATCGCCGACCACGCGATGCTCGAGCAATTCGCGCTTGTAGTTGCACGAGCCGGTGATCCCAGCCGGCCGCTCCTTGAGCATCAGCGATAGCCAGGTCTGGTCGACCGGCAGCACGGGCTGGCCCTCCCGTGCGACGTTTCCGATCGATCGCATCTCGATCTCCGGCAGATCGAGCGGCTGGCGCAGCGGATTTTGCAGCGTGAAATAGACCTGGAGCAGTCTGGCCGGGTCGATCCCCTGCTGTTCCAGATGGTCGGCCAGCATGTTGAACGGCAGCTCCTGCCGTGCGTGCGCATCGAGCACGCTCTGGCGCACCCGGACCAGGGCCTGCGCGAACGACAGATCCGGCGTGATTTTGCTGCGGACGATCACCGTGTTCTCGAACGGGCCGACGATGCGGTCGGTGTCCGGCTGGGCGCGATTGGCCATGGCGGTGGCGACCGAGATGTCGCTGCGGCCGGTCCGGGCCAGCAGCAGGGCCTTCAAGCCGGTGAGGAGGCACATGAACAGCGTGCCGTTGTGCTGGCCGGAGAATGCCGAGAGCTGCCTGATCAGATCGGGCTCCAGGCTGACCGGATGATGCCCGGTGGATGCGCCGGGGTTCGCTTCGCCATCGAAGATCGGCGCCGCGCCGCGCAAATTCTCCGTCCAGTCGGCGGCCTGGCGGCGGGCGGCGTCGGTGCCGCACCACCAGCGCTGCCAGCGCGCGACGGCCGAAAAGGCTGGTGGCGGCCTCAGTAGCGGTGCCGAGGGACGTCCGGCCAGCGCCGCATAACGGCTCGACAATTCCTCGAACAGCACGCCGATGGACCAGCCATCGGCAACGGCATGGTGCAGCGTCAGCAGCAGCACATGGTCCTCGGCATGGAGCCGCAACAGCCGCGCCCGCAACAGCGGTGGTCGTGCGGTGTCGAACGGGGTGTAGGTCTCCTGCTCGATCAGCAGATCGACCTTCCTGGATTCGAGGGCCTGGCGCCGCTTGTTGTTGTGGCGACGCCCGTCGCCGATGGTTTCGACCGCAAGGACCGGTCCGAGCTCGCTGGGCGTGGCGATGCGGCAGACCGGCTCCCCGCCGCTCCAGCCAAACCCGGTCCGCAGCGATTCGTGGCGGCGCACGATGTCGCCGAACGCCTGGGCGAGGGCGACCGGATCGAGCGGACCCTCGAGGCGGAAGGCGAAGGGCAGGTTGAACAGCGGCAGCCCCGGCAGGTTCTGCTCGATGCGAATCATCTGGTCCTGCGCGATCGAGAGCGTCGGGGGGCCGTTTTCGGCGAGCCTTGTCTGAGCCGGATTTGGAAAGCTTGCGGCAGGCTGGAGCGGCTTCGACGCCACGGCCTCGTCGACTTGGCGGGCAAGCTCCTCGATTGTCGGCGCCTCGAAGATCGTCTTGATCGGCAGCGACACGCCGAGCGCTCGCGCAACGCGCGCCATCGCCTGGCCCGCCAGCAGCGAATGGCCGCCGAGATCGAAGAAATTGTCGGTGACACCAATGCTCTCGACCTTCAACAGGTCGATCCAGATGTCCGAGAGCACTTTTTCGGTGAAGCGCCGCGCCGGCACCGCAGCATCCGGTCCGGCGACTTCTTGCTGCGCGGGCGCGAGCAGCGCGGAGCGGTCGATCTTGCCATGGGCGTTGAGCGGCACCTGATCCAGGAACAGGAAGGCGGACGGGATGGCGTGGGCCGGCAGCCGGCTCTTCAGGAATTCGCGCAACGCGCTGGCGCTGGTCTGGCTGCCTGGTCTTGCGACGATATGGGCGATCAGCCTGACATCGCCGCCGGCCTCGCGGCGCGGCTCGACGATGCCGAAGCGCACGGCCGGGTGGTCGGCCAGCACGTTCTCGATCTCCTTGAGCTCGATGCGGTAGCCGCGGACCTTGACCTGATGGTCGGCGCGGCCAAGGCATTCGATGGTGCCGTCGGCGCGTCGACGGGCCAGGTCGCCGGTGCGGTACAGCCTCGCGCCTTGCTGGCGCGCGAACGGATCTGGAATGAAGCGCTGCCGGCTTTGTGCGGGATCGTTGACATAGCCGCGTCCGACGCCGGCGCCCGTGATGCAGAGCTCGCCGGTCACGCCGACCGGCAGCGGCTGGAGGTTTTGATCGAGCACATGGAGCTGGGTATTGGGCAGCGGCGCACCGACCGGAACGTTGGTCGTCGTGATGGCCGGTGCCTTGGTCAGGCGGTGCAGGGAGACGTCATCAGAGCATTCCGACGCGCCATAGGCGTTGATCAGCGGCACCTTCGGGCAGCGGGCGAACCAGGCGCGGCTGATCTCGACCGGCAGCGGCTCGCCGGTCGAGATCAGCAGGCGCAGCTTCGCGAAGGCGCGCTGGACCTGTGCCTCGTCCATGCGGTCGAGGATCACGCGCAGCAGCGAAGGCACGATCTCCAGCACGGTGATGCCTTCGCGCTCGATCTCCTGCGCGAGCAGGATCGGGTCCTGCACGACCGCGTTGCCGCAGACATGCACGCGCGCGCCGGCCATGGGCCCGGCGAGGAACTGCCAGACCGAGATCACAAAGCTCTGCGGCGCGGTCTGCGCGATAACATCCCTGGCCGACAGCCCAAGCTCGGAAATCAGCGACGCCAGATGGTTCGACAGGCCGCGCTGCTCGATCATGACGCCCTTCGGCGCACCGGAGGAGCCGGAGGTATAGATGAGATAGGCAAGGCTTGCGGCCGCGCGCGGCGCCGCGCGGGCCGGCTTGGCCGCCGCTGGCGCGAGTGCGTCCTCGAGATCAGCCACGTGGATGCGTTCCACCAGCGGTTCGAGCAGTGCTTCGATCATGGGTGATTGCGCGCGCCCGGTCAGCAGCACGCGGGCGCAGCTCGATCCCAGAATGGTCGCAAGCCGCGCCGGCGGCTGGTCCGGATCGAGATTGAGGAAGGCGGCGCCCGCGCGCTGCACGCCGATCATGGCGGCGAGCAAATCGGGCCCGCGCTCCGCCAGCAGGGCGACCACGCTCTCGGCGCCGACGCCTTCGCGGGCCAGCCACCTCGCGGCGGCCTGGCTGCGGCGGGCCAACTCACGATAGGTCAGGGAGGTGCGGCCGTCCGACACCGCGATCGCGTTCGGCGTCGTCTTCGCCTGACGGTCGAAGCGTTCGCTCACATTGCCGCGCGTGGTGAAATTGGCCGGCACGCCGCGGCCCTTCGCCAACTGCCGGCGTTCGGCCTCGGTCAGGAGCGGCAGGCGCGAGATGCGTTGCTCCGGATTGGCGATGACGGCCTTGAGCAGGGTCTTGAACTGAGCGGCCATGCCTTCGATCGTGGCCGCGTCGAACAGATCGGTAGCGTATTCGAAGAAGCCGGTGAAACGGCCGTCGGCCTCGACCAGTTCGAGCGTGATGTCGAAGCGCGCCACCTTGGGGTCGATCTCCAGCCGCCGTGTCGACAGGCCCGGAAAGCGCGCCGCCTCGATCGAGGCGTTCTGGAGGATGAACATGATCCGGAACAGCGGATTGCCGTCCGTCCTTCGCGCGACCTGCAATGCGCGCAGCACCTCCTCGATGGGGAGGTCCTGGTTGCGATAGGCATCCAGCGTGACCTGCCGCACCCGCCGCAACATGTCGCCAAATCCGGGGTCGCCGCTGAAATCGTTGCGCAGGATCAGGGTGTTGGCGAACAGCCCGATCAGCCGTTCGCTCTCGATCTGGTTGCGGTTGGCGATCAGCGAGCCGGTCGCGACGTCCTCGTGTCCAGTGTGGCGGAACAGCAGGCACTGGAACACCGCGAGCAGCGTCATGAAGGGCGTGACGCCCTGGTCCTGGCTGAGCGCACGGACGTCGCCCGAGAGAGCCTTGGAGACCTCGAAATAATGACGGGCGCCGCGACCGCTCCAGACCTCCGGCCTTGGCCGGTCGGTCCGCAGCGGCAGCGTGGTGACCCCGTCGAGCTGCCTCCGCCAGTAATCGAGCTGCTCCTTGGCGGCCGGTGTCTGCGCCCAGCTCTGCTGCCAGAGCGCAAAGTCGCGATACTGGAACGTGGGCGAGGGCAGCGCTGCTGCTCTCGTCTTGCGCGCCGCGGTGTAGTGGGCGGCGAGCTCTTCCCAGAACAGCCGCTGCGACCAGCCGTCGGTGACGAGGTGGTGGACGTTGACCACCAGCGCGTGGCTGGATCTGTCGAACGACAGCAGCGTGACCTTCAGGGGTGCCTCGCGCGCCAGCTCGAACGGATATTGCGCGAGCCCGAGCGCCTTGCGCCGGATGATCGCAGCGCGCTTGTCCGCCGGGCCGGGCTTGAGCTTGATCCGCTCGAATTGCGGCGGCGATTGCAGCACACGCTGCGCCGGCTCGCCCTGATGTTCGATGAAGACCGAGCGCAGCACTTCGTGGCGCGCGCAGATCGCGGTAAGGCTCGCCGACAACGCAGCGACGTCGATCGGGCCCTTGAGGAGCGCGATTTCGACGACGTTGTAATTGTAGCGGGTCGGATCGAGCCGCGAGAGCACATACATGCGCTGCTGCTGGAACGACAGCGGCGCGTCGCCTGTGGTCGCTCGGCGCCACGCCGGCAGCATCGTTTGACGATGCGTCGCGGCGGTCTCGATCCGGGCCGCCAGTGCGGAGACCGTGGCGCAATCGAAAATGTCCTCGAACGAGAAGTCGACGTTGAAGCGTTCACGCAGGCGCGAGCGCATCTGGGTCGCCGCGAGCGAGTCGGCGCCGAGCGCGAAGACGTCCTGATCGATTCCGACCTGGGGCAGCTCCAGCAGGCCGGCCCATATCTCCGCGAGCTGGGTCTCCAGCGCGTTGCGCGGCAGCTGCGCTTCATCACCGTCTTTGGCCTCGGCGATCAGCTCGGCCAGCGCGTTGCGCTTGACCTTGCCGCTGGCGCCCTTCGGCAATGCCGCCACGCTGCGGATCAGGCTCGGCACCTTGTAGGCGGCCAGACGCTTGCGCGCGAACTGGCGCAGCTCGTCTGAGGTCGCCTCGGAATTGGGGCGCAGCACCACGACGGCGGCGACGTTCTCGCCGAGCTTTTCGTGCGGGACGGCGAACACGCCGGCCTCCAGCACCGCCGGATGGCTGAGCAGGACCTCTTCGACCTCGAGCGGGGAGATCTTCTGTCCGCCGCGGTTGATGACGTCCTTGATACGGCCGACGATGAAGAGATAGCCGTCGGCATCGAGATAGCCGAGGTCGCCGGTCCGGAACCAGCCGTTGCGGAAGGCGGCCTTCGTCGCCGCCTCGTCATTATAGTAGCCGCGGCTCATGTTCGGCCCGCGCAACACGATCTCGCCGTGCTCGCCGCTTGCGAGCACGCGGCCCGTCTCGCTCATGATTGCGATCTCGGGTCCCGCGGCGCGGCCGACCGATCCGATCTTGCGCAGTTCGAACGGATTGGCCGCGATCTGCGAGGCCGCTTCCGTCATGCCGTAGGTTTCGAGCACGGGGACGCCGAACGTGGCTTCCAGTCCGCCCAGGATCGCAGCCGCGAGCGAGGACGAGGCCGAGCGGATCACGCGCAGCGACGACGACCGGGCGCGGTCCGGGTTCGCTTCCGCTGCCGTCAGCAGCGCGCGATGAATGGTCGGCACTGCCGTGTACCAGGTCGGTTGCAGCTCCCGCATCCAGCCGAAGAAGGACGATGCGTCGAAACCGTCGGTGCAGATCACGCTGGAGCCCGCGGCCAGCGCGGTCAGGAGACCGGAGATCAGGCCATGGGCATGAAACAGCGGCAGGACGTTGAGCAGGCGATCGCGGGATCCAAGCGAAAGCACGCGGCCGGCATTGTAGGCGGACAGGCACACATTGCGATGCGTGAGCGGCACCATTTTGGGCCGTGCCGCCGTGCCCGAGGTGAGGAGGATGAACGCGTCGTCATCACCCTGCGAGGCGCCGCTGGTGCTCGCCGGCCCGATCATCGGGCCTATGAACGCGCAACCGCCGAGATCGTCTTCCGGCCCCGGCACGAAGTCGATCACCGCGATATCCAGCGCCCTGGCGACATCACGGCTCGGTGAGTTCATATCGGCCCGGGTGACGAGCGCCTTCAGCTGCAATTCGCTGAAATAGCGCTGGAGCTCGTCCGCCGTCAGATCCGGATTGACGGGGACGCACGCGCCGCTCGATGCGACCGCGATCAGGGCCAGCGCGCTGTCAGCGCCGCGTGGCAGTGCAACGGCAATCCGGTCGGCGGGTGCGATGCCGAGCCCGCGCAGCGTGCGGACGAGCTCCTGCACCCGCTCGGCCAGCGCGCCATAGGTGAGAGGCGGCCGGCCCGGTGCCAAGAGGGCGGGCGCCGCCGGTGCCTTGCGGGCGTAGAAATCCAGGAGGCCGCCGATATGCGCGAATATCTTCGTTTCGGCGCTTGGGCCGTCCGATCCCTCTCCCGCCCCGGATGTAATGTCCGACAACGCCATTCCCTTTTGATCTGATTGGGCTATTCTTCTCAAGACTTAGGGAATGCGTCCAGTCCGAGGTGAAGTCTGGGCCCCAAAATCTGTGGTTGAGGGGCCCTAAGCCCTTCGACGGAGTGATGGTCGGGCGGAATCACCATGCTGGAGAACGAACCTGTTACGGGGACGGAAGGCGGGCTGAAGCGCTGGCTCGAGGGCATCGGTCTCGGCCACTACACCGATCTCTTCGCGCAGCACCGCCTCGATCTCGATGTGATGGGGGATTTGACCGAAGCCGACCTGGTCGAGCTCGGCTTGCCGCTCGGCGATCGCAAACGGCTCCGCCGGGCGATGGCGGCGTTGTTTCAGGCCGAAACCGCAGAGCCCCCGGCGACTTTGGCGCGTCCGCAGAGCCGGACGGAGGTCGGAGCCGAACGGCGCCAGCTCACCACCATGTTCTGCGACATGGTCGATTCCACCGCGCTCTCGGTGCAGTTCGATCCGGAAGACGTGCGTGACATGATCGCAAGCTTCCGCGAAACCTGCGTCCGCGTGGTCAAGCATTACGAGGGATTTGCCGCTCGTTTCGTCGGCGACGGTATTTTGGTCTATTTCGGCTATCCGACCGCCCACGAGGACGATGCCGAGCGCGCGGTGCGCGCGGGGCTCGAGATCGTGCGGGTGCTGTCGACCGCGCGCGCCATCGAGCCGCGCGGCGCACTGAGCCACTCGCCGGCGGTTCGCATCGGCATCGCGACCGGCCTCGTCGTGGTCGGCGACCTCGTCGGACAGGGTACCGAAGAGCGCGACTCCGCGGTCGGCGAAACCGTCAATCTCGCGGCGCGCCTGCAAGCCCTGGCGCCGCCCAACGGCGTTGTGATCTCCACCTCGACGCAGTCGCTCCTGAAGGGGAAGTTCGACTATCGCAATCTCGGCGTCCATGCGCTGAAGGGCATCTCGGAGAAGGCGCAAGCCTGGCATGTGGTGCGCGCCACACGGGTGGAAACCCGCTTCGCCGCCGCCATGGGCGGACGGTTGACGCCGCTCGTCAACCGCGAGGAAGAGATCGCGCTATTGATGGGCCGCTGGCAGCAGGCCAAGGACGGTGATGGCCAGGTCGTGGTCAAGTTCGGCGAGCCCGGCATCGGCAAATCGCGCATCGTCCAGGAGATCTTTGAGCGGATCGCCGGCGACCGGCATGGCCAGGTCTCGTTCCAGTGCTCGCCCTATTATACGTCCACCGCGTTCTATCCGTTCTCCGAGCAGCTCAAATTCTCCCTCGGCCTCGACCGGGAGGATAACTCCGCGCTGTCGCTGGCGAGCCTGGAGACCGCGATCGCCGCCGCGCACGGCGATATCGAGCAGGTCACGCCGCTGTTTGCCGCGCTGCTGTCGATCCCAACCGGAGACCGCTATCCGCCGCTCGAGATGTCGCCGCAGCAGCAGAAGGACGCCACCGTCGCGGCGCTGGTCAGTCATTTCCTCGGCCTCGCGCGCGAAATGCCGCTGGTGATCGCGTTCGAGGATCTGCACTGGATCGACCCGACCTCGCGCGAGGTTCTCGATCTCCTGGTCGACCGGGTGCAGAACCGGTCGATCCTGGTCGTCATCACCGCGCGCTCCGAATTCCAGCCGAGCTGGAGCGCGCATTCGCACATCACCACGCTGGTGCTGAACCGACTGAGCCGTCAGCTCCGCGCGACGCTGGTCGAGCGCGTTGCCGGCCGCGAGCTTCCCAAGGAGGTCGTCGAGGAGATCATCGTCAAGACCGACGGCGTGCCGCTGTTCCTGGAGGAACTCACCAAGACCGTTCTCGAATCCAACCTGCTGACCGAGCGTCACGGTCGCTACGTGCTCTCGGGCCCGTGGCGGCAGCTCGCAATCCCGGCGACGCTGACGGACTCGCTGATGGCGCGGCTCGACCGCATGGGACCGTTCAAGCGGATCGCGCAAATCGGTGCCACCATCGGCCGCGAGTTCTCCTACGAGACGCTCCAGGCCGTCGCCAACACGCCGGCGGAGCAGATCGAGGCCGCACTGAATCATCTGGAACAGGCCGGGCTGATCATGCGCCGCGGCCATCCGCCCGACGCGCTCTACTCCTTCAAGCACGTGATGATCCAGAATGCCGCGCATGCGAGCCTTCTGCACAGCGAGCGGCGCAAGCTGCATGCGCGGATCGCGCAGGTGCTCGCCGAGATGTACCCGGAGAAGATCGATCGAGAGCCGGAGCTGCTCGCCCATCACCTGACCGAGTCGGCCCAGAGCGAAGGCGCCGCCAGCTTCTGGCTCAAGGCGGGCAAGCAGGCCGCCAAGAGCGGCGCCAACCTGGAGGCGATCGGCCATCTGCGCCGTGGCTTGAGTGTCGTGCAGGCCAATGCGCGCATGCAGGGCGCGGACGAGATGGAGCTCGAGCTGCGCATTGCGCTCGGCAACGCGCTGATCGCGGCCAAGGGCTATGCCGTGCAGGAGGTCGAGGAGAACTACATCCGCGCGCTCGAGCTCGGCCAGCAGCTCGACGACGACGAAAAGGCTTTTGCCGCCACCCGCGGGCTCTGGGTCTGCCATTTCATCCGCGCCGACCTCACCCGCGCGCACGATCTCAGTGTCGAGTTGTTGAAGTTCGCCAAGCGCCAGCGGCTGAACGAGCGGTCGCAGCCGGCGCAGCAGACCGGCTATCTGATCGAGGCGCACCGGTCGATCGCGATGACCATGCTGTATCGCGGCCGCTTTGCCGCCGCGCAGCACCATCTGCATCGCTGCATCAACCTCTACAGCCCCGATTTGCACTCCGACCTGATGGAGCGCCATGGCACCGATCCCGGCGTCGTCTCGCTGTCCTATCTCGGCTACCTCCTGTGGTTCCTGGGCCGGCCCGACGCGGCGCGCCAGCACAGCGAGCAGGCGATCCTGCATGCGGAGAAGATCCACCACCCTTTCTCGCTCGCCTTCGCGCTGGTGTTCGGCGCCTATCTCTGCCAGCATTTGCGCGACATCGAGGGCACGCGCGACCATGCCAACCGCGCCATGATCATCGCCACCGAGCACAATTTCCTGCACTGGAAGCAGCAGGCCGCGATCCTGCGCGGCTGGGCCCTGGCGCAGCTCGGGGAGGCCGACGAGGGCATCAGCCAGATGCGTTTCGGCCTCGACGAATACGAGGCGATGGACTCATGGCTTGCCGGCTGCTGGTTTCGCTGCCTGCTCGCGGAGGCCTACGCCAAGGTCGGGATGCGCGATGCCGCCCTGCGCGCGCTGGACGGCGCGCTCGCGACCGCGAGGCGGACCGGAGATCACTCCTACCTCGCCGAGGTCTATCGCTTGCAGGGCGAGATCACGCTGTCGGACGGAGGCCCGGCGTCTGTGCAGGAGGCCGAGGAGCTGTTCGCACTGTCGCTGGAGACCGCGCGCAAGCAGGGCGCGCTGTCCTGGGAGCTGCGCACGGCCGTCAGCCTCGCGCGCCTGTCGCATGAAGCCGGCAAGCGCGAGCACGCCAGCCTCCTGCTGGTGCCGATCGTCGGCAAGTTCAGCGAGGGCTTCTACACGCCGGACCTGAAGCAGGCGCTGCAGCTGGTCAACGAGATCGGAGGGGACGTGCCCGTTCGTGAACAAGTCGATCCGTGACATGGGCGATCTTGCTGCCGCGCGTGCGCGTTACGTGGAGCTGATCGCAAAGCGCGAGCGGATTTCCTCGAAGCGCCTGATCGCAGCCCTCGGCTCTGTGCCGCGCGAAAATTTCCTGGCGAGGGGACCCTGGCGCATCAAGAGCGAGGCGGGCAGCAGCTACCGGCTGACGCCGGACGCCGATCCCGTTCATCTCTACGACAACGTGCTGGTCGCGATCGACGCGCGCCGCAAGCTCGACACCGGGCTGCCGAGCCTGTGGGCGCATTTCATCGATTTGCTCGACGTCGGGGAGAAGGACCGCGTCGTGCAGATCGGCTGCGGGCTCGGTTATTTCTCTGCTGTGCTCTCGGAGATCGTGGGCCCAAAGGGCAGGGTGCATGCGATCGAATGCGACGAGCGGCTCGCGGCCCGCGCTGCGGACTTTCTTCGTGGCTATGGCAATGTCGACGTCATCAACGGCAACGGATGCGAGGAGATCGGCGAACCCGCGGACGTGATCATCGTGCATGCCGGTTTCTCGCACCCGCATCCGCTCTGGCTCCAGTCGCTTCGACCCCGCGGCCGCCTTCTGGTGCCGCTGACCCAGCGGGATCGTGAGGGGGCCGCCCTCAAGATCACGCGGAGGGCCAAGGGCTTCGAGGCCGAGGCGGTGCAGCAGATCCGGATCTTCCCCGGCCAGGGCCGCGGCGCGACCGCGCTCGATGACCGCATCGCCGACTGGTGGCAGCGCGCCGCCGCCCTGGCCCCGTTGCGCTTTCGCGGCATCGAGCAGGGGCTGCCGTCGGATGGCTAACGCTTCGTTTCGTTTTACCTTGATTGCGAATGTAAGTATCCAGCGCCAGCCGGCGCAGCTATGACTGTGGCTTGATGGCCATTTGAGCGCGCTCCATGCATTCCGTTGCACTGCTGACTGCCAGCTATGCCAAGGATATCGAACGCTTTTCGCTGCTCAGCGAGAGCATCGATACCTGGCTGACGGGATACACGCGGCATTATGTTCTCGTTAACGATGAGGACGTGCCGCTGTTTTCGCGGTTCGCGTCCGACAAGCGCGTCATCGTTCCGGCTTCGCGCTACTTGCCGAAATGGCTGCTCGCGCTGCCGCCGGCACTTCAGTTTCTGAGCAAGCGCCGGGTCTGGCTGTCGCTGCTGTCGTCGCCGGTGCACGGCTGGCACATCCAGCAGATCCTGAAGATCGCCGGCGTCCTCAATGCGCCCGAGCAGCGCGTCTGCATTCTTGACTCGGACAATCTGTTCTTCCGCGAATTCGATGTCGGCCAGTATGCCGGCGGTGAGACAACGCCGCTGTTCGTCACCCGCAAGGGGATCGACGCCGACCACCCGCTGCACGTGCTGTGGCTTCGCACCGTCGATCAGCTTCTCGGCATCAAAAAGCGCGCGTTCCCGGCGGACGACTATGTCGGCAACGCGCTGGTCTGGGACAAGGACGCCGCGCGGGCGATGACCGACGCGATCAAGTCCGCGACCGGTCTCGGCTGGGCTCTCGCGCTATGCCGGAAGAAGAAATTCTCCGAATATCTGCTTTACGGCAACTTCGTCGCGAGCACGCCGGAACATCTGGCGCGGCATCGGATCACGGAAGACAGCATCGCGGTCTCGCATTGGGACGACACGCGCCTCGATCGTCCGGCCATCGAAGCGATGATACGCGCCGCCTCGCCCGGGCAGGTCGCGCTCTGCATCCAGTCCTATTCGTCGACCTCGATCGACGACATCCGCGACGTGTTCCGACTCAGCTCGCGCGACCGTCGCGGGCCGAGCCTGTCGCCCGATCACATGGGCGAGGTGTCCGAATTCGAGACGCCGAAGACGCGTTAGTTCAGACGTCCTTCGTGAACTTGCTGATCACGTCCATGAACGGCTTGGGCTTGAACTCGCCGTCGAGCGGCAGCGGCCGGTTCGGCTGCTTGTCCTTGCGGGCGAAGGTGCCGTTGATCCAGCTGTAACGGTCCGAGAGCCCCCAGGTCAGGATCGAGCGCACCGGGCCGCTGGTTGAGATCGCAGTCAGCAGGTCGTCGACGCGCTTGGCGACGATGGTGTCGCGTTCGGCCGGACTGCCCGCCAGCTTCTGGTCGTCGACGTCGAGCTCGGTGACGTAAACTTCGAGCCCCCACGAGCGCAGCTCGGTGACGAATTCGGCCAGCCCATGCGTGTCAATTTCGAGCTCGGCATGCAGATGCGATTGCAGCCCGACCGCATGCAGCGGAACGCCCTGGTCGAGCAGCTCCATGATCAGGTTGCGGTAAGCCGCGCGCTTGGCAATGAACGAATCCTTCGCCGACTCGATGTCGTATTCGTTGATGGCGAGCTTGACGTAAGGATCGGCCGCGGCCGCCGTGCGGAAGGCCAGCGGAATCCAGCTCTTGCCCAGATGCTGCGTCCAGAACGTGTCGCGCCGGTCGCCTATCCCCTTCGGATTGTCCGGGATCGGCTCGTTGACGACGTCCCACGACGTCAGCTTGTCCTTGTAATAGGACACGACGGTGCCGATGTGGTCGACATAGGCACGCTCGACGCCCTTGGCGTCCTTGATCTGCTTGGTCCAGTCCGGAATGTCGTGATACCAGGCGAGCGCGTGGCCGCGCATCGTCAGATCGTTCTGCCGCGCGAAATCATAGATTGCATCGGCGCGCTCGAAGGCAAAGGTGTGCGCGTCCGGCCGCAGCATCGGCCATTTCAGCTCGAGCACCGGCACGACCTGCGTGCAATAGGTGCTGATGGCTTCGCCCAGCCGCGGATCGGCTTGCAGGTCCCAGAGCGTGGCTGCGGCCCCAAAGCCGGGGCGGCGCTGGGCCAGCTTCGACGCCGGCAATGCGGACGCGGATGCGCCCGCCGCGAGCGTCGCGGCGCCACCGAGGAGAAATTCGCGTCTGTCGAGCCTGGCCAATGTGCGGTGTTCCTTTGGGAACCAACGCGCCATCGTACCAAGCGTCGCCCTGCGACGCCCGGGTTTCCGTTTGTTGGGTTAACTTTGCCGGACGCCGTCAGCCGGTGTGACGCTGCAAGACCGTTTCGGCGATCGTGTAATAATGAAGCGCGCCCTTCTCGAGGGTCAAATTCTCCATCACGTAGTCGCGAGGTGCGAAGCCGCCGGCCGCGACATGCGACCAGAAGTCGCCCCACGCGGCGACGAAGCCGTCCGCGTCGATGAAAGTCATGCCGCAGCGTGCGTCGAAATACGGCACCGAGGACACGCCGCCCTCATACCTGACCCTGTGCGGGAAATACTCCGGATCCTGCCACGGGCCGCCGCGATCCCAGGCAAACACGGGAACGCCGCTCGACAGCGCCTGCTGGCAGGCGATGCCCTGGCTCTCATGCTCGCACAGGAACACCATGCTGCGGCATCGCGCCAGCGCCGCCTTGTAATCGTCTTCGTTGTAGTGGCCGTAGCGGATCAGTTCGACGGTGCGGCCGCTCGCCTCGAGATGCCTGCGGATCGGTTCGATCAGTTCCGCGTCGAAGCGATCGTGCTCCCAGCGCACCTTGTCGTAGAGCAGCACGTCGACGCTCGTCTGCTCGGCGGGCGCAGGCGTCCACAGATCGGTCTCGATGCCGACCGGCCAGATCTCGACATGCGGCCAGTACGGACGGCACATGTCGGCGTACCAGGAGCAGGGCACCAGGATGGTCCTGGTCTGGAGGTCGCGCAGATGCGCTGGCGCTTCCACAGGATGGTTGTACATGGCAACGCCCAGCAGAAGCGGGTTCTTCCATTCGAACCAGTCCAGCACGAACGGCCGCCCGATGATGCAGGCGAGTTCCTCCGGATGCCTGCGGATGTAGGCATAATCGTTGACGCGGTAGGGGATGCCGACCCTGTCGAGCCCGGCGCAGAGATTGAGAAACACGCGCCGCTGCCCGCTGATCCACGATTTGCCGAGCAGCATGCGTCGCAGTAGCGGCCGGATGTGGCGGTCGCCCGGAAACCAGCGGTCGTCCCGTTCCTCGAAGAACAGGTTAAGCGTCATCCGCTCGCCGCCTTCAGGGGCGGCCGGAGCCAGGGGCGCATCGAGGCCGTGCGGCAGCTGAGCCGGCTTTGTCCGTATACGCTCGGCAACGTCCATCTTGGTCCCGTCCACGCATCACCGGGATTTCGGGCGACGACCTGAAATCATGGTTTCTTTTCCGTGATCGCGGGGCTGCGTTCAAGGAAAGGGCAAATTTAACGCTAACGCGCGAAAGCGGCGCAGCCGCCCCATTCGACGGCCGATTTGCAGACTTAAATGACTATGTTGGGGGATGCTGCGGCGCAGTCCGATCGCCAAGCCTTCGATGGTCAGGCCTCCGATCGCCAAGCCAAGGTCCAACTGATTAACGGCCGCTCCATTTCAAGGCCGCCGGTGCCGTGCACGCATGCTGAACCGCCATTTCTCGATCTATCTCGTCGCCTACATCCTGCCTGCGGCGGTGGGCTTCTTCGCGGTCACCGCCTATACGCGGCTGCTCACGCCTGCGGAATATGGCGTCTATGTCGTCGGCATCAGCCTTGCCGGCATCTTGGGGGCGATCTTCTTCGCCTGGATCAAGCTGTCGGTGTCCCGCTATCAGGCGATGTCGGCGGAGGTGGATTTTCGCGGCACGGCGATGGTCGCCTTTGGGCTCACGGTCGCGGTGCTCTGCGCCGCCACCCCGCTGGTCTTTCTGTTCCGCAGCGATGTCAGCGTCGAGCTGCTGCTCGCGAGCATGTTCGTGGCGATCATGGCCAATGCGGTCGATGTCGGCCAGGAGTTCGAGCGGGCCAAGCTGCGGCCCTACCGTTTTGCGGCCATCTCGATCGTGCGCAGCGTGTCGAGCGTCGGCTTCGGCCTTGTCGGCATCTGGCTCGGCTGGGGCGGCATGGGCCTCCTCGCCGCGTTTGGCCTCGGCTCGCTGACCGGCATCATTCTCAATCTGGTCGGGGACCGCACCAGGATCGCGCGCTTCCAGCGCAGCCAGTTCATGCAGCTCGCGCGCTATGGCCTGCCGCTGACGCTGGCCGGCCTCTCGGTCGCGCTGTACTCGACCTGCGACCGTCTGATCGTCGCTTATCTCCTCGGCAAGGACGCCGCCGGCATCTTCGGCGTCGCCGCCGATCTGCCGCGCCAGTTCATGGTGATGATCGCCTCGAGCGTTGCGGCTGCGACCGTGCCTCTGGTGTTCCGGTCGCTGTCGGAGAAGAACAATGAGATCACGCGCGAGCGCTTGAGCGAGAGCTTCGAGCTGCTGCTCGTCGTCGTCGCACCGGTCGCGATCTGGCTGGCGCTGGCGGCCGATCAGGTCGCCGGCACGCTCGTCGGTGTCGACTTCCGCGCCGGCGTGTCGGCGCTGCTGCCGATCCTGGTGCTCGCCCGCCTCTTCGGCATCGCCAATCAGTTCTACGTCCAGATCAGCTTTCAGCTCGCCGAACGGCCCTTCATGCTGGCGGCGCAGTCCTTCCTGACGCTGGTGGCCAGCGTGGCCTTGATGTTCGCGCTGGTTGCGGGCTACGGCCTCTATGGCGCGGCGCTGGCGACGCTCGCGACCGAGGCGCTCGGGTTCGTCGTCGCGATCGTTCTGATGCACCGGGCCCATCCGGTCCCGTTCGATGTCAACCGTCTCGCCGGCGTGGCCGCCTCCGCGGCAGCGATGGCAGCTGCGATCCTCGTTGCGCGGTCGCAGGTCAGCGGCACCGGCCTCATCCCGCTGGTCGTCGTCAGCCTCGCGGGCGGCCTCGCCTATGCCGCCGCGGCCTGGCTCCTCAATGTCGCGAATGTGCGGACGTTGTCGCTCCGTTTCCTGCGGACGTTCAACCGGAAGGCGCTCGGCGTCTAGCCGCCCGACGAGATACGGCCTTGTCGGCCCTGCAATCGTAGTCCAGGCCGCATTGCGACCCGTGCGCGTCCCCTCGCGTTCTATTCCTTGCCGCGGAATGCTGCGAACGGGTTGGGCGGCCGCATCACATTTCATGGCGACGGCTGCAGCCATGTCATGCGGAGCTTGAAAATCAAGGTTCGTTCTGCTCATTAGATGTCTGAAATTGCGCGCTGCAACATGCGCAAAAGAGCCCATCGACTAAAGTCGATAGCCAGCGAGGAAACAAAATAATGCGCAAGCTCACTTTGGCCATTGCCCTGATCGCCCCGATGCTCGGTCACGCCGCGTCGGCCGAGGACACTCTCAAGATCGGCTACATTGATCCGCTCTCCGGCGGTGGCGCCAGCGTCGGCGAGGGCGGCCTGAAGACGTTCCAGTATCTGGCTGACGAGCTCAACGCCAAGGGTGGCATCCTCGGCCACAAGATCGAGATCGTGCCGCTCGACAACAAGACCAATCCGCAAGAGAGCCTGGTTCAGGCCCAGAAGGCGATCGACGCCGGGGTCCACTACATCACCCAGGGCAACGGCTCGTCCGTCGGCGCGGCTCTCTCGGACTTCGTCACCAAGAACAACACGCGCAATCCCGGCAAGGAAGTCCTGTACTTCAACTACGCCGCCGTCGATCCGAGCCTGACCAACGAGAAGTGCAGCTACTGGCACTTCCGCTGGGATGCGAGCTCCGACATCAAGATGGAAGCGCTCACCAACTATATGAAGGACAACGCCGCGATCAAAAAGGTGTACCTGATCAACCAGGACTATTCGTTCGGCCAGTCGGTACGCAGCGATGCGCGCAAGATGCTGGGTGCGAAGCGGCCTGACATCCAGATCGTCGGCGACGAGTTGCACCCGCTGCTCAAGGTCACCGACTTCTCGCCCTACATTGCCAAGATCAAGGCGTCCGGCGCCGACAGCGTCGTCACCGGCAATTGGGGCCAGGATTTCGCGCTGCTGCTCAAGGCCGCGGCCGATGCCGGCCTGAAGGTCAATTGGTATACTTATTATGCCGGTGGCGCCGGCGGCCCGACCGCCGTCAAGCAGACCGGTCTCGATCACCAGGTCTTCCAGATCACCGAAGGCTTTGCGAATTCCGGCAACAAGGCTGCGATGGACTACGAGAAGGCGTTCCGCGCCAAGGTGAATCTGTCGCTCTGGTACCCGCGTGCGGTCAACGAGATGCGCATGTTCAAGGCGGCGGCCGAGAAGGCCAACTCGATCGACCCCGTGAAGGTGGCGGCGGCGCTCGAGGACCTGAAGTTCGAGGTCCTGGACGGCGGCCAGGGCACCATGCGCAAGGACGACCATCAGTTCCTCCAGCCGATCTACATTTCCTCCTTCGGCAAGCTGACCGAGAGCGAGCCGTTCGATGAGGAGGGCACCGGTTGGGGCTGGCATCTGGTCTCCAGGATCGATACGCCGCAGGCCACGGTCTCCACGACCTGCAAGATGACGCGGCCGTGACCTGAAGGTCAGTCGTCCTCCCGTGACCCTTCGCGGTCGCGGGGAGACGGCGCGCGAATGCATTTGACCGGTTGGACGACGTTCACCGGGGCCATCCGGCCCCGGATATCCATGAGTGCCCCGTGCTTGAACTCATTGTCATTTCGACCCTGAATGGTGTGCTGTTCGGCATGCTGCTCTTCCTGCTGTCGAGCGGCCTGACCGTCATCTTCAGCATGATGGGCGTGCTCAACTTCGCCCATGCCAGCTTCTACATGCTCGGTGCCTTCTTCGGCTTCCAGCTCACGAAGTGGATCGGCTTCTGGCCGGCGCTCGTCCTCGCGCCGCTGCTGGTGGGCGCGATCGGCATGGCGGTGGAGCGCTATGGACTGCGCAACACCCACAAGCACGGCCATGTCGCCGAGTTGCTGCTGACCTTCGGGCTTGCGTTTGTGATCGAAGAGATCGTGTCGATGATCTGGGGCAAGAGCCCGCTCGACTATCGCGTGCCGGCACTGCTCGACTTCCCTGCCTTCACGATCTTCTCGACCAACTATCCCGCTTACAAGCTCTTCATGCTGGCCGTGTCGATCACGATCTTCGTGGCGCTCCTGGTCGTGCTCAAGCGAACCCGCGTCGGCTTGATCGTGCAGGCCGCACTCACGCATCCTCACATGGTCGGGCATCTCGGTCACAATGTCGGGCGCGTCTTCATGGCGGTGTTCGGGGTCGGCTGTGCGCTGGCCGGCCTTGCCGGCGTCATTGCCGGTCCCGCCCTGGTGACACAGTCCGACATGGCCGCGTCGCTCGGACCCATCCTGTTCGTGGTGATCGTGTTCGGCGGACTCGGGTCATTGCCGGGCGCCTTCATCGCCTCGCTCGTCATTGGACTGGTGCAGACTTTTGCGGTGGCGCTCGACGGCTCGCTGGCGAGCGCGTTCGGCCCGCTCGATCCCTCGGCGGGACCGTCTGTCCTTACCGACATCTGGAACGTCACGATCGCCCAGGTCGCACCGATCGTTCCCTACATGCTGCTGGTGCTCGTTCTGATCGTTCGTCCTATGGGCCTGATGGGGACGCGTGAGTCATGACGACCGCTGCGACCTCGACACCGAAAATGAAAGCCGCCGCCGGCGGACATGTGCGCTTCTACGGCATCTGGCTGATCGGCATCGCCGCGCTGCTCGTCCTGCCGATGATCTTCTCCTCCGGCGGCTCGTTGACGTCCTTCAGCCTGATCGGCATCGCGATCATCTTCGCGCTCTCCTACAACATCCTGCTCGGCCAGACCGGCCTGCTGTCGTTCGGCCATGCCGTGCACTACGGCCTTGGCGGCTTCGCGGCCTGCCACATGATGAACGCGGTGGTCTCGCACGGCTGGCCGATTCCGCTGCCGTTCATTCCGCTGTTCGGCGGGCTCGGTGGTCTCGTCTTCGCGATCATCATCGGCTGGGTCATGACCAAGCGCGCCGGCACCGTGTTCGCGATGATCTCGCTCGGCATCGGTGAACTGGTGGCGTCGTCGTCGCTGATCCTGCGCTCGGTGTTCGGAGGCGAGGCCGGCATCACCACGGACCGCACCGCGCTGCCAAAAATGCTCGGCTGGTCTTTCGGCCCGCAGATTCAGGTCTATTATCTGATCGCGTTCTGGCTGGTGCTGTCGGCGATTGCGATGTACGCGCTGACCCGGACGCCGCTCGGGCGGATCTGCAACGCGGTGCGCGACAATCCGGAGCGCGTCCAGTTCATCGGCTACGATCCGCACGTCGTACGCTATCTCGCCTTCTGCTTTGCCGGGTTCTTCGCCGGCATCGCCGGAGGTCTGGCTGCGATCAACTTCGAGATCGCCAACTCCGCCTATCTCGGCGCGATCCAGTCCGGCCTCGTGCTGTTTTCCAGCTTCATCGGCGGCGTCGCCTATTTCTTCGGCCCGATCCTCGGCGCGATCCTGGTGACTTACCTGCAACTCGGGCTGACCAACGTCACCGGTGTCTGGCAGCTCTATTTCGGCATCATCTTCATCGGCATCGTGATGTTCGCGCCCGGCGGCATCGCCGGCCTGTTGATGATGCACCGGCCGCTGGTTCGCGCCGGAACGTTGTGGACCGTGATTCCGTCCTATCTCGTTGCGATCGTACCGACCGTGGCGCTCGCCTGCGGCGTCATCCTGACCATCGAGACGGTTGCGCGCTATTCCAGCGGCGACCCGATCAACCTTTTCGGCATTGCCTTCAACCCGACATCGCCGGTGACATGGATCGCTGCTGCGGTTCTCGTCGTCGGCGGTTCTTTCGTTGCGCGGTTGACCTGGCGGCGGATCGCCGAGGCGTGGGACCGGGCTGCCACGGTCGCCCGCGATCGGGGGTATCTGGCATGAGCGAAGCGGTAATCGGCACCAGCGAAGCGGCAATCGGCAACGGCGCAGCGGGACCCGACAAGCGCGCAGCCATCGAAGTTCGCGCCGTCGAAAAGCGCTTCGGCAATGTCGGCATCATCCGCGACCTCAATCTCAGCGTCGCGCAAGGCGAGCGACACGCCATCATCGGTCCGAACGGCGCCGGCAAGTCCACGACGTTCAATTTGATCAGCGGCCATATCAAGCCGACCTCGGGCGAGGTCAGGCTGAATGGCGATCTGATCTCCGGCTTGCAGCCGTTCGAGATCAACCGGCGCGGCCTGTCGCGCTCGTTCCAGGTCACCAACGTGTTCGCGCGCATGTCGGTGTGGGAGAACGTTCGCTGCGCCGTGCTGTGGGCCACCGGTCATCGCTATGCCTTCTGGAAGAATGTCGACAGCCTGCCGGAGGTGCGCGAGCGCACCGCGCAGATTCTCGACGATATCCATCTCACGCATCGCCGCGACGTGCCGGCCGGTCTTCTGACCTATGCCGAGCAGCGCGAACTCGAGATCGGTATCACGATCGCGAGCGGTGCCACCGTCGTCATGCTCGACGAGCCGACCGCCGGCATGAGCAATGCCGAGACGGAGCGCGCGGTGGCGTTGATCCGGCGGCTGACCGAGGGCAAGACCCTGGTGATCGTCGAGCACGACATGAGCGTCGTGTTCGGCCTCGCCGACCGCATCTCCGTGCTGGTCTACGGCCACATCATCGCCTCGGGCACGCCGCAGGAGATACGGCGCGACCCGAAGGTCAAGGAAGCCTATCTCGGCGAGGAAGCGCACTGATGCTCGAGGTCAGGGATCTCCACGCCTATTACGGCAAGAGCCATATCCTCCAGGGCGTCGACCTCGATGTCGCCGCCGGGGAGGTCGTGAGCCTGCTCGGCCGCAACGGCGTCGGCCGCTCCACCACGGTCAAGGCGATCATGGGGGAGGTCGCCCCGCAGGGAACGATCCGTTTCAAGGGCAAGGACATCGCCGGCCTGCCGAGCTACAAGATCGCGCGCCTCGGCCTCGGCTACGTGCCCGAGCATCGCGACATCTTCCCGGGCCTGACGGTTCGGCAGAATCTCGTGCTCGGCATCAAGGATACACGCCGTCCGGGCAAATGGCGGCTCCAGGACATGCTCGACATGTTCCCCAATCTCGCCGCACGCGCCGATACGGCCGCGGGCGTGTTGTCCGGCGGCGAAAAGCAGATGCTGACGACATGCCGGACGCTGATGGGCGATCCGGATCTCATCATGATCGACGAGCCGACGGAAGGTCTGGCGCCGCTGATCGTGCAGCAGGTCGGCGATCTCATTGCCCGCATTGCGCAAGCCGGCGTCGCCATCCTGCTGGTCGAGCAAAAGCTGTCGATCGCGATGCGCATCTCCAAGCGCGTTTACATCATGGGCCACGGCCGCGTCGTGTTCGAGGGTACGCCGGACGAGCTCAAGGCAAATGCCGCCGTGCGGCAGGAATGGCTCGAGGTCTGACGCTCACATTGCCGTGCGACGCTTGGTAAAATAGACGGCTGCAAGCGGCGCATACGCATCTGAATTCCTCGCTACATCTCCCGCTTGATATTCAGGCTATCGTGGCAATCGCCAACATCGTGGTCGATACGGCCGATGATAACCAAGAACAGAAGCGGAGGACGTTGACGGCGGCCCGTAGGCCCTCGTCGCTGCGCTCCGCCAGCAAGGGAGATGCCGGGAATGCCGGGAAAACAACTGAGACGTGGAGCTGTCGCGCTGGTCGCGGTCCTGGGAGCGGCTTCAGTCGCGATCGCCGGAAACTATGACGCCGGTGCAACCGACACGACGATCAAGCTCGGCCAGACCATGCCCTATTCGGGGCCGGCTTCGGCCTATTCCACGATCGGCCGCGCCGAGATCGCGTATTTCAAGATGCTCAACGACAAGGGCGGCATCAACGGCCGCAAGGTCGAGCTGCTCAGCCTGGACGACGGTTATTCGCCGTCGAAGACGGTCGAGCAGGTCAGGCGCCTGGCCGAAAGCGACGAGGTCCTGGCGATGTTCTCGATGCTCGGCACCGGCCCGAACATCGCGGCGCAAAAATATCTCAACGCCAAGAAGATCCCGCAGCTGTTCCCGTCGAGCGGTGCCAGCCGCTGGAACGACCCGCAGCATTTCCCCTGGACCACCGGCTCGCAGCCGACCTACAGAACCGAGGGGCGGATCTACGCGAAGTGGATTCTGGCGAACAAGCCGGACGCCAAGATCGCCGTGATTACGCCGAACGAGGATCCCGGCCGCGACTATCTCGCCGGCTTCAAGGAAGGGCTCGGGGAGCACGTCAACCAGATCGTGTCGGAAGCCGTGTACGAGACGACGGATCCGACCGTCGACTCCCAGATCGTCAAGTTCAAGGCCGCCGGCGCCGACGTCGTTTTCAACGAGTGCACGCCGAAATTTGCGGCGCAAGCCATCAAGAAGATCGCCGAGCTCGGCTGGAAGCCGCAGATCATCCTTCCCGCGGTCTCCAATTCCGTCGGCGCCGTGCTGACGCCGGCCGGGCTCGATAATTCCGTCGGCATTGTCACCGGCGCCTTCCAGAAGGATCCCGGCGATCCGCGTTGGGAGAACGATCCCGGCATGAAGGCCTGGCGTGAATGGATGAAGACGTACAATTCCGGCGCTGATCCGGCCGACATCTTCAACGTCACCGGCTACACCATGGCGCAGATCATGGAACTGGTGCTCCAGCGTGCCGGCAATGATCTGACGCGCGCCAATCTGATGAAGCAGACCCAGTCCTTCAAGGACGTCGAACTGCCGATGCTGTTGCCCGGCATCAAGCTCAACACCTCGGCCGAGCAGGTGACGCCGATCCGCCAATTGCAGATGGCGCGATTCAACGGCAAGTCCTGGGAGCTGTTCGGTGACGTCGTCGGCGAATAGGATCGATGCATCCTGACATGCGGATGCAAGGCCCGGCCTTGGCCCGCATGTCCCGTCCCCTGATTGCTTCCTCCAACGAAGTGAAGAGACGATGACCCCGACCGGCCCTCTCAGCGGCATCCGTGTTCTCGATCTGACGAGCGTGCTGTTCGGTCCCTATGCCGCGCAGATGCTCGGTGACTGGGGGGCCGATGTCATCAAGGTCGAGCCGCCCGGCGGCGACACATGGCGCTACACCGGCCTGTTTCGAAACCGCGGCATGAGCGGCCAGTTCATGGCGGTCAATCGCAACAAACGCAGCCTCGCGATCGATCTGAAGCATCCGGACGGCAAGGCGGCGCTGGCGAAATTGATCCCGACCGTCGATGCGCTCGTCACGAATGTGCGCCCCGCCGCGATGACACGGCTTGGCTTCGGCTATGAGGCCTGCGCAAAACTCAATCCGCGGCTGATCTACGCTGCGGCGACCGGCTTCGGGCAGGACGGTCCGTGGGCGGCGCGCCCCGCCTTCGACGAGATCATCCAGGCGGCTTCAGGCCTCGCATCATCGATCGGATCGGACGAGAAGCCGGAATTCGTTCCGAGCCTGATCGGCGACAAGATCTGCGCCATGGCGATGGTCGGCGCGGTGTCGGCGGCCTTGTTCCGGCGCGAGCGCACCGGGCAGGGCCAGATGGTCGAGGTGCCGATGCTGGAAACCATTGCCGGCTTCAACAGCATCGAGATGCTGGGCGGGCATGCGTTCGATCCGCCGATTGGCCCGACCGGCTACAAGCGGATGAAGAACCGGCGCCCGGTGCAGACGAAGGACGGCTGGCTGACGATGCTGCCCTATTCCGGGGACAATTGGTGCGCCTTTTTCGAGGCCGTCGGCCGCCCGGAGCTGATCGAGGAGCTTGGCGTCCGCGATCCCGTGCTGCGCTCGCAGAACATCGACAGGGTCTACGATCGAATGAGCGAGATCGGGCCGACCCGCACCACGGCGGAGTGGGAGGAATTGCTGTTGCGGCTTGATGTGCCGCACACGGCCTTCGCCAGGCTCACCGAGATCGGCGAGCAGCCGCATCTTGCTGCGGTCGGGCTGTTTGCGGATATCGATCATCCCTCGGAAGGACGGATCCGGCAGGCGCGGCCCGCGACGAAGTTCTCGGAAAGCCCGGCCGGCATCCATCGCATGGCGCCGCGCCTTGGCGAACATTCCCGGGAGGTCCTGCGCGAGGCCGGCCTGAGCGAAGCCGAAATTCAGGCGGCGGTCGACAGCAAGGCGGTTGGCGTCGCGTCCTGAGCGGGACGGCGTTCGGGAGCTTTCACACAATTCTCTGTGATGACGGTCACATCGTGAGGTTCAGGTAGGGGCCATGCGTTCCACCAGCGGACATTGTGCCGCAGCGATGAACGACCAGCCACAGGCCAGCTCCGGCCTCGGGCCACCTTCCGCCTGCGCGAGCCCTCGTATATGAGAGGTTTGCGGCCCGACTTGTCCCGAATATCGCCGGATACGGAACGCAAGGTGGCTGCGATTTCTTAATCTAGAGATCGCAATCTGATCGATATGGACGCGGACTGGTACTGGACCGGGGTATGGCATGAAAGACCTGATGACGACGGCGCAATCCACCACGGCGATGCGGCGTTGGCGGCCCCCCGGACTGGTCGCACTGGCAACGGTCGCCGCCCTGACGGCGCTGGCCCCGGCCAATGCGGCCAAGCAGGCGCGCCAGCCGGCCGAGGCGGTGGCCCCGCGCGAGGCCGGCGAGCCGATTATGGCGATCGTGTCGATCAAGAGCCAGCAGGTCACCTTCTACGATTCCGAGGGCTGGATCCTGCGCGCACCGGTCTCGACCGGCACCACCGGCCGCGAGACGCCGGCCGGCGTCTTCGCCATCGTCGAGAAGGACAAGGACCACCACTCGACCATGTATGACGATGCCTGGATGCCGAACATGCAGCGCATCACCTGGAACGGCATCGCGCTGCATGGCGGGCCGCTGCCCGGCTACGCCGCCTCGCACGGCTGCGTACGGATGCCCTTCAACTTCGCAGAGGGCCTGTTCGACAAGACCAACATCGGGATGCGGGTGATCATCTCGCCGAACGACGCTGCCCCGGTCGATTTCTCTCATCCCGCGCTGTTCGTGCCGAAGCCGGAGGCCATCGCGGCCGCGCCCGGCCGTATCGGCAAGCTGTCAGCCGAAGCCGAGGAGGCGACGCGAGCCGCCGACGAGACCAAGAAGGCCGCATCAGCGGCCGCGAAGGAGGCGCAATCGCTCCCGGCTTCGTTGCGCAAGCTCGAGCAACAGAAGGCGCGCGCCGACGCAGAGAACGCCTATGCCGACAAGTTGGTCGCCAATGCCAAGAACGACCAGGCCAAGGCAAAGGCCGACGAGCTGAAGCAGAAGGCCGCCACCAAGGCTGCCGACGCCGCGACGCAGCTCGACGCAGCCAAAGCCGCCGCCCAGCCCAAGCGCGACGCCGTCGCCGCCACGAAGGAAGCTGCCAAGGTCGCGGCGGCCAGGAAGACCGAAGCCGTGAAGGCGGCGACCGACGCCAAGCTCGCGCTCGAGCCGGTCTCGGTCTACATCAGCCGCGCGACGCAAAAACTCTATGTGCGGCGGAACACGCACAAGCCGGCGCCGGACGGCGGCGGCGAGGTGTTCGACACCAGCATCGAGGTTCCCGTCACCATCCGCAATCCCGACCAGCCGCTCGGCACGCATATCTTCACCGCGATGGCGAAGAACGACACCGGCCTGCGCTGGAGCGTGGTCACGATCGACAGCGGGGACGACGCCAGGAACGCGCTCGACCGCATCACCATTCCGCAGGAGGTGTGGGATCGTATCGGGCCGACTGCATTGCCGCGTTCGTCCATCATCATCTCGGACGAGCCGCTGAGCGCCGAGACCAACTACCGCACCGAGTTCGTCGCCGTGTTGAGCAACCAGCCGCAGGGCGGCTTCATCACGCGCAAGCCGACCGCGCCGCCGCCGATGGAAATGGCGAGCGACGACGGCTGGGGCGGCAACGGATTTGGCTTCTTCTTCCAGCCGCGCAATCCCGAGCCGCAGCCGGTCAATCCGCGTCGTCGCAGCGGCCAGTACCAGTATTACCAGCCGGCGCAACCGGTGCAGCGGGGCTTCTGGTAGGGCGCGGGACGCTGCCCTTGGGTTGCGTCCTCATCGCGCTTTAGGCGCGTGCTTCGATCACGATCGCCTGGATCTTGCCCTCGACCGCGCCGGATCCGTGGCGCGTCCGCAGCGCCTCGGCGACGAAGTCGGTTGCAGCCTGAAGCTTGCTGGCATCCCTGGCCTCGATCTCGCTGCGCAGCGGCGTGCCCTGGCAGATCGCGGTCGCGACGTATTCGGCCGACGGCGCGCGGCTGATCTCGGATCGCGTTTCGATCGAGATGTCGCGGAAGCCCGCGCGCTCCAGGTCGGATCTGATCACGGCCTTGTCGTGATAGCCGTGCGGCGTGCGAACCATGAAGCGGGGCGGATCATCGGGAAACATCCTGCCGAGCGCGACCGTCGCTTCATGCGTGAGCACATTGTCCTCGATCCGGTCCCAGACGTTGAACACGAACGTGCCGTCGCCCTTCAGGACGCGCTTCATCTCGCCGTAGGCCTTGACGCGGTCCGGAAAGAACATCGCGCCGAACTGGCAGCACACCAGGTCGAACTCGCCGTCGCCGAACGGGAGCGTCATCGCGTCCGCCTGGCGCCAGGCGATGCGATCGTCATCCGCCTGACGCTGCGCCGCGACGGCCAGCATCGGCTCGTTGAGGTCGGTCGCGACATAGCGCACGCCGGGTGGCAGCGCCGCCGCCACGGCGCGCGTCACCGCGCCGGTGCCGGCTGCGATTTCGAGCAGCACGGAAGGCGAGCGTGCCGCGACACGTCTTGCGACGTCGTCCGCATAGATCGCGAAGATCATCGGGACGAGATATTCGTCGTAGATCTTCGGAATCGAGCCGGCAAAAACCTTATCAGTGTTGGACATGCTTGCCTCGCTGAAGGTTCGGACGCGATGGGCATGCTAGCACGGATCGCAGCTTACCGCGCCAGCAGCGAGGTGAACCCCGCCGGTTCCAGCATCGCCTTGCGGGCTTCCATCGACATCGGCTCGAGGCGGCTGCCGCTGGAAATGCTGAGCCGGCTTTCGACGCCGTTCGATCCGGCGTAGCAGCCTTCGGGCGTGTAGCTGACATAGCCGTCGTCGCCGAAGCCGATCGCGGTGAGGAGCAGGCGCCGCTCGGCGATGTCCCAGACCTTGATGGTCTTGTCCTCGCTTGCCGAGATCAGCCGGGTTCCACCCGGGAAGAACGCGACCGCCTCGACATCTTCCTGATGGCCGGCGAAGCTTGCGAGCAGCCGGCCGCCCTCGGCATCCCACAAATTCACCGACTTGTCGCGCCCGCCGCCGCCCGTGACGATGCGCTTGCCGTCCGCGGACCAGCTCGCCGACACCACATAGTCGTGATGGCCGGTGAGGAGCCGCGTCGCGCCGCTCTTGACGTCGAACAGTTTCACGTCGAACACCTTCGAACCGGGCTCCGCATCGGAGCCGGCGGTGACCACGCGCGTGCTGTCGGGCGAATAGGCCACCCGCAGCGCCTTGCGGCCGTAGGCGTCCCTGGTCTCGAGCGCGCCGCTGGTGCGATAAAACCGGATCTTGCCGTCGTAACCGGCCGAGACGAATTCGCCCGAGCCTGACGGGGCGTAGCTCAGCGACCGGACCGCTGCGCGCGCGGGATCCGGGCTTTGGTGATCGAGCCTGCTCTTGGCGAGCTCGCGTGTGCCGAGATTCCAGATCCGCACGACGCCGTCCTCGCCGGCCGATGCGAGGTATTTCAGCGACGGCTCCGGCGCGAAGGCGACCGCAAATTGCTTGGCGCCGGCATCGAAGGTCAGGCTCTGGCCATCGCTCTTGAGGTCCCACACCCTGACCTTGCCGTCCCATCCGGCCGAGGCGAGCAGGGTGCTGTCGGCCCAATAATCGAGCGCGTAGACTGCACCGGAATGTCCCCGCAGCACGCGTGTCTGCCGGAACGAGGATGCATCCCACAACCGGATCATGCCGTCGTCGCCGGCGGTGGCGATCTCCCTTCCGTTGGGTGAGACGGCGATGGTGCGGACGCTCGCGCCCTCGACATTCGGCTTGATCGAGACCGGAATGAAGGGACCGCCGACGGCATCGTTGCCGCGCCGCGCGACCCGCGTGGTGCAGCTCGCTGGCGGGACGGCAGCAACGCTCTTCGTCTCGGTCGCGGGGGGACTCACCAGCGTGAGCGGTGTGACGGCGGCCGGAGCAGCAGCGAGCTTTGGCGCGGCGACGGGCTTTGCCTCCGGCGGCGGCAGCACAGGTGAGGTCTGCACCTTCTTCGTTTCAATCGCGACCGCCGCCGGCGCCGGTGCGGCGGCTGCCGCGAGCTTGTTGCGCTGAACCTTTGCAAGATCCGTGTAGAACCCGCTCGGATGCGCGGCGATGTAGAGGTCCCAGGCCTCCACCGTGCCGACGCGCTCAGAAAATTCGTAGTCGCGCGAGGCGCTGGTGTCGGTGGATGCGACGGGAGCAGGCGGCGGAGCAACGGGTGCCGCCGCCGGCGCCAGCACGACATCGTCGCCGCCGAGCGAGCCGTAGATGAAGGGCTCCTGCTTGTTCGTCGTGGCTTGCAGCACCTCGTCGCGGACATAGCCGAACGCCTTGCGCAGATCGAGGCCCGGGGTCGCCAGATGATGCGCCAGCGCGGTGGCGAAGGGGCTGTTCCTGCCGTCGCCGTCGAGCGCGGTGAGCCCGGCCTTGGCGGCGAAGGCGACAAGCGTGTTCGGGCTCGTCGGCTCGACCTTGGCGAGGCCGCGCGCGACCGCCCGCGAGGCCATCGTGCGCTTCATGTTCCTGGCGAAGGGATTGTCGCGGCAGGCATCGAGGATGACGAGGCGGAGCTTTTTCGCGGGCTCAATGGCGACGAGAATGCGGTCGAGCCCGATGGTCTCATCGTAGACATCGGTGTCGTTCTCGAGCTGGGCGTCGACGGGAACGAGATAATTGTTGCCGTCGATCTCGATGCCGTGGCCGGCATAGTAGATCACGGCGATGTCGGCGCTGCGCGCTTTGGCGCCGAAATCGCGCAGGGCACGCCGCATGTCCTGGGCCGAAAGGTCGTTGCGCGCCTCGACGACGGTGAAGCCGGCCTTCTTGAAGGTCTCGACCAGCAGGCCCGCGTCGTTGGTGGCATTGGCAAGCTTGGGCGCGCGCTGGTAGGCGGAATTGCCCATCACCAGCGCCATGCGCTGGTCGGCAAACGCCGCGGCCGGCTGGAAGGCGAGCGCCAGCGCGCTGAAGACAAAGAGATAAATGAACTTCATCACGGCCCCCAAGCCGGGATCTGGAAATGCCGCAAAGAATATCCGACCGGGGCCGCAATACAATTTCTATTTGGTTTCATCCGGCGGTTCGTGCCGGTGACCCATTCTACAATTTCGTGACGATCTCGCGGATCGGCCGCGCGCCGTCCCAGTTCGGCATGGCCGATCCTGTAGCTGGCGACGCTCCGGGCCAATGGCGGGATGGACGACAATGCCGCCGCGCAGCTCGACGATGCCATGGGGCAGCTCGCTAGCAAATCCGGCGGCGGCGCCAGGGATGCCGAGGTGTCGGGTGGCGCCATGCGGGTGCAGGCCGGCGGCCCGGTCTATTTCAACGGCATCTCGGCCTGTCAGAACCAGTTCGTCAACGACTGGGCCCCAGGCTGAACCTCGACGCCAAGGCGTGAGGCGCGCGTGGTTCGTTGAACCCATTGGCAAAGCCGCTCTATCCCGCGCATGATGCGCCGATGATATCGGCTCACATGCGCTTCCCGGGCGGCTTCACCACATGAAAACGACACTTCTCAGATCCGAAGACTACACCCGCTCGCCCTGGAAGAACGGCGGCGGCATCTTCACCGATATTGCGGGCGCCTGGCGCCGGGACGCGCCGGTGAGGGACTGGAACAGCCTGCTCTGGCGTTTCGCCGCGACGCCGATCGTTGCGCCCGGTCCGTTCTCGCATATGCCCGGCATCGATCGCCTCCAGATGGTCGTCGCCGGGCGCGGGCTGGTGCTGAAATCGCCCACGCGGGAGTTCGACGAGCGCGAACCGTTCACGACCGTGCGCTTCACCGGCGAGATGGAGATCGTCACCGCGCTCGAGGCAGGACCGGTCGAGGTCGTCAACCTGATGGCGCGTCGCGGTGCGGCGGAGATCGAGCTTTTGGCGCTCCGAGAGCCCGGCGAGCGGCCATTGCCCGCCGGCACGCATCTCGTTTATGCGGTGTCCGGTGATTGCAGTATTCGTCTCAAAAGCGAGGAGTTTGTCATCTCCGACGGCTGTACGCTGAAGGTCGAGCTGACCGAGGCATCCGGACTGGCGTTGGTGTCGGGGCTGGCCGTTTTGGGATCGATTCAGCTCATTGGTTAGGCAGCCATTGTCCCCATCGGGCGATCCGGCAATCCATGCAACTGGCCAGGTTGACGCGGCGGGCGCGGGGCACGATATCTGGCCGGATGCAGACCGCGGCCCAGAGCAGACCATGACTACCCCCGACAAAGCGTCCTCCGCCACGCTGTCCGACGGCGTCGTCCACTGGCTGATCAACGGTACGCGCGACCAGCGCTTCATCGACATTATCTTTGGCGAGATGTGCAACCGGCTCCAGCAGGCGGGCATTCCGCTCAAGCGGTCGACGCTCCATGTCCGGATCCAGCACCCGCAATGGCTCGGGGCCCGCTTCCTGTGGTCCGACGGCATGCGCGAGTCGGAGATCGCGCGGATCGACTACGATGCCCTGGAGCGGTCCGAGTTCATCGGCAGCCCCGTCAACGAAATGCTGGACGGCGCCACCGAGATCCGCGAGAAGCTCGAACGCGATCCGTCGCTCGGCCGCCAGCACGCGCTCTATGGCGAGATGCGCGCGAAGGGCCTGACCGACTATGTGGCCTGGCCGCTCTACCACACGCTCGGCAAGCAGCATCTCATCACCTTCGCGACCGACCGGCCCGGCGGTTTCGACGACGCGCATATCGCCGCGCTGAAGAACCTGTTGCCGGTGCTGGCGCTGGTCAGTGAAATCCGCATCAAGAACCGCCTGGCGCGAACCCTGCTCGAAACCTATGTCGGCGCACACGCCGGCGAGCTGATCCTGGCCGGTGCGACCCGGCGCGGCACCGGCACCACGGTGCGCGCGGCGATCATGATCTGCGATCTCAGAGATTTCACCAAGATCTCCGACAACTGGCCGCGCGACGACGTCATCGACCTGCTCAACGACTATTTCGATGCGATGTCCGAGCCGATCGCGCGCCACGGCGGCGAGATCCTGAAATTCATCGGCGACGGCCTGCTCGCGATCTTCCCGCTGAGCGAGCCCAATGCCTGCGCGAGCCTGCTGCATGCCGTGACCGAAGCCCGCGTGGCGATGGCGGCCTTGAACGCGCGGAACGACGGCACAGGCCGCGCGCCGCTGAACTACGGCATCGGCGTCCATGTCGGCGACGTCATGTACGGCAATATCGGCTCGTCCAGCAGGCTCGACTTCACCGTGATCGGCCCCGCCGTCAACATGGCCTCGCGCCTCGAAGCGCTGACCAAGCAGGTCGGACGGCCGGTGCTGCTGTCGCGCGATTTTGCCGAGCTTGTGCAGCCGAAATTCGAGCTGGAGCGCGTCGGCAAATACGAGGTGCGCGGTTTCAACGATCCGATCGAGCTGTTCGCGCTCCAGCCTGATGCCGGGACATGATCGTTCTGGACAACCGCTGCGCACGTGTCCGAAATCATGCTTCAGCCCCGTCCCCTGTGAACCGCTGAAGCAAGCTCCGGGAGTTCGACGACCGCGCGGGTTGCGGCCAGATGCGACCAAAGGTCTTCCGCGCGCCGGCTGAGGCGCCGCTGCGGCCGATAGATCCGGATGTCGAGATCGACATCCAGGTCGGGTAGACCGGTGCGGACGAGACGGCCGCGGAGGATGTCCTGATGGGTCGTGGTCAGTGGCAGCCAGGCGACGCCGAGCCCGGACAAGGCCATCGATCGCAGCCCGTCGGCCAGCGAGTTTTCATAGATGCGATTGAGCTTGGGCAGGTCTGTCGCGTCAGTGAGCTTCTGGTCGACAGCCCAGCCGAGTGAGCATTCGCTGCTGTAACCGAGATAGGAAACCGACCGCCGCGGCCCCGATGCCAGGTCATGCAGGGGCTGGTTGTCGCTGTCGACGGCCGACAACGGCACGAGCTGCTCTCGCCCAATGGTCAGCCACTGGCAGGTGGAGATCGACAGCGGCTTTCCGCCGGTCGAATTCAGCCGGTTGGCCTGATCCATGTAACAGACGACGAAATCGACGGCGCCGTCATCGAAGGCGTCGCAACATCCCGGAAGGTTGTCGGACAGGATCGTCAGCCGCGTCGATCCGGTTGTTGCCTGGATCTGTGGCAGCCACTTTGGAAAGAACGTCACGGACAAAAGGTGAGGGGCGGCGAAGCGCACGCTCCGCACCGCCTGATCCTGATCCTCGCGCAGCGCGCGCCTGACGGCATTGAGCCGTCCGATCACGTCGTTTGCCGTGGCCAGCAATTGCGCTCCGGCATCGGTCAGCTCGATGGGGGATTTGCGGCGGTCGAGCAATGTCGCACCGGCCCAGTTTTCGAGCGATTGCAGCCGGCGGCTCAGCCCGGATTGGCTGACATTGCGCAACTCGGCGGCACGCGTCAGGTTCTTGGTCTCCGCGACGGCGGCCAGATCCTCAAGCCAGCGGATATCGAGCATGGTCGTAGCCTTCCCGCGATCTCTCGTGGTGGGCACGATAGCCGGTTTTCTCCGGTCCGCCGATGCAAATTCCGCATCAAACCCGCACGCATTCGCATTGGAAATATCCGGCATCTGCGAAGTAGCGTGCTGGCGGACTGAGCGTCTGGAAGGGACATCCGATGAGACTGGGCAAATTCGGCATCATGAACGTGGCATCGATCGCGATGGTGGCAAGCCTGCTCGCGGGGGTCTCCGCAGAGCCACTCCCCGCTCAGCTTGGACCCGGCAACAGCGTCATTCTCAAACGCATCCTGGAGCGTGGTGCGATCAATATCGGCCATCGCGAGGCGTCTGCTCCGTTCTCCTACATCGACGATGAGCAGAAGGTGGAAGGCTATTCCATCGATCTCTGCATGAAGGTGGCCGATGCCGTGAGGCAGCGGCTGAACAAGCCGGATATCAAGGTGACGTTCACGCCGATCAACGTGACCAACCGGATCCCGCTGGTGGCCAACGGAACGATCGACCTCGAATGCGGCACCACCTCGAATTTCCTGACGCGTCAGGAGCAGGTCGAGTTCTCGCCGATCTTCTACGTCACCGGCACGCAGCTGCTCGTGAAAGCAGCATCGCCGATCAAGGAAATCGAGGACCTCAAGGGCCGGCGCGTTGCCGCGCTCCAGGGCTCCTCGAACGAGGCCGCGGTCCGCAAGCTCAATGACGAGAAGGGGCTCGGCGTCCAGCTCGTCTACGTCAAAGATCTCCCCGAGGGCGCGCTCCTGGTCGAGAACGATCGTGTCGACGCGTTCGTCGCCGACGGCGTGCAGATCAAGGTCTACGCCGCCACCAAGGCGAGACCGGCAGGCTCGCTTGCGGTCGTCGGCCGCCTGCTCACCTACGATCCCTACAGCGCGATGATGCAGCGCGGCGACCAGGATTTCGCGCTGCTGGTGCGCGCAGCCTTTGCGGACGCCTTCCGGTCTGGAGAGGCCGAGAAGATCTACGCCAAATGGTTCGACCCGCTCGGCCTGAAAATCGAGAGTGAGCTGCTGGCCGCCTTCCGGGTTCAGGCTCTGCCGCGCTGAACATCCGGACTGGCACGCGATGCAGTATCGCTGGAACTGGACCATCCTGTTCGTCGAGCCCTATTTCGGGTGGCTCCTCGCGGGCGTGAAATGGACGCTTCTCGTTGCCGGAGCGGCGTGGTTCATCGCGCTCGCAATCGGCTGCGTCGTTGGTGTGCTCGGCACGCTGCCGAGCCGGATTTGCCGCGCCATCGCCTCGGCGTATGTGGATGTGTTCCGCAACATCCCTCTGCTGCTCCAATTGTTCCTCTGGTACTTCGTGCTGCCCGAGCTGCTCCCGGCCCATTTCGGACTATGGATCAAGCGCGACCTGTCGATGCCCGAATACTGGTTCTCCGTGGTCGGGCTCGGCTGCTTCACCGCTTCGCGCATTGCCGAGCAGGTCCGCGCCGGCATTGAATCGATCGGCGCCGGGCAGCGTATGGCGGCGGCGGCCATGGGCTTCACCACCGCGCAGACCTATCGCTACATTCTCCTGCCCCTTGCGGCGCGCAACGTGCTGCCGCCATTGACGTCGGAAGCCCTCAACATCATCAAGAATTCGTCGCTCGCCCTGACCGTCGGGGTTTTGGAGCTGACCGGCCAGAGCCGCCAGATCGAGGCCGCTACGTTCCAGGGGATCGAGGCGTTGACGGCCGCGACCGTCGTCTATGTCATGCTGACGCTCTGCGTGATCGTCGGGATGCGCGTGATCGAAAGACGGGTCGCGATCCCCGGGACCCTGGGGCGCGGCTGACCATGCGAAACCTCGACTGGAGCGCTGTGGTTCACGCCTGGCCATTCCTTTGGCAGGGATTGCAAACCAGTTTTGTCCTGGTGGCGCTGGCGATGGCGGGCGGCATCCTGCTCGGGACGATGATCGCCGTCGTGCGTCTGTCGGCGTCGCGGCCCGTCGCCGCGGTCGCGGCCGGTTATGTCAACGGCTTGCGCTCTGTCCCGCTGATCATGGTGATCTTCTGGTTCTATCTGCTTGTGCCCCTGTTCATCGGGCGGCCGGTCGGGGCGTTCACGTCGGCGCTCGTCGCGTTCACGCTGTTCGAGGCGGCCTACTATTCCGAGATCATGCGCGCCGGCATCAACGGCATCTCCGGAGGACAGATGGCCGCAGCGCTGGCGATCGGCATGACCCGCATGCAGGCCTACCGCTACGTGGTCCTGCCGCAAGCCTTGCGCCGCATGACGCCGATCCTGCTCACGCAGAGCATTGCCCTGTTCCAGGATAGCTCGCTGGTCTATGTCATCGGTCTTCACGACTTCATGACGTCGGTCGGCATCGTCGCCAATCGGGAGGCGCGCTTGATCGAATTCTATCTGTTTGCGGCCCTCGTCTATTTCGCGATCTGCTTCTCGGCCTCTCGTGTGGTGAAGCGGCTTCAGCACCGGATGGCCGCAGCATGACGAGTGCCCGGCCATCGGGATTGTGACGCCCGCGCCGGCGAAGTAATTTCTGCCGAACATCCCAAATCACCGAGAGAGACTGCCATGAACGCAAATTTGCCGAAGACCAATGCGCCGGGTGGCGACTATGTGTCGGTCGTCGTCCACGGCGGCGTTGCCTATGTCAGCGGGCAATTGCCGCGCCGTGGCGATGAACTCGTTTTCAAGGGCAAGGTGGGTGCCGAGATCGATCTCGCGACGGCGCAGCGCGCAGCCGCCATCTGCGCCGAACTGTGCCTGGCCGCCCTCGCCGAAGCCGTGGGCGGACTGGACCGGGTCGAGCAGATTCTCCGGATCACCGGCTATGTCGCCTCCGCGCCCGGATTCGTGCAGCAGTCGCAGGTCATGAACGGCGCCTCGGAAGTCTTCGTCACGCATCTCGGCAACAGGGGCCGGCATGCGCGAACGTCGGTTGGCGTGGCCGAGCTTCCACGCGGCGCCCCGGTCGAGATCGATATCATCGCGGCAATACGGGCCGGATAATGATCTCCCGGGAGTCGCCGCGGCATCCACCTGCAGCAACGGGTGGGAGAGGCACCTTTACGCATCTGAACGCCGCGGGCGCCGGTCTGATGCCCGCGAGCGTGGTCGCGGCGATCAAATCCCACCTCGATATCGAGGCCCGACGCGGCGTGCACTGGGCGGCGGCCGATGCAAGAGGCGCGATCGAAGAGACGCGTGCCCTGGCGGCCCGCCTGATTGGCGTCACACCGACCCATCTTGCTTTCGGCGAGCAGGCGAGCCGGCTCTGGGCGCTTGCTTTTGCATCGATGCCGCTCAGACGCGGCGATCGCATACTGATCGCACGGAACGACTGGGGTGGGAATATTCTGAATGCCGTGCGGCGCGCGGCGGCAGTCGGAGCCGACGTGGTCAGATTGCCCATGACCGCAGCGGGGCGGATCGACATCGAGCAAGCCGCCGCACTGGTCGATGAGCGTACGGTTGCCATCTGTGCTTCGGCCGTTGCCAGCAGTTCCGGAATGCGCCAGCCAGTCGAAGCGCTTGGTGCGATTTCGCGACCGGATGCCTGCCTTTATTTCGTCGATGGCGCGCAAGCCATCGGTCAGTTCGAGCTGACGCTGCCGGGGGCCTCTGCCGACATCATGGTCGCGCCCGGCCGGAAGTGGCTCAGGGGGGGCCGTGGCCAGGCCATGATGGCGCTGTCGGACCGGGCGCTGCGCCGTCTGGCCCAGCTCGTCATCGTCGACCAGAGCGCCGGCACATGGTGTCGGGATGACAGTTTCCTGTCGCGGGAGGATGCGCGACGCTTCGAGGCGTGGGAGTTTTCCGCGGCCGGGCGTCTTGGCTTGCGGGCATCTTTTCAGGAGCTGGATCGTATCGGACTTGCGAATGTCCGAGCCCACAACGCCGAAAAGCTGCGCCGTCTGGGCGCGAATTTGCGCAATGTCCCCGGTCTCACCGTGTTCGAGGAGGAGCAGGCCGGCGCGGCATTCCTGACCTTCCAGCATGCGTCCGCGCCCGCGGACGACATTGTGGCAGAGATGGCGATGCGCGGCATCGCGATCGCGTCCGTGGGCCTCGACTATGCCCGATGGGAGCTCGAGGCGCGGGGCCTCGAAAGGATCGTGCGTGTGGCCCCTCATGTCTACTCGTCGGACGACGATATCGGGCGGTTCACCGAAGAACTCGGGCGTCTCGTGAAGCGGGTTTGAGACCGGGCTGGCCCATCGTCGCGCGCTGTTGCCAACGCGCGAACGTCCAATTACGCTCAATCTTAGGTCCGCCAAAATGGTCCAGTGATTGGCCGCGCATTCATGCCCAAGTTCCTTCGCATCGGCGTGCATCAGTCGAACGTATCCGGGTACACGTCGAAGGCGTGGTGTGTCAGGCGCATTGGTCCGACGATCTTCCTGAAATGGGGCGCCGTGGAAGTCCAGGGCGCGGGCAGCGGGCGCAAGGTCTACTGGACGCGGACGCCGCAGGAGAAGACGATCCGTTGCGGCTCCGCGCAGCGCGCCCAGGACTATGCGAAATCAGCGATCGCGCGGCGGCGCAGCCATCGCTACGAGCCGCTGACCGGACCGATCGCGAACCGGCGCCCGTCGGCTGCGCAAAGTGTCGAGCTCAAGCAGGCGCTCGCCACCATCCTGATCGTCGATATCGTGGGCTCCACCGCCAAGGCTGCGAAGCTCGGCGATGCGCGCTGGACCAAGGTGATGGGCCATTATTACGCCGCCGTTCGCAAGGAGCTGAAGAGCTCGCGCGGCAAGGAAGTCGTCACGACCGGTGACGGCGTGCTCGCGACGTTCAAGGCGCCCGCCGCAGGAATCAATTGCGCGACCGCGATCCGCAAGGCCGTGCGCACGCTGGGCCTCGATATCAGGGTCGGCCTGCACGCCGGCGAGTACACGATCAGCGGGGGCGAAATGGTGGGTCTCGCCTTCCATATCGGCACCCGCGTCGCGGCCAAGGCGCGCGCCGGCGAAGTCCTGGTGTCGAGCGCGGTGAAGGATCTGCTGAAGACCCAGTTGACGATCGGCTTGAGGGACCACGGCCTCCACCAGCTCAAGGGCGTGCCGGAGCGCTGGCGGCTGTACCGGGTCGAGGGTTAGGACGCGAGGGCAGATACCACTTCGTCGCTCACCCCATTGCGGCTGCGCCATGCGGAAGCCTGGCGTTCCAGTTCGCGGCGAACCTGGTCCACGACGCTGGCCCAGTCGCCGCGGCTCGGTTGCCTGAACAACCTCATGGACGAATACCACGGGCTGTCGTCGCGGTTGAGCAGCCAGCGCCAGTCCGGGTTGGAAGGCAGCATCGTCCACACCGGAGCGCCCAGCGCACCGGCGAGATGGGCGACGCTGGTGTCGACCGAGATCACCAGATCGAGACAGGCAATCAGCGCGGCCGTATCGCTGAAATCCGTAAGATGATCCGAGAGGTCGACGATATCAGGACGTTGGTCGAGGAAGGCCCGGTCCCTGTCACGCGGGCCCTTCTGCAAGCTGACGAACTGAACATCGCAATCCAGCAGCGGCGCAAGCGTGTCGAGTGCGATCGATCGATCGCGATCGTTCTTGTGAGCCGGATTGCCCGACCAGACCAGGCCGACGCGGAAGCGGTTGCGCGCGCCAAGCCGGTCGTCCCACGCCGTCACGCGCGCCGCCGGGGGTGCGGGAAGGTACGGCTCCGGGCTCGGAATCGTATCGAGCCGCGTCCCGAGCGCCAGGGGCAGACTTCCAAGCGGACAGTGGAGGTCGAACGGCAGCGATGCCGCGGACGGTCGGCCGACGCATATTGCGACGCCGGACACATCAGTCAGCACTTGCTGGATCGGAGGCTGAACCTCCAGGATCACCCGTGCGCCGAGCGCGGCCACCATGGGAACATAGCGCGCGAACTGGATGGCGTCGCCGAAACCCTCGTCGGCATGAAGCAGGATGGTCTTCCCTGCGATCGGTTGGTCGCCAAGCCAGAGCGGCTGGGAAAATCCGCGATGGAGCAGACCGACAGGAAGCTTCCAGCGCGCCTCGCGCCCGAGCCAGCCCGGCTCGAAGTCTCCGGTCAGCAACTGAAGTGTCGCCAGATTGTAGGTCGCTACCGCATTGCCCGGGTCGACCGCCAGCGATCTGCGGTAGGTCGCAAACGCATCATCCAGCAATTGCAGATTCAGCAACACCAATGCCCTGTTGGACAGCGCTCCGGAAAAAGCCGGTTGAAGCTCGATCGCCCGATCGAAACACGCCAAGGCCCGGTCCATGCGGTCGAGCCTGACTTGAAGCACGCCGAACTTGTTGTGCGTGTCCGCCTCATTGGCGTCGAGCGCAATGGACCTTTCGTAGGCGGCCTCCGCGTCCTCGAGCCGGCCGGCCTCCTGGAGGCAATCGCCGCGGATTTGATGCAGCAGTGCTGAATTCGGGCCGGGTTGCCCGGCGATATCCAGTTGCCCGGCGACATCGAGGCATTCGAGCGCTTCCGCATACCGTCCGAGATTGAACAGCAGTCGTCCGCAGCTGGTCGCCGCCTCCAGATATCGGGGATCCAGCTGTAACGCCCGCCGGAAGTGCAGCACTGCCTCGTCCGTGCGCTTGTGTCGCCAGAACATATGGCCGAGGTAGTTCGAGATCACCGCTTGCTGCGGTCTGGCGATCGGGGCCTTGCCCTGGAGTTGCGGTGCTCCCGGCCGCCATTCGGAGACGAGCCCGTCCAGCGCGCGGCGGACGCTGTCCACGACACTGGTCCAGTCGTCCCGCTCCGGCTGCCTGAACAGCTTCATCGAGGAATACCACGGGCTGTCGTCGCGGCCGAGCAGCCAGCGCCAATCCGGGTTGAAGGGCAACATCGTCCAGACCGGCGCGTCCATCGCGCCCGCGAGGTGAGCGACGCTGGTGTCGACCGAGATGACGAGGTCGAGACAGGCAACCAGTGCTGCCGTGTCGCTGAAATCCGTCAGTTGCTCGGTCAGGTCGATGATATCGGGACGTTCGTCGAGGAAGGCCCGGTCCTCATCCCGGACGCCCTTTTGCAAGGAGACGAACTGGACGTCGCAATCGAGCAGCGGCGCGAGCGCGCGCAGGGTCATCGACCGGTTGTGATCGTTGTTGTGAGCCGGATTGCCCGACCAGACGAGGCCGACGCGGAAACGGTCGTGCGGGCCAAGCCTATCCTCCCACGTCGTCACCCGCGAAGCCGGGGGCGAGGGAAGGCAGGCGTCCGCGAACGGGATCGTGTCGAGCCGCGTCCCGAACGCCAGTGGCAGGCTTCCGAGCGGACAATGCAGGTCGAACGCCAGCGACGGCGTCGACGATCGTCCGATACATCTTGCGACCCCGGCGATGTCACCGAGCAGCGGCTGGATCGGCGTCGCCACCTCCAGGATGACTTGCGCTCCGAGGGCTGCCACCATCGGGACATAGCGCGCGAACTGGATCGAATCGCCCAATCCCTCGTCGGCGTGAAGCAGGATGGTCTTGCCGTCGAGCGGCTGGTCGCCGAGCCAGAGGGCTGCGGAAAAACCGCGATCGACGAGGCCGAGATGCGCCTTCCAGCGGGCCTCGCGCCCCCAAAGGCCCCGCTCGAAATCCCCGGTCAGCATCTGGAGCAGCGCGAGATTCCAGATCGTGTGCGCGTTGCCCGGCTCCATCGCCAGCGAGCGGTGAAAGGCCGCGAAAGCCTCATCCAGCAATTGCAGGCTCCACAGCGCCCGCGCCTTTTCGGTGAGCGCCGCCGGAAAATTCGGACGAAGTGCGAGCGCGCGATCGAAGCTCGCAAAGGCCTGCTCCATCCGGCCCAATCGCGAATGAAGCGTGCCGAGGTTCTTGTGCGTCTCGGCCTCGAACGGGCTCAGCGCAATCGACCTCTCGAAGTCGGCCTGCGCCTCCGCGAACCGGCCGAGCCGTTGCAGGCAAAGGCCGCGCGTCTGATAGAGCGGCGCGACGCCGGGATTGTGCCTTTCGAACAGGTTGAAGCAGTCGAGGGCTTCGGCATAGCGGCCGAGATCGAACAGCGCTTTGCCTTGTCTCAGGGCCTCAAAATGTTGCGGCAAATGTTGAGGCGCGACCGTTTTGGGTTGCTGCTTGGCCGCGGCCCGGCGCTCTTGGCGATTCATGATCCGACCAGAAGGAGACAATTTATCTTGCTGACCGCCAGTGCCGGTTCAGCCGTGCTTGCGGGATTCACCGGGCGCGACTGTGGTGTCCCGTCGAGGCAGTTTCCGGTGCGAAGCTGGTGCGGGGCTGGCGCAGGGAGAGCGTTCGGCCGGTTGCCTGCGCCGGCCGTTTGCGCGCGTGCCGTCATCGTCCCTGCGCGAGTTGAAATGCGCGCGACGCGACCGGCGTTTGGTCAGGGACGCGGCCGCATGCTCGCGTTGGACGGCCCGCCGATCGTCTGGATCGGTTCGCCCGCCGCGCGGTCTAGCGGCGGGTGCGGCCTGGCAAGGCCTACCGTTCCGGGGGCTGCGTCATTGCCGGCCGTGCGCGTGTTGACGCGCTCCAATGTGGCTGTCGACGCAACGACAATCACCACAGCCAGGGCGACGGCAGACAGGACTAAAGCGACCCGATCATTTGGGTCCATCGTCAGACCTCCGCGAGAGGGGCTCTATCGCGCGACAATAACGCCGGAGCGATGATTTGGTTCTCGCGGTGGCCGGCGAGGGGGAGGGGATTTCGCTCGTTATGAAATGAACCCGAGCCGGGCGAGGCCCACCGACGAGAACATCCTGCTTCCGAAGCCGGTCCGGCGCGGAGTCCGGCCGCAGGCCGGCAACCCTGAGCTCCTATTGCGGCTGCCCCTGGGAGAACCGAATGCGATAATCCTGCGGCAGCACATTCAGGCGGCGGCGAAACGCGCGGCGCAGATGCTCCTCGCTTTGAAATCCGGCACGGGCGGCGATTTCCTTGATGCTTGACGCGGATTCCTCCAACGCGCGGCGGGCGGCCTCGACGCGCAGCTCCTCCACCGCCTTGCCGGGCGTGCGGCCAGTCTTCTGCCGGAAAACGCGCGCGAAGGTGCGGGGGCTCATGCCCGCTCTTTCGGCCAGGCTCTCGACACGCAGATCGCGGCCGAGATTGTCCTGCATCCATGTCGCGATATTCTCGAACGCCCTGTCTTCGGATGATTGCAGCGACAGCGGCACGCTGAACTGGGCCTGCCCACCGGGCCGCTTGAGAAATACCACCATGCGCCGCGCGATGCGCATGGCTTCGCGGTGTCCGAGGTCATCCTCCAGCAGCGTGAGCGCGAGATCGATGCCTGCCGTCACGCCGGCGGACGTCCAGATTCCGCGGTCGTGGACAAACACGGGATCCACGAGGACCGACACGTCGGGATATTGGGCGCGCAGCAGGTCGCAGGAGCTCCAATGGGTGACCGCGCTTCGTCCATCAAGCAGGCCGGCCGCAGCCAGGACAAACGTGCCGGTGCAAACCGAGCAGACACGCCGGACATTCGGCGCCGCTGAACGAAACCAGTCGACCAATGCGGCCTCGGCAGCCGCGCGATGGACGCCGGGGCCGCCACCCACGATGAGGGTGTCGATCTTTTTGCGGGCGCAGTCGGAGAGCGCAGTCGTCATCACCTCGAGGCCCGACGAGGTTTTGACCGGGCCGCCCTTCAGCGAGCAGATCTGCCAGACATAGGGGGCGCGCTCGGCCTCCGATGTTTCGCAGGCAAGCTCGAAGGCCTGGAGCGGCCCGGCGAAGTCGAGCAGCAGGCAATCCTCGAACAGAACGAAGACGATGCGGCGAGCGGCAGGACGAGCCATCGGCAGGCCTCAGCAGAGATCCTTGGCAGGAATTGCGTGTATAATGACATTTCGGCAAACCGGCCTGCCTGTCAACATGCGTTTGTTCAAAGCGAGGAGCGATGCATGTCCGGCAAGCGGATCGAGATCGGAATTCTGTACTATCCCGGGATGACCCAGCTGGATGTCACCGGGCCTTTCGAAGTCTTCGCCCGCCTGCCGAATGTTCGGGTGCATCTGCTGTGGAAGCGCATCGAGCCGGTCGTGAGCGACGTCGGCCTGCCGCTGCTGCCGACCACGACATTCGCCGACTGCCCGGATCTCGACGTGTTCTGCGTCGGCGGCGGGCCAGGGCAGGTCGACACCATGGACGATGACGAGGTGATTGCCTTCGTTCGCGACAAGGGTGGATCGGCACGCTACATCACCTCGGTCTGCGCGGGCTGCCTGATCCTCGGTGCCGCCGGACTCATCGACGGCTACAGATCGGCCTGCCATTGGCTGATGCGCGACCAGCTTGCCGCCTTCGGCGCGATTGCGGTCGACGAGCGCGTCGTGGTCGACCGCAACCGCATTTCCGGCGGCGGCGTCACGGCAGGGATCGATTTCGGTTTCCAGGTCGCAGCCGAGCTCTGCGGCGAAGACATCGCGAAGAACCTCCAGCTGATGCTGGAATACCAGCCGCAGCCGCCGTTCGATATCACGGTGCACAATGCGCCACCCGAACTGATCGCGCGCATGCGTACGGACGCCGAGCCCTGGCTTCGCAAGCGCGCAGCCGCAGTCCAGAAGGCGGTTGCAAAACTCAAATCAAAAGCGGCGGCTGCTTAAGCTCGCGCGTCAACGGGAGGGAAGGCCTGACACCATCATTGGAAAGGTATTCGCATGGTCTGGACCTGCCGCGTCGCTACGCTTCTGATCGTTGGCGCTTTCATCGGATCGTACCTCTCCGCGAATGCGGCCGAACTCTCCGGCGGCGTCGTCCGGATCGGCATCATCAATGACCAGACCGGACCGCTGTCCGATTTGGCGGGGCCGGGCTCCGTCACTGCCGCCAGGATGGCGGCGGAGGATTTCCAGAAACTGGTCCCGTCGATCAAGGTCGAAATTCTGGCCGCTGACCACCAGAACAAGCCGGATATCGGCGTCGGCATCGTCCGGAAATGGTTCGACGTCGACGGCGTCGACATGGTGGCCGACGTGTCGAACTCCGCGGTCGGACTGGCGATCCAGTCGCTGGCACGCGACAAGAACAAGATTGCGATCTATTCCGCGGTGGCGACGACCGACCTTGCGGGCAAGCAATGCTCGCGAAACGGGCTGGCCTGGCTGCACGATTCCTACAATCTGGTGTCGGGGCCGATCCGTACGCTGGTCTCGCAAGGCTACGACACCTGGTTCTTCATCGCGGCCGATTATGCGTTCGGCAAGAACATGGTGTCGGAATCGCAGCGCGCGCTCGCGCAAGCCGGCGGCAAGTCGCTCGGCGCCGTATATCACCCGATCGGAAACGCCGACTATAGCTCTTTCATCCTGCAGGCAAAGGCGTCCGGAGCCAAGGTCATCGCCTTCGCCAATGCCGGCGAGCAATTGGTGACCCTGATGAAGCAGTGGAACGAATTCGGCATGAATACGGGCAGCCAGAAGCCCGTGGCTGAACTGATGTTCATCAGCGATGTCCATGCCATGGGCCCGGAAACCGCCAAGGGCCTGACGACGCTCACGGCATGGTACTGGGCCTTGAACGAAGAGACCCGGGCCTTTGGCCAGCGCTTTTACAAGCTTCGGGGCGCCATGCCCACGGCGCCGCAGGCCGCGGTGTATTCCGGCGTGAGCCACTATCTGAAAGCCGTTGCGGAGGTCGGCACCGACGCGACGGATCCGGTGCTGGAGAAGATGCGTTCGACACCCGTAGACGATTTCTACGCACGGGGGGCCAGGGTGCGCGAGGACGGAAAGCTCGTGCACGACTTCTACCTCGTCCAGGTCAAGGAGCCTTCCGACGTCAAGTCAAACTGGGAATACTATAACGTGCTCGGAAAGATTTCGAGCGACGACGTGTATGCGCCCCTGGCTGACAGTGAATGCCCGCTGGTCAAACGGGGGCCCTGAGAACGGGCAGCCGATAGCTTCGGTCGGCACGGAAGACGTCCTCACGCCGAAGGAACGATTGAGCCTTGAAGCTCACAAGGTTCACCGGCGATCGGCGGAACAATGTGCTGGTTGCGACGTTCGCGGCGGGCCAGGCGAGCTAAATTCCTTACGTTGCCGAACCGCTCCGCATTTCGTGGTCCGGTCGAGACGTTTTTGCTGGTTCCTCGGTCCTTTTTGGAACGAGGCAACTTCGCGGGATGTTGTCCCGGACAAATGAACCAGGAGTTTGCCATGAAGAAGATCATGATCGCGTCCGCCGCCCTCGCCCTGATGTGTGGCTCTGCCTTCGCACAGAATTCGACCGGCCCCGCCGCGCAGTCCGACAACGTGCAGAAGCCCGGCATGCACAACACTGAGAAGGGCTCGATGACCAAGGGCACCACCGGTATGAGCAATGACGGTATGGCCAAGGGTGGAATGGCCAAGGGCGGAATGGCGAAGCCTGACGCATCCGGCCAGGGCGGTTCAGGCCCGGGCAGCGACCAGGGCGGCACCAAGGCCGGCAACATGAAGTAAGGTTTGCCGACCTGATGCAATCCAGGGCTCCGCAGATCGCGGGGCCCTTTTGCTTGACGGCTCGCGCTCGGCTCATGTCGCGACCACGGCCGTGATTTGATCGCCCGGCGCGGGACATCATTGCGTTATCCGAAGTGCAGGAGAAGCGACGGCGATCATGTCTCAGGCCCTGCAATGGTTCTTTCGAAACCGGACAACCGGCGACATCACCATCGCCCAGGCGCCCAACCTCGTGCTCTGGGTCGTCATCGTGGCCGGCGCTTTGCGCTGGGTCTGGCCGTCGCACGGCATGCCGGCCACGGCCCTCGACGTCGTGTTCAGAGGGGGCCTGCTGGTCTGGTCCCTCGACGAGATTTTCCGTGGGGTGAACCCGTGGCGGCGCTGCCTCGGGGCAGCCGTTCTGGTTTATGAGCTCGCGACGCTGTTGTGATGCATCCACCGCCTCACCGTCATCGCACGCCCGTGCCCTTGCAGCGCTGGCACTTCACCACCTTGTCGCCCTTCTTGAGCAGGCCTTTGCCCTCGCAATTCTTGCACTTCTGCTTCTTCTTGATGTTCGGGCCTTTTTCACTGGTCATGAAAGTCTCCTGCCGCTGGAGAGCGGACTTGTGCGGGGTGTCCGGCGAAATAGCCTGATGGTGCCGGGTAAGCCCTACACCGATGCCGGCTTCGGCGCCACCGGCACTGGAGTGCTTCCGTCCTCGGGAAGCGCAACCGATTTCTAGCCGGACAATGCCTTGGATTGCGCCGCAACAAGCTTGATCAGGTCAGCCTGACGGCGCAGGCCGGTCTTTCCAAAGATACTTTGGAGATGCGTTTTCACGGTGGCCTCGCCGATGCCGAGCGTCTCCGCGATCTCGGATACGCCGCTGACTTTCATCACCGCATCCAGCACCCGCACTTCGCTCGGCGTGAGGCGGAATTGTCGCGCCGCCGCTTCGATCGGATAAGTCGCCGCCATTGATGCCCTTCGGACGAAGACGGCGGCGACCGCAGAGTGAAGGCCCCCGGCGTGACGACGCATCCCCGACGTCAGCGGCAGGATGTCTGCGACCCAATTCTCGCCGGGTTTGCTGGAGAGCGGAATGGCAACACCGTCCGCGCCGACTGCGCCATCGCCACCGCTCGCAGCAGTGACCACATTGCGCAAGACCCGCGCCGCATCCGGGTCCACGGCGATCAGATTGTTGTTGGCGGTTCGCAGGATCGTCGCCTGATCGAGCAGCGCTTGCGCCGCCAAATTGGCGAATGCAATACGACAATGTTCGTCCACCAGAAAAACGCCGGCGCCGAGCCGGTCGAGCGCATCCGACAGGTTTCCGGCCTTTTCCTTGTGAAGGTCGATGACATTGCCGATCAACACCGCGCGCCGCACGTGAGGAACCAGCAACTGCATGCGCTGCCGCATATTGTCATCGGCAAGCCCCTGGCGCTCGCTTCGGAAGACGCCGAACTGAGCGAAGCTCGTCGCGGTCTTGTCGAGCGTGGCAGCCAGATGATCGGCCCACCCGTTCGGCCTGACCCACTCCTTGTAGAAAGTCGTCTCGACGAACTCATCATAAGGCAAGACGTTGGTCGTGTTGTAGATCTCCCCAACCTTGAAGAAGAATTGAGCCGTCAAACTCGGATCGAAACGGATATAATGATTGAAATACGCGTCCACGCTGGACGGCTCGACATTGTAAGCGTAGTGAAGCTCACCCTGAACGCTGATGTCCTTCCAGTAGATTCCAGCCCCAGTGCCGCCGACGAACTGCGTCGCCTGCCGGAGAACGCCGGCCCACAGGCTGGAGTCGAGTGCTGCGTCGTAGATATCGCCGATCAGCTGCGACAAAAGTTCCGGATCGACCATTCCCAACACCGCTCAGTTCCACGGATCGCGACATCAAGCGACCTGTGGGACATCATTGCGCTCTGAGGCCTGATGGCTTCAGCGCGTGTAGACCGGCTCGCGCCCTGACCCAGCGTTGTACAGTCGCGGAATACCGCAAGCCAGCTCAGATTTGATGCACCGTCTCGTGGCAAACTGCCGGACGCGCATAGCGAACAGGCATTTTGCTGAGAGGGGACAGGCATCGCGGTGACACCATTTCCGTAATGACACCCGCCCTCAGTCAGCCGCCTTGGCGACGGGTACATCTTGCAATCTTTCGACAAGGCAAATAATCCGCTTCAATCGGAGAGCGTGACTTCTAAAAATGGAAGAGTGAATGGATCGCCTCGAAGCGATGTCGATCGTGTTGCGGACCGTGGAAAAGGGCAGCCTCACGGCCGCCGCCAAAGCGCTCAACATGCCCTTGCCGACACTCAGCCGTAAGGTTAGCGAGCTTGAAGCATATCTCGGCACGAAGCTGCTGCAGCGTTCAACGCGCAAGCTGACCTTGACTGATGCCGGCCAGGACTACGTCGCCGCGGTGAAGCGTATCATGGAGGCGATCGAGGAGGTCGAACGCGCTGCGTCCAGCGAGTACACGACGCCGCGCGGCGAGCTCGTCCTGACCGCGCCGCTCCTGTTTGGGCAGATGTACATGCTGCCGATCGTCACGGACTTCCTCGCCACCTATCCTGACATCAATGTTCGGCTGCTGTTGTCGGATAGAAACCTTCATTTGTACGACGACCACGTGGACATGGCTGTGCGCCTTGGGGCGCTACCGGACAGCAGCATGATCGCGACCCGCGTCGGGTCCATGGATACCGTGGTATGCGCTTCGCCCGACCTGCTGGCCGCCCACGGCACGCCCGAGCATCCGAAGGATCTGCAGACGTTGCCGTGCGTCGTTTTCACTGGGCCCTCGTCCGCGAACTGGTCCTTTCGGGATCCTGGAGGCAAACGCGAATTCGGTGTCGATATTCTTCCGCGTCTGTCGGTCACCGCGGCCGAGGCCGCCGTCCAGGCGGCGCTGCGGCGGACCGGCGTGACCCGGGTCTATCGCTACCACTGCGCGGATGAGCTGCGGGCGGGCAAGCTGGTTCAGATCCTGCACGATTACGACGTGGCGGCGATACCCGTTCATCTCGTTCATGCCGCGCGCGGGCAGTTGCCACTCAAGATGCGCGTCTTCCTGGACTTTGCGGCCGGCAAGCTTCGAACGGCCCTGGCGAAGCTGAGCTAGGCTGGACTTTCGACCCGATTGCCCGTGTCGGCACTGACGGGGCTCGTGAATCAAGCCGTCGTTCTGACCTCCGCGAGAGCAATCTTAAAGTGGGGCGAGGGCGCTTACTCTTCCATAATTTGGAATTTATACTCTCGAATTGAGATCATTATTTTCTCCTGCGAAACATAGCATCCTTTTTCCACGCCGGAGCCGAGGTGGCCCGGTCGAAAAGGAGAGCTACCATGGCACGCGCCAAGATCCCGACCATCGAACAAGCCCCCGCCAAGTCGCAGCCGATCCTGGAGAACTACGTGAAGGTGCTGGGACTGGTGCCGAACTTCTTCGCCCTGATCTCGCAGTCGCCGGACGCTCTGAAGGCCATTGCGGACATGCACGCGACACTCGGCAAGAGCCTCGGTCACAAGACGCGCGAACGCATTCACATCATGACGGCCGAAGTGAACGGCTGCAGCTATTGCCTGACGGCGCACACCTATCTCGGCGGCAAGCTGAACGGATTGACCAAGGAGGACATGGAGCTTGCCCGCGAGGGTCGCTCGACGGACCCGTCGGCGGATGCGGCGCTGCAGTTCGCCTACAAGGTTGCGAAGTCCCGCGGCCACATCGAGGACGCCGACTTCGCGGCGGTGCGCGCAGCAGGCTTTAGCGACTCAGCGATCATCGACATTGTCGCCGAGACTGCGTTCAGCTTTATCACCAACCTCTTCAACAACACCTTCAAGACCGACTTCGACTCCACGTTTCCGGAGTTGCACACCAAGAAGGCGGCATGATCGCCGGCGTACGAGCGGCGGGGACGCGCTGATAGCGTTGCCGCCGTCTCGATCCTGCCGTGCGAACTCGCTCGAAGCCGATCGCTCAGGGCGGCGGCGCCGACCTTACTTCATCCTCTCATAAAATCGAGCCGTCGAGAGCACGGCCTTGCAAGGAGACAACCGATGACCGTTGTCGTGATACCCGTCTACAACGAAGTCACGCAGCTTGATTTCACCGCACCCCACCAGTTTCTGACCATGATCCCCGATATCGAGGTGATCGTTGCCTCGATCGGCGGAGCACCTGTCACCTCGCACGGACTCTCGTTCGGTCAACTGGCCGACCTCGAGTCGATCAAGCGGTGCGACGTGATCTGCGTGCCGGGCGGCCTGGGCTGCATCGATGCGATGGAAGATCCAGGCTTCCTGGGCGCCGTTCGCCGCCTGGCAAGCACGGCGACCTACGTGACGTCGGTCTGCTCCGGATCGCTGATCCTCGGCGCGGCGGGCCTGCTCAAGGACCGTCGCGCGGCCTCGCATTGGGCATGGCTCGACCTTCTGGCTGGCTTCGGCGCGCTTCCCGAGAAGGCTCGCGTCGTGCGCGATCAGAACGTCATCACCGGTGGCGGCGTCACGGCGGGTGCGGACTTCGCGTTGACGCTGATCTCGGAACTGCGCGGCGAGGACGCCGCCCAATGCGTCCAGCTCGCGCTGGAATACGCGCCGGCGCCTCCCTTCGACGCCGGAAACGTCGACACAGCGCCGACGCATATCCGCTACGCTGTGATCGATCAGATGTCCAAGCTGATGGGCGATACGCGTCGTCGCGTCGAAGCCTTCGCGAAGCGGCCAGCCTGACACCGCGGCGGCCGGGCGCTTCGACGGCCTTGGTCGTCGCAGTGTCCGGCCGCGTTCGGGGTGTTCGCCGCGCTCAGGAGGCGAAGACGGCCTTGATCTCCGCGGCGACCTGAGGCGCGTTCTCGTCGAGGACGAAGTGGCCGCTGTCCAGCCATACGAGCTTCGATTCAGGGATGTCGTTCAGGTAGGCGCGTGCACCGGGCGGGATGAAGAACGGATCGTTCTTGCCCCACACAATCAGCGTCTTCGGCTTGTGGGTGCGGAAGGCCTGCTGCCAAGCCGGATAGAGCGCGATGTTGGTTTTGTAGTTCTCGAGCAGATCGACCTGATAGTCCTGCGTTCCCGGGCGATCGAGCAGCGCCTGGTCGAGGATCCAGTTGTCGGGGTTGATCGCCTCCGGATCCTTGGCGCCGACCAACCAATGGAATTTCGTCCCTTCCAGGCTGACGAACTCGCGCGCCGGCTTCTCGGTCTCGGGGGTCCGCATTTCCCACAACGGCAGCAGGACGCCTTTGGGAGCATCGCCGACGCCTTCCATGTACGCATTGGCGTTCTGGATGATGAAACCTTTCACGCGGTCGGGGCGGTGTGAGAACAGGCGAAAGCCAATCGGACCTCCGTAGTCCTGCATGTACAGGATGTAGTGCTTCAGCCCGAGAACATCGACCAGGCCGGCCACATGGTCCGCCAGGTTGTCGAACGTGTAAGCGAATTCCTTGTTCGACGGCGCGTCCGAATGGCCGAAGCCCACATAGTCCGGTGCAACCAGGTGGAAGCGATCGCCCAGAGCAGGCATCAGATCCCGGAACATCTGGCTGCTCGTGGGCAATCCGTGCAACAGCAGAATCGTCGGCGTGGCCGGATCGCCCGCCTCCCGGTAGAAGATCTTGCGGCCTTTGACGATAGCCGTGCGATGATAGATTTGATGAGTGGTCATGGTCCGATCCTCGGCGGTTCAGAGCTCGCGAGCGACCGTTCGCCCGCCTCGCGTCGATGGATCGCGATTTGAGACTTACGAGGCCCCTCCGCTAGCCGCTCAAATCGGAAGTGACCCTCTCATTTCATGGAAGGCCGTCGATTGGGAATGACGGTGACAGTGCACTTAATTGATTGCGGTGAAAGTGTACTCATTAGAGGCCTTCGAACCGACTGATAGCCTTCAGTGTTGTGTGCACCACTCCCGCAAATCGGCGATGAGGAATATTGCGGGCCTCACCTATTTCGTGCTCGAGAAGACATCTGCGGCGTATACCACCTTCCCGCCCACGACCGTCAGCAGAGACGTCGTCGCCCCAATCTGCTCGACGGGGACCGTCATGAAATCCCGGTCGAGGATCGCGAAGTCGGCGAGCTTGCCGGTCTCCAGCGTGCCGCGGCGCTTCTCGTCGAAGCAGAACCAGGCGCTTCCCAGGGTGTAGAGGCGCAAGGCCTCTTCGCGGCTGGGTGTTTCGTCCGGGCCGCGCGTCGACAGGCCGCCGACGGTCTTGCCGTCGAGCATCCATTGCAGCGCGACGAACGGATTGTAGGATGCGACCCGATGCGCATCGGTGCCGGCCCCGACATGGACGCCCGTGCGCAACGCCGTGACGATGGGCGGCATGCTGCGCGCGGCTTCGCCGGCCTGCGCCACGATGCGGTCGCCGCCGAGATACATGGCGTCCTGCATGGTCCAGCCGATGCCGAGGGCTTTCATCCGGGCCAGCGTCTCGGACGAGGTGTTGTCGAGATGGGCGATGGACCAGCGCAGCGGCGCGATCGGCGTCTCCTTGTTGACCTCTTCATAGAGGTCGAGGAGCTGATGAACCGATTTGTCCTCCTGCCAGTGGATGGTGACCGTCAGTCCTTGTTTGGCCGCCCAGCGAATGATCTCGAGGAATTTTGCCTTGGCGGCCGCATCGGGCGCGTTGTTGTTGTACATGGCGCCGGTGATGCGCTCGCCGATGCCGTTGAAGCGCAGCATGTCGTCGCCGAATCCCATCGGCAGGAACGGCGTGAGGGCCTTGTACTCCTCGAATTCCGCGCCGACATTCTGGGCGAACAGGCTGTAGGCGACCCGCACCGACAGTGATTTCTCGCGCCAGAGCTTTTGCAGGGCGGCGTAATGGCCGGGATAGATGCTGAAGCCGCCGGGATCCACGATCCCGGTAATGCCGAGACGATTGAGCTCCGTGAAGAACTGCCTTGTGCCTGCGACATTCTCTTCGAAATTCGGCCGCGGCAGGCGATCGAACAGCGCGGAGATGCTGACGATGGAGCCGTTGAACCAGCCCGTGGCTTCGCCCGATGCGGCGCGTTCCGCCGTGATACCGGTCGGCAACTGATCCGCGGATATCCCGAGCGCCTGCTGCGCCTTCGGCGTCATCAGCAATGCTGAATAGAACAGCTGGATGTAAGCCGGATTGTCGGGAACGGCCGACATCACCTCGGCCAGCGTCGGCCGCCGCTTCTCGGCGAATTGCAATTCGCTCCAGCCACCGGCCACGATGATCCAGGATCCCGGGCGCGCCTTTGCCGCCTGGCGCAAGCGGTCCATCGCCTCGCCAATCGTCTTTGCGCCGATCCAGTTGACCTCGGTGGCGTAGGTGAGGCCGGCGCGCACGGCGTGAATATGGGAATCGATCAATCCCGGAATGATCGTGCGACCGCCGGCGTCGACGCGGCGCGTCGCCGGCCCGATCAGGCCATCCATGGCATCGTTGCCGCCGACGGCAACGATTCTGCCGTCGCGGACCGCAAGTGCCTGCGCGATCGTCGATGCGCCATCCAGCGTCACGATTTTCGCGTTCGTGACAATGAGGTCGGCCGTTTGTGCGTGAGCCAAAGTCGCCCAGCACGAGATCACCAATATCGCGAGAAGCTTGCGCATGTTCAATCCCGAAATGAGAGAGGCAGGCGTGAGTGAAGCAAGATAGAGAGGCGGGAGCGGCACCGCACACGCCGCTAGCTGCGCTCGCGGACATCGCGTGTCGCAACGGGGCGTGCCGTGATCTCGATCATGTCTCCAATGAGATCAGCCAGTCCACCGGAAAATTCGGTCATGGCCGCGCGCCCGGCGTGGCCTGCCGGGGAGGGGCCCGTCCGTCTTCGCTTCCGCTTCGGCCTATTCCCCGTCTTTACCTTCGAATTGGAGGAGGGAGGCGAGGCAAACGGTCCCCTCGTCGGCGTTATCGTCTGTTGCGTTGCGTCAAGCGTCGCTTCTTGCGGAACTCTGGAGTGCCGGACGAGGAGGCCCGCTGGTCCTCTTCCGACTTGAGCCTTGCGCGGACATGCTCGGCCAGCTTCAGCGCGCTGTCGGCGTTCGACGCAAGTCGGGACAGCAGCTGGGACAGCATCTTGAATTCCTCGCGCGTCAGCATCCCAAACAACGCATCGTTGACGGGGCGTTGCAAGGCGGCGAGGCGGAGCAGGCAGTTTGCACCCTGTTGGGTGAGGCCGAGCTGCACCCGTCGGCCGTCCTCCGGATGGGGGCTCTTCTCGATCAGCCCGTCGGAAACCAGCTTGTTGATCTCATTGGTCACGAATGCGCCGCTGAGATACAGGCGTTCGGCGACTTGGTTGACGCCCATAGGCTCATGCGCAGTCGAATTCTTGATCGCGATCAGGATCAGATATTGGGTGGGCGACAGGCCGGCAAAGCTCGCAAAGGTTTCGCGGGCCGCCTCGAGGCTGCGACCGAACGCGAAATAATCGTAGAGGAGTCCACGAAGCGTCCTGTCTCCATCCTTGTCGAGTAGCTCCGGCTTTGACGCCGTCAGAAGTGCATCGATCACCGTCATTCTCTCCAAGAACAGCATGTCTATTGGGGTTTGTGCCTAAAGAGCATGCATGCCTTCGCACAGCAAGAGGGCTTGACACGCCAAACTAGCTTTGTCAGAAAGCTATCTAGGAATTATAAATCGGGCCGGGCGACGAGGCGGTGTCCATGGAGGATCGTGCATTCAGGCGTGCTCTCGGCGAATTCGCCACCGGCGTTGCGGTGGTGACCGCGCGCGGCAAGGGCGAAGAGCTCATCGGCATGACAATGAGCTCGTTCAACTCCGTCTCACTCGATCCGCCGCTCGTTCTCTTCAGTGTCGACCGCAAGGCGCGCAGTCTGCCTGCGATGCTCGAAGCCAAGGGTTTCGCCGTCAACATTCTCGCGCGCGATCAGGAGCAGATCTCCAATCAGTTCGCGCGCGCTCTTTCCGACAAATGGGACCGGGTGAAGACGTCAGTGGGCCATGCCGAGGCGCCTCTGATCTCGGGCGCGATGGCGCATTTCGAATGTGCGCCCTATGCGATCTACGAGGGCGGCGATCACGTCATCTTCGTCGTCCGCGTCGTTCGCCACGCGAGCCGCGCCGAGGCGGCCGCTCCCCTGATCTTCTTTCGCGGTCGCTACCGCGATCTCGTCGACGAAACCGAGCGCGAGCCGACCTGGCCGCTTCCCATTCACTACTAGCGTTGAACCGGAGACCTGCGATGCGCAGTGCAAAGGAATATCTGTCGGGCCTGAAAGACGGCCGCACCATCTACATCAACGGAACCTCGGTCGGCGATGTCACGACGCACCATGCCTTCCGCAACCTTGCCGGCTCCATGTCGGGCCTGTTCGACTTCGCGAGCGCTCCGGCAAACGCGGAACTGATGACCTATGACATGGGGGCAGGTCGCGCCAACCGCATCTGGCAGCTTCCCACCTCCTATGCCGAACTCGTGACGCGGCGAAAGGCGCTCGAAGCGTGGGCCTCGCTGCATGCCGGCTTCATGGGACGCGCTCCGGACCACGTGGCGTCCTGCATTTCCGGACTCTACATGGGGCTTGACGTCTTCAAAGCCTATGATCCCGCCCGCGCCGGAGCGCTCGAGAGTTACTACCGCTACGCCCGCGACAAGGATCTCTATCTCACCTACGTCATCATCAATCCGCAGGCCGATCGTTCGAAGGGGGCGGCCGAACAGGCCGATCCGTTCCTCACCGCCGGCGTCGTTGATCGCGACGCGGAAGGGATCACGATCCGCGGCGCCAAGATGCTCGCCACCGGCGGCGTGGTCGCCGACGAGGTCTTCGTCACGACCATCCAGCCGATGCGTCCCGGCGAAGAGCGTTATGCGATGTCCTTCGCGATTCCGATGAACACCAAGGGCCTCAAGATGCTGTCGCGCAAGTCCTACGAGGACGTTGCCGGGGCGGTGTTCGACAATCCCTTGTCCAGCCGTTTCGACGAGAACGACTCGGTCCTCTATTTCGACGACGTCAAGGTGCCCTGGGATCGCGTCTTCATCGAAGGCAACGTCGAAATGTGCCAGAAGCAGTTTCACGCCACGCCCTGCCACGTCTATCAGAACTACCAGGCGATGGTCCGCTTGAGCGTCAAGCTCAAATTCCTGACCGGCCTTGCGCATCGCACCGCCGACATGAACGGCGTCACTCAGTTTCCGCAGGTGCGCGAGATGCTCGGCCAGCTTGCGGCGGAGACCGGCATGGTCGACGCTCTGGTGGCTGCGATGGAGGCCAAGGGCACGCAGGTCGGTTCCTATTTCATCCCCGACCGGCACACCCTCTATTCCGCGCAGGTGCTGACGCAGCAGCTCTACGGGCACGTCATCAATACGCTCCGGGAGCTCGCCGGCGGCGGCATGATCATGTTGCCTTCGTCGGTCGCGGACTTCGACAACCCCGAGATCGCGGCCTTGATCGGCAAGACCCAGCAGTCGCCAAAGGCCAACTCGCACGACCGCGTGAAATTCTACAAGCTCGCCTGGGATGCCGTGGGCTCAGAGTTCGGCTCGCGCCATCAGCAATACGAGATGTTCTACGCCGGCGCGACCTTCGTCACCAAAGGCCACTCCTATCGCACTTACGATTGGGCCGGCGCCGACCGTCTGGTCCAGGCCATGCTCGATTCTTACGACCTCAACGGCGTCTCGACCGCCAGCAAAGCCGCCTGAACCAGGAGACAGCTCATGCCCGTCAACAAGAAGCACGACGAATTTCACACGCTCGACATGGCCACCGGTTGGGAAGTGCCGGCGGGTTATCCGGCCGGCATCGAACAGAAGATCATTGCGGGCGGGCTCGACGAGGAGAACCGGCGCGGGACGCGGACCCGGCTGCTTCGCTTCGCGCCCGGCGTCTACACGACGGCGCCGTTCTCCCACGAATATTGGGAAGAGGTTTATCTCGTCTCGGGTGATTTGATCGTCGGCAACGATGCGAAAGGCGAGGGCGGCAAGAGCTTTCCGCCGAACACCTATGCCTGCCGCCCGCCGCACGCGCCGCATGGCCCGTTCAAGTCCGTGAACGGCTGCCTGCTGCTGGAGATGCACTATTTCGATCCGGTGTGATGCCGGATCGCCGCCGCACAGCATCATTCGACCAGTACAGGGGAAGAAAAGTCATGGCGTCTAGAGGTATCTCTGTTGTAGTTGCGCGTTGCCTGTCGTCACTTGAACGGCTCTTCAGGCTGGATCGCGGCCTGCCGCAGGGTAATCTCCGATGGGTCGCGGATGGCATTGCCGGGGCACTCGCGCTCGGTGTCGTCGCCATCACGCCGGCAGCCGCGCAGGACAAGCCGGGCGGGTTGGGGTTGGGCATCTTCACGTTCACATCCGGTCCCGCCGCAGCCTACGGCATGCCGGGCAAGAACGCGGCCGACCTCATGATCGACGAGATCAATGCAAAGGGCGGCATTGGAGGCGTGCCGGTCAGTGCGACCTATGTCGACGAGGCGCAGGGCGCACAAGGCGTCATCGCGGAATACCGCCGGCTCGCCGGGGACGCGAAGAATCAGGTCATGATTGCCGCATTGTCGAGCGCCAATTGCCTGGCGCTGGCGCCGCTCGCGGAGCAGCTCGAGGTTCCCACCGTGGGCTGGAACTGCGATACCCATCAGCTACTGATGGACGGCAAGAGCAAATATGTGTTTCGGCCGAACGGCAACACCGTACCCGAGTTCATCGCCTACGCGATCTACCTGCTGGATCGCAAGCCAGACGTGAAGACGGTTGCGATCATCAACCCGGACTATGCGTTCGGCCACGACGCAGCCAAGATATTCACGGCAGCATTGAAGGCCCTGAAGCCGGACGTGGAGATCGTCGCCGAGCTCTATCCGAAGCTGGGTTCGCCGAACTACCAGACCGAAATCTCGCGTCTCGCCACCGCGCGCCCCGATGTCGTTTTCTCCAATCTCTGGGGCGCCGACCTCGAGAACTTCGTGCGTCAGGCCGCACCGCGCGGGATCTTCACCTCCAGTCAGGTGATCCTGGCCCTCGGCGAGACGGTGCTCCAGCGCGTAGCGCTGCCCGACGGCGTGATCGTCGGTGTTCTCGGCGACGGCTGGTGGATGTCGCCAGACGCCAAGGCGAAGCCGGAGACGGTGAAATTCGCCGAAGCCTACAAGGCTCGGTTCGGCGAGTATCCGGTATTCCCGTCGATCAAGATGGCCAACGCGCTGATCTACGTGAAGGCGGCCTACGACGCCGCGATGCGGAAGAACGGCGGCAAATGGCCGACGCGTGCCGAGCTCGCCGATGCCATGAAGGGCAGCAAGGTCGACACCCTGACCGGCACCGCGCAGACGCGGCCTGACAATGACGGCCTCGTCGACCAGATCGTCGGCGTGACCGTAAAGACATCGGCGCAGCAGTTTCCCGTCATTGGCGACATGGTCCGCTACAAGGGCGACAGCCTGATGCCGCAGCCGGGTCAAGATCCGCTGGCCTGGATCGCGACGCTCAAGCCCGAGTTCGCCAAGAGCCTGCCGAAGCCGGGAAGCTACAAATAGACCGGGATGAGGCTCACCTGATTTCGATGACGGAAGGCATAGGCCGATGTTGAATGCAGTCATCCCCTTGCTGCTGGACAGCCTGGCGAGCGCCGCGTTGATCTTCTTCGCGGCGGTCGGCCTGACGCTCGTCTTCAGCGTGCTGCGCGTTCTCAATGTCGCCCATGGCAGCCTCTATTCGATCGGCGGCTATGTCGCGGCCTCGATCTGCCTGTTCATCGCCAGCCGGCAATTCAACCCGTATTGGTCGTTCCTGGCGCTCCTGTTCAGTGCGGTGTGTGTTGCGGCGATATTCGGTCCGTTGATCGAACGCGGCCTCATCCGCTGGACTTACGGCAAGTCGGAGGCCGTGCAGATCCTGATCACGTTCGGGCTGTTCCTCATCCTGGAGGATCTCCAGCGCGTGGTCTTTGGCGTGCAATCGTTCTACGAAGACGCGCCGATGCGGCTGCTCGGCACGACCTCGATCGGTGGCGTCGTCTATCTCAACTACCAGATCCTGCTGATCGCCATGGCGCTCCTCGTCGTCATCGGCCTGCGGCTCCTGATCAGCCACACCCGGCTGGGGCGCTTGATCACGGCCGTCGTCGCCGACCGCGAAATGGCGCAGTCGATCGGCATCGACACCAACCGGATCTTCATCCTGGCGTTTTCGCTCGGCGTGTTCCTGGCGGCATTGGGCGGCGCGCTCGCGACGCCGACCTCGGGCATCGCGCCGGGCCTCGGCGCGGACACCATGGTGCTTGCCTTTGCGGTGGCGGCGATCGGCGGCCTTGGCCAGATCGAGGGCGCCGCCTTGGCCTCGCTGATCGTCGGGCTGGCGCGCGTGCTTGCGATCTATCTGGCGCCGTCGCTCGATGCCGTCGCGCCCTATGCGGCAATGCTTGTCGTTCTCCTGATCCGTCCCTACGGCCTGTTCGGATCGGTGACGGCGCGGAGGATCTGATGCCAACGATCATTGCCGCTGCGGCGGTCCTCGTCCTCGCGCTTCTGCCCGTGGCCGCGCCCTGGCTGCAATTCGTCCTGACCCTTGCGATCGCCAAGGGCTTTGCGGCGCTCGGAGTCGCCGTGCTGCTCCGCGCGGGCCTGATCTCGATCGGCCATGCGATGTTCTTTGCCGCGAGCGCCTATGCGGTCGCGTTCCTGGCGCGTGCCGGCGTCAACGACCTCGGCCTGCTGCTGATCCTGTCGGTGCTAGGCGGCGGGCTCGTGGGCGCCGCGGCCGGATCGTTTCTCGTCCGCTATCGCGCCATCTTCTTCGCGATGCTGAATCTCGCGGTCTCCATGGTGTTCTACGCGCTGTGCGCCAAGCTGTACGGCGTCACCGGCGGGACCGACGGCATGCCCGTGCCGGTCCCGGCCGTGTTTGGCATCGTGCTTGGCGAGCCCGCGTTCAAGAGCGTGCTGTTCTACCTCAGCCTGGGGCTGATGGTGCTCGTCGGCCTTGCCGTGCAGCGCTACCTGAACAGCCCGCTCGGACATGCGCTTTCGGCCGTCCACACCAACGAGATCCGGCTCGAATATCTGGGCATCCCGGTCTGGGCGGTTCTGCTGATCGCTTATGTGGTTTCGGCGGCGCTCGCCGGCCTGGGCGGAGCGATCGCCGGTCTTGCGATCGGCCGCGTGGTCCCGGATTTCGCGTTCTGGACCGCATCGGGCCACCTCGTGCTGATCGCCGTGCTCGGCGGCATCGGTGGCGTGCCGGGCGCGTTCATCGGGGCCTTGTTCCTGGAATTGCTGCACAGCGCCGCGGTCACCGTGACCGATTCCTGGAATTTGATCGTGGGCATGACACTGATCATCGTGATCATGTTCATGCCGCAAGGGGTCTATGGATTGTTCGCGCGCAAGGAGGCGACGAGCCTATGACCTGTCCCATCCTGGAAGCCAAAGGCCTTCACGTCTCATTCAACGGCGTCAAGGCCGCCGACGATGTCAGCATCGCGATCCATGACGGCGAGCTCCTCGCGATCATCGGTCCGAACGGCTCGGGCAAGACGACGCTGCTCAACATCTGCACGGGTTACATCCGCCCCAGATCTGGCAGCGTCTTGCTCGACGGCCACGACATCACCCATCTGTCGCCGCGTGCCATCGCGCGCCGCGGCGTCGCCCGCGCATTCCAGATCCCGCAACTTTTCTCCGCACAGCGCGTGGTCGACAATATGATGCTGGCCCTGGCGTCAACCGATGGTCTGTGGAACGCGGTGCAGCCGCTCGAAACGGCGAGGCGGCGCGACGAGGCGAAGGCGTTGCTCGACTTGGTCGGGCTCGCCGACGATGCCGACCGGATCAGCAGGACGCTTCCTGAAGGACATCGCAAGCTGCTGGATATCGCAGTTGCGCTGGCCCTGAAGCCTCGGTTGCTGCTGCTGGACGAGCCGACCAGCGGGGTGAGCGCCCTCGAAAGATTCCCGCTCATGGAGGCGCTCATGGGTGCGCTCCGTCAGCGCCGCATCACCGCACTTTTCGTGGAGCACGACATGGACGTGGTGGCGCGCTATGCCAGCCGGGTCCTGGTGTGGAACGCCGGCAACATCATGGCGGAGGGTCGGCCCGACGAGGTGTTCAGCAATGCGCAGGTCCGCCAACGAGTCGTAGGGGTGGCGTGATGCTCAGGCTCGACAAGGTCAGCGTCTCGATCGAGGGCGTGCGTGTGCTGCGCGGCGTCAGTTGCGAGATCATCGCGCGCAAGACGACCGTATTGATCGGGCGCAACGGCGCCGGCAAGACCACGACGCTGCGCGCAATCATGGGCCTCATCGCGCTTGACGAGGGCTCGGTCCGCCTCGATGCCGGCGATCTCGGCAGCAGGCCGGCCCACACCCGAGCCCGCGCCGGGATTGGCTATGCGCCGGAGGACCGGCGCCTGGTTCCGGAACTGAGCGTGGAGGAGAACATCCGCCTCCCGGCTCTGGCGCTGAAGCTCGACCATGCCGAGATCGCGCGCAGGCTCGAGGAGATTTACCAGTTATTGCCCGAACTGCACGTGATGCGCTCCAGGCCCGCGGGTGGTGTGTCCGGAGGGCAGGGGAAGATGGTCGCGCTGGGGCGCGCGCTGACGGTGGCACGTAAGGTCCTGCTGCTCGACGAGCCGTTCCAGGGTCTGGCGCCGGCTCTCGCGCTCGACTACGCGCGGACGCTTGGCGAATTGCGCAAGCGCCGGCCGGAGCTTGCCATGCTGATCACCGAATCGTCGCCCGCGCTGCTCGACCGCATCGCCGACATTACGCTCCAGATCGAGCGCGGCGAAATCCTGACCACATCGACCAAGGATAGGGAATTCCATGTTGCTGCAATTTGAACGCCTCGCGAATGACCGGACCGACCGCATTGCTGTGGAGATCGAGTCCCTCGTCATCGCGGGCTGGGCGGGCAGGGACGCGGCGGCCATCGAGCACCATGTCGAGGAGCTCGCCGCGCTCGGCATTCCGCGCCCGTCGACGACACCGCTCTATTATCGCGTCGCGGCGCAAACCTTGACCCAGGACAGCCGGCTGACCGTCCTTGGCCCGGACAGTTCCGGCGAGGTCGAGCCGGTGATTGTCGCTATGGCCGACGGGCTTTGGGTCGGCATCGGTTCCGATCATACCGACCGCAAGGCGGAAGCGTCGGGCATTGCTCTTTCGAAACAGCTCTGTGGCAAGCCGGTCGGCCCGCAGCTCTGGGCATATGCGGATGTCGAGCGACATTGGGATGAGCTGGTCCTTCGTTCGTGGGCGACGATCGATGGGAAACGGGTTCTCTACCAGGAGAGCCCGGTGTCCTCGCTCAGGACGCCGCGCGATCTCATTTGGCGCCACTCCGGCACGGACATGCTGGCGGCCGGCACCTTGATGTTCTGCGGAACGCCGGGCGCGATCGGCGGCATTCGGCCGGGGACTCGCTTCGAGATGGAGCTGAACGATCCGGTCCTTGACCGGTGCTTGACCCATAGCTACGACGTCGACGTCCTGCCGGTCGTCTCCTGACGTTTCTCGTCTCAAGCGCCAGGCCAACAGCAATGCAGGATCGATCGCAACCTTCCGCTGTCGCGCGGCTCGAGGCGGCACTTGCGCGCATCCCCTCGCCGGAAGCTCAGAACGTCTTCACGACCGTGTTCGCAGACAGCGCCCGGTGGGAGGCCGAGGCGGCGGATCGTCGCGTCGCCGCTGGAACGCTCCGCGGTCCGCTCGATGGCCGCATCGTTTCGGTCAAGGCGTTGTTCGACGTCGCCGGCACAGTCACGAGCTCCGGGTCGGCTGTTCTGCGTCGTTTGGCACCGGCCATTGAAGATGCCGAGGTCGTGAAGCGGTTGCGGGCTGCGGGTGCCATCGTCATCGGCAAGACCCAGATGACCGAGTTCGCCTTCTCCGCGCTGGGTACGAATCCGCATGACGGGATGCCGCCCAATCCGCGGGATCGTACCCGCGTTCCTGGGGGCTCTTCATCGGGCGCCGTGGTGTCGGTGATCGCAGGCATGGCAGATATCGCCATCGGCACCGACACCGGCGGTTCTGTTCGAATTCCAGCTGCTTTGTCCGGTGCGGTCGGTTTCAAGCCGACCAGTGGATTCGTGCCGACCACCGGCGCATTTTCGTTATCCTCGAGCCTCGACACGATCGGCCCGATCGCCGCCACCGTCGCCGATTGCTTCGCGGCCGATCAGATTCTTTCAGGCGAAGGCGCGCCGTCGCGGTTGCGGCTGGCATCTCCCGGCACCTTCCGCCTTGTGGTTGCCCGCGGGCGCCTGTTCGATCGATGCGAACCCGAGGTGCTTGCTGCGTTTGAGAAGGCCATGGAGGGGCTTCGATCAGGCGGCTTGCAGATCAAGGAGGGAACCATCGAGGCCGCTCTCGACGATCTTGCGAACATCGACAAGATCGGCACCTTCCCGTCGATCGAGGTCGGCGCGACGCTACGCTGTCTGGGGTTCTCGGACCTCGATCAGGTCGATTCCCGCGTACGGGTCCGCATCGAAGCCGGGGCCGGCATTCTCGGCACGGACTATGTGCGCATGGTGCGGCTGCGGCAGGCGGCGATCCGATCCTTCGAGCAGTCCTTCGGCAACAACGAGGTGTTCGTCCTGCCGACGACGCCAATCCGCGCGCCGCTGATTTCCTCCGTTGCAGAGGATGCGGCGTTCCACGAGCTCAATGGCCTGGTGCTGCGCAATCCGCGCGTCGCCAACTTGCTCGACTGTCCGTCGATTTCGCTGCCATTGCCGCTCGACGGTCTTCCTGCCGGCCTCATGCTGATCGGTCGCAGGAACGCCGACCGGCGCTTGATGGAGATCGCGGCCAGTGTAGATGCGCTGCTGCGAGGAGCGTGAGCGCCCGGGAGTCGGTCAGTTAGGCTGATTCCGGTCTGCGACACGATCGGAGGAGCAGATACAGCAGGCTCGCCAATATGGTCGAGATCAGGGACAAGACCGGAGAACATCGGCCAGGTGCACGGCGCTCGGGGGACGGTGACCTGTTAGCGCGCCCGACCGACCATCAGCAAGATGCCACCGATTTGCGGCAACAGCGCCATGAGCATCAAGCGCAGCATGGCAAAGTCATCGTTTACACCGTGCAGCCGTCTTCAACCACAGGGATAAGTGATATCGATCCGAGTCAGTTCTTCCGTGAACTCTTTGGCTTTGCCCCGATCGCCTGGCCGGTCTTGTAGGCCTCGAGAAATCCACTAGACGACACCTCGTCCGCAAGAGCCCGAAGCCTGCTGGCAGATTCGTGTCCCAGCACCATTTCGGTGCGGCGGTTCGCGGCGGCCCAAAGGGCGATTCCTTCAGCCAGGCGCTTCCTGCCCAACGCCGTCAGCGACGCATGCTTCGTGCGTTTGTCGGCGGCGTCCTGTCGAAGCTTGATCAGGCCGTCGCGCACCAGGGGGCGCAGGGCGTAGGTCAGAGACGAGATACCGATCGCCAGGCGCTCGGCGAGAGCCTGCAGCGTCGGACCATCCGCTCCGCCGAGACGATCGGTCTGCAGCAGCAAGCCGACCTGCGTGGCCTTGAGGCCGGTCGGTGACACGGCCTCGTCGTAGAGATGGCCGAGCTGACGGGCGGCGTGGCGCAGCGCCGTGTGGGTGCAGTCAAGCTCGCCTAGCGCGTCGCTCAGCTCGATACCCGGCTCGTCAGGCTCGAGGTTGGAACCCTGCGGTCTTTTCATGGCGTTAAAATAGTTGGGCACCGTAGCATTGACAAGAGGCGGCGGCTCACTAGATGGTTGAGTGCTCAACAATTGAGTACCAAACCTTTTATGGAGAAACCAGATGTCTGACCGACATATCGCCGTCGTCACCGGAGCATCCTCCGGGATCGGCGCCGTCTACGCCGACCGCCTCGCCAGGCGCGGCTACGACCTCGTCCTTGTCGCTCGACGCCTCGACCGCCTCGAGGCGCTCGCCGACAAGATCAGAAAAGCTCATGGCGTGAACGTCGAAGCGCTCCAGGCTGATCTCGCAAAGGACAGCGACGTCGCCAAGGTCGAGCATGTGCTGTCGACCAACCCCGCCGTGCGCGTCCTCGTCAACAATGCCGGCGTGGCCCGGTTCAGGCCGCTCGGCCAGTCCTCGCTGCAGGATTCGCTAGAGCAAATCGCACTGAACGTCACCTCGCTGACGCGCCTCACCCATGCCGTGCTGCCGTCCTTCCTGAAGCGGAACGAGGGCGCGATCATCAACATCGCCTCGGTGCTCGGCATTCATGCCTGGGCCGCCAGCGCCGTCTACAGCGGCACCAAGGGTTTTGTGATGAACTTCACCCGCGGCCTTCAGGATGAACTCGCCAACACCGGCGTGAAGGTCCAATTGGTCAATCCGGCCACGACCGCGACCGAGATCTGGGACAATTCCGGCATTCCCCTCGCCTCGCTCAACCAGGACAACGTGATGACCTCGGAGAACATGGTCGATGCGGCTCTGGCGGGCTTCGACCGCGGCGAGAAGATCACCTGGCCGTCGGTCGCCGACGCGACATTGTGGGACAAGTACGACCAGGCGCGTTCCACGCTGTTCGCCGCCTCCCAGACCGGCAAGCCGGCTCCGCGGTACAAGGTCGCCTGATACAGCGAGCTGAAGACGCGCGGCCGCAAGGTGCTTTGGCGGGAAATTGAGGACGGCAACAAGCCTTTCTCATTTGTAGGCAAGCCAGGCCCGTCACGACGATGCGAGAGACGTCCTCTCGCATCGTTGCAATCGTGGAAAACGAAATTCATCAGCTGCCTTTCGGATGGGCCAGTCGGGACATCACGACGTCGCGGAGACAGACGAGTGCTGAATTGACCCCCTCGCTTTTTCTGAGCCCTAAAATCGGCGAAAAAATCGAGGAGAAATTCGATAGGCGTTCAGGGAGATCTGAGATCGAGTCGTTTTCAGAACGGAAATCGAGTCGTTTTCAAAGTATCCGCACACGCTGATTTTTCATTGGTGGGCCCGGCAGGACTCGAACCTGCAACCAGACCGTTATGAGCGGCCGGCTCTAACCATTGAGCTACAGGCCCCGCCGCGAGACGGCTCGCGGGAACGCGCGGCCGGCAACGGTGCGCGGTTCGTTTACAGGGATGGGGGCGGGGGTGCAATGCTGGCTCGGGCGGCGGCCGAGCATTGCGGACGATTTTCGAATACCCGAAATTTGCGATTTTGCGGTTATAGTCCTGTTTTGCCCGACGGGTCAAGCCGGCGCCGGCGAGCCTTATTCGGCGACCTCCCTAACCCGTTGTAATTGCTGGCCTCGTCTACTGTGCATGGGGTTGTTTTCGAAGTTTTGGGTCGGAGGGGGCTTCTGCGGCTCCCTCCAACCCTGCTGCAAGCGCGCCGCGGTGAGGTTCCTAGTCCACCGAGACGCCTGCGAACTCCACCACCTTCTTCCACTTCGCGGTCTCGTCCTCGACCAGCTTGCCGAACTCGGCCGGCGTCATCGGCTTCGGGATGCCGCCGCTCTCGGTCAGCCGCGCGATCACCTTCGGGTCCTTCAGCGCTTCGTTGACGGCCTTGTTGAGGATCTCGACGATCTCGGGCGGCGTGCCCTTCGGCGCGGAGATGCCGTAGAAACCGACCGATTCGAAGCCGGGGATGGTCTCGGCGATCGCCGGCACGTCAGGTACGCCCGGCCAGCGTTTTGGCGAGGTCACGCCGAGCGCGCGGACATTGCCGCCTTTCGACTGCTCGAGCGCGGAGGGGAGGTTGTCGAAGATCAGCTGCACCTTGTTGGAGATGATGTCGGGGAAGGCGATCGCCGAGCCCCGATAGGGCACGTGGATCATGTCGCACTTGGTCATCGCCTTGAACAGCTCCGCCGACATGTGCACCGAGGTGCCGTTGCCGGACGAGGCAAACGAGATCTTGCCGGGATTGGCCTTGCAATAGTCGATGAACTCCTGGACCGTCTTGGCGGGAAACGCGTTGGAGACGACCAGCATGTTGGTGAGCTGCATGATGCTGGCGACCGGCACGGTGTCGCGCAGGAAGTCGAACGGCAGCTTCTTGTAGAGCGAGGTCGAGATCGCGTTGTTCGGCGCGACGAACAGCAGCGTGTAGCCGTCGGGGGGCGCGTTGATCGCGGCCGCGGCCGCGATGTTGCCGCCGGAGCCGGCGCGGTTCTCGACGATGAACTGCTGGCCGAGGCTCTCCGAGAGCGCCTGCGCCATGATCCGCGCCACGATGTCGACCGGGCCGCCGGCGGCAAAGCCGATCATCCAGTGCACGGGGCGGTCGGGATAGGCGGCGGAGGCGGGAGGGGAGGCGCCGAAAACACCGATCAGGACCGCGAGCCCGAAAAAACCGTTACGCAAAATTCGCAACATGATGCCTCCCATTGTTCTATTGTCGTTGGGGCGCATGCTTTCACAAAAACGGGCCGCTGCCTACATCGCCGCAAGTCGGTGTTGACGCAGGCCCGCCGGGACCAATCATGAGATTCGCAATCACGATGCTTGCAGGCGTAGCGCTGCTCTCGAGCCCCGCCGCTGCTCAAACCGGAGGCAAGGCCATTCCGACCACGACACTCAGTCTGGGCACCGCGACGCCTGGCGGCGGCTTCCCGCTCTATGGCAACGCCTTTGCCGAGGTGATGAACGCGGCCGATCCGCACATCACCATTGGGCCCCGCAACACCAAGGGCAGCAACGAGAACATTCCGCTCCTGGAGAAGGGCGAGCTCGATCTCGCGCTGGTCGCGGGCGAGCCGGCCTATGAGGCCTTTGCCGGCATCGGGCGAACGCCGGTGCGGCTGAAGATTCTCACCGCGATCTATTCCAACCCCGGCATGTTCGTGGTGCGGGCGGACAGTCCCTACAAGACGATTCGCGATCTGGTCGGACAGCCGGTCGCGTTCGGCGCAAAAGGCTCGGGCCTGCCGATCCTGGCGCGCTATGTGCTCGATGGCCTCGGCCTCAAGCAGGACCAGGATTTCAAGGCGATCTATCTCGATCGCGCCGGTGACGGCCCCGCGATGGTCGAGGACGGCCGCGCCGCAGCACTGTGGGGCGCCGGCATCGGCTGGCCCGGCTTCGCCGCGGTGGCATCGAGCGCATCAGGCGCACGCTTTATCGCGCCTGATGCGGAGGAGATCACGCGCATTCGCGCCAGGCATGCCTTCCTGAAGCCGCTCACGGTGCCGGCCGGTTCCTACCCAAAGCAGTCCGAGCCGATCGCCTCGCTGGGCTCGTGGAGTTTTGTGCTGACGCGCGAAGACCTGCCCGACGATGTCGCCTATCGCCTGGCGAAGACGTTGCACGGAGCAGAAGCGACCTTCTGCAAGCAGCTCGCACAGGCCTGCGAGACCACGGCGGCGAACACGGTCGCGGCCGCGCCGAAGCCGGAGCTGATCCATCCCGGCGTGATGAAGTATTTTCGCGAGATCGGGGTGGTGAAGTGACGGCCGCCTGAAGCGACCGTCACGCTCTCACTTCTTCACCATCGCGCACGCCGGGTCCGGCGGGCCGAAGGCTTTCTCGCCCGAGATGGTCGTGAGGATCTTGTAATAGTCCCACGGATATTTGCTTTCCTCCGGCGTCTTCACCTGCACCAGCCAGAGGTCGTGCACCATCAGATTGTCGTCGCGCAAATGGCCGTTGCGGGCGAAGAAATCCTCGACCGGCTTTTCCCGCATCTTGGCGGCGACCTTGAGAGGATCGTCGGTGCCGGCGTCCTTGATGGCGTTGAGATAGTGGATGACTGACGAGTAAACGCCGGCCTGCCACATCGACGGCATCTTGTTCATCTTGGCGAAATAGCGCTTCGACCATTCGCGCGTCTTGTCGTCCATGTCCCAATAGAACGACGTCGTCAGCAACAGGCCTTGCGCGGCCTGAAGGCCGAGGCCGTGGATGTCGGTGATCAGCGCCAGCAGCGCCGCCATCTGCTGGCCGCCCTTGAACACGCCGAACTCCGAACCGGTCTTGATCTCGTTCATGTTGTTGGGCGGGCCCGCCGCGATGCCGATGATCTTCGCCTTGGAGGCCTGCGCCTGGAGCACGAAGGAGGAGAGGTCGGGCGTTGCCAGCGGCGGCTTCACCGAGCCCAGCACCTTGCCGCCATTGGCGGTGATGACGGTGGAGGCGTCACGTTCGAGGGAGTGGCCGAAGGCGTAATCGTCGGTGATGAAGAACCAGCTGTCGCCGCCGCGCTTGACCACCGCGTCTGCGGTGCCGACAGCGAGGGCGCGGGTGTCGAACACCCATTGCATCGCGTAAGGCGAGCAGAACTTGCCGTGGAAATCCGCGGTCCCCGTCGAGTGGGTGATGAACAGCCGCTTCTTCTCGTTGGCGATGTTCTGCACCGCGAGGCCAACGGCGGAGACCGGCACGTCGACGATCAGATCGACCTGGTCGACGTCGTACCAGCGCCGCGCGATCGCGCCGCCGACGTCGGCCTTCAGTTGATGGTCGCCGATCACGATGCTGATCGGCTTGCCGAGCACGGTGCCGCCGAAATCGTCGATCGCCATTTGCGCCGCCGTCACCGAGCCCTGGCCGGTCGGCGCGGAGGCCGGGCCGTTCATGTCGGTGAGCACGCCGATCTTGACGATGTCGTCGGACACCTGCGCCATCGCGGCGCCCGGCAGCAGCCCCGTCATCAAGGCAGCCGCGACCGGTAGTCCAAATCTCGCTGGATTCAACGCTAGTCCTCCCCTGATCCGGCGCGTTGGCCGAAGTTGCTTTTGCCGGTATGGCCCGGCTGAATTGGTTTCTTTTGCAACTATTTTGGGGTGGGCGTCAATCTCAGGCCGCGAAGCGGATCTGCCCGGCCGGCGAGGGATCGTAGCCGGTCAGCTCTTCCGCGCGCTGGCGCAGCCTCCGTTCGCTGAGGAACCGGATCAGGGCCTGCATCGGCGGCCTGAAATAGCTGCGCTGCCGCATCGCAAGGTCAAAGTTCTCCCAGACCAGCGGCACGAAATCGAGCCCGGCCGAGCGCGCCGCCGCGCGCGTCGCGATGCCGCAATCGGCCTGTCCGGCGCGGACCAGCTCGGCGAGATCCGGTCCGGTGAGCGCCGGCGTCTCGATCCGCCGCAAATCGCGCGTCGTGGCGCCCGCGCGCGTCAGCAGCACGTCGAGCAGCATCTGCGCGCCCGTGCCCTGCTGCCGCATCGCCATCCTGGCACCGAGCGCGAGCACGTCGGCGAGGCCGCGCAGCCGTTTCGGATTGCCCGGCGGCAGCACGAGGCCCTGCTCGCGGCGCACGAACGCGACCAGCACCGCATCATGCAGGTCCGGCGCGTCACGCAGCGCCGTCGCACTGGCGTCGGAGGCAAGATTGCCGTCGGCGTCGAGGCTGTGGAAGTGCACGGCCACCGCCATCACCTCGTCGCGCTGCAGGCGCTCGAGCCCGCGCGCGCTACCTTCGCTCATCGATCCCAGGTTTGAGCCGGATTCACGCAGGCTCCAGTCCAATAGTTCGTCCTGGCTGCCGCCCACGACCGGCGGCGGCTCCGCGATCAGCATGCCGGCCGGACGCGCCATGCCCGACAGCACCCAAAGATCAAGCTCGTGGCGCGGGAAGAGCCATTTGCCCGTCACCTTGGTGCAGGGGATCGCACCGGTGGTGACGAGTTCGTAAAGCTTGCGTTCGCCGAGCCGAAGATAGTCGGCGGCTTCGCTGGTCGTCAGGAATTCCATCCTGCATTCCTATGCAAATTCTTGCTTCTTTTTGACGTTCGACGCAGGTGGAATTCTGCATTTCAACTTATGTCGGCCGGGACCATGCCCGATCATCTCGCTGCTTTGCAACACATCCTCGCGCGCGGCTTCTGCTTTGGTGAACGATCTTGGAGCACTCGCGTGGTGCGGGCCTTGTCCTCCGGGATTTACCGCGCGCAGCTGCAATCAGCGTGCCGCTCGGCGGGTTGCCGGAATTTCCCGAATGGCGGGCGCAACGGGCAAACGCGTCACGAGTGCGGCGTAATCGATCACCATCATGCTCGCGTCATAACCAATGGGAACCTGATCATGGGCCGCCTCTCCGTTGCATTCGCGCTTCTCTGCGGCCTCGCCGCGGGCGTTGCGGCCTCGTCCGCGGAGGATCGCGCGATCGTGCTGGCTTCGACCACATCGACGCAGGAGTCCGGCCTGCTCGATCATCTCCTGCCCCTGTTCCGTGACAAGACGGGTATCGACGTCAGGGTGATCGCGCGACGCGCCGACGAGGTGCTCGATGGGGCGCGAAGGGGCGAGGCCGACGTCGTGCTGATACATGCGCGGCCGCAGGAGGAGAAATTCGTCGCCGACGGCTTTGCCGTGAAACGCTTCGACGTGATGTACAGCGACTATGTGCTGATCGGACCGAAGAGCGATCCGGCCGGCGTAAAGGGCAAGGACATCGCAACCGCGCTGAAGGCGATCGAGGCCAAGGGCGCGCCGTTCGTGACGCGCGGCGATCGATCCGGCACCCACGCCGCCGAGCTAGCGCTGTGGATCGTCGCCGGCATCGATATCGCCGCTGCCAAGGGCGCCTGGTATCGCGAAGCCAGGCAGGGCATGGGCGCCGCGCTCGAGGCCGCGCGCGCCGCGAACGCCTATGTCCTGTCGGACCGCGGCAGCTGGATCTCCTTCACGGAGCGCGGTGATCTCGACATCCTCGTCGAAGGCGACAAGCGATTGCTCAATCAGTATGGCGTGATGCTGGTGAACCCCGAAAAATTTCCCAACGTGAAGAAGGAGCTTGGCCAGGCCTTCGTCGACTGGCTGATCTCGCCGGACGGGCAGGCCGCGATCGCCGGCTACAAGGTCGGCGGACAGCAGCTGTTCTTTCCAAATGCCAACCAGTCGGGCGGCTGATCTCCGCATCTCGAGCTGTTGCCAAACCGGACGATGCATGGTCCATCATGGCGCATGACCCAGCGCCTGCCGCCATCGCTGACGCCGCTCGATACCGCGCTCGCCGCGCTGCTGCGAGGCGTTGATCCGATCGCGCCGGTCGCGTTGCCGCTGACCGAAGCGGTCGGCTGCGTCGCGGCGGGCGCTCCGCTGGTTGCGGCTTATCCGCCGCATGACATTGCGGCCACGGACGGATGGGCCTTGCGCGCCAACGATCTCGTCGGTGCCTCCGCCTATTCGCCGCTGCCGCTGGCGACGGCGCCCGTCTGGGTCGATGCCGGCGATGCGATGCCGGCGGGATGCGATTGTGTGCTCGATGCTGACGCCGTCGAGATGTCCGGGCCGCTCACGCAAGTGCTCGCCGAGGGCGTTCCTGGTCAGGGGATCAGGCGCGTCGGAAGCGACATCGCCGCTGGCACCACGGCCGGCACAGAGGGGCGTCCGGTCGGTTCGGCCGAGCTGTTGCTCGCGGGCGTTTCCGCGGTGGACAGGCTGAGCGTGCGACGGCCGCGGCTGCGTATCGTCAACGTGCCTGATACGACGACGACGGCGCAGATGATCGCCGGGATCGCGCGCGCGGCGGGACTGGGCGTGAAGGCGTTTGAGGCCGCTGCGCGTGATGAATCATCGATCGCGGACGCACTCGATCCTTCCTGTTGCGACCTGCTCCTGATTGTCGGCGGCAGCGGCGTTGGTCGTGGGGATGCTGCTGTCGCTGCGCTGGCCCGGCGCGGCGAGGCGATCGTCCATGGCATCGCGCTTCGGCCCGGCCGCACCGCAGCGATCGGGCGGCTTGGACAAGTTCCCGTCATCGTCTTGCCTGGCTCGCCGGATCACGCGCTCGCGGTCTGGTTTGCGCTGGTGCGTCCGCTCGTCGATCGCCTGTCGGCGCGCCAGCCGCGACGGCGGGTGACATTGCCGCTCGCTCGAAAAATCGCATCCGGTGTTGGTATCGCCGAAATCGCGCTGCTCGGCGAGGAACATGGAACGTGGATGCCGCTTGCCGTGGGTGAATGGCCGCTCCAGGCAATTGCCCGTGCGGATGCATGGCTGCTCATTCCCGCCAGCCACGAGGGATTTGCGGCGGGCCAGCCCATCGATGCTTATCTAATGCGGGAATGATATGGGTTCCGGCATGACGATGATCCCAAAGCCGCCAGATCGCAGTGGGCTCGAACAGGAGCAGTTCCTCAAGATCCTCTCGCGCGAGGACGCGATCGCGTGCTTCGAGGCGGCGCTGTTCCCGTGGGCGATCCCGAGCGAGGCGCGCAAGCTGGCCGATACCCTCGGCACGACGCTTGCCGAGGACATCACCGCGCCGATCGATGTCCCCCCTTTCGATCGTTCCAACGTCGACGGTTTTGCCGTGCGCGCGGCGGATCTCGCCACGGCCGGCGAAGCCGCGCCTGCTCGGCTTGCGCTGAACGGCGAGACCATTCACTGCGGCACCGCGCCGACGATGCAAGTGGCGGCATGCACCGCAACGCCGATCGCCACCGGCGGCCCGCTGCCGCGCGGGGCCGACGCCGTGGTCATGGTCGAGCATACCCAGCCGGCCGGTTCTGACGCGATCGACGTCCGGCGCGCCGTTTCGCCCGGCCAGTTCGTGTCCTATGCGGGGTCCGATATCGCGCGCGGCGAGGCGCTGCTGCGCGCCGGCACGGTCATCGGATCGCGTGAGATCGGCATGCTGGCGGCCTGCGGCATCGCGGAGGTGAAGGTCGCGCGAAAACCGCGCGTCGCAGTGATCTCGACTGGCGACGAACTGGTCCAGCCCGGCGAGGCGCTCGCGCCGGCCGATATCTACGACACCAATGGTGCGATCGTCGCGGCCGCGATCGACGAGAACGGCGGCAAGGCGGTCTTCCTCGGCGCCGTTCCGGACGACGAAGCCAAGCTCGAAGCCGCCATGCGCAGCGCGCTGGCGGATGCCGACATGCTGGTGCTGTCCGGCGGCACCTCGAAAGGCGCGGGCGACGTGTCCCATCGCATCATCGGCCGGCTCGGCGCGCCCGGCATTGTCGCGCATGGCGTTGCGCTCAAGCCCGGCAAGCCGCTGTGCCTTGCCGTTTGCGACGGCAAGCCGGTGGTGATCCTGCCGGGCTTTCCGACCTCGGCAATGTTCACCTTCCACGACATGATCGTGCCGGTGCTGCGCCGGATGGCCGGACTGCCGCCGCGCTCCGACGCCAAGGTGAGCGCGACGGTGCCGGTGCGGATCGCCTCCGAACTTGGCCGCACCGAATTCGTCATGGTTTCGCTGGTCGAGGGCAAGGATAGCCTGATCGCTTATCCCTCCGGCAAGGGGTCCGGCGCGATCACGTCCTTCGCGCAGGCCGACGGCTTTCTCCGGATCGACGCGCTTGCCGACCAGATGCCAGCAGGGACTCAAGCCGAGGTGACGCTGTTCACGCCGCATGTGCGGGTGCCCGATCTCGTCATCGTCGGCAGCCATTGCACCGGCCTCGATCTCGTCACCGCGCAGCTTGCGCATGCCGGCCTGACCGTGCGTTCGATCGCGGTCGGCAGCCTCGGCGGCCTTGCGGCGGCGAAGCGCGGCGAATGCGATCTCGCGCCGATCCATCTGTTCGACGACAGGAGCGAGACCTACAACGCACCTTACCTGGTCGATGGGCTCGAGCTCGTGCCTGGCTGGCGGCGGATGCAGGGCATCGTCTTCCGCAAGGGCGACACGCGATTCGAGGGGCTCGGTGCGGAGGAGGCCGTTGCCGCCGCGCTCGCCGATCCCGCCTGCATCATGGTCAACCGTAACCAGGGCGCGGGCACCCGCATCCTGATCGACCGGCTCCTCGCCGGCGCGCGGCCCGAAGGCTACTGGAACCAGCCGCGCTCTCACAACGCGGTCGCCGCCGCTGTCGCGCAGCACCGCGCCGATTGGGGCATGACCATTGCGCCGGTCGCCCATGCGGTCGGCCTCGGTTTCATTCCTTTCGCGGAGGAGCATTATGACTTTGCGCTGGTGACGGCGCGCAAGCAGCGTCCGGCGGTGCAGGCCTTTCTCGACGCACTCGGCTCGGGCGAAGCGCGAACGGCACTGGAGCAAGCGGGCTTCCGGCCTGCGTAGACGACAAACGACGCGGCATTCAAGCCGCGCGGAAAATGGGGGACGCGATGGCAAGGCCGCTTTCGGTTGCGATCGTCGGTGCCGGCATGGGCGGCCTCGCGACGGCCGCGGCGCTCAGGCGCGTGGGCGTCGACGTGATGGTCTACGAGCAGGCCTCCCGATTTGCCCGCATCGGCGCCGGCATCCAGATCGGCTGCAACGCCATGAAGGTGCTGCGCGCGCTCGGGCTGGAGGTGCGGATGCGCAGGCACTCGTTCTATCCGCGCTCCTGGAACAACCGCGACTGGAAGAGCGGCGATATCAAGTTCGACATGATTTTCGGCGAAAGCGCGGAAGCGAAATTCGGCGCGCCGTATCTGCTCGCCCATCGCGGCGATCTGCATGCGGCGCTGGCGAGCGCAGTGCCGGATGAGATCGTGAGGCTCAACCACAAGCTCGTCGGTCTCGACGAGACCGGCGATGGCGTCCGGTTGAGTTTTGCCGACGGCAGTAGTGCCGTTGCCGATGCCGTGGTGGGTGCGGACGGCGTGCATTCTGCGGTGCGCGACATCCTGTTCGACACCGCGCCGGTCAAATTCACCGGCCGTATCGCTTATCGCACGACCTATCCTGCCGCACTGCTCGGCGGTGCAGAGATCGACGACTGCACCAAATGGTGGGGGGAGGACCGCCACATCGTGATCTATTACGTCAAGCCCGATCGCAGCGAAGTCTATCTCGTCACCAGCCAGCCCGAGCCCGATTTTCGTATCGAGTCCTGGTCGGCGAAAGGCGACGTGCGCAATCTGCGTGCCTCGTTCGAGGGCTTTCATCCCCAGGTCGGAAAAGTGCTGGCGGCGTGCCCCGACGTGCACAAATGGGCGATCATGGATCGCGAGGCGCTGGAGCGCTGGGCCGATGGCAAAGTGACGTTGCTTGGCGATGCCTGCCACCCGATGACGCCCTATATGGCGCAGGGCGCGGCAATGGCGATCGAGGATGCCGCCGTGCTGTCGCGCTGCCTCGATGGTGTCGACCGCGACGGCGTCGCGGACGCGTTCCGCCGCTTCGAGGCGACCCGGAAGGAGCGGACGACGCGGGTGCAGCAGACCTCGCGTGCCAACATCTGGCTCAAGGAGCGGACCGATACGGGCTGGGTCTACGGCTATGATGCCTGGTCGGTGCCGCTGGCGGCCTGAACCTGGCTAGGCCGCATCATCCAGCGCCGCGAGCCGTTCGGCCTCGGCGACGTCCTCGACCGTGTTGGCATTGAAGAACGGATCCAGCGGTTCGGCCGGCCATGTCACCGTCGCGAGCGGGTAGCGCGCGGTCCATCGGTCGATCTTGCGGAGGTCCTCGACGACCAGCGCGTGGCGCAGTTCGTCGCGCAGCGCGACGCGCCACAGACCGATCACCGGATGCGACTGGTCGCCCGATGCGGCGACCGCGAGCTGCGCATTCTCCTTCGCCCGCGCCTCATGCAGGCGCGCGACGAGATCGCGCGGCAGAAACGGGCAATCGCCGGCGGCGCTGAGCACCCATTCGAGTTCCGGACGGTTCGCCGCGGTCCAGTCGAGCGCGGCAAGGATGCCGGCGAGCGGGCCGGGAAACCCGGGCACATCGTCGGCGATGACCTGCAAGCCGAACGCGGCGAAGCGCGCGGGATCGCCGTTGGCGTTGAGGATCAGTCCGCTGCATTGGGGCGACAGGCGCGTGATCACGCGCTCCAGAATGGTGCGGCCGCCGATGGTGCGCATCGGCTTGTCGCCGCCGCCCATGCGGCGCGCGAGGCCGCCGGCGAGCAACACGCCAAGAGTCGCCGGAATACGCGTCGGGGGAATTTCAGTCGTCACCACCTTCACCCTTGCGCTTGTGCTTCGCCGATTCCTCCTCGACGTAAGCGAGGTTCTGGTCGTAGACGATCCGTTCTTCGCCCGCGAGCACGATGAAGCGTTTTCCGCGCGTGCGGCCGACCAGCGTCAGTCCGACCTGGCGTGCGAGATCGACGCCCCAGGCGGTGAAGCCGGAGCGTGACACCAGGATCGGAATGCCCATGCGCACCGTCTTGATCACCATCTCCGAGGTGAGGCGCCCGGTGGTGTAAAGGATCTTGTCGCCGGCATCGACGCCGTGGCGATACATCCAGCCTGCGATCTTGTCGACGGCGTTGTGGCGGCCGACATCCTCGGTGTAGCAGAGCGGCTCGCCCTCCCTGCACAGCACGCAGCCATGGATCGCGCCGGCCTCCAGATAGAGAGAGGGCATGGTGTTGATGGTCTGCGTCATCTGGTAGAGCCAGGAGGTGCGCAGCTCCGCCTTCGGCAGCGCGACACTCTCGACCGCCTCCAGCAAATCGCCGAAGGCCGTGCCCTGTGCGCAGCCGGAGGTCTGCGTGCGCTTCTTCAGCTTGGCTTCGAAATTGGTGTGGTGCGAGGTGCGCACGACGACGACTTGCAGATCGTCATCGTATTCGACCTCGGTGACCGCGTCATTATATTTCAGCATGTTCTGGTTCAGCAGATAGCCGAGCGCCAGATATTCCGGATAGTCGCCGATCGTCATCATGGTGACGATCTCCTGCGCATTCAAATAGAGCGTCAGGGGCCGCTCCATCGGCACCTTGATCTCGACCCTGGCGCCGGACTGGTCGGTGCCGGTCACGCTCTGGGTCAGGCGCGGATCGTCCGGATTGGGGACGATCAGGGGCACCGGGTCTTTGTCGATCTTCATCATGGCTGCGACGTTAGCATGACATTCGGCTCAAGCCGATATAAGCATGGCGTGGAGAGAACGAAATGCCTCGGTTCGTCATTGCGAGCGCAGCGAAGCAATCCAGAATCTTTCCGCGGAGACAGTCTGGATTGCTTCGCTGCGCTCGCAATGACGGGGAGGGGCCTGTGGTTCCATCGGCTGGCGAGCCGTTGGCGGAGATCGAACGGTTATGAAAGTCATCGGCCTTGCAGGCTGGAGCGGTGCGGGCAAGACCACGCTGTTGACGCGGCTGATCCCGCATTTCAACGCGCAAGGTTTGCGCGTCTCCGTCATCAAGCATGCGCATCACCAGTTCGACGTCGACGTGCCCGGCAAGGATTCCTGGCGCCACCGCGAGGCGGGAGCGGCCGAGGTGCTGGTGGCGTCGTCAAACCGCTGGGCCCTGATGCATGAATTGCGCGGCGCGGCGGAGCCGCGGCTGCCGGAATTATTGAGCAAGCTGTCGGCCGTCGATCTCGTCGTGGTCGAGGGTTTCAAGCGCGAGCCGCATCGCAAGATCGAGGTGCATCGTGCCGCCAACGGCAAACCGCTGCTGTTTCCCGATGATCCCGGCATTGCCGGGATCGCGACCGACATGGCGGTTGAAACCCGGCTGCCGACTGTCCATCTCGATGACATCGAGGCCGCTGCGGCATTGCTGCTGCGCGCGGCCATGACGATCGAGGAAGCGGTCGCGAAAAGCGCCGCGATGCGCTGACGAGGCACCATGGCGCAACTGTCTGACGATTGCTTTGCCTTCGGCGGGCCGATGATGTCGGTCGACGAGGCCGTTGGCCTGATCACCACGCGCGTGAGTGCGATTGCCGATCTCGAAACCGTGGCGCTCGTCGATGCCGACGGGCGCGTTCTGGCGCGCGATATCGCGGCGCCCCTGCCGCTGCCGCCGTTCACCAATTCCGCCGTCGACGGCTACGCGGTGCGCGACGCCGATCTTCCAGACGACGCGGAACGGACGTTGCCGCTCGACGGTCGCATCCAGGCCGGTGGCCTTGCGCAAGCCCCGATCAAGCCCGGCCATACCGCGCGCATCTTCACGGGCGCGCCGATGCCGCCGGAGGCCGGGACTGTCTTCATGCAGGAAGATGTGCGCATCGATGTATCAGGCAAGATCGTGCTGCCGCCCGGGCTGAAGCCGGGTGCCAATGTCCGGCCCGCCGGCGAGGACATTCCCGAGGGACACATCGCGCTGCGTGCCGGCCAGCGGCTTCGGCCGCAGCACGTCGCGCTCGCCGCGGCGTTCGGCCTTGTCGGGCTCGACGTCGTCAGGCGCATCCGCGTCGCGGTGTTCTCGACCGGCGACGAACTGGCTTCGCCCGGCGAGCCGCGCGCGGCCTCGCAGCTGTTCGATTCGAACCGCTTCATGCTGATGGCAATGCTGCGCCGGCTCGGCTGCGAGGTCAGCGATCTCGGCATCCTGCGCGACGAACGAACTTCGCTCGCGAATGGCCTGAAGCAGGTTGCGGGCAACCATGATCTGATCCTCACCACAGGGGGTGTCTCGACCGGCAAGGAGGATCACGTCAAGGCGGCAGTCGAGAGCATCGGCTCGCTGGTGCTGTGGCGGATGGCGATCAAGCCGGGGCGTCCGGTGGCGATGGGCGTCATCGACGGCACGCCGCTGATCGGCTTGCCCGGCAATCCCGTCGCGAGCTTCGTCACCTTCGTCCACGTGGTGCGGCCAACTGTGCTGGCCTTGGCCGGCGGTCTGCGGGAGCCGCTGTTGCCGATCCCGGTGCGCGCGGCCTTCACTTACAAGAAGAAGATTGGCCGCCGCGAATATGTCCGCGTCTTGTTGCGACGTGGAGAGGACGGCGCACTGGAAGCCGTCAAGTTCCCGCGCGAAGGCGCCGGGCTGTTGTCGTCGCTGGTCGAGACGGATGGGCTCGTCGAGCTCGGCGAGGACACCATTCGTGTCGAGCCGGGGCAGAGCGTAGGTTTCTTGTCCTATGCCGATCTGCTCTGAGCGGCTGCGTTGACGCCATCGCCTCGCCCCGCCATGTTGCGGTCATGACCAGAACCACGCTCGACCTCACCGGGTTGAAATGCCCGCTACCCGCCCTGAAGACGCGCAAGGCGCTGAAGCCGTTACAGCCGGGCGATCAGCTCGAGGTGCACTGTACCGATCCCTTGTCGGTGATTGACATTCCGAACCTGATCCGCGAGACCGGCGACACGGTGGAGATCACCGAGCGCAACGACGCGCGCATCGTCTTCCTGATAGAAAAAACAAATGGTTCGATAGAAAAGGCCAATGCTGCGCTGCGTTCTTGAGGACGTTACTGCGCCGATACCGACCTTTTGTCTATCGACATCGATCAAGGCTTCTGCCCAAATTGACTTTCTCCGTGCAGGCGCGGAGGTTGAGTCTTGTCTGCGATGCGCGGATCAACGGGCCACACACGAAGCCTGCACGTCGTATCGGGCATAGCACCCCGCGCGAGGGGTTAATATTTCGGACACGCGTGACGATCCTGGCGCGCGTCGGATGATTGTGCGGAGCAGCAGGGACAACAGCTGCACTGTGACGGGCTGAGGATCGGGATCTTAGTGGCAGGCTGCTCAGAAGGGCGGCTTAGGGGAGGAATGCATGGCTACAATCGAGGGCGCTGGGACCATCTCAAGCGCTGGCGCGGGAATTTTCGATCGCGAACATACGGTGGCGAAAGCCGGCTTCAATCGCTGGCTGGTGCCGCCGGCGGCGCTTTGCATCCATCTCTGCATCGGCATGGCCTATGGCTTCTCGGTGTTCTGGCTGCCGCTGTCGCGCGCGATCGGCATTACGCAGAGCAAGGCCTGCGCGGACATGTCACTGTGGCAGGAGCTCTTCACCACGACTTGCGACTGGAAGGTCGCGAGCCTGGGGTGGATGTACACGCTGTTCTTCGTGCTGCTGGGCGTCTCCGCCGCGATCTGGGGCGGCTGGCTCGAGCGCGCCGGGCCGCGCAAGGCGGGCGCCGTTGCCGCCTGCTGCTGGGGCGGTGGTCTTCTGATCGGCGCGTTCGGCGTCTATGTTCACCAGCTCTGGATCATGTGGCTGGGGTGCGGCGTGATCGGCGGCGTCGGTCTCGGCCTCGGCTACATCTCGCCGGTGTCGACCCTGGTGAAATGGTTTCCCGACCGGCGCGGCATGGCGACCGGCATGGCCATCATGGGCTTCGGCGGCGGCGCCATGATCGGCGCACCGCTCGCCAACCTCCTGATCAATTATTTCAAGACGCCGACCTCGGTCGGCGTCTGGGAGACGTTCGTCGCGATGGGCGTCATCTACTTCGTCTTCATGATGATCGGCGCCTTCGCCTATCGGGTGGTCCCGGCCGGCTGGCAGCCCGACGGCTGGACGCCGCCGAGCGAAAAGAAGTCGATGATCACCGAGCACCACGTGCATCTCAACAACGCGCACAAGACGCCGCAATTCTGGCTGATCTGGTGGGTGCTGTGCCTCAACGTGTCGGCGGGCATCGGCGTGATTGGCATGGCCTCGCCGATGTTGCAGGAGATCTTCGCGGGCAAGCTGATCGGTCTGCCCGATGTGAGCTTCAGCCAGCTCTCGACCGAGCAGAAGACCGTCATCGCCGGGATCGCGGCGGGCTTCGCCGGCCTCTTGTCGCTGTTCAACATCGCCGGCCGATTCTTCTGGGCCTCGCTGTCCGACTATATGGGCCGCAAGAACACCTACTACACGTTCTTCCTGCTCGGCATCGCACTCTATGCGCTGGCGCCGACCTTTGCGGCGATGGGCTCGAAGTTGCTGTTCGTGGTCGGCTTCGGCATCATCCTGTCGATGTATGGCGGCGGCTTCGCCACGGTGCCGGCCTATCTCGCCGACATGTTCGGGACCCAGTTCGTCGGCGCCATCCACGGCCGGCTGCTGACGGCGTGGTCGACGGCCGGCATCATCGGTCCGGTCGTCGTGAACTACATCCGCGAGTTCCAGCTCGCCGCCGGCGTGCCACGTGATCAGCTCTACAACACGACCATGTACATCCTCTGCGCCATGCTGATCGCCGGCCTGGTCTGCAACTACATGATCAAGCCCGTCGATCCGAAGTGGAACATGAGCAATGAGGAGGTCGCCAGGCTCCAGGCGGCGAGCGCCAAGAGCGAGGCGGCGATCCAGCATGGCTCATTCGGCATCGGCAAGGGAGGCTTGGACATCTGGGCGGCGCTGTTCTGGGCCTTCGTCGGCGTCCCCCTGGGCTGGGGCGTGTGGAAGACGCTGGAGAGCGCGGTGAAGATCTTCTGATCGCAAACCCACATTATCGCGGGATGCCGATGGCTCGGCATCCCGCGATGCTCACCTGACAAAATCGAGAATGGGATCTAGGGGGATTCTGATGCTTCGCACCCGTACCTGCCTTGCCGCCATGCTGCTGGCCGCAAGCGTTCATATCGCCTCCGCGCAAACCGCGGCGGCGCCCGCCACCACTGCACCGGCTGCCACGACCGAAGCCAAGCCGGGCAAGATCAAGCTCACGATGCAGAAGCTGAAGGACATGAAGGCGAAGTGGTCGGCCAACAAGCCCAAGCTCAAGGCCTGCCGCGGCGAGGTGAAGTCCAAAGGCCTCATCGGCGACGACCGCTGGTTCTACATCGAAGAGTGCATGAGCAAGACGTGAGGTCGGGTTCCCACCGAGTTTGCGTCAGAGGGCGTGGCACCGCGGCTGTCCGCCCCCTAAATGATTATAGACACGTTCTAAATTTACTTGGCCTCTGGTATACCAGAGGCTAGAGTTGCGTCGAATGAGACCTGATGCGCGGGACGCGGGCGACGTGGTTCCCGACTGACGGGTCTGGAAATGAGGGCGGATCGCGATGGCCATCCCGCCTTGAGATCATCGCGATTTTGAGGAGAACGCGACGTTTCCATGAGCAGCAACGACGACGTTCACAAGGTCAGAGAATTCGAACACCCGGGCGAGGGGCGCCGGCGCGCCAAGGCTACGCCCAAGGGGCGGCAGGTCGATCCGGCCGCCGCGCATGAGATCGAGCAGTTGCTTGGCGATCGCCCGCGGCGGCGCGATCTGCTGATCGAATATCTGCACCTGATCCAGGACAAATATCATCAGATCTCGGCCGCGCATCTGGCCGCGCTCGCCGACGAAATGAAGCTCGCTTTCGCCGAAGTGTTCGAGACCGCGACCTTCTACGCGCATTTCGACGTGGTGAAGGAAGGCGAGCCTGATATCGCGCCGCTGACGATCCGCGTCTGCGATTCGCTCACCTGTGCGATGCTGGGTGGCGAGCAACTGCTGCAGGATCTCCAGAGCAGCGCCGGTCCCGGCATCCGCGTCGTGCGTGCACCCTGTGTTGGATTGTGCGATGCCGCCCCGGTTGCGGAAGTCGGTCACCATTTCGTGCATGAGGCGACGACGGCTGAGGTGCTGGCCACGGCGGCGCGCGGTGACGTTCACGCGCATGTTCCCGCCTATGTCGACTACGATGCCTATGTGAAGGACGGCGGCTACAAGCTGCTCGCGCGGTTGCGTTCCGGCGCGGTCAGCAAGGACGACATCCTCAAGCTTCTCGAGGATTCCAGCCTGCGCGGCCTCGGCGGCGCCGGCTTCCCGACCGGACGCAAATGGCGCGCGGTGCTGGGCGAACCCGGCCCGCGGCTGATGGCGGTCAATGGCGACGAGGGCGAGCCGGGCACGTTCAAGGATCGTGTCTATCTCAACAAGGACCCGCATCGTTTCCTCGAAGGCACACTGATCGGCGCGCATATCGTCGAGGCGTCCGACGTCTATATCTACATCCGCGATGAGTATCCGGCCGCACGCGAGATCCTCACGCGCGAGATCGCAAAGCTTCCACCCGGCGGCCCGACCCTGCACATGCGGCGCGGTGCCGGTGCCTACATCTGCGGCGAGGAATCCTCGCTACTGGAGAGCATCGAGGGCAAACGTGGCCTGCCCCGGCACAAGCCGCCTTATCCGTTCCAGGTCGGCCTGTTCGGCCTGCCGACGCTGATCAACAACGTCGAGACGCTGTGGTGGGTGCGCGACATCGTCGAGAAGGGCGCGGACTGGTGGAAGGGCCATGGTCGCCATGAGCGGCACGGCCTGCGCAGCTTCTCGGTCTCGGGCCGCGTCAAGAATCCCGGCATGAAGCTTGCGCCCGCGGGCATTACCGTGCGCGAGCTGATCGACGAATATTGCGGCGGCATGGCCGACGGCCATCAGTTCTACGCGTATCTGCCGGGCGGCGCGTCAGGCGGCATTTTGCCGGCGTCGATGGACGACATCCCGCTCGATTTCGGCACGCTGGAGAAATACGGCTGCTTCATCGGCTCGGCCGCGATCGTGATCCTGTCGCAAAAGGACAGCGTGCGCGCAGCTGCGTTGAACCTGATGAAGTTCTTCGAGGACGAGAGCTGCGGCCAGTGCACGCCCTGCCGCGTCGGAACCCAGAAGGCGGCGCTGCTGATGCAGAAGCCGGTCTGGAACCGTGCTCTGCTGGAAGAATTGAGCCAAGCGATGCGCGATGCCTCGATCTGCGGGCTCGGACAGGCGGCATCGAATCCGCTCGCCACCGTGATCAAATATTTCCCTGACGAGTTCAAGGAAGCGGCCGAATGACGAAAATTACGTTCGAGCTCGACGGCAAGCAGGTCGAAGCCAATGCTGGCGAGACCATTTGGCAGGTGGCCAAACGCCAGGGTCGCGAGATTCCGCACCTGTGCTATTCGCCGGCGCCCGACTATCGCCCCGACGGCAATTGCCGCGCCTGCATGGTCGAGATCGAAGGCGAGCGTGTGCTGGCCGCATCCTGCAAGCGCACGCCGTCGGTCGGCATGAAGGTGAAGACCGAGTCCGCGCGCGCGGTGTCGGCGCAAAAGATGGTGATGGAGCTGCTCGTCGCCGACCAGCCGGCGCGCGAGACCTCGCACGATCCGGATTCGAAATTCTGGCACTGGGCCGAGACCACAGGCGTTACCGAGAGCCGTTTCCCCGCCGCCGAGCGCTGGGCGACCGACGCCAGCCATCCTGCGATGCGTGTCAATCTCGATGCCTGCATCTAGTGCGGCCTGTGCGTGCGCGCCTGCCGCGAGGTCCAGGTCAACGACGTCATCGGCATGGCTTATCGTAGTCACGATTCAAAAATCGTGTTCGACTTCGACGATCCCATGGGGGAGTCGACCTGCGTTGCCTGCGGTGAATGCGTGCAGGCCTGTCCGACCGGCGCGCTGATGCCCGCCGTGATGCTGGACGACAAGCAGACCCGCGTGACTTACGCCGACAAGAAGGTCGATTCACTCTGCCCGTTCTGCGGCGTCGGCTGCCAGGTGACCTACGAGGTCAAGGACGAGAAGGTGATCTATGCGGAGGGCCGCGATGGCCCCGCCAATCACAACCGTCTCTGCGTCAAGGGCCGCTTCGGCTTCGACTACATCCACCATCCGCATCGTATCACCAAGCCGCTGGTGCGGCTGCCGAATGCGAAGAAGGATTCCAACGACCAGGTCGATCCGGCCAATCCCTTCACGCATTTCCGCGAAGCGAGCTGGGAAGAGGCGCTCGATATCGCCGCCAAGGGTCTGGTCAAGATCCGCGACGAGAAGGGCGTAAAGGCGCTGGCCGGCTTCGGCTCGGCCAAGGGCTCGAACGAAGAGGCCTATCTGTTCCAGAAGCTGGTGCGCACCGGTTTCGGTTCGAACAATGTCGACCATTGCACCCGTCTGTGCCACGCCTCGTCGGTCGCGGCCCTGTTCGAAGGCCTGAGCTCCGGCGCGGTGTCGGCGCCTTTCTCGGCGGCCATGGATGCTGAAGTCATCTGGGTGATCGGCGCCAACCCGACCGTGAATCATCCGGTTGCCGCGACCTTCATCAAGAACGCCGTCAAACAAAATGGCGCAAAGCTGTTCGTGATGGACCCGCGCCGGCAGACGCTGTCGCGCCATGCGACCAAGCATCTGCAATTCAAGCCCGGCTCCGACGTCGCCATGCTGAACGCGATGATCAACACGATCATCACCGAAGGGCTGACCGACGACCAGTACATCGCCGGCTACACCGAGGGGTTCGAGGACCTCAAGGAGAAGATCAAGGAGTTCACGCCGGAGAAGATGGAGGCGATCTGCGGCATCCCCGCGCAGACGCTGCGCGAGGTTGCACGCACCTACGCGCGTGCCAAATCGTCGATCATCTTCTGGGGCATGGGCATCAGCCAGCACGTCCATGGCACCGACAATGCACGCTGCCTGATTGCGCTCGCGCTGATCACCGGCCAGGTCGGCCGTCCCGGCACCGGTCTGCATCCGCTGCGCGGCCAGAACAACGTGCAGGGCGCCTCCGACGCCGGCCTGATCCCGATGTTCCTGCCGGATTATCAGCCGGTCGGCCGCGATGATTTGCGCGGCAGCTTCGAAAAGCTCTGGCAGCAGGACCTCGATCCCGTCCGCGGCCTGACCGTGGTCGAGATCATGAACGCGATCCATGCCGGCGAGATCAAGGGCATGTATATCGAGGGCGAGAACCCCGCGATGTCCGATCCTGATCTCCAGCATGCGCGCCAGGCGCTGGCGATGCTCGATCATCTCGTGGTGCAGGATCTCTTCGTCACCGAGACCGCATTCCACGCCGACGTCATCCTTCCGGCCTCGGCGTTTGCCGAGAAGGACGGCTCATTCACCAACACCGATCGCCGCGTGCAGCTCGCGCGCCAGGTGATCAAGCCGCCGGGTGATGCGCGGCAGGATCTCTGGATCATCCAGGAGATCGGCAAGCGCATGGGCCTGCCGTGGAATTACGCCGGCCCCGGCGATGTCTTCACCGAGATGGCGCAGCTGATGCCGTCGCTGAAGAACATCACCTGGGAGCGGCTGGTGCGCGAAGGCGCGGTGACCTATCCGGTCGATGGTCCCGACGTGCCCGGCAATGAGATCATCTTCACCACGGGCTTTCCGACCGCGAGCGGCCGGGGCAAGATCGTGCCGGCCCACGTCATTCCGCCGGATGAGATTCCGGACGACGAATACCCGATGGTGCTGTCGACAGGCCGCGTGCTAGAGCACTGGCACACCGGCTCGATGACCCGCCGCGCGCAGGTGCTCGACCAGATCGAGCCCGAAGCGGTCGCGTTCATGTCGCCCAAGGACATGCGCAAGAAACAGCTCGCGCCGGGCGATTTCATCCGGCTGGAGACCCGCCGCGGTGCGGTCGAGGTCAAGGTCCGCTCCGACCGCGACGTGCCCGAGAACATGGTCTTCATGCCGTTCTGCTACGCGGAGGCGGCGGCGAATCTGTTGACCAACCCGGCGCTCGATCCGTTCGGCAAGATCCCGGAGTTCAAGTTCTGTGCGGCGCGGGCCGAGCGCGCCGAGATGCGGGACGCGGCGGAGTAGGGCTCTCCGCCGTCATTGCGAGCGAAGCGAAGCAATCCAGACTGCCTCGGCGGCGGGATTCTGGATTGCTTCGTCGCTTCGCTCCTTGCAATGACGGTGCTACAAATCGCGCATGTCCAAAGTCACCCCAGCCACCCGCGCGCTTGAAGCCGCCGGCGCGGCCTTCACCGTCCATACCTACGACTACGATCCCGACGCCGAGAGCATCGGTCTCCAGGCGGCCGCCGCCCTCGGCGAAGACCCGGCGCGCGTCTTGAAGACGCTGATGGCGCTGGTCGACGGCAAGCCGGTTTGCGTGATCGTTCCGTCTGACCAGGAAGTCTCCATGAAGAAGCTCGCCGCTGCGACAGGCGGCAAGTCGGCGCAGATGATGAAGCCGCCGGAAGCCGAGCGCGTCACCGGCTACAAGGTCGGCGGCATCAGTCCGTTCGGGCAGCGCAAGCAGGTCGGCACAGTGATCGAGCAGGGCGCGCTCCCGCATGACTATGTGTATGTCAATGGCGGCCAGCGCGGATTGCAGGTGCGGCTCAAGCCGGCTGATGTGCGAGACGTTCTGAAGGCCGTCGTCGCGGATGTGCTGGCCTGAGCGCCTCGCTTACTGCTTCTGCAACAGCTTCAGCCGGCAGCGCAGTGCTTCGCGAATATGCGCACGCGCGAGCTGCTCGGCCTTGTCGCCGTCGCGCGCGGCGATGGCGTCGATGATGGCCTGGTGCTCGCCGTGGCTGGTTGACGGTCGCCCCGTCACGGTGAAGGTGGTCGGGCCAAGCAGTGCGATCCAGTCCTGCAATTCGCCTGACGCATTGTCGAGATAGCGGTTGCGCGCGGCGCGACAGATCGCTTCGTGAAAGGCGCGATTGAGCTTAGCCATTTCCGCGGCGTCGGTCGCGGACACCTCGACAAAAGCCTGCTCGATATCCCTGAGGGCATCGATTTCGGTCGCCGAGGCGTGCGCGGCGGCGAGGCGCGCCGCGGCGCCTTCCATGATTTCGCGCATCGCGTAGAGCTCGAGCACCTCGGAGATGTCGAGATTGCGCACGATCAGGCCGCGGCCGCCGGCGGGCTCGACGAAGCCGCGCGCGGCGAGGCGGCCCAACGCTTCACGCACCGGCGTGCGGCTGACCTTCAGCCGCTGGGCGACTTCTTCCTCGCGGAGGCGATCGCCGGCGCGGTAGCTGCCGGCCTGGAGCGCTTCGCAGAGCGAACGGAACACGGCTTCGCCGAGCGCGACGCCCGAGCCGCGCGCGATCGATCCGCCTGACTTTGCCGGGCGTCTGGCCATCTTTTCCCTGAGCGCATCCTGCCCATGCAGAGATGCGACTTGCCTGGTGTCTGTATATCTTTGTATACAAAGGTACGCAATGGTTGTCCGGATTGACCGGGGCCGCCGGCGGGCAGAATGTCTCCAATTCGTCGCATCGGGCAGACGGCATGAGCAGCAAATACGACGTGCTGGTGATCGGCGGCGGCAATGCGGCGCTATGCGCGGCGATCTCGGCACGCCGCGGCGGCGCCTCCGTGCTGGTGCTCGAAGGCGCGCCAAAATTCTATCGCGGCGGCAACACCCGCCACACCCGCAACATGCGCTGCGCCCATGACGCCGCCACCGAAATCCTGACCGGCCCCTATACCGAGGAAGAATTCTGGGAAGATCTGCTGCGGGTCACCGGCGGGCAGACCGACGAGGTGCTCGCCCGGCACATGATCCGGGAGTCCAAGGACATCCTGAACTGGATCGTGGAGCAGGGCGTGCGCTGGCAACCTTCGCTCGGAGGAACGCTGAGCCTCGGCCGCACCAACTCCTTCTTCCTCGGCGGCGGCCGGGCGATGCTGAATGCGCTCTATCTCACCGCCGAGAAGCTTGGCGTCGACGTCGAATACGATGCCGAGGTCACCGACCTCGTGATCGAGGATGGCATGTTCCTCGCCGCACGCCTCAAGCGGCCGATCAGGGGCGAGACCGAGATTCGCGCCACCTCGCTGGTTGCCGCCGCCGGCGGGTTCGAGGCCAACATCGAATGGCTGAAGCAGTATTGGGGCGAGGCCGCCGACAATTTCCTGATCCGCGGCACGCCCTATAACCGGGGCTCAATCCTGAAGATGCTGCTCGACAAGGGCGTGCAGGAGGTTGGAGATCCCACCCAGTGCCATGCGGTCGCGATCGACGCCCGCGCGCCGAAATTTGACGGCGGCATCATCACCCGTCATGACTCCGTCGTGTTCGGCATCGTCGTCAACAAGCATTCGCAGCGTTTCTATGACGAGGGCGAGGATATCTGGCCGAAGCGCTACGCCATCTGGGGCCGGCTAGTCGCGGCGCAGCCGGACCAGATTGCCTACATCATTTTCGATTCAACGGTCGTCACGAGCTTCATGCCGACGCTATTCCCGCCGATCGCGGGACAGACAATTGCGGAACTCGCCGGCAAGCTGGAACTTGACCCCGCCGCGCTGGAAAAGACTATCACCGAGTTCAACGCCGCGGTCCGGCCCGGCACCTTCGACCACACCATTCTGGACGACTGCGTGACTGAGGGCATCACGCCACCCAAGACGCATTGGGCGCGCAAAATCGAGACGCCGCCTTATCTCGCCTACCCGGTGCGGCCCGGCATCACCTTCACCTATCTCGGCACGCGCGTGACCAAGGAGGCGCGGATGCTGATGGCGGACGGCAAGCCGTCGGCCAACATGTTTGCGGCCGGCGAGATCATGGCCGGCAACGTACTCGGCAAGGGCTATGCCGCCGGCATGGGCATGACCATCGGCAGCGTGTTCGGGCGGATTGCGGGACGGGAAGCGGCACGTCACGCCAGAAATTAGAATCAGGAACTAGAATGAAGAAAAGACGTCAGGAGGAACCATGTTGCGCATTGCCATCGCTTCGATCACGTCGCTGCTGATCGCCGGCTACGCCCGCGCCGCAGAGCCGATCACCCTGCGCGACATGGGCTCGTTCCATGTCGGCGGGCGTCTCGTCGAAATCTCCGGCAAGCCGGTGAAGGAGGTCGTGTTCTCACCCGGCGGCGTGCCGGCCAAGGTCGATCCCAACGGCACCTATCAGGTCGAGCAGATGTACGTGCAGTACTTCCTGCCGGCGAATGAGAAGGGCGCTTATCCGCTGCTGATGTGGCATGGCGGCGGGCTGACCGGCGTCACCTACGAGACCACGCCAGACGGACGCGAAGGCTGGCTGAACTATTTCCTGCGCAAGGGCTGGGCGGTCTACAATTCCGACGCGGTGGAGCGCGGGCGCGCGGGCTGGGCGCAGTATCCCGATATCTTCAAGAGCGAGCCGGTTTTCCTCACCACGGCCAATCCGTTCGAGCGCTTTCGTATTGGCGATGGGCCGAACTCCTACGATCCCGATCCCGCCAAGCGGAAGCTGTTGCCGGGCAGCCAGTTTCCGGTCGAGGGCTACGAGAATTTCGTCAAGCAGAACGTGCCGCGCTGGACCACGACGGATGATGCGACCATCGCCGCCTATATTGCCGAGATCGATCGCGTCGGCCCCTCCGTGATCCTGTTCCACAGCCAGGCAGGCACCTTCGGCTTCAAGGTTGCGCAAGCCAGGCCCGACAAGGTGAAGGCGCTGATCGCGATCGAGCCGGCCGGCATCGGCGATCTCGCCAAGGCGGATGTGCTGAAGAACATCCCGACCCTGATCATCTATGGCGACTATATCGAGCGTGATTCGCGCTGGCCGAAGATCCGCGCCAACGGCATCGCCTTTGCCGAAGCCATCAAGGCGGCCGGGGGCAGCGTCGACATCGTCGATCTCCCGCAGGCCGGCATCAAGGGCAATTCGCATATGGTGATGATGGACAAGAACAACCTCGAAGTCGCCGGCCTGATCCAGAAATGGCTCGAGGGCAAAGGCCTGACGAAGTAGAGCCATGCACGGAACCAGAATCTTGGACGAAGCCGACCGTCTGATGACGGTCTGCAATTCCTGCCGCTACTGCGAGGGACTGTGCGCGGTGTTTCCGGCGATGGAGATGCGGCGCGCCTTCTCCGACGGCGATCTCAACTATCTCGCCAACCTCTGCCATTCCTGCGGCGCCTGCTACGTCGACTGCCAGTTCTCGCCGCCGCACGAATTCAACGTCAACGTTCCCAAGACGCTCGCGGTGGCGCGAGCGGAGTCGTATGCGGCCTATGCCTGGCCGCGGGCGCTGTCCGGCGCCTTCGCGCGAAATGGTCTCGTCATCAGCATCGTCGCCGCGCTCAGCATGGCGGTCTTTATCCTGGGCTTCGCAGCCTTGAACGACCGCGGCGTGTTGCTCGGCGTGCACACCGGCCCCGGCGCGTTCTACCGACTGATGCCCCATAATGCGATGGCCGCCCTGTTCAGCGCCGCCTTCCTCTACGCCATCCTCGCGCTGGTCATGAGCGTGCGTGCCTTCTGGCGCGACATCGGCACGCCGATCGGTGGGCGCGCGGACGGCGGCTCGATCTTCCAGGCGATCCGCGATGCCGGCGAGTTGCGCTATCTCCATGGTGGCGGTGTCGGCTGCTACAACGAAGACGACAAGCCGACCGACCGGCGCAAGCTGTTTCACCACCTGACCTTCTACGGCTTCCTGCTGTGCTTCGCCGCGACATCGGTGGCCACGCTCTATCACTATCTGTGGGGCCGCGAGGCGCCGTATCCCTGGTGGGACCTGCCCGTAGTGCTCGGCACGCTCGGCGGCATCGGCTTGATCGTCGGTCCCATCGGGCTCTTCGTCGCGAAGATGCGCCGTGCGCCGGAACTGCTCGACGAGCAGCGCTACGGCATGGATGTCGGCTTCATCGCCATGTTGTTCCTGACCGGCCTCACCGGCATGGCGTTGCTTGTTCTGCGCGAGACCGCCGCGATGGGGCCGCTGCTGGCGCTGCATCTCGGCGCGGTGTTCGCGCTGTTCATCACCATGCCCTACGGCAAGTTCGTGCACGGCATCTATCGCTTCGCGGCGCTGGTGCGTTACGCGCAGGAGCGGCGCAGCGAAGCCGGCTCTTGAGACTCAGACAGGGTGAAAGCGGCCGTCGTGCAGAAACGCGATCGTCTGCTCAATCGCGACGGTGTGACGCGTAAGTCCGGCATGCGGTGCCTTGACGACGATGTGGTCGGCCATGTCGGCCAGCTTCGAACTCGCTACTGAAACCTTGCCGTCATTGGGGCGCGGCAGGATAAGCGTCGAGGTAACAGGCGCGATAGTGCGACAGCCCGCGACGATGCCGATCGCATAATCGGGCCGCGGCAGCGCGGCGAGCACCGGGGCCTGGGTCGTTGTGAGTTGCAGGCCCGCCGGACCGAAAACAGCGCGGTAGATCGAAATGTCTTTCAAGAGATCGGCGATCTCGCTGCCGCCGTTGGGCGTACCCAGCATCACGACGCGGCCGAGTCGCGCCGGCCGGTGCCGCGAAAGATAGACCCGCGTGAGCAGCCCGCCCATGGAATGGGCGACGAAGTGGACCACGCCGTCGCATCGCTCTGCGAATGCCGCGACCGGCGCGTGAATGTCCTCCGCGAGCGCTTCGAGCGGCTTCTTGCGGCTGGCGTAGTCGAGGTTGAGCGTCGCGTATCCGCGACGCCGCAACGTTCGCTCCAGCTTCCTCAGGGTCCAGGAGCCGACCCCGATGCCGTGCAGCAGCACCACGCCGTCGCACCGCGCATCCGCCGGTGCGACGGCCATGGATTGGGCGTCACGCAACCTCGCGCTCCGGCGCGGACGCCTGCTCGCGGGCCATCGTGGTTGCGGTGACATAGTCGGTCTTGCCAGTGCCGAGCAGCGGCACCTTGTCGACCACCATGATTGCCGCGGGCACGGTGAGCTCGGACGCGCCGATCGACTTGGCCTGGACCTGCATCGCGCTGCGCTCGGCGGTCTTCTCCGTGGTCAGCAGCACGATGCGCTCGCCCTTGCGCTGGTCGGGGATCGACACGGCGACCGATGCAGCCTGCGGCCACAGCGCCGTTGCTATGCTTTCGACCGCCGACAGCGAGACCATTTCGCCCGCGATCTTGGCAAAGCGCTTGGCGCGGCCCTTGATGGTGATGAAGCCGGCCGGGTCGATCGCCACGATATCGCCGGTGTCATGCCAGCCCTCGGGGAGCACTTCGAGCACGCCGGGATTCTCGGCCCTGAGGTAGCCGAGCATCACGTTCGGTCCGCGCACCGACAGGCGTCCGCCTTCCTCGATGCCGGGGACGGGATCGAGCTTGCTTTCCATCAGCGGCGACAGGCGGCCGACGGTGCCGGGGCGGTTGGCCATCGGCGTGTTCATCGCCAGCACCGGCGCGGTCTCGGTGACGCCATAACCTTCGAGGATGCGGATGCCGTAGCGCTCCATGAACACCTGCCGGGTGCGGTCCTTGACCGCTTCGGCGCCGGCGATCACCAGCCGCAGGGTGCGGAAGTCGTAGGCATGCGCCGAGCGGGCGTAGCCGGTGAGGAACGTGTCGGTGCCGAACAGGATCGTGGCGCCGGTCTGGTAGATCAGCTCGGGCACGATGCGGTAGTGCAGCGGCGAGGGATACATGTAGATCGGAATGCCCGCGAGCATCGGCATCATCATTCCGCCGGTCAGGCCGAACGAATGGAACACCGGCAGCACGTTGAACACCTTGTCGTTGGCGTTGGCGTCAACCCGTGCGAGCGCCTGCGCCGCGTTGGCGAGGATGTTGCGGTGTGACAGCACCACGCCCTTGGGCGTGCCTTCCGAGCCCGACGTGAACAGCACGACCGCCGGATCGTTCGCCTGGCGCGTGACGCGCGGCGCGGTGCCTGCGAGCAAGCCCTTGATCTTGTCGGCCGTGCCGATCGAGGCGCGGACATCCTCGAGATAGACGACACGCACTTCCGCGGAGATCGCGGCCATCAGCTTGTCGAGCTTGCCCTTCTCGATGAAGGCCTTTGACGTCAGCACGGTCTTGACTTGCGCAGCCTTCATGGCGGCGAGGACGTTGACCGGGCCTGCGGAGAAGTTGAGCATCGCCGGGATCCGGCCGATGCTTTGCAGCGCCATGAAGACGACGGCGACGCCCGCGGAGTTCGGCAGCAGCACGCCGACATTCTCGCCGACGATCGTGCCGGTTTCGAGCTTGCGGCTCAAAACCTGCGCGCCCAGGATCAGCTTGCGATAGGTCAGCTTGGTGCCGAGCGCGTCCTCGATGATGACCTTGCCGGTGTCGCGGTCGCGATAGGCGTGTCCGAGCGCTTCGAACAGCGAGTGATCGAGCATGGCGTTCTTCACCAGGGCGTCGATCATGACGTCTTGAAGTGCCGCGCCCGCGGCGTTGCGGCGCGCCTTGCCCTTCAGCGCCGGATCGACCGGCAGCTTGACCGGCGGCAGGATCGTGACCGTCACGCGCGGGAACCACGAGCGCTTGATCTGGCTGGAGTTGAGATAACTGAGATGCGAGCGCTGCGCGCCTTCGATGCGCACCGGCACGACCACCGCGTCGGCCTTGTCCGCGATCATCGCGGTGCCGTCATAGACCTTCATCAGCGAGCCCGAGACGGTGATGCGTCCTTCCGGGAAGATCACCACCGGCTCGCCGGCCGCGACGAGCTTGATCAGATCGCGCGCGGCCAGCGGCTTGGTCGGGTCCATGGTGTAGTGCTTGACGACGCGCAGGAACGGTTTGGCCCACCAGGCCTTGGAGATACCGGTATCCACCGCGAAGCTCGCGTCGATCGGCAGCACGGCGTGCAGCAGCGGGCCGTCGATCAGGCTGACATGGTTGGGCGCAATCAACATGCGCGTGCCCGGAGGCGGCAGGTTTTCGAGGCCACGAATCTCGGTGCGGAAGAGGGCGCGGAACAGCAGGCCGCCGAAATCGCGCACGCCTTCCTTGCCCCACTTGGTCAGCACGAACCACACCGCGCCGAAGCTGGCGACGCCGAGGCCGAAGAAGATCCAGCCGACATGCAATCCACCCGCCTGGAGCAGCGCAACGAACAGCGAGCCGACCACCATGAAGGCGGCCTGGAGCACGTTGCCGGCCGCGATGATGCGGGCGCGCTCGTTCGGCGCCGACCAGGCCTGCACGGCCGCGAAGGAGGGAACGACGAACAGGCCGCCGCCGAAGGCGAAGGCGACGAAGTCGACCAGCATGCGCAGGCCCGCGAACGAGGTCGCGAAGTCGACCGCGGGAATGTCCTGGCCCTTGCCGGTCACGGCAATGGCCCAGGCGAGATCGAGGCCGGCGCAGCCCATGATGATGGCGCCGATCGGCACCAGCGCAAGGTTCGGGCGAACGTGGCTCAGGCTGGCGGCGAAGAGAGAGCCGATGGCGATGCCGATCGCGAAGGTCGCAAGGCAAAGCGTCACCACGCCCTCGGTTCCGCCCACGACGTCCTTGACCAGCGCCGGCAGCAGCGACAGCACGATCGCGCCGACCAGCCAGAACCAGGACACGATCACGGTGCCGTCCCACAGCCGGTGGTCGGCGTGGAGCGTCCTGAGCAGGCTGACGGTCGAAGTCCAGGGATTGGCATCGACTGGCAGATCAGGCGCGGAAGGGGTCGTTTGAGGGATGCGGGACGCGAACGCCCAGGACAGCAGCGCCAGCACGACCACGGCCGATGCGACCCAGCCCATATGCGCGGAGCCGGCCACGAACTGGCCGCCGGCGACGGTGCCGAGCAGGATGGCCATGAAGGTTGCGCCTTCGACCAGCGCGTTGCCGGTCGCTAGCTCGCCGAGCGCGAGCTGATCCGGCAGCATGGAGTATTTCACGGGCCCGAACAGGGCAGCGATGATGCCGAACAGCGCGAGCGCCGTGAACAGCAGCGGCACCGAATGCAGGAAGAAGCCGGCGGCGGCAAAGGCGGCGGCAAAGATCTCGGCGAATTTCAGCCGCCGTGCGACGACGGATTTGACGTATTTGTCGGCGAGCTGGCCGCCGAGCCCGGAGAGGATGAAATAGGGGAAGATGAAAACAGCACCTGCCACCGTCACCAGGGCATCGCCATGGCCGGTTACGGCGCTGTAAAGCAGGATGATGACGAGTGCGTTCTTGAGCACGTTGTCATTGAGCGCCGAGAAGAATTGCGCCCAGAACAGCGGCGCGAAACGGCGTGACGACATCAATTCCCTGATCATGACTAGTCCTGTTTTGGAAAGGCGTCCTGAGGTGCTTACACTGTAGGTGAAACGTCACGACCGGAAGGATGCGGGATAAACGATTGCAGGGTGACGACGGTCGGCGCCTGCTCTGTCCCCTCGGTCCCTCCGATCCTGTTGGTCTCCAACTGGTCTGGTTAGGTTCGCAAATATCTGGCGCGACTGGAGTCCGGGCGGAAACGTCGCGCCTATCGCGGTATCGCGTGGACCGATGAGCAAAAGCTGAACCGCATCGCCAGGGATTTCCGGAAAGGCTGCTAACGTCGGGACATCGTAAGTTCTTCCTTGCCGCCGCCCATTGCATTCGAGCCGACCGAAACGCGCCTGCCTTAGGTGAGATGGGCGAGGTGGCGAAAGGGCGAGAGGCGGCCGAGCAGGTTGAAGCGACGGCTCCCGTGACGAACGCGAGGGCGGTTGGCCCGCCACATCCGGAAGGCCGCGCGGCGCTCGGTGAGCACGCCGGCAATGTCGCAGGCATTGGCGATGCGATCGATCGGCGTCATCGCGAGCTTGAGGACGGCCCGGCCAAGGCCGGCCACGAGAGCCGCAGCGTCCTCGGCGAAGGTGGAGGCGATATCAACAGCAAGGGTTTGCATTTTTCAGGTCTCCAGGTTAAATTGAACAATGTTCACATGAGTAGCTTAAAAATGAACAATGTTCAAGAAGAATCGCTGCGAGACCAAAAAAAGTTTCGAAGGCGGCTCCAGATCCTAGACAGCGCCCGCGGCATTATTGCGTCCAAGGGATTGAGATCGTTGAAGGTTCGGGACGTCGCGGAAGCCGTCGGCTGCTCGGTCGGCAGCGTCTATAACGAGTTTGGCGATTTCGACGGGGTGATCCTGACCGTCAATCGGGAAACCGTTCAGGCGCTGACAGTGCGGCTTGGGGGGGTTCCAAGTGAAGATCCTGTCCGCCAGCTCTACGGGCTTGCCGAGACTTACCTCGAATTCTTCGCCGGGCACGCCAATCTGCTGAGATCGCTGTTTGAGCACCGGATGGAGGACGACCGTCCTTATCCCGACGACATCCTTCAGATGGTGATGGACGCCTTCGCGCTGATGCACGCCCCGCTGGTGCGGCTGCTCCCGGATGCGGACGACGTGAAGATCGCGCTGTTGTCGCGCACCCTGTTTTCAGCGGTGCACGGCATCATCTCGCTTGGCCTCGAAGAGCGCATGATCGCCGTGCCGCCGCAGATGCTTCGCCAGCAGGTCGAGCAGTTCCTCGATGCGCATCTGGCCGGTCTTGGAATTCTGCCCCTGAGGTGACAGGGGCCAACGTCATGCGCGCGCAGCTTCGCGCGGCCGTGCCGCCACGAGGACGACGTCCGGCCGTACACTGTCGACCTGAACCCGGTTGCGTCCCTTCTCCTTGGCGCGATAGCAGGCGGCATCCGCGCGCCGCATCGCCGCCTCGAGCGTGGTGTCGCGCCCGGCGATCGAGGTGACGCCGATGCTGGCGGTCACCGCGAAGAGGCGATCGTCCCAGGCGAAGGTGAACAGCTCCAGCGACCGCCGCAGCCGTTCGGCGATATCGACCGCGCTCGCGGGCGAGCACCGCGGCAGGATCAGGCCGAATTCGTCGCCGCCGAGCCGGGCCACCAGATCATGCGGCCGCCGGTCCTGTTGCAGCAGGCTGGAGACCTGGCAGAGCAGGCGGTCGCCGGCGAGATGGCCGCAGCTGTCGTTGACGTTCTTGAACTGGTCCAGGTCGAGCAGGATCAGGGCGAGCGAGCCCGCCGCGATATTGTCCAGCTCGCCTTGCAGGCGCGCCTCGAAGGCACGGCGGTTGGCAAGGCCGGTCAACCAGTCATGCGATGCCTGCCAGGTCAGTCGCTCCTTCTCGTCATGCAGGGCATTCTCGAACGCCTGTCGTTGCAGCACGAGACGCCGCGTATGCCAGATCAGGAGCAGGATCAGCGCTGCGGCGGTTGCGATGTTGATGCAGGTCAGCGTCATCTTGATGGCGCGGGAGCCTTCGCCCAGGACAGTCGAGAAGCTGTTGGCGTGCACGGTGAACTCGGCGTTGAGCTCCGAGAGCCGCGACGACAGGACTCGCAGGCGGCTGTCCTGAACCGGACCCTTCTCCAGCTCGGACCGGATCACCTCGCCGAACACGCTCAGCTCCAGCAGCATCGGATCGGTGGCAGCCCATTCGTGGATCGCTTCCTGGAGGAAGCTGACGCGGTTGAAATAGCGAAACAGCCGGATCAACCCCGGAACGTCGTCGGGATGGTTGCCGCCTTGCAGGAAGCCGATGCGGGCGGCCTCGACGTCGACGGGATCACGCTCGAGCGCCCAGCGCGCGAACTCGTCGCCGATGGGAACGGCGAGCGAGGCCTCGTATTGTGCGAACTGGCTCTTGTCGCCCGAATGCAGATAGAGATTGAGGAAATAGACAGCATTCTTCTGCGAGCGCGACCATAGCGCTTCGCCTGCGACATAGGCGCGAACCGATGACATCACCTCGAGGCTGAATCCCGCGATCGCCGCCTGGAGGACGACGACCATCACGAAAGGCGAGACGAGCTTGATGACGTGAAGGAAATTGCGTCCCTTCGTCGACGACGCTGTTCTGCGAAGCACCCTGTGTTCCCCAAATCGATCAACGACCCTAGCGGAGCGTTGCGCCTGCAACGCCAAGTAGAGGAGAGGGTTGCTTAACCCGACCTGAAAGACGCGGGAGACTGGTTCGCAGGGTGAAGGCGTTGTGAAGTCGATCCGCGCAGATTGCCGTAAATGCCGACAAGCCGGAACTGCTGCAGGATCGACGCGCCAATGCCTCGCATTCGTCCTGCGTGGTTTTACCCGATCGATAGAGTTGGGGCGCGTGCCTAGACGAGCACCGGCTTGCGCACGCGGCCGACGTCGCCGAAGACGCGCAAGTAACGCTCGATCTCCGAGGGCAGGCCGGTCGCCTTCTCGGGATTGTCGGAGAGCTTGACGGCAGGATGGCCGTCGGCCGACGACACCTTGCAGACCAGCGAGATCGGATCGAGGTTGAACGAGCCGTCCGGCGTGCAGCCGACGAAGTCGTTGGTGAGGTTGGTGCCCCAGCCGAAGGACAGCCGCACGCGGCCGGCAAAGTGGTGATAGGTCTCCTCGATCGAGCCGACGTCCATCGCGTCGGAAAAGACGAGCAGCTTGTCCCTGGGGTTGCGGCCCTTCTTCTCCCACCAGGCGATGATCTCCTCGCCGGCCTGGATCGGCGGCGCGCTGTCGGGGCGGAAGCCGGTCCAGTCGGCGACCCATTCCGGCGCATCGCGCAGGAAGGCTTTGGTGCCGAAGGCGTCGGGCAGCGCTATCAGCAAATTGCCGCCATAGGTCTGGCGCCACTGGTCGAGGATGCGATAGGGCGCCCAGCGCAATTCCTCGTCGTCCTTGGCAAGCGCGGCTGCGACCATCGGCAACTCATGCGCGTTGGTGCCGATGGCTTCGAGGTCGTTGTCCATGGCGAGCAGCACGTTGGAGGTGCCGATGAAGGACGGACCCAGGCCTTCCTTCACGGCCTCGACGCACCAGCGTTGCCAGAGGAAGCCGTGGCGGCGGCGGGTGCCGAAGTCGGACAGCCGCAAGTTCTCGAGCTTGCGCAGCCGCTCGACCTTGGTCCACAGCTTGGCCTTGGCGCGGGCATAGAGCACGTCGAGCTCGAAGCGGCCGCGGCCCTTGATCGCCGCGCGCGAGCGCAACTCGTTGAGGATCGCGAGCGCCGGAATTTCCCACATCGTGGTGTGGGTCCAGGGACCGTGGAAGTGCAGCTCGTACTGGCCTTCGACCTTGCGCAGCTCGTATTCGGGCAGCCGGAATTCGGCCAGCCAGCGGATGAAGTCCGCCGAGAACATGTGGGTCTTGCCGTAGAAGGTGTTACCGGCCAGCCAGATCAGCTCCTTCTTGGAGAAGCGGATGGTGCGGGCATGGTCGAGCTGGGCCCGCAGCTCGCCCTCGTCGATGATCTCGGCGAGCCGGACATGGCGCGAGCGGTTGATGACCGAGAAGGTCACCTGCCGATTCGGGTAATCCTCCCGAATCATCTGCAACATCAATAGCTTGTAGAAGTCGGTATCCAGCAGGCTGCGGATGATGGGATCCAGCCGCCAGCTGTGATTGTAGGTCCTGCTCGCAATGTCGGTCACTGTCATGGGCCAATTCTAGCGTGGCCGCCCGCGCGCAACCAGTGGGTTTGGCGGGGGGCTGGCCACTGCGCGGCACGCGACCCGGCGCGTTGACCGGGCGGTCATCTCGGCAGCGATGAAGCCGTTCGAGGTCCACGGCTGCCTGGGAGCCTGCTGCAAGCGTCCCTTGAGGACGACACGATCGCTACATCGCGTCGAACTGTCCGGTGAGCGTGAGGCGCGGGCCGTGCGTGTAACGATCCGGCGTGAGACTGTTGGAGGAAGAGCCGGCCTCGTTGAACACGTTGATGAGCGCGTCGAGCCGATAGCCGGCGCCGAGTTTCAGGTTCTGCGTCAGCCAATAGGACACGCCGACCTGGATGTCGGCGCTCAGCACGCCGGCAAACAACCGGTCGCTGCTCGTGGAGAACGAATCGAACGTCGGAAAGACGAGGGAAAGATAGGATGGCGTGTATGCCAACTGGTCCCTCGAACGGGCCACCTGTTGCTGACGGCCGAACAGGAGGGCGACGTCTCCGGCATAGTCAAACGACCATTTGCCGGCAAATGGGATCGAGCCTTCCACACCGATGAGAGGGCCGGCACCGAGAAAGCTGGCTCGCGTGTCGCCAACGACCGATTGCGTCAAGGAATAGGCGGTGACCGTGGGAAATCCGGGGACCACGACGGGAGGCAGGCCGGAGCCCGAGGCGGTCGTGATGTGAGAGGTCGAGGTGCGGGTGACGAATTCGGCAACGCGAACGCCGCCCTTCAGCTGAAGTGCAGCTGGCCCGCTGCCGGCGATGTCGCGTCCGACGGCGAGGTCGGCAAGCCAATGTGTCTCCCTGTAAGCAGCTGCCCAGGTCTCGGTCTGCGTCTGGCTTGCGGCGCCCACGGTGAGCGTTTGCGATGTCACGTCGAGGCCGCTGGTCTTGCCGCCCTCGCCATAACGGAACTGACCGCTGATATGCCAGGGAGAGCCGGCAAAGCGATAGTCGAAGCCGACGGCAGATTCCCAGCCGACCTTCGGCGTCAGGTCGAACTCATCACGATTGCCGGCAAAGCTGGAGACCGGGTCGCCGCCGCTGAAGATCGCGCCGCCTTCGACCCAGGCCCTGAACAGCGCGGGACCCGCCATCGGCAGCGCCTTGACCGGGAAATCGGCGGCGTAGGATTGCAGTGGATCTTTGGCCTGGCGCGAAACCGCGGACACGGCCTCGAATGCGGAGCTTTCCTGGCGCGATCGAGCAGGCGTCCCCGCGGGTGCGATCGTCGCGCGCACGGCTTGTGATTTCAGTCGTGTGTTCTCTTCGAACAGCCGCTGGTTTTCGCGCAAAGCGGCGTTTTCCTTGCGGATTGCCGCGTTCTGGCGCTCCAGCATCGCGAGACGGGCATTGATGTCGTCGAGCTCTCCGGCCCAGGCGCTGGCTGACGTCAACGCCACGGTTGCGCTCAGCATCATTGCAGCAGTCTTTTTCATTGCATTCACCTCGTCCCACCAGTGGCGAGACCGTGGCGGGGAATCGCGGATCTTGCATCAACCAAACGGTTGAACTCCGCTGGCGAGCGCGCTTCGCGCGATGTTTCCGCACGCGGGTGTGACCGATCGGACGCAGCCTGAAGGTTCAGCCACCGGCCACCGTCGTCGCGACCATCTCGAGCTGGTTCCTGATCCAGCGATGGGCGGGGTCCTTCTGGTAGCGTTGATGCCAGACCATGAACATCGGCAGTTCCGCCAGCGTGCGCGTGCGCGAGGCCAGCGGAATCCGTGCGTGCGCGAAGCCGCCCATCACGCCGGAGGCCAGCAGGCTCGGCATGCTCGCCAGCATCTGCGAACCGCGCAGGAAGGACGGCACGCCGGAGAAGCTCGGTACGGAGATCGCGATGTCGCGGTGGAAGCCGTTCGCCGCGAGCCTTCGATCGAAGTCGAGCCGCTCATTGTCGGTGTAGACCACGGTGATGTGGCGCGCGGCGAGATAGGCGCTGCGGCCGCTGGGCGCGGCGCGCGACTTGGGGTCGTAGTAGCAGACGTAATGATCGCTCAGCAGCCGTTTCTGCACGATGTCGACACCGGCCGGCGGCAGCGGCGTGATCAGGAGGTCGCAGCGGTTTTCGCGCAGCATTGCGGGTGAGGGGGATTGCGAGGGGATCACGCGCAGGTTCAGGTTCATCACCTGCGCGGCGACGTGATCGAAGAATTGCGGTAGCAGCAGATCGCGCTGGAAGTCGTTGGCCGCGATCGTCAGCGAGAGGTGGGCGCTGGCCGGCGCGAAGGTGACGCCGCCGGCAAAGCTCCGCATCTCGTCGATCAGCGCGCGCGCCTTTGCGGCCAGCGCCTGTGCGTGTGCGGTGGCGACGATGCCACGGCCGGACTTGGCGAACAGCGGATCGCCGGAGATCCGCCGCAGCTTGTTGAGCCCGTGGCTGACGGCGGACTGCGTCAGGCCGAGCCGCGTCGCGGCCGCCGTCACCGAACCTTCCTCCAGCACGGCCAGGAACAATTCGAGGGCGTGGCCGTCGAGGGCCAAATGATCGATTTCCTTCATGTAATGTATTATAATCGATCTATTTATTTGTGGAATAGATCGTCCCATGATCTTCCGATAAGCCGCGCGCCCTGACCCGGGCGCCCTCAGGGAGAGACAACGCCGATGAATGCCCAGGCGCCTGCCTTGCAGAATCCCCGCCTCAACCGCCCCGAGCCGTTCACGCCGCGCGACGGTGGTTTCTTCCAGCGCGACCGCTCCATCCATCCGCCGGCGCACGCGCCTGGCTACAAATCCTCGGTGCTGCGCTCCCCGCGCCAGGCGCTGCTCTCGATCGAGAGCTCGGTCTCGGAGATCACGGGGCCGGTGTTCGGGCATAACGAGCTCGGGCCGCTCGACAACGATCTGATCCGCAACTACGCCAAGGACGGCGATCCCGTCGGCGAGCGCATCATCGTCCATGGCCGCGTGCTGGACGAGACCGGCCGCGGCGTGCCGAACACGCTGGTCGAGTTCTGGCAGGCCAATGCGGGCGGCCGCTACCGGCACAAGAAGGACACCTATCTCGCCCCGATCGATCCGAATTTCGGCGGCTGCGGCCGCGCGCTCACGGACGACACCGGCTACTACTACTTCCGCACGGTGAAGCCGGGCCCCTATCCCTGGCGCAACTTCGTCAACAGCTGGCGCCCCGCCCACATCCACTTCTCGGTGTTCGGCTCCGGCTTTGCGCAGCGCCTGATCACGCAGATGTACTTCGAGGGTGATCCTCTCATTCCGATCTGCCCGATCCTGACGACGATTCCGGACAAGGACGCGCTCGACCGCCTCGTCGCGCCGCTCGACCTCAATGCCTCGACGCCGTTCGATTCGCTCGCCTATCGCTTCGACATCGTCCTGCGCGGGCAGCGCTCCACCTATTTCGAAAATCGCACCGCGGGGAACTGAAGTCCATGCCGCAGCCGCTCGACTATCTCAAGGAAACCGCCTCGCAGACCGCTGGACCTTACGTCCATATCGGCCTGATCCCGGCCATGGCCGGCTTCGATATTTTTGAGAACAATTTCTCAAACGTGCTGGTGACGCCGAGCACGCAGGGCGAACGCATCACGCTGGAGGGCAAGGTGCTCGACGGCAGCGGTTCGCCGCTGCGTGACGTGCTGCTCGAGATCTGGCAGGCCAATGCGGCCGGCCGTTACAACCATCCGGCGGACCGCTCGGCCGGTGCGCTGGAAGCGGATTTCCGCGGCTGGGGCCGCGGCGGCTCCGACTTCGACAGCGGGCTCGTCACCTTCGAGACCATCAAGCCCGGTGCCATCACCGATAAGGGGGGACGCAAATGTGCGCCCCACGTCAACGTCTGGATCGTCGCGCGCGGCATCAACATCGGTCTCAACACGCGGCTCTATTTCTCGGATGAAGAGGCCGCCAACGCCGCCGACCCCGTGCTCAACCTGGTCGAACCACCGGTGCGCCGCAAGACGCTGATCGCCACGCGCAGTGAGCGCGCCGGCAAAGTCGTGTATGCCTTCACGATCAATTTGCAGGGGCCGGACGAGACGGTGTTCTTCGACGTGTGAGGTCTACGGTTCATCGCCATGGAGCTGCGCGCGGAAGGCGCGCGGCGACAGGCCCGTGGCCGCCGCATAGACGCGGCTGAAATAGGCGGGGTCCTCGAAGCCGAGGGCGTAGGCGATCGTCGAGACCGGCAGATTGGTGTAGACGAGGTTGCGCCGCGCTTCACGGATCAGGCGGTTGAGGATCAGGTGGGAGGCGGTGTCGCCGGTCGCCGCCCGCGTCACGCGGTTGAGATGGGTCGGGGTGATCGACAGCGCGTCTGCGTAGTGCGCAACGCTCCAGCGCTCCAGATGATGCTGCTCCAGAAGCGCCTCGAAGCGGCGGAACAGTCCGCTTTCCGCTGCGCCATTGCCGCCGCTCTCGCTCGTGAGCGCACGCGCGACCAGCCCGACCATGGCCGCCGACAAGGCGCGCAGCACATGTGCGCGGCCGAAATCGCGCGCGGCGTGTTCGGCAAAGATCTGCTTCATGCTGGCACGGATTTGCGGCGTGCCGCGCACCACGGCTGATCGCGACAGAGCCCCGCGCAGGCCTTCTGCGGCGAGCAGCGCTTCGTCCAGGATCTCGGCGGCGATGGTCAATACCCAGCCCTGGGTGTTGGGCACGAAGCGGAAGCCGTGGACGTGTCCGACCGGCACGTTGACGATCTGCATCGGTTTCAAGGGCACCACGCGTCCGTCGAGCGTCGCCTCGCCGCCGCCGCGTTCGATCAGCAGCACCTGGTGCAGCCGGGCGTGCCGGTGCACGGCCAGCGTCCAGTCGTGCAGCACCGAGCGGGACGCAATCGTCTCGCAATGCACGACGTCGGGCAGATCGCCGGACTCGCCGAAGAGGTTATAGACCCGGATCGCGGGGGCTGCGCTTCTCATGTTCGAAATGTACAAGACAAAGGCGAAAGCCTCCATCGGTTTGCGGCCCTCGATCTGCAAAAAGCTCAGCAACGGGAGGACGCAAAAATGAAAGTTCAGGTCTGTATCATCGGCGGTGGGCCGTCCGGGCTGTTGCTGTCCCAGCTCCTGCACTTGAAGGGCATCGACACCATCGTGCTGGAGAAATACAGCCGCGATCATGTGCTCGCCCGGATCCGCGCCGGCGTGCTCGAGCACGGCTTTGCAAAGCTGATGCGCGAGGCGCAATGCGGCGAGCGAATGGACCGCGAGGGCGAGATCCACGGGGGATTCGAGATCGCCCATGACGGCGCGCTCTCCCATATCGACCTGCACAAGCATTCCGACGGCAACTCGGTGCTGGTTTATGGCCAGACCGAGCTGACGCGCGACCTTTACGAGGCACGCGACCGTCTCGGCGGTAACGTCGTGCATAACGCCGAGGACGTGACGCCGCACGATCTCACCTCGGAGCGGCCGTACGTGACCTACCGGTCGAACGATGACATCATCCGCGTCGATTGCGACTACATCGTCGGCGCCGACGGCTTCCATGGCGTCAGCCGCAAGTCGATTCCGAAGGACGTGCTGCGCGAATACGAGAAGGTCTATCCGTTCGGCTGGCTCGGCGTGTTGTCGCGCACCAGGCCGGTATCGCCGGAGCTGATCTACGTTAAACACGAGCGCGGCTTTGCGCTGTGCTCGCTGCGTTCGCAAGTGCTCAGTCGCTACTACATCCAGGTGCCGCTGACCGACAAGGTGCAGGACTGGAGCGACGATGCGTTCTGGGCCGAACTGAAGCGCCGCCTGCCGGGCGAAGTCGCCGGCCGCCTGGTCACGGGCCCCTCGATCGAGAAGAGCATCGCGCCGCTGCGCAGCTTCGTCGCCGAGCCGATGAGCTATGGCCGCCTGTTCCTCGCCGGCGACGCCGCCCACATCGTGCCGCCGACCGGCGCGCGCGGGCTGAACAGCGCTGCCTCCGACATCTACTATCTCTATCACGCCATGCTCGGGCATTATCAGCGCGGCGACGATTCCGGCCTTGCGGGCTATTCCGCCAAGGCACTCGCGCGGATCTGGAAGGCGCAGCGCTTCTCGTGGTGGATGACGATGCTGCTGCACCGTTTCCCCGACCGGCTCGACTACGAAGATCGGCTCCAGCAGACGGAGCTGGACTATCTGCTCTCGTCCGAAACGGCGCAGCGCCTGCTCGCCGAGAACTACGTGGGGTTGCCGTTCTAGTGGTGCCTCTTTCTGACCTTCCGCTGTAGGGGGAAGGTCGGAGAGCCTACTTCCCTTCCAGCGTGTTGACCGGTGTCCAGTCCGGCGGTGGCGGATTTGTGCTGAGTGCCTTCGCGCGCTTGGCGAACAGCGCCGACGCCGGATCGATCTTCGCTACTCCATCGAACGCATCGGCGGCCTTCGCAAACTCCCTTGCGCGCCAGCACGCCAGCCCTTCCGCATACGCCGCGGCGACCTTGGTCTGCTCAGCGCTCTCAGCGCCAATCTCCGCCAGCGGCTCGAACACCTCGATCGCTTCGCCGCGGCCCATCACCCTGATCGCATCCAGCTCGCGCCAAACAAACGTGCCACCGCTCTGGGCCATCGTCGTTTCCGACGCCATGATCGCGGTACCGTAATATTTGTTGGCGCCTTCGAGGCGCGAGGCCACGTTCACGGTGTCGCTCATCACGGTGTAGTTGAAGCGGCGGCGCGAGCCGATATTGCCGACCACGGCTTCCCCGCTGTTGAGCCCGATGCGGTGCGACAGGCCGCGCCCGGAGAATGCGGCGTTGCTCGCATTGAGCTCGGCCAGCTTTTCGTGGCACTTCAGCGCGGCGCGGACGGCGTTGCGCGCATGGTCGGGATCGTCGGCAGGTGCGCCGAACATGGCGACGATGGAATCGCCGATATATTTGTCGACATAGCCGCCGTGGCCCTCGATGATGTCGGTCATGGCCGAGAGATATTCGTTCATCAGAGTTACCAGCTCGCCCGGCGTCATCGTCTCCGCGATCGAGGAGAAGCCGCTGAGGTCGGAGAAGAACATGGTGACATTGCGCATCTCGCCGCCGAGCGCCGGCATCTTGCCGGATGCGACCATGGTGTTGATCACTTCCGGCGCGAGATAGAACGCGAAGCTCTTGCGTAAGAAGCGCTCGTCGCGGTCGGCCAGAACGAAGCGGTAACCGATCATCATCGCGAGTGCGGCGAGGCTCGCGAGCGCAGGCTCGGTCAATGGCAGCGCCAGGGCATGAACGAACGCGCCGACGGCCACGGCCGTGTAAACGGCGGTGAGGACGAGCCAGGCGATCAGCGCGCCGCCGGGGGCGAGCACGCAGGCCGCGCAGGCGATGACGGCGGCGAGCACGATCGTGAGAACGGTCCGCACGGGAAAGCCGAGCTCGGACACGGCGTCGCGCTCGATTAGGTTTCGAACGACGGTGGCATGGACGAACACGCCCGCGACATCGCTCCGCGCTTTTTGCCCGGCGCCCGCCGCGACGGGCAGGGCACATCGTCCGGCTGGCGTACCATCATATCCGCCGGACAGCCGCATCGAGGTGAGCTTGCGGTCCTCGAAATTGAGGATGGTGCCGAGCAGAACGACCTTGCCGTCGAAGGCGCGGCGGAAAAAGTCGCGGTCGCCTTTTTCGACGCAGGCCCGCAGGTCGGCGAAGGAGAAGGTCGGAATGTCGCGTCCCATTCCCCGAAAGTTGAGCGTCAATGTATTGGGCACCGCGCTCGGGATCGCATAGCCCGACAACCCTGACAGGCCCGATGGCCCGGTTTCCGGAGTTGCACCAAGCGCGCGCGCGGCGAGTTCGACGGCCATTGCGGTGACTGGTTTGCCGTCGACCGAAAAGCTCAGAGGCATCCGCCGGATCACATCGTCGGCATCGGTATGGACGTTCAGAGCACGGACATTGTTTTTCACGGCGAGTCGCTGTGCAGGATAAGGCACATCGGGATGGTCGTTGCTGAGGATCTCACCGAGCACCAGCTTGCCGCCGTCCGAAAGTCTTCTCAGGGCGATCAGATAGTCGCGGTCGAAGCCTCTCATGCGGCCACCGAGCGGCGCGTCGCCGAAAGGAATCTCCGACTGCTCGATCGAGCTCGGAAAGATGACATCGAAGCCGATCACCTTGGCGCCGCCGTCGGCGATTCCGGTGAGCACCCGGCCGATCTCGCGCGTCCAGGTCTGTGTCGGCGAGCCCTTGAAGGGCGGGGTGTCGTAGGTCTCCCCATCGATCGCGACGACGACCACCGGCGATGTCGCGGGATCGCGCCCGTCGCCCACGATCCTGCCGCGCAGCGCCGTGAGGACGTCGAGCGAAAGTCCTTGCAGCGCCTGGAGCGGCGGCGACGTGAAGACCGCGCCCGCGAGGAGCGCAATCAGGATCGCCGCAACGATGTCCCGCCCACCGATCCGCCGCATCGCCCTGTCGCTTGGCCGCCTATTCGAGCCGCAGCAGGCGGCCGACGATCGGCGTCGGCGAAGCCGTAGCGCTGGCGTCGATCTGGAAGGCGTAGCGCTTGGCGCCGAGAATGGCGAGATAGCTGCCGCCCGGGGTCAGCGACTTCCCGGCCTTGGCGAAATCATAGAACTTGCCGCCGATCATGGTCTCGTTCTTGAGCGGCACGGTGATCGCCGGCTCCTTGCCGTCGGTGCGCTCGATCACCAGCGTGCCGCCGCTCTTGACTTGCACCAGCGGGGCTGTGCCGTAGAGCGTCGGCAGCTTGGCCGGTGCCGAGCCCTTGGTGTCCGAGCGCATGGTGCGGAACGTGGTCGCAGCACTCTGGTTGGCCTCGCGCTCGGACAGCTTCGCCGCATTGGTATCGCAGGGCACCGTTTCCCGCTTCACGTCGCCGAGCTGCACGGTGCTCTGCTCGGCGCCGACCAGGACGACGCCTTCGCTGATCGTCTCGCGCACGCAGGATTTGAGGTAGCTGAGGGTCACGCTCGCCTTCGGGCCGAGCTTGATGATCTTGCCTGGCGCCACGTAGTCCATGAAGGCGATGCCGTCGACCTTGCCTTGCACGTCCTCGACGATGGCGGCCGGCGTCTCTGCCACAGCAGGCGTGGCAATACAGAATGCGCCGACAACGGCGCCGATCAGGCTTTTCATGGGTATTCTCATCCAGTTCGACCGATGCTCTGCCGGTCCCCGCCCTGATCCAATGCTTAGCATCGGAGCGCCCAGGCAAGTGTGACCAGAATCACTCTTGGAGATTGGTGCCACTTTAGCAGCAACAGGTTCAAAACGGCGACTGGAGAAAACGGAGCTGCGGCAAGCTCTTGCCTCGATTGAGAATGTCAGTCGGCCGGAACGGCTCCGGGCAAGCGATCCTCGACCTGACCGTTCTCAGCCGCACCCTCTATAAGAGGGGCGAGCGGAGCCTCGGTCTTCTGGAATGGTGTTGCCCGCTGCCCGGCGGCGATCTCCACGACGTCGGCCCATCGCGACAAGAAGGCTTCGACGCAGGCCGGATCGAATTGCCGGCCCCGGTTCTCGACCAGATAGTCGCGGGCGACCTCGAGCGGCATCGGCTCCTTGTAGGGCCGCCGAGTCGTCAGGGCGTCGAACACATCCGCGACCGCGACCACGCGTGCGGCGACCGGGATCGCGCCGGCCCGAAGGCCGTTCGGATAGCCGGCGCCGTCCCACCGCTCGTGATGGCCTGCGGCAATCTGCGCCCCGAGCTGGATCAGCTCGCAGCTGGAGTCTGCCAGGATTTTCTCGCCGATGACGGCATGGGTCCGGATGACAGCCATCTCCTCGTCGGTCAGCTTGCCGGGCTTGAGCAGGATCTTGTCGGGAATGGCAACCTTGCCGACATCGTGCAGGGGCGCGGCGAGATAGATGTCGCGGCAGAGCCGGGGCGGCAGGCCGAGCTGCTCGGCGATGATGCGGCTGTAGCGGGCGACCCGCAGCGTATGCTCGCCGGTGTCGTTGTCGCGGTACTCGACCGCGAGCGCGAGCCGCAGGATGATCTCCTCCTCGCGCTCGCCGAGTTTTTGAGTCGCAGCGGCGACCGCGTTCGCAAGATCGGCAGCGCGGTCGTTCTGCTTGCGTACGGCTGCACCAAGCCGCACCAAATTCTGCAGACGCACCGTCATCTCGACGCTCTGTGGCTGTTTCGGTAGGAAATCGGTTGCACCGGCCTGCAGCGCTTCCATCTTGACGTCATCGGTCTGCCGCGACGTGATCATTGCGATCGGAATATCGGCGCAGCCGGGCAGGGGCAGGGTGCGGAAGGCGCGGATGAAGCTGATGCCGTCCATATGCGGCATCTCGTAGTCGACCAGAACGAGGTCGAAGACGCGCTCGCGCGCACAAGCCAGCGCCTCCACGGGATCGAGAAAGGCCGTGGCCTCGACCAGGCCTTCGGCTTCGATATGACGTTTCAGGAAATTGAGGACAGAGCGGCTGTCATCAACCAGAAGCGCTTGGGTCAGCATCGGCGGTCGGACTCGTTCAGATGGCGAGGCACGATCTCAACAAGTAGCCGTTGCGATTTAACGCGAAGCAAACATTTCGCCTGCGGCGAACTGACTCAAGACTGCGCACGACGCATGAGAATTGAGCGGGCCATGCCTGTCTGCATGCATGCGTGAAGTTCTTCGATATGTGACCCGTAGTTGTACGGAGCCGTTCATTAGGGTTTTGCACACTCCCCAACGCGAATAGTCGTCGCGCGGGATTCGCGCCATGCGTGCAGCGGATCCCGAGGAAATTTGGGGGACGAATGTCGTCTGATGCAACGGAGCCGAAGTGGTCCCTGCGGTTGCCAGCTGATTGCAGCATCGCTGCGATCCGGAATGTCTATGACCTGATCCGCGAGGCTTTCGGCCGGCAGGACCGGCTCGAGATCGACTGTTCGAGCGTCGACAAGGCCGACGTGACCTCGATCCAGCTTCTGTTGTCGACCGCCAAGACGGGCGAGGCCCAGGGCCGCCCGGTGGTGCTCACCTCCTTTTCCCAGTCTCTGCGCAACACCCTTCGCCGCGCCGGCTTCGCCAGCGATGCGATGATCGATCAGCATTTCCCGCAAAAGAAAGATGGCACCTGATGGCCACGATTCTCACGGTCGACGATTCCCCCAGCATTCGGCAGATGATCAAGGTCGTGCTCGAGCCGGCCGGTCACAGCGTGATCGAGGCCGGTGACGGCGCGCAAGGCCTCGCCAAGGTGCAGGCCGGCAAGCTCGACCTCGTCATCACCGACCTCAACATGCCCGTCATGAACGGTCTGGAGCTGATCAAGGCGCTGCGCAAGCTGCCGAGTGCGGTCGGCATGCCCATCGTGTTCCTGACCACGGAATCCAACGACACGGTGAAGCAGGAGGCCAAGAGCGCCGGCGCCACCGGCTGGATCACCAAGCCGTTCAAGCCAGAGCAGCTGCTCGCCGTCGTCGCCAAGCTGGTGCGCGCATGAGTGCGATGGACCCGACCGAGGTCTTTCGCCAGGAAGCCAGCGAGCTGTTCGAGGTCCTGGAAGGGGCCTTGCTCGATCTCGGCCAGCGTCCCGACGATCGCGAGCTGGTCGATTCCGCCTTCCGCGCCCTGCATACCATCAAGGGCTCGGGCGCGATGTTCGGCTTCGACAAGGTCGCCTCCTTCACCCACGAATTCGAAACCGCCTTCGATCGCGTCCGCAAGGGCGAGATCAAGCCGACCCAGGAGCTGATCTCGGTCGCGCTTGCCGCCAAGGACTATATCCGCGCGCTGATCGAGGACCCGCAGTCGACCGACGACATCATCGGCGAAGCCATCCTCGACGACCTCAAGCGCTTCGTGTTTCCCGACCAGCCCGCCGCTGCGGTCGCGGAGATTGCCGTGGCGCCGCCGTTGGCTCCCGTTGAGAGCAAGCAGGCCGGCTGGCACCTTTATCTGGAATTTGAATCCCACATCCTGCGCAACGGCTCCAACCCGCTCGACCTGCTGGAAGACCTTTGCAAGCTCGGCCCCTGCTTCGTCGTACCCGTGACCGACGGTATCCCGTTCCTGGACGAGATGGAGCCGGAAGACTGCTATCTGAAGTGGGACGTCAAGCTGCATGCGGCCTGCGACAAGGACGCGATCGACGACGTCTTCATGTTCGTCTCGGACGAGATGAAGCTGACGCTCTCGCCGCTCGAGCAGGCCGAAGCGCCCGCGCCGATGCCGCTGTTCCAGTTGCTCGACGAGGAGCCAGCCCCGGTGGCCGAAACGCCGGTACTGGCGGTCGAGGCCGTTGCTGCACCCGTCGTCGAGCAGCCCGTTGCGAAGGCGGAGCCCAAAGCTGAAGCGAAGCCTGAACCGAAGCCCGAGGGCAAGCGCGACGACCGCGGCATCGCCACCGTTCGCGTCCAGGCCGAGCGCCTCGACGAACTGATGGACCGCGTCGGCGAACTCGTCATCGCCCAGGCACGGCTGAGCCAGCTTGCCGCCTCCGGATCCGATCTCACGATCAAGATGATCGCCGAGGAAATCGAGCGCCTTGCCTCCTCCCTGCGCGACACCACCATGGGCGCGCGCATGGTGCCGATCGGCTCGCTGTTCGGCCGCTTCCGCCGCCTGATCCATGATCTGTCGCGCGATCTGTCGAAGCCGGTCGATTTCGTCACCACCGGCGAGGACACCGAGCTCGACAAGACCATGATCGAGTGTCTCGCCGATCCGCTGGTGCATCTGATCCGCAACGCCATCGACCACGGCATCGAAGACACCGCGATCCGCGCTGCCAACGGCAAGACCGAGCAGGGCCGCATCGAGCTCGCCGCCGTTCATTCCGGCGCGCAGGTGCTCGTCACCGTGAAGGACAATGGCGGCGGTCTCAACACCGCGCGCATCCGTGCGAAAGCGGAAGAGCAGGGGCTGATTGCCGCCGGCGCCGTGCTCACCGACCACGAGATCCATCAATTCCTGTTCCATCCGGGCTTCTCGACCGCACAGACCATCTCGGCGCTGTCCGGCCGCGGCGTCGGCATGGACGTGGTCAAGCGCACCATCGAGAACATGCGCGGCACGATCGACCTGTCGACCCGTCCGGGACAGGGCACCACGGTGACGCTGCGCCTGCCGCTGACGCTGGCGATCATCGAAGGCCTGCTGATCCGTGTCGGCGAAGGCCGCTACATCATTCCGCTCTCGGCGGTGGAGGAATGCATCGAGCTGACGGCCGAGGACGAGCGCTCGCGCGGCCGCAACTTCCTCAACGTCCGCGGCAATCTCGTGCCCTTCCTCAGGCTGCGCGAGATCATGGCCGCGTCGGGCACGCCCGACCGACACCAGAAGACGATCATCATCTCGACCGGCGAGACTCACGTCGGCCTGGTCGCCGACCAGATCATCGGCAACCACCAGACCGTGATCAAGTCGCTCTCCAAGCTGCATTCCGACGTCACGATGTTCTCCGGCGCGACGATCCTGGGTGACGGCACGGCGGCGCTGATCCTCGACGTCGCGCAGCTGGTCGCGATGGCGCAGTCGAAGGTCGAGAAGCAGCACATCAGCGAGGCGGCGTGATGAACGAGACGCATGCGGGCGAACATCAATCGGACGCGATGCAGGTCGTGATGATCGGGCTCGGCGAGGAGAAGTTCGCTCTCGACGCCGGCCTCGTGCGCGAGATCATCGATCCCGTGCCGGTGACCATGGTCGCGGGCGCGCGGGCCTTCGTTCCCAGCGTGATCAACGTGCGCGGCAACGTCATTCCGCTCGCTGACCTGCGCATCCGCTTCGGCATGCCGCAGCTTGCGGACTCGGCAGACACGCGCATCGTCGTCATCGAGATCGAGATCGACGGCGAGCCGGTGCTTGTCGGCGTCACCGCCGACAAGGTGTACGAGGTTACCGAGATATCGCAGACCGACGTGCAGCAGACGCCGCGCGTCGGCATGCATTGGAAGCCGGAGTTCATTCGCTTCATCGCCAAATGGCGTGAAGAGTTCGTCATCGTTCCGAACATGGAACGCATCCTGAATTGAAATGAGGTCTCGGGGCGAGATCGGGTAGGGGCTGAAGATGAGATTTACGGTCAAGGCGAAACTCGCCAGCGCGTTCGGTGTGGTCATCGTCCTGTCCATGATCGCGGGCGGCGTCGCCTATACGAAGCTTGGCGACATGATGGCGACCGCGGACAGCATGGTCCTGCGGGCCAAGCGCATGGAAAAGGCGATGGAGGTCGAGAAGGACCTTCTCATCCAGCTTCGCGCGGAAAAGAACGCCATCATAGGCAACGAGACCGAAGTCGAGCTGGCCGCCGCCGACGCCGCCAAGCGTCGCGAGGCGGCCTTGAAGAGCAGGGATGAAGTCTACGCGCTGGCGAGCGAGACCGGCAGGAAGCTGCTCGACGGCTTCGCCGCGACTTACGCCAAGATGAATACCTATCAGGAAGAGACGATCCGGCTCGCGAAGACCGACAAGGCCAAGGCGGCCGAACGCTCGAGCAACGAAGGCCGCAAGATCGTCAACGAAGCGCTCGAGTCCATGGGCGCCTATGTCGAGAACACCAAGAAACAGATGGCTGACCAGGCCGTTCAGTCGAAGGAAGACGGGCATCAGGCGCAGTTTTTGCTGATGACGCTCCTCGGCGTTTCGCTGATGGTTGCGATCGCCGCGGCGCTCTGGATTTCGATCTCGATCAGCCGTTCGCTCGGCCGCGCGGTCAATCTTGCCGGTGCGGTGGCCAACGGCGATCTCACCCAGACAATCAATGTCTCCAGCAATGACGAGATCGGCGATCTCGTCAAATCGCTGAACATGATGGTCGAAAAGCTCCAGCAGATCGTTCAGGAAGCCCTGACCGCCGCCCAGAACGTCTCTGCCGGCAGCCAGGAGCTCTCGGCCAGTGCCGAGCAGCTGTCGCAGGGCGCGACCGAGCAGGCCTCGTCCGCCGAGGAGGCTTCCTCCTCGATGGAGGAGATGGCGTCCAACGTGAAGCAGAACGCCGACAATGCCAACCAGACCGAGAAGATCGCGGCGCGTTCGGCCCAGGATGCCGAGGCCAGCGGCGTCGCCGTGGGTCGCGCCGTCCAGGCGATGCAGACCATCGCCGAGAAGATCACGATCGTACAGGAGATCGCACGCCAGACCGACCTGCTCGCCCTCAACGCCGCGGTCGAGGCCGCGCGCGCCGGCGAGCACGGCAAGGGCTTTGCGGTCGTCGCATCCGAAGTGCGCAAGCTCGCCGAACGCAGCCAGGCGGCGGCGGCCGAGATCGGCACGCTGTCGACTGAGAGCGTGAAGGTCGCCCAGGAAGCCGGCGGGATGCTGTCCAAGCTCGTGCCCGATATCAAGAAGACCGCCGAGCTGGTCCAGGAGATCACGGCCGCCTGCCGCGAGCAGGACGTCGGTTCGGCCCAGATCAACCAGGCGATCCAGCAGCTCGACAAGGTCGGTCAGCAGAATGCCAGCGCGTCCGAGCAGGTGTCCTCGACCTCGGAGGAGCTGGCCTCGCAGGCCGAGCAGCTCCAGTCGACCATCTCGTTCTTCCGGATCGAGGAGAGCGCGCGCAAGGGGAAAGCGGTGAAGGAGATCGATCGCGCCGTCACACAGCTCCGCACGACGGCAGCAAAGATGGGGGCCGCGGACGGTCGCGTCAGAAAGCCGGCGGCCAAGCCCGTGCGAGCGCTGAAGCTTTCGGGCGGCGGAGGCGGCTTTTCATTCGACATGAACGACGGCGAAGACGATCGCGACGCTGAGTTTCACCGCTGAGAGTTGTTGCTGGACGAGCGCAGCAGGTGATGTCGCTCGCGTTTCCAACATCAAACCGGGCTTGGCCCGAAGGTCTGAATATGCGTTTCACGGTCAAAGCAAAACTCGCCACTGCGTTTGGAGTCATTCTTCTCCTCTCCGCGATTTCGGGCGCCATCGCCTATCTGAAGCTCAGCGACATGGCGACCTCGACCGAGGTCCTGATCGGGGCTGCCGGACGATCGAGCAAGGCCGACGAATTGCAGAAGGATCTCCTGCTGCAAATTCGCGCCGAGAAGAATGCCATCCTGGCGCAGTCGGAGAGCGACATCGACCGCTACGCGTCCGAGGTGCGGAAGATTCGCGAGGACCTGGTCAAGACCAGGGATGAAATCTACGCGACGGCCACCGAGACCGGAAAGAAGATGCTCGACAGATTCTCGGGATTGTACGGCAGTGTGAATGCCGCACAGGACGAATCGCTGAGATTTGCGCGATCCGACAAGGCGAAGGCTCTGGAGCAGTCGACCGGACAGGTCCGTAAGGCCGTCGCAGAGGCATCGAAAAGTCTGGAAGAGTACGTCGGCTTCCTCAAGAAGCTGATGGACGAGCGCGCGGAGCAGTCGAGGGTGGACAGCAGTCGCGCGCAGATGCTGCTGATAAGCATCCTCATCGCGTCCTTGATCATTGGCGCCGCGGCCGCGACCCTGATTGCACTGAGCCTGAGCCGAGCGTTGACGAAGGCGGTCGGCCTGGCGAACGCCGTCGCGATCGGTGATCTCGGCCAGACCATCGAGGTCAAGAGCAACGACGAGATCGGCGATCTCGTCAATGCACTGAATGCCATGACTTCAAATCTGAACGGGACGGCCGCGGTGGCCAACGAAATCGCGCAGGGCAATTTGGACGTCACGGCCAAGCGCCTGTCCGACAAGGACACACTCGGGATCGCGCTGGAGCGCATGATCGCGAGCCTCAACACCAACGCCGAGGTCGCCAACGAGATCGCCCGGGGCAATCTCACCGTGGAGGCCAAGCGCGTGTCCGAGAAGGACAAGCTGGGCATCGCGCTCGAGACGATGGTGGAGCGGCTCCGACAGATCGTCGCGGAGGCCCTGACCGCGGCCCAGAACGTCTCGGCCGGCAGCCAGGAGCTCTCCGCAAGCGCCGAGCAGCTCTCGCAAGGTGCGACCGAACAGGCATCGTCCGCGGAAGAAGCTTCCTCGTCGATGGAAGAGATGGCGTCCAACGTGAAGCAGAATGCCGACAATGCCAACCAGACCGAGCAGATCGCTGCACAGTCGGCCAAGGATGCCGAAGCCAGCGGCGTTGCCGTCGACCGCGCCGTCCAGGCGATGCAGACCATCGCGGAGAAGATCACCATCGTGCAGGAGATCGCGCGTCAGACCGACCTGCTTGCCCTGAACGCAGCGGTCGAAGCCGCCCGCGCGGGCGAGCATGGCAAGGGCTTTGCGGTGGTCGCCTCCGAGGTCCGCAAGCTTGCCGAGCGGAGCCAGGCGGCCGCAGCCGACATCGGCACGTTGTCGAGCGAGACCGTGAAAGTGGCACAGCAAGCCGGCGAAATGTTGTCGAAGCTCGTGCCCGACATCAAGAAGACCGCCGAGCTGGTGCAGGAGATCACGGCCGCCTGCCGCGAGCAGGACGTCGGCTCCTCGCAGATCAACCAGGCGATCCAGCAGCTCGACAAGGTCGGCCAGCAGAACGCCAGCGCCTCCGAGCAGGTGTCCTCGACCTCGGAAGAACTCGCTTCGCAGGCTGAGCAGCTGCAGTCGACCATCTCGTTCTTCCGGATCGAGCAGGCCACCCGCAACGAAAGGGCCGCGCCCGCGCCGATCGACCGAGCGGTCGGCCAGCTCCGCGCCAAGGCCGCAACCATGGCAGCGGCGGATCGTGGCTCCAAAAATGCCGCGCCCGCCCGCAAGCCGGCGCGCGCGATGAAAGTCGCAAACGGCGGCGGGTTCGCCTTCGACATGCAAGACGGCGAAGACGATCGCGACGCCGACTTCCAACGCTGACCGCAATTTGAAAACCACCTGACCCTGGACTGCAAACATGGCCGCAACCTCTCAATATCTGACGCTCGGGCTCGCCGGCGAGACGTTCGGCATCAGCATCCGCAATGTCCGCGAGATCCTCGACATGCGGCCGATCTCGCGGCTGCCGCACGCGCCGAATTTCCTGCTCGGAATGATCGACGTGCGCGGCAGTGGTTATCCGATCGTCGATCTCAGGACCAAGCTCGGCCTGCCGAGCGTGGCGGCGACCGAGGCGACCCGCATCATCATCCTCGACGTGCCGATGAAGGATCGCCTGGTCGGCGTTGGCTTCGTCGCAGATTGCGTGTTCGAGGTCACCGACATCGATGAGCAGGCGATCGAGGCGATCCCGGAGGTCGGCGGCAAATGGCAATCCGACTATGCCGCCGGCATCGGCCGCAAGGGCGAGAAGTTCGTCGTGATTTTCGACCTCGCCAAGCTGATGGCCAGCGATGAGCTGATCGCGGAGCGGGCAGCGTCGGTCGACGCGTCTTGCGCAGCATGACGAGAGCGTAACCGAGCGTAACGAACCCATATTTGAACCGAATAGCGAGACCAAAATGCGATTTACCGTGAAAGCGAAACTTGCAAGTGCTTTCGGCCTCATCATCGTGCTCTCCGCGGTCGCCGGGGGCCTCGCTTACGTCAAGCTGAGCGACATGGCTGCGACGACCGAGGTTCTCTCGGCCGCTGCGGGCCGGCTGGACAAAGCCAGTCAGCTGAAGGAGCTGATGCTGCTGCAGGTGCGCGCGGAAAAGAACGCGCTGCTGGCGAGCTCCGACAGTGAGATCGACCGCTTCGGCGCGGAGGTCGGCAGCACCCGCTCCAAGCTGTTGCAGACGAAGGACGAGATCTACGCCGTCGCAACGGAAGCCGGCAAGAAAATCCTCGATAAGATCTCGAGCAGCTATGCGCGGGTCAACGCCGCTCAGGACCAGTCCCTGCGCCTGGCGAAGACCGACAAGAGCAAGGCGATCGAGCAATCGACGACCGAGGTCCGTAAGGCGGTGGCCGAAGCCACGTCCGGCCTCGATGAATACGTCGCCTTTCTCCGCAAGCTGATGTCGGACCGTTCCGCGGAGGCGCGGGAAGACAGTGCGCGCGCTCAGCTCATCATGATGAGCATGGTCTTCGCCTCGCTCCTGATCGCTATCGCCGCCGCGACGTGGATCGCGCTGAGCATCAGCCGCGCTTTGGCGCAGGCTTCGGGTCTCGCCGATGCGGTGGCAATCGGAGATCTCAGCCGCAAGATCGATGCGTCCAGCAATGACGAGATCGGCGATCTCATCAAGTCGCTGAACGCGATGACGGTGAACCTGAATGCAACCGCGGCGGTCGCCAACGAGATCGCCCATGGCAACCTGACGATCGAAGCCAAGCCCCTGTCGGACAAGGACACTCTCGGGCTTGCACTCGAGCGCATGGTGGAGAAACTCCGGCAGATCGTCTCCGAGGCTCTGACCGCGGCGCAGAACGTCTCGGCCGGCAGCCAGGAGCTCTCCTCGAGCGCCGAGCAGCTGTCGCAGGGTGCGACCGAGCAGGCCTCGTCGGCCGAGGAGGCGTCTTCCTCGATGGAAGAGATGGCCTCGAACGTGAAGCAGAACGCCGACAACGCCAACCAGACCGAGAAGATCGCGGCGCAGTCCGCCAAGGACGCCGAGGCCAGCGGTGCCGCTGTGGGCCGCGCCGTCAGCGCGATGCAGACCATCGCCGAGAAGATCACGATCGTGCAGGAGATCGCGCGCCAGACCGACCTGCTGGCCCTCAACGCCGCAGTCGAGGCCGCGCGCGCCGGCGAGCACGGCAAGGGCTTTGCGGTCGTCGCATCCGAAGTGCGCAAGCTCGCCGAACGCAGCCAGGCAGCGGCCGCCGAGATCGGCACGCTCTCGGCCGAGACCGTCAAGGTGGCGCAGGAAGCCGGCTCCATGCTCTCCAAGCTGGTCCCTGACATCAAGCGGACGGCGGAGCTGGTCGAAGAGATCACAGCCGCCTGCCGTGAGCAGGACGTCGGCTCGGCCCAGATCAACCAGGCGATCCAGCAGCTCGACAAGGTCGGCCAGCAGAACGCCAGTGCGTCCGAGCAGGTGTCCTCGACCTCGGAAGAGCTCGCCTCGCAGGCCGAGCAGCTCCAGTCGACCATCGCCTACTTCCGCATCGAGCAAGGCGGAAAGGGCCAGGCGGCCGCGCCGATCGACCGGGCGGTCAATCAGTTGCGCGCCAAGGCGGCGATCATGGCCGAGCGTCCAGTTAAGAAGCCGCAGGCCAGGCCGGCACGCGCCGTGAAGGTTGCCGGTGGCGGCGGCTTTGCCTTCGACATGAACGATGGCGAGGACGATCGAGACGCCGAATTTCAGCGCTGAGGCGCTTAAGGGAACGGCCCACCCTGTCCGGTGGGCCGATCCATCTTCAATGATTGCGTAAAGTGCAGGATTCACGATGGTCCGTATGGTCCGACATTCAGTGCAGGCGGCGGCCGTCCCGGATCGGGGCGGGCAGCCATGATGCCTGCCGTGCAGGATACGGCCGTTCATCTGTCGGACCGCCATTTCCGGACCATCGCCGAACTGATCGAGGGACAGGTCGGCATCAAGCTGCCGCAGGGCAAGCGGCTGATGCTGGAGGGGCGGCTGCACAAGCGCGTGCGCGCGCTGAACTTCTCCGACCTCAACGAATATGTCGACAACCTGTTCGAGGCCGATCATTTCGACACCGAGCTCACCCATCTCATCGACGTAGTGACGACCAACAAGACCGACTTTTTCCGCGAGCCCCAGCACTTCACCTTCATGCGTGACGTCGCGATCCCCGCACTGCTCAAGTCGCACGGACGCAAGAACGCGAATCTGAAGATCTGGAGCTCGGCGAGCTCCACCGGCATGGAGGCCTACACCACCGCCATGGTGCTCGACGACATGACGCGGAACGGCTCCCGGTTTCAGTACCGCATCCTCGGCACCGACATTTCGACCGCGGTTCTCCGCCTCGCCAAGACGGCGATCTACACCCGCGACGTGCTCGCGCCGGTGCCGGAGCAATTCGTGAAACGATATTTCCTGTCGTCGCGGGATCGCTCCCGCGGTGAAGTCCGCGTGGCGCCGGAGCTCAGGCGCATGACACATTTCATGCGGATGAATCTCATGGACGGATCCTATCCGGTGGATCGGGATGTCGACATCATCTTCTGCCGCAATGTCCTGATCTATTTTGACAAGCCGACCCAGCGCAAGGTTGTCGAGCAACTCTGCAATCATCTGCGGCCCGGCGGCTATCTGCTGGTCGGACATTCGGAATCGATGATTCACAGTGCAGTACCGGGTTTGAAGCAAGTTCAGCCAACCATTTTCCAGGTCTAGCCGGAGCGCAACCAAAATGCCGAGGGAGAAAGTTCGCGTGCTGATCGTGGACGATTCGGCGTCGGTGCGCCAAATCCTGCAAACCATTCTCAGCGAAGACCCTGATATCGAGGTGATGGGAACTGCGTCCGATCCGTTCGCGGCGGCGCGTCGTCTCCAGAACGAAATCCCCGATGTCATGATCCTGGATCTGGAAATGCCGCGCATGGACGGCATGACGTTCCTGCGCAAGATCATGGCGCAGCGTCCGATCCCTGTGATCATCTGCTCCTCGCTCACCGAAGAAGGCTCGAACGTGATGTTCGAGGCGTTCGAAGCGGGTGCGGTGGACATCGTGCCGAAGCCGAAGATCGACACGCGGCAGGCGCTGCTCGAATGCTCCTCGCGGCTGCGCGAGGCCGTGAAGTCGGCGGCGCGCGCACGGGTGCGCCCCCGGGCGGAACGCCGTACGATCGAGAAGAAGCTGACCGCCGATGCCATCATCCCGCCGCCGGTGCAGGGTCGGGTGCGGCCGACGACGGAACGCATCGTCTGCATCGGTGCATCGACGGGCGGCACCGAGGCGCTCAACGACGTCCTCGAGATGCTGCCGCCTCATTGTCCGCCCATCGTCATCGTCCAGCACATGCCGGCGGGATTTACGGCCGCTTTTGCGAAGCGTCTCGACAGCGTCTGCCAGATCCGCGTCAAGGAAGCGGAAGACGGTGAGCCGGTGCTGCCGGGCTGCGCCTATATCGCGCCCGGCGCCCGCCACATGCTGCTCCAGCGCATGGGCCTGCGCTACCAGATCGCGATCAAGGACGGCCCGCCGGTGTCGCGGCATCGCCCCTCCGTCGACGTGCTGTTCCGCTCGGCGGCCCAGCACGCCGGCGCCAATGCGCTGGGCGTGATCATGACCGGCATGGGCGACGACGGCGCACGGGGAATGCTGGAGATGCGCAAGCTCGGCGCCGCGACCCGGGCGCAGGACGAGGAAAGCTGCGTGGTGTTCGGCATGCCCAAGGAAGCCATCGCCCATGGCGGCGTCGAGAAGGTGGTCTCGCTGCAACTTATCCCGCGCGAGATCATGCTCTGGTACCAGGCCGGGCATGTTGCGGTGGCCGGTTGATTGCGATGTCCGTCATTCCTGCCAACACACTGACTGAGGCGACCGCCGCGATCGAGGATGTCTCGTCGCGGATCGAGGACGTGTTCGCGCGCGTCGGTCAGGAGCTCGGGCGTGGCCACCTCATCTTCGGGGAGTTGAACCAGGGCCTCGCGTTGCTCTCGCAGGAGCTTTCGGGCGCCGAGATCGAAGGGGCCGCGACCGCATTGCAGGAGATTTCCGCGCGGCTCGGCGAGTTGGCACGGGCACTGCCGGCCGAGAGTACGCTGCTTGCCGCGATCGGCACCAGCACGGCGGAAGCGTCCTCGCTGCTCAAGCCGCTGTTCAAGCACATCGGGATGATCACCATCATCGCGCGTAGCGCGCGGATCGAGGCGGCCTCGCTCGACGGCGATCGCGAGGGTTTCCTGGCCTTCACGCAGGAGGCCTACGATCTCGGCAAGGCCGTGCAGGGCTCGATCGAGGGCTGTGCAAAAGATCAGCAGCGCTTGTCAGAAGCTGTCGCCACCGCCTCCGGCCGGCAGAAGGAGTTCGAGGGTCGCTACGGAAAGCAGTTGGTGTCGGAGAGCGCCGAGCTCGGCGCAGCCTATTCCGGATTGCGCGACCAGCGCCGCAACAGCAGCCAGCTTGCCGGCCTCGCGAGCGCCAGCACCAAAAAGATCGCCGAGGCGGTTGGCGGTGCGATCATTTCGTTGCAGGCCGGCGACAGCACGCGTCAGCGCCTCGAGCATGTCTGCCATGGCCTCGGCCTTGCGGCGGGCCGCGACCCGAGCCTCGTCCCTGATGCAGTCGCGAGCGACGACGGCGCGCGCGCGATTTGCCAGTTGCAGGCGGCCCTGCTCAGGGATGCCCAGCGCGAGTTCGGCGGCGATATCGGCCAGATCGTGCGCGCGCTGACCGCCATTCTGCATGATGCAAGCAGCGTCGTCGGCCACGGCCGCACGCTGTTCGGCGGCGCGGACGGCGGCTCGTCGTCATTCCTGACGCGCATCAAGCAGACGCTGGCCCATGCCTCGGCCCTGATCGCCACCTGTGAAGGTGCCGGCCGCGAGGTCGACGAGGCGCTCGCCATCGTCGAGGACACATTGGCAAAATTTCGTCAGGCGATTGCCGGCCTTGCCGAGGCGACCGTCGACATCACCCTGATCGGGATGAATGCCGGCCTGAAAGCGAGCCATCTCGGCAGCCGCGGCAGCGCCTTCGTCGTCATCGCCAACGAGCTCAAGGCGACCGCTGATCAGGTCTCGGCGGGAGCAGGGCGCCTGCGGCCCGTGCTCGACGGCATCGAGCGCGCGGCAAAAGAGCTGAAGGAACTCCGCGTGCAGGGCGACCCGACACAGCTTGCCAATCTCGAGCCTCAGATTCTCCAGGCGCTGCGCGAGGTCGAAGCCGGCAACGAGCGGCTCGGCAAGCTGATGAGCCGGCTGGTCGATGAAGGCGCGGAATTCGAAGGCCTGATGAATTCGGCGCAGGGCCTGATGACCACGCTCGGCGAAAGCTCTGCGACATTGCCTGCGGCTGCTACGCGGCTCGAGACCGCGAGCGCGGGCGCGCAGCGGCCGCAGCCGGAGGCGCAAGATCAGGCGGTACTCGACGATCTCTTCGCGCGCTACACGATGGAGCGCGAGCGGGACGTCCACCGCGAATTTTTGCAGACGCTTGGACTCGCCTCGATCGCCGCCACGCGGCGTGTCGAGGCGGTCGAGACCGCGGATGACGGGATAGAATTGTTCTGACGTTCGCCGCCGGCGTCGTGCGTCGGCAGCAATTCGATGATTTGGGTTTTCAGAGCGTTAACCCTGCCCCGCGGGGCTGGACGTCAGGTCATTGCCGCGCCCCAGAGTTGGTCGCAAATACGAGTCAATTTTCACGTCGGGAAATTTCCCATGCTGAGAGACGGCAAATACGCTGCCTGGTTCAGGACCCCCCGTGGCCAGGGCACCGGCGTCGTGGATCTGATCGAGGGCCGCATCGTGGGCAGCGACAGTTTCTTCACTTACGGGGGCTCGTACCAGGTCGATCAGCAGCGTTTCACGGCCATCCTGACCGTGAAACGGCATGCCGAGGGCAATCAGAGCGTGTTCGGTCCTGACGAGGTCGAGGTCAATGTTTCGGGCGAGTGCAACGGCATGGTCGCGACCTGCTGGGGCACGGCCAGGGAAGCGCCTGACGTGAAGTTCGAGGCGACACTGATCTACAATCAGGACGCTGCGCCGGCGGCCGATGTCCGATGCGCCGTCGTGAAGCTCAACGCCGACAAGCTGCCCAAAGGTCTCGATGGCCGCCCCCGGCCGCGTCATCCGTTCACGCCGCCCAAAGCTCCATTATCCTAGAGGGCACCGGTGTCTTAGGCTTGCGTTGACGCTGTTGGCGCGAAGGCGATCGGGAGCCGCGCCGCGCCAACAAAGCATTTAGAGATGGAAATCTAGTCTGCGGCGCAAACAAGGGTGGTCAAGAACATGCCTCAGGTCTGGATGACGTACAACGAACTCGGCGCGCTTTGCGGCTGCGGCGCAACGGAAGCCAGGGAGCGCGCGATTCATTTGTCGCTCGACCGTCGCAAGAGCCGCGATGGCACGACGCGCGTGAAACTCGATCTGGCACTGACGGCGAAATTCTTCGCCTCCGTGCGCGATTCGGATTTCGATCTCGATTGCGCGATCGAGGCGCTTCACAACACCCACCGGCAGATGGCTGAACTTCTGGCATCTGGCGAGGTCCGCGACAGGCGTGGAGCGGCCTGAGCCGTTCCGGTTGTCGGCCCGCCGCGACAGGCCGGTGCCGGGACGTTATTGACGGGAAATTCCCATCTCTCTCTGGAGTTGCGGCGAAAGCCCCATTGCGCCTTCCGTCCGGCCCTGTCCGGTTCCGGCATTGCGTGCCGCAGGGGCGGCATAGGCAGGGGTAGCGGAAGACGTATTGGGGCCGTTGACCGCTCCCGAAGCGCTGGTTCCTTGCGCACTTCGCGCGGGGGAGGTGTAGGTGCCTTGAGCCTCGGCGGAGCAAGATGTTCCGATCAACAAGGCTCCAGCCAGGAGTATTCCATATTTCATCGTGGTCAGGGTCCGGTCTTTTCAGAGAGCTTATTATGACTCGGGGGCTGTTTGGCGCCAACCGAAGATTTGGCCCTCGCTGCTGACATGCAGCCTAAGAAGGGGGCCGGGGCAGGAACGCCAGAATCGTTTGGGCTAAGAATACGCCGATGATCCCACCAGCCGCCTTTTGCAGCACATCAAGAATACGTGGTTCCTGATTCAACACAAGGGCTTGAAAGCCCTCAAGAAAGCCAGCAACCGCCAGAATCAGGACGCAGGCCCCGGCGATCCGTCCCGGCAACAGAAAGGACAACAGAAAACCAAGCAGCGCATAGGCGCTGAAGCGCTCGATGACAACGCCCCAGTAGGATTCCCCATGGCCCAGAAGCGCTGGCTGGCCCGCCAATCTTGCAAGTGTGGCATAAGTGATGAGCGCGAGGCAGACGCCCGTCGCGGCTAGCAGATGGTTGCGGCGCATGGCCCAACATACCACCGATATCTGCGCGGGGGCTCGAAACCTTCCAGTATCGTTAAAGATACCTCGCGCGCGATCAAGGGAGCGAGCCCGCTTGTGAGATGCCCAACTGTCGTACGCGGCGTGACCAAATATCGAGCGTCAGCTACGCCCTCCCGATGCGGCCCGCTTCATGGCTGCGACATTCCTGCTGTCGGATCGCATCAGGAACTGCGGGGGCTGAGTCGCCCGCGAGGGGTGGATATAGGGCTGCCACTTGAGGTAGTTTGTATGTTTCCTGCGACGTCTGTGCGATAGGGCAGAACGCGTACCATAGCCCGCCGCGAACGACGTTATCGCGACCAAAACGAGGAGAAGAGAATCGGGCATGTCAACGAGACCTATGCGAGGACGGGGTTTCTAGCGGCTTTGCGCGGTAGCGATAAGGCAGCTTTGAGGAATCCCTATGACGCATCATCACATGATTTGCTCCTCTCGGACCAGGAACCCAACTTAAGCGTTCGCGAATGATCCTGCCTTCATTCGAGCATGCGAGCCAGTCGTGTTCGCGCTCGCTTCGAGCACAGCTGCCTAATTTGTCGCCGCACTCGCCAGTCGGATTCAAGGACGAGGTATCTTGCCGTAAATCCGCGACCAAATACCCGGAGATGACAGGTAAAACCCAGCATCTATTCAGAGAAGCTTTTGTGTGCCAATTGATGCAGAACTGGGTGTTTCTTCATCCGTCAGACCTGTCATGTTCGATCGCATGGAGCGTTGTGAGACGTTGCTGGCCCGCCTGATCACTTTGTCGATATCAAGGTTCCATTCGGATTCCCTGGGGCGCGCTGGCGCTCTCCGTCGATCGTCGAGCGACTTGTGGAATGCGAGATTTCTGTGGAGCAGAAGTAGATGCGCAGGCGGACGGCTCGCTTGCCCACATTTTTGGGTGCCTTGAAAGCAGAGATCCGCCGCGACGGCTTCGACGAAAATCAGATTGTCAATGCCGCGGTTTCGCCGATGACGCGAGTTTTGGTCAAGCGAACGTCCAACAATAAAAGCAAACGAGTCAGGCACGGGCGAACGTTGCTTGAGTCTGACTTCGCTGAGTTGATACCCGCCTGGGTGATTGATCCGGCACCCGGCGGCCGCGTCGCCCAAATTTTCAAGGCAAGGAATGCAATGTTGGAAATAGCCACGTCCACATCACGAGATTGAAATTGGGTGCCACGACGTGGGCTCCGCCTCGAAAGCAAGTCCTGCTCAGAGAACCTGACTGGCTGCCGCTGGTTCGTCTGGAGTTCCGGGGCAAATTTTGGCGCGGCCGTCAGCCCTTCTTGCCGGGCTTCGATTTCAGCGACAGGCCGAGCCGCAACGCCATGCGCTTGATCGCATCGGGAGAGCGACCGAGAAGTTTCGCTGCCTCTTCCAGCGAAGTCGAAGACTTCGCCAACTCCATCAACCGGCGGTCTTCCTTGAACGACCAGGGCCTGCGCGCCATAACCGAAACCATCCTCTCGTCGACACAACGACAAAGCCGCCAAGCGGACCCATGTTCGCTCGACGGCTTTGCTTGGGTGGGGCCGGACTTGGGGGAGCCCGGTGCGAGGATGGATATGCGATCCTTCGGCGTTCGCAACAAACAACGCGGATTAAGCTAACCGCTCAACCTTACCGAGACGAAATCGGCGTTGATTGCTCCGTAATACCACGGGGTTTTCGTCAGCCGAGGCCGATCCGCGCGCGCTGGTAACCGCGATCGAGAATATTCTGCCACCATGTCCGGTTGTCGCAGAACCAGTGGACGGTCTTGATCAGCCCGCTCTCGAAATCCTCGCGTGGGCGCCAGCCGAGCTCGCGCTCGATCTTGCCGGGATCCATGGCGTAGCGGAGATCATGGCCGGGCCGGTCGGCCACGAAGCTGATCAGGTCGCGGCGCCTGGCGGTGCCGGGCGAGATCTCGTCGAGCAGATCGCAGATGCGCTCCACGACGTCGAGATTGGTCCGCTCGCAGCGCGCACCGATGTTGTAGGTCTCGCCGACCCTGCCATGCTCGACGACTTGCGTCAGCGCTTCCGCGTGGTCGGCGACATAGAGCCAGTCGCGGACGTTGCCGCCGTTGCCATAGACCGGCAGGGGTTCGTTGGCCAATCCGCGAATGATCATGTGCGGGATCAGCTTCTCGGGAAAATGATAGGGCCCGTAGTTGTTCGAGCAGTTCGTCACCATGGTGGGGAGCCCGTAGGTCTCCCGCCAGGCCCGGACGAGATGGTCGGACGACGCCTTGCTCGCCGAATAGGGCGAATTCGGCGCGTAGGCGGTGTCTTCCCTGAATGAGCCGCTCGTGCCGAGTGATCCGAACACCTCGTCGGTCGAGACGTGAAGAAAGCGGAAGCGCGCGCGACTCGCGGGCGTCAGCGCTCGCCAATGGCGCAATGCTTCCTGAAGCAGGGTGAACGTGCCCACCACATTGGTCTGGATGAACTCGGCCGGGCCGTCGATCGAACGGTCCACGTGACTTTCCGCCGCGAGGTTCATCACCGCGTCGGGCTGATAGGTCTCGAACAGCGCGCGCAGGCCCGCGCTCTCGCCGATGCATTGCTGCGCGAAGACATAGCGCGGATGGTCGGAAGCGCCCGGCAGCGAATCGAGATTGGCCGCGTAGGTCAGCTTGTCGATGTTGACTACACGAGCGCCGGTATCCGCCAACAGATGGCGGATCACGGCCGAGCCGATGAAGCCCGCACCGCCCGTCACGAAGATGGTGATGCCGTCAAAGCGCATGCGGTCTCTGCTTCAGGCGCCGCCCGCCTCGCGCCCGAACGAGCGGTAGACCGACAGCAGATATTCGCCGTAACTGCTCCTGGCGTTCTTTTGCGCCAGCTTCTCGAAGGCTTCAAGCGAGATGTAACCTTGCCGCAGCGCGATCTCCTCGGGACAGGCGATGCGCAACCCCTGTCGCTGCTCGAGGATCTGGACGAAATGGCTGGCTTCGACCAGCGAGGAATGCGTACCGGTGTCCAGCCAGGCCATGCCGCGGCCCATGAGCCGCACGAACAGCTCTCCGCGGTCGAGATAGGCCCGATTGACGTCAGTGATCTCGAGCTCACCGCGCGGGGAGGGGGCAATTCCGGCGGCGATGTCGAGCACATCGTTGTCGTAGAAATAGAGCCCGGTCACCGCGACGTTGGAGCGCGGCTGCGCCGGCTTTTCCTCGATGGACAGGGCGCGTCCGCTGGCGTCGAGCTCGACCACGCCATATTGCTCCGGCGTGTTGACGGGATATCCGAAGATCGTTGCGCCGCGCGCGCGCGAAGCGGCCTGGTTCAGCATCTCCGGCAGGCGGTTGCCGTAGAAGATGTTGTCGCCCAGCACCAGGGCGACCGGATCCTTGCCGACGAAGTCGCGGCCGACGATGAAGGCGTCCGCCAGTCCGCGCGGGCTGTCCTGATGGGCATAGGAGAAAGAGAGGCCGATCTCGGAGCCGTCGCCAAGCAGCCGCTGGAACAGCGGCTGGTCCTGCGGCGTCGTGATGATCAGGATCTCCCTGATGCCGGCGAACATCAGGGTGGACAGCGGGTAATAGATCATCGGCTTGTCGAACACAGGCAGAAGCTGCTTCGACACCACGGCGGTGACGGGATAGAGCCGGGAACCCGTTCCCCCCGCCAGGATGATACCCTTCATATGTCCTCGAAGCCCACGCCCAGGTCCAAGCCCAAGTCAGTAACCTCCACTTGATAAAGGATAGGGCGGCGGGTGCAAGCCGGTTCCGGCTGCGGTGGTTGCTCCTGGTCCAGACGGGCCCGGATCGGGCCGTGTCACGGGCGGCGAGGAGCCGCGCGAGAAGATCGCGACCCAGCGCGTCCTCAACGACGACACGCTGCAACCGGGGGACATCGTCTCGACAGACAAGGGCTTCTTCGTGTTTCTCGGACGGTCTGGCACTGACGAGCCGACGGCGGACTTCGTACCGGTGACTCCGCGCCAGCTCGGTTGCGCGCCGACATGCCCATCGGATTGGCGCGCTGCAAATTCGCAACTGTCAATGCGAATGACTCTCCCGCGCGGCCGACGCACAAATTCCGATCGAGAATCAATCTGGCGCAAGGTGTGGATGCGTCAAACTCTGTGAATGGTTGTGCATTTCTCGCGACAATTCTCGTCATGAGATCGACGAAATCGTTCGGCTAAGATTTGTGCGAGCAAGGACCAACCAAAGTCACGAACAATCAAACAAGAAGACCGAGATGCTTCAAAAAGCGCGAGCGGCATTGCCTCTGACAAAGATCAGGGAGCGGGCATTCGACGGGGCCTTTTTCAGCATTGTGCTGATTGCGATGGCAGGTTGGGTGTACTTCATCACGCTTTTGCTGGTGAGGTTGTTCCTGTGGTTCGTCAGCTAAATGCAAACGGACGATCGATCCTGAAGCAAGTTGCTGCCCAAGATTTCTCACGCCTGATAGCGAAATCAGCAGCGCTCATCATCATGCCGACACAACTGCGATGAGAATGCTGCGTCTGGGAGAAGGGAACGTTCAGCAAATGAAAAGATTTCCCAATGATGCCAGTCCTGATCGTGATCTTGATCTTCCTCGCCGGCTTCGGCGTTGGCTACGCCGCGCGTGCGTGGCGATCGCGCAAGCGCAAGCAGATGCGGCAACTCTATGCACCCTATGGACCTTCTGCATCTCGGCCGGCTACGCGGCGGGCATTCTGAGGATATGCAACCGAAAGGAGACCCGGCGGCTTTGGTCGCAACATGTGGATGGCGTCGGCGGATTGCGTAATCTTTCCGCGATGGCCTCGGTAACCATGTCCGGTTAGGTTAAATCGCGGCCGTCGTTGTCTGCCGGGGATGGCGGTGGCTAGGTTGCGCACGGATTTTTCGGGCCAATGATTGCCTCCGTGTGCTGTTGAGTTGGGATTGAAGTTGATGATCTGGCTCGTTGCTTTGGTCGTACCGGTTCTGGCTGTGGCGCTGTTCGTCTGGGTCTATGATCGCCGCCTCGATGCGCTGAGTGGTCCGTGGATTTCGAGAGGCGACGCGTCATGACTGGTCTCAGGAATCACGCTCCGCGGCGGTATTTTGTCGATGCCGGCGGACGGCGCGTTTTGATTGGGCTGACGCTTGAAGAGACCTTCGAGTTCGAACGGCTGGACAGCCAGCCCGTCGCCGATCTTGCAGATTGCCTGGTCGCACGCGGCGAGGGCGACTTGTGGCCCATTGCGGGCGAGCAGCGTTGGCAGGAGCTGTACGCCAAGCACGAAGGTGCTTGGAAGGCATGGATCGCACAAAACCGCAGTGAACAGCCCACAGGCTTCAGTCTTTATTAACCATCCCGGACCCATTTTCCGGTCTGGCGCTTCCAACCGGAAAATGAACGCATGTTCCAGCTGTTCTTGCGAGCCCGCACCCACAACTTCCTCAGAGGCCACAGCCGGGCCGAGCAGGAGTTCCGTGCCCGTTCACCCGACCGCGACGCCGAAACCGATCAGTCCCGCGTCGAGACCATCATGATGGCGATCGAGGACGCCCTGCATTCTGCCGAGCGCGAGCAATCAGGCCTGAACCGCCGGGTCGAGGACGTGTTGGCGCGAGCCGCCGTGACGTTTGGGAATGGCGATGACGAATATCTCGACCGCGAGGACCTGGACAATCATCACCAGGATCTGTTCGACAAAGAGATCCTGAACGGCCAGCGCAGGCTCAAGGAACTCAGCGCCTCGATCGCGCATTTCAAGTTCCTGAAGGCAGCGATGCTGAGCCGCTTTCCGGAGTATCGGCCGGTAAGCCCCACCAATTGACAGGCGACGTAGTGCCACCACCGGTGCGGGCATGGTAGATCGCCAGCATGCTATTGCCCTGAACGGGCACCCGTGAGGTTCCGATAGGATTGGGGCCGGCGCCGATGTCACGCGCTCTCAAGCAATTTGGCCTAAGATCAATCAGTTGGGTCGCGCACCTTCAGTATTGAAGAACGTGCTCAGGATAAGCCGGGTGCGCGAAGCGCACGTAGGTTCGAACACGACCGTAATAATAGTTAGGTTCTCCCCGTGTCCGGGGATCGAAGGAGGAAGGGTAACCTTGCTCAAGCGACCGGTGTCGAACTTTGACCACGATCGGACAACCGCAGCGGGGACCGCAATAAGGGTTGGGGCCTCGATCGATGTACGGGATGCTGGCTGTATGCCGGACGGCCGGAGGAACGGCATAGTCGGCGGCCACAGACTGAGAGACAGAGGCGGCAAACCCTACGCCAACCACCAAAAACCCCAAAAAATAGCGCATGCTATAGATTCCCCATTCGGGTGAGATATTAAGCGTTGCGTCGCAAATGACAAGCGCGGCGCCAGCCGTCCATTCCCGGACCTATCCGCCCAGACTGGGCGCGAAGGTCGGATCGATTTCTCGAACGGTTTGCTCGATAAAACTCTTGCCTTGCCTTGATGCGCGCCGATAGGCCTGCAGGATCGTGGGCTTCTTGTCGGCTCGGCGCGTCAATATCATGCGCATATCGCCACGAACCAATTCGGCAAGCTCAGTGTCAGTGGTCCCGTCGGACAGAGTTGCGGTATCCAGTCTCACGGACATAATCTCTACTGCAGCTGGCGCAGTGAGGTAGGACATCTTCAGGGCATTGAGCGAGGCTGGGCCGCCCCGGTCACGGCGATCCTCGAGCAGCGCAAGTGCGAGCCATAGCTCGGCGCTGTACGGCGCCGTCGAAAGTATCTGTCTGAGGCGCGCCCGGGCGTGCTCGACTTCAAAATTGCCGCCACTTCCATTACGCCAAAGCGCCTGCAGCGCATCGTTGAAGGTGCTGCTGCTCGCCAAGTCGGGCCTGAGCCAAGGGGACGATATGTCCCACCCGGACCCCTGTGCCTTCTTCGTGTAGATATCATCGAAATTGTTTGGAAACTGCAATCGCGGTTCCGCTCCATGTTGAGCAATTGCCGAGGCGAGACCATAGCCACCGCTGACCAGAGCAAGAGCCAGCAAAATAACACGCGTGCTGGTTGAAGAGGTCATTCGTGGTAACCCTGCATCACAAGGCGAGCAAACTGTCGTTCTGGATGGTTAGCAAAGTCAAATTGCCGGTGGCGTAGGCGCCGGTGTCGATATTTATCCGATTGGGACGTATGTCCGGCTTCTGAACCGGGGTGTGACCGTGAACGATGTACTTCCCGAAATGTTCATTGCTCTCGAGAAACTCTTCCCGGATCCAGAGCATGTCTTGTTCGTCTTGCTTAGCGAGCGGCACGCCTGGCCGTACACCTGCGTGCACAAAGAAGAAATCCCCACAAACAAAACGCGCCCTAAGACCCTTCAAGAACCTTAGCTGATAGTCCGGCAATGCAAGCTTGAATTGTTCGATCAATTCCGCTTGCTCGAGGGGATCTGGATTGAGCGAAGGTCTTAGCCCGTAAGACGTCAATGTTGGCAGGGCTCCAAATTGTCGCCAAGCCTGAAATAGACTGGGATCCTCAAGCAAACTCAGTAGATAGGCCTCGTGATTGCCTTTCAAGAAAACAGATTCATGTTTCAGGCCCCGATTGATCAGGAGGTCAATCGTTCGCTTGGAATCTGGGCCTCTATCGATGTAGTCTCCAAGGAATACGTGGATCGCGCGGCGCGAGCCGACATTTGCCAGATCCCGGTCAATGACGGCAAACATCTGCTCAAGCTTATCTGCGCATCCATGAATGTCGCTCATCGCGTAGATGCGGATGCCCTCCGGTAATTTCGGTTTGGCCGGTCTAGCCCTCAAGCGCGACAATTTCATCATGGGCCGATGTGTTGGTGTCCGATCGTTGAACCTCGAATGGCCGACGATGTTGGTAAACGTAATCGGAAGATTATATCCGGCAGTTTAATAAATAGAATGCGTTCATCGGGGCAGTATTTAAAGCGCTGGTGGGTAGCCTCCTAGCTAATAACGCTACGGGGAGCAACCAATGCGCAATAAATGGACGTTGGCCGCTGCAGGCATTGCAGTCGCGATCAGCACCTTCCAACCGGCCTGTGCGGGTTTTGTGGGCCTGCCCATGAATTTGAACTCGTCGATCCAGCGGATCAAGGCGGAAGCGCCGGCGCTTCCGCCCATGGCCTTTACGCAGTTTTGTCAGCGTTACGCCGAAGAGTGCCGAGCGAGACCGATCTTTCGCGGCGGTCTGGTTCGTCTGACCAGCGAAAAGCTGGCCGACCTCAAAGAGGTTAACCGGAGGGTAAACCTCGCCATCGCGCCGGAACCGAATGAGCTCGGGCTGGCAGGTGAGAAATGGCTCATCAATCCGGCCCGAGGTGATTGCAACGATTATGCGGTGAGCAAGCGGCATGAACTGCTGGCGCGCGGCTGGCCGTCACGGGCCCTTCTGCTCAGCGAGGTCATTGTCAATTCGGGCGAGCACCATCTTGTTCTCGTTGTGAGGACCAGCGACGGGGATCTGGTGCTCGACAATCTGACCTCGCAGATCAAGCCCTGGTCGCGTGCTCCGTATAGCTGGGTCCGCATGCAAGTGCCAAATTCGCGGTTGTGGGCGACGATTACTGGCACCAAAGTCTAAGGCTTGCTAGCCGGAGGTCTTGCCGATACTCTGCGAAATGCCGAGGCCGACCGTTCCTGCAAGCAGAATCTGGGTCAATGGATCCAGGAGACTGTGGTTGGAGAATGCTTCCGCTACTGACATCGCCACGATCGCCGCGGCGTATGATGAAAAGAACGAGTCACGCCCTCGAGCGATAGCCCCGCGCGCCACGACAAAGAAAATTTGCAGGGCACAGATCAAGAGAATGGGGAGCGCAAGGCGCCCCCATTCGATGACAATCAGTGCGGCGGTCGAGGGCGGGGCAGGCGTTGGCATGTCGCCAAAATCCCCATACACGCGAGCAAGCTGCTCGAACGTTCCGACGCCTCCTCCGAGCCAGGAGGCCCCTGCCAATGCGCGTTGTGCAACCGCAATCGAGTTCGTCGCGGCGGATTGGGTCGCACCGAGCTCGTTCAATGAAAGCGATGGATTTGTGATTGACAGGACTACCCAACCGATGATGCCCGCGAGGGCAGTCGCGATGACAGTCGACGCCCACGGCGCAATCTCTATTCTGCGAGCGATTGCAATGAGCACCAGAACGGCTACACCAAGGCTGAAGAACGCCAGCATTTGAGTGTTCCCGCGAAAGATCAGCGAGGCCGATGCCGTCGCAATGCCGAGCAAAGCCACGCCAACACGCGAAAAGACTGAAGCGAGTGATTTGTCGGCGCGTCTGGCCTGCCGCTCAATGGTCATGGTGATGATCGCGGCGTTCCCGGTTGCCGCGATCAGGCCAATATTGGAGTGATCGCGCAGAGGTTCAAGAGCGGGGATGATTGCGAGATAGTCCAGCAAATCCCCCGCTGTCCAAAGGGTCCCCACCGCAGTGAGCGCAAAGAGCAGGAACTCAGCTCTGCGCCGGTCCTTCGTCAGAATCACAGTCGAAAGCGCAAGAGATAAGATCGCCAGATACCAGGCGAGAGCAGTTAGGGTGCTGCCTGCATTGGTGCTCACTCGCCCTAGCAACGACGGCTCATTTAGTGCGAGAGCCGTGATGGACCAGATAGGGTTTTCGAGTCTTGCGAAGGGAAGCGGCACAAGTTGGATCAACATCCAGGCGATCGGCACAAGCATCGCTGCAGCGCATCGTCTCGCGCTCAATCTTGCGTCAGAAAGCTCCGTGGGAGATGCCGAGGTGGCTGCAACTGTCAGCAAAAGGGCGGAAGTGATATGGACCGCATGCTGGACCAGGTTTTCCGGAAGGAACGGACCAGCCAAGGTCGCAACGAAGAGAGCGATTAAAAGGTAATAAGCGATTTGCAAGCGGACAACGAAGGATAGAGAGGGCGGGAAGCGGGCGCTCACCTGCGCAGCGACGTCGCAGGGACGATACTCTCGTCCGACTGACTATTGCATATGAGCTTGGCTGCGCCAAACATTGTCAGCGCGAACGCGATCGCTTGGGCTCAGCGCCCGGACTCAACGTGTCCCATCGACCGAACTTTGTTCATATGGAGAATCGACGGACGCCTGTTCGAGAGCGCGGCGCTGTTTGAAGCGCATGGAGAGCGCGCTCCGCGAGACTGCGCCAAAGCCGTAACCACTCTGCAGCGCGACACCGAGCAGAAAGCCGTTGCCGCAGGCAGTCAGAGCACTGACATCAAGCCAGAGCTGGAGAAGTAGGGTGCTGACAATCGTCAGCAGGCAGAGCGGCACCAGAATCCAGACGCGAAAGCGCCAGGCCAGCACTGCACCTGTCAGAAAAAGGAAAATCGCCGCCAGGATCATTTTTTGCCTCCGGGGCTACCATTCCTCCTTTCGTCCTAAAGATCCGTCAATGCGGTTCCTTAATGATTTCAATACCTAACGGTCGGGCAGGTCGAATTAAGCAGTCGCAGGGCGGGCGCATATCCTTCGATGCGAATCGTTCCATGGATCGACGATTTGTTGCTTTCGATCGCGACATTGATCTCCGCAGCTTGTTGCCAGTTCAGCGCTGCAACGCTCTGGGCAGACAGCGGCAGCAGCAGGGATCTTCCGGCCGGATCGGTCGAGGCTTCGACTTCAGACATATGACCGGCATTCGATTCCAGGCGAACGCGTGGCCGGAAGTCCGGCGACATCGGCTGCAGGAGTATCAAGGCGACGCCGATGGCCCCGTCGCGCTGGCACGAGAAGCTCAGCCCGGCCAAGCCGGGGTCTGATCTCCTCGTATCGGCAACATGCATGATCGAGACGGCATCTGCTCCTCCCGAAGGATTTCTCGTTCTGACAAGCTGCCATCCGGCATCCAACTGAGTAACGGTACTACCCTTACCCATCTGTTGCAGGAGTTGCATGTCGCATTCGCGCTGATTTTGGGTTGCGCAAACGGGGGCGCCCAGATTGTTCTGTTCTGCTTCGACCGCGGTTGTCGCTGCAACGGCCAATATCGTTATGGCGCCTGAGAGGCCCAGTTTCGTCATCAACTACTTTCGCTTAACGGGCTTAGATTCCTATCGTGACTTGACTTGTTCGCCAACGATCAGGCATCACAGGTAGGTGCTTCAATTTTGACTTAATGCAGTGCATTATTTTATTGCAATGCGATACAAGCGGTGATTTTGTGAGTTTGGTCGTGTTGTCCGCATTTTGGAGGTGATTTTGGTCCCTCATACTTCGATGCCGGCCTCCTCAGAGGTCGATATCTCCATAAATCGTCACAATTCGATCGAGACTGCCTTGGAACCGAATGAAGCTGCCGTTCAGTGGCCGCGATCTGGGCGGCGCATCAGCTTCAAGGTTCCTTATGCCGCGTTGGGACATCTGATTGCGGCGTTCGACGCGATCACAATCATGCTGGCAAGCGTGGTTGGCGCGGGCGTTTACCAACTTGCTGCAAATGGAACGCCTGACCATATCGAGCCGGTCATGGGGGCTGGGCCTGTCGCGGCGCTGCTTTATGTACTGATCGGGCACGCAACCGGGCGATATGATCTTCGCTTGATCTTGGCAAAAAGGCGTCGGGACGCCGGGCGTATCCTTGCGCAATGGGCTCTTGTCGGCCTTATGCTGACCGCGCTTGCTTTCTTGATGAAAAGCGGTGCGGTTTACTCGCGCGGCTCGGTTGTCTGTTTCGGGGTGCTCACTCCGATGTTGCTATTGGCGGGGCGAGGCATCTCGCGCCGTTTCGTGCGCGCGGTGGTCACCGACGGGCAGGTCATTGGACGACGAGCCGTTTTGTTGGGCATGAACGAAGAGCTTGCCTCGCTCAGCCTTGAAGAGATGCTCGAGAAATACGGTGTGACTGAAATCGAGCGGGTGGTGTTCCCTGCCGGCAAGGGTGGTTTTGCCATGACTGGCGGCGAATCGGATGCGCTGGATCATGCCATTGAAGCCGCGCGCATCCATGGTGCCGAAGAGATCGTCTTGGCATTCCCTTGGAACGACACCCGCAAGGTCGAGCTCGTCCGCGACGGTTTGAGGGTGTCGCCGCTTCCGGTGCGCCTCCTGCCCGACCGTCGCATCCGCTCGCTGGCCGGAAACCCCGCCTTCACGCTTCGGAAAGCGCTCTCGGTTGAAATTCAACGCGGGCCTTTGTCGCGGACGGAGCAGGTATCGAAGCGTTTGATGGACATTATTGGCGCGTCGCTTGGGCTCATTTTGCTCGCGCCGCTCATGGTGTGCAGTGCCATCATGATCAAGATGGATTCCGCAGGGCCGATCTTTTTCAGGCAGCGGCGCAACGGCTTTAACGCGAAGCAATTCCATATATACAAGTTCCGTTCGATGAGCGTCATGGAAGATGGCGCAACCGTCGTTCAGGCAAAACGACTCGATCCCCGGGTTACACGTGTCGGAAGGCTGCTTCGCCGAACCAGTATCGATGAAGTCCCCCAGTTGATTAACGTCCTGCTTGGAGACATGTCGCTGGTCGGGCCGCGCCCTCATGCGCTGGCTCACGACACTCACTATGGCCGGCTGTTGTCCGACTATGCGTTCCGACACCACGTGAAGCCCGGCATTACGGGCTGGGCGCAGGTCAAGGGCTTTCGGGGCGAGACGGTGAAGGTTGAGCAGATGAAGGGCCGTATCGATTGCGACCTTTGGTACATCAACCATTGGAGCCTGGTGCTGGATCTCAAGATTCTCCTGATGACGTGCCTGGAAGTGACCACTCGCAAAAACGCCTATTGAGTGAGTCTTGATCGTGGGTCCTGGCCCGTTGTAACCGCGGCGCAACATCCTTCAAGTTATTGTCGCTGCAGTGATCTCAAGAGCGTCCTGCTCATTGACTCATCTTGGGAATTCGCAGATTTTGGGCTTCTGGTAATTGGGGACGTTGGTGTGCTGGGGCGGATAATCCTCCTAATCGGAGCGCTTGGGGCTGTCTTGGTTAGCTCGACAGGCTGCTCTATTATGCCGATGTCGGGTCCTGAGGACCACGTTATCAAGAGCGAGATTACGCGATCGGGTCCGGATTACGGCCTCGTTAAGCTGACTCCGCAGGTCGTTAATATCGTTCAGGAGTACGGTCCGGGGGCCTTGGCTGCGTCGTTTCCGGACAATCGTCCGCCACCCAAGATCAAGTTCGGCATTGGCGACGTGGTTGCAGTCTCGATTTTCGAAGCTGCTGCAGGTGGTCTCTTCATTCCCGCCGAGGCGGGCGTGAGGCCTGGCAACTTTGTCCAGTTGCCCAATCAAAACGTCGACACGGATGGAAAGATAACGGTCCCGTACGCTGGCGCCGTCCAGGCGGCCGGGCGCACCCCGGCTGAAATTCAGCAGGAGATCATTCGGGCGATCGGCAACCGCGCGATCGAGCCGCAGGTCGTTGTGTCGCTCGCGACACAGAATACGTCGCTGATCACCGTGCTGGGTGAAGTCAATGCACCCGCCCGACTCCCGGCCTTGTCCGCGGGTGAGCACGTCCTCGATGCTATTACGCGCGCTGGCGGCCCCAAGGGGCAGGGTTACGAAACTTGGGTGACGCTTGAGCGTCACGGCAAGCGCGCGACCGTGCCGTTCGGTGCTCTCGTGTATCAACCTGCCAACAACGTCTGGGTCCATCCGGACGACACGATTTATGTCTATCGCGAGCCGCAAGTTTTCCTGGCGTTTGGAGCGTCGGGAAGCCAAGGCCAATTCCCGTTCGACATGTGGAAGATCAACTTGGCGCAGGCTGTTGCCAAGGCGGGTGGTCTTCTGGACGCACAGGCCGAGCCCTCGGGTATCTATCTCTACAGGCGCGAGCCGCGGGAACTGGCTGAGCGGCTGGGTCTTGATTGTTCGAAGTTCGTAGAGCCCACAGTTCCGGTGATCTACAACGTCGATTTTCGTGATCCCGCGGGCTACTTCCTCGCCAATCAGTTCCAGATGCGCGACAAGGACGTGGTCTTCGCCGCAAACACCGCAACTGTTGATAGCGCAAAGTTCATGCAGTACGTGCGGGTCGTCATCGCGACGGCAAACGACGCGACTGTGGCAGCCAACAACGTCCAGATCCTGAGAATCAATTCGCGCCAGTAATGAACGCAATTCGGAATCGAATTGCACTTTATTGCTTCAGCGGCGTCGTTGCGTTGGCGCCGCTGCCGTTCGGCTCGACTGACGAGATCATTGTTGCGGCCTGGGCTGTCGTGCTGGGTGGAATCCTGGTATTTTCTATTCCCCTCTCTCCGACCCGCGCGCAGAGCAGCTTTCTCATTCTCGGTTCGATCGTCGTAATTGTTTGGGCGGGAGTGCTCTTCGCGCAGACGACATCGTCGGAGCCTCTAACAAGTCATTTCGGCGACCGTATTTGGTCGCGCGCTTCGGACATTCTCCATAGACCCCTCGCACCCCGCATCGCGGTCGTTCGCGATCAGTCTCTCTCGTCAGCCGGGCCGCAAATCGTCGCTGCCTTGGCTCTTTTTTGCGGGTTTCTGCTCGGCGAGAAACGGGCTTCGGCCAGACTGCTCTTGTCGGTCGTGGCCTGGTCGGGAGTGATCTATGGCATCTACGCGGTTGTTAGCTTCGCCTTGGATCCAACCTCGGTGCTGGGGCGCGAGAAGGTCGCGTATCGTTCGGTGCTGACCGGAACATTCATTAATCGCAATACAGCTGCGGTCTATTTCGGCGTGTGTGCCAATCTTTGGCTTCTGCGTCTTTTGCGCGGTATTTCAGGCCCAACTTTTCGTGTGCGTCGCTATCAACTCACTGGGCTCATTCAGAGCGGCGGCTCGAACCAGGTCACGCTCAGTTTTGCCGCGTTTATCCTGCTGCTGTCTGCAACGTTCATGACAGGGTCACGCGCTGGTTCGTTGCTTTTCATTTTCACCAGTTTTGGTGTCCTGATATGGGCCTTCTGGAGGACCGAGGAATCGCCATGGTGCGCGCTCGTCGGTGGGGCGGTTCTGCTGATGGTTCTCATGGCAGTCGTGGGGGCCGGAATCGCGGGGCGTGTCGCCGCCGAGGGATTGGTTGATAGTGCGCGTGTGTCGGTCTACCGATCGGTCCTGCGGCTGATTGCCGAGCATCCTTTGTGGGGGACGGGCCTGGGCACATTTGCCTCGGTTTTCCCCTCCTATCGCCCCAGTGATATTTCTTCGTTTGGGGTCTGGGATCGCGCGCATAGCACCCCCCTCGAATTGTGCGCCGAGCAGGGCATTCCTTTCGCCGTACTTGTAGTGTTTATGGTCGGGCTGATCTTCGTTCGGCTGATAAACGGAATACGACGTCGGCGAGAGGGACGGATTTTTCCGCTTTTCGCAGGAATAGCCCTCGCGTTGACGGTGGCGCACTCACTCGTCGATTTCTCCCTTCAAATCCCGGGACTTACGATCGTTGTCATGGGGATGGTCGGGGTTGGCTTGGCACAATGCGCAACCCAGAGCAATCGGAACGCTGTCGCCAGCCTCTGACTTTGGGCATCGCGGCGCCAGACCCGGAAGGGGGCTATTCTCAACGAGCGGCAAATTATGACGGGATGCGCGAGGTCGGATTGGGCGGTGGCTATTCTCGCTCTCAGCCAATTAACTGTTATCGATATCAGGGTTTCTATTAAGTTGATTTTGCGGTAGAAAGGGTCTCGTCGCCGTATGCATTGGAAGCAGGAAATGTTCCCGGAAAATCGTTCTAGGATATTGTTTTGGGGTGTTTTGGGATTGACGCTGCTGTTTGGAACCCACGACCGTGTATTTGCAGCCTGCTACGGGCCCGATCAGCAGTTGCCTGCAGCAACAGTGGATGAGTTCGTGCGCAATTCGCGCCAGTTGATCCAAGACCCCAAAAATGCCGACGGTGGCGCAGGGTTGATATCCCAGGTCAGGGACTTGGTCGCGTCGAATCCCGCCACACTACCGCTCGTTATTGCTCTTCTTTCGACCGCAAATTCGGCTCAGCAGCAGGCTATCGGTACAGGTCTCGGCCAAGCGGCGGGCCTGTGCATTCGCCCGGATCCGGCCTTCGCGGTTGACATCCAGACCCAACTCGCGGCGACACCGTCGGATGATGCAAAAAATGCATATGCGGCGGCTACGGGTAGCCCCATCAGGAGTGTGGCTGGCGGCGGCGGCGTGTCGGGTGGCGCATCGGGTGGCGCAACCGGAGGCAGTTTGCAGGCCGGTGGTTCGTTCGGCGGTGGACTTGCTTTGTTCAGCGCCAACAGTGTGCTGAGTTCGTCGACAAACTATTTTACAGGGGGGACGTCCTCGGCCAGTTCGATTTCGTCTTTCACTACCGCGACAACCAGCGTTAGTCCCTAGAGCCTGGCGCTGCACTACGCAGGATCATCTTGTGGTCTTGTTGACGCGACCCAACCAATACGGATTGCATGCTTCAGCGACCACAATTATCCCAGCGCCCCGTAGCGACCGGGGTGAATGCAGAGCCCCTTCAAGAGATGCTCTCTTGGATGTTGGCTATCTGTCGGCGACAGTATGTCCTGATCGTATTCGTTGTTCTGCTGTTCTGTGGGTTTGGAGCAGTGTATATCCTTACGACGCCCAAGCGATATACCAGTACGGCGGAGCTGGTCATCGACAGTCGTAAAGTTCAGCTGCTCCAACAGCAGAATCCGATGGGCAGCGACATGCCGATCGACTCTTCGATGGTCGATAGCCAAGTCGAGATCATGAAATCGCAGAGCATTGCTCTCGCTGTCATCAAAGATCTTCGGCTGAAGGAGAAGCCTGAATTCGTCGGCCGTCCCGGCATGTTTGCCGCGGTCCTGAGCCTGTTCTCATTTGGTGAGAGCAGCGACGCCACGAATGATTTTCGGCTGACGCAGGCAGCTCTCGGCCGCTTCCAGAGCATGCTCGCGATCAAGCGCCGGATGCTTAGCTATGTGATCGAAATCACCTACCAATCCGAGGATCCCGCGCTCGCGGCCCAGGTCGCGAACGCCGTGGCCGAAGCTTATATCGTCGATTCACTTGAGGCCAAGTATCAGGCGACAAAACGGGCCGCGACATGGCTTCAGGACCGCCTTAGCGAGTTGCGCGAACAAGCGTCCGCCGCCGATCGCGCCGTCGTTGAATTCAAACAGAAGAACAATATCGTCGATGCAGGCGGGCGGTTGCTGAACGAGCAGCAGCTTTCCGAGGTGAACAGCTCGTTGACAGTGTCGCGTGCTACCACTGCCGAGGCACAGGCAAGGTTTGATCGTATTCACGACATTCTGAGCAACAGCAAAGAGGATGCGCTGGTCAGCGACGTCGCTACGGTCGCCGACACGTTGCGCAATGACGTCATCAACAAGCTGCGCTCTCAGTACCTTGATCTGGCTGCGAGGGAATCCAACTGGTCGCAGAAGTACGGGGCCCAGCATCTTGCCGTCATAAACCTGCAGAACCAGATGCGTGAGATTCGTCGTTCAATTCGGGACGAATTGGGGCGCATCGCTGAGTCGTATCGGAGCGATCTGGAGATCGCCAAGGCGAGGGAGCAGTCCGTTCGCGACAGCCTGGGGAAGACGATCACCCAGGCAAACGAGCTCAATCAAGCTCAAATCGTGTTGAGGGATCTTGAAGCCAATGCTCAGAGCTCGCGGGCTCTCGCCGACAATTTCCTGCAGCTTTATATGGTCTCGGTGCAACAGCAATCGTTCCCGATGACCGAGGCTCGGGTCATTACGCAGGCGACGCCGGCGTTGGGTAAGAGCTGGCCAAAAACTTGGATCGTGGCGGCGATTTGCATGTTCGGTGGCGGTCTCTTGGGCTTCGGCCTTGCGGCGCTGCGGGATTTGTCAGATCGCGTGTTTCGCACAACCAATCAGGTTGAAAACAGGCTGGGCGTTCCCTGCATTTCTATTGTCCCAAAGGTGGGGGGGAGTCCATCCGATCCCGCGGATCCGCGTTTTGGTGAATCGCTTTTGGGGTCCATCAATAAGTTGTTGTCGCGCGATCGCGCCGCTGGACCTGGATGGAAAGCCCCTCCTTCAGCAGGCCCTTCTGCGCCTCAATGGGAAATCACATCTCGCGGCAGCTTGATGGACGTGATCGTCAGCGAGCCGTTTTCGCGAGCCGCGGAGTCCATTCGCTCGATCCGAATGGCTGTCGAGCTCAGTTCGCTCGATAGTGCCACGCAAAAGGTCATCGGGCTAACGTCGACGCTGCCTCATGAGGGGAAGACGACGATAAGTTCTGCTCTGGCCGCGATGCTGGCCAAAAGTGGCGTGAAAACGCTGCTCGTCGACGGCGATTTGCGCAATCCGTCTCTTACAAAACTGCTTGCGCCTAGTGCGAAGGCTGGCCTTCTGGAGGTCATCCTGGGGTCGGCGCCGCTCGACGAAGCCATTTTATCGGATAAGGCCACAGGCCTGGATTTCCTTCCGACCGTTGTGGAAAGCAAGCTTGCTCACACCAGCGATATCCTGCTTTCAGAGGCCATGGAGCGGTTGTTCGAGTTGCTGCGGAAGCGTTACGATCGTATCGTACTCGATCTCTCGCCCGTCGCTCCCATCGTCGACGTTCGGGGTACCGGAAAGCTGGTCGACTCCTACGTTCTGGTGATCGAGTGGGCCAGCACGAAGGTCGATGTCGTCGAGCGGGCCATCGCCGAGATGCCGGTGTTTCAGCACAAGCTGATCGGGGTTGTGCTCAACAAGGTCGATATTAAGACCATGGCGAGATACGGAGCCGGCGAGGGAGACTACTACTACAATCGGCATTATCACCGTTACGGCTACACCTCGTAGTCCGTCGGCATATGCCTCGGCTTCGCCAGATCGTATTGCCCGCTTGGTTGCTATGTATCGGCGTGGGTAGTGCGATCTGGGGCGGCACCTTTCTGCCGATTTTTGCAAAGCGCCATGCAATCCAACAAGCGGCCGCGTCGATCGTTGACGGTCGCACGTTCGATACCGGCTATCTAGATCGATTGCTGATCGCTTCGCCTTCCGCTGACCGCTACTGCGAAGCATCAAAGCTCAATGCCGAAGTCATCGTCCGGCTGCGTCTCTACGAAGTCGCGGTTTCCACTGCCAGCAGAGAAGGGGTGTCGACTGGATTGGAGAGGCTTCAGCAGACCGTGACTGCGGCGCTCTCTTGTAATCCTGCGCTGTCATTCTTGTGGCTGCTTAGCTACTGGATGGAGGTCAATCAGAACGGCTTCAGTCCGCGGGCGGTCGATTTCCTTCGCATGTCGTACAATACTGGGCCATACGAAGGATGGATTGCTGTCAAAAGGAACAGCTTCGCCCTGGCCGTCTTTGACCGATTGCCACCGGAAGTCGCAAACCGCGTAAGGCAAGAGTTCGCGGCTCTTGTTCGCTCCAGTTTTTATGTGGAGGCGTATGCAAACCTTATGGGGGCAGGATGGACCAGGCGGGACGAACTCCTTGCGAGTCTCACCGAAGTGCCCGAACTGAAGCGGTACGAGTTTGCCAAATATTTACGCAGCAAGGGCAATTATCTCGAAATCCCCGGCCTGGAACCGTTCGCGCAGCGACCCTGGAAATAACGAGAGCGGATTTCAAAGTGCAGATGCCATAAGCCTGGCGCTGACGGTCGCACGCTTGACGTAAAGTCGTAAAGTAAAGTTGCTGAGCCGTTACCAAAGTTGTCTGGACGCGTCCTTCACGGTATCGAGATCGAACGCCTCGGCCAGGTTTGGGGCTGCCTTGATGAGGCGCTGTTGGACAAGCAACGACGCCGCAGACCTCATGTAGAACATGTCCAGCTCGAAGGGCCGAATGCCGGATGGCCTGAGAAGGGGCCGCTGTTCGTCTAAGACCTTGCTTGCAAGGCGTGGATTGATGTCCACGGCCTCAGCGAGTTCCGCGAGATCTTCGGATGTCTTTCGGTAGATCCGGTCCCAGCCGCGTCCCAACGCGAACAAGAACCTGCGCGGGACGTCGGGACGGGCACGCAGGGTTTCTTCGGTTGTGAAATAAACCGTGCCGGGGAGATGGAGGCCATACGAGGAGGGGCTTAATTGATCGAAGGCTTGCTTCGACTGGTCCAGTAATTCGGATTCCCTTCCGATCTCGCTAAGCAAGACATCGATTTGCCCTGCCTCGAGCGCCTGGACAGAGGCCGCGTTGGGCACCAGTTTTAAGCTCGACTTCGATAGATTGTTCTTCGCCAGCAGCGCGTCGAATACGATGGCGGCAGGCGTACCTCGATCATAGGCTATGGATTTGCCCATGATATCCGTTACAGACCGCATCATTGAATCGTGGCGTACATAGAGAACGATTGGGTTGCGACTGTAGGCCGATGCAAATGCGACGATTCTCTGCCCGTCGGCGCGCGCGCGCAGAAAGTCGAACACATCTGCAACGCCTATCGAACCTACAGGCCTGTTGCTCAGATCCGCCAACCGATCACGGTCGACGTCTGGCGTGAACTCGACGGCCAATCCCACTTCAGCAAAATACCTTTGCTTGAGCGCGGTAAATGCTCCTGCCTCGCTCATGCCCAAAGGCTGGCCTAAACAAAACTGCACTGGAAGGAGAGACTCTGCATGGGCCATGTCGGATCGCAGTAGAAATCCAAAGCACAAGGTCAACCAGGCCAAGGCCTGGACCACCGCTGAAGCCCTCTTTGGCACGGTACCTGCAGCCAATTGCTACGAGCCCAGTTCCCGGTACTCGAAGCGGAAATCGGTAATACCTGACGTGATCCCCAATGTCCGCTGAAGGGATGACAGACCATTCACCGTCATGAGAATACAATCCGCCGACTTAAAGTAGCAGACCTGAAGTTTGATCGTTTTGGGGCAGGAATTAACCGCCGTAACCATCTGATCGATAACTTGAGGGTTTGTGACTTGCGCGCGGGATATCGCGGAGATCCGGATACATGGCGTACCTTGAGCGCTTTTGTGGATCGGAATGTAGTTTCCGCTAGGCAGGGTGAAGGGGTTAGCAGGTGGGGCCGGCATTCCCCTGGTTCCACCGACAATTGGGGCCGTGGTCGGTGTCAAACTCGAGAGTTGCGCGTAGCTCGGCAGTGTCATCGATGTCAAAAAAGCGACAACTAGAAGGCGAGGGGCCAGCAGCCAGGACGGCCTTGTCAACATCGTTCGAATGTCCTTGCTGCACTATTCGGCCGGTCAAATTACGTGGTAGGTATATGGAAATCCACTTTTAGATGCAACGGGTGATGGGTAGGTTTGTCTGAATGCCCCAGCGTGAAGCTATTGTGTTTGGTGGGGCGGGCTTTATCGGCTCGCACCTCATCCAGGCTCTTGTCGATGCGAAGCACTACACAAGGGTCGTCAGCGTGGATATCGCCGAGCCGCGATTTGCGAGCCGAGTTGTCGAGTATGTGCATTTGGATGTGCGGCAGCAGGTCCCCGTCCAGCTCGCGACCCCGGGCGCGGAGATAGACATCTTCAACTTCGCGGCAGTCCACACGACCCCAGGGCATGAGGACTGGGAATATTTTGACACGAACGTGATGGGTGCCGTTCGCGTGTGCAATTTTGCACGGCAGATTGGCTGCAAGACCATCATCTTCACCAGTTCAATTTCGGTCTATGGACCGAATGAGACCGCCATCGACGAGAACTCCGAACCGGATCCTGTCAGTGCCTATGGGCGGTCCAAGCTCGCGGCGGAAGAAATACAAAAGCTTTGGCAAAGCGAAGACACCAGCAGGCGACTCACCATCGTGCGGCCTGCGGTGATCTACGGTCTGTCGGAGAAAGGCAACTTCACGCGACTGTCGCGGCTGTTGTCGCGGGGGATCTTCATCTACCCAGGGCGAACCGATACGATCAAATCGTGCGGGTACGTCAAGGACCTCGTCAAATCCATGCTCTACATGGCTGGCCGAAACGAGGGAACGCTCATCTATAATTTTTGTCACAAGGAGCGCTACTCCATCAGTGACATCTGCAAAGCGTTCTCCGAAGCGGCAGGGTATGGCATTCCGAGAATGAATTGCCCTGTTTGGCTCATGAACGCGGCGGCGCTCCCGTTCGAGATGCTCCAGTTCATCGGCCTTCGGACCGGCATCAACCGCGAACGATTAAAGAAACTTCGATTTTCCACCAATGTGGTTCCGCGGCAATTGATCGAGCGAAATTTTGAGTACGGGTTCGATCTCGTATCGTCACTGCGCGACTGGAAGCAGAGTTCTTCGGCAAAGGATTTCGACTGAGGCAGGTCATGCAAACTCGTGCCTCGGATCGGATGCTTGAACTGCAGCTAAGCCGTGGGGCTCCGCATCATTTCGACGCGGTCGCCACAACGTCCAACCGCTCCATTCCGGAGTTCCTGTTTCGCTCCTCGATCTCGATTCTCGTCTCCACGATTTTTATCTTCCCCCAATTCGGGATCAACTTCGGATCGTACTCGCTCAACTTCAGTCTCATCGCGATCTATCTGGTTCTCGTCCTGGGGCTCTTCTTCGGGGTGTTCCAGCTTAGTCTCCCCAGAATCCTGCTTTACTTCGCTGTCACGTTTTTCGGCGTGGTGAGCCTGCGCGCCAATGGCGGGCCGTCGGCCCCGTCATTTGTGCTCTTGGCCGTCATCTATTTTCCACTCGTGTTCGTTGCCAAGCCGCAGGCGAACCAGGATTGGCAACCGTTTGCGATCGCGAAGTTCTGCGACTATGCGGCGTTCGTCGCCGTGGTCGGATGTGTGCAATTCGTCGCTCAGATCGCGATCCATGGTGACTGGCTGTTCGCGTCGTACAAACTGATCCCCGAGCCAATCAAGGCGAGTGGGGTTTACAACACCGTCATCGAAGCAGCGGGAGGGCTCAAGAAATCCAACGGCTTCTTTTTGCGCGAGCCGTCCTTCATGTCGATGCTGTGTGCCATCGCACTCCTGCTCGAGTACTTTCACTACAGGAGGCCGATACGTCTCGCGATGCTCGCCGGAGGGATGTTGGTCTCGCTGTCGGGGACGGGCATCATTATCTTGCTGTTCGGGCTGTTTTTCCCGGTGCGCTTGAATTCGCTCGTGCGTGCAGTTGGTCTGGGAGCGGCCTTTACCGTGGTTTATTTGATTCTCAGCGAAGTGCTTGACCTGTCCGTCTTTACGAACCGCGTGGCCGAATTCCAAACACCGGGGACAAGCGCCTACGCACGCTTCGTCGCGCCGTATCTGCTGCTGTCCCGGGATTTCGATTACCCTCCTTGGGCAGCTTTGCTCGGGCATGGCCCCGGTTCGATTAGCGCGGCTGCGCTCACGTTTGCGTCGCCCGGGGGAAGCCATGATCCGACGTGGGCGAAATCCATGTACGAGTATGGCCTACTGGGCGCTTTCGCTATTTTGAGTCTCTTGGTCGTTTCCTTGTGGCGCAGCTGGCCCTCCGCCGAATTCAAAATTGCCATGCTTTACGCTTGGCTTGCGTCGGGCGGGCAGTTGCTCTCACCCGACTTTATGGCCCTGCTGTTCGTTGTCGTATCGCTTTGGCCGAAGACCAATGATCCGTGGCCCCGAGCTGATTTTCCGGACGGAGTTGGCGCTCAATTGGCGTCGTCCAAATAGACCGTCGCGATCGAGCAGGTCAGTGCCTTGGCAAGGCTGTCGAGCGGCGAGTCGCACTGGACCGGCACTGGAAGGCTGGGCTGATCGGTCGTCAAGATGCTCGCCTGAAGGGCATAGGATCCTCCCGGTATCGATCTTGGGATGTGCAGTTGTCGTTCGGATGCTTCGTCGAGAGACGTCGTATCGAGCGGGAATGCGGTTTTGCCCAGCTCCCGACTTGTCTTGAGGTCGCGGAGCGATAGGACGAGCTTCCTCCCCGCGTTCAACCATGACGCTGGAAGTTTGAGATGCGTGTCGACGGCGATAGTCGTTGTGTCCGAACGCGGGATCGGATTCGTGCGCGAACCGGTTGACTTGACGTTTAAAGTCTTTGATCCCAGGACGGGCTTGGGCAGGTCATTCAGCTCCGACTTGTAACCAAACTCGGCCGGGGGCGGGGTGAACTTGCTGTTCCCGCAGTCATTCTTGCCGGAGGCGTCACTCGTGAACTGGCAAACGTGTAGGTAGTCGATCCTGAATGCCTGCGGAAACTGGCTCTGATCCACGCCATGTCGCCCGGCCCATTGCCCGCCCACGGCAAAGTTCAAGAGCACGTGGGCTGGAGCGCCAAACGAGCCGTCCTTTTTCAGCCACTGATAGGGTCTCGTATACAACCTCTTCCCATCCATGAAGACCGAGATCTTTTCAGGCGTCCAAACAAGTCCGAAGACGTGCCAGTCCTCGTTCAAGGGGGTTGAGTTTATGTAGGACATCCATCGTGCATCGTATTTCGGATCTCGGTAGTCATAAGTGACCGGTGGCGATTTCGGCACGGCCGAAGCTGCCGAATGCACCATCGTGTCGAGGTCCTCTTTGCCATTCACGACATATTCGAAGATGTCGATCTCCGGCGGCCACGCCAATCGTCCGTTTTCATCGTAGTCGGGGTTCAGCCAAAAGGCAGGCCAAATGCCGCGCCCCTTTGGGAAGAACACCTTGGCTTCGAAATAACCATAATAGAACGTCTGCCTCGACCGGATCATCCCCGACTCGAAAGCGTTCGGTCCGACTTCTTTTGCAACCAGCTGCAGTTCGCCGTTCCGTACGACGTGATTTTGATTGTCCTTGTAACGTTGAATCTCGTCGTTCAGATGGTCAAGCGTCTCGCCGCTATAGATGTAGCGGGTCGCCCACTTTGCGCGATTGAGCTCCGAGCCGTCGAACTCGTCATTGAAGATTAGTTTCCAGCCACCCGCATGAGCGGGCGCGGCTAGGCAAGCGACAAGATTTGCTGCCCAAAAGGCCACGATACGAACGACATTGCGCTTCAAGACAGTGGCTCCTCAATCGGCTTGCGACGCAATCGTGCGTTGAACCAACTGTCCAAGCGGTCGAGCGTTTGGCGCGAGCGCAGGATTGGGCGCTCGATCGTCCACCAGGAAAAAACAGCAATTGCCGCTGCGATCGGAAGCGAAATCAAGATATTCCAGTACCACTCGCGAAGGTTCGGAAGCGCGGCGACGACAGCTTGTTGTATTGGGAATCCGTAGAGATATAAACCATAGGAGTAATCTCCACTCAGCAAGATACGCTGTCGCGGCGGATTGAGTAGTCCAAGGTAGACGGTGAAATAAGCTGCCGGAAGGGCCGAAAAGCGGATGCCGTTCGGGATAAGGATGGACGCCAGCGATACAGCAGCGCAAAGCAACGCCAGCCAGCCCGACCAGACGATCCGCTCTCTGTACCGATAGAGCAAAAGGCCGGCGCTGAACATCATGACGGTCGTCACGCCGCCCGCTCCCCTGTAGTTTAAGTTCGGACGGAAGATCGTGTTGCCGACTTGAAACAAGTAGAACGCCACGATGAAGATCAGCAGCCAGTGTTTGTTGCGATAAATGCCGAATATGGCCAGAAACCACAGCAAGATGTAGCAGGCGAGCTCGTAGGGAACAGTCCACAGCTGGCCGTTCACCAGCGGGAGCGGGTTCTTGTCGAAAACGTGGGGAAGCAAATATTGAATGTGGCCGACGACGTTCAGAAAGTAGTGGTGGAAGAGAGGATCTCGAAAATAGTCGCTCAGGCTGAGCGAAGTGAATATCGGACCAAGCAAAAGGGCCGACACGAGAACCTCAACCGACAGTGCGGGCATGATGCGAAAGACCCGCAGCCCCAGGAATTTAAACAGGCTGTCCGTTCGCTCGAGACTTCCGGCGACCAGAAATCCGCTCAAGGAGAAGAACATGGGCACAATCAACGAGGAGACCCAACCGACCACACTGCTCGTCCAGGTCGTTGTCTGATCGTAGCCATACGCAATCAGGCTGCTATGTGTTGCGATGACCCCTACGGAGAGGATCAACCTCAAGTAGTCGAAGCCAGCAGGCCTTCCGTCCGTATCCTGAAGTCGCGCGGCCAGAGATGGCGCGGTCGTTGCGTGAGCCGAGAGCACGAAAATCTATCCTTGAGGTGGACACTGGCTGGACAATGTACTTAAAAGGCGGAAGGAAGTCTTGGCCTAAAATACCGCGACAAAATGGTCACCGATCGTGCAGTGCTGACGATCAAAATCGATCTTTTGGATTGCTCGCCTAGCCGGATAAACTTGGTTGAATTGTGGTCTCCAGCCAGCGATGGGGGTGTAATTGGCAAGCGAAGCTATCTTGATCACCGGGGGGGACGAGAATTTCTTTCCCTACGTTGAACGTGCTCTGAAGAGCATTCAGGCGCTTTCAAGTATCGGTGAGCTGGATATCGGAATCATCGATCATGGCTTCTCGCCCGAGCAGGCGACAAAATTGCGATCCCTCGGCTATCGCGTCGTCGTACCGGAATGGACGTTGAATGTTCCGGCGGCATTGCGCAATCCGAAGCAATTGGGGCTAGTCGCGAGAACTGCGCTACGCGATTATTTCCCCGGTTATCGGCTCTATCTGTGGTTTGACGGGGACGCTTGGGCTCAGACGGCCGAATTTTTGTCGGCGTATCTGGAAGGAGCTCGATCCAGGGGTACAGCCGTAGCACCAGAAAATGGCGCGGGATATGGCCCGACATTGGCGGAGCGAAGGTGGTGGGTGGGCAACATGGTGGCTGCCTACGGGCCTGTCAAAGGGCTTCGGCTTGGACTTGCCACCTCTGTGAATATCGGTGTTGTCGCCTTGAGCGACGTCTCCCCACAATGGGCCGCTTGGATCAAGCGATATCAGCAGGCGATTGATCGCACCGGCAAACTGAACCTCGATCAGCACGCTTTCCAGGCTGCGTTGCGGCTCGACACATCAGGGGCGGCGCTTGTGTCGCCGCGTTTCAACTGGATCTGCACGCTGAGTTCGCCGGCATGGGATCGCTCGCGCAAGATGCTGTGCGATCCCGGAAGTCCTCACGAGCCTATTTCAATTGTTCATTTGGCGGGACCGAACAAGCTGCGAAAATACACGCTGCCGGTCGTTGGATCGGGCAGCCAGACCGTCACGGCTTCGTTGATACCGAACGAGCTCGCCCTGTTGTGAAAGGCTTAACCGGCCTTGGCATGGAGCGCTCGAAGAGCCCGTCGTAACGCCCGGTCCGGTCGCAGTGTGGCGGCTGCTGTCAGATACGAAAGAGACCTGACACGGTCCCCATAGATGGATGCGGTCGTATGAGCGCGCATCATCAATTCCCATGTCATGTCTCTGCGCCATAACAAACGCTGCATAAATTGCCCTCGAGTATAGGTTTCCTCGAATTGCTCGAAGCTGAGCGGCGGATGGCCATCTCGTTCCCGATAGAAATTGCAGAATATAAATCGAAGCATCGTATACATCCGAACAGCGCTTCTGCTCGAAATCGAGTTCGGGTGCACCCGATAGTGCGTCAAAATTTCAGGTTGTATGAGTATGCTTCTGCCAAGGCGGAGCATGCGAGCGAAGAGATCGCTGTCCTCGCAGGGCTCGTAGTTACGTCGGTAGCCGCCCAGGCCCAGGGCGACGTCTCGGCGGAAGGTCATCGTGGGATGGGTGAAGGCCAATGGTTCTCGGCGCGCAATGAGTTCCTTGAGCTCTCGCTCAGTCCGAGGCAAGGGAGAGCGAGTGGCTCTGTATATGCCAGCACTGTCGACGATGCCATAATAGGAACCGACGGCGGCCACTTTCGGGTTCTCGGCAATGAAGGCGAGCTGTCTGCTAAGGCGTGCGGGAACCATCAAATCATCGGAATCGATGCGAGCGATCCAAGCGCCTTGAGCGATATTCAATCCGACATTGAGGGTTTCGCTGATACCGGAATTGTCCTTGCGAAAAATCCGCACTCGCCTGTCGCGCGCGGCAAATGATGCGAGTATGTCGGCCGACGCGTCGGTCGAACCATCGTCGACGGCGAGGAGTTCGAAGTCCTCAAAAGTCTGTGCCAGAACACTCTCGACGGAGGCCGCCAAATACGCCTCGGCGTTGTACACTGGCATGATTACGGAAACCGAGGGAGACTGGAGAGTCACGCGTTATCCCAATTCAGCTGATTGAACCCGTTGATGCAGCAATCGTTCGCTCGGAAGTCAAGGATACTGCGAGTCCACATGCGCCTCGGCAAGCACTTGGCCGGCTTCGGATTTGAAGATCGCCGTCCAGCGGTACATGCCTGGATTGCAGGGTCCCATCGTCACAGCCGCGCCGGCGGGAATTCGTCCATCAGCGGGTAAATCGACTTCTTGTCCACCGCGAGGCAACTTTCCATCTTGGGTGAGGATCAGCATCACCCGCTTGGCGTGTTTGGGATAATTATGGATCGTCATTTCCGGGCTGCCGGAAATGCTCCGACATGAAGTCACGCCTTTCCAGGAAAATTGAAAAGATATGTCGTCCGCGCGTGCGGGTGTTGCGAAGAGAAAAACGGAAAAAAGAAGCAGCCGAGCGCGTGTGAGCATCTCTGTCATCCTGTCATCACATAATCCAGTGCGATCAGACTGAAAATCTTGTCCAGTCGAAGAAGGATCGCGATTGGTAAGTTCCGATTTCAGGAACTTTCTTAGGCAACTATTAACCCCGTTCGTTAAGGATGTGTAAGCAGTCATTTTAGCTTTTTTCCAGGGAGCGGCGTCCAGTTGAGACCGTTGTGCTCACTTATCGTCCTCTTGTTGCTCGCCGGATGTGCATCCGGACAGGATGGCTTTGGGCGTCGCAGCGCTTCGCCTGGCGTTCGGGCCGTTGCCTGGGACGGCCTCGGACCGGATCCTGAGCGGCCGTTGCACAAGGCCAGAAAGGACATCGACACGGCCGCATCCGCCCTTGCCGGTCGAGAGCAGCAGCGACAGCGCAAGCTGGCGACGCTGCAGCCATATTCGGCGGCTTGGTGGGCTGTTTACGATGAGATCGAAGCGGATCGGGACGCATCTCTGACAAAAAGGCTCGCCATTTGCGCGGGTTGTGGCGCGGAACTGCCCCCTGACGAGACGACGGCATCGGTACGCTGACTTGGGGCACTCTCGCTTCTGTTTTGATGCTCAAGCTTAATCGCTCAAAGATCGCGATTGCCTCCTGAACAATCGAGACAGGCGAGAGACGGGCGTTTATACGATGCCAAGCTAGACATTAAAGGTGTGCGATCCAATTTCAATGAGGAAACCGAGTTCAGCCGTATCGAACGTTCAGTGGGCGGCGACCTCCCAAATCGGCCGCGTTGGTATTCAACTCGTCAGTTTGGTCATTCTCGCTCGACTTCTTCCGGCGTCCGATTTCGGGTTGCTCGCGATGGCGAATATCGTCACGAATTTCGCGATGATTATCCGCGATATGGGAACGGGCGCAGCGGTTATCCAAAGGACGACCCTTTCCGAGGAACTCCTCGATACCGTCTTTTGGTCCAATGCGGCGTTCGGCGTTATCGCGGGCGCTCTGGTGGCGTTGGGCTCGCCGCTGATCGCGTGGGTTTTTCGGGAGCCGGCTCTCGGCTCGATCCTGTTGTTGCTCTCGGTTGCCTTTCCGATAGGCGCTCTCGGCACTACGCAATTATCGCTTCTGGAACGTGGGGGCTTCTTCCGCACCATTGCCGCCGTCGAAATCGGCTCCGCGCTCGTCGGAGCCGCCGTGGGAATTTCCGCAGCCTGGCATGGTGTGGGCATTCTCAGCCTGATTGCGCAAACGCTGGTTACAACGATCCTGTCGGGGTGCTGCTACTGGATGTTGTCGCGCTGGCGGCCGACCTTGCGATGGAGCAAGAGCGAGTTCGCAGGCCTTCTGCACTTCAGCGGAAATTTGGTCTCCTTCAACATCATCAACTATTTCTCGCGGAACGCGGACGCCATGATCATCGGGCGCGTGCTTGGCCCCCTCGAGCTCGGACTGTACAACATGGCCTATCGGATCATGTTGTTTCCGCTGCAGAACCTCACCTCGGTGGTGAATCGTGCATTTTTCCCGATCTTCAGCGGCAAGCAGGAGGACAAGGCGGCGATTGGCCGGAACTACCTGAAGCTCCTCCGGCTGATCAATCTGCTTACTGCGCCGTTGATGCTCGGCATCTGGGCGGTGAGGGACCCATTCGTTTTGGTGATTCTGGGGCCGAGCTGGAAAGATGCCGCCGGCATTGTCGCATGGCTTGCGCCCACCGGGTACCTGCAATCGCTTGCGTCGACGTCAGGTGCGATCTTGATGGCGCTCGGGAAGACGAAATTGCTTCGGAATCTCGGCGTCGTTTGCGCATTCTTGTACCTGTCGTCATTCGTCATCGGTGCGCGATATGGCGCAGTCGGCGTTGCTCAAGCATACTTCTTTGCCAACATCCTTGCGGCTGCAATCAACCTCGGCGCGACGCTCCTCAGAGTCAAATTGACGCTGGTCGACCTCGTCCGCAGCCTCGCGCGTCCCTTCCTGAGCGCCTTCATCATGGCTGCGGTGCTCATCGTCGCGCAGAATATGGGGCTTTCGCAGGTGGCGCCAATTCCCTTGCTCGCCATTCTCGTCCCTGCTGGCTCAATCGTCTACGCGCTGCTCATTGCCGTTTTGGCCCGCCATGACGTCCGCGAGCTTGTGATGCTGCTCGCGCGCAAGTAGACCGCCAAAAGCGTCTTGAACGTTCATGCTGCGCGGCTATTGAGCGGGGCGGCACGGTCTTGCCTGACCGGTGGCGCAAATGTTTGGCTGCTCTTCGTGCTCATCTCGGCGAGACGCACGGACCCAATGACCTTCGAGCCGACCACCAGAAATGATCAGCAAGGCCGCTATTTGTTGATCGGAAACGCCATTCGTCCGATGACGGTTGCGATCCCCCGGGGCCACATCCCGAGCCGAGAGAACTCCCGCAAATCTGTGAGAGTCGGCTTGATGCCGTAATAGGCGGAAAAAAGCTGGAGCATGAGCAGTTGCTGCGCCTTGCGGTCGTCCGGGAAGTGCTTGGATGACACCGCCTTGTAGGCGCTTCTCACCCGATCGAATTTTGAGGAAATGCGATTCAGCGACGGCGTCATGTCGCGCAAATAGAGCGGCATGTCCAACAAACGTGCCGTTCCGAACTTCTTCGTGATCCGTAAAAACAGTTCGAGGTCCTGCCAGGCGGGGAGACTTTCGTCGAAAAGCCCGGCTTCGCAAAAGACATGCTTGGGAGCGAAAATCTGGTTGCCGATGTGGTTGGAGTAGGCAAGATCCGGAAATTCAACCGTTCCCCGTTTCGTTGACACGCCCGTCACGATTCCGTCGCTTGCGAAGGTATCCTGCGTGAAGATGCAGGAAGTCTTCAACTGGTATTTCGAGCAGATCGTCCAGAAATCGAACAGCGCACTCAGGCGATCGGGTGTAAACTCGTCGTCATCATCCAGCCCGGTGACGTACTCGCCGGTCGCGTGTTGGATCGCTCGATTTCTGGATGCGGGAGCCCCCCGCGGGCGCTCGTTTCGCAGGAACTGGATTCTGGAATCCTTCCTCGCTGCATCCTCGAGGAATGCGGCCGTGCCATCTGTAGAGCCATCGTCGACGACCAATAGTTCGAGGTCCTGGTAGCTTTGCCGCATGACCGAATCCACGCAGGCAACAAGAAGCGCCAGGCGGTTATGCGTGGGGACGTAAACTGAAATCTTCAACGGTTTGCTGCCTATATGTCTCGGCGTCGTCGGTCGGGAACTATTACAGGCTATTCGATCGATTGAGCAACGTCATTGTATGACCCAACAATGCAAATTTGCCTCAAACCGTCGAGCAAAGCGGCTCGGAACAGGTGAGCCAGATAGGACCGGATTGCCTGAAAAACGGCCTTTACCTCCCGAGCAATCGCTCTGACGAACGAACACACAATTCGAGGACGGTCGACGGAGCCTGCGGCAACCGATGAGACACTCCTGGATTGCGTTTCCTCACTGAACGCGGTCGTATATTTCTTCCAGTTTTTGCGCACAGCGACGCAGGTCGAAATTGTCCACGACGAAACGTCTCGCTTCGAGAGCCATTTTTGCTGTTGCTTCGTCCTCATCTAGGACTTTTGATAAGCGATCCGCGAGCATCTTGATGTCCTTTTCAAGAAACCTGTAGCCGGTGCAGCCGTCGCGAATTCCTTCCAGTGCTCCCCCAAGCGCAGAGGTCACCACAGGCACCCCACAAGCTTGCGCTTCCAGAAGCACGAGACCGAACCCTTCGGCATCTCCGTTTTCGGCGACAACGCTGGGAAGGCAGAATACCCGCGCCGCGTGGAGTTCCGTAAGAATCTCGCGCTGTCCAAGCGCCCCACGAAAAACGGCGTTGATGCCGTGCTGGCGTGCGGATGCCTCCAATGTCTTTCGGAGCGGGCCGTCGCCGACCACGATCAAGCGAGCTGTCGGATGCAATTTTTGCACCTCGGACATCGCTTCCAGGAGATATTGGCAACCCTTCTTTTCCACCAGCCGGCCGACGAAGAGTATATTTTTCGGACGCTCGACGATCGGGGTTGAGCCTGGTCGGAATTTCTCGACATCAATTCCGATGTAGTTCAGCAGGATCTTGTCCGCAGGTATGCCGATCTCGACGGCTCTTTGTCGAATGGCATGCGACACCGCCAGGAAGCTGACAGATGGCCGCCTTGCAAGCGCTAGAAGTCGGCGCGGATAGAACCTCATTCGGAAGCCTGCGCGACCGGATTCCCACCAATCGCGGGAAATCTGAACATCATACCCATGCAGCGTGATCAGCAGCGGCACGCCGAGCGAGTTGGCGACTGGCCAGGCATCGAGCGAGTCCGGTCCAAAGTGCGCGTGGACCAGCCGAGGGTTCTCCGCACGCAGCGCTGCGACGGCTTGCGATGGAAGATGCCCGTTCGCTTTGAAGGCTTTCCAGGTGATGCGGCCAAGACGTGATTGGCCGGGATCCAGCAATTGAGACTTCAATTCGGAGAGCGGCAGCTGGTCCTTCAGCAGACGCTTGCCCACCAGAACGGCGCGCCATTTGGACTTGGACAGCGCGGTGGCTTGTTCCTTGATGAAGGTCTCCGAGATCGGCAGTAGATCGTTCCGATAGACGAGCACGGTTCTGGGAGCGGATTGAACGTTGCCCTCGGCGCTCATCTGAACTGCTCCTCGCATCGGATTCTCAACTTGCCCTACATTGAGAAATATCTATTCGACCAATTTGGCAGGATAATGCTGTGGGGATCGATTCGCATTTGACGGTTGTCGCGAAGGTAAGAGCGGGCTTCGCTTGCGTGTCGATGCGCGCCAAATGCCGCGACCAGGCACGCGCGCTGAGACTACAAATTCGGTGTTCCTTTGTTCCGATGACGACCCTGCCATGGCGCCCCACCGTCATTTCAGGGCCTCTGGGAGGGGGGCCAATCTCCGATTGTATTTCGGTGACGACAATCGGTACTCGATGCGGCATCGACTGCTTGCGCCTTGGATTGTCGCTGAAGTTGATTTTGGGGGGCGATGACGAACCCGCCTGTCTGCGCCTGCAAATCCACGCGCACGAGCCGTTCACGATTTCGTGATATTTGTGCCTCGGACATCGACGATTGGTTAAACTGATCAGCACTTATCGCAAACCAAAGGAATTTCGGTGACGGAGGGCCCAAGCTGGCTCCGCTTCTGGAGCGGGACTCGGATCGCGAAGATAAACTTCACGCTGATCCTGCTTTTGGCGATTGTGGGGCTCCAGCCGGTCTTCCTGCTAGGCGAGACGAAACTCGCGCCCGGCACGTCCAGCGAGGGTGGCGGCGACGCCCTTCGCCAAATCCTCTATGTTGCATTCTTTGCCTCGGTTCTCCTGAACAGCTTTGCGCGTCAGGGAGCGCATTGCATGCGGCAGGTGCCGATCGGCGTCGCCATCGTGCTGGTCTGGTGCGCTGTCAGCATCATTTGGGCCATCGAGCCGGACATTGCCCTGCGACGCGTTGTCTTTACGGCGGTGGTTACCCTGTCTCTGCTGCTCACCGTTCGCGCGCTTCCCTATGACGACGTTGTGGGCATTGTTTCGACCGTATTCGCGGCTGTCGTGGTCGCGGATTGGTTGGTCGTGGGGGTGTTCCCCGATGCCGTTCACCAAAGCGGGAATCTCGTGCAAGACCCCAATCTTGCGGGGAGCTGGCGCGGCATCCACGACAACAAAAACGAGGCTGGCGCGGTTTGCGCCATCGCCTGCCTTTTCTTTCTGCATTTGACTGTGAAATATCGATCGTTCATCTCCGGTCCCGCGTTGATCGTTCTGTCCCTCGCGTTCCTGTACATGACGTCATCGAAAACGTCCTTTGGGTTTCTTTTCCTGGCTGCCCTGATTGGTCTGATGTCCAACCTTTGCCTGTCTCGCCCGGTTCTGCGCGCCGTGTTTCTCGTCGGACTGGTGTTGGTACCTCTCTCGGCTGTGGCTCTCGATCGAGTTCCGAACGATCTCATTCAGAGCGTATTCGACGATCCTGCGGGCCTCACGGGACGCGTGCAGATTTGGCCGGTGGTCATCAACTATCTACGGGATCACCCCTGGCTCGGGGCGGGCTACGGTTCGTTCTGGTCAATTGGCTCCGGCAGTCCGATCCTGGATTACACATCGAGCTGGGTGACGACGATCAACCATGCCCACAACGGATATCTGAATCTGGCCCTACAGATCGGAGTGCCGGGAGCGATCGTTGCGATCCTCGCGCTCGTTGTTCTCCCGTTGCATTCTCTGTTTTCCAGGTCGTTTACGCCCGATGCGTCACGGTGGTTGATCTGCGCGGTTCTTTCGTTTTGCTGGTTGCGTGACCTGCTGGAAAGTTCGCTCTTGAATCGCGACAACGCCGCCTGGGTCGTGATGGTCATTATGTATGCACTTCTCGCAGGCGCGGTCGATCGCGCACCGGCCGCCGCGGCGGAAAATCTGATCGACGAACCTCAAGACAAAGGCCTGCGCCCGGATCTGGCGATCGGGCGATAAGCCTCTCAACGATTTCCTTAGCACTTGGCGTCGCGCGCGTTTGCCGGCGAAGCCCGCCCAAGTGCCAATTTGCATGAGTGAGGATATGCGCCGATCTGAAACTGCGGTCGTCATGGGCGGAATGCTTGTCCAGCAAGTCACCGCGTTCCTGGCGAGCGTCTGCATCGCCCGCTATTTGGGGGCTCGCGGCTTTGGCGAAGTCGCCATCATGAAAAATCTGTCGACGTTCGTTCTGATCCTCGCGCCCCTTGGGCTCGACCTGGCGCTCTTGAAGCACAGCACCTTCTATCCGCCGGGCTCGCGCGAGTTCAACGGTCTATGGACTTGCTCGCGCGTCTTGGTTCTCGCCCTGAACCTGGTCCTGCTGCTGCTGACGGCCGCTGCAGTGGGGCCCCTCCTTCAGAGGGTGTATGCGGATATCGGTGACCTCTCGTATCTTTGCGTCGTCGCGTTGCTGGGCTTGATATTCGCGGCGGACGTTCAGATCTCGGGAGCCATTTATCGCGTCCTCGGGCGGATCAACGCCTACTCGGTCGCGGTGAACTATTGTCAGAGCTTGCTGCGGTTGGCACTCACGGTGCTCGTGCTGAGTTGCGGTGGAGGAGTTGCCGCGGTCATATGGGTGAATTCGATTGCCTATGTGAGCTCGTTCGTCGCTCTCTCATATCTCGATCATAGAAGCAGCCAAACCAGCTTGGTGGTGTCGGCACAGGGAGCACGCCTGTCGCTCGCGGTCCTCAGCGAGTCGCTCTGGATGGCGGTCTCTCTGCTCATATACCAGGCCATGCGCTTCATGGATGTCCTGGTGCTCGGTGCACTCACTAATACGCAGGTCACGGGGCAGTACAATGCGATCAGCGGCATAGCGCAGATCATACAAATTTATCCGATGGCGGCGTCCCAGATGATGGGGCCGCGCATCGCGGAGTTCTATCGCCAGGGCAATCGGAATGAGATCATCTCGGAGCTTAAGCTTTATCTTCACCGTGCGAGGCTGCTCGGGGGCTATATGTTCGCGGGGGTCGCGATCTTTGGAACGCAGTTGGACCTCGTGTTCGGGAGGGGATTTCAATTCTCCTGGCAACTGGCGATGCTGCTCGCAACAGGCTGGTACGCTAGTGCGATCCTGTCTCCCTTCGGCTACGTGCTTTCAATGACGGGCCGGCACAAGTCTGAAGTCGCAATTCTCGGCCTGGGAGTTGGATGCCTGCTTCTGTCCCTCTTTCTTTTCATACCTTATTTGGCAGATGTCGGTGCGGCCTTGTCCGTTTTGCTTGCCTTCTTGGTCGTCAATCTCGTGCGATGTGCCTATGTGGTGCGCATCGTGAAGGAAAATCCGCTCTCCTGGCGCGATCTCTCGATTCCGATTCTCTTTCTGTTGGGAGCCTTTGCGTCCCAGGAGATCGGCGGAATGTTGCTCGATCGATCGCTGGTCTCCTTGGTGGCGGAATGTGCGCTCTATTCGTGTCTCTCCGCGGTGACATATTTCTTCTTGTCCCTAAGCGCCTCCGATAGATCTCGTGTCTACGATCGTGTGACTGCCTATGCGAGAGTGAGATGATGCGAACCGTTGCGATTGTCGCGCCTCATTTCCCCGAATACGCCTTGCAATACGCGGCCGCCCTTTCCAGGAGCTGCAAGGTGATCGTGTGCGTCGACAGAGGTCAGCTGAATGCGGAGTATGAGGGTAGAGAGACGCCGGCGTTGTCGTCTTCGGGGGAAATGATCACTTCCAACTTCAAGACGCCCGGCGACCTCCTGCGTCTGGTGTGGATCATCTTCAGGGCGAAGCCGGATGTGCTTCACCTTCAGGAAGCGGTCGGTCCACGGAGAAGGTTTTTCAACGCCGTGCTTGCAGCGGTCGTTAAGCCGTTTGGCAAGATCGCGCTTACGGTCCACGACCCTGCTCCGCATCCCGGACGCGACGGAAATGAGGGGCGTCGCGCACAATTTCTCCGGGACTACGTGCGGAGGACCTCGGATTTCGTGATTGTTCACGGGCAGTATTGTCTCGATCAATACATGGCGGTCGATCCGCCGGCGCGCCAGAAAGTCATTCTGAGTGCGCATGGGGGAATACTTTCGCCATCCATCGAGGGGCGTCCCTTGGACGATCCTTTGCGGATGTATCTGTTTGGCCGAATGGAGAGCTACAAAGGCATCGAGATACTTTGCCAAGCGGTCGAAATTCTGCACCAACAGGCGGTTCCGTTCCGCCTGACGATCGCCGGCAAGGGACCCGAGCTCGATCGTCTGCAGAGCCGCTTTAGCAAATTGCCTGAAGTTCGCGTTTTTAACGGGTTCGCGCCTCCGGTCGACGTCATCAACTCATTGCAAGCGTCTCATTGCGTGGTGATGCCGTATACGAGCGCCACGCAGAGCGGGATTGCGGCCGCAGCATTTGCGAACCACCGCTTCGTCATCGCCAGCCGTATCGGGGGGTTGGTGGACGTCGTGACGAACATGACAAATGGTTTGTTGGTCGAGCCCGGGGACGTCCCCAGCCTGGTTAACGCAATCAAACGGGTCGCAGCAGATCCTGGGCTACGTGCGTCCCTCATGGCCGCCGCGAAACACAGCGCGACCACTGATTTGAGTTGGGAGCGAATTGCTTCTGACGTGGCGACGAAGTTCTTTGATCCTCCATCGGCCGGTGGTGAGCTTGGTTAATGTCCGGCTCCTGCCGGTAACCTGACCTTGACATCAGCTGGGGCGAGTTGCCAGACATTCACGATATCTCAGGACCGGATCGGGAGTTGGGGCGGACTCCTCGGTCTCGTTGCGCTGGTGGATAGGCGCCACAGCAATTCGAAGTCTGCGGATTCGCTACGCGGTTCGGTGGTTGCATTTGCGTAGCCAGGCGGCGAAACAGGCTTAAATTGCGCCGAATCCTTCCGGCTTCCCGCCATTTTCTCTTTGTATTACTGCTGCGCCGGGACGTCCTTGCGCGGATGTGATCCGTGGCGTGGGTTTACCAGGTCCGGTTACGCTCTTGAGTTTTAGAGCTTGCGGGCCGGGAGGGGACCTGCAACGGATACGAGCCATGCCGCGTCGCGATGACAAAGGCCTTTTGTTCTGGTGCATTGCAGCATAAACTGAATTATTAGAGCGCTCCGAGGCTGACCGACATGGATATGGGAACCGTCGATCGTTCAATCGAGCGGAATGCTATTGCCATACTGTGGGCGATTTGGCGGCAAAGAGTTGCGTTTATCGTGACCGCGTCGACGCTTTTTTTTGCGACGTTTGTCACATTCCTGCTGATGGAGCCGGTTTACGAGGGATCGACGCTGCTTATCGTCGGCCAGACAAATCTTCATCAGCCAGCCGATGGAACACAACGGGGAGCCGAGTTCAACGCATCGCTGGCCCGTATCGCTCAGAGCGACGAAGTAATCCGGCGTGCGGCCGAAAAGGTCGGTATCGAGCGGATCGTCGCCAATCCGGAGAGCGCCCCGACTTCCCTGCTCCTGACGATTCGCTCCCGCCTGGGATTGGGGGCCGCCGCGAAAACAGACGCCGCCCCGTCCGAATATTGGCTGCCGAGACTCATGAAGCAGATCAGTGTCAGGGCAGAGCCGAACTCCGATATTATCCGGATCGCCGTCAAGCACCGCGATGCAGACGTGGCCGCTCAACTCGCCAATGCGATCGCCCAGGCCTTTGTCGATAGGCAGATCGATATCTTCAGTCGCCCCGGCGCTGCCGAGTTTTTCCTGCGCCAGAAAGAGCGCTTCGAGGACGATTTTCAGAAGGCCTCGGAGCGTTTTGACCAATTCGCCAGAAGCACGCAGACCTATTCTGCGGATGATCAGCGCGAACTGCTTCTGAAACGGTTGAACGACCTTTCGTTGTCGCTCGCCCATACCCGGTCGTCCATCTCGGAAAAGACCGCTCAGAGGCAGGCGCTTGCCAATCAGCTTCGTAGCCTGGCTCCGGTGGCCAGGTCGCCCTATGTATCTTCCCTAGTGGACAGTCTGAGTGGAGAGCGAACCGCGCCCGCATCGCCGCAGTCGAAGACCGTCGAGGAACGCACCGGCGATCCTCCTTTGTTGCTCGTGAAAGTCTACCAGGACTCCATGGTTGAGCTTTTCAAGATCAACGCGGATGTCGCCGGTGCCGAGAGTCTGCTGAAGCAGCAGACGGCGGAGATATCGAAGATAACGGACGATCTGAACCGCCTCTCGCTCAACGAGAAAGATTTTGCAACGCTCAAGCGCGCGGTCACTCAGGCCGCCGCGAACTCCGATCTCTATTCACGTCGTATGATCGAGGAGCAAATCGCCGCTGAGTCCAGCGCGGCAAAGTTCTCCTCCGTGAAGGTTCTCCAGAGCGCCAGCGTGCCTTTTCGCCCGGTCTTTCCGAACTATTGGCTCGTCTTCGTGCTAGCCGTGGTCTTCGGGGCGTTGGGCGGCATTGCGAGTGCCCTGGTCTTCTCCCGAATCGAGGGTGGACATTGGGGGATGGAGCAAACTCCCGAGACGGACTCTTTCGATCTGGAACAGTCCTATCGTCCTGACTATGGCACGCACGATTACGCTCGACGGTCTGATCGCCTGTACGACCAACGCGGCGTCTAGGATCCAGTTTCGTAGAAGGTAAGAGCTCAACGGCATGCAGTCACAACAGAACATTCTAGTTGTCATTCCGACGCTGAACGAATCCGCCCACATCTCTCCCTTGCTCAATCGTCTCTTGAACAACTTGCCGGAAGGCCGCGTTCAGATTGTCGTCGCAGACGGAGGAAGCACAGATGGCACCACCAACATCGTTCGGCGGATGAGCGCCGAAGACAATCGGATCGGCCTCATTCACAATCCAAAACGCATCCAGAGCGGCGGAATCAACCTTGCCGTCAGGGAGTTCGGTCAGGCAGCGGACATCCTGATCCGGTGCGACGCGCACTCCGAGTATCCCGACAATTTCATTCGTGATCTTGTTTCGTCACTTCTCCGCACAAAGGCCGATGCGGTGGTCGTGCCGATGGATACCGTCGGTGGAAACTGTTTGCAGAGGGCCATTGCGTGGGTGTCGAACTCCAAGGTGGGAACCGGTGGATCGGCACATCGCGCGGGCCGGAAGAGCGAGTTCGTGGATCACGGCCATCATGCCGCGATGAGCATGGACGCGTTTCGGAGGGTGGGCGGATATGATGAAACGTTCAGTCACAACGAGGATGCGGAATTCGATTGCCGGCTGCGACATCTAGGAGGTCGCATCTATTTGGACGCGGACATTCGCATCGCGTATCAGCCAAGAAGCAGCTTGGCCTCGCTCTGGAGGCAGTATTTCAACTATGGGCGGGGCAGATCTCGAACCGTCAGGAAGCATCCGGCGTCTTTGCGGTTGCGCCAATTCCTGGTGCCGGCTCATGTCGTTGTCATGTTGGCCTCACTGCTTGCATTCGGCGCAACAGGGGATGCTCGCCTCCTCGCATGGCCGCTGGCTTATCTGACGGTGCTCTTGGGTTACTCGGTGTTTGCCTCGATCCAGAACCGGTCGAAGTGCGGTCTTCTCGCGACCCCTGCTGCCTTCGTCATGCATACGGCGTGGGCCATTGGCTTCTTCTGGGGCCTCATGTCGGTGCGGGAGCGAGCCTGGACGGGAAGTGCAGATCAGATTGCCGTGCAGAGCTAACGTCTTGCTTGGCGATCGTGATTTGCACTGGCCTTGTCGTAAACCGAGATCGTCTCGGTTGCGATCTCGCCCCAGTTCGAGATGGAGCTGCGCATCTGGATGATCTCGTGCGCGGCCTCGGATCGGTACGTATCGTCCGTGATCAACGGTGCGAGGGCCGAAGCCAGGGCTGCGGGAGAATTGGGCTCGATCAGCCTGTTGAGTTTGAGGTCTCCGAGCAGTTCTTCGAACAGCCCGATGCGCGAGGCAACTACGGGCCTTCCGGCCGCCAATCCCAGCATGAGAACGCCCGAGGCATCGATTTCTCGATACGGAAACACGTGAATGTCAGCGTCCGTCATCAGCTTGGGAAGTTCTGAATCGGGCACAAAGCGCAGATCGAACGTGACGGTATCTTGAAGGCCCAACTGGTCGACCAGATCGAGCAGGGGCTGCATGTTCATTTCCGGCCTGCCGACGATTCTCACCCGACAACGTTGTCTTGCCGCTTCCGGCAACTCACCGATCGCGCGGATGAGGACGTCCGCGCCCTTGTAGGGTTTGATCTGGCCGAACAGCAGGATTTCGACGCGGCGATCCCAGCGGTCCTCCGCTGCATTCGCGCTGAATGGCTGCAGAAGGAGTCCGTGGGGCACGATGGAAACCCGATCGGCATCGACGCCGTAGGTGAGCATCCTCTCGCGTGCGGTCTTGGTGTGTACGATAACATGATCGAACCGCGTGAAGATTTCCGTCGCGCCGAGCCTTTGCAACCGTGAGCGCGGATTGTCGTTGTAGGGCTTTGAATCATGGGCGGTCAGGATCGTCGGCGCTATTCGCCGGAAATGCGGGATGAATCGGCTGTCGATGGATGCAAGCGGCGTCCATTGAAAGTGTATCACGTCGGGCCGCTCCCGGGCCAAATGCCGCAGCAACTGCACCATTGATCCGATGTGGCTCAATCCCTTAAGTCCTAGACTAATGCCGCGGGGAAGTTGCTTGAGGAGGCTTGGCTCCAGGCCCTTGTAGAAATGCTGGACCAGGAAGCGTCGATGCTCATCCGTCGTCGTCGCATCTGGTTTCCTGCCGAAAATGCGAACTGTGTGTCCGGCTTGATGCAAAGCTTCCGCAAGCTGAAAGTCGTAGGGCCAGGTAAACAGGGACGGATCGATGAGTACTATGTTCATACGTTGTCTGCTGGGGATGAGCGGAGTTGCATTCGGTTATACAGGGCCGGCCCGTCGAGGTGTACGCTATTCTCGGCGCCAATCCAAATTTGAGGAGACGTTCGCATGCGGAGAAAGTCAGCCGTGAGCAGCTTGTTGGTGAAGCACGCGGCACGCGCGGCCATCGCCGTGTCGATGCTGCTTGGTTGCTCGGCACTTGCGGCGGAAAGAGTGCCTGCCGACGCAGGAGCAAAGACGCGCTATGGCGACCATGAGTTGTTCACGCGCGGGCCTTACACCGCTTTCATGGATCCGTACAATCGAGGCAAATTCGTCGCAGGCGTGGATTTTTCCCAAAATTTCGAGGTGGACCCGGCGCAATTCCCGAATGGCACCCGCCTGCAATGGGATTGGCCCGTCCGGGAGCCCAAGAACGTTCTGGGATTTCTGCAGGTCGGGGGCTTTGGCGACTACTTCAACACGGTGCCGAAGGTTCCTGTGCCTCCGCGCCGGGTCAATGAAATCGATGTTCTCACCGCTTCGCACAAGCTTCAGCACAGCGGCACCGAAAACGGCTATGACGTCATTTATGACTGGTTCTTGACCGCAACGCCGCATGGCGGCGATACTCATCTCTTTGAAGTCGAGGTGTTCGTTCACACGCCGCAATACTCGATGAAGTATTTTCGGAGATCGATCCCGATCGGCCGCTTTGAATCCGCTGGCGTGACGTGGAACGTCGCAATCGATCGAAAGACTTCACCGCCGGACATTCTCTTTGTGCCCGCCGACGGCAAGGATCTGTCCGAAGCGTCAATCGATTTGAAGGCGATGCATTCCTATCTGGTGTCGCAAAAAATCCTGACTGGCAACGAATACTACAATGGCCATTCGCTCGGAGTTGAGCCGGCGCAGGGCTCTGGATCACTGTTCGTCGAGTCTGTGCGAGTCGAATACAAATGATAGATAAGAGAAAATTCAAAATCGAAGTTTCGTTCGTTCGGCCGAAACGGAGGGCGTTCTCGTCCCCCGTATGGACGATCGTGTCTTCTTTTGATTCAGCCAGCATAACAGGATGTGGAGAAGATAGCTCGGCACTCCAATCAGGTAGCGCCGCGACAGGCGTCCGGGTTCGTTCCACATTCTGAAGAGCCATTCGAGATGCAAGCTTCGAACAAAATGCGACGCACGCGGGATCTCGCCCGACATGAAGTCGAATAGGGCTCCGACTGCGAACGCGTGATTGCACACTTTCGGAACGTAATTCGCCGTCCAGTCTTCTTGCTTGGGATTGCCCAGTGCAACCAGCAGCAGGTCGGGGCGAGCATCCGCGATCATCGCCGCAACGTTGCCGCACTCTTGTTCGTCGAAATATCCCTGATGAAACCCAACGACCTGATGGCGGGTCCACCGTGAGGCTATGACGCTCGCAGCTTTGGCGACCGTGTGCTCCCTCGCGCCGAGCAAGAAGATCCGAAGCGAATGCTTCGTGTTCGTGAGGAGTGTGGGGATGAAATCCGTGCCGTTCATGTTCTCCGGGAATAGGGCCCGGTGAAGGATCAGGCTTGCGATGTTGATTCCGATGCCGTCGTTCAATACGAGGAAATCATCCAGCTGCTTGGTCAGCCCAGAATCCGACCTTGCGATGTTGGCCAGATTGGCATTCAGGAATGCCACTTTCATCGCTGTGCCGGCAGAGAGGGACGAGTCGAAGCGATCAACAAACTCGCGCGCCGTGGTTGCGAGAACCTTGATGTCGCCGATGTTGACTATGCTGCCGGATCTATGATGACGCATCAGGCTGTCTCTAGGGTGCAGCGCTTTTCGTACTTCAGGGAGTTCACGCAGTCCTCAAGGAGTGCGACGCAAGTATTCCAGCTATAGTCGCTTTGGACTTTTTTCCTGGTTTCTTTCGCGGCCTGCCGAATGTCTGCAACGTCCGACTTCAGGATTAGCGCCGCGGTGTTTTCCGTCGCGCGGTCTGCCGAAACGACGGCCCCGCAATATTCCTGGGTCATGGCGGAGGCTCCCGGCAGGTCGATGCAAATCGGGAAGGCGCCGGCGGCGAGCGACTCGAGAACGATCAGCGGGAAGGAGTCCAGCTGAGAGAGGTGAACGAGGAAGTCGGCCGAGCCCAAATGGTCGGCCAGCTTGTCTTCGGGCAATGCATCGATCACGCTGATAAGCGAAGAGAGCTTCGCATCGTCGATGTCCTTGACGAGGGCATCCTTCGTCGCGGGATCGCAAGGGCCGATTATCTCAGCGTCGAAGCTGACCCCGTTCTCGGCCAAGATCTTGCAAACGTCGACAAAACGAAACGTGCCCTTTGCGTGCGACAACCTGCCGGCGTGCATGAGCCGGATTCGATCAGTGGACCCGTTCGATTTGAGCGCAGGCGCTGATGGTTGCAATAGGGTCCGCGGAAGCAGCGTACGAATACGGGATTTCGGAATTGATTGAAGAAACGTGAGTTCGCTCAATTGCGTTTCGGAAAGGTAGGCCACGCGGTCACATAATCTGAGGAGCTGCAGACTTAGAGACCTGAGAAACCTGTTTCGGGTCGAGACCCAGTTCGGACCAAGGTGGGGCGTGACGATGATCTTTTTCCCCATTGCGCGAGCCACGGGTACGAAAAGGAGATCTGCCATGTTGACGTACTGCAGCCAGACGACATCATAAGACCCTCGCGGCGCCCGATAGAACTGCAAAACGGCGCGAAAGAATGCAGGAAGACGCCAGAGGCTCAAATAAGCACTCTCGGTCGATAGCCACTTCGCTTGATGGCCGGTTGCCCCGCTTACGGCTTCCGTAGCTCTTCTGCAAAATGCTTCCACGCCACCACGGTGTGACGGGCTGCCTCCTAACACCAATAAATTCATGGAACCTCAAGACCGAACTAGTACAATCAAAGGGCGTTAAGTCGCTGAATTACAGCAGATGCGATCGTTCCAAACCGATAATACTTACACCAGATGTTTCCGATACGCGAGAGGATTAGGCGGCTTCCTCATTAACAATTCAGGTAAGTCTTTCTCGATCTCCGAAATGTGAGCACCCCCAGCTCCCCTTGGGGAAGTCGGATGCGCTCATTTGCTTCTTGAGCTTGGCGAGGTGAACCTTGTCTGAATGGGTGAACGCCTGTGGTCGGCGCGTTGAGCCCGAGAGGTGTCGGACTGGAATATCTACGTCGGTCAATTCCAGAACATTGCAGGCGCTGAGCCGTCGCGCTGGTCTTGGCGAGCGGACGCTTGATCGGGTTTGCGGCAATGAACTCGGTATGGCCGATTTCGTGCTGGTGCGCGAATTGATGAGCTACGGCTGCAGCCGGCCTCGGCGGCCTGGCGCCCCACTAGGCAGCCGATGCGATTTTTGCCGGAATCCGACATCCCAATCGAGGACTACCGCAACACCGACGCAGTGCGGTTGATGTGCGCCATGCCCGCGGTCTCTCCGGACGGCCATACGCCTGGCCGGGCTCTGGCAAGTCCATCAAGACGACAGCAGGCGCGAGCCTTGCGGACCAAGGCGTGTCAGCGCATCTGAGCGTTACGATGGAACTGCCGCAAGCCGGCGGCGGCTCTCCTCCGTGATCGCGCTGTGGCTCGGTCACGCAGCGGTCGGGTCGATGCAGATTTGACTATACTTCTACCTCGCCTCGAGCCAGCTCGCTTGGTGAAACTTTAGTCGTACGAACGCGTCAAACGAGCCGCTTTCGATCCGCACCTGGAGGCGCTCCGAACGACCAGTCGATGCCGATGGAATGGGACAACCGTGCGCGCGATCGACGCGTGTCGGCGTGACCATGGTCTTCCATGCGGGACCCGTTCACCATGGTTCGGCCTGCAGCATAAACGTACAAGTTCAGTGGCGTTAGTGCCGAGCACGGTCCTTCGACGTCCTCGCCAAACTCGTCAATGGCTTGCATGCGGCGCGACCGCAGGATCTGGTTCGCTGGGCGTCGATTGACACGATGCGCGCGCAAGAACCGAGCGACTCTCTTCCTGGTGAGGCTGCCGACCGTTGTTCTGAAAAGGATGTTGGCGGTGCGCGATGCTATGCCGAAATTTTCAACGCCATCGGCAATCCATTCATCCATATGTTCGGGCTCGTCAAGTCGGCCACGATATCTGTCGAAACGATGTCTGCATCCTCTGAGATTTTATCGTTCGGATTCCGGGGGCATTCATCATCTGCTGGAGAACCTCCGCGTTCGGATGTCAGCCGAAAAGACCGGGTCAACTCGCCGCAGGAAGATGCGTGGGTTCCGCGTTGGAACCGCTTGCTTCTCGTTGGCTGCTCACTTTGCTGTCTTAACGAAAAATTCGCGCGCTTGGAGAAGGCTCGAAAGGCGTGGAGCCGCTATGGAGCTCCAGAGATAGGACGCAGTCGTGGTTACAACCGGCGTTTACGTAGGCAACTCTCCCGTCGATTTCCAAGCCTTTGAGAACTGGTTCGGGAGCGACGTGCCTATGGTAGGTCTCGCGACTGGCAGAGCTAGCTGGGCCGACTGGCAGGGAAGTATCTCTTGGCTGGCGAACATGTGGAAGACGGTAGACGTGGATGTTCGCTGGAGCATCCCAATGTTCGCCAATGGGGGCAATCTGGTCTCTGCTGCCGCGGGAGCTTACGACACCTATTATACGAACGCGGCCAAATCATTATTGGCCGCTTATTCCAGTGAATCGCAGATCATCGTTCGCGTCGGTGAGGAGTTCAACGGGAACTGGATGCCGTGGTCGGCGCAGGGTGATCCGCAGTCGTTCGTCGCCGCCTACCAGCACTTCGTCGATGCGTTTCGCTCGGTCTCGGACAAGTTCGTCTTCGAATGGAATGTCAACGTCGGTGACTTCGGTATGGACCCCGCGAGCGCTTATCCAGGCGACAAGTATGTCGATATTATCGGGGCGGACTTCTATTACTTCAAGACCTGGCAGAGCAAGGATCCGGCGATCGCCTGGACCAATACGGTCAATCAGAAATACGGTTTGCAATGGTTGGTTGATTTCGCTGCGGCTCACAACAAGCCCACAGCTTACAGTGAATGGGGCGTGCAATCGAACGATGACAGCGCCTACATAGACCAGGCCGCGAAATGGTTCGCTTCCCACAACACTGCCTATCAAATTTATTGGAATAGCAACGCGGACTTTGCCGGCAAGCTCAGCAATAACCAATATCCGGCGACTTCGGCTGCCTATCTAAGAGATTTCGGGCTTCCTTCGACACCGGCTTTGAGCTCGATCAATGCCAACGGACATCAGGTCGTGGCTGCACAGAGCAACGCGAACCAGTTGACGCTGAACGGAACGGCGTCGTCAGGCGGCCAGGTTCAGATATTTGACGGCACGAAGCTGATCGGGACGGTGACCGCCGATGTCAACGGTGCATGGTCGTTTGCGACCGGTGCTCTGACCGATGGCGATCACTCGTTCTCGTCCAGGGCGGTAAACCTGGTCGGGAATGCCAGCGCGGCCTCGGGGGCA